>ERZ827512.23-NODE-23-length-240856-cov-69.143284_pt1 | contig 240856 bp, 218 predicted proteins | sample MGYA00519916_ERZ827512 | MGnify/ENA primary metagenome ERZ827512 (study PRJEB31778, sample SAMEA3449335) | human gut metagenome | biome: human gut; feature: human-associated habitat; material: faeces | place: United Kingdom | collected 2010/2012 ...
GTTACCGGTGGCGTCGTATGTGCCGCCGATGTGTGATTTAGATTACTATAGCATTGACAATAGTATACTGAAGGATACAAATCCGGTGATATATCGAAAGGGAAAGATAATGTATCACTTGAATTTGTCGTATCGTGAAATGTGTGATTCAGATTACTATAGTATTTGCTATATACTATATTCTGAAAGTTGATCTTCGCGCCTGGGCTATTAGCGCGAAACCATTTAACCCGGATAAGATCTCAATGTGGATACAGTACTTGCCTTGGTTCTTTGTCTATATGTTTGCTCAGGCCCTGGCCACAAACACTATAAACCGAGTTAAAGATCAGAAGCATAATCTATTGATCAATGTCCTTGGCAATATTGCCGGACTCGTCATAATAGCTGTATTTGCTTACACTTATCTTTTCACTGTCGGTGTGACCTTCCCTGCATGGCAGACGGCTTGGGACAGAGTAATGCAGGTCATTCCGTTCACATTCTACACAGCCGCATCTGTCATCATTACACGCAAGTGCTTTGAGAAAACCGGAACCATATGGACCGGCGCTTTTGTTAACAGCTTCATCATAACTATGATGCTTGTTGCTAATACGTCTATGTTTCTGACCCTGCACTAATTTTCTACAGTGCTCAAAGCGCACATTGTCTAATTATTTAATTACCTGAAAACGAAATAAATTCTATAGCAAAGCTGCCCGAGTCCGCGCTTTCCGCGCAGTCCCGGGCAGTTTTTTCAGTATTGCAATATCGGTGCCGAGCCGTCATCCTCGGCCTTGGTGATGCTTTTTATAACGGCCTCGTAGCTGTAGTTATCATTGACATAGACCATGATGTGATCGCCGGCCTTTTTGCCGAGCACTGCCTTCCCGAAGGGCGATTCGCGGCTTATAAGTCCCTTTAATGGATCTGTGCGGATGGTAGTCACAACCTGAATAACATTCGTCTCGTCATCCTCGGGAATATATATCTCGACCTTATCGTAAAGCCCTACCTCGTCGGCGGCAGAGTCCGAGTCGATTATATGCGCCGACTTTATCATGCTTTCGAGATAGCGAATGCGGCTTGCGTTTCGGTTTTTCGCGCGCTTTGCCTCTTTGTACTCAAAGTTTTCGCTCAGATCGCCGAAGGCGCGCGTGCGCTTGACCTCCTCCAAAAGCTCGGGCATAAGCTCCAGCCGCCTGTGGTCAAGCTCGGCCTGCATTTTTGCAATATCCTGCTTTGTCAGATCGTCATGCATGTTTCCACCTCGATTGAACGGCCAAAAGCACCCCGAAATCGGGGTGCTTTCACTTTGTTTATAATGCTATCAGACCAGCTCGATGACTGCCATCTCGGCTGCATCGCCGCGACGGGGTCCGATACGGGTGATACGGGTGTAGCCGCCGTTGCGGTCGGCATACTTTACGCTCAGCTCGTCAAAGGTCTTCTTTGCAACGTCTTCACGGGTGATGAAGGCCAGTGCCTGACGGTATGCAGCCAGATCCTTTTTCTTGCCAAGGCTTATCATTTTCTCGGCCATGGGAGCGATCTCTTTTGCGCGGGTGACGGTAGTCTCCATGCGTCCCTTATCGAGCAGGTCGGTGACCTGCTGACGGAGCATTGCCATGCGCTGATCGGTCGTCTTGCCGAGCTTTCTTGTTCCGGGCATTTCGGTGTTTCCTCCTTGTTAGAGTTAGTTGTTGTCCTCGTCCGCGAGAGACAGTCCCATCATGGCGAGCTTGTGCTCAACCTCTTCAAGGGACTTGCGGCCAAGGTTACGGACCTTTATCATCTCGTCCTGAGTCTTGGAGATGAGGTCCTCAACAGTGTTGATGTTTGCTCGTTTGAGGCAGTTGAAGCTTCTTACGGACAGATCGAGTTCTTCGATAGTCATCTCAAGAACCTTATCACGCTGGGTCTCGGTCTTTTCGACAACGGTCGAGCGATTGCCGACTGCATCGGACAGATCGGTGAACAGAGTGAAGTGGTCGCAAAGGATCTTTGCACCGAGAGACACTGCATCACGCGCGGTGATGGTCTTGTCCGTCCACACCTCGATCGTCAGCTTGTCAAAGTCGGTCTGATTACCTACACGGGTATTTTCGACCGAGTAGTTGACCTTCAGAACGGGTGTGTAGATAGAATCAACGGGGATGGTCCCGATTGCGGTTTGGGCTGTTTTGTTCTTGTCCGCAGATACATAGCCGCGGCCGTGATCGAAGGTAAGCTCCATGGAGAGCGCACCGTCAGGTCCGAGGGTGGCTATGGGCTGCTCGGGATTGAGGATCTCGACTTCCGCGTCTGCCTTGATGTCGCCGGCGGTGACAACGCCTTCGCCGACAGCTTCGATATAGACGGTCTTGGGCTCCTCGCTGTGGAGACGGGCAATGATGCTCTTAACATTAAGAACGATCTCGGTCACGTCTTCCTTAACACCGGGGATGGTCGAAAACTCATGCTGCACGCCTGCGATCTTGATCGAGGTCGCAGCCGTACCGGGCAGTGAGGACAATAAGACCCTACGCAGAGAGTTACCAAGTGTCGTGCCGTAGCCGCGCTCCAGCGGCTCTACGATATACTTACCATAGGAGCTGTCGGTCGGAGTTTCAATGCACTCTATACGCGGCTTTTCTATTTCGATCATATTAAATATAACCCTCCTTATTAAGTTCGGCGCTTTATCTGCGCCCTGAGTTTTGTCAGCTTACCAATTTGAGGGTATCTGTATTACTTGGAGTACAACTCGACGATGAGACGCTCCTCGATGGGGAGGTCGATGTCATCGCGTGCGGGCACTGCGACGACCTTAGCGATCATGTTGTTTGCATCGTACTCAAGCCACTTGGGTGCGGGACGTGAGCTGTTTGCCTCAACATTGGCCTTGATCTTCTCAAGACCACGGCTGCTCTCTTTCAGAGTAATAACCATGCCGGGCTTTACCTGATAGCTGGGGATGTTGACCTTGCGGCCGTTTACGGTGAAGTGACCGTGGCTGACCATCTGACGTGCTTCGGCGCGGCTCATTGCAAAGCCGAGGCGGTACACGACGTTGTCCAGACGGCACTCGAGGATGCTCAGGAGGTTTTCGCCGGTCTTGCCGGGACGGCGCTCTGCCATCTCATAGTAGCTGCGGAACTGACTCTCAAGAACGCCGTAGTATCTCTTTGCCTTCTGCTTCTCGCGAAGCTGCATACCGTACTCGGAGCTCTTGCTGCGGCCCTGGCCGTGCTGGCCGGGTGCATAGGATCTGTTCTCAAGCGCGCACTTGGTGTAGCAGCGGTCGCCCTTAAGGAAGAGCTTCTGACCTTCTCTGCGGCACAGGCGGCAGACTGCTTCAGTATATCTTGCCATTTGTCTTTCCCTCCTTCAATTAGACACGACGACGCTTCGGAGGACGGCAGCCATTGTGAGGAATGGGGGTTACGTCCTTGATCATCGTTACTTCAAGACCTGCGGTCTGCAGAGCGCGGATTGCAGCTTCTCTGCCCGAGCCGGGGCCCTTGACGAATACTTCGACGGTCTTCAGGCCATGCTCCATAGCTGCCTTTGCGGCAGTCTCGGCTGCGGTCTGAGCTGCGAAGGGGGTAGACTTTCTGCTGCCACGGAAGCCCATGCCGCCGGCGGATGCCCAGGAAATTGCATTGCCCTGGGTGTCGGTGATGGTTACCATGGTGTTATTGAAGGAAGAGCTGATATGAACCTGGCCCTTTTCAATGTTCTTACGCTCTCTGCGGCGTGTTCTGACTTTTTTCTTTGCATTTGCTGCCATAATTCATATCCCTCCTTACTTCTTCTTATTTGCGATGGTGCGTTTCGGACCCTTACGGGTACGAGCGTTGGTCTTGCTGCGCTGGCCGCGAACGGGCAGGCCGCGACGATGACGCAGGCCGCGGTAGCAGCCGATCTCAGTCAGGCGCTTGATGTCAAGTGCCACACTGCGGCGAAGGTCGCCCTCAACGATGAAGTTGTGGTCGATGCACTCACGCAGCTTTGCTTCTTCCTCTTCGGTGAGGTCTTTTACACGGGTGTCGGGATTTATACCGGTCATTGCCAGTATTTTGTTTGCGCTGGTTCTGCCGATACCGTAGACATAAGTGAGTCCTATCTCAATTCTCTTGTCCTTGGGCAGGTCAACGCCGGCTATACGTGCCATATTGATCGATCATTCCTTTCGATTATTATTCCGCATTTTTGCGGATCCGCTTGGCTTATTCCCGCCGGAGGGAGCCTTGCGGTCCATGCGGGATCTTACTTTTGTCGGACGAGCTAAAGTTATTTATCAGCCCTGTCTCTGCTTATGCTTGGGGTTTTCGCAAATTACCATGACTTTGCCCTTGCGCTTTATGATCTTGCACTTTTCGCACATAGGCTTCACGGAAGGTCTTACTTTCATTTGTTTTACCTCCTACTTACTTCTCCAGGTGATACGTCCGCGGGTCAGATCGTACGGAGACATCTGCACCGTGACCTTATCGCCGGGGAGGATCCTGATGAAGTTCATTCTGAGCTTACCGGAGATATGGGCAAGGATCGTGTGACCCTGGCCGATATCGACCATAAACATGGTGTTGGGCAGGGACTCGACTACCGTGCCCTCGAGTTCGATTACGTCGTCTTTTGCCAAAATAATTTTCCTCCTGGTCGGTTTGACGAATTGTCAGTCAATGTTCTCTGCCATAGTGAGTATTTCGGCCTCGCCGTCGGTTATGAGGATCGTGTTCTCATAATGCGCGGCAAGACTTCCGTCATTGGTCACGACCGTCCAGTCGTTATCCAGGACATGAACGCCGTAGCCGCCGGCCGTTATCATCGGCTCAATGGCTATCGTCATGCCGGCAACGAGCCGGGGGTTTGCCCTTTTGCCCTTTATGCTGTAGTTCGGGACCTCGGGCGCCTCGTGCATATTGCGTCCGACGCCGTGGCCGACATAGTCGCGCACAACGCCGAAGCCGTGCGACTCGGCATACTCCTGGATCGCCGAGCCGATATCGTCGATGCGGTATCCTGCTCTTGCGAATTTCAGTCCCTCATAAAAGCTCTGACGTGTGACCTCAATGAGTTTTTTTGCCTGCTCGGAGATCTCTCCGCAAGGGTAGGTTCCTGCGCAGTCGCCCACAAATCCGCCGAAGGTCGCGCCGACGTCTACGGAAACAATGTCACCGTTGTGGATCACTCGCTTTCCGGGGATGCCGTGGATGACTTCCTCGTTAATTGAGATGCAGGTACTTGCCGGGAATCCGCCGTAGCCCTTGAAGGTCGGGATAGCGCGCGACTTTATTATAAAGTCGTTTACTTCCCGGTTGACCTGCTTTGTGGTCAGGCCGTCGGCTATCGCGGCTCTTGCGACGGATCGTGCGCCGGCGGTGATTGCTCCCGCCTTGCGCATGATCTCGATCTCGTGAGGTGTTTTGATTATAATTGGATCTCTCGACATAGCTCAGATACCTAAAGCAGCCTTGATTACCTCAGTCGTTGCCTCGATGGTCGGCTGATTTTCAACGCTCTTGAGCTTGCCGCGGCTTTCATAGAAAGCCTTGAGGGGCTCGGTCTCCCTGTGGTAGGTTTCAAGGCGTGCCTTGACGGTTTCGGGAGCGTCATCCTTGCGGATGGTCAGCTCGCCGCCGCAGAAGTCGCACTTGCCTTCCACTTTGGGAGGATTGGACACGATGTGGAACGTCTGGCTGCAATCCTTGCAGGTCCTGCGTCCGGACATGCGCTCGATTATCGTCTCGTCCGCTATCTCGATAGACAGCGCGCAGTCGATATCGATACCTGCCTGCTCAAGCGCTTCGGCCTGAGGGATGGTTCTGGGCATACCGTCGAGGATATAGCCGTTTTTGCAGTCGGGCTCGGCAAGGCGCTCGTTGACGATGCCGATAATGACATCGTCGGGAACGAGCTTGCCGCTTTCCACATACGCCTTAGCCTGCAAACCTACGGGCGTGCCGTTTTTCATGGCAGCACGGAGGATATTGCCGGTCGAAATGGTGGGGATAGAGAGCATGCGGCTCAGTATCTCAGCCTGAGTACCTTTACCTGCGCCGGGAGCGCCTAAAAGTATAAGCTTCATATCTCTTGCACCTTCTTAGCTAAGGAAGCCCTTGTAGTTGCGCATCAGCATCTGTGCCTCGAGTGCGCGGACAGTCTCAAGTGCAACACCGACAACGATGATTATCGAAGTGCCGCCGAGGGAGATGCCGCTGAGGGATGCGGAAGTGCTGAAGTGGCTGATGAGGATAGGAACTATTGCGATTATGCCCAGATAGATCGCGCCGAACAGGGTGATCTTGTTGAGCACCTTCTTGATGAATTCGCTGGTCGGCTTGCCCGGACGGAAGCCGGGGATGTAGCCGCCGTTCTTCTTGAGGTTATTTGCAACTTCCACGGGGTTGAACTGGATGGTGGAGTAGAAATAAGCGAAGAAGATGATCAGCAGGAAGTAGATTATCGCATAGGGGATGCTGGTCGTGCTTGCCCATGCGCTGTCGGAGTGACCGGTGAATGCCGCGATAGTCGCAGGCAGGGTCGCTATGGACTGCGCAAAGATGATGGGCAGAACGCCGGACATGTTAACCTTCATGGGGAGGTGAGTGCTCTGGCCGCCGTACATCTTACGTCCGACAACGCGCTTTGCGTACTGGACGGGGATGCGGCGCTCGGAGTCGTTTATCAGAACGATCAGAACGATCATTGCAAGTGCGCCGAGGAGCAGGAGGACGTTGACCCACCATGCTACGGTGCCGTTTACGGTGTTGGTGATCATCTGGTACAGGGACGGCGGAAAACGGGAAACGATACTTGCAAACAGGATGATGGAAATACCGTTGCCGATGCCGAACTCTGTGATCTGCTCGCCGAGCCACATGATAAGGGCAGAGCCCGAGGTGAAGGTCAGGATGATGACGATCGCCGCCCAGACGCCCTGGCCGTCAGCGGTCAGGAAGCCGGACTTCATGATCATGTAGTAGTAAGCAAAGCCCTGGATCAGGCCGATTGCTACGGTGGTGTAACGAGTGATGGAGGCGATCTTCTTCTTGCCTTCCTCGCCCTCTTCCTTGCTCATACGCTCGAGCGCAGGGATTGCGATGCACAGGAGCTGAATGATGATGGATGCGTTGATGTAGGGCTGGATGGAAAGTGCGAAGATCGTTGCGTTTGAGAACGCACCGCCGCTCATTACGTTCAGCAGGCCGAGAACGGTGTTCTGCATCTGAGCAAAGTAACCGTTGAGGGCATCGATGTTGACGTAAGGAACGGGAACGGCATTACCGAGGCGGTAAAGGAGGATGATGACGAGCGTAAAGAGTATCTTATGACGCAGGTCATCGATCTTCCATGCGTTACGCATTGTCTGCAGCACTTAGATCACCTCGGCCTTTCCGCCTGCCGCCTCAATTTTCTCTTTTGCGGTTTCAGAAAAAGCGGAAGCCTTAACAGTAAGTTTCTTGCTTATCTCGCCATTGCCGAGGATCTTAACGCCGTAGCGGCACTTGGAGAGCACGCCTGCGTCGAGAAGAGCCTTCGCGTCAACAACTGCGCCGTCCTCGAACTTTTCGAGATCGGAAACGTTGATCGCCTCGAGGGGCTTTGCAAAGATGTTGTTGAAGCCTCTCTTCGGGATACGACGTGCCAGAGGCATCTGGCCGCCTTCGAAGCCGATGCGGACGCCGCCGCCGGAACGTGCCTTCTGGCCCTTGTGGCCGCGGCCTGCGGTCTTGCCGTTGCCGGTTGCGTGGCCTCTGCCCTTGCGCTTGTCAACGTGGGTGGAGCCAGCTACGGGAGAAAGTTCATGAATATACATTATGCTTTTCCTCCTTATTCTTCAGTTACCTGGAGGAGATAGCCGATCTTGGCGATCTTGCCCCTGGTCTGGGGGTTGTCGGGCTGAACGGTCTCGTTGCCGATCTTGTGCAGTCCGAGGGAGTTTGCGGTCGCAATGTGCTTATCGAGGCGACCGTTCAGGCTCTTGACGAGCTTAATTCTCAGATTAGCCATTTCAAGTCCTCCTTAAGCCTGAACTTCTTCAGGAGTCTTGCCGCGGACTGCAGCTACCTGAGCTGCGTCGCGCAGAGACATAAGACCCTGCATGGTTGCTGCAACGACGTTTGCGGGATTGTTGGTGCGCAGGCACTTGGTACGGATGTCCTTGATGCCGGCTGCCTCAACGACTGCACGGACAGCGCCGCCGGCGATAACGCCGGTACCGGGTGCTGCGGGCTTGAGCAGGACGCGGCCTGCGCCGAAAGCGCCGATGATCTCGTGAGGAATGGTCGTGCCCTGGAGGGTGACGGTAACGATGTTCTTCTTTGCATCCTCAAGACCCTTGCGGATAGCTTCGGAAACTTCGTTTGCCTTGCCCAGGCCGTAGCCAACGCGGCCCTTGCCGTCGCCGACGACGCAAAGTGCGCTGAACTTCATAACACGGCCGCCCTTGACGGTCTTGCTGACGCGGTTGAGGGAAACTACCTTTTCAACGAACTCGGATGCTTCCTCGTCTCTGCGGCGATCTCTTCTGTCATTATTGTATGCCATAATAGTTTTCCTCCTCCCCTTAGAACTTCAGGCCGCCCTCACGGGCGCCTTCTGCAAGTGCTGCTACACGGCCGTGGAAAATGTAGCCGCCGCGGTCGAACACGACGTTCTCGATTCCCTTTGCCAGTGCGCGCTCGGCGACGGTTGCGCCGATCTTCTTTGCGGCCTCGACATTGCTGCCGTTGCCTTCAAAGCCCTTTTCAACGGTGGAGGCGGACACGAGGGTCTTGCCTGCAACGTCGTCGATGATCTGGGCATAGATGTGATTCTCGCTGCGGAATACGCTCAGGCGAGGTCTTTCGGCGGTGCCGGAGATCTTGCCGCGTACTCTTGCGTGGCGCTTGATGCGCTGCGCTCTTGTATCAGGTCTTTTAATCATTCAGGCACACCTCCTATTACTTAGCGCCGGTCTTGCCTTCTTTGCGGCGGATAACTTCGTGGTCATACTTGATACCCTTGCCCTTGTACGGCTCGGGAGGACGCTTGCCACGAACTTCTGCTGCAAACTGGCCGACCTTCTGCTTGTCGATACCCTTGACGATGATCTGGTTGGGGTTGGGAACATCGATCTGGATGTCCTCGGTCTCAGGCATGATGACCTGATGCGAATAACCAACGTTCAGAACCAGGTTCTTGCCTTCCTTGGATGCACGGTAACCAACGCCGTTGACCTCGAGGGTCTTGGAGAATCCTTCGGATACGCCGACGACCATGTTGTTGATGAGGGTACGGGTCAGGCCGTGGAGGGATCTGTTCATCTTGTCGTCATTGGGACGGGTGACGTGAACGACGCCTGCTTCGACTTCGACTTTCATAGTGGGTGCTACGTTCATCTCAAGTGCGCCCTTGGGGCCCTTGACGGAAACGTGCTGACCGTCAACCTTAACTTCCACTCCTGCAGGGACGGTAATGGGAGCTCTACCGATTCTTGACATAGTTAGCTTTCCTCCTTACCATACGAATGCAAGGACTTCGCCGCCGATGTGTGCTGCGCGAGCAGCCTTGTCGGTCATGACGCCCTTTGAGGTGGATACGATTGCGATACCGAGGCCTTTGAGGACCTTGGGCAGCTCGTCTGCTCCTGCGTAAACGCGCAGACCGGGCTTGGAGACACGGCGAAGACCCTGGATGGCCTTCTCCTTGCCGGGGAGATACTTGAGGGTGATGCGGATGATGCCCTGGGTGCCGTCGTCGATAATCTGGAAGCTCTTGATGTAGCCTTCGTTGAGAAGGATCTCAGCAATTGCCTTCTTCATCTTCGATGCGGGGACATCGACAGTTTCATGCTTCGCTACACCGGCGTTGCGGATGCGGGTCAGCATATCTGCAATGGGGTCTGTGATCTGCATAATTTTTTCTCCTTTTTTAGAAGTTACCGGGGACTTGCCCTCGGTTTTGGCGACGAGGTTCCGCACTAATACATGATTAGCTGCGGCCTTTCGACGACCTAAGTTTGAGCTCGACGGCCGAGCCTTGATCGGGGGTTCGGGGTCTCGGGCGCAAACTGCGTGGGGTTTCGCCTCAAAAGATGCCTTCCGAGGCAATATTTGAAAAACCGCCGAAGAGATACACCGATATTCTCGGTGTATCTCAACTTCGTTTTCCGCAAAATTGGCATCATACTATTTTACCGCAAAGAGCTTGATATTGCAAGCTTTTTTAAGCAAAAAGCGATGCTTTTTTCATCCTTAGCGTCCGATTACCAGGATGCCTTGCGGACGCCGGGGATCTGACCCTTGTAAGCCAGCTCGCGGAAGCAGATACGGCAGATGCCGTAGTCACGCAGATAAGCATGAGGACGGCCGCAGATCTTGCAGCGATTGTACTTACGGGTAGAGAACTTAGCAGGAGCCTGCTGCTTGAGAATCATAGATTTCTTTGCCATTGTCAGTTCCTCCTTAGTTCGCGAACGGAGCGCCCATGAGTCTGAGCAGCTCGCGTGCTTCTTCATCGGTCTGTGCGGTGGTGGTGATAGCGATGTTCATACCGCGCAGCTTCTCGATCTTATCGTAATCGATCTCGGGGAAGATGATCTGTTCCTTCAGGCCCATGCTGTAGTTGCCGCGGCCGTCGAATGCGTCTGCGGAGATACCGCGGAAGTCACGAACACGGGGAAGAGCAACGTTAAGCAGTCTGTCGAGGAACTCCCACATGCGATCCTGACGCAGAGTGACCTTAACACCGACATGCATGCCCTCACGGAGCTTGAAGTTAGCGACGGACTTTCTTGCGACGGTAGCAACAGCGTGCTGGCCGGTGATCGCAGAGATCTCCTTGATAACGTTATCAAGTGCCTTTGCATTATCCTTGCAGTCGCCGCAGCCGACGGATACAACGATCTTGTCGATCTTGGGGATCTGCATAACGGACTTGTACTGGAATTTCTCCATCAGAGCAGGAGCAACTTCCTCAACGTACTTTTTCTTCATTCTTGTCATAGTAAGTTATCTCCTTTCTCAGATTTCGGTGCCGCACTTGCGGCAAACGCGCAGCTTCTTGTCTGCAACGTACTTATAGCCGACGCGGACGCCCTTATTGCACTTGGGGCAGACGAGCTGAACCTTGCTGACATACACGGGGGTCTCGATCTTCATGATGCCGCCGTCCTGGCCCTGCTTCTTTGCCTTCTGATGCTTGGTGGCTACGCTGACGCCCTCAACGATGACCTTGCCGTTTTTGGGGTCTGCGGAAATGACCTTGCCGGTCTTGCCCTTGTCCTTGCCGGACAGGACTATGACTTTATCGCCAGTCTTAATTTTCATTCTCTGTGCCCTCCTTAAATCACTTCGGGAGCCAGGGACAGGATCTTCATGTAATCCTTGTCGCGCAGCTCACGAGCGACGGGTCCAAAGATACGAGTGCCGCGGGGGTTCTTATCGGTTCCGTTGATAAGGACCGCTGCGTTCTCGTCAAAGCGAACGTAGGTGCCATCTGCGCGGCGGACGGACTTAACCGTGCGCACGACAACTGCCTTGACGACGTCGCCCTTCTTGACAGAGCCGCCGGGAGCAGCCTTGCGGACGGAAGCTACGACCACGTCGCCGATGCTTGCGTATCTGCGCTTGGAACCGCCAAGAACGCGGATGCACTTGATTTCCTTGGCGCCGGTATTGTCGGCAACCTTCAGATAACTTTCCTGCTGTATCATTATGCTGCCTCCTTACTTTGCCTTCTCTATGATTTCCACGACACGCCATCTCTTGTCCTTGGACAGAGGACGGGTCTCCATCACGCGAACGATATCGCCGATGCCGCATTCGTTGTTTTCGTCATGCGCCTTCAGACGGTAGGTTCTGCCGATGATCTTCTTATAGGTCTTATGTGCGACGCGATCCTCCACGATGACAACGACGGTCTTATCCATCTTATCGGATACTACCTTGCCAACGCGAGTCTTACGGGAAGTTGTTCTTTCATTATTCATTCTGACTTACCTCCTCACTGCTCGAGTTCTTTCTCGCGGATAACGGTCTTGACTCGTGCAATGTCACGCCGTACAGCGGAAATCTTTACGGGGTTATCGAGATGATTGGTGGCATGCTGCATACGGAGCATGAAAAGGTCCTTCTTGAGTTCTACGAGCTTCTTCTCGAGATCTGCTACGGACATGGAACGTATTTCATTTGCCTTCATCTTATTCACCACCGTTCTCAGACTCAGCGCCCTTGGCAATTATCTTGGTCTTGCAGGGCAGCTTGTGGCTGGCAAGGCGCAGAGCCTCGCGTGCGGTCTCTTCGGGAACGCCTGCGATCTCAAACAGCACTCTGCCGGGCTTAACGACTGCGACCCAGTACTCGGGAGAGCCTTTACCGGAACCCATACGGGTCTCAGCAGGCTTTGCGGTTACGGGCTTGTCGGGGAATATCTTGATCCAGACCTGACCGCCACGCTTGGTGTAACGGGTCATAGCAATACGAGCTGCCTCGATCTGGTTGCTGGTGATCCAGCTCGGCTCGGTGGCCTGAAGGCCAAACTCGCCGTATGCAACGAAGTTACCGCGCGTCGCTTTGCCCTTCATGCGGCCGCGATGCACTCTGCGGTACTTTACTCTCTTAGGCATTAACATTAGTTGTTGCCTCCTTCCTTTGCGGGAGCTGCCGGACGGGGACCGCGGTTGTAGCCGCCCTGTCCTGCCGGACGCTGGCCGTAGCCGCCCTGACGGCGTTCGCCGTTCTGCTGACGATCACGGTTGTATCCACCCTGACGACGGTCGCCGTTGCGTCCGCCGCGGCGGTCGTCGCGACGACGACGCTCGCCCTGGGGCTTGTTCATATCCATCACACGGGGGGTCGTGCGCAGGGTCTGGGAAAGGACTTCGCCCTTGTAGATCCAAACCTTAACGCCGATGCGGCCGTAAGTGGTGGCTGCCTCTGCAAAGCCGTACTCGATGTCGGCACGGATAGTCTGAAGAGGAATGGTACCGTCGTGGTACTGCTCAACGCCTGCGATCTCGCGTCCGCCGAGACGGCCGGAGCACATGACCTTGATGCCCTTCGCGCCCATACGCATTGCGCGGCCCATTGCGTTCTTCATTGCGCGGCGGTGAGAAATACGCTTCTCGATCTGCTGTGCGATGTTCTCTGCTACGAGCTGAGCATTGGTATCGGGGGTGCGGACCTCAACGATGGAGATCGCTACGGGCTTGCCTATCATCTTTTCGACGGACAGGCGGATGCGCTCGATCTCTGCGCCGCCCTTGCCGATAACGACGCCGGGTCTGGAGCAGTGGATATAGATGCGTACCTTGTTGGAATCGCGCTCGATCTCGATGGTAGGAACACCGGCGGAATAGAGGGTCTTCTTCAGGTAGTTACGGATGTTGTAGTCTTCAACGATAAGATCGCCGACTTTGTCTGCACGGGCGTACCAACGGGAATCCCAGTCTTTGATAACGCCGACACGCATGCCATGAGGATTAACTTTCTGTCCCATTTATTCTGCCTCCTTCCTTAGTCTCTCTCAGCCACGCAGATGGTGATGTGGCTGGTGCGCTTGTTGATGCGGTACATACGGCCCTGAGCTCTGGGCATGCCGCGCTTGAGGATGGGGCCGCCGGTTGCGTATGCAACTGCAACATAGAGCTTCTCGGGATCCATTTCAAAATTGTTCTCCGCGTTTGCCTTGGCACTGTCAAGAAGCTTGATCATGTACTCGCAGCCTGCCTTGGGGGTGTGCTGCATGAGTGCCTTTGCAACGGCGACGTCCTTATTGCGGATCATATCGCAGATGATGCCGACCTTACGGGGAGAAATGCGAGCATACTTGACTTCTGCTCTTGCCATTTTCTTTTCGTCCATGTTCTCTCCTCCTTACTTGCCGGTCTTGCTGCCTGCATGGCCGCGGAAGGTACGGGTGGGAGCAAACTCGCCGAGCTTGTGGCCGACCATATCTTCGGTGACGTATACAGGAACATGACGGCGGCCGTCGTGTACTGCGATGGTGTGTCCTACGAAGGACGGGAAAATGGTAGTGGCACGGCTCCAGGTCTTGAGAACCTTCTTCTCGCCTGCCTTATTCATTTCATCGACTCTCTTCAGAAGCTCGGGAGCTGCGAAGGGGCCTTTCTTAACGCTTCTACTCATTTAACTTTTGCCCTCCTTACTTAGCGTTGCGGCGCTTGACTATGAACTTATCGGTGCGGTTCTTAGTCTTGCGGGTCTTGTAACCGAGTGCAGGCTTGCCCCACGGAGTTACAGGGCCGGGACGGCCGACGGGGGACTTGCCTTCACCACCGCCGTGGGGGTGGTCACAGGGGTTCATGACGGAGCCGCGGACGGTAGGACGGATGCCCATGTGGCGTTTGCGGCCGGCCTTGCCGATGGAGATGTTGGAGTGGTCGATGTTGCCGACCTGGCCGATGACTGCGTAGCAGTCAAGGCGAACCTTGCGGTACTCGCCGGAGGGAAGGCGAACGGTAGCCATGCCGTTTTCCTTAGCCATGAGCTGTGCGGAAACGCCGGCGGAACGAACGAGCTGAGCGCCCTTGCCGGGGTAAAGCTCGATGTTGTGGATAACGGTACCGACAGGGATGTTTGCCAGAGGAAGTGCGTTGCCCGGCTTAATGTCGGCCGCGGCGCTGGAGACGACCTTGTCGCCGGCCTTCAGGCCGACAGGAGCGAGGATGTAGCGCAGCTCGCCGTCTTCGTACTTGATAAGTGCGATGAATGCGCTGCGGTTGGGGTCGTACTCGAGGCGAACGACTTCGCCTTCCATCTCAAGCTTGTTGCGCTTGAAGTCGATAACGCGGTACTTCTGACGGTTGCCGCCGCCCTTATGGCGAACGGTGATGCGGCCGTAGCTGTTGCGGCCGGACTTCTTCTTGAGGACCTCAGTCAGGCTCTTCTCGGGCTTTGCGTGCTTATCAACGCCGTCAAAGCCGGAAACGGTCATCTGTCTGCGGGCCGGAGTGGTAGGTCTGTAAGTTTTAATAGACATTCTTTGATCCTCCCCTTATGCCATGTTCTCGAACAGCTCAATGTTCTTGGAGTCTTCGCTGAGCTTTACGATGGCTTTCTTCCAAGAGGCGGTCTTGCCCATGGGGTACGAGCCGGTGCGCTTTGCCTTGCCGTTTACGTTGAGGGTGTTTACCTTGATGACGGTGACGTCGAAGATCTCTTCGATGGCCTTCTTTATCTCGATCTTGGTTGCATCCTTAGCGACTTCAAAAGCGTACTTTTTGATGTCCAGGTCTTCCATGGACTGCTCGGTGATGATGGGGCGAATGATGATATCATAAGCGGTTTTCATCAGGCGTACACCTCCTCGATCTTTGCAAGCGCTGCCTTGGAAACAACGAGCTTGCGGTTAGTGAGTATCATATAGGGGCTGAGAATGGTTGCGATGGTGGTGGTGACGCCTGCGATGTTGCGTGCAGACTTAACTACCTTCTCGTCAACGCTCTCGGTGACGACGAGGGTCTTGCCGGAGACATTGACCGCATCAAGGAATGCCTTGAAAGTCTTGGTCTTGATCTCATCGACCTTGATATCGTCGATAACTACGATCGCGTCGGAGGCTGCCATTGCGCTCAGTGCGCTCTTGAGAGCCAGACGCTTTACCTTCTTATTGAGGGTGTAGCTGTAATCGCGGGGCTTCGGAGCAAATGCTACGCCGCCGTGAGTCCACACGGGAGAACCCTTGTAGCCTGCGCGTGCGCGGCCGGTGCCCTTCTGGCGCCAGGGCTTTGCGGTCGTGTAGCTGACCTCGCCCTTGGTGAGTGCGCTCTGGGTGCCCTGACGGCAATTTGCCAGGTGGTTCTTGACGCTGTCATGAAGGACAGACTTGTTCGGCTCGACGCCGAAGATGGCTGCGGAGAGTTCGATCTCGCCGACCTTCTCACCTGCCATGTTGTATACGTTAGTAATAGGCATTTAAGACACTCTCCTTTCCTTACTTGTTGCGCGCGGAAGCCTTCTGCGGGTTGACACGAGCAGATGCCTTCTGCGGGTTGAGGCTGATGCCAGCGCCCTCGCCCTTCTTGACGGGTGCGATCTTTGCGGTGCTCTTAACATAAACGAGGCCGCCCTTGGGGCCGGGGATAGCGCCGCGGATAACGAGCATGTTCAGCTCGGGGTCTACCTGGACGACGTCGAGGTTCTGAACGGTGACCTGATCTACGCCCATGTGGCCTGCGCCGATCTTGCCCTTGAAGATGCGGCTGGGGTCGGTGCCGGAGCCCATGGAGCCTGCGTGACGGTGAACAGGACCGCCGCCGTGGCTGGTGGGGGTGCGCTGTGCGCCGTGGCGCTTTACAACGCCTGCGTAGCCGTGGCCCTTGCTGGTGCCGGTAACGTCAACCTTGTCGCCGGCTGCGAAGACGTCTGCCTTGAGAACGTCGCCGACGTTGAGCTCTGCCGCGTTTTCGAGCTTGAACTCTTTAAGGTGCTTGAGCATGCCGATGCCGTTCTTCTTCAGGTGGCCGGCTTCGGGCTTGGAGATGTGCTTCTCGGAAACTTCTTCGTAACCGAGCTGGACGGCTTCGTAGCCTTCCTTTTCTGCGGTCATCTTCTGGGTCACGACGCAGGGGCCTGCCTCGATGACGGTCACGGGGATGACCTTGCCCATTTCGTCGAAGATCTGCGTCATGCCGACCTTCTTGCCGATAATGGCTTTCTTCATTAGATATTTCCTCCTTCGGTTATTGGTTGCCTCGCTTAGCTTCAAGCCAGAGGCTGGCAACTTAACCCGTCCGCATTCGCAAGTTACGGACTATGGGTCGTTGACTTGGGTTTTCGGGGTTTTGCTTAGAGCTTGATCTCGATTTCAACGCCTGCGGGCAGCTCGAGGGACATAAGAGCCTCGACCGTCTTCTGGGTGGGATTCATCACGTCGATCAGGCGCTTGTGAGTGCGGCGCTCGAACTGCTCACGGCTGTCCTTATACTTATGAACAGCGCGGAGGATGGTGACGATCTCGGTCTTGGTGGGCAGGGGGATGGGGCCGGAAACCTGTGCATCGGTGCGCTTTGCAGCCTCAACGATGGTCTCTGCGGCCTTGTCGATCAGCTGATGATCGTAAGCCTTGAGTCTGATGCGGATCATGTTCTTGTTTGCCATTGTTTTTTCTCCTTTTCGTACAGTTTTTGCGGCGTCATTGGGATCGCCTCATGTCCCGTACGGATGAAGCGGATTTTTGCACACTCAACCATGTGTATCAAACCCTGTCCGAAAAACAAACCGGCCTTTTTGAGCCGGTCTGATACCGTACAGGTGATATACACCATGTGCAGTACGCTTCAGCCGCCCGATTGTGTACCGAAATGGCATCGGTACCGGACATACTCCACGGAAGTTACCTCGAAAAACGAGCAATCTCCCGCTTCATCGCATAATACGCCCGTCAGCAACGCACAGGCGCTCTAATAGGATACCAAAACTCCCCCTTTATGTCAAGGGGGAGTTTTGTACTTTTCGCAGAAATTTCGTGCGAATTTTTGTTGATTTAGCTTAAATGCATTTTTTCCTCGATCTCGGCAGCCATATCAAGCAGTTTCTTGGCCATTTCGCAGAGCTTTTCGCCCTCGGGAGTCAGCCCTGCTACGTGGTTATCGCGGCTTATAAGGCGCACGCCGAACTCATGCTCAAGCGCCGAAACGGCGCGCGACATTGTCGAGTGGCTCATATACAGCCGCTCCCCTGCCTTTGTGTAGCTCTTCTCCTCCGCCACGGCGACGAAGGCACGCAGTTGCTCAAGCTCCATATCAATAATTAAATGTATAGGGCAGCAGCTCTTTGAGCCTGTAGCTTACATATCTGCCGTCGGCCTTGCAGCAGAGTATCTCCAACTCGCCGTCGTTGAACTCGGACAAAAACTGACGGCAGGAGCCGCAGGGCATGCAGTAGTTCTGGCTCTCGGCGTAAATGGCAAGGCGGACATAGTCCCTGTAGCCCTCGCTTATCGCCTTGACGCAGGCCGTGCGCTCGGCGCAAATCGTATCGCCCAGCGCGGCGTTTTCGACGTTGCAGCCGGTGAATACACGTCCGCCGCGGCATTCGAGCGCCGCGCCGACTGCAAATTTGGAATAAGGAACATACGCTCTGCCGGACGCCTCTCTCGCGATCGCCAAAAGCTCCTTATCTGTCATAAGACACCTCTCCGTTTCTCAATCTTTAGTCGTATCTTCCGATTTCTTCACGTTTTCGATCTTAACAGTCCAGTTTTCTATATTGCACAGGGGATTATTCTCGTTTGCCTTTGCGCCCTCGACAACGCCGCGATGGCTTATAAGCTGATGGCGCTCGAACACCAGCGGCACGATGTAGGCCTTGTTTGCAATGTAGGCGCACATATTGTCGCAGGCTGTTCTGCGATCATCGTCGTTTGCGGAAAGATAAGCCGATATCAATTCATCAAGCTGCGAATCGGCAACCGCGCCGTAGTTCATCGACGCGCCGGACGTGAGCAGCTTGCTCGGGTCAAAGTCGCCGTTTAGGCGCACCTCGCAGTAGGCCATATCATAGTTGCCTGCGTCGAGCAGCTTTTTGTAATTATTCCAGTCCTGCTTGTCGACCGTGACCTGAAGTCCGATGCTCTTCATATCCTCGGCAAATTTCTTGGCGGCGTTGACCTTGATCGTGCTGCCGCTGTAAACAAGGAAATTAAGGTCGATTTTTGTAATATCCTCGCCGTTTTTAAACTCCAGGAATCCGTCGCCGTCATAGTCCTTCATGCCGGCATTGGCCAGAGCCTCCTGGATCTTGTTGAGGCTGTAATTAAACTGCTTTGCATAGTTTTCGTTATACAGGCTGCTTGCCGGATTTATCGGCAGGTTCGCCGCCAACGCATAGCCGCCGAACTGGCTGACGATACTGTCGCGGTCGAAGGCGTAATTCATCGCAAACCGCAGCGCATCGTTTGAAAAATCCGTGCTGTAAGAGTTAAAGACGATATAGTGCATATTCGTCGTGTTGAAGCCGCGGATGTCGTTTGCGCTGCCGTAGCCGATATTTGTTGTCAAGCTCGGGTCATTGAGCACAAGGTCAATAAGCGAATCGGCAAATGCCGAGATCGTCTCGTCGGTTCCGGAATACTCCTTGAGATATATCGTTTTCAGCGGCATTGTCGCTGCGTTTTTGTGCTTTGAAAACACCGTCAGGCTGTTATAATCCGAGGCGTACTGGTAAGGTCCCGAGCCGCCGGGATAGGGCTGGGTCGCTGTTCCGTACTGAATGACGGGGATGCTCAAAAGCGCCGGGAACATCATGTTTTTCTTCGAGAGATTGACCACAACCGTTTCCGAATCGGTAGCCGAGCAGCCGGAAACGTAGCTAAGACGAGCTCTGAAGCGGTCATTTCGCATTGCGATCTGGATCGTGTAGGCAACGTCCGTTGCGGTGAGCGCTGCGCCGTTATGGAAAGTGTGCCCCGATGCGACCTTCAGCGTCCAGCTTGAGCCGTCCTCGGTAGACCACTCGCTGACAACGTTGGGCTGAACCTCAAAGCTGTTATCGACCTCTACGATGTTCTCGTACACAAGGCAGCAGACGAGCTGATTATTCGTATTCGTCGCAATAAGCGGATTCATGCTGTAGCTTTTATTGCAGTTGAGCGTGAATATATCATCGGCCGCGACGGTCTGTCCAAGCTCCTTGCCGGCGCTCGTGCCCTTGACGTAATCGTCCTTATTATCGTCGGCCGTGCCGCAGGCTGCCAGCGAAAGCACCGACAGCAGCGCGAGCAGCAGCGCAATAAATCTTTTCATCTTTGACATTTTCGCACCTCAGAGCATTATCGCCGCCGCCATGCTGCCGCGAACTCCGTCGGTTGCCCGGTGCGACCAGTATTTCTCCGGAAGGCACATCGTGCACTCGGCGGACACGTCGATATTCTCGCGCTTTAGGCCGAGCTGCTCAAGTCTGCGCGCGTTTGCGCCGCGCAGATCGACATGCGTTTTGCCGTTCGGCTTTTTCTCGAAAAGTCCGTCAGTCTCGCCGCCGAGATAGCGCTCCACAGCCTCGGGAACGTCGTCATCGCACTCAAAGCAGCATTTGCCGATGCTCGCGCCGATGGCCGCGCGGATATTCTCCGGTCTTGCGCCGAGCGCGCACATTTTTTCGACCGCCGCACCGAGGATGTCCTGCACGCTGCTCTTCCAGCCGCAGTGCACCGCCGCAATGACCTCAGCCTCGGGATCGTGCAGCAGAACCGACACGCAGTCGGCAATATAGATCATGATCGGCAAATTCTTTACGTTTGTCACAAACCCGTCGCACTCGATGCGCTTATCCGAGCCGACCGGGTATCGGTCGGCATCGCAGGCAAGGTGAACGAGCCTGCCGTGAACCTGCTTTGTGACAACGAAGTCGTCCTTTCCGCAGCCCATGATCTCGCCGGCGAGGCGGTAGTTTTCGCAGACGGCGGCGTCATCGTCGCCGCGGTGCACGCCAAGGTTCCACGAGGCGAAAACGCCCTTGCTCACGCCGCCGATGCGCGTTGTGAACATATGCTTTGCGCTTATTTTATCCGATGTCATGTATACGCAGCCGTGCTGCATGTTTTCAGTAAATGCCATTATGCTTCCTCGTCAGTCGTTTCTGCCGCAGCATTCCTTATATTTGAGTCTGCGCGAGCCGTCGGCCTTCATTTTGCCGCAGGGGCAGGGATCGTTGCGGCCGGGCTTCGGTGCTTTCTTGATGGGCTTTTTCTTGGGTGCTTCGCCGCCTACGTTTGCGGCCATATTCTTTGCAACGGCCTTGCGCTCGAGCGTCTGCTCCTTGCGGACACGGACGGTGAATATTCTGCGCACGGTCTCCTCGCGGATGCCGTTTATCATCGCCTCGAACATATCGTAGCCCTCGCGCTTGTACGCGTCGATGGGCTTTACGTTGCCGTAGCCGCGCAGGCCGATGCCGCGCTTGAGCTCTGCCATTGCGTCGATGTGATCCATCCAGTATTCATCGACGACGCGCAGCATGATAACGCGCTCGATCTCTCGCATGACGGGCTGACCGTCGGGAGCCGTACCAAACTCCGCCTCTCGCTTATCGTAGACCTGCTGCGCAATGTCATACACACGGTCGATGATCTCCTGAGCCTTGGGCGCGCCCTTGAAATCGTCAAACTTCACCGCACCCTTGGGCAGGAAGAGCTTTTCAAAGGGAGCAATGACCTCGGCAAAGTGCTCCTCGTTTTCCGGAGCTCCGCCGTGCAGAGCATCGTTCACGGTTCCGGCAACGAAGTCGTAGACCATCTTATTGATATTCTCGCGCAGATTCTCGCCGTCGAGCACCTTGCGGCGCTCATCATAGATGATATTGCGCTGCTGGTTCATAACATCGTCGTATTCCAGAACGCTCTTACGGGTCTGGAAGTTGCGGCTTTCAACGGTCTTCTGGGCCTGCTCGATAGCGCCGGATAGCATCTTGTGGTCAAGCGGTGTATCCTCGTCAACGCCGAGGGAGTCCATCATGTTGCTCATACGCTCGGAGCCAAACAGACGCATTACGTCATCGGTCAGCGCAATATAGAAGCGGCTCTCGCCGGGATCGCCCTGACGGCCTGCACGGCCGCGCAGCTGGTTGTCTATACGGCGCGACTCGTGGCGCTCGGTGCCGAGGATGAACAGGCCTCCGGCGGCTTTGACCTTTTCGGCTTCCTCATCGCAGACTGCCTTATGCTCCTTTAGCTTTTCGGCGTACAGCGCGCGTGCCTTGAGTATCTCTTCATTGTCTGTATCTGCATAGCCTGTTGCGTCGGCAATGACCTCCTCGGTGAAGCCTGCCTTGCGCAGGTCGTTCTTCGCGAGGTATTCGGCGTTGCCGCCGAGCATGATATCGGTACCACGGCCGGCCATGTTGGTCGCGATCGTAACAGCGCCGAGCTTACCGGCCTGAGCGACGATTTCGGCCTCTTTTTCATGGTGCTTTGCATTGAGCACGTTGTGCTTGATGCCGCGCGCCTTCAAAAGCTTGGATAGATATTCGCTCTTTTCGATGGATATCGTGCCGACCAGGACAGGCTGCCCCTTTTCGTGGCAGGCGATTATCTGCTCGATTATCGCGCGATCCTTTCCTGCCTCGGTTTTGTAAACAACGTCGGGCTGGTCGATACGCGCAACGGGCTTGTTGGTCGGGATCTCGACAATATCGAGCTTATAGATCGACTCAAATTCCTCCGCCTCGGTGACGGCCGTACCGGTCATGCCCGAGAGCTTATCATAAAGTCTGAAGTAGTTCTGGAACGTGATGGTCGCAAGCGTCTTATTCTCGCGCTGAACGTCAACGTGTTCCTTTGCCTCGATCGCCTGATGCAGACCCTCGCTGTAGCGGCGGCCGAGCATGATGCGGCCGGTGAATTCATCGACGATGAGTACCTCGCCGTCTTTTACGACGTAGTCGATGTCGCGCTTCATGATGCCGTGCGCGCGCAGAGCCTGATTGATATGGTGCGTGAGGGTCGAGTTTTCGATATCGGCATAGTTTTCAAGGCCGAACGCGCGCTCGGCTTTGGCAATGCCGCGTGCAGTGAGCGTCGCCGTGCGCGCTTTTTCATCGACAACGTAGTCGGCGTCGATGTTCTCGTCCTCTTCCTCCTTGGAGTCGGTGGAGGCATAGACCTTCTTTTTAAGTCCGGCGACAAAATCGTTTGCCTGACGGTAAAGATCGGTGCTCTCGTCGCCCTGACCGGAGATTATAAGCGGTGTTCTCGCTTCGTCGATGAGAATCGAGTCAACCTCGTCAACGATGGCAAAGGCGTGGCCGCGCTGGACGCGGCTTTCCTTATAAATGGCCATGTTATCGCGCAGATAGTCAAAGCCCATCTCGTTATTTGTGCCGTAGGTGATGTCGGCGGCGTAGGCGGCCTTGCGCTCCTCATTGGTCAGGCCGTGGACGATCAGGCCGACGTCGAGACCCATGAATCTGTGCACCTTGCCCATCCACTCGCTGTCGCGTCGGGCGAGGTAGTCGTTGACGGTGACGATATGCACGCCGTTGCCGGTAATGGCGTTGAGGTACGCCGGCATGACCGCAACGAGGGTCTTGCCTTCGCCGGTCTTCATCTCGGCGATGCGGCCCTGATGCAGGACGATGCCGCCGATGAGCTGGACGCGGAACGGCTTCATGCCGAGGACACGCCACGCGGCCTCGCGCACCGCGGCGAATGCCTCGGGCAGCATGGAGTCGAGATCCTCGCCGTTATCATAGCGGTTCCGGAACTCGGCGGTTTTTGCGCGCAGCTCGGCATCGGAAAGTGCCTGCATCTGCGGCTCGAGCGCCTCTATCTTATCGACGATAGGGTATATTTTTTTAAGCTCATGATCGGTGTGGCTGCCGAAAAGTTTACTGAAGAAACCCATATTATTGCCTTTCGTATGTAAAGATAATTTCACAAATAGATTGTAGCATATAATTGTGAATAAAAAAAGTCCTACGGCATGGCTTTTTATGTCTTTTCATGACTTTTTCTGCGCTTGTTATCGGCATGGGGGATATGTTATAATAGCCGCATCACGCGAAAAGAGGTATCCACCGTTGGATTTCAAACAAATCACATTAAGCGACGTGGGCGCGCTGCGCCCGTACCTGCGCGCGCAGTATCGCTCGTGCGACTACTCGGTGCTGGGCGTTTTCATGTGGGCCGACAGATTCGGCTACGAATACAAGATAGAGGACGGAGTTCTGTTCATGCGCGAAAGATCGCGGCACGGCGGCGAGTACGACTATTTGCTGCCGCTGGGCGAGGGCAGCCTGTGCGACAGGGTGCGCGCACTGCGCGAGACGGTCGGCGGCAGGCTCACGATGAGCCTTGTGCCTGAGGACGCGCTTGACGAGCTGCGCAAGGAATTTGACTTCACCACCGTCGAGGAGCCGGACATTGCCGACTACATGTACAAGGCCGAGGATCTTGCCTACCTCGCCGGGAAAAAATACAGCAAAAAGCGCAACCTGATCCACCAGTTTGAAAAGCTCTACCCCGACTACACGCTTGAGGCGATAACGGCCGAGAACGCGCACCGCATAGCCGAATGCTGCGCGCACGACTGGTCGGACGCCGGCCTGAGCGAGCTTGCGATATACGAAAACGACCACACGCGCGAGGTACTCGAGGACTTCGCGGCCTACGGCTGCACGGGCTACGCTCTGCTCACCGACGGCGAGGTCGCGGCATTCTGCATCGGCGAGGTGATGGGCGACACGCTGATCGTTCACATCGAAAAGGGCAAGCGCGAGTACAAGGGCGCGTTCCAGATGATAAACTGCCTGTTCGCAAAAACCGAGCTTGAAAAGTGCGGCATACGATACGTAAACCGCGAGGACGACGTCGGCGACGAGGGGCTGCGGCAGGCAAAGCAATCGTACTTCCCCGAGTACATGCTGAAAAAATTCAGGCTCGAATATGAATAATTACAAACTCACCCTGAGCTATGACGGCAGTCGATACCGCGGCTGGCAGCGGCAGGGCAACACGGAAAACACGATACAGGGCAAGGTCGAGGCTGCGCTTTCGCGCATACTCGGGCAGGAGATCGAGATAAGCGGCTCGGGGCGCACGGACGCCGGGGCGCATGCGCGGATGCAAGTTGCTTCATTCCGGGCGGAAACCGGGATGGATACAAGCGATATACTATCGCGGCTGCGCGAGGCGCTGCCGGAGGACATTGCCGCGCTCGAGCTGAGCATTGCCGAGCCGCGATTTCACGCGCGGCTGAGCTGCGTCGGGAAAACGTATATATACCGCGTGCAGAACAGTGCGGTGCAGAACGTTTTCGAGCGAAAGTACATGTATCGCGTAAGCGAGGCGCTGGATATCTGCGCAATGCAGGACGCGGCGAAAGTTCTGCTCGGCGAGCACGATTTCACGGCGTTTCAATCGAATAAGCGCATGAAAAAATCCGCCGTGAGGCGGATAGATACAATAGATATTACGCGCATAGGCGACGAGATACGGTTCACGGTTTCGGCCAACGGATTTTTATACAACATGGTGCGCATAATAGTAGGCACGCTGCTTGAGGCCGGGGCGCATCGGATGAGCGCCGAGGATGTGAAAAGGGCGCTTGAATCAAAGGTGCGCGAAAACGCCGGACCGACGGCGCCCGGACAGGGATTAAGGCTGGAAGAGGTCAGATACTGACCCTCCAGCCTTAATCCCTGTCCGGGAGCTGATAGCTAATAGCTGATAGTTTACACCTCATCCGTCGCAAGCGACACCTTCCCCTCAAGGGGAAGGCAGAAAAAATCACAACGCCGCAGTGGAGAACCACTGCGGCGCTGCTTTTATGCAACATAACGAATAGTTATAACAAGAGACTAAGTAAATGCTCTAAGCTCTAAACATCGTTAGAATTGCGAATTATTAATTACTCTGCGAGTGCGCGGTAGATGAAGGTGACAGCCTGGCCGCGAGTGCAGGTTGCTTCGGGACGGAAGGTGCCGTCAGCGAAACCATTGGCGACCTTGTTGGCAACTGCCCATGCAACTGCGTCTGCGCAGTAGGAGCCGGAAGCGACATCTGCGAAGTTGGTGCCGGTTGCAACCTTCTCATCGCCGGATGCACGGAACAGGAAGGTGACGATCTGGCCACGAGTGCAAACTGCATTCGGGTCAAAGGTGGTCTCGGTAGTGCCCTTGGTGATGCCCTTCTCGACTGCCCACAGGATCGCGTTGTAGTATACGCTGTCCTTGCTTACGTCGGTGAACGGGTTGACAGTGTCAGCCTTGACCTCGGGAGAACCGGCTGCGCGGTACAGGAAGGTGACGATCTGTGCACGAGTGCAGCCTTCGTCGATACCGAAGGTGTCAGCAGTCTTGCCAGTGGTGATCTCTTCCTTAGCTGCCCAGATGATTGCATCGTAGTAGGGGCTGGTCTTCTCAACGTCCTTGAACGGGTTGACAACAGGTGCTACGTAGTTGGGATCCTTCTCGCCGCAAACGGTGCAGACGCCATTCTCGAACTTGTGGCCGAGTGCAGGAATCTCAGTGCCCTTCTTGACGGTCTCGCCGCAAACGGTGCAGACCTCGTCGCCGGTGTAGCCGGCTTCGGTGCAGGTTGCTGCCTTTGCGTCCTTAACTTCGGTCTTGTGACCCAGAGCAGGAACTTCCTCGCCCTTCTTCAGAATCTCGCCGCACCACTTGCAAACCTGATCGCCGGAGTAACCAGCCTCAGTGCAGGTAGCCTCAACAACGTTTGCAAGCTCATCAGCTGCAACGTGGCCAACAGTCTTAAGTACAACAACGTCCTTAACCTTGCCACAATCCTTGCAGCCAATAACGCTCAGGCCAGTGCTGTAGCAGGTAGGAGCAGCAAGCTCCATAGTAGTCCATGCGTGGGTTCCAGCCGGGGTGATCTGGACAACGCCAGAGCCAACCTTGGTAGAGCCAACAGTGCCAGCTTTAACAGCTGCATTTACTCCTCTAGTGATATCATCGCCCTTTGCGTCAACCATGTTGCCGCATACAGAGCACTCATAAACACCAACGAACTCAATACCGGACTTCTGGCAAGTAGCAGCTACATTTGCCTTTGCCTGGTAATCATGACCCTTTGCAGGAATTGCAGTACCCTTGTGGTTAAATACCCATGCGCCGGGGAGATTGCCCCACTTATCAGCGTTGTCCTTGACCTCGGTCCAAACATAAGTATCGCCAGTGTAACCGTCCTGAGTGCAGGTTGCATCCTTGTAGTCCTTTGCGCCCTGAATGGTTCCAGCCTTGACATCTACGCCAGCAACGACAGAAGTGCCAAAAGCGTAAGTTGCCTTGGTGTATGCAGCATAGGGGATTGCAACGCTTTCAATAGTGGTCTTGCACTTTGCGCAGTAGACTTCATCAGTCCAACCATCTTCGGTTGCTACGACGTTGCCCTTTGCATCTTTAACTACAGCAGGAAGCTGACCCTTCTTGGTAACTTCCATGTATGCAAAATGGTTATCATTCAGAGCATCAATTTTAGTGCCGCCCTTCAGGCCTGCATTATCGCCAGTCTTAGGAACGATAACCGCGTCGCAATCGGGGCAAACCATAGTTGCAACAACGCCGGTTGCATCAGGTGCATCAGCATAAGCATTGAAGTTGCCGTCTTTGTCAACGCCTACGGGAACGAGGCCAACAGTTGCAACATGCTTTGCAGCAACGCCTGCATAACGATCGATAACTTTCGGGTTATCCTTATTGTATACGTTCTCAGTTACAGCAACGAGAGCTTCATCTTTGACATGGCCAGTCTTGGCATACATGTCCTTAATTGCCTGCTGATCTGCCTTAGCAACATAATTTGTAATAACAGAAGAGCTGGGGCCGTCAACATAGACAGGCTCGTTGCAGAGCTGGCAAACAGCATAGCCCCAACCGTTATCAGTGCAGGTGGGCTTAACAGCGACAAAGAACTTATACTCATGAGTGAGTGCCTTTGTGCCTTCAGGAGCAATCTTCTTGCTCATGTTGCCGCAATCGCCGCAGTAAGTAATGGTCAGGCCAGGCTGGCTGCAGCTTGCCTTAGAAACTACGAGTTCCTGAAGGTTGGTGCAGTCAGTGCACTTCTTAGCAGTGAACGGCGTAACTTTTACGTTCTGCACGTCACCGCAAAGGGTGCAAACCTTTGCTACGACGCCAGGCGTCTTTGCCGTGACGTCTACATTGATGCTGACTTCCTTGTAAACATGATTGCAGGCCGGTGCTGCCAGAGCGGTAGCAGGAACCAGAGATGCGATCATGAGAACAGCCATCAGCATGCTCAACAGTCTCTTTTTCATTTTCTCTTGTTTACCTCCGTTTAAAAATTGGGTTGAAAAAGTTTTGTCAAATACGCTTGGATACGGGAGAAAGCCCACACCAAACATATTTTTCTTGATTATAGCATACGACTTTACATGTTTCAAGTGTTTTTAATAATTTTTTGGGCAACAATTCGGTTACAAAGTAACCGAATTGTTAGCTGGGAGCTAGCTGCGCTAGCTAGCTGTTAGTCGATAGCTGATAGCTGTTAGCTAGCGGAGAGCTGATAGTGAGCTAGCTGCGCTAGCTAGATCATAGCCAATAGCTGAGAGCTTGGGGCTAACTGCTGTCAGCTATAAGCTAACTGCTAGCGAAGCTCGCTATCTGCTAACTGCTATCAGCTATCAGCTACAAGCTATCTAACGCTGTTAGATAGCTTGTTTATGAACCCACTGAGCATTTTTGAGAGTTCTTCCGTGAGCTGTAAGGCTTTCTGAGCCTCGGTCTTTGAAATATAGCCAAGGCGGATGCACAGCAAAAGCTGCGTTTCAAGCTCGGCATTCGAGCCGCGCGCCATGTTCATAAAGTTCTTTATGTAGCCATCCGACTTCCTTTGATACCCCTCGGCTATGTTCGACGGAACAGACACCGCCGCTCGGCGCATTTGGTCGGACAGTGCATAGGTCTCTTCCTTCGGCAGCAGCTTGACTATGGCATAGGCCTCCTCGGCCAAGGTCATGGATTTTTGCCACATTATCAGGTCTTTATAGTCTTTGATCATGGAACTACTCCTTTCAGTCGTAGTTAGCGGATAGCTAATAGCTGAGAGCCGAGAGTTTGGGGCTAACCGCTAACTGCTATCAGCTATCAGCTAAGTAGCTAGCACAGCTAGCTACTTCCTCCATGTTTCGGGGGCGAAGAGGACGAGCATGGGGAAGATCTCGAGGCGGCCGAGGAACATGTCGAAGCACAGGACTGCCTTACTTATTATATTAAGCCCGGAAACACCCATGGTGAAGGTGTTCGAGTCGATGCCGTAGCCGACGTTGCTGAGGCTCGAGATCGCAGCGAGCATACCGTCGCCGATGCTCAGGCCGTTTATCGACAGCACCACAGCAGTCAAAATGACGGCCATGAAATACGCAATGGCAAAGCTTTCGACCGCGGAGACCGTGTCCTCCTCGACGATCTCGCCGTCAAGGTGGATAAGGTGCACGGAGTTCGGCGTGACGGTGCGCGCAATGGCGCGATAGGTGCTCTTGGCGAGGATCATCACGCGCGACAGCTTCATGCCGCCGCCCGTCGAGCCGGACATGGGGCCGGTTATCATCAAAACGGTCAGCATGGCCAAAACAAAGGGCGACCAGAAGCTTGCGTCGATCGACACATAGCAGGTCGTGCTGATGATTGAGACGACCTGGAACAGAGTGTGGTGGACGCCGTCGGCGACGGACGTGAATTTCGAGGCAGTGTCGATGCCCATGAGCAGCGCAACGCCCAGGACGACGATGACAAAGGTACGCAGCTCGCGGCTGCGGCGGATGCGCAGAAATTCGCGCGCAAGGACGCAGTAAAACAGGCTGAAGCTCATGCTGCACAGGGTCATGAAAACAAGCGTCACGTTCTGCGCATAAGCGCCGTAGGACGCCATACTGTCGTTGCGGACGCAGAAGCCGCCGGTGGACACCGTGCTGAGCGATATGTTCACAGAGTCGAACAGCGGTATGCCCCCCAGAAGCAGCAGGACGATCTGCACGACGGTCATTGCTATATATATCTCATACAGCAGCTTTGCCGACTTCTGCATGCGCGGCACGAGCTTTGCCGCCATAGGCCCCGGGAACTCCGCACGCAGCAGGAACATCGAGCCGCCCTCGCGCGCGACCGGCGCTATCGCAAGCAGAAAAACCAGAACGCCCATGCCGCCGATCCAGTTGGTGATGCTGCGCCAGAGCAGTATGGCACGGGGCGCGGCCTCGACATCGTCGATGATCGTGGCGCCGGTGGTGGAGAAGCCGGATATCGTCTCGAACACGGCGTCGGATACGCTGCCGATCACGCCCGAGGCGTAAAACGGGATCGCTCCGAACAGCGATATGATGATCCACGCCAGGGCGACGGTCACAAAGCCGTCGCGCGCGCCGAGCGGGCGATCCTTGCTCTTTATCAGGCCGCAGGGCACTCCGACCGCGAGCACCGCCGCGATCGCCGCGGCAAAGCCGCGCAGCGCAGACGCGTCGCCGTCGGCGAGCGCAAGCAGCAGCGGAGGCAGCATGAACGCCGCCTCGATGCACAATATGACGCCTATCGTTTTTCTTATCGTTCCAATATTCATTACGCAAATATGTCGTTGAGGTCAAGGATCTCGCGTCCGGCGGTCGTGACGATGACAACCGTATCGCCGGTCGAGAGCGTGTCCCGGCCGCCGGGGATGATGATCCTGCCCATGTGGTTTATGCAAACGATCAGTATGCCGGGCTTGAGCCGGATATCGACCAGGCGCTCGTGCAGGTGCTCGGTCGCGTCGGTCACGGCAAACTCCAGCGCCTCCGCGCTGCCGTCGGCGAGGCGGTGGATGGTCAGCACCGCACTGCCGCCGGTGTTCTCCATCGCACGGACATAGCGGATGATGGCATAGGTGCTCAGGCTTTTCGGGCTTATGAGGCTGTCCGCGCCGCGGTCGCCGAGGATCTCGCCGTATTCGAGGCGGTTTATCTTCGTCAAAAGCTGCGGAACGCCCATCTTGCGCGCAAACATGCCGATGATGATGTTCTCCTCGTCCATGTTCGTCAGCGGCAGGACAGCGTCCATCTGGCGGATGTTGTGCGTCCTGAGCACCGCCTGACTCGAGCCGTCCGAGCAGATGACGCTCACCTCGGGGTACTTTTCGGCGAGGTACTCGCACCGCGCGCGCTTCATCTCAATCAGCTTTATGCTTGTGCCGGTTTTTATCAGCATCGGAGCGAGGTATTCGGCGATCCTGCCGCCGCCGACGATGAGCACGTTTTTGCTTTTTTTGCTGCGCAGCTTCAGCTCGTGCGTAAGCTCGACGAGCGACGATGCCGGCGCGGTGACGTATATTTTATCGCCCTTGCGCAGAACAAAGCTGCCGTCGGGGATAAAGACCTTTTCCTCGCGCAGGACCGCGCAGATGAGGACATGCACCCGTATTTTCCGACGCAGATCGGCAAGCTGAAGCCCGTCAAGCGGGCTGCCGTCGGCAATGAAAAGCTCGACTATCTCGGCCTTGCCCTCGGCAAAGGTATCGCGCTTTATGAAGGCCGGGATCTGCAGCAGACGGTAGATCTCCTTGGCGGCCAGAAGCTCGGGGTTTATGGTCATGGACAGGCCCAGCTCCGACTTGAGGACGTAAAGCTGCTCGGTATACTCAAGATTGCGCACGCGCGCGATGGTGTTTTTACAGCCGAGCTTGCGCGCGACGATGCACGCGAGCATGTTCAGCTCGTCCTGCGCCGTGACGGCGATGAGCAGGTCGCTCTCGTCAACGTTTGCCTCGCGCTGGACGGATATCGCAGCGCCGTTGCCGCAAAGGGTCATGACGTCAAGCATATCGGACAGGAACTTTACCTTTTCCTTATCTATATCGACCACGGTTATATCGTGGTTCTCGTTGGCCAGCTCCTCGGCAAGCGAATAGCCTATCTTGCCTGCGCCGACTATTACGATCTTCATTTTTCAGATCCTCTCATCTATTTTGAAAAATCCAGTACCGTATATATTAACACATTATTTACACCGTAGCAACACCGCGGCGCACCCAGTCAACGGTGTAATCGGCAAATTTGCGAGTTGCCGGGCTGTTGCGGCTCGTTTCCGTTATCGCAAGGCCGATAACGCGCTTCGAGGGTGGAACAAGCTCTTTTACAACAACGTCGTCGTGCCGGCCGGTCAGCAGAAGCTCGGGCATGATGGATATGCCCAGTCCCTTTTCGACCATCGCGATTATGGCGTAGTCGTCTTTGGTAGAAAAGCGGATATTCGGCTTTATCCCGGCTGCGGCGAGCGCGCGGTTTGCGTCGTGGTTTGATTCTTCCAGCAGGGTTATGAACGCCTCGGTCTCGCACTCAACGAGCGGAAACTTGGGGTAGGACTCGAATTTATGCCCGTGCGGCAGAATGGCGAGCAGTCTGTCCTCCATCAGCGGTATGCACTCGCACTTGAGCTGAGTCGGAACGTTGACGAAGCCGAGGTCAACGCTGCCCTCGTCGATCCAGCGCTCAACATCGTAATAGTCGCCGTTTAAAAGCTTGAGATCGACGTTCGGGTAATCGTGCTGAAATTCTTTTATTACGCCGGGCAGCCAGTGAACCGCAACGGAGGTGAATGCGCCTATGCGCACCGTGCCGGAATCAAGGCCGCGGATGGCAGAGGCCGTCTGCCTAAGCTGCTCTTCATAGTTGAGCATTCCGCGCACTGACGGCATTATGCGCTCTCCGTCGGCGGTGAGCTTAACTCCGGCGCGCGAGCGGGTTATGACCGAAAAGCCAAGCTCGGCCTCCAAATTATTAATAGTATGGCTGACTGCCGACTGCGTGCATCCGAGGGCGTCGGCCGCTCTTGTAAGGCTGCCCAACTCCACCACTTTCGCGAGAGTTTCGTATTTTGAAATGCTCATATTGCTCCTCCGAGGAATTTACATGAATTTATTCATGTTAGCATGAAAATAATTAGGTATAGTAATAATATACCGCGTTTTTTCTGAAAATCAAGTAATTTCGATAATATTTCGCCTTGCAATGCACTTTTTGTGTGACTATAATTCAAACATCGTTTGAAAATGATTGGAGAGAGAAACATGACAGGTAATATTATTTGCATCCTGATCGCCATTGTGGTCTACCTTGTCGGTATGGTCGCCATCGGCGTTTACTATTCCAAGGGGCAGTCCGACGCACACGAGTTTTACCTCGGCGGCCGCAAGCTCGGCCCTATCGTGACGGCGCTTTCCACCGAAGCTTCGGACATGAGCGCATATCTGCTCATGGGCGTTCCCGGACTGGCGTTCTTCTGCGGCATCGCGGAAGCGAGCTGGACGGCTATCGGCCTTGCGCTTGGCACCTATCTCAACTGGCTGTTCGTTGCAAAGCGCCTGCGCCGCTACTCGGTGCGGCTGGGCGCGCTGACTCTGCCCGAGTACATATCCCGCCGCTTCTACGATAACACCAAGCTCATTGAGCTTATAGGCGCCATAACCATCATCGTTTTCTACGTTCCCTACACGGCTTCCGGCTTCTCGGCCTGCGGCAAGCTTTTCGGAACTCTGTTCGGATATGACTACGTTCCCACCATGATAATAAGCGCTGCCGTAATCGTAGCATACACCGCATGCGGCGGCTTCAAGGCAGCATCGGTAACGAGCCTTGTTCAAAGCCTTATCATGGTCTTTGCTCTGGCGGTTGTCCTCATCTTCGGCATCAACTCCGTCGGCGGCTGGGAAAATGTCGTTGCAAACGCCAAGGCCATCCCCGGCTACCTCAGCATGACCGCAACCACCAGCATTCAGGCCGCCGAGGCCGGCGAGTTCGGCACTCTCAAGATAATATCCACCCTCGCATGGGCGCTCGGCTACTTCGGCATGCCCCACGTTGTTCTTCACTTCATGGCCATCGAGGACGAGAATAAGCTCAAGCTCAGCCGCCGTGTTGCTACCATCTGGGTCGTTGTTTCCCTGTCTGTCGCAGTCGTGATCGGCATTGTAGGCTACTCCATGGCAAAAGAGAACATCATCACCATGTTCGGAGATGCTTCCTCCGCCGAGGCGATCATCGTTTCCATCGCGGCAGTCCTGTCCGAGTACGGCGCATTCTTCGCTATCCTCGCAGGCCTTGTCCTTGCAGGCATCCTTGCCGCCACCATGTCCACTGCCGACGTTCAGCTGCTTGCAGCGGCAAGCGCTATCGCGCAGAACATCATCCGCGGCGTGTTCGGCGTTCAGCTTGATGACAAAAAGAGCATGGTCGTTGCCCGTGTGACCGTTCTGTGCGTGGCTGTCTGCGGTGTGCTGTTCGCACTTGATCCCACAAGCTCCATATTCCGCGTCGTATCCTTCGCATGGGCAGGCTTCGGCGCAACCTTCGGCCCCATCGTTCTGTTCTCGCTTTACTGGAAGCGCTGCAACAAGTGGGGCGCGATCGCCGGCATGTTCTCCGGCGCTGCTATGGTCTTCATCTGGAAGTATGCAATAGCTCCCATCGGCGGCGCGTTTGCGATCTACGAGCTGCTGCCCGCATTCATCACCTCCTGCATCTTCATCGTTGTCGTTTCGCTTCTGACCAAAGCTCCCGACGCAAAGATCTGCGAGGACTTCGACGCAGTCGCCGCAATGAAGTAAAGTATTCAAACAACCGAAAGGGCTTGCAGTCTGCCAACCGCAGATTGCAAGCCTTTTAGCTACACCTTGTCGCTGATAAGCGGCAAGCACAAGGCAGAACTACTGCCGCAAATTTCCAACTATCTCGGCATCCGGTGCAGTGAACGCGGAGCAGGCTGAAATCTGCCTGCCTAAACCCGGATACTCACTTTATGTCCTGTACATTTTTGCTTTCGTATGCCAATATACAGACAAACATAAAAGGAGGCTGCCATATGGACCAGAAAAGAATCGGAGCTTTCATCAAAGACGTTCGCAGGGAGAAGGGCCTAACGCAGGAGCAGTTTGCAGAAAAGCTCGGAGTCAGCCAGAAGTCTGTTTCCCGTTGGGAGACGGGGAAAACAATGCCGGACTATTCATTACTTGCGAGCATCTGCGACGTATTGGAGATCAACGCGGCGGAGCTGCTCGGCGCGGAGCGGATCGACGGAGACATCATCACGAAACAGCAGGCTACGGATATGACACGCACGCTGATATCCCTTGTCAGCGGCAGGCACGGTGTCCGCAAAATTGTCGGGGCGGTCTTGTCGGCAGTCATAATGCTGGTTTGCGCTGTCGGATTGTATAACTATGAATTCAGTGTTTCCGTAGATTCCACGACGGATCTCGAGAAGGCCGTCAACGAGTACCATTTCGATGACGAGGTCTCGGCAGATATCCTGGAAATGCAGGCTGTCGGCAACCGGCTGTATGTTCTCTACGGAGAAAAAGAGTACCCCGGAGCGTGCGGCTTAGCCTGCCTTGAAAAGGGCATTTTCGGCAGCTACAGGATCATCGGCTGCACGGATTCAAAATATCGATGGATAAACGGAGAAAAGATAACTGTAGGAAATACAAAATACCTCGTTACATACTGTGCCGACGATTTGCAGAACATTGACGCTTACGGCATATGCGGCGTGCGGAATGAACGGGCGTCAAACCTGACCGTTGAGGATTCATTTCTGTTGTACAAGCTGGATTACAGCGGCTCGCCGTTTTTGACCTTTACCGAAATCGACGACGGCGTTACCGTTTCGCCTTATCACTTTAAGTATTATCAAAACGGTGTTGAAATTGAGGCCGATCAGCTTGAGGCCGTCCTCGGAGCCAAGTGCGTGGAGGGCGCGCCCAATTCCGGCACAAGCTCTGCCGAATTGGGGATGTTTTATGTCCTTGAGGCAATCATAATTTTGTTGGGCATCATATTCATTCGGTATTTCTTAACCGATGTAAAAGCAAAACAGGCATAAAGTTTTTTACACAAAAAATCAGCCCATCTACAGACGGGCTGATTTTGCATTACTCAATATTTATATGCTTTCGCAGAACCTTTTCGGTAAGGAATGCAAGCGCCATTTTGACAAGATCCGGGACGATGAACGGAAAAACGCACATGCCCAGCGCAGAGGCGTAGCTTATAGGCTTTGCCGCAGAATAGACCTTGACAAACCACACCGTGCCGAAGGCATAGCACAGAGCAAGCCCCACGACGAGCGACACTATCCTGACCCACAGCTTTTTGCCGAAAAGCCTCTCGCAGAGCCAATAGCAAAGCGCCGTGAGCATAAAGCCGAAGATATATCCGCCGCTCGGCCCCATGAGCTTCCCAATACCGCCGGCAAAGCCGGAGAACACCGGCAGTCCGACTGCGCCGAGCGCTATGTACACCGCAACGGCAATGCTGCCGCGCCTGCCGCCGAGAAGCAGCAGAGCCGTAAACACCGCGTAGGTCTGCATGGTAAAAGGAATGGCTGCCGGAACCGACAGCCATGAGCAGACCGATATGAGCACCGCCATCAGGGCGATGTAGGCCATATCCTTAGTCTTCAAATATTTGCACCTCAAAACGTCAGTATGCTGCGGCGCTTATGTTCGCTCTTAGCGTGCATGCGCTGGATCTTCTCGAGCACCGCATCGTCTATTTTACCACCGCCGAGGTAAGTGTCAAGCTCTTTATAGGTAAATCCCATTTCGCCTTCATCGGTCTGTCCGTCAAACAGGCCGGCAGAGGGCGCTTTTTCTATGACGCACTCGGGCGCTTTCAGCCAGCGCAGAAATTCGTATATCTCCGTGACGGTCAGATCGTCGATGGGGTTAAAGTCGTGTGCGCCGTCGCCCCACTTGGTGAAGTAGCCGACATAGGCCTCGCTGCGGTTGCCCGTTCCGGCAACAAGGCGGTTTTCCGACGCGGCAATGGCATAGAGCGTTGCCATTCTCAGGCGCGGTGCAATGTTCGCCTCGGCGGCATCGGTGAGATTTGTGACGCCTGCAAGCACGGCCTTTTCCGCGGCCTTGACCGCCGTAAGGTCGGCGTAGCGCGTTTCGATCTCGTACTTCGCGGCAACGGTCTCGCCGTCGCGCTTATCCATGTCGTAATTGCGCACGGAGGTGCAGGGCATAATAACGCCCACGGTGTTCTCGCACGCAGCCTTGCACAGGATGCCGACAAGCGCGGAGTCCTTGCCGCCGGAGTTGCCGTAAACTATGCCGTCGGCTCCGCTTTCGCGCACGGCGTAGCGGATGAACTGAACTCGCTGGATATATTCTTTTTCGTAGTTTCTCATTTTAATTCACCTTTCCAGTGCCGCCTTTACAAAGCCGTTGAACAGCGGATGCGGCTTATTGGGTCTGCTTTTAAACTCCGGATGGAACTGCGCCGCGACGAACCATTTGCACGCCGGATTTTCCACCATCTCGACAAGCGAGCCGTCCGGGCTCATGCCGACGGGCAGAAGTCCGCGCGCAACGATCTCCTCGCGGAAGTCGTTGTTGACCTCGTATCTGTGGCGGTGGCGCTCGTAGATAAGCCCCTCGCCGTAGTATTCGTAAGCCTTGCTCTCGGGCGAAAGCACACAGGGGTATTTGCCCAGACGCATCGTGCCGCCCTTTGCGGTTATGCCCTGCTGCTCGGGCATGAGGTCGATGACCAGATGCTGCGAATCGGCGGTGAACTCGGCGGAGTTTGCGTCCTTCCAGCCGAGAACGTGGCGCGCAAATTCTATGACCGCGATCTGAAGTCCGAGGCAGATGCCGAGATATGGCACGTCGTTTTCGCGCGCATATTTTGCGGCAAGTATCATGCCCTCAATTCCTCGATCGCCGAAGCCGCCGGGAACCAGAATGCCGCTGCAATCGCCGAGAACGGAAGCGATATTCTCCTCCGTAAGTTCCTCGGAATCGACCCACTTTATCTCCATTACGGCGTCGTTTGCCGCCGCCGCGTGGTTGAGCGATTCGGCAACGGACAGATAAGCGTCGTGCAGCTGAACATATTTGCCGACAAGAGCTATCTTCACCGCGCGGTGAGCTCCCTTGATCCTGCCTACCATGGCTTTCCACTCGGCAAGATCCGGCTCGGGGCAATCAAGGCCGAGCCTGCGGCACACGACCGAGGACAGCCCCTCGTGCTCGAGCAGCAGCGGCGCTTCATACAGCGTAGATGCCGTTGCGTTCTGGATGACGCACTCCGGCTCAACGTTGCAGAACAGAGCTATCTTGCGGCGGATATCGTCGCTTATCGGGGCGTCCGTGCGGCAGACGAGAATATCCGGCTGGATGCCGACCGACAGCAGCTCCTTGACCGAGTGCTGCGTGGGCTTGCTTTTAAGCTCGCCCGTGCCGGGTATCTGTACGATGAGCGGAACATGGATAAACAGCACGTTCTGTCTGCCCTTTTCAACGGCCACCTGACGGATAGCCTCAAGAAACGGCTGACTTTCAATATCGCCGACCGTGCCGCCGATCTCGCAGATGAGAACGTCGATGTTCTCATCCTCCATTGCGTATACGCTCTGCTTTATCTCGTCGGTCACATGGGGTATTATCTGCACTGTGCCGCCAAGGTATCCGCCCTGGCGCTCGCGGTTTAATACGTTCCAATAGATGCGGCCGGCCGAGACCGAGGAGTTCCCGCTCAGGCTTTCATCTACGAATCGCTCATAGTGGCCGAGATCAAGGTCGGTTTCCGCGCCGTCGTCGGTGACGAAGACCTCGCCATGCTGATAAGGGCTCATAGTGCCGGGGTCAACGTTGAGATAGGGATCGAATTTCTGGTTTTTCACGCGCAGACCGCGCTGCTTCAAAAGTCTGCCGAGCGAGGCTGCGCATATTCCCTTGCCCAGCCCCGACACGACTCCGCCTGTTACGAATACATACTTCATCATCATTTGCTCTCTCTCGTTAGAATTTATATCTTATTCACTGCCTGTCAGACAGAAAACAGCATATCGTAGTAGCTGGGGTACGGCCAATATTCCGTCGCCGTAAGGGTCTCAAGCTTGTCGATAACGGTGCGCATATCCTCCATTCTGAGGAACACCTCATCGTGGTAATACTTCATAAGCTCGGCATTGCCGACGCTCGGCGCGGTCTCAAGCGCAGATTTGAGGGAAACCATCTTGTCAAGCAGGCTCTCGTTTAAGCTGCTGAGGGTTCCGATGAGCGCGCTTTCCACGCGGCAGGGCACCTCGGGCAGAGCCTTGCGCTTTTTGATAAGCGTTTCACTCAGCGCGGCGGTGTACTCGGAAACGGCGTTGAGAATGCCGTGCTGCACCATGTCAACAAGCGTCTCGCCCTCGATGGCGATGACCTTGCAGTAGTGCTCCATATGTATCTCATTGCGCGCAATGATCTCGGCCTCGGTGTAAACGCCGTACTTGGTAAGCAGCTCGATATTCTTCGGCAGCATGTACTCGGGCAGCGCCGTGGACGAGTTCTTGAGGTTTTTAAGTCCGCGCTTTTCGGCCTCTGCGACCCACGATTCGTCATAGCCGTTGCCGCCGAAAAGGATGCGGCCGTGCTCTTTGAACGTGCGCTTAATAAGCTCGTGCAGAGCACTTGTGAAGTCGGATGCTTTTTCAAGCTCGTCGGCGAAAACGCACAGCGAGTCTGCGATGATCGTGTTCAGAACCGTCGTCGGGCCGGCTATGGACTGGCTCGAGCCGGGCATGCGGAACTCGAATTTGTTGCCGGTGAAGGCAACGGGCGAGGTACGGTTGCGGTCGGTGGTGTCGCGCGGAATGGGCGGCAGAACGTCAACGCCGATGCGCAGCGTGCTCTTGCTCTTTTCGGTGTAGCCCGTGTCGTTTACGATTGAATCGACTATGCCCTCAAGCTCCTCGCCGAGGAACACCGAGATTATCGCCGGAGGTGCTTCCTGCGCGCCGAGGCGGTGGTCATTGCCGGCAAAGGCTACAGAGCATCTCAAAAGCTCCTGATATTTATCAACGCCCCTCACGAATGCCGCAAGGAACAGCAAAAACTGCGCGTTCTGGCTGGGGGTCTTGCCCGGTGAGAACAGGTTTTTGCCCGTATCCGTGCCGAGCGACCAGTTGTTGTGCTTGCCCGAGCCGTTTACGCCGGCAAAGGGCTTTTCGTGCAGCAGGCAGACAAGGCCGTGGCGATCTGCGACCTTCTGCATGATCTCCATGCTGATCTGGTTCTGATCGTTTGCGGTGTTTGCGTCGGAATAAACAGGTGCCATCTCGTGCTGAGCCGGGGCGACCTCGTTATGCCGCGTTTTCGACAGAACGCCGAGCTTCCACAGCTCCTCGTCGAGATCCTGCATGTATTCGGCAACACGCGGACGGATCGTTCCGAAATAGTGATCCTCAAGCTCCTGTCCCTTTGGCGGCTTTGAGCCGAACAGAGTTCTTCCGCAAAGGCGCAGATCCTCGCGCTCCAAAAACAGCTCTTTATCTATAAGGAAATATTCCTGCTCGGGTCCGACCTGAGCGATGACCTTCTGCGTTTCGGTATCGCCGAAAAGGCGCAGTATGCGCAGCGCCTGACGGCTTACCGCGTCGCACGAGCGCAGCAGCGGCGTTTTCTTATCCAGCGCCTCGCCGGAATACGAGCAGAACACGGTAGGTATGCACAGTGTTCCGTCCTTTATGAACGCAAACGCGGTGGGATCCCATGCGCTGTAGCCGCGCGCCTCAAAGGTCGCGCGCAGGCCGCCGGATGGAAAGCTGGATGCGTCCGGCTCGCCGCGGACAAGCTCCTTGCCGGAAAACTCCATCGTTATCGCACCGCCGCCGGCAGGCGAAATGAAGCTGTCGTGCTTTTCGGCGGTAATACCGGTCAGGGGCTGGAACCAGTGAGTGAAGTGGGTCGCGCCGTTTTCAAGCGCCCACTGCTTCATGCCCTCGGCAATGCCGTCGGCAACTTCAAGAGTAAGCGGCTTTCCGTCGGAAAGGCACTTTTTCCACTCCTGGAAGTACTTCTCCTTGACGTATTTGCGCATGGTGCGTTCGTTGAATACGCAGCTGCCGAACAGCTCAGGGATCTTTTTTACTTCTCTGCTCATGGTTTTATCCTCCTTTTATTTTCCGCTCGCGCCGTAGTTTTTAAGAACTCGTGCGGAGGGGTCGTCAACGTCACAGCCCGGCCACGTTTTGTTAGGCATCCAGAAGTCCTTGACCATCCGTGCCTGACCGGGATAGTACTTTTCGAATATATCTCTGTACAGAAGGCTCTCTTTTGTAAAGGGAGCCGCAAAATCGTATTTTTTTATACCCTCGGTAAACTGATCGTCGGTGTAAACGCTCTCGGCATAGGCCTTGAGGTCATCGACCATTGAGTGGCCGACGGCGTCGGAAAACGCCGCCTTCTGACGCCAGAGTATCTCATCGGGCAGAATGCCGTCCTTTTCAAACGCGCGGCGCAGAAGATATTTTCCCATGTCATAGGTGTTCATCTTCATTTTTGGGTCGATGCTCATGACATAGCGGACAAAATCAAGATCGCCGAACGGCACACGCGCTTCCAGCGAGTTTACGGAAATGCAGCGGTCGGCGCGCAGAACGTCGTACATGTGCAGCTCGTCCACTCTCTTTTTAGCCTCGCGCTGGAACTCCTCCGGCGAGGGGGCAAAGTCGGTGTATTTATAACCAAACAGCTCATCGGAAATCTCGCCCGTGAGCAGCACGCGCACGTCGGTCTTCTCATGTATTGCTTTGCAGCAAAGGTACATGCCCATGCTCGCGCGGATGGTGGTTATATCATAGGTGCCGAGCATCGCTATGACTTCCTCGAGCGAGGAAATGACCTCGTCGCGCGTCATGGTGACCTCCATGTGCTCAGAGCCGATGAAATCGGCGACCTTGCGCGCATATTTAAGATCGATGGGGTCCTGATCCATGCCGATTGCAAAGGTGCGGATCTTTTTGCCCAAAAGCTTTGCCGATATTGCGCACACAAGGCTTGAATCAAGGCCGCCTGAAAGCAGGAAGCCGAGCGGAGCGTCAGCGTCAAGGCGTTTTTCAACGCCGGCAATGAGCTTTTCGCGGATCTTGCCGCAAACGGTGTCGATATCGTCGCTTGAATACTCGGCAACGGTCGTCAGGTCTGCATAGCGGACAAACTTTCCGTCTGCATAGTAATGTCCGGGAGGGAACGGCATGATGTCGCCGCACAGGCCGACAAGGTTTTTTGCCTCGCTTGCAAATATCACGCTGCCGTCGGAATAATGTCCGTAATACAGCGGCCTTATGCCGATGGGGTCGCGCGCAGCGATAAGCTGCTTTGTCTGCCCGTCATAAATTATCATGGCAAACTCCGCATCGAGCTTTTTGAACATCTCAAGTCCGTATTCTCGGTAAAGCGGCAGGATTATCTCGCAGTCGGACTCGCTTTTGAAGCTGTATTTTGCACTCAGCTCCTTGCGGAGCTGTCGGAAGCCGTAAAGCTCGCCGTTGCAAACGACAGCGTCGCCGCCGAGATAAAACGGCTGCATACCGCGCTCGTCAAGGCCCATGATCGACAGGCGGTGAAATCCGAGTACCGCGCCGTCGAGCTCTGCCATGCGCGTTGCGTCCGGGCCGCGCGATACCGTGCGGTCAAAATACTCTCTGACTGACTGAGCTGTAAGCTCCTTGCTTGTGAAACCGATGATTGAACACATAAAAAATGCACCTCCGAATTTTTTGGGCAGCTATCCCTAAACTTTAGGACGAATAGCTGCAAATCCGCGGTGCCACCTAACTTACTGCCGAAGCAATCACTTTTGCGGGCTCAATCAAGCCCTCGTGCCTTAACGCCGCACTCCGCGTCTTTCCTACTTGGCATTCCGTTCAGATCGCTGCTGATAAAGTGTTATTCACTCATCCTCCGGTACCGGGATCGCACTGTCCCCGACTCTCTGCGACCGAGCATACGAGCTACTTGTCTTCGTCATTGCATTTGCCGTATTCAATTGACGTCGTATTCACTGCCCTATAAAAAACTAAATTCTGCCGCACGAGGAATGCGGCAGACTTCAGTTTTACAGATGAGAGAGCAAATGATTACAACAAATAAGGTTCAAGGATTTTGTCCTTGCTTCGACCTTATGGCGGTATATTAGCACAAGAAGTTTGATAAATAAAATACATATACCATTGCGGTTGCCATATCGAAAAAATATGGTATAATACCACGTGCAGAGAAAAGAGAGGTAACAAGATGGATCTTAGAACACTTAGATATTTCACCGTGGTTGCCGAGGAGCTGAACATAACGCACGCGGCCGAGCGCCTGTGCATGAGCCAGCCGCCGCTGAGCAACCAGATGAAGGCTCTTGAGGAGGAGCTTGGCACGAAGCTGTTCATCCGCGGCAAGAGACAATTGCAGCTGACCGACGCCGGACGGCTGCTGCTGCTGCGCGCAACACAGATACTGGACATGACCGAAAAGGCTCAGCACGAAGTCATGAGTCTTGAAGGCGGCATGAGCGGAACGATTAACCTTGGCATCGTCGAGGGACGTGCTCCGTTTCTCACGGCGCGCTGGATAGCCGGATTTAAGGAGGAGTTCCCCAATGTCAAATACAGCATGTGGAACGGCAGCAGCGACGATGTGCTCGACCGGCTGCGTCAGGGTCTTGTTGACCTTGCGGTGATAGCCGCACCTTACGACACGGAGCACCTTGAGGGCATCACCGTCGGGCGCGGCCCGTGGGTCGCGATAATGTCGCGCTCAAACGAGCTTGCCGGAGGCAGCGATACGATACCGCTCAAGAGTCTTGCCGGAAAGCCGCTTATAGTGCCCAGCCGCCCATCGCGCATCGACGCAATACGCGCATGGTTTGCCGAAGCAGAGGCCGAGCCGAACATTATATGCACGCTGTCAAACTATCTTGACGCCGTGGCAATGTCGGAGCTTGATATCGGCATAACCATTTTTCCGCGCACTACATACACGCCGAACGATCTGCTGGTAACGAAAATAATAACAGGCCCGGCCCGGCAGATAGAATACGTCCTCGTGCGCATGAAAAACCGCGAGCCGAGCGATCTTATGACTGAGTTTATCAACTATGTACGCGACACGGAGGACACCACCGCCGCCGATCCCGATTTCAGCGAGATACTCAAAAACGAATACGTTCCTCCGGAAGGAACACCGTATCTGTAAAAAAGAAGCTTGCGATGCAAGCTTCTTTTTTACAGGCAATTAATAGTGAATAATTATTGTGTGCGCTTCGCGCACGGATTTTAAAGGGCACTCAGCGCGCCCGTCTCACGCTGAGCGAAGCAATTACGGTTTTTTTCGCAGTTTCGATACCGGAAACCTGTAATAAACCACAACGCGCCCAGCTCACACAGAGCGAGGCAACTCCGGTTTTCTACGCAGTATCGATACCGGGCACCTGTAATAATCGTATAAGTAAAGCCTCAATTCGACTCTGAAAATTCGTGCAAATGTGTTAAAAGTGCAAAAAGGGTATTGACAACGTAAAAAGAGGGTTCTATAATTCGGCTCAAATAAGACAGCACCTGATAGAGGTTGCGGAAACGATGAGTACTCCACGGTATACGCCGGCAAGCGGCTGCGGAGGAAAGGCAATTCCGCCGAAGTGCAGTTCGGTTGCCGCCGGGCTGAAGCTGGGACTTCGCTGAATAAGCGTTGGACTGTCACATTTATGTGGAGCGCTATCGAAGGCAATTTAATTTTGGAATTTCTTTTTTCTAAAGCCTGCGATACCACTTCGGGTCGCAGGCTTATTAATTTATCCAAAAGGAGTTCCAAGAAAATGAGAAGAACCAGAAACCTTATCGCGCTGCTTATGGCAGCAGTAATGTGCCTTTGCCTGTTTGCAGGCTGCGGCAGCAGTGACAACGAAAACGGCAGCGAAGCCGCTGACCTTACGAAGGCAACAAGCCTTGCAGACCTCGCAGGCCGCAAGATAGCCGCCCAGGCCGGCACTTTCCACGCCGACGCACTCACTCAGATCGAGAACGTCCAGTCCTCGACCTATCCTGAGTTTGCAGACCTTCTGACCGCGCTCAAGTCCGGCGCCATCGACGGCTACGTCGCAGAAGAGCCGACGGCATTCTCCGTCTGCCAGTCCAACGACAGCCTGACCTACATTCCTCTGAAGAACAACGACACCGGCTTTACCGCGACAGCAGCAGACGTCGGCATCGCAGTCGGCCTCAAGAAGGGCTCGGAGCTGAGAGCTCAGATAAACGAGGTTCTCGCGACCATCACCGATGAGCAGCGCGCAGAGCTTATGGAGCAGATAGTCACCCTCGCATCCGGCGGCGAAGTAAGCGAATTTGCAGTCAGCTGCCCCGCACCCGAAACCACCAACGGCGTTCTGAGAGTCGGCATGGAATGCGCATATGAGCCGTACAACTGGACCGACATGGACGGCACCAGCCTCGGCGCAGTTCCCATCTCCGGCGAAGGCAAGGAAGGCCTGTACGCAAACGGCTACGACGTCCAGATCGCACAGTACATTGCAAACAAGCTCGGCATGAAGCTCGAGATCTACTCCTTCGAGTGGGATTCCCTCATCCCGGCACTTGAGTCCGGCGCTATCGACGCGATCGCGGCAGGCATGAGCCCCACCGCAGAGCGCGCACAGCAGATCGACTTCTCCGACACCTACTACGAGTCCAACCTCGTCGTTATCATCCGCAAGTAAGCAAACCGAAAGGCCGGTAAAATGCCATGAGCTTTTTGAACGATGTTGTAAATATAGTAATCAAATATTATCCCAACCTGCTTGACGGCGTGGGCAACACCATGCTGATCGCACTCATCGGCACGGTTGCCGGTCTCGTGATCGGACTTCTCACCGGCGTTGTACGCACAGCTCCGCTCTCCAAAAACGCGGTGCTGCGCGTGCTGCACAAGATCCTCAACGCGGTTATCGCAGTGTATGTCGAGATATTCCGCGGCACGCCTATGATGGTGCAGGCAATGGTCATCTACTGGGGCTATGCCTTCGCCACCGGCGGCAGCACCCTGCCGCTTATCCCCTCGGGCATTCTGATCGTTTCGATAAACACCGGCGCATACATGGCCGAGATCGTCCGCGGCGGCATCATCTCCATTGACAAGGGGCAGTTTGAGGGCGCAATGAGCATCGGCATGACCCATTCGCAGACCATGCTCAAGGTAATCATCCCCCAGGTCATGCGCAATATCCTTCCCTCGGTCAGCAACGAGTTCGTCATTAACATTAAGGACACCTCGGTGCTCAATGTCATCGGCGTTACGGAGCTGTACTACTTTGCAGGCATCATAAAGCGCCAGAGCTTTGAGACCTTCCAGACCTATCTGGTCGTCTGCGTTATCTACTTCATCCTGACCTTCACGGTCACGCGCCTGCTGCGCTGGGTCGAGCGCAAGCTCGACGGCAATGACAGCTACGTCATATTCGGCTCGCAGAGCGACAGCGCGGCCGAGATCCGCATAAGCAGGGAGGCATAAGTTATGTCCGAAAAAGTAATAGAGCTTGTCCATCTTCAGAAGCAGTTCGGCGAAAACACCGTTCTGCGCGATATAAATCTGAGCGTTTCCAAGGGCGAGGTGCTCAGCATAATCGGCGCGTCCGGCTCGGGCAAGAGCACGATGCTCAGATGCATCAACCTTCTCGAGACTCCGACCTCCGGCCAGATCCTGTATCACGGCAAGGACATCACCGGACACGACATGAATCTTTCGCAGTACAGAGCAAAGGTCGGCATGGTGTTCCAGAGCTTTAACCTGTTCAACAACATGACCGCGCTCAACAACTGCATCACCGGCCAGGTATCGGTTTTAAAGCGCAGCCGCGAGGAGGCCGAGACCATCGCAATGAAGTATCTCGAGCGCGTCGGCATGGCGCCGTACATAAACGCACGCCCCTCGCAGCTCTCGGGCGGCCAGAAGCAGCGCGTTGCTATAGCTCGCGCACTGGCTATGGAGCCGGAAGCGCTGCTGTTTGACGAGCCGACGAGTGCACTCGACCCTCAGATGGTCGGCGAAGTGCTCGACGTTATGCGTTCGCTCGCCGAGGACGGTCTGACGATGATCGTCGTCACCCACGAGATGGCGTTCGCCCGAGACGTTTCCTCAAACGTCGTGTTCATGTCCGGCGGCGTTATCTGTGAGGAGGGCAAGCCCCACGATATATTTGAAAATCCACAGAACCCCAAGACCCGCGAATTCCTCACGCGTTTTTTAGATTCGCACCGGGGCAACTACTGATACGTTTATTGCGGTATCCCGGTTCGATACTGCCGACAAAACAACAACTGCCTCGCGCTACAATAGTGCGAGGCTTTTTTGATGCGCATTGGGGCACCTACGGATACGTTTATTGCTGTAGCCCGACCGGAAACTGCGGATAAAACAACAACTGCCTCGCATTACTGTAGTGCGCTGAAAAACAGAGCACAGTACCACTGTAGAGCGAGGCAGTCACGGTTTTCTCCGCACCTGCGAACCGGACAAGCGCAATAAGTGTATAGGTACAGCCTTAAATCGCCTATAAAAAAAGCGGGCGAGCAATGCTCGCCCCTACGATTCTACAGTAGTGTGCACTTATGCTGTGCGAGGCAGTCACGGTTTCATCAGCACCTGCGAGCCGGGCAAGCGCAATAGGTGTATAGGTACAGCCTTAAATCGCCTCTAAAAAGGCATACTTTGTGTATGTCTGGCTCCGTTTAACGCCGCATGGGCAAAAATAGACCTGTCAGGTAGCTGCCTTCATGGCAAGGAATGCGTTTATAAATCCATCAATGTCGCCGTCCATGACGTTTTGAATGTTGCCGTTTTCATAGCCGGTGCGGTGGTCCTTGGCGAGGGTGTAGGGCATGAAAACGTAGGAGCGGATCTGGCTGCCCCATTCGATCTTCTGCTGAACGCCCTTGATGTCGCTTATCTTCTCGAGGTGCTCGCGCTCTTTGATCTCGGCAAGACGTGCACGGAGCATGTTGCGGCAGTTTTCGAGGTTCTGGAAGTGGCTTCGCTCGACCTGGGAGGACACGACGATGCCGGTCGGGATATGGGTCAGGCGAACGGCGGATGAGGTTTTGTTGACCTTCTGGCCGCCTGCGCCGGAGGAACGGTAAACATCCATCTTAATGTCCTCGTCGCGCAGCTCGATCTCGTTATCGTCGCTGATCTCAGGCATGACCTCGACCGCGGAGAACGAGGTGTGGCGGCGGCCGGACGAGTCAAACGGCGAGATGCGCACAAGGCGGTGGATGCCGTGCTCGCTTTTCAGGAAGCCGTAAGCGTTTTCACCCTCGATCATGATGGTCGCGCTTTTGATGCCGGCCTCGTCGCCGTCGAGATAGTCCATGAGCTTGACGGTGTAGCCGTGGCGATCGGCCCACATGTTGTACATGCGGTAGAGCATCTGCGTCCAGTCCTGAGCCTCGGTGCCGCCTGCGCCTGCGTGGAATGTAAGTATGGCGTTATTGGCGTCGTACTCGCCGGTGAGCAGCGTGCCAAGGCGCGTTTCCTCCAGCTTCTTTTCAAACTCGGCATACTCGCTCTGCAGCTCCGGCAGCATCGAGTCGTCGTCCTCCTCGATGGCCATTTCGCACAGCGTCATCAGATCATCCCAGCCAGAGCAGAGCTTTTCGTAATTCTCGACCTTGGCCTTGAGCTGCTTTAAACGCTTCTGCACGCGCTGAGAATTTTCAACGTCATTCCAGAATCCGTCGCGCGCGCTCTGCCCCTCAAGCTCCTCGATCTCTTTCTCGGCTGCTTCAAGGTGCAGCGCATCACGCAGCGCGTCCAGCGTCGGCTTCAGGCCGTTGAGTTTTCCCTTATATTCTTCAAATTCTATCATCGTAATCATTCCTCAATAAAATTAGCTGTAATATTATACACTAAACTCTCCTCCTTGTAAATATTTTTAGAGGCGAATTAGGGCACCTACGGATACATATGTCTCCGGTAGCCCGGTTCGCCTCTAAAAAGAATTGACTTTAAAGGGGCGTTGTTCTATATTATATAATGATAAAGAATGTAGTTAAGGGACGAAAAAGAGAAAAAATTAATCAAACGGAGGACAAAATAATGGCTTTAACTGCCGAGCGCTATGCCGAGCTTACCGAGCTTTGCAGACGCTTCAGAATCGACGTTTTGACTGCGATACACGCAGCACAATCCGGCCACCCCGGCGGCTCACTTTCCGTGTGCGAGATACTGACGTATCTTTATCAGGAGCATATGAATCTTGACGCATCCAAGCCCAACGATCCCGACCGCGACAGGCTCGTGCTCTCGAAGGGTCACGCAGCACCGATGCTTTACCGCAACCTCGCGGAAAAGGGCTTCTTCCCTGTTGAGGATATGATGACTCTGCGCCGCATGGGCGGTCTTGCAGGCCATCCGAACATGCACACCCCCGGTGTTGAGATCCCCGGAGGCCCGCTCGGTCAGGGTTTTCCTGCCGCACAGGGCATGGCAATGGCGCTCAAGCTCAACGGCTCTCCTGCCAAGGTCTATGCCGTTCTCGGCGACGGCGAGCTGGACGAGGGCGTTATCTGGGAAACCGCAATGAGCGCTCCAAAGTTTAAGCTTGATAACCTGATCGCAATAGTTGACTATAACAAGGTTCAGCTCGACGGCACGACCGACGAGGTCATGCCCCTGGGCGATCTTTCCGCAAAGTGGGAGGCTTTCGGCTGGACGGTGCTTGAGTGCGACGGTCACGACCTCGAGGCACTCGACTTCTGCATAAACGTTGCCGACGGCGCAGTCGGCGCCCCCACCGTCATCATTGCCAACACCGTTAAGGGCAAGGGCGTTTCCTTCATGGAAGGCAAAAGCGCATGGCACGGCAAGGCGATAGACGACGAAAGCTTCGCAAAAGCGATGGAAGAACTGGGAGGTGCGGTCAATGCCTAAGCAGATAAGAGAAGTTTACGGTTCGGTGCTTGCCGAGCTGGGCGATACGAACGAAAATATAGTCGTGCTTGACGCAGACCTCTCGGGTTCCACCAAGAGCGCAATATTCGGCAAGGCTCACCCCGAGCGCTTTTTCAACATGGGCATAGCCGAGCAGAACATGGTAGCGACCGCAGCCGGCATGGCTGCCTGCGGCAAGATCCCGTTTGTTAACACCTTTACGGTATTCCTCACCTCGCTGGGCCTGCTCTCGGCCCGCGATCAGATATGCTATGCAAACCTGAACGTCAAGTTCGGCGGAGCATACTGCGGCATGTCCGACGCACTGGACGGCGCAAGCCACCATGCGACCGAGGATATCGCTTTCATGCGCGCTCTGCCGAATATGAAGGTAATCGCTCCTGCCGACGCGGCTGCCGCGCGCTGGGCAACCAAATACGCCGTTGAAAACTACGGTCCGATGTATCTTCGTTTGAGCCGCGAGGTATATCCCGATCTGTACACCGAGGACACCAAGTTTGAGCTTGGCAAGGGCGCAATAGTCCGCGACGGCTCGGACGTTACCGTTATCGCCTGCGGCATAATGGTGCACAAGGCGCTTGAGGCCGCAAATCTTCTTGAGGAGCGCCTTATCTCCGTGCGCGTCGTCGATATGTACTCGATAAAGCCCATCGACCGCGAGCTTATCGTAAAGTGCGCAAAAGAGACCGGCGCTATCGTCTGCGCCGAGGAGCACAACATCCACGGCGGTCTCGGCTCCGCTGTTTCGGAGGTGCTCGCATATGAAGGCTGCGGCGTTCCTACCGAATTTGTCGGCATTCAGGACACGTTCACCGAGTCCGCTCCCTACAAGGAGCTTCTCGCCAAATACGGCATTGATGCCGACGGCGTTATCGAAGGTATAGAAAAAGTTTTGGACAGAAAATAAAATATACCGGCTTTGGCCGGTCAGAGAAGGCGTATTATGAACAGCTTTTTTGCTCCCGGAAGAACTGAGCTTGCCGGAAACCACACAGATCATCAGAAAGGCCGCGTGCTCGCATCGGCTGTCGACAAAGGCATACACGCATTTGTCGAGCCGAATTTCGACAATGTCGCGCGCATAAGATCGGCCGGCTTTCCGGACATGGATATAAACCTGCTGGATCTTGACGTGCATCCGGAGGAATTCGGATCGTCGACGGCTCTGGTTCGCGGCGTTGCATCGGCAATGTACGATATCGGTGCGAGCTTCGGCGGCTTTGACGCAACGCTCGAAAGCGAGCTGAGCGCAGGTTCGGGTCTCAGCTCGTCGGCAGCGTTTGCCGTGCTTATGTGCAGGATATTCAACGGTCTGTACAACAACTCCGAGCTTGAGCCGTATGCCGTGGCGCGCGTTGCCCAGCAGGCGGAGAACCTGCACTTCGGCAAGCCCTGCGGACTTATGGATCAGCTCGCCTGCTCGCTGGGCAAGGCGGTGTATATTGATTTCCTCACCGGCGAGATCATCCCCGTGAACGCGGACTTTTCGCGCATGGGCCTGACGCTGTGCCTTACGGACACCGGCGGCAGCCACGCCGGGCTTGACACGAGCTATGCGCGCATCCCGGCGGACATGCGCTATATTGCAAGCTTCTTCGGCAAGGAGCTTCTGGGCGAGGTCGATCCTGCCGAGTTCTACGCAAAGAAGTGGAACACATCCGACCGCCCGGTGCGCCGCGCAAAGCACTTTTTCGACGAAAACGCACGCGTTCCCAAAATGCGCGACGCGCTCATCGCAGGCGATGCTGCGGAATACATGCGCCTTATGAACGAGTCCGGCCGCTCATCGGAAACGCTGCTGACCAACATCGTCACGAGCGCGACCGACGACCGCAAGCTGGAAACGGGCCTGTATCTGAGCAGCAAGCTGCTCGACGGCATCGGCGCATGGCGCGTCCACGGCGGCGGCTTTGCCGGCTGCGTGCAGGCGCTCATGCCCTCGGAATACTTCCCGAAATACAAATCCGAAATGGAGGCGGCCTTCGGTCTCGGCTCCTGCCGTGCGCTGAAGCTGGGTTAAGGCATGAATTTCTTCGACTCACTTTCATCGATAAAGCTCGGCGATGTGTCGCTCAGCTCCGTTTTCTCGGCGCTGATAGTCTATATTCTCTGCTATATTGCGATAAAAATTCTGTGCAAGGCGTTTGAGAAGATCCTTGACTCAAGCCGCCACATCGACGCGAGCCTCAAGTCGTTTTTCCGCAGCGCGATAAAGGCCGTGCTGTGGACGATCGCAGTCATAATCATTGCCGGAACGCTTGGCATCCCGGTGACAAGTCTTGTGGCCGTGCTGTCGGTGGCCGGCGTTGCGCTTTCGCTTGCATTGCAGGGGCTTTTGTCAAACCTCTTTTCCGGCATAACGCTGCTGACCACGCATCCGTTCAAGGTCGGCGACTATGTTGAGATAAGCGGCCAGAGCGGCACCGTCAAAAGCATCGGCCTGTTTTACACCGGCCTTGCCACGGTCGATAACCGCATGATATATGCCCCCAACGGCAGCGTGACCTCGGGGCAAATAGTAAACTACTCTGCCGAGGATCTCAGGCGCGTTATCATATCCGTCACCGCGTCCTACGACAGCGCGACGGAGGATGTGCGCGCAGCCTGCCTCGACGCGATAGGCATGATCGACAAGGCGCTCAGCGATCCCCCTCCGTTTGCCGCCATTTCAAGCTACGGCAGCAGCTCGATAGAGTACACCGTGCGAACATGGTGCAAAACCGAAGACTATTGGGATGTGTATTTCGCGCTGAACGAAAATCTGCGCACATGCTTTGAAAAGCACGGCGTTGAAATGTGCTATGACCATCTGAACGTTCACCTTGTCAGCGACAAATAACATCAATCAAAATAACGCAGGCGTTTGAAACGCCTGCGTTATTATTTTATAAGCTCCATAAGCTCGCCCCAAAGCTCAACTATGCGAAAGCGCAGCTCATAGCCGTCAGCTTCGGTGATAAGCGCGCGCTCAGGCTCGCTCATTGCATCCAGCGCTCTGTTCTGCTCGGTGGCCGAAACGCACAGCGGCGGAAACACGACGCACCACCAGTTGTGCCCCTGCCCCTCGCCGATGATAACGCGCAGCGAGCTGTACTGCCCTGCCGGAAGCGAAAAGCTCTCGTACTCGCGCGTGGGATAATACTCGCTGCCGAGCGTTACGCGCACCGTGCGCCCCTCGGCGCATTTTTCCGCTGCGGCGCGGATATTCGGAAGCTCGGCGCTTATAATGCTTTTCGCCTGTGCCGGGCTTTCGGCGCTGTCCAGCACAGGCGTGAGATACTCCAGCACACTGTCGCGCACGCGCATTTTCAGCTCCTGCTCCGCCGCTTCGTCCGAGGCTGCGATAACGTGCAGCCGCACGAGCGACGAGCTTATATCCTGCTGCCGCCCCTGCGCCCACGCGCAGACGCAAAGCGTTACGCAAAGCGCACACAGCGCCGCAGTTTCCCAGACCTTAAGCTTATATTCCTTCATGAAAAAACCGCCTTTACTATGTATTCCACTCATAGTATCGGCGGTAATATTTTGTTTTAAACCTCTATGCGCGGCATAATTTTTGCCATTGCCGTGCTGCGCCATTCGCGGCGCAGAGCGTCAAACGTTTTCCGCGCAGCGGCGGCGTCGTCATACAGGCCGAACACCGCAGAGCCTGTGCCGGTCATGACGGCTCCGAGAGCGCCGCCGTCGAGCATTGCGCTTTTTATCCCGGCGATCTCGTTATGTCGCCGGTCGGGTACATCCTCAAACACGTTGTACATTCTCCGCGCGATCTTCGGCAGATCGCCCTCACTGAGAAGCTCGATGATCCCCTGCGTATCCGGGTGGCAACGCAGCTTAACAGCGTCAAGCCGCCTGAACAGCTCCGGCGTTGACACGGAAAAATCGGGCTTGCAGACAACGACCTCGCAATCGGGCATAGGCGGCAGGGCCGAAAGTATCTCTCCGCGTCCCGAGGCAAGCTGAGTTCCGCCGCTCACGCAGAACGCAACATCCGAGCCGATTTCCGCCGCTATCATTTCAAGCTGCGCGCATGAAAGCCCGGTTTTGCACAGCACATTCAGCGCACGCAGGACAGCTGCCGCATCGCTCGAGCCACCGGCCATACCTGCTCCGACGGGTATGCGCTTTTGCATTTTTATATGCGCGCCCATATTTTCGACGCCGCAATGGGCAAAGAACGCGTTTGCCGAACGCACGGCAAGGTTGCGCTCGTCGCACGGAACAAAGCGCAGATTGCACTCGGCTCGGCTGGCCTCACCGGGAGTGAGCACAACGGTGATATCGTCGCACAATGTGATGGTCTGCATGACCATGAGCATGTCGTGATATCCGTCGGGGCGTTTCCCGGTCACGTCGAGCGAAATATTTATTTTCGCATAGGCTTTTTCGTTTACACTCGTCATTTTTCAAAAAGGATGGACATCAGAGCGACACCGGAATTGACATACGGGCCTTTCTCGCCGCTTTTTTCGGTGTACGGCAGGCCGGCCTTGGTGTCAACGCGGCTGTCATAGAGCATGTACGGAACGGGGTCGCCGTCGTGGCCGCGCGTGGAGGTCAGCGTCTTGTGGTCGGACAAAAACAGCAGGCGATAGTCCCAGCCACGCTCACGCATAGCCGCATCCAGCGGATGGATAAGGCGCGTATCGAGCCAGCCTATGGCCTCGAGCTTGCCCTCAAGATCGCCGTTGTGCGTGCACTCGTCGGGAGCTTCAACGTGAACGGCGGCAAAATCGTGATCCTCGAGTATTTTCAGGGCGGCGGCAAGCTTGTTTTCATAGTTTGTATCCTTTTCGCCGGTCGCGCCCTCGGGGCAAACAAAGCTCAGTCCCGTAAGTGCGGCAATGCCGTGGCAAAGAGGAACAGCCGAAACAACAACGCCGTCGTGGCCGGTCTCCTGCTTGAAATCGGGCAGCTTTACAGCCGTGCCCTCTGCCCAGAACCACACGCCGTTTGCCGGCATTTTGCCCTCGGCGCGCAGCTTTTCGTTGAGCGGATGATGCTCAAGAATGCGGTTTGCCGCCTCCATAAGATCGCGCAGGACATTTGCGTTTTCGCAGCCGGTGGGCAGTATCGCACCGATCTTCTCGCCGAGGTGATCGTGCGGCGGAGCAAGGCGGATGCCCTTGATATCGGCCTGCGACTGCACGGCGATATGGCGGAAGGAGTGGCCGAGGTTCACCTTCATGCCCGCTTTCTCGGCAAGAGGCGCAAACTCGGGATCGTTAAACAGCGCGGTGACTATCGCGTCGGACACTTCGCCGTCAATGGATCCTGCCGAGTGAGAAAGGATGCGCTTTTCCTCAAAGGGCATGTCGCCCTCCTCATAGGTGACCATGTTGCAGCGATAGGCAACGTCGCCTGCATTGAGCTTTATGCCGGTCGCCGCGGCTTCAAGCGGCGCGCGTCCCGTGTAGTAAAGGTTCGGGTCGCAGCCGAAAATGGACATTATCGCCGTATCGCTTCCGGCAGGCAGGCCGCGCGGAACGTTCAGCACGCTGCCGACCTCGCCGCGCGCGGCAAGCTCGTCGATAAACGGTTTTTTTGCATATTCAAGCGGAGTCAGGCCGCCGAGCTCGGGAACGGGGTTATCGGCCATACCGTCTCCTATTATAAGAATGTATTTCATTTATTATCGCTCCTTGCTTTGGAATATGAAATATTATAAAATATCATGGCCGTTTTGAAAAGCACAATATTGCTTTTTTCGCACCTTTGTGAGAAAATATCTGTCATTGCGGCGCATTTCGCGCATCCGGAGGGTCGCTCATGAGCAGAAAAGTCAAAAAAAGTGATGTTAATAAATTCGCCCGGTTTGCTAAAAAATATCCCCTTGCCGCGTTAATTCTCGTAGTTATCGCGGCAGCGGTGCTGATATTTCAGCGCACAACGGAGAATAAGCCGACCGTAACGGTGCCGATGGACGGCCTGTATGTCCACTACATTGACGTCGGTCAGGGCGACTCGGAGCTTCTGTGCTGCAACGGGCAATACATGCTCATCGACGCCGGAGTTCCATCCGCCGGGGATACGGTAGTTGAATACATCCGCGATCTCGGCATAAAAAAGCTCGACTATGTTGTCTGCACCCACGGCCACGCAGACCACTGCGGCGGCCTCGACGCGGTCGTTGAAAGCTTTGATGTTGGCACCGTGTTCACCTCGCCCTACGCCGGCGACGCGGCGGCATATCTGCACTTTGTCGATACCGTCGAGAGCGCGCAGCTTACGCTCGAGGTGCCCGATCAGGGCGTAAAGTACAGCCTCGGCGACGCAAAATTTGAGTTTCTCGGCCCGCTCTCGGACCACAAAAACGTAAATGACGACAGTTTGGTGCTGCGCCTTGATTACGGCGACACGAGCTTTCTGTTCACAGGCGATATGACCGCAAAGGCCGAAAAGGAGCTTATCGAGGACGGCGCGGATGTAAAATGCGACGTGCTCAAGGTCGGGCACCACGGCTCGTCCGGCTCGAGCTGCTATCAGTTCTTGTACGAGGCCGAGCCGAAAATAGGCGTTATATCCTGCGGCAGGGATAACGATTACGGCCATCCGCACGAGGAAACGCTCAGCCGCTTAAACGACGCCGGCGTTACCGTTTACAGAACAGACCTCGAGGGCAGCATCGTCATATTCAGCGACGGCATGAAGGTCGAAAGGAGGGCAGCGTGAAAGGCAAAAGCTATTCAAAGGTGATCACCGCTGCGATCGTCACGCAGATTTTCTGGGGACTGAGCTTCCTTGCGTCCTCCATCGGGCAGGAGAGCGCCTCGCCCTTTGTTTTGATGAGCTATCGCTTTGATATTGCTCTGCTCGCGCTCACCGTTCCGGTGCTTTTGGGCAAGCAGAAGCTTGATCTTCGCGGAAAAAGCATAAAACCGCTGCTGCTTCTCGGTTCGATGGAGCCGTGCATTTACTTCATCGGCGAACAATACGGGCTTAAATACTCAAGCTCCGCATTCTCGGGCATCATGATCGCCGTCATCCCGATAGTGACCATTATCTTTGCCGCAATTTTTCTGAAGGAGCGGCCGAGCAAAAAGCAGTGGCTGTTCAGCGCGCTTTCGATAGTCGGCATCATAGTCATAACCCTCGCCGAAAACAGCGGCGGCTCGATCACTTTTAAAGGCTTTGCGCTTTTGTGCCTTGCCGTTGTAACAGGCTCCGCGTTCAGCGTCATATCCTGCGGCGTTTCCGGCAGGTTCTCGGTTTTCGAGCGAACGTATTTCATGCAGGCCATGGGCGCCGTGTTCTTTACAACACTTGCGCTCATCGAAAACGGCGGCAGCGCGGCAGCGCTGATCGCGCCGGCGGCAAATCCCCGGTTTATCCTCGCGGCGCTGTTTCTCGCCCTCGGCGCATCGGTGGCAGGATATTCGCTGTTTAACTACGCCGTGTCGCACGCGCCTATGGCAAACGTCGCGGTCTTTCACAATCTCGCAACGATCGTCTCGGTGGCCGCCGGAATATTTATCCTCGGCGAGAAGCTCACCGCGGTTTCTCTCGGCGCAATGGTCGTTGTGCTCATCGGCATATGGGGAGTGCAGAAATATCCGCCGGAAAACGAATTTGAAGAATAGCAAAATGCACCGTCGACCGACGGTGCATTTTTATTGAATATACAATTATCTTTGTCCCTTTTCGTAGGGGATGCCCTCCGCCTTCGGAGCGCGCGAGCGCTTGGAGGTCAGGGCAAGGACTATCAGCGAGATTATATACGGCATCATCTTGTATATCGAGCCGGAAAGCTGCAGGCTCAGCAGGAAGTCGAAGCCGGAATACACACTCGCAAGGGCGCGGAACAGGCCGAACAGAAGCGCCGCAAGAGCAATGCGGTGCGGCTTCCACTGGCCGAAGATCATGACCGCAAGAGCAAGGAAGCCGAAGCCGGCTACGCCTGCTTCAAACTGCCACTCGCTCGCACCTGCGATTATATACATAATGCCGCCCAGTCCGCCGAGAACGCCGGATATCAGGACGCCCGACCAGCGCATCTTATAAACGTTTATGCCGACCGAGTCCGCCGCCTGGGGGTGCTCGCCGCAGGCCATCAGGCGCAGGCCGAATTTGGTCTTGTACAGGACAATGTATGCCGCGATGAGGATAACAAGCGCAACGAGCATCATCCAGTTGAAATCAAAGCCGCCGATATTGACGAGGAAGGCCTTCTTCTGCGCAATATACTGCACGGTGGACGAAACGTTGTCGGGGTTTTCGGCAATGTTTATCGCCTTTACGATGACCGTTGCCGCCGCAAGGCCGAGCATATTGAGCGCCGTGCCGACGATGGTCTGATCGGCTTTGAAGTTTATGCACGCGACCGCAAGCAGCGCCGAGAACACAAGGCCTGTTACGGCTGCGGCAAGAATGGTCAGGATAACTATGACTACCGGGGGATATCCGATAAGATATTTCATCGTCAGCGCGCCGCCAAGAGCGCCCATGACCATAATACCCTCAAGGCCGAGGTTAATAACGCCCGAGTGCTCGGAAAAGCAGCCGCCGAGAGCGACGAGGATCAGAACGGAAGCATAAAGAATAGTGTACTGGATAAGTAATGACATTATTCGTTGCCTCCTTCCTGTTCGGCAGCCTTGGCCGCCGCCTTTGCCTTCTCCTCACGCCTTGCTGCGATGTTGTTCATAACGAATTTCATGAACAGAACAAAGCCGCACAGATATATGATTATTGAGGAGATAAGATCGGATATCTGCGTGCAGTACATGCTCTTGTCCAGATATGCACCGCCGACGGTTATGTGCTGGATAAAGTAAGACGAGAATATCGAGCCGATCGGGTTCAGGCCGCCGAGGAACGCCGCCGCGATGCCGTTAAAGCCCATCGCCGGAACGGCAGACTGGCCGCATGACCACTGCTCGAAGCCCGTCAGGTAGAAAAGTCCTGCGCCGAGGCCGGCAAGACCGCCGCCGATGAGCAGCGTCAGGATGGTGTTGCGCTTTTCGGCCATGCCGCAGTATTTCGCGGCGTTTTTGTTAAAGCCGGTCGCCTTAAGCTCATAGCCGAATTTGGTCTTTTCCATCACGATGTAAACTATTATCGCGATTATGATCGAGATGGGTATGGATATCGTGACATACTGGTTGTTTGAAAACAACGTGTCGAGTCCGAGGGTCGGCATGATCGACTGCGGACTTACGCTTTCGATATGCATCGTATAGGGGCTGGCCGATTCCTTCACGTTTGTCAGCAGATCGTTCATCGCGTAAAGGGTTATCCAGTTGAGCATGATGCCGGAGATGACCTCGTTTACGTTGCAGTAGCTTTTGAGGATACCGCTTATCGTGCCGAGGACTGCGCCGGCCGCCATGGCCAGAAGCAGGCACACCCACCAGGGCAGCTGCCACGCAAGCGCCGCGTAGATCGCAATGCCTGCGCCGAATGCGTACTGGCCGGCAGCGCCTATATTGAACAAGCCGACCTTATACGCAAACAGGATCGACAGCGAGCACATCAGCAGCGGCGCGGTCTTTACAAGCGTGCTGCCGAAATATTTGAGTGCTATCGTCGTGTTCGGGTAGTTGAAAAAGTTCTTTACAAGGCTCGTTATTGCTTCGCCTGCGCCTGCCGGGTTTATAAACAGCAGAACCACATAGCCCAGAAGCAGGCCGAGCAGGATGCAGATTATTGATGCTATAAACGACTGCACTCCGTCGTTTTTCAGAAGCGAGCGCTTTTCCTTATTCATTGCCGCCTGCTCCTTTCTTTGCGCCGGCCATGTAAAGGCCAAGCTCTTCAACGGTGGTTTTCTTCGGGTCAAGCTCACCGACTATCTCGCCCTCGTACATAACAAGGATGCGGTCGGAAACGCTCATGACCTCGTCAAGCTCGAGCGACACCAGAAGCACCGCATGGCCTGCGTCGCGCACGGCAACAAGCTGCTTGTGGATATACTCGATGGCGCCGACGTCAAGGCCGCGCGTCGGCTGAACCGCGACGAGCAGCTCGGGATCCTTGTCGATCTCGCGAGCGACAATGGCCTTCTGTTGGTTGCCGCCGGACATGCTGCGCGCCGTTGTGATCGAGCCTTGGCCGGAGCGGACGTCGTACTGCTCGATGAGCTTATCGGAATACTCGCGTATGTTTTTGCGCTTCAAAAATCCTGCGCCGGAGACAAACTGCGGCTCGAAATAACGCTGGAGGATCATGTTATACTCAAGCGAGTAATCGAGCACAAGGCCGTGCTTGTGTCTGTCCTCGGGGATATGGCTCATGCCGTGGGTGTTGCGGTCGCGGATCGAGGCGTGGGTAATATCTCTGCCGCCAAGGGTTATTTTGCCTTCCTTGAGCGGCTCAAGCCCGGTGATGCCGTAGACAAGCTCCGTCTGGCCGTTGCCGTCGATGCCGGCAATGCAGACGATCTCGCCTGCGTGCACCTTGAAGGACACGTTTCTGACGGCGTTGTTATGATGCACCTTCGACGCGACAGTCATGCCCTCGACATTGAGGATAACGTCGCCGGGCTTTGCCTCTTCCTTATGAACGACAAAGTCAACGTCGCGGCCGACCATCATGCGCGAAAGCTCTTCCTTATTGGTGTCTTTAATATTGACCGTGCCGATATACTTGCCCTTGCGCAGGACCGTGCAGCGGTCGGCAGCTTCCATGATCTCGTTGAGCTTATGCGAGATAAACAGGATGCTCTTGCCCTCTTTTGCGAGGTTTTTCATGATCTGTATAAGCTCTTCGATCTCCTGCGGAGTGAGCACCGCGGTCGGCTCGTCGAAAATGAGTATCTCGTTTTCGCGGTAGAGCATTTTGAGTATTTCGGTGCGCTGCTGCATGCCGACGGTTATATCCTCGATGATCGCATCGGGATCGACGCTCAGGCCGTACTTATCGCTCAGCTCAATGATCTTTTTGCGAGCCTCGTCCTTTTTAAGAAAGCCCGCCTTACCCGTCGGCTCATCGCCGAGGATGATGTTATCGAGGACCGAGAAGCACTCAACGAGCTTGAAGTGCTGGTGCACCATGCCTATGCCGAGGCGGTTTGCATCGTTGGGGTCTTTTATCTCGACCTCTTTGCCGTCTTTTTTGATAACGCCCTCTTCCGCCTGATAAAGGCCGAACAAAACGCTCATCAGGGTGCTCTTGCCTGCTCCGTTTTCGCCGAGCAGGGCGTGTATCTCGCCCTTTTTGAGCTGAAGGGTAATATCATCATTGGCGACTATGCCCGGAAAGCGCTTTGTTATATGCAGCATTTCTATCGCATATGCCTGTTCCAAAACCCAAATCTCCCCTTTCGTTTATAAAGATCTTTATATCTGAAACTATTAGTAATTAATTATACAATAGTAAGTGTGGCATTGCAAACAAAAATGTCGGAAATATAAATAAAATAAGGACAGACGGAAAATTCCGTCTGTCCTTGAACTTTTGCTGCTTAAATTACAGGATGTTGTCGAAGGTCTCGACCTTGACAGAAACCTCGGGCATCTTCTCGGTGGAGTTATCAACCTTGATATCGCCCTTGAACATGGAAGCAACGAGGGTCTTGTAGTCGTCCTGAGTGAAGCCGTCGGCGAACTGAGTGGAGCCGGCAAGCTGTACGTAGTTGTCATCCGGGTTCTCGGAAACGAGGCCCAGAGTCTCGATCTTGCCGCCGAAGTCTGCCCACTTGTCGGCAGAGATTGCAGCCAGAACGGTCTTAACGGTGGGAGCAAGGCCCTTCATTGCGGAAGTAACGGTCATGCCGTCGCCGTATGCGCCGTCGATGATGCCGGCCTGGTCAACGTCAACGCCGATGACCTTTGCGCCTTCGACCTTTGCTGCTGCTTCAGCTGCGGATGCATAGATACCGCCGCCGCAGGCAAAGACGACCTCGGTGCCGCCCTTGTACCATGTATCCATAACAGCAGTGATTTCGGGTGCGGGAGCAAACTTGTTGCCGTAAACGTACTTAACGGAGACCTGATCAGCGATGTTCAGCTCGGTAGCTGCTGCGTTAACGCCCTGAACGAAGCCATAGCCGTAACGAACAACTGCGGGAACTGCCATGCCGCCGAGGAAGCCGAGCTGCTTGTAGCCGAGCTTAACTGCTGCGTAACCGGCCATGTAGCCGCACAGCTCTTCCTGGTAAACTGCGCAGTAGAGGTTGGAGGGAACCTTGAACTCTTCCTTGATGGAACCGTCATCGTTAAAGGTGTTCAGGTCGCCTGCGCCGACGTCCAGTGCGACGAACTTAACATCGGTGTAGGTGTTAACTGTCTGCTTGATTGCATTTGCGAAAGCGTAGCCGGGCATTACGATGACATTGTAGCCGTCGGAAACTGCCTTCTCGATCATTGCAACGCGGTCAGCGTCGGAGTCGGAAGCGGGCTTGAAGTAGTTGAAGTCGATGCTTTTTTCGGAGCAGTATGCCTTGCATGCTTCATAGGTGGTCTGGTTGAAGGACTGGTCGGTGATATCGCCGTAGTCGGTGATCATTGCGACCTTCATTGCGGTTTCGTTGCCGTTGTCGGTGGTTTTGGGATCCTTGTCGCCGTCGCCGCAGGCGCAAAGCGCAAAGACCATGCACAGAGCAAGAACCAGTGCGAGAATTCTTTTCATGTTTTTTCCTCCGTATAAAATTTTGTTTTTGCGAACGAAAGTGATTTGTACACTTGCCGCGTACTGTTCACAGTATATCACTGCTGTGTAATTAAAGGCAAGTATAATTTAGCATTTTGTCCAAAAGCGACAGGTTTTTACCCATAATTTATAGGTTATTCATCTTTACTGCCGTATCGAGCGCTATCTCCATCATCTGAGTGAACGACAGCTGTCTTTCCTCGGAGGACAGAGCTTCGGGACGGTAAATGTGGTCCGATATCGTGCAGATGCACAGCGCTCGCTTTCCTGCCCTGGCAGCGTTCATGTAAAGGCCTGCGGCCTCCATTTCAACAGCCATAACGCCCATATCGCGCCACTTATCATTACTGTCGCAGCCGGCAGGAGAATAGAAATTATCGCCCGAGAGGATGTTGCCGACCTTCATGTCAATGCCATGTTCCTTTGCCGTTTCTACGGCGGTGCTCAGAAGCGTGTAGTCGGCGATTGGTGCGAAGGTGCCGTTAAGCTCAAACTGATGCACGAAGTTGGAGTCGGTGCATGCGCCCTGACCGGCAACGATGTCCATGAGCTTAAGATCGTCGCGCAGCGCACCGGCCGAGCCTATGCGTATGATATTATCAACATCGTAGAAGTTATACAGCTCCCAGCTGTAGATACCGATGGCCGGGATGCCCATGCCGCTTGCCATAACGGTCACGGGAACGCCCTTCCATGTGCCGGTGTGACCCTGAACGCCGCGGACGTTGTTGACGAGTACGGGATTCTCAAGGAAGGTTTCTGCTATGAATTTGGCTCTGAGCGGATCGCCGGGCATGAGCACCGTTTTTGCGATATCCTCTTTTTTTGCCGATATGTGCGGAGTGGGAATAGGCATTTTGTTTCCTCCTCAAATAATAAATTTGGCTTTGCTCAGATTATATCGGTTATGCGCGGCTTAGTCAAGTTTTGCAGCCGCGCGGTACTTAGGAGCTCCTGTCGGTTTAGTCTTAATTAATTCGTTGCGCCGCCTGCGCCGATGTGGTATATTAAAATAAAAAACGGATTTTGGGAGAACGGGTATGAAAGACGGCAGCATAATGGTGATCGGCATTGCCGGCGGCACCGGCAGCGGCAAAACCACTATCACTCGCAAGATCATGCAGCATTTCGGCGGAAATGTCAGCGTTATATACCACGACAACTACTATAAGGCGCATCACGGTATGAGCTTTGAGGAGCGCACGAAGCTCAACTACGACCATCCCGACGCATTCGACACCGACCTTCTCATCGAGGATATCAAGAGGCTGCGCCGCGGCGAGACTGTACATTGCCCGACCTATGACTACACCATCCACGACCGCGCGGAAAAGACCGTGACAGTGAGGCCCGCGCGTGTCATAATCGTCGAAGGGATTCTGATATTCCAGAGCCGGGAACTGTGCGACCTTATGGATATCAAGATCTACGTCGACACAGACGCGGACGTTCGCATTCTGCGCCGCATCGTGCGCGACGTGCGTGACCGCGGCAGGAGCCTCGAGAGCGTCGTCAACCAGTACCTCACAACAGTTAAGCCCATGCACGAGCAGTTTGTCGAGCCAAGCAAGCGCAAGGCAGATATAATCATCCCAGAGGGCGGACACAATCAGGTCGCGATGGATATGGTGCTTGAACGCGTGCGCGCGCATCTTGCAAAGAATTGAGGTCGAAAAAATGGCAAAGCTTTATTTTAAATACGGTGCGATGGGCTCATCCAAATCGGCTCAGGCTCTGATAACGCAGTTTAACTACGAGGAGCTGGGCATGAGCGTTTGGCTCATAAAGCCGAGCATCGACACGCGCGACGGTGCGGACATCGTGCAGAGCCGCATAGGCCTAAAGCGCTCGGCAGAGGTCATAACCCCCGAGCAGAACATCATCGAGGCCTACGCCAAGGCCGGGCGGCACGATGTTATAATCGCCGACGAGGCGCAGTTTTTCACGCCCGAGCAGATCGACCAGCTGCGGCAGCTCGTTGACGACGAGGATCTGCCGGTGCTCTGCTTCGGGCTGCGCACCGATTTTCTGACGCACTTCTTCCCCGGTGCACGCAGGCTCATGGAGCTTGCCGACTCCATAACCGAGATAAAAACCGTCTGCGCATGCGGCCGCAAGGCGACCGTCAATGCGCGCATCGATGCCACCGGGCGCATCATCACCCACGGCGATCAGGTTTTCCTCGGCGGAAACGACAGCTACGTTGCCATGTGCCACAGGTGCTGGGTGAGCAAGATAAAGGCTCAGGAGCGCCGCTCGGCGACTACGGAGAATTGACATGAAAAAGCTCTTGGCCGCGATCATCGCCGCCGCGCTTTTGTTATCCGGCTGCTCTTTATCTTCCCGGCCGGCAGTGTCCGCGCCGCCTGCCGAAACGCCTTCGCCGAGTCCGACGCCGATTGTGACGCCGACGCCTGCGCCCGAGCCTTCGGATGACGAGCTTGTGCTTGTCCGCGACTATATCCCCGGCATTTTTATAGATCTCAAGTACGCAACGACCGACAACTTCACCGGCCAGATCATTTACGACTCGGACGAAGCGTATCTTCGCTACGGCACGGTAAAAAAGCTGCTTGCCGCTCAGAACGAGCTTTCGGGCCGCGGTCTGAGTCTGAAGATATGGGACGCTTACCGTCCGGTGAGCGCGCAGTTTAAGCTCTGGGAGATTTGCCCGAACCCAGTGTACGTCTCAAACCCAAACAACGGCTACTCCAAACACAGCCGCGCAAACACCGTTGATATTACGCTTGTCACCTCTACCGGCGAGAGCATCCCCATGCCGTCGGGCTTTGACGATTTCACCTCGCTTGCCGACCGCGATTACAGCGACGTTTCCGCCGAGGCAGCAGAAAATGCACGTCTCCTTGAAAGCATCATGGTCGAAAACGGCTTTGTCCCCTATTCGGGCGAATGGTGGCACTATTCCGACAGCGTCAGCTATGATGTGTACGGATGACAATTCCATATAGCAAACAAAGGTCTGCCGCACTGCGGCAGACCTTTTGCTATAAATTTATTCAACTTCCACGACGCCGTCGGGCTTGACGGTCACTTTCGCACCGGTCTTGACGTATTCAAGGAACTCGTCGCCCAGGCTGTCAACAACGGGCATTGTCGCATCCGTCCACACGTCGCCGAGGATGGCGCCGGAGGCCGCGAGCGGATCAATTGGCTTTGAAAACAGCATGCAGGCCGCCTGCTTGCCGAGGGCGCAGACCGTGAACAGCACCATGCCGCCCGTGGTCGAGCCGATGGTCATCGGAAGGCACAGCGCCTTGCCGATCATGGGCTTTTTGTATATATCGGCGTTGTTCTGATCGCCGCATTTCATCTGCTTATCGCCGAACATCATTCCCATCTGATACGAGGCGAGCGTATTGAAGCCGCCGTGGGACACGAGCGCCTCGGCCGTGCATGTTCCGGGGACGACTACTCTTCCTTTGAAAGTCTTCATTTTTTGCCCTCCCTCTTCGTTGTGATGGTGTGCAGTATCTCGGCCTCGGTGTAATACCTTGCGCTGGTGTAGGTGCGCAGCTTATTCGACGAGGTGATGACCGCCTTCTTCTTGCACAGAGGATTGTTCATGTACATAAGCGGGCAGATATAGCTGAGGATAATGCCCTGACGCTTGAGCTGCTTATAGTACGGCGTTTTCTCAAACTCCTTGATGACGGGCGTGGAGGCCGTGAACACCGTGGGCACGGTGACCTTTTTAAGGCCGTTTTTGTTAAGCTCAGCGCCGATGGCCGTTGTCCAGTCGATAAGCTGTCTGAACGTCATGTGCGGGCAGCCGACAAAACACAGCTGTGGCTCGGCGTCGGGATTTTTCCAGATCACCGGGTAGTTTGCCTTGACGCGCTCAAGCTCGGCATCGTCGATAACATAGGTCTGCGCGCCCTCGGCAATGATGCTCTCGCCCTGCTCGACTGCCTCGGGCGTGAGGTTTTCGATGTGATACAGGCCGACTGCGCCGTTTGACGCGGTCGCCGCGCCGAAGTCCTTGAGATATGTGCATGCTTCCTCGTCGAGCGTCGTTCCCAGCCACTTGTCAAGTCCCTTGACATACGGCACTTCTTCCATGACCTTCATGCCGATGGCTGAGCCGAGAAGCTGCGCATCCGGCTTTTTCGAGCACTTGACCTCAACTATCCATGTCGCCTTGCGGTTTTCGTCCAGCAGCAGGCCGAACTCGGGAACAAAGCCGGCTATCGAGCCCATAAGCTCGATCATGCCGGAGTTGCGGTTGCAGCGTGCGCCGAGCACGGAGTTTGCGTACACGACGGCAGACGACTCCGCCCACGAGAGCACCTCGCCCTTGCCGGGCTTGTTGCCGACCTGGTCGAGATAGCAGGTGCAGGTGTAGTCATCGTCGCTTGTTATGCCAAGCTCACGCAGCTGCTGCTCGTAGCTGTCCTGATATGTGTACATGAATTTTTTGAACACAAGGTCTTCTATCAGGCTGCTGGGAACATGCTTATCCAACGGCTTAGGGTCGGCCGTGAATTTCTGGTCGGAAACAAGTCCGGCGTCGATGATCTCCTGATACAGATCGTACACCGGCTTCATGACCTTCAGGCCGAAGCTGATAACCGTGTGGCCGTATTTCGAGCTGATCGGTACCATACGCTCGGCTCCAAACGTGTCGCCGTACATGACAAGGGTCTTAACGACCTTCGCCATAGTCTCCCCCTTTTCACCGTTTAGCATTGCCTGCTGTTCGGGTGTAAGCTTCATATGCTGATCACTTCCTTCTTTTTTGTTACTGAATTAACATTTATATTCTATACCCGGTGTATGATAATGTCAACAACAACGTGCCGCACTCAGTCTTTGTTTTACGCTAAAATGCACAAAAGCTCTGCCTTTAGGCAGAGCTTTTGTGAGTGTTTATGCCTCCGGCACGGCAAAGTCGAGAACAGACGGTGCGATCTTAACGGTAAAGCGGTCTGAATATATTATCTCGCCGTCGAGCGAAAAGGCAAAGCCCTCGCCGCCGATCACTTCCACCTCTTTTGCCTGACGGTAAATGACTATGTCCTTCATACTCTGATCGTCAAGATGCTCGCCGTTTGTATAAGGTGTGAGCACTTTCACAAAGCGCAGGCGTGATATCGGCTTTATCATGCAAACGTCGATCAGTCCGTCATCGGATCTGGATCTGGGCGCACATTTGAACGAGCCGCCGACATACTGGCCGTTTGCCAACGTGCACAGCAAAAGCTTTCCGTCGGGATTGAGCGTCTCGCCGTCGGCTATGACGGTGCAGCGGTTATTCATGCTTTTTATAAGCGCGGTGACAACTCCCTTGGTGTAGGCGTTCTTGCCGCCGTGGCCGGTCTTGTCGCGTTCCTTGTTTATCGTTATCGCGACGGTGGTATCAAAGCCGAAGTTGACCACGTTGTTGCTGTATCTGTCGCCAACCTTGAGCAGATCAAGCTTTCGCGTGGGCGCGGTGATAAGCTTCGCGATATCCAGAAACAGCTCCGCTCCGCCGAACGCCTTGACAAAATCGTTGCCGCTGCCGCACGGATAGCAGCTTACGCTGACATTTTTCTGCCCGACAGCGCCGTTAAAGACCTCGTTTATCGTTCCGTCGCCGCCGCAGGCGATAAACCTCACCTCTTCGCCGGCATGTTCTTTGCACCAATTTCGCACAAATTCCGTCGCGTCGCCGACAGCTTTTGTGACATAGAACTCGCAGTCGGCTCCTTCGATACCCGCCGCCTCCCGGCGGATCTTTTCCTCGTTATCGGCTTCGCCTGCATGTGGATTGATTATAAATACGCATTTCATCCCTTTTTCCTCCATTTTTATATTGTCAGCATGATTATGCCCTGAGTTATGAGCAGCTCGCCGAGGATATAGGTCAGCATGACCGTAAAGTGGTCCTTGTAGACGATCTTCCGGGGCTTATAATAGCGGACGAGAAACAGGCTGCAATCAGAGGCGAAAAACAGCACCGCACCGATATAGGCAATGACCGCACCAAGAGTGCCTGTCGATAACAGCTGCATCAGTGCAAAGACGTTCATTGCGCTGTTTGCCAGCAGATATATATACATGACGGCGCGCATAAGCCGGGGTGTCGTCTTCCACACCATTGAGATTATCTTTGCCGCGACGATACAATAGACAAGCGCGGCGACGATGACCGGCAGCCACAGGACCTCGGCAAAGCTTATGCGCTCGATATACACGGCTATGAAGAGAAAATGACTGACCATAAAGCTCACGCCGCCGGCGGAGAACCACTTATGCCCCTTCGGTATAAGCAGCACATCACCCAGCCAGCTCGTCAGCAGAGCAAAAAGCAGCACGAGTGAGATCTTATCGACCGAAAAAACGTAATACAGCGCCAGAAACAGCAGCAAAAACGGCTTTGTCACGGCTCGGCCGCGCTTATCGTCCTTCCAGCTGAAATACAAATGCGCTATGCTCGCCGCCGCGAACAAGACAAGAAATACGATCTTCAAACTCTATTCCTCCGATTTTTTATAATACCCCACAAGACTTTCGACAGTCTCGGAGAATATCTCTCTTATGCTCTGCTCCGTAAAATCCGTATGTCCGCTCACAAGGATGCAGGCCATTCCGTGGGCGTGGATTATCATCTGGTTATACAATCTGTAAGCCTTGTCGCCGCTGAGGCCGAACTCGGAAGCAACTATCGGCACAATTTTTTCCGTCAGCCCCTCGAAATTCATAAAAACATTCAGCGGCGTCGTCAGCCGCGCGCCGCGCGCCGACGGGACGAACAGCAGTTTATAAAGATTCGGCTCCGTTCGTGCAAAGTCGATCCACCTCAGTCCGATACGCATGAACGAAAGCTTTTCATAGGGTTTCTGCATAAACTCCGTAAAAATGCTCCTCGCCCTTTCGACCGTTGCCTCTATAGCATCATCCATATTGTCAAACGCCGTGAAGATCGGTTTTACCGAGCAGCCAAGTTCTTTTGCTATGCTCCGCGCGGTTACTGCGTCAATGCCGTGTGCTCGTGTTATGCCTATCGCCGCGTCTATAATCTTTCCGGCGGAAAACTGGGTTTCGGGTGCCATGATACACGCTCCTTTCATAGGTAACGCAAGTTACCTATTGAGTATATTGTATCACAGCGCATATCACTTGTCAATCCGCGCCGCTTGTTGAAAAGTCAATATGGCAGCAAAAATGCACCGGCGAAAAAACGTCGGTGCATTTTATTATTCAAAGTTCCCGGCTTCGGGCATCATTTCGGCGGAAATGCGCATAAGCATGCTCGAAAACAGCTCGATCTCCTCTTTCGAGAAGCTCTCCTCTATCCGGCCGAGGACGGTTTTTACATAGCTGCGCATGATATCGGTATAGTTATAGTATTTTTCCGACAGGACAAGGTGATATTCTCTACGGTCGGTGTCGGAGTTTTGCTTTTTCAGGTAGCCCTTTTTAATAAGGCTGTTGACCTTATAGGTTGCATTCGACTGCGAAATGTTCAAAAACTCGGCAAAGCGGCCGATCGTCGGCTCGTTGAGCGCATGGATTATCTCAATAGAAAACGCCTCCATTGCCGTAAGCGAGCCTTCGCGCTCGCGCACAAGCTCAAATATTCTGCGGAAAAATTCAAGCTTAAACTTATCGTACACTTCCAAAAAGTTATCCTGCAGCATACTGAGCTCCCCTTTCATTGCAGCCGATGTTTAAACTATTTTAATATATTTTAGTCAACTTGTCAATTTTTCGACAGAGAAAAATAAAAAAGGCAGCGATTTGCTGCCCTTTTTCACAAAAACGCCTTGTTTGCTTACTTTTTTCGCTTGCCGAACACGCCGTTTTTGGTTTCGACCGTCTCGCCGAGCGAGGAGGCAAAGCCGCGAAGAGCTTCCTTCTGTGCCGAGGTGAGGTTTTTCGGGACCGCGACCCTCACGGTAACAAACTGGTCACCTCTGCCGCCGGAGCGCAGGAACGGAATGCCCTTGCCCTTTAGGCGGAAGGTCGTACCTGTCTGCGTGCCCTCGGGTATGTTGAGCTTCACCTTGCCGTCGAGCGTGGGAACCTCGATCTCCGAGCCGAGCGCCGCAGTCGCAAAGGATATGTCCTGATTAAGGAGCACCGACGCGCCCTCGCGCTCAAACCTTGCGTGGGGCTGCACGAGCACCGTTACCAGCAGATCGCCGGCCGGGCCGCCGTTTACGCCGGCATTGCCCTGTCCGCGCAGGGATATAGTCTGTCCGTCGTCGATGCCGGCAGGGATGCTGATGCTCACCTTGTGCTGGCGGCGGATGCTGCCGATGCCGTGGCAGGTGCCGCACGGGCTATGGATGATCTTGCCGCGACCCTTGCACTTATTGCATCGCGTGTTCTGCTGCATCATGCCGAACGGCGTACGCTGAGTGGTCTTGACCTGACCCGAGCCCTTGCAGTCGGGGCAGACCTCGGCAGTCGTGCCCGCGGCGCAGCCTGTGCCCTTGCAGTCGGGGCACTGCTCAACGCGCGTTACGAACACTTCCTTTTTGACGCCGAACGCCGCTTCCTCAAACTTTATGTTCACGTTTGCGCGCAGATTTTCGCCCTTGCGCGGAGCGTTCGGGTTCTTACCGCCGCCACTGCCGCCGAAGCCGAAAATGTCGCCGAATATATCGCCAAAGCCGCCGAAATCACCGAAACCTCCGAAATCGCCAAAGCCGCCGAAACCGCCCTGGCCGCCATAGCCCTGGCTCGGGTCGAACGCGGCGTGGCCGAAACGATCGTACTTTGCGCGCTTATCAGCATCGGAAAGGACTTCGTAAGCCTCGTTTATCTCTTTAAACCGCGCTTCGCACTCTTTGTCGCCGGGATGAAGATCGGGGTGATTTTCTTTGGCAAGCTTTCTGTATGCTTTTTTGAGCTGATCCTCGGTAGCGTCCTTTGATACGCCGAGGACCTCATAATAATCTCTTTTTTCTGCCATACTTTCACCTCATTTTTTCGCTCAAGTCAAAAAAGTCTGCGACTTTTTTGAGCGCGCAAAAATTTAACGCCACATTTTTTGTGAAAACAAGTTTTCACGAAAAATCTCGCTACGCTCGTCAAAAAGCCCGTACCGGACGTTTTTGATGGCTATAATCTGATTACGAGTGGGGCCTTTGCCCCCTCGTGCTCCCCTGCTACTCTATTATCTCTACTAAGCGCCTCGGAGAACACGCTGCATTGCAATTTTTCCTTTCGCTCAAGTCAAAAAAGTCTGCTGCTTTCTGCTGCTTTATATGACTTTTTTAACGCTCAATATGGGCGCACAGAGTGCGCCCATATTGATATCGTCGCTTTGCGATTACTTCTTATCGTCGTCGTCAACTACGGTGTAGTCTGCATCGTAGTAATCCTGGCCGCCTGCATTGCCGCCGGCCTGAGCGTTGGGATCAAAGCCTGCGCCGCCCTGTGCAGCCTGAGCCGCCTGCGCTGCCTCGTACATCTTGCCGAACACATCGGTCAGCTCCTTGGTAGCGTTCTTGATGGCTGCGGTATCGGTGCCGGTCAGTGCGGTCTTGAGCGCCTGAAGCTTTGCTTCTATCTCGCTCTTGATGCTCGGATCGACCTTGTCGCCCATCTCTTCGAGGGTCTTCTCGGTCTGGTAGACGATCTGATCGCCTTCGTTGCGGGCGTCAACCTCTTCCTTGCGCTTTGCGTCTTCCGCTGCGTACATCTCGGCGTCCTTGACGGCCTTGTCGATATCTTCCTTGGACATGTTGGTCGAGGAGGTGATGGTGATGTGCTGCTCCTTGCCGGTGCCAAGATCCTTTGCGGAAACGTTTACGATGCCGTTTGCGTCGATATCGAAGGTGACTTCGATCTGCGGAGTGCCGCGGCGAGCCGGTGCGATACCGTCGAGGTTGAAGCGGCCGAGGCTCTTATTGTACTGAGCCATCTCGCGCTCGCCCTGAAGGACGTTTATCTCAACTGCGGTCTGGTTATCGGCCGCGGTGGAGAATATCTGGCTCTTCTTGGTCGGGATAGTGGTGTTGCGCTCGATCAGTCGAGTGCATACGCCGCCGAGGGTCTCAATGCCCAGAGACAGCGGAGTTACGTCCAGAAGCAGAACGCCCTTTACGTCGCCTGCGAGAACGCCGCCCTGGATAGCTGCGCCGATAGCAACGCATTCATCGGGGTTGATGCCCTTGAAGCCTTCCTTGCCGGTAAGCTGCTTTACCATCTCCTGAACTGCCGGGATACGGCTGGAGCCGCCGACCATCAGAACCTTGGAGATATCGGAAGCGGACAGGCCGGAGTCGGACAGTGCCTGCTTTACAGGACCCATGGTCTTCTCAACGAGGTGATGAGTCAGCTCATTGAACTTTGCACGGGACAGGGTGACGTCGAGGTGCTTCGGGCCGGTTGCATCTGCGGTGATGTAAGGCAGATTGATGTTCGAGGTGGTAACGCCGGACAGCTCGATCTTTGCCTTCTCGGCAGCCTCGCGCAGACGCTGCATTGCGACCTTATCGCCGGACAGGTCGATGCCCTCTGCCTTCTTGAACTCGTCAACGAGGTACTTGGTGATGCATGCGTCGAAATCGTCGCCGCCCAGGCGGTTGTTGCCGGCGGTTGCGAGAACCTCGATAACGCCATCGCCGATCTCGAGCACGGAGACATCGAAGGTGCCGCCGCCGAGGTCGTAGACCATGATCTTCTGATCGCTTTCCTTATCAAGGCCGTATGCCAGAGCCGCCGCGGTAGGCTCGTTGATGATACGCTTTACATCCAGACCTGCGATGCGGCCTGCGTCCTTGGTTGCCTGACGCTGTGCGTCGGTGAAGTATGCAGGAACGGTGATGACAGCCTCGGTGACAGGCTGGCCGAGGTAGCTCTCTGCGTCTGCCTTCAGCTTCTGAAGGATCATTGCGGAGATCTCCTGCGGAGTGTATGATTTATTATCAATGGTGACCTTGTATGCTGTGCCCATTTCACGCTTGATGGACGAAATTGTTCTGTCGGGGTTTGTGATGGCCTGGCGCTTTGCGACCTGACCTACCATTCTCTCACCGGTCTTGGTGAATGCAACGACTGACGGGGTGGTGCGAGCACCCTCTGCGTTTGCAATAACGACAGCCTCGCCGCCTTCCATAACGGATACGCAGCTGTTAGTTGTACCGAGGTCAATACCTATAATCTTACCCATAATGTAAATCCTCCTATTTGAAAGTCAATAATATACTAAATTAATTTATAATCAGTTCGCTACTTTTACCATAGCAAAACGGATCACCTTGTCATTGAGCTTGAAGCCCTTTTGGAACACCTCGACGACTTCGTTTTCTCCGTGGGACTCGTCCTCAACGTGCATGACCGCGTTGTGAACATTCGGATCAAACTTCTCGCCGAGCGCCGGGATCTCGGTTATGCCGAGCTTTTCGAGCGTCTGGTTAAACTGCACCATCGTCATTTCCACGCCCTTGCGGTACGCTTCGTCTGCCGTCGGCGTGGAGAGCGCTCTTTCCAGATTGTCGTAGACAGGAAGGAACTTGAGCAGCGTGTCCGCCTTTATATCGGCATACAGACCCTCGCGCTCTTTCTGGCTGCGCTTGCGGAAGTTATCGTACTCGGCGCAGAGCCTGAGGTACTTTTCCTTTTCCGCCTGAATGAGCTTTTCGGCCGTTTCCTTTATCTCGGCCTCTTTTTTGGACTCTTTCTTATGCTTCTTTTCCGTTTTTTCTTCCTTGGATTCGGTTTTTGCCTCTTCCTTTATCTCTTCGGCAGCGGTCTCGACCTTTTCTTCCTTTATTTCTTCGGTCTGAGGCTCCTGCTTGTTTATGTCTTTCTTACTGCTCATCTATGATGTCATCTCCCTTGATTATAAGCTTATTATGCATGCCCGACGGCGGTGCTGCTCCTGCGCCGAGGCGCTTTGAAAGGCCTGCCGCCAGAAAGCTCAGCTTTGCGGCGACTGCGGAATAATCCATCCTTGTCGGCCCGACAACTCCGATCAGTCCCTTTGTATTATCGCCCATGTCATAGCTTGCTATAACAACGCTTGAGTCCTTCAGCTCCTCTGCGATATTCTCGGGGCCTATGAGGACCCTGACCTCGGATTCGTCATCGAAAAGCCCGTTTTCCGCGTCGGCTATGATATGGCCTCCGTCGGAAAGGTAATTCATCAGCTTGTGCGCCTTATCCGGGTCACGGAACTCCGGCTGGCTGAGCAGTCTGTTCTCGCCCGTTATATAGGCTTCAACGCCATGCTGACTTTCGAGAGTTTCCATTGTAAACGACGCTATGACCGCCGCAAGACCCATCGTGTCGCCGGCGGCGCGCTCTGTTGAAGAGATCAGCAGCGGCGTTATCTTGTCGCTCGAGATGCCGGTGAAGTTTGCGTTAAACAGCGTTGCAAGCTTCTGTATCATCTGCTGATCGACCGAAACCGGGAGATTTACGAGCTTGTTCTTAACCGTATTGTTGCTGAGCATCACAACGATTATGAATGTGTTGGCATCAATATAGATAAGATCAAAGCGCTTTATCGTCGCCGGAGCGTAGGCCGCAAGCGCAAGCGCCGGATAATCGGTCAGCTGCGATGCAAGCTTGCCGACATCGCGCATCTGCTCGTCAAGCTGAGTGAGCTTTTCGTTCAGGCGCCGGTTTATATCCTCGGCCTCTTCAAGGGAAAGCTTTTGCTTTTCCATAAGCTCGTTGACGTACATTCTGTACCCGGCAGGGGTCGGGATGCGTCCGGCGGAGGTGTGCGGCTGTTCAAGATAGCCCAGCGCCGTGAGCTCCGCAAGCTCGTTTCGTATCGTGGCGCTGCTGCATCCGAGACCGGAGATGCTCGCAATGGCCTTGCTGCCGACAGGCTCGGCAGTTTTGATGTATTCATCGACCAGTGCGCCGAGTATTTTCTTTTTTCTTTCGCTTATACTCATTTAGCACTCAAACCTCTTGTCTGTTGGCACTCTTAGCCTTCGAGTGCTAATATAGCACTGTTTTTTATTCTTGTCAAGGCTTTTATTAAAAAATTCGTGCGAAAATTTATATATTTTTTCGTGCGAAAGTTTTACTCGGCAAAAAAGCACCCGAAGCCGCAAAGCCTCGGGTGCTACATATTTAATTATAAGCCTCAGCTTCTGCCGGGCGCAAAATTACTTTGCGCGGAACAGGAAGGTGACGGCCTGTGCACGGGTGCAGGTGTCGTTGGGAACGAAGGTAGTCTCGGTCACGCCGGTCGTGATCTTCTTTTCGACCGCCCACAGGATGGCGTTGTAGTAAACGCTGCTGTCGGACACGTCGCTGAACGGATTTGCCGCATCCTTTGCAAGCTCGGGCGAGCCTGCCGCGCGGTACATGAAGGTGACTATCTGAGCACGGGTGCAGGGGGAATTGGGCTCAAATGTGGTTGCGGTGACGCCGGTCGTGATCTTCTTTTCGACCGCCCACATAATTGCGTTGTAGTAAACGCTGTCCTTGCTGACGTCGGTGAACGGGTTAGTAACGTTCTCGGCGACCTCGGGCGAGCCTGCCGCGCGGTACAGGAAGGTGACTATCTGAGCGCGGGTGCAGCTGCCGTTGGGGACGAAGGTGGTATCGGTAACGCCGGTCGTGATCTTGCTCTTGTATGCCCACATGATAGCGTCATGGTATACGCCCGCCGTCACGTCGGTAAACGGCTCGGTGTAGCTGACGCGGCCCTGCGGAGCCTTGTACTGCTCGCCGATGACGCCCTTGAGCTCGGTGGTGATGTAGTCCATCAGTGCCTCGTCAAGAGGAATGCCGGTGTCGAACTGAGCACTTGCGGAAGCGAATGCGTAATAGGTATCGCCGCCGGCTGCAAGGAAGTTGTTGGTGATGACCGCATAGGTTGCCTTTGCGTCAAACGCCTGGCCGTTTATGCTGTCGATGGTAACGCGGTTTATGGTCTTGGGACCGTAGTAGGTCGAGCCGGGATAGGTCGTGTCGTTTGCGTCATATGCCTTGGATGCATCAACGGTGTAGTTTATTCCGGAAACCTGGGGGAAGCCGCCGATCGCGCTGGAGGGCGAGCAGTAGGTCGAAGCCTCGAGAGCCTCGAGCAGCTCTGCGCCGGTGACATAGACAACGGCAATGGTATTGCCGAAGGGCAGAACGGTGTTTACGTCCTTCTTGGTGACGTCGCCGGCCTTGATCGCCGCGCGGATGCCGCCGCCGTTTGTGACTGCAACAATGTTCTTCTCGTCAACCGTCACGCCGCCGGTCTTTTTGACCGACCATACCATGGAGTCGGTGATGAGGTCGCCGAGGTTAGTCTCGCCGTCGCGGTTGCCGTAGAGGTCGGTCTTGGTATTGTAGCTTCTGTCGCCGTTGAGCTCGACCTCGCTCTTTGCGAAAACGGTGCCGTACTCGGCGTTGATAGCGTCGGTGATGTCCTGAGCTGCCTTTGCAACCGCCTCGTCCTTTGCAGAGTCTTCGGTCACTTTGACGAGCATGTTCTTTTCGATCTTCTTGGTGGCATTGTCAATAACAATAACGCCGACATTTTCAAATGCGGTGCCGGTGGACTGGATAGGCTCGTTATTATCGCCCTTTTCCATAACGGTGTGGGAGTGGCCGTCGATGATGAAGTCAACGCCGGTGAGACCTGCCCACAGGTCGGTCGAGCGGTTGGGCTTGCTCTCGGAGTCAACGCCGAGGTGAGACAGAACAACGATAACGTCGGTGCCGTCGGCCTTAAGCTTATCGGCCTCGGCCTGAACCGCCTTGACCATGTCGGCGCCTGCGAGCCAGGTCAGGCCCTTTATGAGGGCCGGGTTTGCCTTGGTCTGGCTTTCGGGCGTGTTGACGCCGATGAAGCCGATCTTCAGGCCGTCAATGTCAAATACCTTGCTGCCTTCGAATGCGGGCTTGCCGTTTTCGTCGAGGATGTTGCAGCAGATGGTGCTGAATGTCGCTTCCTTGAGGTTTTCCTTGAGCTGAGCATAGCCGTAGTCAAACTCGTGGTTGCCGAGGGTGGCGACGTCGTAGCCTGCCGCGTTCATCATCTTGACCGCGTTCAGGCCCTTGTTCGAGCTGACCTCGACCTTGCCCTGGCTGAAGTCGCCTGCGTCGGCAACTATCACCTTGGCGCCCTGGCTTTCATACTCCGCCGCAAGTGCAGCCATGTTTGCATAGCCGGCTATCGCACCGTGAACGTCGTTCGAGTGTACAATAACGGTTTTGCCTGCCATAGACGGGGTCTCCCCTTCTGCGAATGCCGGAACCGCCAGAGCGAATATCATGGCGATGACCAGAAGCAGAGAAAGGAGTTTCTTGGTGTTTTTCATATTGCTCCTCCTGATAAAAATTTTTCGGTTGTGCCGATGTAAATTATTATAACATAGTCATATGCCGAACTTGAAGCATGAATTTTGCCACGCCTTAACATTTGACGTTTTAGCATAAAATCCGCAAATTATTTAGTGCATTATTGACAATCCTGCTCTTTACAAAATATTTATTTTTCGGGTAAGTGTCCGTTATTGACTTTTCATCATTAAATGTTATGATATTTTAGTCAGAAACGTCAGATCGATCTACAACGATTCAAAGGAGCATTTTACATGCCGTTTTATAAAAGGATATCTAAAAAAACACTAAAGCTTGCAATAATAATCCTGCTTGCAGCCGCGGTTTTGCTGGGCGTTGTGTTCACATGGTTCGGAACGTTTGAGCTTGCCCAGTTCAACACGTGCTCGCTCACCGACTGGCGGCTGGGCGGCTCGATCGACTACATCCGCAGCGCAGACGACGCAAAGCAGTATGACGCCGACGGATTCGAGTGGTTCTCAGACGAGCGCGGCGAGGGCATAATGCAGGCCGACACCGACACGCGCTATTACCTCGGCAAGCACCCCGATTCCGGGCTTGGCGGTTACGGCGTGATCGGCTTTTCCTCGGCCGAGAAGTCTTACTCCGTTCTCGGCATCCGCGTCGGCGACGATGAGCTTGACGCAAAAACGGCGCTGCTCGATGCGCGATACAAAATGGCCGACGGCGGCTTTAACTCCTGCCGCGCGGAAAAGGGCAGAGTGAACATCGAGCTTACCTTCGAGCACGGCAAGGTCACAAACGTCGCCGCCTTCCTCTCCACCACCAACATTTTTTAGAGGCGCTTTAGCGCATCTACGAATACGCATATTGCGTGAACCCGGTATCGAAGGTGCGGAGGAAACCATAGTTGCCTCGCGCAACATCAGTGCGGTGCTGAGTTTTTTGCCCGGTTCGGAACTGCGGAGTAAACCGGGAAACTCTCGCGCCACATCAGCGCGACATAGGAGTTTGCCGCTGTGCCCCTTTGTCTTCCCCTTGAGGGGAAGATGCCGCTTGCGGCAGATGAGGTGTAATTCAAATTGCGGCATCAGCCGCCTCAATAATGCCTGTTCCGCTTTTTGCGGACGATTTATCTCTTTGTTAACAACGGTACGCTTTTTCTATAAAGTCCGAAACTGCCGTTAAATAAAATTTGAGTAAAAATGCAGCTGCCGAACATGCGATAAAGCCTGTTCCCTACACAGTGCGGTGCAAAATTCAGCAGCGCACTAACGTATAGCGAGGCAGCCATGGTTTCGTCCGCGCCATCGACACCGGGCTACCAGAGATATACGTATCGGTAGGTGCGCTAAATCGCCACTAAAAAATGGAACTTATAGTGAAACAATTTAATGAGCTCTCCGCGCAGGAGCTGTTCGAGATATACAAATTGCGCGTATCGGTGTTCGTGGTCGAGCAGAGCTGCCCGTACCAGGAGGTCGACGACGCGGATAAGACAGCGTATCACCTTGTTCTGCGCGACGAGGACGGCATACAGGCCTATGCCCGTGTGCTGCCGCCGGGCGTGAGCTTTGACGATGCCGCGATCGGGCGCGTCATCGCCGTGAAGCGGCGGCAGGGTCTCGGCAGCAGGATAGTCTCCGCCGCAATCGACACCGCGCGCGAAAAATTCTCGGCGGAAAGCATCAGCCTCGAGGCTCAGGTGTATGCAATGCCGCTATACGAAAAGCTCGGCTTCCGCCCGACCTCGGAGGAGTTTCTCGAGGATGGCATACCGCACATAAAAATGACGCTAAAATGAAAAAATCTTCGTATCACTTCCGATACGAAGATTTTTTGCTCATTTTATGCCGGATAGGAAACGATCAGCGCATCAACATCCGAAAGGCTCGTGCCTGCAAAGCCGTAAGCTCCGCCGTCGTTTTTTGTAAGTGTCACGCTGACGGTCTGCGCGTCAAGGTATTCGGGCGAAGCAAGGCGCGCCGAGACCATGTCGCAGATTGACTTTGCCCACCAGTCCTTGAAGCTCTGCGACGACTTGTCCAGCTCGCCGGCGGCGATGCGGTTTGCCGCGTCCTGCGCAAAGCCGGGGTAATCGTTCTGCGCCGTCTGCGCGACCGCCGCAATGGGGCTGACCGTTACGGAGACTGTGTATCCGTCGCCGTCCTGCGCCGTGGGGCCGATCTCGTATTTTGCGCATTTATACATCCGGCGCATGAGATCAAGAAGCTCTGTGCGCGTCGCGTCGCTGCACTGCGCAAGATCAATGCCGAAGTATTCGCAGAAAACCTCCAGACTCACCTGCATGCCACGCTCATAGCGCTCATCGCAGCTGTCTTTCGTTTCGCCGCCGAGCATGGCAAGATATTCGTCGGAATACTCGCCGAGATACACGGCGTCGAGGCCGCCCTTGACATAGGCCGCCGGATCAAAGGTCTGCTTTGTCGCCTCGGGTGTGGGATCCGGCGTGCCGTCCTTATCCTTTCCGCAGCCGGCAAGAAGCGCAAGGCACAGCGAAAGCGCAAGCGCAAGACACATAAAGCGTCGGAACATATTTTTCATGCTTTGAACTCCTTTTGAATTTGTGTATAACTTTATACATTATACTATTGGAAATTTGCTCCGCTGTCAATCACAATTTTTCCGATGCGGCATAGAATGTATCGACCGCAATTGGGGGAATTATATGACTTATGTACTTATTACGGCGGCAGGCATTGCACTTTGCAGCCTTGTCGGCGCTGTGATAGGCTTTCTGTTCGAGAATATACCGCCGGCAGTCGAGGACGCGCTGTCGGGTGCGGCGGCCGGCATAATGCTGTGCGCGGCAATACTCGGCCTTGTCGTGCCGTCGGTGGAGTTTTCCGGCGCGCAGGCGCTGTGGCTCACGCCGCTGGGCATATTCTGCGGCGCATTCTTTTTAAGCGGCATAAACATCGTCGGTCCGCGGCTTGCAGGCGGCATGGGCATGACAAACGGCAATGACGAGGCATGCCGCCACGCGCTTTTATTCGTCGCGGCCATTGCGATACATCACTTTCCCGAGGGCATCGCCGCCGGGGTGAGCTTTGGAACTGGCAACCTATCCGACGCCGTAACGGTGACAAGCGGCATCGCGTTTCAGAACATCCCGGAGGCCATGATAATCATACCGCCGCTGCTGAAAGCCGGAACGGGCAAAAAGCGCGCGGCGATAGTCGCGTTTATAAGCGGTGCGGTCGAGGTGGCCGGTGTATTTTTCGGCTACTTTGCCATAACGCTCTCGCGCGGCATACTGCCGTTTGCGCTCGCCTTTGCAGCCGGAACGATGCTGTATGTCATCGTTGACGACATGGTGCCGCAGACACACATCCGCGGCAGCGGCCGCCTTTCGACCTACTGCATGCTCCTCGGCTTCTGCCTTATGCTGACGGTCGATTGCCTTGTATCGTGAACGCAAAAAAAGAGACTGCATTTTGCAGTCTCTTTTTTGTATTCACAGTATCTCTATATCAAACTGCCGCCCGGTCTGCGCATCGACAAGTACGAAAACGCGCTCTCCGCCGCTGCCTGCGCAGTCAAAGCCGTAGCACAAAACAGCGCCCCTGCCCTCGGTCGGAGCATAGCAAAGCTGCGCATCCGAAACGCTCAGCGTTTCCGGGATCGCGGCGCGCGCCGCAGCCTCGCTCACGGCGGCGGCAGCCTTCGGGTAAGTGCCGTGATTTTTGATATGCGCCGCTGCGTCGAAGGCATAGATATCGCCGTAATCACCGGCCACGGAGATGCGCACGCTGTCGTCAATGCACCTTACTCCGTTTTCGACGCACTCGAATTTCATCGTCTGCACGCTGCCGTATCGCTCGCTCGACGCAAGATACATTTCGCCAAAGCCGTGGGCAGCCAGAAAATCACGGGCTATCGCCTCAAGCTCGGATGACTCCATGTCTCCTGCCACGCTGCGCTCTGTGCTTAGCGACAGGACGTTGCCCTCGGCATCGACGCACACGCTGCCGCCGTCAAACGCAAAGCACACCGTGCCGTTTTCCGCGCTGTATTCAGCCTCGAGCTTTTCTTCATCAAGGCCGAAAAACTCGGCGGCAATAGCCTTGGCCTCGCTCTGGGCGATAGGCTTTTTGCCGGTGCTCTGCGCGGTTTTTGCGTATTTTCCGTCGTAGCCGTCAAGCTCGGCCGCGCCGATGCCGTCCTCTATTCCGAGCATGGACGCACTCAGCCTGTCGCCGGAATCTGCAAACACGTTCTCCGGCTCGTCAAGCAGCACATTGCCGTCGTTTATCTCGTCGCGCAGCTCGCTCAGCTCCAGTGCCAGCGCCGCGGCAGTTTTGTAAAGCGAGGCAAAATTCCGCCGCGCGGCATCGTCAAAGCCCGACTGCGCCGAGGTTCGCAGGCTGCCGCGCGCATAGTCGCCGGCGATCCCGATAAAGGCCGCCGTCTGCTCCAGCTCCTGCGTTGAAAACGGCAGCACGGCCATGGTCATCTCGGCCGCAAGGCAGCTTCCGTAGATATCCGCGCACAATTGGCCCGACAGCTCCGCACCGCTTGCATACGACGCACGGTGCAGTGAGTCCGAAAGCGCCGAAACCGAGCCGACCACCTCCTCGAACGCGTGCGCATAGCCGTACTCGGCCGTGCGGCGATAGCTGCCCTCCATGCCGAAATGCACCGCCGTGTACGCGCCCAGCGCAACGATCGCCGCCGCAAGATATGTGATGATGAGTATAAACGTCTTTTTTCTTATATACATGGAAACACCTCGGTGTAAGTGTTTCCGAAACACCGCCGATTATACAGTCACGCAAAAAGCCTTCTCCGAAAAAACGGAGAAGGCTTTCATTTAAGATCAATTGTCTTCGTTGTCGGCTTCGGGCGGTTTTTTGACTACGAGGACTTTTTCGACTCGCAGTCCGTCCATTTCAAGGACGGTGATGTGCAGATTTTCATAATCAAAGCTGTCGCCCACCGAGGGGAACGAGCCGAACATCTCGATCGTCCAGCCGCCGACGGTTTCGCTTTCGGCCTCGAAATCGCGCTCACGGATGCCGACAAGGTCGATGAAATCGGAGATGCTCATATCGCCGTCAAGCTCGAACTCGCCGTCCGAGCGCTCGAGGATCTCTTCCTTTATCTCGTCCGTATCGTCCCATATCTCGCCGACGAGCTGCTCGAGAACATCCTCCATCGACAGTATGCCCAGCGTTCCGCCGTATTCGTCGGTGACGATGGCCAGGTGCTGCTTTGCCTTGCGCAGCTCGGTGAGCACCGCAGGCAGCTTCATGGTTTTATAAACATAGCACGGCGGCATGATCAGGCTGCGTATATCCGGCTTTTCGTTTCCGGCAAGCTCCTTAAGGAAGTGGTTGAGATACAGAACGCCGATCACGTTATCCACGCTGTCCTCATAAACCGGGATGCGCGAGAACGGCGCATTTTCGATCGTCTCGATCTGCTCTGCCATGTCCTCGTCGATATCCAGCGCAACAACGTCAACACGCGCGGTCATTACCTCGGACGCCATGATATCGGAAAAGTCTATCGCCGCCTGAACAAGCTCGGAGCGATCCTCGTCAAGAACATCCTCGTCCTCGGCGGTCTCTATGATGGAGCTTAGCTCCTCGACGGCAGCTTCCTCGTCGGTATCCTCGGCTTCGCCCTTGAGTCCAAGCGTCAGCAGCTTTATAAGCCCGACGACAAGGCGGATAAGCGGCATGAATATGATCGTCAGACCGCGCACAAAGTAGGCATACGTCAGCGCCAGGCGATTTGCGCTGGCCTTTGCCACGATCTTCGGTATTGTTTCACCGAAGATGATGACCAGAATCGTTATCGTGAGCGTTGACACCCACGCATAGCTGTCGTCGCCGTTGCAAAGCTCCAGCACCAGCAGCGAGCCGAGCGAGGAGTTTGCTATGTTCGCGAGGTTATTGCCTATAAGTATTGCCGAGAGCGAATCGTCAAAATTATCGACGATCTTCACCGCGACCTTGGCACGCTTTGAGCCGTCGTCACGGGCGTTTTCAAGCCTCATGCGGTTGCACGAGGAGTAAGACATCTCGGCCGAGGAGAAGATATGCGAGAAGATGATGCAGACGATTATTCCGCAGACATATACCCAAGTCATTTCTCCTCACCTCCCTCATCGATGAGGCGCACCCTCAGCCGCAGTATTCGGTTGTTATGCATTTCCGACACGGTGACCTCGACATTTTCATACCTGAAGCTGTCGCCCACCGAGGGGATATTGTCAAACTGCTCGTAGGCCCACTCGCCCAGGAGCTTATTCGTGAACTCGTCATCGTCGTCCTCGTCAAGCTCCAGAAGCTCGAAAACGTCGCTGACGGTCATCTCGGCGGTGCAGTCCCACTCGCCGTTATCCAGCGCGACATACGGCTCTTCGACGACGTCGTCCTCGTCCCAGATCTCGCCCACGAGCTCCTCGAGGATATCCTCGACCGTCACTATGCCGAGCGTGCCGCCGTAGTTATCCGTAACCACGGCCATATTGAGCCGCTTTTTGCTCATCACCGGAAGCAGCCCGTCTATATTCGTGCTGCCGTGGATGAAGTACGGCTCATCCAAAAGCGCGCGAACGTCCATTTTCTCGCCCTCGCGCAGGTATGTTTTTATAAACTTGCGTATCGACAGTATACCTATGATATTATCGATGCTGCCCTCGTACACGGGAAGGCGGCTGTGAGTTTCGCTGCGTATGGTGCCGAGCATCTCGTCAACGGGATCGTCGATGTCAAGCGCGACTATGTCCACGCGCGAGGTAAGTATACTCTCGACCGTCGTTTCCGCAAATTGCAGAGCCGAGCTTATAAGCTCGCCGCGCTCCTCATCGAGGCTGCCCTCTTCGGTCATATCCTCAATGATATCATATATCTCGTCCTCGGTGACGGATATCTGCGGATCGGCCTTGGCAAGCTTCGCGGCGAAATTGCCTATCGCCGTCAGCAGCGTTGCAAGAGGCTTGAGAACGGTCATGAAAAACCACAGCGAACCGGCGACCGCCAGCGACAGCCGCTCGCTGTATTTCTTCGCGATGCTCTTGGGCAGCATCTCGCCGGCAAAGAACACGACAAGCGTCATCACAAACGTGCTGATCGTAACCGCGCCGCTTACGCCCGGGAACATGCGTGTTACCGCAAGCGTAGCTATGCTCGCCGCGGAAAGATGTACGATATTCGTGCATATGAGTATGCTCGTTATCGCAAGGTCAAAATTATCGAGCACCTTCAGCGCCCGTATTGCTTTTGCCTCGCCGCGCTCGGCGCGGATCTTTATCCTGACCTTGGAGACCGAGGCAAATGAGGTCTCCGCCACGGCAAAATACGCCGCGCACAGGATAAGCAGAATTACGACTATCAGCGACAATCGACTGGCATCGTCCATTTCGGATCTAACACTCTCCATTCGTGGGCTGCCGCCCGGTAAATTAAAAATCAGTATATCATAGCAAAAACTCACAGTCAATATTTTAGAGGCGAATTGACGCAGCTACGGATACGCATATTGCGTGAACCCGGTGTCGAAGTTCCTGGCAAAACCGTGCGGCTTTGCAGCTGATAGCTGTTAGCCGATGGTGTGCGCAAGCGCACTTTTTCAATAGCGCCTTTACGCTGATACCAATACGCATATTGCAGCAGCCCGACCGGAAACAGAGGAATAAACCATAAAGAAAGGACGACCATAGGCCGCCCTTTCTTTGATAATGTAGCGGTTAACACCGCAGATTTAATAACACCTCATCCGCCACCAAAGGTGACACCTTCCCCTCAGGCTACGCAGGGGAAGGCAAAAAGAGGGGGGCGGTCTGTGACCGCCCCCAATGAATAATGAATGATGAATAGTGAATAATTGCCGATACACATACTGCGTCAGCACGACCGGTGGGTGCCGGCAAAACCGTGGCAATCGGGCGGCCAATGGCCGCCCCTACGAGGTGCGGCGCAAAATTCAACAGCGCACTTGCGTTACGCGAGGTACGCACGGTTTCCTCCGCGCCCTCGACACCGGGCTACCACAATCACCGTATCCGTAGCTGCCTCAATTCGCTTCTAAATAAGCTTCGATGCCTTTTTTGAGCAGCTCCATGCAGCGAGTGATGTCCTTTTCGTTTATGACGTAGGCCATGCGGATCTCGTTGACGCCGGTGTGCGGAGTTTTGTAAAAGCTCTCGGCCGGGGTGAACATCAGGGTATCGCCGTTATCGTCGAACTCTTCGAGCATCCAGATCTGGAACTTCTCGGCATCGTCAACGGGCAGCGCCGCCATAACGTAGAACGCGCCCTTCGGCTCGGAATACACAACGCCGGGGATCTTCTTGAGCCCCTCAACGAGCGTATCCTTGCGCGCGCAGTACTCCTTGCGCACGGCGTCGAAGTACTCGGGGCCGACCGAATACAGCGCCGCGGACGCGACCTGGTCGATGGTCGATGCGCAAAGGCGGCCCTGGCACCACTTCATTGCGTGGTTATACAGCTCCTTGTTTCTTGTGATGACGCAGCCGATGCGCGCGCCGCAGGCCGAGAAGCGCTTGGAGACCGAGTCGATGACAACGACGTTATCATCATAACCCTCAAGCTGGAGAAGGCTCATGAGCTTTTCGCCGCCATAGACGAACTCTCGATACACCTCGTCGCCGATGATGAACAGGTCGTGCTCCTTGGCAATGTCGGCCATGAGCTTCAGCTCTTCCTCGGTGAGGATGGTTCCGGTCGGGTTGCCGGGGTTTGTGAACAGTATCGCGCGGGTGTGCTCGTTGATGCATGCCTCGATGCGCTCGCGCACGGCAAACTTATAGCCCTCCTCTGGCTTTGTGGTCACAGGGCGGATCGTCGCGCCGGTGAGGGTGACAAAGGTTGAGTAGTTGGGGTAAAACGGCTCGGGGATGATGATCTCGTCGCCCTCGTCGAGGATGCAGGAGAGCGCTATCTGGAGCGCTTCCGAGCCGCCGGTCGTGATGAGCACCTGCTTATTGGTTATCGGAGCATCTATCTTGCCGTAGTAATTGACAACGGCATCGATCATCTCGGGAACGCCGTCGGACGGAGCATACGCCAGAACCGGCTGCGAAAAATTCTTCACTGCCTCAAAGTACGCCTCGGGAGTCGCTATATCGGGCTGGCCGATGTTCAGATGATAAACCTTTTTGCCCTTCTTGACCGCCTCTGCGGCGTAGGGCGCGAACTTTCTCATCGGGGAAAGGCCGCATTTTTCGATCTTGCTTGAAAACTTCATTTTTCTTTCCATCCTTTCCGAAATCGCAAATTTGCCATTTAATTGCATGTTTTGCTGAGCAAAACTATCAATTATTTCACGCAAATGCGTTGAAAACGCGGCAGTTTAGAGACGATATTTCCTCACATTGTTCAAAACTGCACTCACTTTGCAGCAATATTGTATCACTGCCGCACATTATATTCAACCGTTCGCACGCAAAATTCCTTGACAACATTTCTCCAATTTTTCAGTGGTGAATTGACGCACCTACGGATACGCATATTACGGTGACCCGACCGGAAACAATGGGATAAACCATAGCGTTTCGCATCCCGTTAGTACGGCACTGAATTTTTCGCCGCACTCCATTGTCTCTCAGCTAACAACTAACAGCTATCAGCTACGGTGAAACCGTATCCGTAGGTGCGCTAAATCGCCACTAAAAATATTGATTGTGCAATGGATTTTGTGATATAATTTCAAAAACGACTGCACGGAGGTGGCATATGCCCTATAAAGCGAAAAGTGACCTTACAAAAGCGGCCATAAAAAAGAGCTTTTTAGCGCTGCTGAACGAAAAGCCGATAAACCAGATCAGCGTCCGTGACATTGCCGAGGGCTGCGGCTTCAACAGAAACACGATCTACTATCACTATGACGACATTCCCTGCCTTGTCGAGGAGATCGTCATCGAAACCGCCGAAAAGATCATCAGCGATTATTCCGACTATCACTCGCTTGAAGCCTGCATTGACAAGATGGCCGAGTTTGCCCTTGAGCACAAGCGCACCGTTCTTAATATATACAACTCGTCAAACCGCAGCGTGTACGAGCTGTATCTTATGAAGGTCTGCGGCAGCGTTGTCGAAAACTACCTGCACACAATGTTCGGCGATGTAAAGGCCGATCCCGAAAGCCGCGAGATACTCGTATGGTTTTATAAGTGCGAGTGCTTCGGCCAGATCATCGACTGGCTCAACTGCGCAATGAACTACAACATCTCCGAGCAGTTTTCAAAGCTGTGCAAGCTGCGCGAGGGCTTCGTGGATATTCTCGTCGAACGCTGCCGAATCGAATAATAGCCGACGCTTTTTCCTGATCCTGTTGAAATGCACAAAATTTCAACAGGATTTTCGTTTATAATAGCGCATTTACAAGAAACGACCGTTTTTTGTAAAATTATTCTCAGCAAGGCAAAAATGCTATTATAAGGGAGATAAACGATGAAAAAGCGACTGCTAAGCATACTGCTCGTGCTGCTGACGGCGTTAACTCTTTTACCCCTCGGCGCATTGGCAGACGACAACAACAAATGCGGAGAAAATCTGACATGGGAGTTGGATGAAATCGGCATACTGACGATCTCGGGAACGGGAGATATGTATAATTACAGTAGTGCTTATCCTGCTCCATGGAGCGCAAAAAACAACGACATTAGCGAAATAACCGTATTGGACGGCGTTACAAGCATAGGAGATAACGCCTTTCATTCTTGCAATGCAGAAAGCGTTGATCTACAGGGCACTTCTTTAGTATCAATTGGTAAAAATGCATTTTCACGCTGCACAATGCTCACGAGCATTTTTATCCCGGAAAGCGTTCAGTCCATAGGAAGCGAGGCTTTTTCGCTTTGCGAGGGGCTTTCTATGGTAGAGCTGCCGACTACGCTAACCAAAATTCCGGATGGTATATTTACAGATTGTACGCTGCTTGACAGTATCACGATCCCCGACACCGTTACCGAAATCGGCGCGAATGCGTTTTTGAGGTGTACGGCATTCATCCTCGAAAAGCTGCCGGCCGGCATAAAAAGCATAGGCGATGCCGCATTTGCAAACTGCGGCAATATTGAAAGCTTAGCGCTTCCCGGAACTCTGGAGAGCATCGGCGAGGCTGCGTTCAACGGCACGGCAATCGACAAAGCAAGCTTTGCCGGAACGCCGGAGAGATGGACGGCTATCGGCGGCGATGCCTGCTGCATTGCTCAGGACAAAATAGATTTTCTCGAGCACACCTGCGATTTCAGCGGCTGGGAATATGACGAACACAAGCACTGGCAGTCGTGCTCCTGCGGAAAAACGCAAAACGAAGGGGAACACACGGGCGACGGCGATACCTGCACCGTCTGCGACGCTGCGCTGTCGGAAGCTTTGGGCAGCGGAAGCATCGACGGCGGTCTGAGCTGGTCGCTTTCGCGCAGCGGCGCTCTCACCATAAGCGGCAGCGGCAAAATGCCCGATTTTTCATCCGTCGCAAACGCGGCGCCATGGGATAAGCAAAAGGACAAAATTCAAAGCGTCATCATCGAAAGCGGCGTGCAGAGCATATCGGGCGACGCGTTTTCCGGCTGTACGGCTCTTGAAAAGCTCAGCATATCCGACACGGTCGCACAAATCGACCTGAATGCATTTGACGGCTGCACGGCTCTCGCGGAGTTTGATGTTGCAGCGGAAAACGAGACGTTTTCGTCGGTCGGCGGAGTGCTTTTTTCCGCCGACAAAGAGCTTCTGCGATATCCCGTCGGCAAGTCGGCAGACTACACCGTTCCGAGCGGAACCGTCGCCATTGCCGGCGGCGCATTCAAAGATTGCGCAAAGCTCGAAAGCCTTGTCATTCCCGATTCGGTGACGGCGATCGGCGAGAGCGCATTTGAAAACTGCGCGGCCTTAAAGCGCATCACGCTTCCGAAAAGCATAACAAAGCTTGAAGCATTGACCTTTTCCGGCTGTGCCGCGCTTGCGGAGATCACGCTGCCCGACGGCCTTAAGACGCTCGGCGAAAAGATATTTTCGGGCTGTGCCGCGCTCAAAAGCGTGAAAATTCCGGCCGAGGTGACCGTCATTCCGACCGAGGCGTTTTCCGGCTGCTCATCGCTTGAGAGCATAACCATACCGAAAAGCGTCAGCCACATAAACGAGCGCGCCTTCGACGGCTGCACGGCGCTGAAAAAGGTCAATTATCTCGGCAGCGACACGGACTGGAGCCAGGTCACGAAAGAAACCGGCAACAACGCGCTCGACAATGCCGAAAAGAGCTTTACCCGCACAGATCACGAGCACAAATACACCGACACCGTTATCCCGCCGACATGCACCGAGCGCGGATGCACCGTGCATCTGTGCGCCTGCGGCGATAAGCGCGAGGACAGCTACACGCCGCCGCTCGGGCACAGCTACAAGGGCGGCATATGCGTCCGCTGCGGCATACTCGATCCGAACAAGGACACCCCGCACAAGCACGATTTTATCTCCATCGTCACAAAGCCTACCTGCCTGACCGAGGGATTTACGACCTACACCTGCTCCTGCGGCGAGTGCTACACAAAGGACTATGTCAGCGCCGTCGGACACAAAACGCAGCTGCAAAACGCCAAGGCCGCAGGCTGCCTGACGGGCGGCTACACCGGCGACGAGGTATGCACCGTCTGCGGCAAGGTGTTCAAGCAAGGCAGCGTCATATTCGCTCTCGGGCACGATCCTCAGTCTGCGCGCGTCAAAGCGCCGACATGCACCGAAAGCGGCTACACGGGCGATCTTATCTGCATGCGCTGCGGAGACATGACACAGACCGGCAAGACCGTTGCGGCAGCAGGGCACAAGTTCTTCGGAGGCGTGTGCTCTGTCTGCGGCACGAAGGGCGCGGAAGCTGCGCCGAAATTTGACGATGTTAAGCCCGGTGCGTTTTACTTCGACGCCGTGCAGTGGGCGGTGGAAAACGGCATAACAAACGGCACGGGGAAAAATACTTTCTCTCCAAATGACGTCTGCTCACGATATCAGATAGTGATGTTTCTCTGGCGCGCGGCAGGGCAGCCGGAGGCCAAGGCAGCCGTTAGCTTTGCCGACGTAAAGCCCGGCGACATTTTCTATGAAGCTGTGCAATGGGCAGTCGAGCGCGGCACAACAAAGGGAACGAGCAGCACGAGCTTTTCACCATTCGCACCCTGCACGCGCGGACAGATAGTCACGTTCCTGTACCGCTCGGCAGGCTCGCCCAAGGTAAGCGGCGCATGCAATTTTTCCGATGTTTCCTCCGGCTCGTTCTGCCATGACGCTGTTATTTGGGCAAGCTCCGAGGGCATAACCAATGGCACAAGCGCCGGGCGCTTTTCACCGAACGAAGGCTGCACGCGCGCACAGGTCGTGACCTTCCTCTATCGCGCGTCCGGAGGCAAATAAACGATCTTATACAAGCACAAGGCTCTCCCGAAAGAGAGCCTTTTTCATATTTTCGTGACAAGCGGCGGCGGATTTGGTATAATATAATGTAAACCAAAAATAAGGACTGATAACAATAGAGACTAACGATATAAAAATCGAACGCGCGGTGCTGGCCGGACTTGCGGCGGCGTCGATGGAGCAGTCGGAGCGCTCAAGCGAGATCTCGATGCAGGAGCTTGCCGCGCTTGTCGAAACGGCAGGCGGTCAGGCCGTCGGCATGATGATACAAAACCGCCCGACTCCCGATCCGCGCAGCTTCATCGGCGACGGTAAGGTTGCCGAGCTGAAGGAATTTATAGAAATGAACAACTGCGACCTTGCCGTTTTCGACAACGAGCTGTCACCGTCGCAGATGCGAGTCCTCGGCGAGGAGCTTGGGGTCAAGGTGCTCGACCGCTCGGGGCTTATCCTCGATATTTTCGCCCAGCGCGCACAGACGCGCGAGGGACAGCTTCAGGTAGAGCTTGCGCAGTACAAATACCTGCTGCCGCGCCTGACGGGCATGTGGACTCACCTTGTGCGCCAGACGGCCTCCGGCGGCTCGTCGCCTATCGGAACGCGCGGCCCCGGCGAAACTCAGCTCGAGACCGACCGCCGCCATATCCGCAGGAAGATACAAAAGCTTGAAGAGGAGCTTGCCGCCGTGCGCAAGGTGCGCTCGACCCAACGCCGCAAGCGCGAGAAAAACGACGTTCCCGTCGTTGCGCTCGTCGGCTACACAAACGCCGGAAAGTCAACGCTTTTAAACTGCCTGACCGATGCCGGCATACCGGCAAATGACCGTCTTTTCGACACGCTTGACACCACAACGCGCAAGCTGCGCATCGATGAAGTGACCGAGGTGCTCATATCCGACACCGTCGGCTTTATCCGCAAGCTTCCGCACCATCTGGTCGAGGCGTTCAAGGCAACGCTCGAGGAGCTGAGCTACGCCGATGTTCTGCTGCATGTCATAGACATCTCAAACCCCGACTGGGAGGAGCAGGCGCGCGTCGTTGACGAGCTTATCTGCCAGCTTGGAGCCGAGCAGACGCCGTGCATCCGCGTTTTCAACAAGTGCGACGCCTACCTTGGCATACTGCCGCACGGCGAGGACGTCATCTGCCTTTCGGCAAAAAGCGGCGAGGGTGTGCAGGAGCTTGTGCAGCGCCTGTCGGCTCTGCTCGACCGCGGCAACCACAAGGTCACGCTGCGCATACCGTATTCCGACGCCGGGATCATGGATCTTTTAAACCGCGAGGCCGCGGTGACGAGCCTTGAATATCTCGACGACGGCATCAAGGCCGAGGTCACGGTTCCGCCCGAGGTTTTCGGCAAGGTAAAGCGGTATATACCCAATTACACCGAGCCCAAGGAGGACTGGGAGGATTGAGCGAGTATTTCGTGCCTGCCGGAAGCGGCGAGGCTGAATTTGTCGAAAAGCGTTCGAGCTTTCTCGGCCATGTGCGATTTGTCGAAACCGAGGACGCCGCGCGCGACTTCATAAACGAGATGAAGAAAAAGCACTATGACGCACGGCACAACTGCTGGTGCTATATAATCCGCGGCGGTGCCGTGCGCTACTCCGACGACGGCGAGCCGCAGGGCACGGCAGGACTGCCGATGCTCGAAGTGTTCAAACGCGAGGGCGTTGAAAACGTCGTGTGCGTCATCACGCGGTATTTCGGCGGAGTTCTGCTCGGAACGGGCGGACTGCTGCGCGCATACACAAAAAGCGCGAAGGACGCGCTGGACGCGGCCGGGATCGCCGCCGTGCGCCGCTGGGTGAAGCTCGAGGTTGGCTGCCCGTATTCGCTTCTCGAGCGCATGAAAACGGAGTGCCTTTCGCTTGACGGGGCTGTGCAGAACGTTGACTACGGCGCGGACGTGCTGCTTTCGCTGCTGCTGCCGGAGAATAACGCCGAGGCTTTTTCCGCGCGCGTTACGGAGCTGAGCGCCGGAGCGTGCAGCGCGCAGACTGTCGGCGAGGAGCTTATGCCGGTCAGAATAAAATAACTTTTTCGGGGGTACAGCCGTACCTCCGAAAATTTTTTCGAGAAAATTCAAAATAAATTGCAGGGAAATGTGAATTTGCGTCGTATAAAGTATTGAAAGAAAATTTGATGCCTTTTTTGCCTTTTTTGATTGGAGGGAAATGCATGGCGTGTCCGAGAGAAAAGCGCGAGATAATCGAGCGAACGCTCGTCGGCGAGTTCGGCGTCAGAGCCGAGGACTCAAAGGGTCGGCGCGCACCGGAGCCGGAGTGCGAGATACGCACCTGCTTCCAGCGCGACGTTGACAGAATAACGCACTCCAAGTCCTTCCGCAGATTAAAGCACAAAACTCAGGTGTATCTGCGTCCGGAGGGCGATCATTACAGAACGCGGCTTACGCACACGCTTGAGGTATCGCGCCTTGCGCGAACCATAGCAAGGGCGCTGGACTTAAACGAGGATCTTACCGAGGCTATGGCGCTGGGTCACGATCTGGGACACACGCCGTTTGGTCACGCCGGCGAGCGCGCGCTCAACAAAATATACGAAGAGGGCTTCAAGCACTATGAGCAGTCGCTGCGCGTTGTCGATATCCTCGAGCGCGACGGCCGGGGGCTTAACCTGTGCTATGAAACGCGCATGGGCATCCTGCATCACACGCACGGCGCGCCGGACGACACGACCGAGGCGACCGTCGTTCGCCTTGCCGACCGCATCGCGTACATAAATCATGACCTTGACGACACCATCCGCGCCGGAATACTCCGCGCAGAGGACGTTCCCGACATGATCCGCACGCGCTGCGGCAAGCGCAACAGTGAGAGGATAAATTCTATCATGCTCGACCTCATTGAAAACAGCGGCGGCGGAAAAATTCAAATGAGCGATTACATGCAGGAGGCGGTCGATTTCTTCCACGCCTTCATGTATTCGGACGTGTACACCAATCCGATCGCCAAGGGTGAGGAGAGCAAGGTTGACGGCATCATCGGCTCGCTTTTTGACTATTACCTCAAGCATCCGGATAAAATGCCGGACGAGATGCAGCTTATTGCAAGCCGCGAAGGCGTTTCGCGTGCCGTTTGCGACTATATCTCCGGCATGACCGACGGCTACGCCATGGAAAAATTCAGCGAGATATTTATCCCCATGTCGTGGACGGTAAAATAAAATTAATAATGAATAGTGAATGATGAATAATTAATGTGTGCGCAAGCGCATTTTTAATAGCGCATTCACATTGTGCCGATACGGTTTTTGCGGTTGCTCGACCGGTGGGTACCGACGAAACCGTTACAAGTGGGCGATCAATGATCGCCCCTACGAGCAACCGCTGGCCGCAGCGGAGAGTTAATAGCTGTGGTGTGCGCTTTAATTCAACCCCTCGGCAGCAAAGCTGCCTGCTCCCCTTAACAGTGGAGCCAATCAGGTGCGGTGAAAAATTCAGCAGCGCACGAACGCAGCACGAGGCAAATATGGTTTTCTCCGTTGTTCCGACACCGGGCTGCCGCAATATTATGTATAGGTACAGCGCTAAAGCGCCTCTAAAAAAACGGAACAGGCAAGTCTGTTCCCTACAGGGGCGCGGCAAAAAATCCAGCAGCGCACTTGCGTTACGCGAAACGTCATGGTTTTCTCCGTTGTTCCGACACCGGGCTGCCAGAGATAAATGTATCCGTAGGTGCGTCAATTCGCTGCTAAAAGAAAGGATGGGCAATGGCTATACCGGAGAGCTTCCTTCAGGAGCTTGTTGAAAAAAACGATATAGTAGACGTTGTGGGCGAGTATGTGCGCTTAACGAAGCGCTCCGGCTCGAACCGATTCGGCCTGTGCCCGTTCCACAGCGAGAAAACGCCGTCGTTTTCCGTGTCGCCGGACAGGCAGATATACCACTGCTTCGGCTGTGGCAAGGGCGGAGGCGTTATAAATTTCATAATGGAGATAGAAAATCTCAGCTTCCCTGAGGCCGTTGAGTTCCTGGCAAAGCGCGTTGGCATGACAATGCCCGAGCAGGAGGATAGCCGCGAGGCTAAAAAACGCCGTCGGCTTCTGGACTTGAACCGCGACGCGGCGAGGTTTTTCTACTCATGTCTCAGCAAGCCCGAGGGCAAGCCCGCGCTTGACTACATGGCGCGGCGGCAGATAACACCGCACACGGCAAAGCGCTTCGGCCTCGGCTACGCGCCGGACACATGGGACAGCCTCATAAACGCGATGAAGGCGCTCGGCTACTCGGAGTATGAGATGTTCGACGCCGGACTTGTCCGCAAGGGCAAAAACGGCGGACACTACGACACCTTCCGCAACCGGCTCATGTTCCCGGTCATCGACGTCAGGGGCGATTTCATCGGCTTTTCCGGCAGAATACTCGGCGATGGCGAGCCGAAGTATATGAACAGCCCGGAAACGATGGTGTTCAACAAAAGCCGCAATCTTTTTGCGCTTAATCTGGCTAAAAAGTCGAAGAGCGGACATATAATACTTGCTGAGGGCAACGTTGACGTCGTGATGATGCATCAGGCCGGCTTTGACGGCGCGGTCGCGTCGCTCGGCACGTCGCTCACGCCCGAGCAGGCGCGGCTGATCTCGCATTACACGAACGAGGTCATCATCGCTTACGATAACGACGGCGCAGGCAAAAAAGCCTCGCAGCGCGCCATCGGGCTTCTGGAAAAGCTCGATCTGAAGGTCAAGGTGCTGTCGATGAGCGGTGCAAAGGATCCGGACGAGTATATAAGGACCAAGGGCGCAGACGCGTTCCGAAATCTGATAGACAAGTCGGAAAACCACATCGACTACCAGCTGCAAAATGTGACGGATAAATACGACCTGAGCATCGACGAGCAGAAGGTCGCATTCTTGAAGGAAGCCTCGGATATGGTCGCGCACCTGCCGGGCAGCGTGGAGCGTCAGGTCTACGCGATGCGCGTTGCGTCAATGGCCGGTGTTGCCAGCGACGTTGTCGCGCAGGAGGTTGAGCGAAGGCGCAAGCGCCTTGTGCGCACGGCCCAGCGCACCGACGCAAAAAGCGCCTCACATCCCGAGCGGCAGTTTCAGCCCAAGGCAAAGGAGCTGCACTATGAAGATCCCGAATCCGCCGCCGCCGAGGAGGGCATAATAAGGCTTCTGTATCTCGATCAGGGCATCTGCCGCGGCAAGGAGCTCCCGCCGCCGGAGATCTTCTCGTCGCCGGCGCTGGCGCGGATATATTCCGTGCTCAAATCAAAATTTGAAAACGGCGAAATAATCAGCATGGCCTCGATGAGCGCAGTGCTGCTTCCGCAGGAGGCGGCGCTTTTGGCCTCGGTTCTGCAAAAACCGGAGGCACTGCGAAACGGTGACAAGGCGCTTGCCGATTACATAGAAAGGATCCGCTCCCGGCACGAGCTGAAGCAGTCGGGCGAGGACCTTCGCAAACTTGCAAACAGACTTAAAGAAACCAAAGGATATGAGGGGTAAAACTATGGATAAAGACATTGAAACCATGACCACGCAGGATCTCGAGCGCGCAACCGACGAGCTGCTTGCGGCAGACGCCGCAAAATCGGCTCCGAAGAGAAAAAGCACGCGCCGCACCAAGGCCGCCGAGGAAAAGCCCGTCGAGGAAGCGGCAGAGGCGAAAACCACCGAGGATATCCTCAACGAGCTCATGGAAAAGGCGAAGAAAGCCGGCAAGATCACCACAAAAGAAATCGCAGCGCTCGAGGAAAAGGGCGTTGACGCCGACTCTATCGCGAAGTTTTACGACGCCCTCGAAGCCAGCAAGATAGAGATCGACATCAGCGACGACGACGCAGTCACGATCCTTGACGACATCGACATGCCCGAAATCGAGGAGCTTAACGAGATCGAAGAGGTCACCGAGGAGGAAATGGCCGACGTTAAGGTCGATGACAGCTACAGCACCGACGACCCCGTCCGCATGTTTCTCAAGGAGATCGGCAAGGTTCCGCTTTTGACCGCCGAGGAGGAGGTCGAGCTTGCGATAAGAATGAGCCAGGGCGACGAGGAGGCAAAGCGCCGCATGACAGAGGCAAACCTGCGCCTGGTCGTTTCGATCGCAAAGCGCTATGTCGGCCGCGGCATGCTGTTCCTTGACCTCATTCAGGAGGGCAACCTCGGCCTTATAAAGGCAGTTGAAAAGTTCGACTACACCAAGGGATACAAGTTCTCGACCTACGCGACGTGGTGGATCCGTCAGGCGATCACGCGCGCCATCGCCGACCAGGCCAGAACCATCCGCATTCCCGTCCACATGGTCGAGACGATAAACAAGGTCATCCGCGTATCGCGCCAGCTGCTTCAGGAGCTTGGCCACGACCCCAGCGCCGAGGAGATCGCCGCCGAGATGGGCATGCCCGTTGAAAAGGTGCGCGAGATACTCAAGATCGCGCAGGAGCCGGTTTCGCTCGAAACGCCTATCGGAGAGGAGGAGGACTCCCACCTGGGCGACTTCATCCCAGACGAGGACGCATCCGAGCCGAGCGAGGCGGCAAGCTTCTCGCTGCTCAAGGAACAGCTCATGGAGGTGCTCGACACACTCACGCCGCGCGAGAAAAAGGTGCTCGAGCTGCGCTTCGGCATAGTTGACGGCCGCACCCGTACCCTCGAGGAGGTCGGCAAGGAGTTCAACGTCACCCGTGAGCGTATCCGCCAGATCGAGGCCAAGGCGCTGCGCAAGCTCCGCCACCCCAGCAGAAGCAAAAAGCTCAGAGATTTTCTGAATTGATACAAAAGCCCTCCGGTGGCCGGTTGACACAAGAAAACATACGGTTTTGAAACGATCTTTTTCGCCCCTGCGGCGTACAAAGTCTTGAGAATACGACAGCATGCTCTCGGGCTTTGTCCTTGCAGGAACAAAAAATCTCAGCTTCAAAACTGCAAAGCACCAAAAATGACGGAGCAAGTGCGAGGTCAAGGCGCGGCGGCGCAGGCATACTTTGTGTATACCAAGCCGTCGCAACGAAGACATTCGTGCTTGCTCCGCCTTTTTTGGCGTGTGTTTTCTTGTGCCAACCGGCCAAAGGCCGGAGGGCTTTTTCATAAATTGTAGTGGATTATTGAAAAAATTTGATCCTTTTTCGAATTTTAGCGTTTATATAAGCAGAGGCAGGAGGTGAGCGCGTGGAGGATGCACTACTCATACGGCGTATAAAGCAGGGCGACGAGGCGGCGTTTGACGAGCTTGTTCGGCGCCACTACGACAGCATCTATGCCTTTTGCTACCGCCGCTGCGCAGACCGTTCCCTCGCCGCCGATCTGACTCAGGAGGTTTTCCTCAAGCTTGTAACCGCCGTTTACCGCTACTCGGTGACGGGCAAATTCACAAACTATTTATTCACCATCGCAGTGAACGTCTGCAACGACTATTACAGGCGCAAAAAGCCCGACAGCGCCGAGCTGAGCGAGGACTGCGCGGCGCTCGGCGGCGCGGAGGAACAAATGCTCCGGCGCGACAGCGGCAGCGTGATACGCCGCGCGCTCGACGAGCTGCCGGACGAGCAGCGCGACACCGTCATTCTGCGTTATTGGCACGACATGAAGCTGCGCGATATTGCCGCCGTGACGGGCGTTTCCACGGCAACGGCAAAGTCACGGCTGCGGCTCGGAATGGCGAGGATGCGAAAAATTCTTGAACTGGAGGGAGAAGGCCTTGAATCTTAAATATGATGTTCCCACGCCCCCGGAGGGCGCAAAGGAGCGCACCGTTGAGCTTGGAAAAATGCGCATGCGCACTCTGCGCCTGTCAAAGATGCCGCTTGGCCGGCTTATCGCCCTGCAGCTCGGCAATTTTTCGCCGACATACTGGCTATTTCAGCTTTTGACGATCATCGCCATACTGTGCGCGGACGGCATTATCGTTTCCGAAACAAGCGCCGCGCGCCTTTTGATATTCGTCTATGCCGGGGCGGCAAGCACCCTCGCCTGCCCCGAGCTTGTGCGCGATATGTCCTGCAAAATGAGCGAGATCGAGCTGAGCTGCCGCGTAAGCGGCGCAGACTTGCTCGCAGCGCGTATGCTTATCATCGGAGCGGCAAACCTCATCGGACTTGTGCTGACTGCGGTCATTGCCGCGGCAAAATATCGCGCGGACCTCGCCGTTTTGCTTGCAAGCGGCGCGGCCTTGATGTTCACATCGAGCCTTCTGACGCTGCTTGCTCTTCGGGCGCTGCCGATGATAAAAAGCAGAGCCGGGGCATTGTCGCTGTCGCTTATCTCGGCGGTAGCCGTCGAAACGGTGTGCGCAGGCATACCGTGGAGCGCAGGCTTCTGGTTCATATTTGCCGGCATAAGCTTTGGGCTGCTTGCGCTCGAGGTCTGGCGCGAGCTTAGATGCATGGAACACAGAAAGGGAAAAAGCATATGGAACTATCTTTAAATTCCGTTTCCAAACAGTATAAGGATAAGCTCGCCGTGAACGCGCTGTCGCTGACTATGCACAACGGCATCTACGGCCTGCTCGGCCCGAACGGCTCGGGCAAAACAACGCTCATGCGCATGATATGCACGGTGCTCCGACCGAGCGGCGGCAGCATAAGCCTCGACGGCGAAGATATCATCGGCCTCGGCGAGAGCTACCGCGATGTGCTCGGCTATCTGCCGCAGGACTTCGGCTATTATCCGAACTTCACCGGCCGGGATTTTCTGATGTATTTCGCCGCGCTCAAGGGACTTACCAAATATCAGGCGGAGGAAAAGTGCGGCGAGCTTCTTGAACTGACCGGCCTTTCCGATGTCGCCGGCAAAAAGCTCAAGACCTATTCCGGCGGCATGCGTCAGCGCATCGGCATTGCGCAGGCACTCATAAACGACCCGAAAATCCTCGTTCTTGACGAGCCGACAAGCGGACTTGACCCGGCAGAGCGCGCAAAATTCCGCAATATAATCGGCGGCCTGTCGAAAAACCGAATCATTCTGCTGTCCACCCATATAGTGTCCGATATTGAGTACATCGCCGACCGCATCGTTCTTATGAAAAACGGCGAGATATCGCTTGAGGGCGCGGCCGAGAGCATATGCGGCAGCATATCCGGCATGGTGTGGGAGTGCGCGGTCGCGCAGGCCGAGGCAGACGAGCTTATCGCAAAGCACGTCGTAACGAATCTGCATAACACGCACGGAGGCGTTGCGCTGCGTATCGTATCCGAGGCTCGCCCGACGGCCGACGCCGTCTGCGCCGAGCCGAAGCTTGAGGATCTGTACCTCTATCATTTCAGACGGGAGCTTGGAAATGAACCTTACAAAGCTTGAATTTAAAAAGATATTCACGCCGCTGACGGTGATCGCCGTCGTTGTCATGCTGCTTTTGAATCTGTACATGACGTTTGATTATCGCGCCTACTATTTGCTCGAAGCGCTTGATCCGGACAAGAAGTCTAACCAGTTAGAAAAGCTGAAGATCGAATACGCCGAAAAGCGCGGCGAGATAACCGACGAATGGATAGCCGCGCGCAGGAGCGACGTTGAAAACATATTAAACGACCCGAAATATCTCAAAACCGAGGACGAGCTGGAGCAATATCTGAGCGATCTTGCCGTGCAGGGATATTCTGCCGAGGAGATCGAGCGGCTAAAAAGTCAACCATACACGATACTGAACAACGACGGAATAAGAGCCTATGAACACACCGAAAAGTTCACATATGCAGCGAGCTTTTACGATAACGCCGAGGAGGAAAAGCAGTATCTTCTCGACGAATACTCATCCGATGCCGGCATCTGCGCGGATATAAGCGCGCGCTATGACGCGCTTATAAACGACTATCGCGCGTTCTGCGACTATGACCTTGCCTACACATCGATACAACATGTCATAGCCAATGCGTTTCCGTTCACGGTCGGCGTTCCCGTGCTCATCGGCCTTGCTCCGCTGTTCGCTCGCGAACGCGCGCGCAAAACCGACGCGCTTATCCTTTCGTCAAAGCGAGGCCGGCGCGATACGGCTCGGGCAAAAATATGTGCCGGAACGCTCTACACTCTGCTTGTTTGGAGCGTCATGGCGATAAGCGCGGCGGCATATTGCTTCATCCTCTACGGCGCGGAGGGCTTCGGCGCATTCTGGCAGTCGTTTACCGGCATCTCCTCTCCGTTTCGGTGGACGATCGGGCAGGCGATCATAGTTGAACTTGCAACAAGCCTTATCGGCACGCTGTTTTTTGCCTGTATCGTGATGCTGCTCTCCGAGCTTACCGAAAGCATGTTCGTATCGGTCATTTTGGGCGCTGCGCTGCTGCTTACGCCTATGTTGGTATCCATCGGTGCCGGAGCCGCAATACTTCTGCCGACCTGCCTCATCCGCGGCGTGATGATCTGGAGCGTCTATATTCCGGCAAAGCTCTTCGGCTCGGTAATGCCGGCGCAGTACCTCGCAGTCGCTGCCGCAGCGGTTCTAAGCATCGCATGCTGCACAGCCGCCGCAAACGTGTTCTGCCGCCGCCAGGCCGCTTAGAGCGGCACTTCACAAAATATTAAACGCCCGGCGAAAGAATTTTCTTGACAACGAGGGCCGGTAATGCTATTATTATCAGGCACTTAAATGCGCGAGTGGTGGAATTGGCAGACTCGCTAGATTCAGGTTCTAGTGCTCACTCCGGGCGTGCGGGTTCAAGTCCCGCCTCGCGCACCAAAAAGGCTCGAAAACATCGGTTTTCGAGCCTTTTTATTATGCTTTTATTCACAAAAACCTCGCGCCCACTTTTGAGGGCGCGAGGTTTTCATTTTCAGAACGGGAAGCCCATGGGGGTGAGCTTGCTCATTGCCTCGTTGGTTGCGTTCTCGCTCTGCGTGATAGCTTCGTTGACCGCAGCAACGATCATATCCTGAAGCATCTCTACATCGTCGGGATCGACGGCCGAGGGATCGATCTCAATGCTCTTAAGTGCGCGTGTGCCGATCATGGTCGCCTTGACTGCGCCGCCGCCGACAGTGGAGGTGAACTCCTTGCTCTCAAGCTCCTGCTGCATCTTCATGAACTCTTCCTGCATTTTCTGAGCCTGCTTCATCATATTGCCGCCGCCCATTCCGCCGCGGAATCCGCCTTTTGCCATATTAAAATTCCTCCTAAAATATTATACGAAACGTGTTTCTTTGAATTTCCGAAGCTCCTCGATGTCCCTTTTGGGCTTATCGTTATCCTCGCGAAGCTCCGAGATCGTTATTTTAAGGCTGCGCCCCGTGACGGCGTTTGCCGCCTCGCGCAGGCGCATGAGAACCGCCTGATTATTCACTGCATTATAGAAAAATCCGGGCACTACCTCGAGCGCGAGCGTATCGTAGCTCACGGTGCAGCGAGTCTGCACGGGGTTGGTCAGTATCGGGATCACTCCGCGTGGGAGCGACTCCTCGGCATTTTCGACTATCGCCGCCCACAGCGACTCGTTATCCTGCGGCGCATCCGCCGCGCTTGCCGGAGCATCGGGATTCAGATCAACAGGCGACTTTTTATCCAGAAGGTCGTCCTCGGGCTGATACTCGGCAAAGTCGGCCGGGTCAAGCTCGTCTGCCGGATCGTCTTCGTATCGCGGCTGCGGCGCAGGCGGCTCATCGAGGTCAAACGGCGGCTCGTCAAGAGTCGAATGGAACTCTTCCTCATCGTCGTCATCCTCGGCTGCCGGCACGGCTGTTCTCGCCGGTGCGTGCTTTAGGTTCTCCTCGATACGCGATATGCGCGCGCGAAGCTCGTCAACGCCTTCCGTCAGGCGCGGATCGCACAGTGATATTATACACAACTCCGCAGTGAGCTTTGCGCTTTTCGAGTCGCGGATCTTCAGCAAACTGTCCGACACGATATTTATGCGATTTATAAGCTCGGCTTTCGTGAGCTTTTTGCAGAAAACGCCCAGAATGTCGCGGCTGAAGCGCCCCGATATAAGATCTGCGCCTGCTTTCGGCGCAACCGCCAGCATGAGACAGTCGCGCAGGAGCGTGTTCAGCTCATACAGCAGCGTCGCCGGGTCCTTTCCGTCGCGCCAGAGGCTGTCAAATAGCTTGAGCGCCTCATCGGTGTTTTTCTTCACCGCGTAGTCGAGCAGCTGCGCCGTGCGGCGGTTGCCCGTAAGCCCCATCGCCGAGTACACGGCGTCGGTGTCGATATCGCTCTCGCCCGAGCACTGGTCAAGCAGCGACAGCGCATCGCGCATGCCGCCCTCGGCAAGTCCGGCGATAAGCTCGGCGGCGCTGCGCTCGAGCCTGAGATTTTCGCACTGCGCAACGTGCTCGAGGTGGTCGGCGATAAGCTGCGCATCAAGGCGCTTGAAGCTGTGCCGCTGGCAGCGCGAGAGTATCGTAGCCGGGACTTTATTAAGCTCCGTCGTTGCGAGGATGAACACAAGGTGCTCCGGCGGCTCTTCAAGAATTTTCAGCAGCGCGTTGAACGCCGCCGTTGACAGCATGTGCACCTCGTCGATGATATACACACGCTTTTTGACCGAAACCGGAGAAAACACGGCCTCCTCGCGCAGCTGGCGGACATTGTCCACGCCGTTATTGGACGCAGCATCGATCTCGACGACATCCATGATGCTGCCGTCCTCGATGCCGAGGCAGGCAGGGCACTTGCCGCAGGGATTGCCGTCCACGGGGTGCTCGCAGTTGAGCGCCTTGGCAAGTATCTTCGCGCAGGTCGTTTTGCCCGTGCCGCGCGTTCCGATGAACAGATACGCATGCGAGGTGCGACCTGTAGATATCTGATTTTTAAGCGTTTCCGTTATGTGCTTTTGCCCGACGACCTCATCAAAGGTCTTAGGCCGCCACTTACGATATAAAGCCTGATACATAACAATAATGATCCCTAATAAATAGAATGCGGCCCTTGACAAGACTGCACACCCAACCTCGAAAACTGACATATGCCCGTTACGCCGGCAGCCGGCTCAGAACCGGCACCCTCACGGCACACGAAAAGCACCGCTTAATGCTGCTCGGTTCCCCGCCTGACATGGTTCACGGGTTTCCGTTGCGCGAGACCGGCTCGTCAACGCTGCTTACCGGTGTCAGACGACACATGACAGATCCTATGTTGGGAATTCATTCCTGCTGTAGCGGATTGCAGGTTACAGGGCACCGCTGGCTCCCCAACTAGTGCAGCCTTGTCAAAAGCCGCGAAAGTATTATAACTCAGATTTGCAATATAATCAACAAATATTTTCTTTACTTTTTTGAAAAGTGTGTTATAATACTAAAGCCGAGCAAGGTATGGGCCCGTAGCGCAGCTGGGAGCGCGTTCGGTTCGCATCCGAGAGGTCGAGGGTTCGAATCCCTTCGGGTCCACCAAAGCCAAGACTCCGTTCTCGTTTGAGGACGGAGTTTTTGTTTATATTATTCTTCACATTCAATTATCCGTCCGCTGCGAGCGATCGCGGCGGACTTTTTCTTGCCTGTCGGGCGGCGATATGCTAACATAGGCCTGATAAATCGACACACAGGAGAAAAGCTATGGTACAACAAAATCTGCATTGCCACACGACGTTTGACGACGGGGCGAGCACACCCGAGGAGATGGTCTGCGCGGCAATGGAGCACGGGCTGAGCTCACTGGGCATAAGCGCGCACGCTCCGATGGACGGCGAGGACTGGTGCACGCCCAAGGAAAAAGAGGCCGCCTTCAAGGCCGAGATGCAGCGCCTGAAGGTGAAATACGCCGAAAAGATCGCACTGTACACCGGTCTTGAATACGACGCCGCGGCCGAGAAAAATTTCGACGGCTACGAATATATCATCGGCTCGGGACATGTGCTCGACGGCTTCTATGTTGACTCCACGCGCGAGCGGGCAATTGCGCTCATCGAGCACTTCGGCGGGGCCGAGAAGGCCGCTGATGTGTTTTTTGCAAACTACGCATCTATGGCTCAGATACCCGAGGTTGACATCGTCGGCCACTTCGACCTTTTGACGAAATACAACGAGCAGGGCGCTCTGTACGACACGCAAAGCGCATGGTACCGCGACGCTGCCTTTGCCGCGATGGAGACGCTCAATGCCGCCGGAAAAATATTCGAGATGAACACGGGCGCGATAAGCCGCGGCTACAGGACGGCGCCCTACCCCTCACCGGAGCTTCTGCGCCACCTGCACGATATCGGCGGACGCATCGTGATAAGCTCGGACTCGCACTCGGCAAGCAGCATATGCTGCGCCTTCGAGCAGTGCGAGCAGATAGCGCGCAGCTGCGGCTTTGACGAGCTGTGGTACTTCAACGGAAGCGGCTTTGAACCGGAGAAGCTGTCGTAGTTTAATATTTTTTTGACATGGCTATGTTATTTTGCGGCATATGATGATATAATTGCAGCATAACTATCAGGAGGTCTGACACATGGACAGAAAGCAATTGAAAGCGCAGTCGAAAAACCTCATTCGCACTGCCCAACCCAAGCCCGTTGTCACCGCTATCATATATCTTCTCATCGTTGCGGTGCTCGGCTTCCTTTCGTATAAGCTTGTCGGCGGATCAACGTTTGAGCTTCAGTCGATTTACGAACAGTTCGGCATCGACGGAGCATACGGCAGCATCGATCCCGATCAGTTTGCCTACGCGATCGAGCAGGCTATGCCCTCGCCGGGCGCGGCTCTGCTGAATCTTGCGGTCAGCATAGTGGCGCTTATGATCGGCGCCGGCTTCACGATCTATTGCCTGCGCACAGTGCGCGGCATGGAGGCAAGCTACTGGAACCTTTTCGACGCGTTCGGCATGTTCTTCCGCGTCATCTGGCTGTACATCCTCGAGGGCATATTCATTTTCCTCTGGTCGCTGCTGCTCCTCGTTCCCGGCATAATCGCAATGTATCGCTACCGCATGGCGCTGTATCTGCTGCTTGAGCACCCGGAGATGAGCGCTTTGCAGTGCATAAGCGAAAGCAAGCGCCTTATGGTCGGCCACAAGGGCGAGCTGTTCTGGATGGATATTACCTTCTTCGGCTGGGCGCTGCTTGTCGGCATTGCCGATTCGATCAGCGAATGGCTTGCCGGAGCAATGGGACCGTCGATCATCGCACAGATAATCGGCGTTGTCGGCTTCGGTGTTCTGGTGCAGTTCTTCGTGCTGCCGTACATGGATCTGACCTATGCCGGCTACTATGTTGAGCTTACGAAGCCCAAGGCCGACGCAGGCTTTGCCGACGGGTGGACGCCCGAGCTGTGAGGTCAGAAGCATGAAGGTAACATTTTTAGGCGCTGCCCATGAGGTCACAGGCAGCTGCACTCTTCTCGAAGTCGGCGACAAAAAAGGTGTTATCGACTGCGGTATGGAGCAGGGCAAGGACCTTTTTGAAAATCAGGAACTGCCGGTCGCGGCGGGCGTTCTTGATTTTGTGCTGGTCACCCACGCGCACATCGACCACTCGGGGCTTCTGCCGCTGCTTTATAAAAACGGCTTCCGCGGCGCCGTGTACGCCACGGGCGCTACATGCTCGTTGCTTGACATAATGCTGCGCGACTGCGCGCACATACAGATGGCCGACGCCGAATGGAAATCGCGCAAGGCGATGCGCCGCGGTGAAGCCGCCGTCGAGCCGCTTTACGATCTTGACGATGTTGCAGGGCTTATGAAGCTGCTGCGCCCCTGCGAATACGGCAGCGAGATCCAGGTGAACGAATCGGTCACGATACGCTTCACCGACGTCGGGCATCTTTTGGGCTCGGCGGCCATCGAGATCTGGCTCAAGGAGGGCAGCTGCGAGAAAAAGATAGTTTTCTCCGGCGATATCGGAAACCTCGATCAGCCGATACTCTGCGACCCGAAGCATATCGACAAAACCGATTACCTCGTAATCGAATCCACCTACGGCGACCGCAACCACTCCGACGAGCGCCCCGATTATATTGCCGGGCTTTCCGCCTGCATCCAGCGCACGCTCGACCGCGGCGGCAACGTCGTTATCCCCTCGTTTGCCGTCGGCAGGACGCAGGAGATGCTGTATTTTATCCGCGAGATAAAAAATCGCGGCCTTGTAACGGGGCATCCCGATTTCCCCGTTTACGTTGACAGTCCCCTCGCCATCGAGGCAACGAGCGTGTTTTTGCAGTGCGACTCGAGCTATATTGACGAGGAAATGCAGGCCGTTATCCGCTCGGGCGAAAATCCCCTCTGCTTCCCCGGACTTCACCTTGCCGTGAGCCAGGAGGAATCCAAGGCGATAAACGAGGACAAAACGCCCAAGGTCATAATCTCCGCATCCGGCATGTGCGACGCAGGCCGCATACGCCACCACCTCAAGCACAATCTGTGGCGGCCGGAAAGCCTTGTGCTGTTCGTGGGCTATCAGGCGGTCGGAACGCTCGGCCGTGCGCTGCACGACGGCGCAAAGGAGGTTAAGCTCTTCAATGAGGAGATCGAGGTCAGAGCCGAGATATCCTCGCTCCCCGGCGTCAGCGGACACGCCGACAAGCGCGGCCTGATCGCGTGGCTCGAGGGCTTTTCCGAAAAGCCGGAGCTTGTTTTCGTCAACCACGGCGACCCCGAAAGCGCCGACAGCTTCACTGCCTGCCTCAACAATGAGCTTGGCTACCGCGCATTTGCACCATACAGCGGCACGGAATTTGACATTGCCGCAGGCCGCTTCACCGTCGTGACGCAGGGCAAGCCCGTTGTCAAGGCGTCGAAAGCACCCTCTGCCGAGCGCAGGGTCAATCCGCTGTTCACCGAGCTTCTGAACGCTGCCGATGCGCTTATGCAGGCCGTTCGCGGCTGCGAGGGGCGCTCAAACCGCGAGCTGCGCGGCTTCATAGATGCCGTGCGCAAGCTTACAGACAAGATAAAGCGCTGAATTTAAAACTAACAGCTGACGTAGAAATTACGTCAGCTGTTTTTTGCGCAGTTTTATGCAATTGCCTATTTTCTTGTCACTCGAGGCAAATTTGTACGTTGAATTACATAAACTTTGGGTCTATTATGTGGTCAATGAATAAAGACAGCTCTTTTAAGAGCGGAAAGGATCGCATCATGAAAACAAAATCATCAAACAACACATTATATGTTATCACAGCCATTGCATCCGTAGTTGTCATCCTGCTGGCCGCAGTCGGCTTTACAAATGTTGAAGCGCAGAAGGTCGAGCGCGTTTCGGTCGACACGAATTTCATAAGCCGCGCAGAGACCGCAGCCGAGCTTGCTGCCTCGATGGGTGTTGAAAACGACATGTATCCGGCAAGCTTACAGAGCGCTTCCGACGACGATGCCGATTCGCTCAGCCGCATGGCCGATGCACTCAAGCCCATCGCCGAATACAGCACCGACGCTGCAACGCTCGATCGTGACGTTAAGTATCTGCTCGGCGGCACCGACACCTATGCCACAACCTACGGCGGCATCTGCGCCGCAGCAGGCGAGGCTTACCGCATGGATCTTGACGCGGCAAACCACGACGCAGCCGTCTGGACGGCAGTCTGCGCAGTCCTCGCCCTTGCAGGCGTTGCCGGACTTGTTGTCTCGGTCACAAAGATCGAGTACGGCAAATAAGCTATCAATTCTCCTTCTTTATACTCCCCATTAAGCTGACGAGGCCACTTGGCCTCGTCTTTTTTGGCGTTTGCAATAGCTTTAATATTCATTCTCAGAAAAATCCACAAACGCCTCTTCTGATTCTTTTTGCGCATTAACAAGCGTTTGCAACGCCTCGCCGCTGTTTCCCTCTTGCAGCATTTTGACTGCATCCGTTACGCGATTAAACAGGTAAAAGTATAGTTGTTTGTACATAAGCAGCACCTCCTAACGGTCTATGGACGCTAACATTTTTGACGCAATTATATCCTAATAATTTTGTCGTAATTGCGTTATAATTTCGCCGTTACTACACACCATATTAAAATGTGAATATAATTTTGTCAATAACGTATATGGAGGTTTGTGTAATGGTTTACGATGACAAAGTGCGTTATACCATGAGAATAGACCGCAACTTGCTTGATAAGTTCGGATACATCGCCGAGTATGAGGGCAGAACAAAAAATCGTGAACTTGAGCAAATGATAAAGCGTCGTATAGCTGAATTTGAAAAAGAAGTAGGAAAGATTGAATTATATCAAGAATAACTAGATATGCAAAAAACTCCGGCAGATCATGTCTGCCGGAGTTTTTCTTATTTTATGAATCCGCCGTCGGCGCAGAGTATTTGGCCGGTTATGAACGAGGCGCTGTCGGACGCCAAGAACGCGACGGCTTCGGCGATGTCCTCGGGTCTGCCGAGCCTGCCGAGTGGCGTGTCTTCGGCAAGCATATCGAGCGTTTCATCGCCGAGCACCTGCACCATATCGGTGTTTATAACGCCGGGCGCAACGCAGTTTACGCGGATGTGAGTCGGCGCAAGCTCCTGCGCGAGCGAGCGCGTAAGGCCGATTATCGCGTGCTTTGTTGCCGAATACGCGACCTCGCACGACGCGCCGTGCATGCCCCATATCGACGACACATTTACGATGCAGCCCGAGTGCTCATGCAGCATGCTCGGCAGCACTTCCTGAATGGTGTTGAACGCGCCGTTTACGTTCACGTCGAATATCCTGCGCCAGTATTCCTCGCTTATATCCTGAAACAGGCTTTGGCGCGCAATGCCTGCGTTGTTGACAAGCAGCGTTATATTGCCAAAGCAGCTTTTCACCGCGCCGACCATTTCGTGCACGGCGGCTCTGTCGGCAACGTCGGCTCCAAAGCACATGGCCTCATGCCCCTCGGCAAGCAACTCATCGCGAAGCTCCTCTGCCTTATCGCGGCGCTCGATGTAATTTATGCACACGGCGTAGCCGCGCCGGGCAAGTGACACGGCGCAAGACCTGCCGATGCCGCGCGAGGAGCCGGTTATCAGTGCAACCTTTTTCAACGCTCTACCTCACTTGTTTTCAAACTGGCTGGTGTACAGCTCCTTATACAAACCGCCCTTTTCGAGCAGCTGCTCATGCGTTCCGCTTTCGACGATATCACCCTTATCCATGACAAGGATGAGGTCCGCGTCGCGGATGGTGGACAGGCGGTGGGCAATGACGAAGCTCGTTCTGCCGCGCGTGAGGCGATCCATCGCCTTCTGCACGAGCACCTCGGTTCGCGTATCGACAGAGCTTGTGGCCTCGTCGAGAATTATCATCGGAGCATTTTCGACCATTGCGCGCGCAATGGTCAGCAGCTGGCGCTGGCCTGCCGAAAGGCTGCTGCGGTCGTTAAGCTCCGTATCGTAGCCCTTGGGCAGCGTCTTTATGTAGTGGTCAAGACCCACGAGTTTGCATGCGGCCTCGACCTGCTCATCGGTGACGCCGGGCTTGCCATAGGCGATATTCTCGCGATATGTTCCGTCGAACAGCCATGTGTCCTGAAGCACCATGCCGAACATTGCGTGTACGTCGCTGCGGCGCATCTGCGAAACCAGCACACCGTCGATCTTTATCTGCCCGCTCCACAGCTCGTAAAAGCGCATGAGCAGGTTTACCATCGTGGTTTTGCCGGCGCCGGTGTAGCCGACTATGGCCACCTTCTGCCCCGGCTCTATATCGGCGGAGAAATCGTGGATTATCGGCTTATCCTCGTCATAGCCGAAGCGTACATTTTCAAACTCGACCTTGCCGCGAACATGATCGATGTGCGCGGTGCAGCCGCTGTCGTCGGGCATTTCCTCCTCGGCGAGGAAGCCGAACACCCTTTCGCCGGCAGCGCCGGCCGACATGAGACTGCTGACAGCCTGGGATATCTGGCTCAGGGGGTTGGTGAAGAGCTTTACATAGCTGATAAACGCAACTACCGTGCCGAAGCGGATGGCTCCGTTCATCGTAAGCGTTGCGCCGACGATGCACACGGCGACATAGCCGAGGCTGCCGACAAAGCCCATCAGCGGCATGAGCATTCCGCTGAAAAACTGCGACTTCCACGCACTGTTGTAAAGATTATCGTTTATGCGGTCAAACTCTTTTTTCGACTGCGCCGTTGCGCCGTAGGCTCTTACGATGTTGTGGCCCGAATACATTTCCTCAACGTGGCCGTTCATATCGCCGAGATTCTGCTGCTGCTGGCGGAAGTACTTGCGCGAGCGCGCAACGATAAAGAACATCAGTATAAAGCCGAGTATCGACGAACCGATCGCGGTCAGCGCCAGGCGGCCGCTGGTTCTAAACATTATTATAGTTACGCCCACGAACTGCACGACAGCCTGAACGAGCGTCGTTATGCTGGAGTTGAGCGCCGAGGATATGGTATCAACGTCGTTTGTGATGCGGCTGAGCACGTCGCCGACTGTGACCTTGTCGAAGAATTTAAGCGGAAGCTTGTTTATCTTCTGGCTGATGCTCGTGCGCATGCTCCACGCAAGCTTCTGCATGACGGTTATCATGATATAGCTTGCCGCGCAGGTGACGAGGTTTGCGCTTATGTATATTGCAAGTATGATGAGGATGGACTTTATGATAAGGTCCATATCTATGCCCGTTTGCAGTCCGTCGCTGATATTGTTGGTCAGGTCTGCAAGCTTATCGGGCGCAATTATCGTCAGAAGTGTGCCGACGAGGCTGAAGATGAGCGAAATAACAATGGGCTTGTACCACGGCTTTAAATACCGCAGCAGCTCAAGCATCGAGCTTTTGACGTTTTTGGGCTTTTCGTCGGCGCCTCTTCCCGGTGGTCCGTGTCTCATATGGCAAGTTCCTCCTCCGAAAGCTGGCTGAGCGCGATCTGGCGATAGACCTCGCAGGACTTGAGCAGTTCCCTGTGAGTTCCGATGCCGACCACTCGGCCTTCGTCGAGAACGACGATCCTGTCGGCCGACATGATGGTGCCGATGCGCTGGGCGACGATGAGCTTTGTCTGTCCGGCGGTGCGGTCTTTCAGAGCATCCCTCAGCTCGCGGTCGGTTTTGAAGTCGAGCGCGGAGAAGGTGTCGTCAAAAATGAGTATCTCGCAGTCGCGGCAGAGTGCGCGCGCTATGGAAAGGCGCTGCTTCTGGCCGCCGGAGAAGTTTGTGCCGCCGCGCGCCATGTGCGCGTTTTCCTTATCCTCAAGCTCGGAGACAAAGTCCGCCGAGTGCGATATCTCCAGCACGTCGGTCAGCTTGCTCTTATCAGCATTTTGGCCGAACGCCACGTTGTCGGCGACGGTTCCTGTGAACATGACCGCCTTCTGCGAGACGTAGCCTATCTTGGCATAAAGTGCTTCGAGGTCGTATTCCTTGACGTTCACTCCGTCAACGAGCACCTCTCCCTCGCTTGCGTCATAAAACCTTGGGATTAGGTTCATGAGCGTCGTTTTGCCGGAGCCGGTGGAGCCGATGAACGCGACCGTTTCACCCCTGTCGGCCTTGAAGCTCACGTCGCTGATGACGCTGCCGCTGCCGCCGGGATAGGTGAAGCTTACGTTTTTAAACTCGACCGTACCGCGCACGTCGCCGGAATCGGTGACAGAGCCGCTTACGACCTTAGGCTCGGTTGCAAGCACCTCGCTTATACGCTTTGCAGCCTCCAGCGCACGCGGCATGATGATAATGACCATGACGATCATTATGAAGCTCATTATGACCTGCATCGCGTAGGACATGAAAACGATCATATCCGCAAAGATATCAACGCGCGAGGCAATCGAGGCCGCGCCGTTTATGGCAACGGCATTTATCAGCACCGCGCCTATCCAGTAGATCGACATGTTAAGGCTGTTCATGACAAGGCTCATGAACGGGCTTAGAAGCGTCATGGTGCGGTTTGCAAACAGCGAGTTGTTAAGAATCTCGGTGTTGACCTTTTCAAACTTCTTTTCCTGATACTCCTCGGCATTATACGCATGCACGACGCGGATGCCGGTGAGATTTTCGCGCGCGGACTGGTTGAGCGAATCCTGAAGCCACTGGATGCGCTTAAAGCGCGGAAACGTGCGCACGACGGCAAAGCTCAGTATCGCAACAAGCAGTACGACCGCGATGCCCGTTGCCAGCGACCACTGCCATGCCTTGCCGGCGATCTTCATTATCGCCCAGACGGCCATGAGCGGTGCCTTGACAACAACCTGAAGCGACAAGACGACAAGCATCTGCACCTGAACAACGTCGTTTGTCGAACGGGTTATAAGGCTCGCGGTTGAAAAAGCGTTTATCTCCTCGAGAGTGAAGCTCTCGACCTTGTAGAACATTTCTTTTCTCAGACGCTTTGAGAAATTTGCCGCGATGCGCGAGGCAAAAAAGCACACCGCGATCGATGAGACAAGACTTCCGAACGCGCACAGCAGCATCATTCCGCCGGCGCTCCAGACATCGCCCATCGCGCTGCCCGGAGTTTCGATAAGCGTCGTTATCTCGGACATATAATCGGGTATCATCAGCTCAAGAACGACCTGAGCGCACACAAAAACGAGGCTGAACAGGCAAAACAGCCATTCCTTCGCTCTCAGATACCTAAACAGTTTCAAAAGCTTCAGCATTTAGCGGCAGCATCCTCCTTTTTCTTTTCCGCATCGAGCTTTTCCTCGATCATCGTCTGAGCAAGCTGCGCGGTTTCCTTGGTTTTGTGCTCCTTGACATACTCTGCGTCGATAACGCTGACAACGTCTATGTATACATTCGTCTTTTTAAGTGGGAAGTTGTGAATGACCCTGTCGGTATTGCGCAGCGCAACGCACACGACGGGAACGTTCGCTCTCTGCGCGATCTTGAACGAGCCTGCGTGAAACGGCAGCATATCCTCCTGCTTGCTGCGCGTGCCCTCGGGATAAATGACAACGGAGGCATAGTCCTTGTCGATATACTCGGTCGCCGCCTTGACGGTTTTGAGCGCCTCGCGGTTATTTTCCCTGTCAAGCGGCAGGCAGCCGCACTTGTGCATGACCTTGCCGATGATGGGGATCTTCAGATTGCCCGGCTTTGATACGAAGGTAAGCTCCTCCTTGGGCATCTTGTGTACCATGACGACAGGGTCGGCAAGCGAGCGGTGGTTTGCCACCATGAGATAGCGCGTATCCTTCGGGATAAGCTCCGTTCCCGTTATCGAAACATCCGCGCGCGCATAAAAGCACAGAAGATCCGCCACGGCATGCAGATGCCACAGCCAGAACTTTGACGGCTTTTCCTGCGGCTTATTCTTGTTTATGAAAAGCTCTGTTGAGATCAGCATTATGAGCGCGTAGGCGATGTGAGCGCCGAAGAAGTATTCAAGAAAACGCAGCAGCATAACGCCGGTGACCTTCAATGCGCCCCCCGCCTGACCGGCAATGAGCGTGTGCAGAACAGAGCCTGCGGCTCCGATAGCGGCAAATATTCTAAGAAGCATGAACGAGCCTCCCACTTAAAATTATAAATGTATACGCTGTATGGTATTTTTATATTTTACCACGAGTTCGTGATTTTCCAACATTAATTTTTTGAACATTTTAATAATTTTTAACTTTTTCGCTTCCGTGTAAAAACACAATTTTCGGTCTTTGCCGACGGATTGCCCAAAAACGGGCTGTGTTTGTTATTAAAATATCAGTGTTTTTATCTTCTTCGATGCATTTTTGTGTGTTTTGCACACCTTGAGCGCTAAAAACGCGCATCTTTCGTAAAAATTGATAAATTTGTTGAATTTGAACGAAAGACACGCATTTTAAAATTGATTTTTACCCTACAATAGTATAAAATACATAAACGAGTTGTTAACGGCTTATAAACACCGTGTCCGTTGCGACTCCCAGTTCAGTAATTAATTTAATAGGAGTGAATTTTATGGAATCCCTTAAGTTCCTGGCACCTGCTCTCGCAGTGGTCGCTCTGCTGTTTGCTTTCTATAAGATAGCATTCGTGTCCAAGCAGGACGCAGGTACCGAGCGCATGAAGGAAATCGCAGCGGCCATCAACGATGGCGCAAAGGCTTTCCTTTTTGCAGAGTACAAGATCCTTGCGATCTTCGTAGTCGTTCTGTTCGTAGCTATCGGCCTCGGCCTGGGCAGCTGGATCACCGCACTGTGCTTCCTGTTCGGTGCTCTGTTCTCCATCCTCGCAGGCTACATCGGCATGAACGTTGCAACCAAGGCTAACGTCCGCACCGCAAACGCAGCACGCACAAGCGGCATGAACAAGGCTCTGTCGATCGCATTCTCCGGCGGCTCTGTCATGGGCATGTGCGTTGTCGGCCTCGGCCTTCTCGGCGCATCCGTTCTGTTCCTCATTTTTGAGGACACCAGCGTTCTCTTCGGCTTCTCCCTCGGTGCAAGCTCTATCGCTCTGTTTGCCCGTGTCGGCGGCGGTATCTACACCAAGGCTGCTGACGTCGGCGCAGACCTCGTCGGCAAGGTCGAGGCAGGCATCCCTGAGGACGACCCCCGCAACCCTGCCGTTATCGCCGATAACGTCGGCGACAACGTAGGCGACGTTGCAGGTATGGGCGCTGACCTGTTCGAGAGCTATGTCGGTGCTATCATCTCCGCAATGACCCTCGGCGCAGTTGTCATTGCCGAGTTCGGCGATCTGTCCGTTATCTTCCCGCTGGTCATCGCGGCATGCGGCATCCTCGCATCCGTTATCGCTACTTTCTTTGTCCGCGGCAAGGAAGGCTCCAACCCCCACAAGGCACTGAAGATGGGCTCGTATGTTTCCGCCCTTCTTGTTGTTATCGCATCCATCATCCTCAGCAAGGTCATGCTCGGCAGCTACGGTCCTGCTATCGCGATCGTTGCAGGTCTGGTCGTCGGCCTTGTCATCGGTGTCGTCACCGAGGTCTACACCTCCGGCGACTACAAGTTCGTTAAGAAGATCGCTCAGCAGTCCGAGACAGGTTCCGCAACCACCATCATCTCCGGCACCGCAGTCGGCATGATGTCCACCTGGGTCCCCGTCATCCTCATCTGCGTAGGCATCTTCCTTGCTTACAAGTTTGCAGGCCTGTACGGCATTGCTCTTGCAGCAGTCGGCATGCTCTCCACCACCGGCATCACCGTCGCTGTTGACGCTTACGGCCCCATCGCCGACAATGCCGGCGGCATCGCAGAGATGAGCGGCCTTGACCACTCCGTGCGTGAGATCACCGACAAGCTCGACGCAGTCGGCAACACCACCGCAGCAATGGGCAAGGGCTTCGCAATCGGCTCTGCCGCTCTGACCGCACTTGCTCTGTTCGTTTCCTTCACTCAGGCAACCGGCCTGACCGCAGACCAGGTCGCACTGACCAGCCCCACCGTCGTTATCGGTCTGCTCATCGGCGGCATGCTCCCGTTCGTGTTCTCGGCAATGACCATGGACTCCGTTTCCAAGGCAGCTTACAGCATGATCGAAGAGGTTCGCCGTCAGTTCCGCGAAATCCCCGGCATCATGGAAGGCAAGGCAAAGCCCGACTACAAGACCTGCGTTGCTATCTCCACCACCGCGGCTCTTAAGGAAATGCTCGTTCCCGGCATCATGGCAGTCGTTGCACCTCTGGCAGTCGGCCTCATCCTCGGCTCGACCGCTCTTGCAGGTCTGCTGGCAGGCTCCCTCGTTTCCGGTGTTATGATGGCAATGTTCATGTCCAACGCCGGCGGCGCATGGGATAACGCAAAGAAGTACATCGAGGAAGGCCACCACGGCGGCAAGGGCAGCGATGCCCACAAGGCAGCCGTCGTCGGCGACACCGTAGGCGATCCGTTCAAGGATACCTCCGGCCCGTCGATCAACATCCTCATCAAGCTCATGACTGTCGTTTCCACCGTTTTCGCAGCTATCTTCACTGCAAACGGCCTGTTCTGATAATCAAAAGGCTCACCGCCTTGCATCCATAGGATATAGGATGCAGGGCGGTTTTTACACTTTAATCATACTTTATTAACAAAAAAGCGCGGTTTTTATGGCATAATAAGTGCAGTTCATAATACAAATGCGCCCGGCTTGACACGGGGTGTATAATATTATGGTAAACCAAAAGTATTGGAGATCATTATGCTGAAGAAAAAAATGAAAAAGTTTTTTGCTTTCGCGATGGCTCTGGTCATGACGATGAGCGTTATGCTCTCGTGCATGTCCGTTTCGGCATTCGCCGTGTCGCAGTCGGAGATAGACGCGCTCAAGTCTCAGAAGTCTCAGCTTTCGAGTCAGAAGAGCAGCCTCCAGTCTACGATCAACTCTCTTCAGAGTCAGCAGAGTGACCAGATAGCGCTGAAAAACGCGCTTGACGAGAAAAACGCCATCACCGTAAAGCAGATCCTTAATCTCAACGAGCAGATAGATCTGCACACCGAGCTTATCGAGCAGAAGACCGCCGAGGTCGAGGAAGCTCAGAAAGTTGCCGACGCTCAGCTTGAAAAATACAAGGTTCGCGTTCGTGCAATGGAGGAATCGGGCAGATACAATTATTTTGAGGTTCTGTTCGGCGCCAGCAGCATCGGCGAGTTCTTGAGCCTCATTGATGATATCGGCGATATCATGAGAAGCGACAAGGAGCTTGAGGATGCTTACCGCCAGTCCGTTGACGACCTCAAGGCCGTCAAAGCTGAGTATGAGCAGGCCAAGGCCGAGATGGAAGACAGCAAGGCAGAGCTTGAGACACTCAAGGCCCAGCAGGAAAAGGACATCGCCCAGGCCAATGCTGTTATCGCTTCGCTTCAGGGCGATATAAGCTCCAACTCCTCGCTGCTCAGCGAGCTTTCCGCGCAGGAAAAGGCTCTTAACGCCGACATCCAGGCCAAGATCTCAGAGCTGAACAAACAGCAGCAACAGCAGCAGGGCGGCGGAAGCAGCGGCGGCGGAAGCACCGTCGGCACCGGCAACCTCGTTTGGCCGAGCTACTGCACCTACATAACAAGCCGTCAGGGTCCGCGCACCCACCCCATCACAGGCGAGTATAAAAACCACGGCGGCACCGACATCGGCGCAAGCTACGGCAGCTCGATCTACGCAGCCGACTCCGGCACGGTAGTACGCTCATCCGACGGCTGGAACGGCGGCTGGGGCAACTACGTCATGATTGACCACGGCAACGGCATGCAGACGCTTTACGCACACATGTCCTCGCGCGCAGTCTCCGTCGGCCAGACCGTTTCGCGCGGTCAGACCATCGGCTACGTCGGCTCAACCGGCATGTCAACCGGACCGCATCTGCATTTTGAGATGTACATAAACGGCTCAAGGATCGATCCGCAGACGCGCTATCCCGGCGTAAGCTTCACCTATTCGTCAAACGCTTGATGTAAATATGCAATTAAAAATCCCGAAGGAATCATCCTTCGGGATTTTCTTATATTCATCTATTTATTCATCTATTCGTCAGGGATGGGGCTTACCCTCGCGGTAGGCTGCCATGATATCGCGGAAAACCTCGCCGTTAGAGGGCGGAGTCCAGGTGATGGCGTTTGCACCGGCGGCAATGGTCTGCATGATGCTCTCCTCGGTCGGGCCGCCGGTTGCGATGACGGGAACGTCGGGATGTGCGTCCTTTATTCTGCGGACCAGATCCGGCGTATCTGCCGCGGCGGAGACGTTGAAGATGTCCGCTCCGGCCTTCAAACGGGCTTCAAAATCCGTTTCCTTTCTCGCAACGGTCACAACAACGGGAATATCCACAGTGTGGCGCACAAGCGACAGCACCTCGTTCGAGGTAGGGTCATTGAGCACGACGCCGGTCGCGCCCTGCATCTCGGCAAACATGGCAAGGTTTATCGCCCTCTGCCCCTGCGTGAGTCCGCCGCCGACGCCGGAGAACACGGGGATATCCGCCGCAGTGAGCAGCGCCTGGGTTATCACGGGCTGCGGCGTGAAGGGATACACCGCCATGATCGCATCGGCGTTGACGTTTCTGATGATGCTCAGGTCGGTCGAGAACACGAGCGATTTGATGCGCTTTCCGAAAACGATTATACCGCTGCACTTATAAATGCATTCGGGCACACGAAGTGCGAACTTACGCAGCGTACCATCAACTCGGTTGGGCAGTTTTTTCTCAATTGATACTTCGTCATGCATAGTTTTCACTCTCCAATATTCTTTTAAATGCCTCGGCTCCGACGAGCAGCACTTCCTCATCGAAATCAAATTTACTGCTGTGCAGAGGGGCTCCTCCTCTGCCGCCGTTCACGCCGAGGAACATGAACATACCTTCGACTTCCTGCTGATATTCGGCGAAATCCTCCGCCGCCATGACAGGCTCGACGAGAACGACATCGTCCATCGAATCGAGCACCGTGTAAAACTTCTCGACCAGCGCGCGCGGATTTGCGACATACGGATAGTGCACAATCGTCTGCATCGAAATGCCGGCGCCGGTTGCCATCTCAAGACCCTTGAGCAGCGCGATTATCTGCCGCATGAGCTTATCGTAAAGCTCGTTGCTGAAAACGCGCAGAGTTCCGCTCATAACGACTTCTTCCGCAATGACGTTGTGCGACGTTCCGCCGACGATCTTGCCGAGGGTCAGCAGTGCGTCCTGATGCGGATCGACATCGCGCGTTATGACCGACTGGATCATCGTTATAAGCTCAGCGGCGACAACGATGGCGTCAATGCCCATCTGCGGCGTTGACGCATGGGCGCTTTTGCCGTGGACCTTGATCTCAAAATCGCTTGTCTGCGCCATGAGGTTTGACCAGCGTATGCCGATCTTGCCGCTGGGCACGGTCGGCCAAAGATGCAGCCCATAGATGCGATCGACCTTCGGCAAAACGAGCGCGCCTTCGTCGATCATTTTCCGCGCGCCGCCCCAGCCCTCTTCGCCGGGCTGGAACAGCAGCACGACGTTGCATTTGAGCTTATCGCGGTTGAGCGATATCCACTTTGCCAGAAGCAAAAGGATCGTCATATGTCCGTCGTGTCCGCAGCCGTGCATCACGCCCTTGTTGCGCGAGCGGAAGCGGAATTTATTCTCCTCAGTGTTTTTCATTCCGTCCATATCGGCGCGGAACGCTATCGTGCGGTCTGCGTCCTTGGCGTAAAACACAGCCTTGAACCCCACTTCGGCGAGCACCTTCAGCTCATCGGGGCGGCACGCTTCGATTATCGGCTTTATGTATTCGTGCGTTTTGTGAAGCTCGAAGCCGATCTCGGGTATTCTGTGCAGGTCGCGGCGTATCTTGACGCAGTCGTCCTTCATGCTGAGTATCTGTTCGCTTATCTGCATTTAGTTATTTCTCCGTTGCAATAAGTATCTTGTATCCCTCGTTTTTAATGCGCACATCCGGCTTTTCTTTGCTAAGCCTGTACGCAACATATGCATCGCCGCACGCGCCGGTGAGGCTGACGATAAATATCACATAACACTGCCAGAACAGCTTATCCGGCAGGATTATCATCAGTATGAGCAGCACAAGGCAGACAGCGGCCGCCGGAGCAAGGCTCATTATCAGATAGCTGCGCTTATCCAGCCAGCACTTGTATTCTATATATGCGCTCATCCTGCCGCGCACTACGCGCGCAGGCTTGCCGGTGAGCTTGCCGATGATAATGCATTTTAAGTATTCCTGCCCGACAAGGCAGACAGCCGTTATCAGCATGACGAGGATAAATCTCCCCAGCAGCGCAAATGCTCCCGATGCGTCAAACAGCAGGCTTATGTCTTTGAGCAGACAGCAGACCACAGTGAGCACAACGGCGATGGCTGCGGCTGCGGCATACAGCCGGACGGCAAGCTTTTTATCGCCGTCGAGGTCTATCGTCTCGGTCGTGTATCCCGAGGGCAGCTTGTTTTCAAACTTCATATCGTCACCGCATTTCCGGCAGCGGTATACTCTTATCGAGCAGCACCTTGCCAAAGCACATGAGCGTTATGCCCGAGCTTGCCGGAACCGTCACGTCGGCGTCGCTCCTATCGCGGTTTGCCGAGAAAAGATAGACGTTTCCGCTGTAATCCTGGCAATACTGCTTGCACTTCATATCGCCGTCAACGAAAAACAGTCCGACATCGCCGTCGTGGATAATGGCTCCGCGCTTGCACAGCGCAACATCGCCGTCGTGGATATACGGCTCCATGCTGTCGCCCGCTATGCGCACGGCAAAATCGGCGGCGCTGCCTTTTTCGACTGCATAGTCCTCATAATCGTCGCCGAGGGCGGGCGATGCGTAGCCTGCCGCGGCCGGGGTGAGGTAAAGAGGTATTATCTTGCTTTCGGGCGAATTTACGCTCGGCTCTTCCTCGCGGCGCGACAGCTCATGGTCGATGACCATATCGACAAGCTCCCTGCCGCTTTCGCTCAGCCGCCTGTATTTGCCGATAAACTGCCACTCGCGCAGGTCCGGCATTTTAGGCAGCGCATTATCCTCGCACAGCCGCTCGACCGGAACGTTGAGCAGCTTGCAGATATGCATCATCATGTCGAAATCGACCTTCTGATTATCGCGCTTTACCATACTGTAAAGCGTCTGTGCGGAAACGTTCAGTCTCCGGGCAAGCTCGCTGATGCTTATGCCCTGCTCCTGAAGTATCTCCTTGAGCATCGAGCCTCTCAAGCAGCACACCTCCTACATTACATTAAGTATAGCATAGCATCCTGCAAAGATTATGTCAAGGAATAAGCTATTTTATTAAAATTATGTGTATGCGGATTTGACACGGGGCACCATATTGGCGTATCATTTTGACATATAAACATTTATCCTCGCGTTTGGAGTGAAAGAAATGAAACATAAGGATATCCGCCGCGACATGCACCGCATTGCGCTCGAGCGTGAGCTGCTCTGGCTCGGCATAGCGCTTGCGCTGTACATTGCCGCCTCGGCAGTGGGCGCCGTGTATGTCAATCTGCCTAAATGGGCGACGCTTATTTTGGCAATTGTGCCCGTTATCATTGCCGCAGTCACGCCGCTGCGCAATGCATTCGGAAAAATTCTCGGCGGCAAGGTGCTGTCGTATGAGCTGCTGATCGTTCTCGCATGCGCAGGAACGGCCTGCATGCAGAATTTTAACGAGGCGTTTTTCGTGCTCGTGGCCTTTGACGCCGGCAGCTGCTTTGAGCACATTTTTGCTGGCAAAAACCAGAAGCGCACCCCGTATCTTGCCTTTCTGCGGCCGGAATACGTCGCGGTCGAGCAAGACGGCAGAATGAACATGGTCGATCCCGTGCGCATTCGTCCGGGAACGGTCATGACCGTCGGAAAAAACGAGCTTATTCCGCTCGACGGCATAGTCGTTGACGGCAGCAGCTCGGTCGACGCCTCGGCCTACACCGGCGACAGGCAGCCGATCGACGTCGGCGTTGGCAACGAGGTCGTCTCGGGCTGCGTGAACCTCGGAAACACACTGAAGATCCGCGTCACGGGGCTTTATAACAACTCGACTCTCGTTCGCGCCTCGCAGGCGGTTGAGGGCGCACCCAAGAGCGTTTCGCGCCGCGAAAAGCGCTTTGCCGGCATATCGAAGCTGTTCACACCCATAGTCATCGCCCTTGCAATAGCTCTGGTCATCATCCCGTCTATCATCACCGGCGAATGGCTCGAATGGGCGCACAGGGCGCTGATCTTCCTCGCCGCCGCATCGTTTGCCCAGCCGCTCATCGTCACATCAATGGCCTATTTTGCCGGACTGAGCACTGCGGTAGAAAACGGGATCATCATCCGCGGCAAGAGCGAGCTTGAAGCCCTTGCAGGCTCGGCAACGGTCGTCATGGACAAGACCGGAACCGTCACGGAGGGCAGCTTTTCAGTCACCGGAGTTGAGCCAAAGGGCATCAGCAGCGCAGACCTCGTTTCCCTCGCAGCCGCGGCCGAGAGCTATTCAAATCACCCGATCGCGCTTTCTCTGCGCAGAGCGAGCACAACAGTCATTGACCCAGCGCACGTCACGAACGTGCGCGAGCTTGCCGGGCGCGGCGTTGAAGCCGATGTTTACGGCAGGCGCGTTCTCGTCGGCAACACGGCGCTTATGAACTCAAACGGCATTAAGTGCGACCGCACCGACAGGCATCTATCCGTTGTTCACGTCGCCGCCGGCGGCATTTACTACGGCTATATCATCATCGACGACAGGGTTAAGGACGGCGCAAAGGATGCCGTGCGTGAGCTGTACGATGCAGGCATTGAGAAGGCCGTGCTCCTTACCGGCGACACCGAGCGAGTCGGCAAGGCCGTCGGGCGTGCCCTCGGCGTTTCGGACGTTATGACCGAGCTTCTTCCCGAGGACAAGGTGGTTGCCGTCGGCGAGCTGCTGCGTGAAAAGCACGCAGGCAAGCTTGCGTTCGTGGGCGACGCAGTGAGCGACGCATCGGTCATCTCAAAGGCCGACGTCGGCGTTGCCATCGGCGCATTGAATCCCCGTGCGGCAGCGTCGAGGTCTGACATACTCATCATGAGCGACGATATACGCAAGCTGCCTCTGGCCATGCGCATATGCAAAGCGGCATCGCGCACCGTAAGGCTGAGCCTGCTGCTTGCCATTGTCGTGAAGCTTGCGGTGCTGCTGCTCGCAGCTCTCGGAAGCATCGGCATGATCGCCGCCGTCACGGCAGATACGCTGACATTTATGCTGACGGTCGTCGGCGCATACAGGATATACAAGGTGAAATGAGGCCTATGAATACTTACGATTTTGACAAAACGATCTTCTACCCCGATTCATCCGTGACCTTCGTCAGGTGGTACATGCGCCGCCATCCGTTTGCACTGCTGTGCTGGCTGCCGAGGATGGCCGTGATCGGGCTTGCGTATCTTCTAAATCTCATCCCCAAGGAAAAGCTCAAGGAGAACATATTCAGCTTTGTGCGCCGCATCGACGATATCGACACCGTTTTGAAGGTCTATTGGGACGAGCACGAGAGCTGGATCGCCCCGTGGTACCGCGCGCAGCACAGGCCGGACGATATCGTGATCTCGGCCTCTCCCGAATTTGTCGTAAAGCCCATGACCGACAGGCTCGGCATCGAGCTTATCGCCTCGCCAATGGACAAGCGCACGGGCAAAATGTACGGCCGCAACTGCCACGGCGAGGAAAAGGTACGCAGGTTCTATGCCGCTCACCCCGGTGCCGTGACCGAGGCGTTTTACTCCGACTCTCTGTCCGACACGCCCATGGCGCGCATAGCGCAAAAGGCGTATCTGATAGTTGACAAGGGTCAAACGCCCATCCCCTGGCCGGATAAATAACTAAAAAGCAGACAGCAAAGCTGTCTGCTTTTTCGTTTTATGAATTAAAGCTTATCGAGCATTCTGCTTATCATGACGGCGGTCTGCGCGCGTGTTGCGCCGCCGTTCGGGTCAAGGCGGCCGCCGCCGATGCCCTTGACTATGCCCAGCGCGCATGCGGCGTTAAGCTCCGTGCGCATGGACTCGTTGACGGCTCCGGCATCGGAAAAGCCCGAAAGCACATCTTCAAGCTCGCTTATATCCTTGCCGTTGAGCACAAGATACCTTGTCATCATGCAGCCGAGCTCGGCGCGGCTTATGCTCCTGCCGGGGCGGAGAGCGCCGTCCTCGTAGCCCTTCATTATGCCGTTTTCGCACGCCCACAGCAGCGCGTCACGGCACCAGCTGCCGACCGCGGAAGCATCGGAAAACTCAAGCTCGCCGCTGACCTCGGGCTGACCTGCCGCACGGTAGAGCGCCGTCGCAAGCATCGCGCGAGTAAGTCCGACATTCGGCGAGAAAACGTTTTTGGCCGTTCCGTTCAATATGCCCTCGGCCGCGATGCGGTCAACATCATTGTAAAACCAGTCGCCGGGCTTAACATCTGTAAACAGATTGCCGCGCGCTGTAACGGTCATGCTCGTCTCGTCCGAGCGGATGCCGTTCCACTTCACGACACTCACCGCGCGAATGACAGTGCCGCCGGGCACATAAAATGCGCCCGTGTACTTTTTCGCATTTGACGGCGTGGGCATGCTGCCGTCGAGCGTGTAATATACGCTGCCGCGCGCATCGCCGGAGAGGGTAACGCGCATGCCGTTTTCGTCTTTTTCAAGATTCACAGCCGGCTTTGCAATTCCGGCAGCTGTGCCGTTTTTGCCGGGATAGGCGTTAAAATAGATCTTGCCGTTTTCAAGGCTTATTCCGCGGCGCATGAACATTTCGCTCAATGTCACGAATTTATAGCCCTGAGCCTGAAGCGTATCGATAGCGCGCAGCGCGGCCGTGACGGAGGTCGGGTGAGTATCGTGCAAAAGCGCTATGGAGCCGTCGCGCGCCTGCTTTATAAACTCGCGGTAGACAGAGTCGGCATTTTGGCTTTTCCAGTCGTATGTGTCCATAGACCAGAAAAAGCACGGCGTGTTCGCAGCCTTGAGCACGCGCTGATTATAGTCGCCGTAGGGCGGACGGAGCATATAGCTGAAGTTCTGCCCGATGGCGCTGTCGAGTATCGCGTCGGTTTTCTGAAGCTCCTGTCGGATCTGCGCATCGGTCTTTGTCGTCATCGCCGGGTGATCGTAGGTGTGGCTCGCTATCTCGTGACCCTCCTGCCAGGCGCGCTTGACAAGGCCGGGGCTGCGCTCGGCCATTTGGCCGACGAGGAAGAATGTGCAGTGCGCGCCGCGCGCCTTGAGTCCGTCAAGAAGCCGAGCCGTGTTGCTGCTTGAGGGGCCGTCGTCGAAGGTGAGCGCAATGAGCTTATCTCCGTCGGCGCTCGCCGATATCGGCAGAACTCCCACAAGCATCAGCACTGCCAGAAACGCCGCGGCAAGTTTTCTGAATTTTTTCATTTTTTAAAACCCCAATTTGACCATATTTTTGTCATTTGCGAAGCTTGACATCTCACAAACGAAGAGTATCTCGTCAACGCCTTTATCGGCAGCAAGCTGCTTTGCCGAGCCCATGTAATAGCGCAGATCGAGCATGATTATATTCTCGTAATCGGCCGTGAGGAACGGCACGAGGCTATTTGCAAACGAGTCTTTTATAATAAGCAGCGTTTTGCCGTTATTGCAGCCGCCTTTTATGGTCGTCTCGCCGTAGTTTCCGCCGAGAAAGACCTTGTATTTATCCTTTTCTCCGGCAGCGGACATATCGTAAAGCGGTATCTCCTTTCCGTCGGCCGTGACCTTAAGCTTATCCGACACCGGGGAGATGTAAACATCGTCGCACTTTGCCGCAGGGTCGAGGGTCTTTGAGTAGGTCGTGCCGAGGAAGCTGTCGCTGAAAAGCTCGGGAGATGCGTCGTACTTTCCGTCCGGCAGCAGTGTTTTATAAGCCGTGTGAGCGCCGTACCACGTCCAGTGGTGGTCGGTACGGTAATACACCTGCTGCTGAGTCTTTGCCACGCTCAGCGCGGCATAAAGATCGGGGAAGCTCACGTCCGGCATTGCGCTTTTGACCGTGTTATAAAGCTTTTCGGCGTCATACATCCGCGCGTGCGCCGGGAGCTTATCGCTCATGACCGTACCCGTCGCCGGGACGAGCAGCATCGTTGTCTTTACGCCACATGCTTGCACGAAATCGGATACCAGCCCAATATTGCGGTTTAAATTCGTTTCATCGACCTTGTCGGGCGTGATCTTTTCCATGTAATATCCGTCCGAGCCGAGGTACGCGCCGCCTATATCCTTGAAGCCGGCGAGCTTTTTGACCTGCGAGCCGAGCTGCGTCCATGTATCGCGCGCCGGGAACTGGTCGGAGATATAGTCGGTTATCTTATTTTGAAAGCTGCCGTCGAGGATGCTGTCAAACGTAAGCTTGGGTGCGGTTTGCAGCATGCGGTTTTCGTTGTCGGAAAACGTCCTGTCCTCCCCGGCGAACACAAACGCCGCAGGAAGAATTATGACGGCAAGAAACAGCGCGATGAGCGCTATGTGGAATTTTTTCATTACGCTCACCTCTTAGAATCTGAAGTAAAGGAAGGGATTGTAGCTGTCGCCGATGAGCAGGATCATGCTCAGCGCCAAAAGCGCTATCATCAGAACGCTTTTGAGCGTAAACGCCGCTTTTTCGTTCATTGCACCGGCTGCGGAGAGGAAAAGTTTCTTCGGAAGCTCGGTGGAGGCAATACAGCAGATGATCAGGAGCACCGCCTTTGTCAAAAGAGTGTACACATCCATGCCGCCTATGGCTCCGTTTGCCCCAAACATCGAGCCGAGGTACGGCAGGAGAACGCTGACATCGTCGCTTGCGAATATGACCCAGCCGATGATGATCAGCAGCAGCGCATACACATGGCGGAAAAACTTCGGCAGCTTGTCCAGCGCCTTGAGCAGGAACAACTTTTCGATAAACAGGATCACGAAGTAATACAGACCCCACATGACGAAGTTCCAGCCAGCTCCGTGCCAGAAGCCGGTGAGCGACCAGACGATCAGCAGGTTCAGCGCCTGACGGGCAAGGCCGCGGCGGTTGCCGCCGAGAGGAATGTAGAGATATTCCTTGAACCATGTGCTCAGCGTGATATGCCACCTGCGCCAGAAGTCGGTTATGGACACCGACTGATACGGATAGCGGAAGTTTTCGGGGAATTTGAAGCCGAACATTCTGCCAAGGCCGATGGCCATATCCGAATAGCCGGAAAAGTCAAAGTATATCTGGAAGGTATACGCTATCGCGCCCGTCCATGCCATAAGCGCGGAAACATCGCCGCCGAGCGCGTAGATATCCGACCACACCGCGCCCATCTGGTTTGCAAGCAGCACCTTTTTGCCGAGGCCGACAACGAAGCGCATAACGCCCTCGGAAAAGTCGGCCGTAGTCACGCTGCGCTCGGCAAGCTGATCCTGCACGTCGGCATAGCGGACTATGGGGCCTGCTATTAGCTGGGGGAACATGGTGATGTACATTCCGAAGTCGATGAGGTTTTTCTGCACCCTGACATCGTTGCGATAAACGTCGATGGTGTAGCTCATCGCCTGGAAGGTGTAAAACGAGATGCCTATCGGCAGAGCGATATTGAGAAGGTCAAAGCTTGATCCGAATATCGCGTTTACGTTCGTTATGATAAAGTCGGTGTATTTAAACACGCTCAGCAGGCCGATATCTATGACGACCGACAAAACGAGCATAAGCTTCAGGCGCTTTTTGTTTTCGCGGTGCTTATCCATGAGGCGGCCGAAAATGTAGTTGACCAGAATGGAGAATATCATCAGGAAAACGTACTTCGGCTCGCCCCAAGCGTAGAACACAAGGCTGGCTATCAGCAGAAACAGGTTTCGCCCCTTCTTCGGGCAGATATAGTACCCCAGCAAAACAAGGGGCAAATAAACGCACAGGAATATCGTACTGCTGAAAACCATGTATGTCTCTCCGTTTACTTAGTGAATTCTTTGAACGCTGTCTCCGCGTTCTGCGGTGCGTCGCTCATTATGAGCAGAACGCAGTCGCCGTCGGTTTTTACAACGGCGCTTTCGGCGCGCTGCACCTGCTGCGGCTCATAGGTCTTGTACATCTGCACGCGCGACTGAACATGCTCGCGCAGACTGTCGGCCATGGCGGAAGCGTCGGACTTATCCTTGAGCTGCACCACAGCGATCTCGTACGCCATGCCGTCGGCGGCATAGGCGAGGAAAAAGCCGTGAATTTTATTATACTCCAAATCGGATATGTATGAAAAGGCCTTTTCGGAATTTTCCTCCCAACTGCCGCTAACTTTCATCTCCGGCAGGCTCTTGTCGGCGCTTACCATGCTGTTTTCAAGTGCCTGCATGTCGATGCTCTTCGTTTTTTCGCCGCATGCGCACAGCGAAAGTGAGAGCATCACCGCGCACAGGGCGCACACCATTCTTTTTATCATCATGCTATCCTCGCAACGCTGCTGGTGCCGCCTACTATCGTATTGTGGCTATAGGTATTGTCGCTATAGCCTGAAGAATCGCCGCTGCCCATATCGCCGAAGGCCTTGTTCACGGCATCGTCTATCTTCTGCTGAATCTCGTCGGTAACGCCCGGATCGACATCCGGATCTTCGGTTTTCTCATAGTTTATGTACACGCAGAAAACGTTGTCGTCGCCTGCTTCGAGCCAACTCCAGCTGAAGCTTACACCGTAGCCTGCGTTAAATACAACCGTGTTCTCGACACTGTTCATTATGGTATCGGCAAGGTTATAGATATCGTCGCTTATATCCTTGCCGAAATCAAGGCTTACAACGCCCTGCCGCGCATCGAGCGCCGCACGCATCTGCTCGGGAATAGTGTAAACATCCTTGCACTGCGTTCTGTTGACGTAAGCATAGTTGTACTCATAGCCGTCGGCCGCAGGGAAAAAGTCGGTGTTCCACTCCTGCGAGTTCATCATCTCGTCGTTGAGGTTAAAGTGCGAGAAGTTTCCTTCGCCGGAACCGGCATCGGAATAAATATCGGTGTGGTACCACTGCCCGTCGAGCTTCACAAGATCCCATGAATGCGACAGATACGAATCGTGCACGACCATACAGTCGATGCCCAGCATCTGCATGAACAGCCTGAACGTTGTTGCATAGCCGACGCAGACGGCCTCGTGATTTTTGAGCACACCGTTGGGATTGTCCACAGGCTTGCTATCGTCATCGGGAACGACCGTCATCGAGCCGCTGTCAAAGCCGATATTTGCCGTCATCCATTTGTACACGGCAAGCTCCTTTTCGTAGTCGCTCATGCCGTCGGTGATTATCTCGTCAAGAACGCTCTTTGCCATATTGAGCGTCTCCTTGTCCTTATCGGAAAGGTTCGAGGTATTGCCCGATTTGTACGCATCGGATATCTGCGTCGTCTCCTTTATGACGTACTCGCCGCCGATGGTGACGTCGTTTTCCTGCGCAACGTCCTCGGTTTTGTCGCCTCCGGCGCTTTCTTCAAGTGCCTTTACCTTTAAGATGGTAAACACGTTCAGCGCCAGAAGCAAAACGAGCATCACGGGCGTTACGACATACATTATTTTGATTAGCTTTCTTTTCATATAAGCAGCTCCTTTCGGATATTAATACGTTTGAAAGCGGAAAAAGTTCCGCCCAAAACTGTGTGGTTTGCATTAACACAGTTAATATACCCTCCGGCACGGTCAATGTCAAGTGCAGGACTGTTAATTTTAATCCTTGCTTTACACGAAGAAAAATAATATACTAAAATAGTAAAAACATTCCCACGGAGGTTTTGGTGTGACTGATCTCAGATTTTATTTTGACGGCACGAACGGGACTCCTGTCAGCGGCGAGGTGCTGCTCGACGTCATGATATCAAAAGAGGAAAAGCCCAAGGACATCGGGCAGCTCAAATTCAGGTACTCCGACTCGTTTTTCCTGCACTCGGCCTGCTCTTACGACCATGAGCTTGCAATAATGTCGCTGGGGCTTACGATGAGCGCATTCACTTATAAAAACGACGGCGACGAGCATGCGCGCAAGGCGCTGCACGCGATCGGCTGCGACGACCGCACGATAGAAAGCTTCCGCTTTGACGATCAGCAAAGCTGCGCCGACTCCTGCGGATACATCATCGCCGCAAAAAAGCTGCCGGACGATACTTTTCTTATCCCCGTCGTTATACGCAGCCACTGCTACGGCGGCGAATGGGTCAGCAACGCACACGCGGTCGAGGAGGCATATCCCGACCACGCCGTGGGCTTCAAGGCGGCAGCAGACGGCGTTTATGACGCGGTGACGGATTATCTTGATCGCCGCGGCTTCGACCTCGGCCGGGTCAAGCTCTGGCTGTGCGGATACAGCCGCGGAGGCGCTGTCACAAATCTGCTCGGCGCGCGCTTTACCTTTGAAAGCGGCATCGGCAAGGACAACATTTTTGCCTACAGCTTTGCAACGCCCGTCACAGTGTTCGACAGGGCATGCCTTTTCACGGACAACATATTCAACATCATGTCCGAAATGGACATCGTTCCGCGCATGCCGCTGCGCTACTGGGCGCTTACCCGATACGGTGCGGACATGATCGTTCCCTGCAAGGCTCGGCGCGGCCTGGGCGAATACACGCGCCTTCTCGGCCAGATGCAGGCGCAGTTTGCCGAGATAATGGGCGAGCTTGGCGTTGAAGCGGCCTATGTTCCGCTTGACGATCAGGAGCGCGCGCTCGATCTTCTGTTTGACTATATCGACGATCTGCTCGACACGCCGGAAAAATACCGCGACGACGGATATCAGCAGCTTGCAATGGACTACATGCGCAGCAAAATGCACGGCGACACCTTTGAGCTGCGCAAATTCATCAATTTCCTGCTCGACGGGAACGAGGAAATGGCCGACGAGCTGTGCTCGCTTATCGACAACTGGCACGATCTCGGCGGCATCGAAAAAGTGCAGCGCCTGGGCATCATGCTCTCAAAGCGCAAAACCGGCGATAAATCGCCGGCGACGGAGATCATATTCATGGTCATCGGCATACTCTTCCGCTATGCCGCCAAATACACCGCGACAAAGGTCACCGGCGGCTCGCAGGACTATTTCTACGAGCAGCTCGTTATCCTCATAATCGACGCATATCAGCACGGGGGTGACTCGTTCATTCTCCAGCAGCACTGGCCGGAGGCATATCTTGCATGGCTCAGAGCCGCACCGCCCGAGGATCTTTTCCGCGTCGGCAGCTACGAGCGTCAATCAATAAAATAACCGCACAGAAAAGGAGAAAAATATGGATAAGACCATTGTTGTCATGGCAGCCGGACTCGGCTCGCGCTACGGCGGCGTTAAGCAGATAGAGCGCCTCGGCCCCGACGGCGAGATCCTTATGGAATATGCCATATACGACGCGATACGCGCCGGCTTCAACAGGATCGTGCTCATAATCAAGCCCGAAATATACAACGATGTCCGCGAGCTGTTTGGAAACCGCATCGAGGAGAGCACCGGCATCAAGATAGACTACGCCCTCCAGACGCTCGACCGCTTCACCGAAAGCCGACCGGAGTTCAAAGCGCGCACCAAGCCCTTCGGCACGGTCCACGCCGTCATATGCGCGGCAGACTGCATAAAAACGCCCTTTGCCGTCATGAACGCCGACGATTACTACGGCGCCGAAGCATTCCGTGTCATGTCCGAGCAGCTTGAAAAGCTGCACTCGGCTCAGGACGCCGCTATGGTAGCCTACAGACTGAAAAACACCGTCAGCCCATTCGGTACCGTCACGCGCGGTGTTTGCATGGTCGATAACGGCCTGCTCACCGGCGTCAGGGAGACATACAAGATAAAAGTCATGCCCGACGGCAGCATCCGCGACACGTCCGAATCCGAGGACGGCCCCGTCCTCGCGCCCGACACCTTCGTTTCCATGAATCTTTGGGGCTATCATCAGGACATCCTGCCCGTTATGGAGCGGTATTTTGCCGATTTCCTCGCTTCGCTTCCGGCAGACGAGATGAAGGCCGAGTGCCTGCTGCCGACGATGATGGGCGACCTGACAAACAGCGGCAAAATAAAGATCTCGGTTTTGAACACAAACGACCGCTGGTTCGGACTTACCTACAAGGAAGACAAGCCCGGAGCCGTCGCAGCGCTCACCGCGCTTCACGAAAACGGCACCTATCCCCCCACCCTCTGGCGCGGCTGATAAGTATACAAAAACACAGCACCTCACGAAAAACGTGAGGTGCTGTGTTTTTTATCATGCGGTTTATGCGATCTTTTTCCTTCGCACGCCGAAATGCTCGAGCAGATGCGGAATATACAGGCTTGCAAGTATAAGCAGCGCGCCGCACACGCCCTGAACGGTGACCGGCTCGCTGAGGAACACGACGCCGAGCACCGACGCAAAAGCAGGGTTGAGCGCGCACATAAGTCCTGCGCGCTGGCTCGTTGTGTGTGACTGCGCGACCGGCTGGAGAGTAAAGCCGAAACCCGTGCATACAAGCGCGAGCACAAGCACGCAGCCCCACTCCATACCGCCGGAGGGTATGCGCGGCTGCTCGAATATGAACGAAAGTATGAGCGAAAACAGTCCGATGCAGCCGACCTCGACTATGCCGACGATAAGCGCGTCGCATTTGTGCGAGTAACGGTCGGTCACGATAATGCCAACGGCGTACAGCACGGCGGCACACAGGCAGAACAGTTCGCCGGGCGTAAAACCGAAGCTTCCACCGCGTAGAGTCAGCAGCCCGACGCCGCACAGCGCGACCGCAGCGCTTATTATGCTCGCCGTTTTCGGCAGCCTGCGTATGATCGCCGCCTCGATCAGCGGAACGAACACTATCGCCGTGTTTTCAAGGAACGACACCGTCGATGTGTCGGTAGTTTTAAGCGCCGTCAGTTCAAAGGTCATGACCGCCGTGAACACCGCGCCGATTATCGCACCGCCTATAATATCGCGGCGGCTTGCATACTTGAGCCTGCGGAAAAATATTATGCCCAGCACCACAAAGCCCAGAAGAAAACGCGCGGCAAGAAGGTTAAACGTGCCGAGCGTCTCAAGCCCCGTTTTGCTGAAAAGATACGCGCTGCTTCGCGTCAGTATGACCGCCGCAAGAAGCAGCTCGGCTTGTTTTCTGCTCATTTATATCACCCCTGTTGACATCAGTATAATACGCGGTTATACTTGAGTAAAGCGAGGTATAATCAAGTTTTATATGAGCGTTTATCATACATGAGGTGGAGAAAATGGACAGCGAAAAGTGCAGGATATTGCTCAGCGTGATCAAAAACGGCAGCATGTCGGCGGCGGCCGAGGAGCTTAACTACACTCAGTCGGGCATAAGCCGGGCGATCGAGGCCATGGAGAAGTCGGCCGGGTTTCCGATACTCAGCCGTGGGCGCGGCGGCGCGCATTTAACGAGCGAGGGCGAGGAACTTCTGCCGGCCGTGCGCGAGATGGCGTACTGGGCCGAGCAATACGAGCAGACGGTGCAGAAGCTGCGCGGCGTGCAGGTCGGCAGGCTCACGGTCGGCTCGTCATACGTCAAGTTTTTCCCGTGGCTGACGCGCATCGTTTCGGGCTTTCACGAAAAGTACCCCGGCATAACCGTCGAGCTGTGCTCCGGCACGAGCACGGAGCTTGCCGCACGCATGAGCGCAAAGGCGCTTGATTTTGCAATAATCAGCCGCCGCGAGGGCGATTTTTCAAGCACCGTTTTGAAGCGCGACGGGCTTGTTGCGATGCTGCCGCCGGAGCACCCCATGGCGCACAGCGACGGCGTTCCGGCGACGATCTTCGAGACCGAGCCTTATATCGAGATCCACACCGGCCTGCAGACCGACAACAGCCTGTGCTTTGAAAAGCGCGGCATCACGCCGAATTTGAGCTTTTCCACGCCCGACAGCTTCGTCGCCTGCGGCATGGTCAAGGCAGGTCTGGGCGTTGCGCTCGTAAACCGCGTGATCGCCGACGAGCTGAGCGACGCCGTGGCCTATGTGCCTCTCGATCCGCCCGAGGTCATCGATATCTGCGCCGTCACCCCCACAGCCGACGTCATCTCCCCCGCCGCAAAAATTTTCAAATCCTACGCCCTTGAATTTTTAGAGGATTTTTAGTGGCGCATTGAGGCAGTCACGGATACGGTTATCTCTGGTAGCCCGGTTCGGAACTGCGGTGGAAACCGTAGCGTTTCGCGCCCCGTTAGGCTGCACTAATGTCGCGGCGTAGGGGCGAGCATTGCTCGCCCGTTTTTAATGATGTGTACTTTAAATCAACCCCTCGGCAGCAAAGCTGCCTGCTCCCCTTGCAGGTGAGCCAATGGGGTGCGGTGCAAAATTCAGCAACGCACTTGTGTTACGCGAGGCAGCCACGGTTTCCACCATTGTTCCGAACCGGGCGACCGCAAAACTCAGCACCGCACTTATGTATGGCGGCAGTTTTACGGTTTCGTCGGTAACTTCGACACCGGGACACCGGAAATCACCGTATCCGTAGCTGCGTCAAATCGCCTCTAAAAAGCGTCGCAGTCGTCGAAGTCGAGGAGGGTGGGATCGACGGGCGTTTCGCGCAGGACGCTGGTCATGTACTGGTTGACCTGGCGGCGCATATCGCGGCGTGAGATCGTGCGCGGATCCATAAGATCCTGCTGCACCCAGATGAAATTGATGTTTCTCTCGCGCGCCTGTTCATCGAAAATGCCCTGAAGTCCGTCCATGCCCTTGCAGGATATCTGGTCGTACATGATGATGGTATCGACATTATACTCCTCGGCAACGCGCCACATCTCGTCAACGGCATTGCGATAGCCGCCCTTGGTGTGCTTGCGCATGGTCGCGCGCTGATAGGTCAGCGCAACGCCCTCGAGCATAGTTTCGGGCGTGGAGGTGTCGATTATGACCTGCGAAATATGCGTTTCCATGTCCATGACGGAAACTATGCCCCAGCACTGCTCGAGCCAGTTGGAGAAGTTCGTGTAGTAGTTCGCCGGGCACGACCAGACAAGCGCCTTGTGGCGCATTTCGGCCGAGCACGGCAGGCGCTTTTCGTAAGCGTCGGTCATAAGCTTATGGACCCTTTTATCAGCCTTGTTGAAGCGCTGATCCATGCCGCCGTGCAGATGATAGGTGTACATGCGGTACAGCCACGGCGTTGGGCCGGTCACCTGCGGATGATCGGTGCGGTTTATCTCCCACAGGTCGAGATGGAAGCGCGTTACCTCGTTATAGCTCTCGAGAGCTTTGGCAAAGGCGTCCCAGTCAAACTTCTCGCCGGTGTGCTCTTCAATGAACTTTATGCAGCCTCGCAGCTCCTCGACGGCGTACTTCTGCGCGTCAACATCATCGTTATAGCGCAGCGGAACACCGAGGCAGTAGGTCGGCAGCTTAAAATAGCGATCCTGGAACGAGGTGGTCATGATGCTGCCGTCGCAGGGCATGTTGCAGGCGATGAAGCACTTGCCGAAGATCGGGAAATCGCCTTCGGCGGCAACGCCGGCCTCGGCAGACGGCAGAGGACACACATCGGCAGGCACGCCGAAATTTTCTATTGCATCGAGATACACCGGCGGAAGCTGCTGATTTATCATCGAGGACAGGAAAATGGGTATGGTCTGCACGGGAATGCCGATGAGGTTCGGGAAGCCTGCCATAAGCTCGGTAGGAACAAGCTCGTCAAAGCAGACGATGCGGTCGGCAAGCGATTTTTTGCCGCCGATGTTCCGGTCGGCATTGAAGGAGTCGGCAATGATATCGATGGTGTGCTTTATTATTATGTCATACAGCGCGTGGCCTGCGCGAAGCTGCACGCCGCGCATACCCTCGAGCTGGCGGTCAATAAACTGCGGCAGCGTGAGGTAGGTCAGCATCCAGCGATAGCGGAAAATGCCCTTGACGACCTGAATCGGCGACTGGAGAACAAATTTTATCATGTCCTTCCACATGACGCACCACCAGCCGTAGTCAACGAGGGTGTCCTTGATGCCGCGCCACTCGCGCCAGCGGCGAACGCCGGTCTTATCTATGTAGCTAAGTCCAAGATTTCTCGGTTTTCCTGCCATGTCAGCGCCCTCCCTTTTCCTTGTGGATCTGTTTTATCTCGAGGCTCTCGACAAACGCCTGAACGCGCGTGCGCAGCTGGCCGGACGCGTTGCCGGTGTATTCCCTGTCAACGCAGACGGTCGGATAATTATACAGCTCGGTCATGACGTGCGAGGCAAGCGCGCGCTCATAGCCCCAGAATTCGCAGAACTTCATCTGCTCGTAGATAATGCCCTGAGCATTGTATTCCTTGGCAAGCTTATCGACAAAATCGTACCGGCCGTGGACCTTATCCTGCGACATATAGCGCGGACACTGGCTCGTTTCCTGATAAAAGCGGCAGATCTGGTCCAGCGCAGGCTCGGAGTCGCTGAGGACGATCTCCTGTCTGCCGGGGAACGATCCGAAGCAGAAGCGGTCGGCAACGATGAGCGCGCCGGACTGCTCGACGGTGCGCGTGAAGTCAAGATCATCGATCTCGCTTCCGACGACCACGACGCGCGCGCGATGCGCAGGCTTTGCGTCGGGAACGCGAGTTTTGACCTCCTCGAGCGTCTCGCGCAGCTTATCGAGAATAAGCGCCTTCGGGCAGCAGTAGGAAACAAGGCACAGAACGTGGAACTCATAGCCCGTTATGGGCGGATTTGCGAGCTTGCGCATATCGCCGATCTCGGTGATGATGCGGCAGACCTCGTTGTGCTCGGCAACGGCTTTGCGTATGGAAGCATCGGAAATGTCCGTTCCGTATCTCTCGTGCAGCGGCTCAAGCACCTTTTTTGTGATCTGGTTTTTGTAATGCTCGAGGCCGTGGGGCGTGACCTTGAACGGCACGTCGATGAAGGACACGAAGAAATTTTCGTTCTTCACCAGCTGCAAGACCTCAAAATGCTCGAGCGTGCGGTTCATCTCGGTGCACGTCTCGCCGCCGGCAAGCGCCGACAGGAAGTTGTAGCCGCCCTCGATGCCGCGCTCGACAAGCGCCTTGGTGTAGCCGCACAGATAGTTTGTCATGTAGTAGGTCGATATCTCCAGCGAGCCTGTGCGCGGCGCTCTCATTCGGACGGAAAAGCAGTTGTCAAGGTTGAGCAGGACCTCGGGCATGTGATAGCAGGTGTAGCCCACCGCGTGCTTCCCCTCCGACACCGCCTGCATGACGAGCTCGTTTGCCGCCTCGTCGAGCAGGTGCTCGAAGTAGATAAGGTGCTTTAAGTCTTTCATTTTTCCTCCCCATTATTAAAAAATATTAGTTTGTTCAAGATTTATCATTACAATTAGTATATTATGTATAAAGCCCCGTGTCAACACAAACCGTTTGAGTGTATGGTGTTTGACATGGGGCAGTGCTATGGTTTATGATATATTATTATAAAGAATACCGGAGGGATAAGCTATGAGCAAAAAGGAGCTTGCCGCGCAGTACCATGCCTCGGGCTGCAACTGCGCGATGGCCGTCGGCTGCGCGTTCTGCGACAAGGCCGGCGTGAGCGAGGATGAGATGAAGGCACTCACTCGCCGCTACGGCGGCGGCGCATACAAATACTGCGGCGCGCTTTTGGGCGCGGTTGCCGCGATGAATATGGCAAGCGGACAGCTTAATGAGGACGATCCTGCCGCGCTCGACGGAAAGGCGTCGGACAAGGCCGCCGAGCTTCTGCGCAGATTCGAGGCGAAAAACGGCTCGGTGTTCTGCCGCGAGCTAAAGGGGCGCGACACCGGCGTTGTGCTCCGTCCGTGCCGCGGCTGCGTCGAGGATGCGGCCGAGCTTGCCGAAGAGATATTTGAGGAAAAATAAATGTACCGTATCTTTATCGTCGAGGACGACCCCGGCATAGCTGAGGGCATAAAGCGGCAGGCCGAGGCCTGGGGACTTGAGGTGCGCTGCGCGGACGATCTGCGCAATGTTATGGGCGAGTTTGCAGCCTTTTCGCCGCACCTTGTGCTGCTGGACATAACCCTGCCGTTTTTCAACGGCTATCACTGGTGCAGCGCGATCCGCGCGGTGTCGAAGGTGCCGATAATATTCATATCCTCGGCGGCCGACAGCATGAACATTGTCATGGCAATGAGCATGGGCGCGGATGATTTCATCGCAAAGCCCTTTGACGGCAGCGTGCTCATGGCCAAGATCCAGGCGATTTTGCGCCGCAGCTATGATTTTGCGCCGGGCATGCCCATCATCGAGCACCGCGGCGCAATACTCAACACCGACGACAACTCGCTTTCCTACAACGGGAAAAGCATTGCGCTGACCAAAAACGAATACCGCATCCTGCTGTGCCTTATGCAGAGCCGCGGCAAGGTAGTCAGCCGCGAAAAGCTCATGGAAAAGCTGTGGGAGACCGACAGCTTTGTGGACGAGAACACCCTGACCGTCAACGTCGGCAGGCTGCGCAAAAAGCTCGACGCCGCCGGACTTGAGGGCTTTATCGCGACAAAGTTCGGCGTAGGCTACATAGTGGAGTGATAAAATGAAGCTTTTTGGCGAGTATTTAAAAGAGCATGCGCGGCTTATCGCAGCGTCGGCGCTTGCAGCGGCGATATTCTTTGCAAGCTTTGCCCTTTACGGGCTGCCACTGCTTGCGGTGGCGTATCCTGCGTTGCTGTGCCTTGTGCTGGCGGCCATATTCGTCATACGCGACTTTGCACAGGCAAAACGCCGTCACGCCGAGTTCATGGCGCTCACGGAGATCACCGCCGCAGAGGAGAAGATGCTGCCGCCGGCGAGGAGCATAGACGATGCCGACTATCGTCGGATAATCGCGCTTCTGGCCGAAAGCCGCGAAAAGATAAGCCGCAGCGCTCACCGCCGCTGGAGCGACACGCTCGATTACTACACCGTGTGGGTGCATCAGATAAAAACGCCGATCGCATCCATGCGCCTGACGCTTGAAGGCTCCGACTCGCCGGAGTCGCGCAGACTGTCGGCCGAGCTTGGGCGCATCGAGCGGTATGTTGAGATGGCGCTTGTGTACCTGCGCCTCGATTCCGAAAGCAGCGACTATGTCATCCGCGAGTTTGAGCTTGATCCGTTCATACGCCGCTCGGTGAAAAAATTTGCCGGCGAGTTTATCTCAAAGCGGCTGAGCCTTGAGCTTGAGCCGTCGGGTGCGAGCGTTGTCAGCGACGAGAAGTGGCTTGCCTTCGTCGTCGAACAGGTGCTTTCAAATTCGCTTAAATACACGCGCGAGGGCAGCGTGAGGATATACCTTGCCGAGCCGAAAACACTGTGCATACGCGATACGGGCATAGGCATCGCACCCGAGGATATGCCCCGCATTTTCGATAAGGGCTACACGGGACTCAACGGCCGTGCCGACCTGCGTGCGAGCGGACTCGGGCTGTATCTTTGCCGCCGTGTCTGCCGCAAGCTCGGGCACGGGATATCCGCCGTTTCCGCTCCCGGAGAGGGCACGGAGATAAGGATAGACCTCAGCAGCTATGGCCTCAACCCTGAGTAAAACGGCCTTTGGCCGCAGTGAAGAAGTAATAGGTAATAGTGAATAAGTGTGGTGTGTGCAAGCGCAATATGCGCACCCGTAGGTACGTCAATGCACCGCTAAAAAACGGAACGGATAAATCCGTTCCCTACATGGTGCAGATGAAATTTGCACTAATATAGCACAATCTCCCGGAGCGCGGAACAGCATGGTTTCCACCATTGTTCCGAACCGGGTTCACGCAATAAACGTATAAGGAGTGCGCCAAGGCGCTACTAAAAACATGGGAGTTTTGATAGACGGGAAAAAACTCGCGGAGAAGCTCTGCGAGGAAGTGAAAAGCGAGGCGGCAGCGATGAGCCGCAGGCCCTGCCTTGCGGCGGTGCTGGTCGGAGACGACCCGGCATCGCAGATATATGTGCGCAATAAAGAGCGCGACTGCCTCAAGTGCGGCATCGACAGCCGCCGATATGACCTCGCGGACACAACGTCGGAGGCAGAGCTTCTGCGGCTTATCGCGGAGCTCAACGCCGACGACGGCGTTGACGGCATCCTTGTGCAGCTTCCGCTGCCGGAGCAGATATCCGAGCGCGCGGTGATAAACGCGATCGCACCGGAAAAGGACGTGGACGCGTTCCACCCTATAAACGTCGGCCGCATGGTCACGGGCGAGGGTACGCTTATGCCGTGTACGCCGGCCGGGATAATGGATATGCTGCACGAATACGGCATTTCGCCCGACGGCAAACACTGCGTCATAGTCGGCCGCAGCAACATCGTCGGCCGCCCGATGGGGCTTATGCTGCTCAACGCCGACGCAACCGTGACATATTGCCACCGGCGCACGCAGGATCTTGCGTCGTTTACGCGGCAGGCGGATATTCTCATCGTCGCGGCAGGCTCGCCGAGGCTTATTCGCGGCGACATGGTAAAAGACGGCGCAGTCGTTATCGACGTCGCCATGAACCGTGATCCCGAGACCGGCAAATTCTTCGGCGACGTGTGCTTTGATGAGGTCGAGCCGAAGGCGGCGTTCATAACGCCCGTGCCGGGCGGCGTCGGCCCGATGACACGCGCGAGACTGATGAAAAACATTCTCGCCGCAGCAAAGTGCAGGGCAGAAAAATGAGTGATAAGCGGCTGTACGGAATCGACCTGTTCAAGGCACTGGCTATGTTTCTCGTCGTCGTTCTGCATGTCAACACGCTCGGCACAGCATTCGACAGCAGCGCTCCCGGCTCTGCACAGTGGTGGCTGACCGACGGCATGATGACCGCGGCTTACTGCTGCGTTGACTGCTTTGCTCTGGCAACGGGCTTCCTCATGGCCGAGCGTGCGTTCAGACCGGGACGCATCGTTTCGCTATGGCTTCAGGTCGCGTTTTATGCTGTGGTCACGACGGTCGTGTGGTACTTTGCCGTTCCCGGTGCGGTCGGGATCAAAGATATCGTATCGGCTTTTTTCCCTGTGCTCACGTCAAAATACTGGTACTTCTCGGCGTATTTCGTGCTGTTTTTCTTCATGCCGTTTATAAACGCAATGCTGCATGCGCTCAACAAGCGCTCAAGAGGCGCTCTGCTTGCCGCAGTGTTTGTTTTTCTGTCGCTGCTGCCGACCTTCAGGCCGCTGGGCGTTATCCCGCTCTCGGCAGGATACTGCTTTTTCTGGCTGGCGGCACTGTACATCATCGGCGCATGCATAAAGCTCGACAGGCTGTATGAGCGCGCGAGCGGAAAAACATTCGTGCTTTTGTATTTTGCCTCGATCGCCGTGATGCTGCTGTGGCAGCTCGTGTTCGGTGCGGAAAGCGAGACGCTTATAAGCTATGTTTCGCCGACGGTGCTGCTGTGCTCGGTCGCGCTGCTGTGCGCGTTTTGCCGCCTTCAGGTCGGCGAAAGCTTCAAGGGCGCGGCAAAGTTTTTAAGCTCGACCTCGTTCGGCGTGTATCTCATCCACATAAGCCCGTTTATCTTGGCAAACTACATAGCGGACAGTTTTGCGTTTATCGCCGATCTTAATGCGGCGCTCGTCATTCCGTGCGAGCTTGGCTGCGCGGCGGCAATATACGCCGTGTGTACGCTCATAGAGTTCCTGCGGCAGAAGCTTTTTGCCCTGTGCGGCATTGATCGCCTTGCAGATATCGTCAGTCGGCGGCTTGACCGGGTCGCTGCAAGGCAATAAAAAGAGCAGGCCGGCAAGCGGCCTGCATAAACAGGGTTGTGGGATAAAGATATGAGCCGCGGCCTTGCTTTGCAAGACCTATTGGATAAGCTGTGCTTAGATAATACATCGCCCGCACAGCCTTGTAAAGAGCGAAAAAACACTGCTTTTGTCGAATGGAAAAATTTTTGCAAATAATTCTTTTCCGATCGGGAATACTGAGTGGGAAAGGAGTGTTTGCAAGTGATAATCGACCGCATCGCACTTATTCTGACCATAATCGGCGGCATCAACTGGGGCAGCATAGGCCTGTTCAAATTCGATATCGTCGCATGGATCTGCGGCGGACAGACGGCGACAGTCAGCCGAGTGATATACACGCTTGTCGGCCTCGCCGCGCTTTGGTGCATCTCTCTGCTTTTCCGCAGCGACGCGCTTCCTGATGAGGCATAAATCCTATCAAAAAACACCTTGCGCATGACGCAAGGTGTTTTGCTTTTATGCAGCTTCGGCAGGAGGTTCTGCCGGCTCGACAGGCTCCGTGGGTTCCGGATCGACCGGCTCTGTCGGCTCAACCGGGTCAACGGGATCCGGATCAACAGGTTCAACGGGATCGACCGGCTTTTCGGTCTCGTTCAGGGCGCGGTACAGGAACGTTGCGACCTGGGCGCGGCTTACGACGCTGTTTGGCGAGAACGTATACTCGCCCGTGCCGGTGGTCACGCCGTTTTCGTATGCCCACAGCACCGAGCGATAGCAGAATGTGCCGGCATAGATATCGGCAAAGGGATTTTCGATACCCGGCTCGGTCTGGCCGAGATAGCGCCACAGGAGCGTGACAAACTGCGCGCGCGTGACCTTGCCGTAGGGGTCAAAATACCCGGCGGAAATGCCCTTTGTTATGCCCTGCTCGACAGCCCACTGCACAGCCTTGGCACAATAGCTGCCGTCGGAAACATCATAAAAGGTGCAGGTTTCGCTCTTCGGTGCCGGGCGGCCTGCCGCGCGCCAGATAAAGGTCACGACCTGCGCACGGGTGCACTGCTCATCGGGCAGGAATTTTGCGGCGCTCGTGCCGTTGGATATGCCCTCGTCGATGACCCACTGTATGCCCTCGGCATAGTCGGCATGCCTGCCGTCGGGGCAGACGTCCGTCGCCGAGACCTTGAAGGGATAGCGCTTTTGCATGTAGTTATAGTTTTCGTCTACCGCCTCGATGAACAGCTCATAGCTGCCGGGACCGAGCACGGAGAAATTGAGCTTGCCGTTAAGTGCATAAAGATCGGCAGTTTTGCTCTTGGGGGATGTCTGCACGCAGGAGAAATAGTCGCCGTCCAGATTGCGGATATCGGCATACAGCCATGTTATGGCGCTGCCGGAGCGGACAGAACCGCTTATGCTGAAATCCTCGCCGCTGAGCGTGCCGCTCGGAACAACGGCGCCGGATACCGATATCGTGCCGGAGGGTGAGCCGATCATGCCGTACTGCGGCGTGGCGTAACCCAGAACGGAGTCGTCGCGCGGTCTTTCGCGGCGCTCGACCATGTCGTTTATGCTGTTGCCCTCGATGGTGTATATCGTCGTATCGCTTGCGCGCTCGACAATGGCGACGTGCTCGGCAAGGCCGTCGCGCTTGCCGTTATCTTCAAGCGTGTCGATAAACAGCAGGTCGCCTGCCTGCGGAGTGTACTCCTTCGTGCGCCACAGGCCGCGCTCCTTGAACCATTTCACGCCGCCGAAGCAGCCGGAAAAGTTCGGTATAACGCTCTCGGGAACGCCCGAATAGCGCGCGCACCAGCTTACGAACATCGCGCACCACGGCTGGCCGGGCAGGCCGTACCACGAGCCGTACTTTGTGCCGTTCTGGAATTTTTCGCGGTAACCGAGCTGCGACTCGGCAACGCTCATGAAGCTTTCGCGCCGGCTGCGCCCGGAGTCGGCAAGCGCCGCCGGGGCAAGTCCGAGCAGCATCACCGCCGCAAGGACAAGGCTCATCACTCTCTTTCTCATATCTTTTCTCCCTGTTTCTTTAAAAAAACCGCCGATCGGCATCGGCGGTTTTCATTTTTACTTCTCCAGATTGTTTGTGCGATAAAGGAAGGTCACGACCTGCGCACGGGTAGCCGTGGCGCCGGGTGCAAAGGTGGTGGCCGTAGTGCCGGAGGTCACGCCGTTTTCATATGCCCAGAGTATCGCCGGGGCAAAAACGCTGCTTGAGGAAACGTCGGTAAACGGATTGAAGGTGCCGTAAACCGGCCGGTCCAGATAGCGCCAGAGGAAGGTCACAAACTGCGCGCGCGTGACGGTGGCATCGGGCGCAAAATGAGTGTCGTCAACGCCTGTCGTTATGCCGCGCTCTGCAGCCCATGTGACGGCCTTCGTGTAATATGCGTTATCCATGACGTCGGCAAAGCCGCTCTCGGAGTTCGTCGGCTCGGGCTGACCGGCAAGCCGCCAGAGGAAGGTGACTACCTGGCCGCGCGTGCACTGTCCGTCGGGCAGGAAGCTCGTTGCCGTGTAGCCGCTCGTGATATTGTTTTCCGCCGCCCAGATGATGGCATCGGTGTAGTAAACGTGTTTGCCCTGCGCGTCAATGTCGGTAAACGGGTTTTTGATGCCGCAGACCGAGCACTCGCCGTTTACAAAGTTGTGGCCGAGCTGGCGCACATAGCTTGATTCAAACTTTTCGTTACAGCTTTTGCACTCGTATATCGTGTAGCCGCGCTCGGAGCAGGTCGGCGCAACGACGGTGGTTTTATAATCGTGGACGTGGTTATCGTAGCTCTCCCAAACAAGGGAGCCGCCGTAGTTTTCGCCCTTGTGATCGCCCCACTTCGTGCCGTTTGCAGGATAGACCACGGTGGTCGAAACGCCCTGGAATGCGTTCGGCGCAACATAGCCGTATTCGCCGGAGATGTTTATGTAGTCGATCTGCGCAGCCGAGGGGAATGCGTTGTCGTCAAGGATAAGACTGCGGCAGTCGATGGACACGGACTTGAGGCCCTTGCAGCCGGAGAACGCGTTTTTTGCTATGCGCAGGCTGTCGGCGCGGCTGTATATGCCGACCTCGCGCAGGGCGGTGCAGCCGTAAAATGCGTTTGTTTCGATCGTCGTGCCGCTGCCGCCGTAGCTGGAGTCGTCCTTAACGAAGAACGCCTCGAGCGCCGTGCAGCCGGAAAACAGCGAGCCGGACACGGTCGAAATGCCGGAGGGCAGCTCGGCATAGCTGAGCTTTTTGCAGCCGGAGAATGCGCCCTCGCCGATGTTTGAAACACTTTTGGGAACGGATATGCTCTTTATCGCCGTGCCTGCAAAGGCATAGCTTCCGACGCTTGTGCAGCCGGAGGGGATGCCTATAGTCGAAAGAGCCGAGCAGCCGCGGAAGCATTCGTTGCCGATGATCCTGACGCCCTCGATGCCCTCGATATCGTTCAGCGCGGTGCAGCCGTAGAACGCACCGTCGCCAAGGCGCTTGAGCTCGGCGTTTATCTCAACGGATTTTAGATTTTTGAGGCCGGCAAAGGCATAATTGCCGACGGTTTTAACGCCAGAGCCGATGACAACGGACTTTATAGACGCGGCATAGTCGTGCCAGGGCGACTCAAGCCCATCGGCCGAGTGATAATCGCTCATCTCGCCGCTGCCGCTAATGCGCAGAACTCCGGTGTCCTCGTTGAGGCTCCATTTGAGGTTGCTGCCGCATTCTCCGCGGATGGTAGTATCCTTCCACTGAGCATAGAGCGTGATATCCTTCAAAACGGGAGTGCTCGTTGTTACCTTATTGCCGCCCTCGGGAGCGTCATACCAGCCGAGGAAACGGAAGCCGTCCATGGTCGGCGTGGGCAGGGAGCTTATCTTGCCGTCTATGGTCGCATAGACATACAGCGTGTCGCATTCGCCGCCGCAGGGGTCGAGCATTATGCACGGAACGCGCTGCCACTGAGCGTAGATAGTGGTATCCTTTGTGAATTTATACGAGCTTGTGATCTTCGTTCCGCCGGAGGCGGCGTCAAACCAGCCGGTGAAGGCGTAGCCGTTGCGCGTGGGCGTCGGCAGGGACTTCACGGTGCCCTCGGCAGTGACATAGGCGTTTGCCTCCGAGCAGGTGCCGCCGTTGGGGTCGAGCTTCACCGTCAGAAGGCCGGGGCCGCCGCCGGATTTGTTGGTTATGTACCAGATCTGCGTGATGTTCGCAATGACGTTATCCTGCGAGCCGCGGTTTGTTGCGTTCCAGCTCTGCGAAAGCTTGATGCGCTTTGCGGCCGTGCCGGGGTCGGCGCAGTAGAAGGTATCCGTATCGGCGTCGTAATCGGTCAGCAGCACCGCGTGGGGGATATTGCCGTCATAGATCTCAATGCCCTCGGGGTGCTTGTCCAGCAGGGCGAGCAGCGCGGATTTCTTCTCCGCAGCGCTCATGCCGGAGTAGCTTTTTACGTCAACGGACATGCCCATATAGGAGTAGCTGTATCTCATGCCCGTGCCGTTTATCCACGCGACCGAGCCGAGCGTTGATTCGGTTATCGACTCCCAGTCGGCGTTTCCGTCGATTATGGCGCGGCGGCGCAGCATCATGACAGCCGAGGTCAGCGTACATTTTCCGCTGCCGCTCTGCATGAGGAAAACGTTATCGTCGTTTATTGTTTCGGCCAGCGCGCTTGCCGGTATCATCGTCAGCACCAGCGCAAGCACCAGCAGCATGCTAAGTATACGTTTTTTCATTCTTTCCTCCCGTGAGTTTGCTGAGAATATTTTATAATTATATCTCACGGGAGCATTTCAATCAAGGAATTTCAGAAAATGTTTACATTACCGCCGCCTATGCTTTACATTTTACAGTGCTATTGCATCAGATCAGCAAAGGCGCAAGCGTCAATATGCCCAAATTATCCTCAAATATTTGGTCAAATTGCCCGAGCGGCAGAGGATTGATCCCCCGCCCGGCCTCGATCGTGTAGCCGGGGCGGTCGAAGTTTTGAATAAACCAGTCCTTATACCCGGCAAAGCCCGAGGCAAAGGGCGTTTCCTCGGCGGCATAGCCCGAAACGGCGGAAAATGCTTCGGCTATCTCGCGTGAGCGCGGCGGCAGGAGGTCGAGATAGCGCCAGTAGATCACCTCGCCCTGGGTGTGGTAGGCCAAAGTGAGCTGCGGCGAGAGTGCGAGCGTGAAATCATACATTGCGCGGCTCTCCGGCGCGGACAGCGGAGCCGAGCCGACATAATCGGCCGGGGCCGGACCGACAACGCCGAGGGCGAATTTATTCTCCCTCGCCTGCTCCCACCCGGCCGGATATTGCAGGTTAAGATCCGTGCCGCGGATATTCGCCTTCCAACCCGACGGAAACGGAACGTCGGGGTAATTTTGCGCGATGCGCTTGGCGCCGTCGTAAAATTCGCCGCTCGTAAGCTCGCCGGTGACGAGGTCAACTCCGTCCGGGTCAACGCAGGGCGCTATGTAAACGGCGGCGCTTTGGTAAATTTCTTTCGCACTGCGGCCGAAAATTTTTCCGCCCTCGGCATATGCGCGCGCGAGTTTTTCGGCAAATGAAAGCAGCAGCGGAACGGTTATCCACTCGTTTGCGTGGTGCGCGGCGTTGTAGAAAACGCTTTTTTCGCCCTCGCCGATCGAAAGATACCACAGCGGCCGGCCCATGACCGATTTTCCGAACTGCCCGGTTTTCACAAACGGATACCGCGCCGCGATGCCGCGCACGCAATAGGAAACGAGTGCGGATGTAAAACTGATATTTGTGGGCACAATATCAAACGGGAGCGGAATCACGACAGAGCTGCCGACGGCGAGCTTTTCCGGAACTATACCGGGATTTGCCGTCAGGATCGCCGTCAGCGGCACATTGTAAAGCTGCGAGAGCGCAAACAGCGTGTCGCCGCGGTGGATGCGGTGTGAGGCAAAGCCCGTGTAATACGGCATGAGCGCACGGTGCGTTGCAGGGCCTGCAACGCCGTCGGCAGCAAGACCGTTATCGGACTGAAAGGCACGCAGCGCGGCCTTCGTGGCGCTGCCGAAAATGCCGTCCGGCGCAAGCGAGCGCGCGCCTACGCGCCCCAGCGCAAGCTGCAAAAGCTCCACCGACGGTCCGACAGAGCCAAGCTTCAAAACCTTCATATTATATAAAACCCCCTTTTTTAATAGCGCTTTTAGGCTGCTACGGATACGCATATCTCTGGTGTCACGGTATCGAGACATTGGTGTAAACCGTATTCGTCTCGCGCTACGTTAGTGCGGCATAGCATTTTGTTGCCCGGTGTCGAAGTTACCGACAAAACCGTAAAACTGCCGCCACACATTAGTGAAGTGTTAAATTCTGCACCGCACCCGTAGGGGCGAGCATTGATCGCCCGCATGTCACGATTTACCTGCACCTAAATTTAGCGCTTGTAGGGAACGGATTTATCCGTTCCGCTCGCTATGGTTTTGCCAGTAGCTTCCGGTCGGGCTGACGCAAAAAATGTATTGGTAGCAGCGTTGATGCGCCACTAAAAAATGTGGCGGTTAACACCGCAGATTTAATAACACCTCATCCGTCACCAAGGTGACACCTTCCCCTCAAGCTACGCAGGGGAAGGCATTTTAGAGGCGCTTTTACATTGTACCGATACATTTATTGCGGTATCCCGACCGGGAACTGCCGGCAAAACAAGAACACACGGGCGAGCAATGCTCGCCCCTACGATTCTGTTTCGGTACGGATGAAACCGTTCCCTACGGAGTGCGGTGCATATTTTTACACCGCACTTGCGTTACGCGAGGCAAATCCGGTTTTGTCGGTAACTTCGACACCGGGCTACCAGAGATAGATGTATTGGTAGGTGCGTCAATTCGCCTCTGAAAAGGTAAAAGTTAAAGTGCGGTTCTGAAATATATTTTACGCTCAAGACCACATACTTTATGTGTGGAGGTGAGATATGACGATCAAAAAAATCATGGCGGCGGCGCTGTCGGCGGTGCTGTGCGTTGTGCTGAGTGCGGCGGCGTTTGCCGAATCGCTCGTGCCGGGCGGCGGCGCCGTCGGCATACGCATGACGACCGACGGCGTTGTTGTGGCAGGCGTTTCGGAGGTTCAAACGCCAAACGGCAAGCGCTCTCCGGCAGCGGAGGCAGGGCTTAAAAAGGGCGACGTCATAACGCGGCTCGGCGGAGCCGACATCGGTACGGCGCAGGACTTCAAAACGGCGCTCGCGCAGCTTGACGGCAGCAAGACGACCGTTACGATCGAGCGCGGCGGCAAGGCAAAGCAGCTGAACATCACGCCGGCACAGGACGCCGACGGCGCGTGGAAGCTCGGGCTTTGGCTGCGCGACGGCGTGAGCGGCGTCGGCACGCTGACGTTTTATGACCCCGAGACCGGCGTTTACGGCGCGCTCGGCCACAGCATCAGCGACGAGGCGACCGGCGAGGCTCTGCCGCTCGGCGACGGCGGCATCTACAAGGCGCAGATAGTCGGCATCGTACCCGGCGAGGTTGGCGCACCGGGGCAGCTCGACGGCAAAACCGACTGCACAAAATTCCTCGGCGATATCCGCATAAACTGCGGCTGCGGCATCTTCGGCAAGGCCGACTTTGACGGTCCGACGCTCGAGACCGGCGATTTTGAGACCGGCAAGGCAACGATAAGATGCACGCTCAGCGGCGAGGAAACGCGCGAATACGGCATCGAGATCAAAAAAGTGTACTCCTCGGCGGAGGGCACGACCGTCATGCTGACGGTGACCGATCCCGAGCTTCTGGCGCAGACCGGCGGCATCGTTCAGGGCATGTCGGGAAGTCCCATCATCCAGAACGGAAAGCTCGTCGGCGCTGTGACGCACGTTTTCGTGAACGACCCGACCTCGGGCTACGGCATCAGCATCCGGGACATGCTGAAAACGGCGGAATCGGCAGCGTAAGCGGCAGCAAAAAACCGGGAGTGCGGAAAAATCCGCGCTCCCGGCGATCATACTTATTTATTCATTGTTTTGCCCGGTACGCAGAGCGTAAACAGCAAAAACGCTGCGCTCACGCCGACTGCGAGGTAATACGGAAGCTTCACGGCTCCCGAGGCCAGCCCCGACACGAGCGAGAGGATGAACGGGCTTAAAAACTGCGACAGATACAGCGACGCGGAGATCAGCGGCATGACCGTAGTCGCGGCGGCCTTGCCCTCGTTTGCCGAAGCCGACGAGATGATAAACGGCACTCCGACGCCGTTGGCAAATCCGACAAGAGCCGAGCCTGCGATCGTTCCGCCCCAGCCGCCGACGAAAGCCAGCAGGCAGTAGCCGAGCAGGAACAGCGCCGGCGCGACAAGGCGCGCGCATTTGCCGCTTGCGCGCTTTACCCACACAAACGCCAGGCCTCCGCCGAACGCGACGAGGTCGGTTCCGGCCATGATCACCGCGCACAGGCTCATGGGTATCGCGCCCTCGGCAGCGGTCACGATGGCGAAGTTTGCCGGGTAGATAAAGAACGCGGTCATGAGCAGGAACATGCACAGGATATAGCCCCAGTTCCTGCGCCAGATGCCGCCAGAACCGCCTTTTTCCGCGTCGGCGCTTTCACCCGAGCGTATGCGGTCGTTTGGCATGAAGATAAGGCACAGCACAATACTGATAAGCCCCATGAGGTACACCAGAAAGCTCAGGCGCCAGCTGATATTGGCAAGCACGCCGGCCAGAAGCGTTGCCACAACGCCGCCGAGCTGGTTTGCCGCCGATGACAGGCCCATCAGTCCCTCGCGCTTTTCCGGCGCAAAGTAATAGGTCAAAAGCCCGGTTGACAGCGGCATGATTATGCCGACACCCACACCGACGAGCGCGCGCATGACAAGCACCGCCCAGATCGAATTAAACAGGCCTGCCGCAGCGCCGCCGACCGTGTAAAGCGCAAGGCCGGCCATCGTCAGCGTGCGCGCGCCGAAGCGCGAGGCAAGGCGGCCGAAGAACATATTCGTTATCACGATAAACAGCGCCGGCATGCACACAACAAGCTGCACCTCGAGCCGGCTTGCGTCGGAAAAATGCCGGCGTATCACCTCAAGCGCCGGGGCGACCGCCGCACCGGCCATTACCGTTAAAAGCGAAAGCGACAGTATGCTTGCCGCCAGCGGCTTCAATTTAATTTCTCTGTATCTCAAAAAATCTCCTCCTTTTTTAGAGGCGCATTGACGCACCTACGGATACAGTTTTTGCAGCAGCCCGGTTCGAGGTTGCGGAGAAAACCGTGGGTGCCTCGCGCAGCGTTAGTGCGGTGCTGAATTTACGGTGTACCCTTGTAGGGAACGGATTTATCCGTTCCGTTTGCCACGGTTTCGTCGGCACTAAAATCTATAGCTGTAGGGAACAGGCTTGCCTGTTCCGTGTGTTGCATCTACTGCCGCAGTCAATGCAGCAATACGCAGCAGAGGTTTTGCCCTTTTGCCTTCCCCTGCGTAGCTTGAGGGGAAGGTGTCACCTTTGGTGACGGATGAGGTGTTATTAAATCTGCGGTGCTAACCGCCACATTTTTGAACCGGGCGATCAATGATCGCCCCTACGGGTGCGGTGCAGAATTTAATGCTGCACTAATGTATGGCGGCAGTTTTCCGGTTTCATCGGTAACTTCGACACCGGGCAACCGCAATAAACGCATCGGCACAATTTGAATGCGCCACTGAAAAAATGTAGCGCCTACGGCGCGGATATAATAACACCTCATCTGCCGCAAGCGGCATCTTCCCCTCAAGCTCCGCAAGGGGAAGACAAAAAGGGTGCGCTGCAAAACTCAGCAGCGCACTAACGCAGCGCGAGGCAAATATGGTTTCCTCAGCACCCTCGAACCGGGCAACCGCAATATGCGTATCCGTAGCAGCGTCAAAGCGCCTCTGAAAAAATAAAAAGAGCGTAAGTCCGGTTTGGACTTACGCTCTTTTTGCTACACAACATGTGTGATTATAGCAGATTTTTTGAAAAAGTCAAACGTTTTTGCGACTTATGCCATGGCTTCGTTCTGCTCTTTCTTAGCCATGATAAACTCGTATGCGGTCAGTCCGCCGACGAGGATGAGGCCGATCGCGTCGGTCTTCCAGCCGGGGATGATGAGGGTCAGACCGCCGACGATGAACAGGATGCGGAACAGCCAGTTGAGCTTGCGCTTGACAAAGCCGTTTAGGCCGGCTGCGACGCCGTAGATACCGAGCATCGCGCTCAGGCAGATGGTGACGATATCGACCCAGCTCTCAACATCAACAAAGAGCATCGAGGGGCTGTAAGCGAAAACATAGGGGACGATGAACGCGGCGATGGCGAGCTTTGTCGCATTGACGCCGGTTTTCATCGGGTTTGACTTTGCTATCGCGCTGCCGGCATAGGCTGCAAGCGCAACAGGCGGAGTGATATCGGCGACGATGCCGAAATAGAACACGAAGAAGTGAGCCGCGACCGTGGGCACGCCGAGCTTCATGAGGATGGGCGCGCAGGTCGCCGCCATGATGCAGTAGTTAGCCGTGGTGGGAACACCCATGCCGAGGATGATGCAGCAGATCATGGTCAGGAACAGGCCGATGATAAGGGTGTTGCCGGACAGGGCGACGATGGCGGTGATGAGCTTGGAGGCAAGACCGGTTACGGTGATGCAGCCTGCGATGATACCTGCCATTGCGCAGGCGACGGCGACTGTGATGGTGCCCTTGCCGCCGGCTTCGAGAGCTTCGAGGAACTTTGCCGGAGTAAGGCGGCTGTCCTTATTGATAACGCCGACCACGATGGCCGCGATGATGGACAGTGCCGCTGCCTTCTGCATGGTGTAAACGTTCAGGCTGACGAGAACGACCAGCAGAACGATGGGGATGAGCAGATAGCTCTTGACGGCAAGCTCCTTGCCGGGAACCATTTCGCTGCGCGGAATGCCCTTTAGGCCGAGCTTCTTTGCTTCGAGGTGGACCGCAATGAATATACCTGCAAAGTACAGGAACGCCGGGAGTATCGCCTTGAGCGCGATCTCGCCGTAAGAAATGCCGACATACTCGGCCATCAGGAACGCCGCCGCGCCCATGATGGGTGGCATGATCTGGCCGCCGGTGGATGCAGCGGCTTCAACGGCGCCTGCAAACTCGGGCTTGTAGCCGGTCTTTTTCATCATGGGGATGGTGACGGAGCCGGTGGTGACAGTGTTGCCGACCGAGGAGCCGGAAACCATGCCGCACAGAGCCGAGGATATGACCGCGACCTTTGCCGGGCCGCCGGAGGAAGCACCGGCTACCTTGTTTGCAAGGTCGATGAAGAACTTTGCGATACCGGTGCGCTCAAGGAACGCGCCGAAGACGATAAATACGACGATGAACTTTGCGCAGACGTTTATCGGGGTGCCGATAACGCCGCCGGTGGTGTAGAACAGCGTGTAGATCACGCGGCCGAGAACGAGCTGGATATCCATGCCCTTGGAGAGCATGCTCCAGAACGTGTACACGACCAGTGCGCCGGCAACGCACAGGATGGGAACGCCGACGCATCTGCGGCACAGCTCGACAAGGGAGAGAATGCCGACAATGCCGATGACAATGAAGGTCGGGGTCATTTTCGACGCGCTGGTCAGCACGGCGATTATGGAGTCAAAGTTGAACGCATAATAGAAGAAGCAGGCAGAGCCCACGATCATGATGATCCAGTCAAACCACGGGATGTAGTTTTCCTTGACATGGTGCTTGCTCATGGGGTAGTACAAAAAGCCCATGAGGTCAACGCAGCCGAGGAAGATCATGAGGCGGACCTCAAGCGACGCCGTGCTCCATAGGGTCGAGAAAATGCAGTAGACCGAGAACAGCGCCATGATGCAGCGGATGACCATCTGCGGCGCGCCCGTCCAGATACGGGTGTTCGACTCGCGGTCATACTTTTTCATGACCTCATCGACCTCGGCAGCGGAAACGGTCTCAAGCTCATCGGACGATGCGCTGTCAGTCTTTATCTCCTCAGCCGGAGCCGTCGGATCCTTTTTCTTGGACAGAGACATACGAGAACAATCCTTTCATTCCGATGCTTTGTTGAGCTCAGGGGGTCTCTGAACTCAACAAAGCACCGGGAGTCTTTGTTGTAATGCATTTACTGCAATGACTACGGCACAAAAAAGTGCCGTAGTCATTAATTATACTTTAGTTTTGCGTTAAGATGCCGTTAAACTTATGCGGCGGTGTTAACGGTGATGTCCTTCTCCGCGAAGTACTTTGCAGCACCGGGATGGTACGGTACGTCGGTGATGGAAGAAGCAAAGTCAAGGCTCAGCTCTGCCTTCTTTGCGTGGCCGATCTCGTCGATGTTATCGAAGATAGCGGAAACAAAGTTGTAGACAGCTGCCTCGGAAACGTCGTTGCGAGCGATGACGACTGCTGCAACAGCAACGGTGGTCACGTCTTCGGGAGTGTTGTAGACGTCCTTGGAGATGGTGTACTCCTTGTAGTAGGGGCTGGAAGCGATCAGGTTGTCGATGTGCTCTTTATCGAGGGAGACGAGGTAAACCTGCTTGCCGGTGCCGAGGTCCTGAATTGCGGGGGTGGGAGCGCCTGCGACAACGAATGCTGCGTCGATCTTGCCGTCCTTGAGGCTGTCTGCGGAATCGCCGAAGTCAAGATACTCTGCCTTGATGTCGTTTTCGGTCAGGCCGTATGCGCCGAGAAGGTCAAGTGCGTTGAAGTAAACGCCCGAGCCCTTTGCGCCGATGGAAACGGTCTTGCCCTTGAGGTCGGCAACGGTCTTGATGTCGGGATTGAGGGTCACGATCTGGACCTGCTCCATGTAAAGAGCTGCGACTACGGAGAAGTCGGTCACTTTTTCGGTGAAGAGCTTCTCGCCGTTGTAAGCATAGCTCATAACGTCGGACTGTACGAAGCCGAGCTGAGCTGCGCCTGCGTGGATATCCTCAACGTTTGCCTGAGAACCCTTGCTGACGACTGCGGTAACTGTGGTAGAGGTCTTATCGGAGACCTGCTGTGCCAGAACGGTGCCGAAGGCATAGTAGGTGCCCTGCTCGCCGCCGGTCACGAAGTCGAGGCTGACTTTGCCGTCATCTTTTGCGTCTGTGCCGCCGTTATCTCCGCTGTTCGAGCAAGCGCACAGCGCGAAGACCATAACAACAGCCAGAAGCATAGCTATTATTCTTTTCATTATGTTTTTCCTCCTGTTGAATCTGAATTTTCTGTTTTGAATAATGTCATCTGTAAAAATTCATCACAAATGCATTATACACTCTCGGGAGCGGCATTTCAAGTCCAAAAATGAAATTCGGACTTTGGAAATTTGCAAAAAATTTCGCAAGCTAATGTATTTTTAATTAAATTTTTGCCGTTTTTTCAAGCGTTTTTGCAATATCTGCTCACTATTTTGCAATTTGGGACTATATGTAGTTGCAAAACCGTGGGATGCGCTCCTGCAAGTTTTCTGCTCGCGAATTGCATTTTCGTCATTGTGCCCTATTTTGCGGTGGACTTATTGTTGCTTTTTTACATGGTTTTTGAAGAAAAGACTTGCATAATGCTGATATGCATGTTATATTGTTCTCATCTCAAAAACATATGTTTTTGACTGAAAGACACACAAAGGCGGTAAAGATATGAACATTGCACTTTTGGGCTGCGGAGTTGTCGGCGGCGGCGTTCTGGAGATCGCGGATAAGCGCGCGGACATGTCGGTCAAATACGTTCTCGTGCGCAGGGACAAGCCGGAGCTTGGCGCAAAGGCCGTTAAGGACATAAACATTATATTAAATGATAAAGAGGTCGATACTGTCGTCGAGGTCATGGGCGGCCTGTCGCCGGCGTTTGAATACGTCGCGGCGGCGATGAGAGCCGGCAAAAACGTCGTTACGGCAAATAAGCACCTTGTTGCACATTATTATAAAGAACTTGTCTCGCTTGCGGCAGAATGCGGCGTTGCGTTCCGCTGCACCCCGGCGGTCGGCGGCGGCATACCGTGGCTGGTCAATCTCGAGCGTGTGAAGCGGCTCGACAGCGTGCAGTCGTTCTGCGGCATCATGAACGGAACGACAAACTTCATCCTCGACGCGATGCACACCGACGGCTCGGACTTTTCCGAGGTCCTCGCCGAGGCGCAGAAGCTCGGCTATGCCGAGGCTGACCCTTCCGCAGACATCGACGGACTGGATATCCAGCGCAAAGCCGTCATATCTGCAAACGTTGCGTTCGATGCCTGCCTTTCGGAATCGGATGTTCCCGTGTTCGGCATCCGCAGCATCTTATCCTGCGACACTGCTGCGGCCGAGAGCAGATCGCGCATCTGCAAGATGCTCGCCTTCGGCGAAAAGAGCGCATCGGGCGCCGTGAGCTGCTATGTTGAGCCGTGCTTTGTGCCCTCGGGCGAGCTTGAGGCTGCGGTCTCAACAAACCGCAACGTCATTTCCTTCGTCACGGAGCTTACCGGCAAGGAGAGCTTCTACGGTCAGGGCGCCGGGCGCTACCCCACCGCATACAACGCCGTGGCCGACTGCGCCGACATAATCGGCGGCGTGAAGAGCTTCTACACCTCGCTCGTGCGCGACGTTCCCGTTGACAACAACGTTGCTTCGCACCCGTACTATGTGCGCTTTTCCGGCAGCGACGAGTTTTTAAGCTCGATCGAAGCGGAAAAATGCGGCGAGGGTGTTGTAACGATGCCCGTTCCCGTTGCGAAAATGCACGCATGGGCAGCAAAGGCAAAGGAGGCAGACCCCGGAGTGTTCATAGCCGGGCTCATATAATTACAATGTTAAAGGTTGCAAAATTCGGCGGCTCGTCAATGGCGGACGCCGGACAGTTCAGAAAAGTCAAGTCCATCATCGAGGCAGACCCGGCACGCAAGGTCATCGTCGTTTCCGCGGCCGGCAAGCGCTTCAAGGACGACCACAAGCTGACCGATCTTCTGTACCTGTGCCATGCGCACAAAAAGTACGGCGTCAGCTGCGACCCCGTGTTCGACATGATCGCCGACCGCTATCGCGAGATCTGCGCCGAGCTTGGGCTTTCGGTCGATATCGACTCCGAGCTTTCCGCGCTGCGCGAGGAGATCGAGGCCGGCATATCCAAGGATAAGCTCGTCTCGCGCGGCGAATATTTTTCGGCAAAGCTCATGGCCGATTTCCTCGGCTACGACTTTCTCGACGCGGAGCTTTGGCTGCATTTTTCCTTCGACGGCACCATCGACAAGGAGCGCTCCTACGAGGATCTTGAGCGCCTTGCCTCCGGCCGCAGAATAGTCACTCCCGGCTTTTACGGCGCAATGCCCGACGGCAGCATCCGCGTGCTCACGCGCGGCGGCAGCGACGTGACCGGCGCGCTGGCAGCAGCGGCGCTGGACGCCGACGTTTACGAAAACTGGACGGATGTTTCCGGCATACTCATGGCCGATCCGCGCATAGTTGACGATCCCGACACTATCGAGCGCATAACCTACAACGAGCTGCGCGAGCTGAGCTACATGGGCGCGCAGGTGCTGCATGAGGGAGCGGTGTTCCCCGTGCGCGAAAAGAATATTCCGCTGAACATCCGAAACACGAACGAGCCGGATCACCCCGGCACGCTTATCATGGAGCGCTTTGCCGACGAGGAGATTAGTGACCGCTTCATCACCGGCATAGCCGGGCGCAAAAATTTCTCCATCATCACCGTTTCCAAGGCCGGAATGAGCTCGCAGATGGGCTCGCTGCGGCAGATGCTCGAGGTTTTTGAAAAGCACGGCGTGTGCGTTGAGTACACCCCCTCCGGCATCGACAGCGTGTCGTTCGTCGTCGCCGCAGATAAGGCAAAGGACCGCATTTATTCCATCGTCGGCGAGATCCGCGATGCGCTCAGCCCCGACAACATCCAGATAACCGGCGGAATTTCCGTCGTTGCCGCCGTCGGCCGCCAGATGGCCTTCAAGCCCGGCACATCCGGCCGCATTTTCGCCGCGCTCGGCAAGGCCGGCATCAACATCCGCATGATATCCCAGGGTCCGGACGAGCTGAACATTATCGTCGGCGTAAATAACGATGATTTTGAAAGCTGTGTGCGCGTACTATATAATAGCTTTGTAAAATAAGGAGTAAAGTCAAAATGAAAAAATACAACGTAGGTATTCTCGGCGCGACCGGCGCCGTCGGACAGGAAATGATGAAAATTCTCGCCGAGCGCAGCTTCCCCGTCGGTGAGCTGAGGCTGCTTGCAAGCCGCAACTCCGCAGGCAAGGAGATAAACGGCCACGTCGTCGTCGAGGCATGCAGAGAAAACTTTGAGGGTCTGGATATCATCCTGGGCGCTGCCGAGAACGACATTGCCGAGCGCTTTGTCGATGACATCAAGGCCTCGGGAGCTGTGTTTATCGACAACTCCAGCGCGTTCCGCCTCTGCCCCGACGTTCCCCTCGTCGTTCCCGAGATAAACCCCGAGGACGTGAAAAAGCACAAGGGCGTCATCGCAAACCCCAACTGCACCACCGTCATCTCCTGCACCGCGGTCAACGCGCTCAACGCGGTCTCCCCCATCGAGAGCATGGTCGTTTCGTCCTATCAGGCCGTTTCCGGCGCAGGCGCTGCCGGTCCGAAGGAGCTGTTCGGCGAGGTCGAGGCACTTGCCAAGGGCGAAAGCTACGAGCCGAAGGTCTTCGCTTACCAGATCGCCTACAACGTCATTCCGCAGATCGGCGGCGAGCAGTTTGCCGGCTATACCTCCGAGGAGATGAAGCTTCAGAACGAGGGCAGACGCATCATGCATCTTCCCGAGCTGAAGGTCAGCTGCACCTGCGTGCGCGTGCCTGTCGTGCGCAGCCACAGCGTTTCCATCTGCCTGAAAACCAAAGAAAAGATCTCCGTCGAGCGTGCGCGCGAGGTCATCGCTGCCGCTCCCGGCGTGAAGCTCGTTGACGATCTCAACGCGCTGCAATACCCCATGCCGCTGGACACGCAGAACCAGGATCTCGTTTTCGTCGGACGCATCCGCGAGGATCTCACCGATGAGCGCGGCCTGAACATCTGGTGCTGCGGCGACCAGGTCCGCAAGGGTGCCGCAACCAACGCCGTCCAGATCGCCGAGCTTTTAGTGGCGAATTAAGGCTGCTACGGATACGGTGATTTCCGGTATCCCGGTGTCGAGGGTACCGACAAAACCGTAAAGCAGCTGCCATACATAAGTGCGGTGCTGAGTTTTGCGGCGCACCACCTTTCGCCTTCCCCTTGCGGAGCTTGAGGGGAAGATGCCGCTTGCGGCAGATGAGGTGTTATTAAATCTGCGGTGCTAACCGCTACATTATTAAAATCGGGCGAGCAATGCTCGCCCGATTTTTATGGTTTCGTCAGCACCCACCGATCGGGCAACAGCAACAAATGTATCGGTAGGTGCAGTAATTCGCCTCTAAAAAACAGACAAGCCTGTTCCCTACAGGGTGCAGCGCAAAACTCGGCAACGCTCTTATGTATGGCGAGGCAGCCATGGTTTTACCGGCACACTCGATACCGGGTTCACGCAATATGTGTATCCGAAGGTGCGTCAAATCGCTACTAAAAAAACTGCATCGTACTACAACAGTACGATGCAGTTATTGTTTTTGCTGATGTTTTGGAGCATGGCGGCGCGGAATTTATTACAGCACCTGCGTTACGCGAAACGCTACGGTCTAGTCAGCACCCTCGAGCCGGGTTCACGCAATATGCGTATCCGTAGCTGCGCCAATTCGCCACTAAAAAAACGCGAAACGCTATGGTTTTCACCAATGTTCCGAACCGGGACACCGCAATAAATGTATCCGTAGCTGCCCCAATGCGCCTCTAAAAAACGCCTCTAAAAATTACTCCTTAACGGTCTCCTCGTCGGATGCTTCGGGAGCAGGCTGCTCTGCCTCGATGACGGTTTCGTCTGCTGCCTGAGCGGAGGCTGCGGCTGCTTTTTCGGCAGCGGCTGCGGCTATGGCCGCCTCTGCTGCTGCGTAAGCTGCGGCGTATGCTTCCGGAGTGTAGCCGACGTCTTCGTCGTTATCCTCGGCCGCTGCGGCCGCGAGAGCTGCTTCCTTATCCTTGGCTGCCTTGCTTGCGATGAACGCGAAGATCACGCCGAGGATCGCGGCTCCTGCCAGGACGCAGATAGCGGTCAGATGGAGCGAGCCGGTGTATTCCTGAACGGGAACAAAGTCGAGCTTTGCCGCGGTCTCGCTGACATAGTTGCCTGCCGAGTCAACACGGATGGTGTAAACATAATCGTGGAACTTGGTGACAAGGCCGGTGACGAGGACTGCAACTGCCATGATGGCTGCGATCAGGCTCAGGGTCTTGCCGGTGCGCTTGCTGCCGTTGACTGCCGCAACGATGCCGAAGATTCCGGCGATGATGCCGAGGACGGCTGCAACTGCCAGAGCAACATACATACCGATACGGACATAAACCTCGCTCTTGATGTCGGCTTCCTGATCCTGCAGATACTGCTCTGCCTTGTCGCAGAGAGTCTTGCACTTGTCAAGGTCGAGCATCGGGTAGCCGTTCTTCTCAACGACTGCGCCGTTCTCGTCAACTTTATACATGTTGGAGATGACGTACTCGCCGAACTCCTCGTAAGCTTCTTCGTTTACATGTGCGCGGCCGTCTTCCTTGACGATGAGGTTGTCGGGGATCTCGAGGCCGAACTCGATTGCCAGATACTCGGGCAGGGACTTAACGGTCTGCTCGCCGCCGTAGAAGCTGAAGCAGGGCTGCATGCCTTCAAAAAGTGATCTTGCGCCATCTGCCAGGGTGAGCTCACCCTGCTCGAAAACGGAAAGCTGAGCCTTGCCGTCTTCAAGCTGACCCTTTGCCGTAGCAAGCTTGTTTGCGCCTGCTGCGAGGTCCTGACGGCCTGCCGCGAGCTTTGCCTCGCCTGCCGCGAGCTGCTTCTCGGCCTCTGCAAGCTGCTTCTTGCCGGCTTCGAGCTCTGCAAGACCGTCTTCATACTGCTTGAGCTGAGCCTTGCCGTCGGCTACCATCTGGTTGACGTATGCCGGAAAGTCTGTTACATCTGCGGGAATGTTCAGACCCATCTTGGACGCGATGGGACGGACAACGGAAACAAACCACGCCTGCGCGCTGTCAAAGCCGGGCAGCTTTGCGATGGTGCCGTCGCGGAACTGGACGTACTGGTTGAGATAGGGCAGCAGCGGCTCGATCTTCGCGAGCTTTTCCTTGCCTTCGTTATAAGCCTGGGTGTTGGCGTCGATCTGTGCCTGGCCCTCTGCGAGCTTTTTCTTGCCTGCTTCATAGGCTGCATAGCCCTCTGCAAGAGTTTTCTCGCCTGCTGCGAGGGTAGCCTGGCCTGCGGCATAGTCGCTCAGACCCTTTGAGTACTGGCTGAGACCGTCGGTGTAGGTTCCGACACCGGTCAGGTAGGTCTCTTCGTTCTCTTTGAGTTGGGCAATGCCTGCCCGCGCCGTTTCAAGATTCTCTCTTGCGTAGGCAGCGTCAGCATGCTTATAGTCGTTGATATTCAGCACGTCACGAACGCCGGCGACGCAGGCGAACAGGCCGAATATGCACGCGAGGATAAGGATGATGCTGAAGACCATAAGTAATACTCGTTTCATTTTATTCCTCCCTAATTATGTATAAAATATTACTTAAAGACTTAATGAAAAAATTAAAGGCCAATACAAATCTCCCAATTTTGTTTGACTTTTGTCAGTGTAACACACAATGTCAAAATAGTAAAGAAGAAATGACAGAGTTTTATGAAAAATTTTTAACTTTCTTCTTAGTAAATTTGCCTAAAAAAAGCGGCCTGACCAAATGATATTTAAAAAATTTGGCCAAACCGCCTGATATATTGCATTCTCCTGTTTACATATTATACACAACTTGCCCGTTAAATTGTGAACAATATGTGAATAGCGCATTAATTATTTCAATTTTTTAATTTCGATTTGACGCAGTCACGGATACGGTTATCTCTGGCAGCCCGGTTCGGGACATTGGAGGAAACCGTGGCTGCCTCGCAGCCCAATAATGCGCTGCTGAGTTTTGCTCCGCACCCCGTAGGGAACGGATTTATCCGTTTTTTCAGAGGCGCATAAGCACCGATACCGATACGTTTATTTCGTCAGCCCGACCGGGAACTATCGGCAAAACCATCACACGCGGAACGGGCGAGCCTGTTCCCTACGAGCGACTGATGTCGCAGCGGAGAGGTAATAGCTGAGAGTAAATAGGTGTGGTGTGCGCTTTAATTCAACCCCTCGGCAGCAAAGCTGCTCGCTCCCCTTGACAGGTGAGCCATTGGGGTGCGGTGCAAAAATTAAACACCGCACTAATGTGTGGCGGCAGTTTCCCGGTTTCGTCGGTAACTTCGGCACCGGGCTACCAGAGATATATGTATCCGCAGCCGCCTCAATTCGCCAACGAAAAATAGGTGCCGCCGAGGGCGAGGAGCTCTTCGTGCGCTCCCTGCTCGGTGATGCGGCCGTGCTCGATGACAGCGATGCTGTCGGCATTGCGGATGGTTGACAGGCGGTGGGCAATGACGATGCTCGTGCGTCCGACGCAGAGCCGGTCGAGCGAGGCCTGAATGCGGCGCTCGGTGACGGTGTCCAGCGCGCTGGTCGCCTCGTCTAAGATGAGCACGGGCGGATTTTTCAAAAACACGCGTGCAATGGATATGCGCTGCTTCTGGCCGCCGGAGAGCATCACGCCGCGCTCGCCGATGTAGCTGTCGTAGCCGTCGGGCATCTGCATGATCTCGTCGTGCAGCTCGGCAAGGCGCGCGGCCTCGACGATCTCCTCGTCGGTCGCATCCGGGCGGCCGTAGCGGATGTTCTCGCGCACGGTGCCTGCGAACATGTAAACATCCTGCTGGATGATGCCGATATTGCGCCGCAGCGAGGCCTGAGTTATGCCGCGAACGTCCTTTCCGTCAACGGTGACGCTGCCGTCGGACACGTCGTAAAACCGCATGATCAGCTGGCTGATCGTGGTCTTGCCGCCGCCGGACGGGCCGATGAGCGCAAGCGTTTTGCCTGCCTCGGCACGGAGCGAAACGTGGTGCAGCACCTCGGCGCTGTCGTAGGTGAAGCTTACGTCGTTGAGCGCGATATCGCCTCGGACGCGGCCGATATCGACTGCGTCCGGGGCATCGACGATCTCGGGCTCGGTGCGCATGATCTCAAGAAAGCGCTCGAAGCCGGCAGCACCCTGCATGTAGATCTCGGCAAACTGCGTGAGCCTGCGCACTGGATTGATGAATGTCGAAACGTAAAGCGTGAAGGTTATGAGGTCTATGTAGCTGAAGCGGCCGTTCATGATAAGCACTCCGCCGACTGCGATGACCACGACGGGCATGATACCGGTCGTGAACTCCATGCCGCTCATGAACGCGCCCATGGTTTTGTAGTATTCCTTTTTTGCACCGCGGTACATGTCGTTTGCCGCGTCGAATTTCTGCTTTTCAAGCTCCTCGTTGGCAAATGCCTTTGCCGTGCGCACGCCGGAAACGCCGTTTTCAAGCGCGGAGTAGATGACGCCCATCTTGCGCTTGACCTCCATGTTCGCGTCCTTCATCTTCACGCGGCACTTGAGCGTGAACCACAGGCACAGCGGCAGCAGCACCGCAAGCACAAGCGTCAGCTGCCAGTTTATCGTGAACATGATGATCATCGAGCCGACAATTGTCAGCGCGCAGATGATTATATTCTCCGGGCCGTGGTGGGCAAGCTCGGTGATCTCGAACAGATCGCCGGTGAGCCGGCTCATGAGTGTGCCGGTGCGGTTTTTGTCGTAAAATCCGAAGGACAGCGCCTGCATGTGACTGTACAGATCCTCGCGCATGCGCGACTCGATATTGACGCCCATGCGGTGGCCGAGGACGGTGATGACATAGTACAGCACCGCCTTGAGCACATACGCCGCCGCAAGGATAGCCATGACGACGAAAAACGTCTTGTACATGCTCTGCGGCAGGTAGGTCTGCATACTGCTTTTCGACACATACGGAAACGCAAGGTCGATCGCCGCGACCAGCACCGCGCATATCGTATCGATGATAAACAGCTTTTTCTCACGCACTATGTACGCGACGAATATTTCAAACGGTTTTTTATTCTTAAAATCCATTTTTAATAGCGCTTTAACGCACTCCTTATACATTTATTGCGTGAACCCGGTATCGAGACGATGGTGGAAACCATGCTGTTTCGCGCTCCGGGAGATTGTGCTATATTAGTGCAAAACTTCATCTGCACCCTTGTAGGGAACGGATCTATCCGTTCCGTTTTTTTGGAGGCGAACCGACTCCGTTTTTTTGTTTTTATTGCGCGCCCGGTTCGAAGCTGCACGGGAAACCGCGTGTGCCTCGCGCTGCATAAAATCGTGCTATATTAGTGCGAAGATTGGTCTGCACCTTGTAGGGAACGGCAAAAAACTTTGCACCGCACTACCGGGTTGCGTAGCAGTCACGGTTTATTCCAATGTCTCGAACCGGGCGAGCGCAATATGCGTATCTGTAGCTGCCTCAATTCGCCTCTAAAAAACCGTATCCGCAGCTGCGTCAATTCGCCTCTAAGCACTCGGACATGGCTTTTTGGAATTTGGGCAGGACGCCGATGCCGTTGGTGCGGTGAGGCGGAAGCTGATAGATATCGTGGCCGGGATAGTCGTTGCCCTCGATCAGCAGCGGCCCGTTATCGGTCACGCACACGTCCCAGCCTACAACGCCGACCTGCGGCACGACCTGGCCTGCGCGCTCTACAAGCGCGATGACCTCGTCCCAGAGCGGTATTTTGAAGCCCTTAATGGGCACGCCGGTCAGGGGATGCACGTCGTACAGATGCCCGGACTTATCCAGCGCCGGGTAGATTATCTCGCCCCTGTCCTCCTCTATGGGCACGACCATGCCGCCATTATTGAAGTTATCGACATACTTGCCGTTGCCGATGCGCAGGTACGCGGCGACAACGCGCGTTTTCTTGCCGTGGGTGAAGCTTATGACGCGGCATGTATTGACCGAGCAGGGGTGCAGCGCCATGAGGTCGCGATGCTGCACAACGCACTCCTCCAGCAGCACCTTGCCTGCGCCGTTCAAATACTCGCGCACAGGCTCGGACAGCTCGCGCACGTCGAGCTTCTCAATGCCGCGACCGCATTGCCCGTCAACGGGCTTCACCATGAACACGGGGTGCTTTTCGATGAAAGCGTTAAGCTCGGCGTCGCTCGCGGTGGAGTAGTCGAGCCAGTCACGGTGCAAAAACTCGGAGAAGTTGTGCGCGAATTTGAGCTTATTCTCGATCTCGGGCATGTACGCCGGGTCGTTATACGCCTTGATAAAGCCGTTATTTATGCCTCGCGTGAGCACCGTTTTGCGCTGCGCGGCGTTGAGGTCGTACATCTCGAACAGCCAATAGTCCATATATCCGGCCTGGTAGCGCAGTCCGCACCAGACCATGTCGAAGAATATGAACAGCTTGCTGCGTCCGGACTTCTCGTGGACCTCGTCTATCTTCCGGAACATCTGCTTCCAGTTCAGCCCCGCTATGCGCGCAAGCAGAAATTTTAATTTTCCCATACTATCTCCTTTTTTAGAGGCGCATTGACGCACCTACCGATACATATATTGCGTGAACCCGGTATCGAGAATGCCGACAAAACCGTGGCTGCCTCGCAACCCGTTAGTGCAATGTCAAATCTTTTGCCGCACCTCGTAGGGAACGGATTTATCCGTTCCGCGTGTTATGGTTTCGTCGGCAATCTCCGGTCGGGCTGACGCAATAAATGTATCAATATCTGCGTAAAGGCGCCTCTAATTGCCTTCCCCTGCGTAGCTTGAGGGGAAGTTGTCACCTTGGTGACGGATGAGGTGTGATTAAATCTTTGCCGTCAGGCAACACATTTTAGTGGCGCATTAAAATTTTACTAATACATTTATTTCTGGTAGCCCGGCAGCGCAGACTACGTCTGCGAAGTAATAAGTAAGAGGTAAGAGTGAAGAAGTGCGGTATTCGCCCAGAGGGCGAATGAATTTATATCCGTGCGCTTGCGCACACAATACCTATTCACTATTACCTATTACCTCTCCGCTGCGGCCGACGGCCGCCCGATTCTATCGCTTTCACGCACTCACCGTGCGGACATGGTCTGCGAGGCCGCGACGGCAAGCTCATCGCAGCGGTTATTGAACTCGTTCTCGGCGTGACCCTTGACCCAGTGGCAGCGAACCTCGTGCGTATCGCACAGCTCCAGCAGCTCTGCCCAGAGGTCGGGGTTCAGCGCCGGCTTTTTATCGGCCTTTTTCCAGCCGTTGCGCCGCCACGACACCGCCCAGCCCTTGCTGAGCGCGTCAATGACGTACTTTGAATCCGAGTACAGCTCGACGATGCACGGCTCCTTGAGCGCACGCAGCGCCGAGATCACGCCGGTCAGCTCCATGCGATTGTTTGTTGTCTGCTTTTCGCCGCCGGACATCTCCTTTTTCGCGCCGCCATAGCACAAAATCGCGCCCCAGCCACCCGGACCCGGGTTGCCGGAGCACGCGCCGTCGGTGTATATCGTAACCGTTTTTTTCATCATTTCAGACCGTATTTCCGCATGAGTATGTTGTATTCGTCCTTCTCAATGAGGCCGTTGCGCAGCAGCTCCTTGAGCTGGGATGCTCGTTTTTCCTCATCTGTGCCGTGATAGTCCGGCTCGACGTGCTCGTGGTCATCGTCGCAGCGCGTGAGGTCATCGCGCATCTTCTCGGTCAGACGCTTGCTGATGCTCTCACCCTTGCCGACAAATTTCGACACGTCAAAGTGCTCCGGCTTGAACTCGCGCTTTGCAGGCTCTGTGCGCGCCGGCTGCGCAGCATCGGACTCGGAGTTTTTATCCGCGGCATCTGCCTGAGCTTTTTTCATTGCTATCACCGCCAAAACGACCGCGCCTATCATCAAAACAATGAAAAGCACCGTGCCGCCGCCGATGCCGATGACGTCGGCAAATATAAACAGTGCAACAATGGCCGCAATGACGAGCTTTACAGGGCTGCCGTCCGGCTTCTGATTTCTTCTGTTGTCGTTATTCATCACTTTCTCCTTTTTTAGTGGCGCTTTGGCGCACCTACGGATACGGTTATTGCGTGAACCCGGTATCGAAGTTACCGACGAAACCACAAAACTCTCGCGCTACATCAATGCGGTGTTGAATTTTGCGCGCACCCCATTGGTTCCCCTGTTAAGGGGAGCAGGCGGCTTTGCTGCCGAGGGGTTGAATTATAGCGCACACAATACCTATTAACTATTAACTATCAGCTATTAGCTCTCCGCTGCGGCCACAGCTGCTTGTAGGAAACGGGCTTGCCCGTTCCGCCTGTTATGGGTTAGTCTGCGCTCAATGGTCGGGCTGACGCAATAAATGTATTGGTATCAGCGTAAAGCCGCTATTGAAAAAGTGCCGCAGGCACACCGCAATTATTCGTCATTCATTATTAACTATTCATTTTATTATGACTCTGTCGCCGTGGATCTCAAGCCGACCCTGGCAATACAGGCTTATGGCCTGGGGCAGGAGCTTCCACTCCGCGTCCTCAAGGATGCGGCGCGACAGGCTCTCGGGCGTGTCGTTCGGGAGAATGTCAACGGCCTGCTGGGCGATTATCGCGCCGATATTGCCGTCGATATCCGCGAAAAACGCTGTTGCGCCGGTCACGCGGCAGCCGCGTTCGAGCGCAGCGCGCTCGGGTGCGTCGTCGCAGTTGACGAACGCCGGGATCAGCGAGGGATACACGCCGATGATGCGCTTGCGAAACTGCGTTGATATAACGCCGAGCGGCATGTTATACCCGGCGAGGATAACAAGATCAATGTCCATATCGCGCAGCTTGTTTGACACGGCCATGCTGTAGCTGAGCTTGGTGGGGAAAAGCGATGGCTCGACCACGAAGGCCTCAACGCCGGAGTTGCGCGCACGGCGCAGCGCATAAGCGTCCGACTCCGTGCATATTACCGCGGTGAGCTCAAAATTCGGGATCTCACCGAAGTACATAGAATCAAGAACCGTCTGTAGCAGTGCTCCGTCGCCGGAGACGAGTGCCGCCGCCCTTATCATATAATTTCCCCCTTATTCGCCAAGAAGGCACTTTGCCGTTTCAATGTTCATCTTTTCAACGTTTTTGATATATTCAAATCGCCGGCTTATCATGTCCGCACCTGTTTCGGACAGCGCCGCGTCAATTTCATCAATAAGCCCCTGCGCCGTGACCTCGTCAAAATCCACGCAGGAAATGCCCAGATACTGCGCACAGCCTGATACCTTCGGATCATAGCTCAGGCCGACCGACGGCACCTCGCCGCAGGCCGCATACAGCAGACTGTGCAGCCGCATCGCAACGCACATTTTCATCTGCCGCATGATCGCAATCTCAAGCTCCGCGTCCTCCGTTTTTGGCATTATCTTAAACGGAACGCCAAGGCCGTCTGCTATCTGCTCGGACACGGGAAGATCCAGATCGTAGTTCATGGGCATGAACAGCGGCGTAAGCCCGTGCTTATCATAGCAGACCCGGAGCGCCTTGCGGATCTCGCCGCACTTTTCGTCAAAGCCCGGCCACGAGCGCAGGCCGAGGCAGATATAGCGCCCGTCGGGGTCGATATCGTGGCTGCGCATGAATGCCGCGGCGTCGGCGTCGCTTCTGCAATGCATGTTCAGCACCGGGTCGCCGGTGACGAGCACCTCCTGCACGGTAACGCCGATCTCGCGCGTAAGCTCAAGGCTCAGCGGATCGCGCAGGGTTATCGCGTCAACGCAGCGGTTTATCGTTTTTGCCGCGCGACGGCGGTCGTAATCATAGTTGAGCGGTCCCATGCCGCAGCCGTACATCTGCACCTTGCAGCCGCATTTTTTCGCAAGCGATATCGTGTGCAGATAAAACCACAGGCTGCGCCGGCTCGTGACGTCCTGAACAAGGCTGCCGCCACCGCTTATAAACAGCTTTGAGCGCCGTAGCTCTCGGCGCAGTCGGATAAACTGGCCTCGCCTTATGGCGCTGAGCGCATGCACCGACTTCGTGTGCTTCGGGTTTTTGGAAACGACCGTTATGCGCATGTCGGGATCTATCGTCCTCAGCTGGGCGGCGATAGCAGTGAGCAGGGCTTCGTCGCCTGCGTTTCCGTGGCCGTATGCGCCGCAGATAACCGCGCCGCTGCGCGGCTGAGAGTAGCGCTCAAGAACGGTTTTATATATCTTTAACTGCCTGCGGCAGGTGCTTTCCGTTGAAAATTCACGCTTTGCCTTTTCGTACACCGCCTGTCCGAGCCTTTTGCGAAGCTCCTCGTCGTTTGCAAGGGCGAGGATGCAGCGCGCCATGGTCTCGTGATCGCGCGGTGAAAACAGCATGCCGGTCTCGCCGTTTGTTATGAGCCTCGGCAGACCTCCGACACGGGATGCAACGGTCGGCTTACCGGCGCGCGCAGCCTCCGTCACGGCGTAGGGGAAGGTTTCCGACAGGGAGCTTATCGCATTTATGTCGATGCTGGCATAGTATCCGTCCATACCGTCGCTTATCCAGCCTGCGAAAAACACCTTGTCGCGCACGCCGAGCTGCTCGCACAGACCCTCGAGCATTTCGCGCTCCATGCCGTCGCCGGCTATGAGCAGGCGCAGCCGCTCGTTTTTCTCCGCCGCTCCGGCAAAGCCGCGTATGGTGGTGGCAACGTCCTTGACCGCATCAAAGCGAGCCGCGATGCCGAGAACTATGCTGTCGTCGGGAAAATCGCAGCCGATCTTGCCAAACCACTCGCGCCGCGTGATGCTCGGCGACGGATGCGAAAAGTCAACGCCGTTATATATCGTCAGCAGATCGTTCGGGTCAAAGCCGCGGTCGATGAGGGTCTGACGCATACTGTCGGAAACGCAGACGCGGTAGTCCATGTGGTGCAGCGCAAGCTTGTTTAGCCTGCCGTAGGTCATGGCGGCCAGCGGCCGGCCGAGATAATCGAGCTTGTAGTCGCTGTGGACGGTGCTGATAAAGGGAATGTCAAAATGCCTTTTCAGCAGTGCGCCGGTGAGGTTTGCGCGGCTGCCGTGGCAATGGATGATGTCGTAATTTCCGGTTTCTATGGCCTCGCGCGTTTTTTTCAGCCCCACGCCGAAGCTGCCGGGGAACACCCTCGTCGGTATGCCCATTTCGCGCGCTTCTTTTGAAAAATCGGCCTCCATATAGCAGACGAGGTCTGCGTCGATGTTATCGTTAAGGTCGCGCAGCAGCGACAGAACATGCGTTTTTGCGCCGCCCGAATCGCCGCCGGAGATAAGATGCAAAACTCTCACGTTAACCCCCACTTGTTTCTCAGTGAAAGATAATATATAATATCATGGTAACTTATTATATATTAATAACTAATTGAGGTCAAGGCAAATGACAACTATCTACATGATCCGCCACGCCGAGGCAGAGGGAAACCTCTACCGCATCGTGCAGGGTCAGCATAACAGCTTTATAACGCCGCGCGGTCACAGGCAGATAGCCTGCCTCGCGGAGAGATTCAAGGACGTGCAGCTTGACGCGCTGTATTCAAGCGATCTGCGCCGCACGGTGACGACGGCAGGCGCGATAACGAAGTATCACGCGCTGCAAATGCAGCTCACCGAGCGCCTGAGAGAGATAAACCTCGGCGTGTGCGAGGGCATGAGCTTCGGCGATATGTATAAATTCGACCCCGTGCAGATGGACAATTTCAACAACGATCCTGCGCAGTGGCGCGCCCCGGGGGCGGAGACCTTTGCCCAGTGCACCGAGCGCATAGTTTCGGTCGTTACCGAGATAGCGGTGAAAAACGACGGAAAAACCGTCGCCGTCGTCAGCCACGGCATGGCCATCCGCTCGCTGCTTGCGCACATTCTCGGCGTTGCAAGCCGCGATATTCCCTCGCTTCCTCACGGCGACAACACCGCCGTCAGCAAGCTCATATTCGATAACGGAGCGTTTTCCGTTGAGTATTACAACGATAACTCCCACCTACCGCCGGAGCTTTCGACCTTCGCCCGGCAGAGCTGGTGGAAGAAGGAGACCCGCGGCGCAGACCCCAACAATCTGTATTACGAGCCGCTCGACCCGAACCGCGAGGGAGAAACGTACAAGGAGTTCTACGCAGCCTCTTGGAAAGCCGCGCACGGCGACCTCAAGGGCTTTTATCCCGAAACCTACCTTGCTTCGGCGCGCAGGCATTTTGCCGCAAACGGCAAGGCGATACTCAAGGCATACCGCTCCGACGGCGAGCTTGCCGGCATCGTCGAAACCGACACCGAGCGCTCGGAGGGCGCAGGCGTGGGCTGGATAAGCCTTGTGTACATAAAAGAGCATCTGCGCGGCAGAGGCCTCGGCACTCAGCTTGTCGGCCGTGCGATAACAAACTACGAAATGCTCGGCAGGCAGAAGGTGCGGCTGCACGTTTCGTCTGAAAACGCCTCGGCGATAAAATTTTACGAGGATCTCGGCTTTGAGATACTCGGCAGCGAGCCCGGTGCCGGCGCTCCGCTTTACCTCATGGAAAAGAGATTTGAATAACAATGTCAATGTGGAACATTAACGCGCGTGTGCAGAAGCTTGACACGCGTGATCGGCGTATCATCGCCGTTTCGGACATACACGCAAACATGCCCTATTTTAAAGGGCTTCTCGAAAAGGTCGGCTTTTCCGAGTCCGACGAGCTCATCATTGACGGCGACTTTCTCGAAAAAGGCGAAAAAAGCCTTGAAACTCTGCGCTTTATAATGAAGCTTGCCGAGCGCGGTAACTGCCACGCGGTGTGCGGCAACTGCGACACATGGGCCGATGTGATCGACGCCGAGTGGCAATACTGGAGCTCGCGCATCGTAAAATACATGCTGTTTAAAAAGAGCGGCCTTATGTGGGATATGCTCACGGAAATGGGCGTTGAGATACGCGAGGATATGGACTTTGAAGGCCTCATCCCGGAGCTTGCCGAAAGATTCAAGCCCGAGTGGGACTTCCTGCATGCCATGCCGCACGTCATCGAAACGCCGCACTATATTTTTGCTCACGGCGGCATAAAGCCCGATATTCCCATCGAGCGGCAGCGCGGCGGCGACTGCATGAAGTTTGACGCATTCATGGATTACGGCTACACTTTCGACAAATGGGTCATCGTCGGGCACTGGCCGGTGATGCTGTATCTTGCCGACCATGTCTGCGCAAACCCGATAATCGACCGCGAGCACCGCGTCATCTCCATCGACGGCGGCTGCTCGCTCAAGGATGACGGGCAGCTGAACGCACTTATCATCCCCTATGAGGGCAGCGAGAATTTTTCCTTTGAAGCGTATGACCCCTTCCCCGTGCGCCGGGTGAAAAGCGCGCAGCGCGGCGGCGGAAAGAGCTATTACATCCGCTGGGGCGACAACGACGTGCAGGTGCTGCGCCGCGGCGAGGAATTTTCCCTCGTGCGCCATGTCCGCACGGGTTACGAGATGGAGATACTCACGAAATATCTTTACTCCGACGAGGAGTTTTGCAAGTGCAACGACTCGACCGACCTCGTGCTTTCGCTTGAAGCCGGCGACGAGGTCAGCGTTGTCGAAGAGACCTCGCGCGGCTATCTTGTCAAGCACAAGGGAACGTCGGGCTGGTATTGGGGAGAGCTAATATGATTGAAGATCAGGATTTTTTGCCTGTTTCGCAGGAGGAAATGCATGAGCGCGGCTGGTGGTGGTACGATTTTCTGCTCGTAACGGGCGATGCGTATGTCGATCATCCGAGCTTCGGCCCGGCGGTCATCGGCCGCGTTCTGGAGGCCGACGGCTTCCGCGTTGCGGTGCTCGCGCAGCCGGACTGGCACTCGGCGGCGGATTTTGCGGCCTTCGGCAGACCGCGCCTGGGCGTTTTGATCGGGGCCGGAAACCTCGACTCCATGGTTGCGCACTACACTGCGGCAAAAAAGCGCCGCAGCGAGGACTTTTACTCACCCGGCAAAAAGGCCGGACTGCGCCCGGACAGAGCAACGATAGTCTATTCAAACCGCGCGCGCGAAGCCTTCGGCGCGGATGTGCCGATAATCATCGGCGGCCTTGAGGCCTCGCTACGGCGCTTTGCGCACTATGACTATTGGGACGACAAGGTGCGCCGCTCGATTCTCGTTGATTCGGGTGCGGACATGCTCGTTTACGGCATGGCAGAGTACGCCGAGCGCGAGATAGCAAGGCGGCTTAAAAAGAAGATCCCCGTTTCCGAGATGCGCGATATCCGCGGCACCGCATTTTTGACTCACGATGCGTCGGAATGCGCGTTTGACTCGGTCACGCTGCCCTCGTTTGCCGATGTTTGCGACAGCAAGCGCTTTTATGCGGACGCAACGCGCATAGAATACGCCGAGCACGACCCCGTGCGCGGCAGGGCGCTGATACAGGAGCACGACGGCAGATATCTCATCGTAAATCCCCCGGCAATGCCGCTGGAGACAAAGGAGCTTGACCGCGTGGCCGAGCTTCCGTACACCAAGCAGTATCACCCGATGTATGAGCCGCTCGGCGGCGTTCCGGCCATCGAGGAGGTCAAGTTCTCGGTTATACACAACCGCGGCTGCTTCGGCGGCTGCAACTTCTGCGCGCTTGCCTTCCACCAGGGCAGAATGGTCACAAGCCGCAGCCACGAAAGCATCATCCGCGAGGTCACGGCGCTCACTAAATTCCCGGATTTCAAGGGCTATATCAACGACGTCGGCGGCCCATCGGCAAACTTCCGCCATCATTCGTGCAAAAAGCAGGCAAAGTGCGGCATGTGCGCCGACAGGCGTTGCCTTGCACCGACGCCCTGCCCTAACCTCGACGCGGATCACTCGGACTATCTGGCGCTGCTGCGCAAGCTGCGGCAGATACCGGGCGTGAAAAAGGTCTTTGTGCGCAGCGGCATAAGATACGACTACATGCTCGAGGATAAAAACGACGATTTCTTCGCCGAGCTTGTCAAATACCACATCTCCGGCCAGCTCAAGGTCGCGCCCGAGCATTGCATCGACGGCGTTCTCGACTACATGGGCAAGCCGCACATCGACGTATACGAAAAGTTCATGGACAAGTACAAAAAGATGAACAACCGCTTTTCAAAGGAGCAGTACGTCGTGCCGTATCTGATGTCCTCGCATCCGGGCAGCACGCTCGCCGACGCGGTCGCGCTTGCCGAATACCTCAACAAAAAAGGCCGTCAGCCCGAGCAGGTGCAGGATTTCTACCCCACCCCAGGAACGGTTTCGACCTGCATGTATTACACGGGCATTGACCCGATGACGATGAAATCGGTCTACGTCGCAAAAACCTTCCACGAGAAGGCGATGCAGCGCGCGCTTTTGCAGTGGAAGCGGCCGGATAAGCGTAAGCTCGTCATCGAAGCGCTCAAGGAGGCCGGGCGCGAGGATCTTATCGGCTACGGGCCGGAGTGCCTTGTGCGTCCCGACCGTCCGCCGCGCCAAAAGGCTCCCGAGAAGCCCAAAGCGCCCGAAAAGCAGCAGATAACGAAAAAAGCCGGCTACGCCAAGGGCTGGGCAAAGCCCAAGCCCAAGAAAAACACAAAGCCCGGCAGCAAGAAGAAAGGAAAGTGAACCGCATGAAGTACAAAAGATTCGGAAACACGATAGTCGCGCGCATCGACCGCGGCGAGGAAATACTCGATAAGATCCGCGAGCTTGCTCTGAGCGAGAACATTAAGCTCGCCTCAGTCTCGGCGCTGGGCGCAACGAACGATTTCACCGTCGGCGTTTTCAACACCGCCGAGAAAAAATACTACTCAAACGAGTTTAAGGGTGCGTTCGAGATAGTATCCCTGACCGGTACCATAAACACAATGGACGGACAGTTTTACACGCACATCCACATGTCCGCCGGCAACGACAAGGGCGAGGTATTCGGCGGACACCTTAACCGCGCGATGGTCTCGGCCACCTGCGAAATGGTCGTCACCGTCATCGACGGCGAGATCGACAGATACGCAGACCCCGACGTCGGCCTGAACCTGCTCAAGCTCTGATGCAGTATCTTGCCTATTATCTTGCGGCGATAAACGTCGTTTTGTATGCCCTGATGGGGCTTGATAAGCTCTTTGCAAAGCTGCAAAAGCGCCGCATTCCCGAAAAAACGCTGTTTGCCTTCGCCATTGTCGGCGGAGCGCTCGGCGGTACTCTCGGCATGTACGGCTTCCGCCACAAGACGCTGCACAAGACCTTTGCCATCGGCTTTCCGCTTCTGGCGATCGTTCAGATCGCAGCCGTCGTATTCTTAGTAATTAAATTCGCTTAGAAAGAAGTTTCCCGCAATGAAAGAAAAGATCAAGGGGCTGCTGCTGTGCCTTGTTATTGCAGTTCCGGCATGGCTGCTCGGCCGCAAGTTTGCCGTCGTCGGCGGCCCCGTTATCTCCATCCTGCTCGGCATGATCGTCGGAATGTTTATAAAAAACCGCGCGCCGTTTGACGCCGGCATCAAATTCACCTCGAAAAAGATCCTCCAGTGGGCGGTCATTCTGCTGGGCTTCGGCATGAACCTGACCGTCATCGGACAGACCGGCGTGCAGTCGCTGCCTATAATCCTCAGCACGATAACGACCTCGCTGCTTGTTGCGTTCATCCTCTGCAAGGCGCTGAAGATACCCTCGAAGATATCCACCCTTGTCGGCGTCGGCTCGTCCATCTGCGGCGGCTCAGCAATTGCTGCCACTGCCCCCGTCATCGATGCAAGCGACGAGGAGGTCGCGCAGGCGATATCGGTCATTTTCTTCTATAATGTCATCGCAGCGCTCGTTTTTCCGCTTATGGGCACGCTCCTCGGCTTTTCCACGACCTCCGGCGAGGCTTTCGGCATCTTTGCCGGAACCGCCGTCAACGACACCTCGTCCGTCACTGCCGCCGCCTCGACCTGGGACAGTATGTGGGGGCTCGGCTCGCAGACGCTTGATAAGGCCGTCACCGTGAAGCTCACGCGCACACTTGCCATCATCCCCATCACGCTCGTCCTCGCGCTTATCCGCTCGAAAAAATCGGCCGGTGAAGCCGGGAAAAAGGTCAGCCTCAAGAGCGTTTTCCCGATGTTCATTCTCTATTTCGTCCTCGCCTCGGTCATAACGACCATTGCTCAGTCGCTGGGCGTTGACGCAAGCGTGTTCGCGCCGCTCAAGGAGCTGAGCAAGTTCATGATTATCCTCGCCATGGCCGCGGTCGGGCTTAACACCAACCCCGTCAAGCTCATAAAAACCGGCGGCAAACCGCTGCTTCTCGGCTTCTGCTGCTGGCTCGGCATAAGCTGCGTCGCCCTTGCAATGCAGCATGTTCTGGGGCTTATCGCATGATGAAATGGCTGCTTATCCCGGCCGCCGCAGGCGCTTTGACGCTTGCGGCGGCTTATGCTGCCGTGCGTGTCGGCTGCTATGTTCCGCCTCGGCGCGAGGCCGACGTTTTCTCAATGCCCGACACGGAGCAGTATAATGTCTTTCGCGCGCAGTCGGAAAAAATGATCCGCGACGCGCTGAGCGTGCCATACGAGGATGTGTTTATCACGTCCTTTGATGGGCTGCGCCTGCACGCGAAGTTCTATGCCGCGCCGGATCCGAAGGCGCCGGTACAGATAATGTTCCATGGCTACAAAAGCGCGGCCGAGCGCGATTTCTGCGGCGGTCTGCGCGAGGGCATCGACGGCGGCTTTAATGTGCTGCTGGTCGATCAGCGCGCCCACGGCGAAAGCGAGGGAAAGTACCTCACCTTCGGCGTGAACGAGCGCTTTGACTGTCTTTCGTGGGCAAACTACGCCGCCGAGCGCTTTGGGCGAGATGTGAAGATATACCTCTACGGCATCTCGATGGGCGCTGCGACCGTGCTCATGGCCTCGGCGCTGCCGCTGCCGGACTCCGTTTCCGGCATAGTCGCCGACTGCGGCTACACCTCGCCGAAGGCTATAATCTGCTCTGTTCTGCGCGATCATCACGTTCCGGCCGCGCCCGTTTACGCAGTCGCGCGCATCGGCGCAAAGCTCTTCTGCGGCTTTGACCTCGACTCCGCCTCCGCGCCGGAGGCACTCAGGCGCAGCCACATACCTGTTCTGTTCATTCACGGCGATGACGATCGCTTCGTGCCCTGCCGCATGAGCCGCGAAAATTTCGAGGCCAGCGCCGCCGAGCGCAAAAAGCTGCTCATCGTCCCCAACGCCGGCCACGGCCTGAGCTATATGCTCGACCGCCCTGCCTACCTCTCCGCCCTCCACAAATTTTTAGAGGCGGATTTTTAGAGGCGATTTGGCGCACCTACCAATACATTTATCTCTGGTAGCCCGGTGTCGAAAGTACCGACGAAACCGTCACGTTTCGCGTAACATGAATGCGATGCAGAATTTGTTGTCCCGGTTCGGAACAGTGGAGAAGACCATAGCTGCCTCGCGTAACACAAGTGCGCCGCTGAATTTTTTGCCGCACCCCATTGGTTCCCCTGTCAAGGGGGAGCAGGCTGCTTTGCTGCCGAAGGGTTGAATTAAAGCGCAAATCAAGCCTATTAACTATCAGCTATTAGCTCTCCGCTGCGGCCAACGGCCGCTCGTAGGGGCGAGCATTGCTCGCCCTTTTTTATAATGTTTTTGCCTGCCGGCAATAATTTAATAACACCTCATCCGTCACCAAAGGTGACACCTTCCCCTCAGGCTCCGCAAGGGGAAGACAAAAGTGGGGCGGTCTGTGACCGCCCCAGTGAATAATGAATGATGAATAATTAATAGTGAATAATTGCCGATACGGTTATTGCGTCAGCCCGACCGGAAAGTTCCGACGAAACCGGAACACACGGGCGATCAATGATCGCCCCTACAAGCTGCCGTTGGCCACAGTGAAGAGGTAATAGTGAATAGGTGTGGTGTGCGCAAGCGCACGGATTTAAATTCATTCGCCCTTTGGGCGAATACCTCATTTCTTCACTTTTACCTTTTACTTATTACTTCGCAGACGCAGTCTGCGCTGCCGGGCCACCGGAGATATATGTATCCGTAGGTGCGTCAATGCGCCGCTAAAAGGACGAAAAAAGCTCGCCGTTATGGCGAGCTTGTTTCGGGTAATATCAGGTTATTACACAGCGCGGGTGACCTTACCGCTGCGCAGGCAGCGTGTGCATGCGTAAACATGCTTCGGACTTCCGTCCACGATCGCCTTGACGCGCTTCACATTGGGCTTCCAAGTACGGTTGGAACGCCTGTGGGAGTGAGACACCTGAATGCCAAAGGCAACGCCCTTGTCGCAAAACTGACATTTTGCCATAAGTTGAAGCACCTCCTTGCTTGTGTTTAACTGCGTGCAATTTGCAAACAGCTTATTAATAATAACAGAACGTGCCTGCAATTGCAAGAAAAATTTTCGCCGTTGTAAAAATCGTTGCAAAATAATGCATTTGAGGTTAATATTAATAATGAAATAATATAGTTTAAAGGAGATCGGCAATGGCGAGTAAATATTCTGTTCTGCTGCGGACGATCGTGGAGGAAAACGGCCTTGAGCCGCTGCACACCTCGAGCGATTATGATACGCGGCTTCTGACGGTGGCGGACGTGAACCGCCCCGCGCTTCAGCTTGCCGGATTTTATAATTACTTTGACCCCAACAGACTCCAGATAATCGGCCGGGTCGAGAGCACATATCTTGAGCTGAAAACCGAGGCCGAGCGCCGCAGCTGCTTCGAGGAGCTTATGCGCTATGACATATCGGCGCTTGTTATCTGCCACGGCGCGTCGGTGTTCCCCGAATGCCTGGAGGTTGCGGAGAAATACGACCGCAATCTGTTCGTAACGCCCGAGGATACCTCCGACTTCATGGCCGATGTCATAAGCTCGCTGCACACACACCTTGCGCCGCGCACGACTATGCACGGCGTGCTCGTCGAAGTTCACGGCGAGGGCGTGCTTTTAACCGGCGACTCCGGCATAGGCAAAAGCGAAACTGCGCTGGAGCTTATAAAGCGCGGACACAAGCTCATTGCCGACGATGCGGTGGATATTCGCCGCATAGGGCGCGACAGGCTCGTCGGCACGGCGCCTGAGCTTATACGATATTACATGGAGCTGCGCGGCATCGGCGTTGTCGATGTCAGACATCTTTACGGCGTTGGCGCCGTGAAGCCCGAGGGCGCGATCGACCTCGTTGTGAATCTTGAGGTCTGGGACGATCAGAAGGCGTACGACCGCCTCGGCCTTATAAGCGAAACGCAGGATATCCTCGGAGTGACGGTGCCGAGCGTGACGATTCCGGTGCGTCCGGGCAGGAACCTTGCCGTTATCCTCGAGCTTGCGGCAATGAACAACCGCCAGAAGAAGATGGGCTACAACGCCGCGGAAACTCTCGCGTCAAACGTAGATCATGCCGTTGACAACGGCACGTTTTAATAGGAGATATTATGGAAGGTCTTGAAAAAGCAATTGAACAGATAAAGGAGAACATGCCCAAGCTCGATCTGAGAGAAAACGAGCCGATGCGCAATCACTGCTCGTTCAAGGTCGGCGGCGAGGTGCGCGCGTTTGCCGTGCCGGGCGATCTTTTTGAGATGTCGAAGGTCATGTTCTATCTGCATATGAACGGCGTTTCGCCGCTGACGCTCGGCAAGTGCACCAACGTCATCTTCCCCGAGGAGGGGCTTGATATTATGGTCATCAGCACGGAGAACCTGCGCAAGCTGCGCCTCGGCGAGACGGAGAACACCATCTACGCCGAAGCCGGCGTATCGCTTGCAAAGCTCGCGCAGTTTGCGCGCGACAACGGCCTTTCCGGACTTGAGTTTGCAAGCGGCATTCCCGGCTCGGTGGGCGGCGGCGTTCTGATGAACGCCGGAGCTTACGGCGGCGAGATGAAGGACGTCATCGAATCCGTTGTCGTGTACTACGTTCCGACGCAGGCGCTGACCGAGGTCAGAGGCTCCGACTGCGGCTTTGAATACCGCCGCAGCGGCTTTGAGAAAATAAACTGTGCGATCATGGGCGCGGTGTTCAAGCTCACGCCCGACGATCCCGAGGCCATCGGCGCGCGAATGAAGGAAATGAACGAAAAGCGCACGGCAAGTCAGCCGCTGGATATGCCCTCGGCAGGCAGCGCGTTCAAGCGCCCCGTGGGCGGCTACGCCGCGGCGCTCATTGACCGGTGCGGCCTGAAGGGCTACACCGTCGGCGGCGCGCAGATAAGCCAGAAGCACGCCGGATTTGCGGTCAATACGGGCAGCGCAACATACGACGATGTCGTTGAGCTGCTCGACCACGTCCGCCGCGAGGTCTATGCGCAGACACAGATCACCCTCGAGCCGGAGATACGCATCTACCCCAAGGGCATGATGCTTGTTGACGACTGGCGCGAGAGAAAGCAGACCATCATCGACGGTATGCTCGAGCAGGCAAAGCAGAACGCCGCAGACTCGGCGGCCGAGAGCAGCGACGTTCGGCCGAGCTGAGCGTTTTGGAGAGAGGATATATGGATTTTCTTATCATAACCGGCCTGTCCGGCGGCGGCAAGAGCCAGGCCGCGGACATAATAGAGGATCTGGATTACTACTGTGTGGATAATATGCCCGTTGCGCTCATTCCGAAGTTTGCCGAGCTTTGCGCGGCGACAAAGGGACGCTATGAGAAGGTCGCGCTGGTGACGGATATCCGCGAAAAAAACGGAATAAAGGACATCTTCAACGCCCTTGAAACGCTCAGGGAGATGGACTTCGGCTACAAGATCCTGTTCATGGAGGCAAAGCCGTCGGTCATCGTAAAGCGCTATAAGGAGTCGCGCCGTCCGCATCCGCTGGCGGCAAAGTCCGGCGGCTCGATCGAGGACGCGATACTCAAGGAGACCGAGCAGCTGCGCCCGATACGCGACATTGCCGATTATATCATCGACACCTCGCACCTGACCCTCGGGCAGCTGCACAACGAGCTGTACACTTATTTTTCCGACTCCGCGACCGACCGCGCGATCATGGTAAACGTCATGTCCTTCGGCTTTAAATACGGCATGCCGCTGGACGCCGACCTCGTGTTCGACGTGAGATTTCTGCCCAATCCCTTCTACGTTGAGGAGCTTAAGCTTTTAAGCGGCCTTGATGCGCCGGTCAGGGACTATGTTTTCAGCTTTGAGCAGTCGAATGTTTTCATGGACAAGCTCACGGACATGATAGAGTATCTTCTGCCGCTGTACATAGAAGAGGGAAAGTACAGCCTCACGATCGCCATCGGCTGCACCGGCGGCCGGCACCGCAGCGTTGCCGTGGCCTCGGCGCTTGCCGGGCATCTTAAATGCTTCGGCGTGCCGACGGTGAGCATAAACCGCGATATAAACAAATAAGAATGGAAAAAACCTTCGCACAAAAAGTTAAAACAGAGCTGTGTCAGCCTCGGGTCGAGCGCAAATGCTGTGCTGTTGCCGAGGCCTACGGCGTTCTGCTGTATGCGCACAGCTTTTCGGCAAAGGAAATACGCATAACGACGGCAAGCGACGAGCTTGCCGCGCGCCTTCCGCACCTGATGCGCCGCGCCTTCGGCATTGATTTTGACGAGCCGGAGAAAAGCCGCGGCGTGAAGCATTCGTTCCGGGTAAACGACCCGGATAAGCTGCGCGCGGTGTTCGACGTTGTCGGAAACGACATGAACAGCCCCTCGCTGCACATAAACTTCGGCGTTATCGAGGAACCGTGCTGCAAGGCCTCGTTTATCCGCGGCGCGTTTCTCGCCGGCGGCTCGGTGACGGATCCTGCAAAGCGCTATCACATGGAGCTTGCAACGACGCACTACAGCGTAAGCCGCGAAACATACTCGGTGCTGCTTGAGATGGGCTTTTCGCCCAAGGAGGCGCAGCGCAAGGGCGACTATCTGCTGTATTTCAAAAAAAGCGAGCACATCGAAGACCTGCTGACGACGATCGGCGCGCCGGTCTCGGCAATGGATATCATGTCCGCCAAGGTCGAAAAGGATATGAAAAACAGCATAAACCGCAAGGTAAACTGCGATTCTGCAAACGCCGACAAGGTCGTTGAGGCCGCGGCAAAGCAGATGGAGGCCATCCGCCGCATAGATAAGCTCTATGGACTTGATTCGCTGCCGGATAAGCTTCAGGAGGCGGCGCTGCTGCGCTACGCAAACCCCGAGGCAAGCCTTGCCGACCTTGCCACGCTCTCGTATCCGCCGGTATCCAAAAGCTGCCTGAGCCACAGGCTCAAGAAGCTGCTGACATACACACCTGAGGAAGACTGAATATGAGCTTTGTTCACCTGCATGTTCATACCGAATATTCGCTGCTCGACGGCGACTGCCGCATCGAGCCGCTCGTTGCGCGCGCAAAGGAGCTCGGTCAGACCGCGCTTGCTATCACCGACCACGGCGTCATGTACGGCGCGGTCGCGTTTTACAAGGCCTGCTGCGCTGCCGGCATAAAGCCGATCATCGGCTGCGAGGTCTATGTTGCGCCGAGATCGCGCTTTGACAAGGAGCACGGCGTTGACTCGGAGTACACGCACCTTATCCTGCTGTGCAAAAACGAAACGGGCTACAAAAATCTGTGCTACCTCGTTTCCATGGCCTTCACCGAGGGCTTTTACAACAAGCCGCGCATAGACTGGGAGCTGCTGCACGAGTACGCCGAGGGGCTTATCTGCCTTTCCGGCTGCGTCGCCGGAGCTATACCGCGCATGATAAACGCCGGAAACTACGAGGGGGCAAGGCAAAAGGCGCTGGAGCTGAGCGAGCTTTTCGGCAAGGACGGCTTTTATCTTGAGATCCAGGATCACGGCCTTGAGGCAGAAAAGCGCGCGGCCGAGGGGCTTTTGCGCATCCACCGCGAAACCGGCATTCCACTTGCCGTCACAAACGACGCGCACTATGTTGAAAAAGACGACGCATATTATCAGGACGTTCTGATGTGCGTGCAGATGCAGAAAACCATAACCGACCCTGCGCGCATGAAATTTGAGACCAACGAATTTTACCTCAAGGACGAGGCCGAGATGCGCGCGCTGTTTCCCGAATACCCCGAGGCTGCCGACAACACCGCAAAGATCGCGGACATGTGCGGCTACGACTTCGAGTTCGGAAAATACAAGCTGCCGCGCTTCAAGCTGCCCGAGGGCGAGAGCGACAGCTTTGATTATCTGCAAAAGCTCTGCCGCGCAGGACTTGCGCGCAGATACCCAAACGACGACGGAACCGTTGCAAAGCAGCTCGACTATGAACTTGCCATGATAAAAAAGATGGGCTTTGTCGATTACTTTCTCATCGTTTCCGACTTCATCGCCTACGCGAAAAGCCAGAAGATCCCCGTCGGCCCGGGGCGCGGCTCGGCAGCCGGCAGCGTCGTTTCCTACACTCTAAACATAACCGACGTCGATCCCATAAAATACAGCCTTTATTTCGAGCGCTTCTTAAACCCCGAGCGTGTGAGCATGCCCGATATTGATATCGACTTCTGCGTCAACCGCCGCGGCGAGGTAATCGACTACGTAAACCGCAAATACGGCCACGACCACGTTGCACAGATAGTCACCTTCGGCACGATGGCAGCGCGCGCTGCCGTGCGCGACGTTGCGCGCGTGCTCGACATAAGCTACGGCGATGCCGATGCCGTTGCAAAGGCCATACCCATGGGGCCGAACATGACCATAAAGGACGCACTGCGCGTATCAAAGCCCCTGCGCGACATGTACGAGGGCGACGAGATGCTGCACCGGCTCATCGACGTGGCCGAAGCGCTCGAGGGCATGCCGCGCCACGCGAGCATGCACGCAGCCGGCGTTGTCATAACCGACAGGCCCGTTTACGAATACGTTCCTCTATCGAAAAACGACGAATCGGTCGTCACGCAGTATCAGATGACAACGCTTGAGGAGCTTGGGCTTCTCAAGATGGACTTTCTCGGTCTGCGAAACCTCACAGTGCTCGAGGATGCGGCGAAAATGGTGCGTCGCACCGAGCCGGATTTCGAGGTCGAGAAGATCCCCGACGGCGACGCAGAGGTTTTCAAAATGCTCTCGGAGGGGCACACGAGCGGCGTTTTCCAGCTTGAAAGCACCGGCATGACCGGCGTTTGCACCGGCCTTAAGCCCAAGAGCATTGAAGATATCACCGCAGTCATAGCCCTGTACCGCCCCGGCCCGATGGACAGCATTCCGCGATTTATCGAGTGCTCGGCACATCCCGAGAAGATAAGCTACAAGCACGAGCTTCTGCGCCCGATACTCGAGGTCACCTACGGCTGCATCGTCTATCAGGAGCAGGTAATTGAAATTTTCCGCCGCCTTGCCGGATTTTCGCTCGGCCAGGCGGACATGATCCGCCGCGCGATGAGCAAGAAAAAGCACAAGGTCATCGACGCCGAGCGCGTCGCCTTCGTTCACGGCGACGAGAGCCGCGGCATCGACGGCGCAATAAAGCGCGGCATCCCCGAAAGCGTTGCAAACAGCATCTATGACGAGATCCTTGACTTTGCGTCCTACGCCTTCAACAAGGCGCACGCGGTGAGCTACGCGATAGTATCCTACCGCACGGCGTACATGAAAAAGCACTATCCGCGCCAGTATATGGCCGCGCTGCTCTCGTCGGTGCTCGATAACAGCACCAAGATCGCCGAGTACATCGCCGAATGCCGCGAGATGGGCATAAGGCTTCTGCCGCCGGACGTCAACGAGTCGTTTGCCGATTTCTCCGTCAGCGGAAACGATATCCGCTTCGGCCTTGTTGCGATAAAAAGCATCGGCCGCGGCTTCATAAACGAGCTTATATCGCGCCGCGAGGAGGACGGGCCGTTCCGCAGTCTTGAGGATTTCTGCCGCCGCATGGCAGGCCGGGAGCTGAACCGCCGCGCGGTCGAAAACCTCATCCGCGCCGGAGCGTTCGACAGCATGGGCTTCAAGCGCAAGGCGCTGCTGCGCGTGGCCGGCGTCATGATCGACGGCATCCAGCAGGAAAGCCGCAACAACGTCGAGGGGCAGCTCAATCTGTTCGGCGAGCCGGATTTCGAGGATGCCGGAGCCATCAGGATCAAGATCCCGGAGGTCGAGGAGTACACACGCGCAGAGCTGCTTGCAATGGAAAAGGAGACGGCCGGTCTGTACCTGAGCGGCCACCCGATGGACGAATACCGCGCCGCTGTGCGCAGAGCCGGGATAGTACCCATAGGCGCGATTTTGACAGACTCCGCCTCCGAGAGCGAGAAAAAGGCATATCCCGACGGCGCCGTCGTCACCGTTGCAGGCGTCGTGCAGTCGAGCCGCACGCGCACGACGAAGTCGAACACGCTCATGAGCTACATCAACCTCGAGGACGACACCGGCGCGATGGAGCTGATCGCGTTCCAGCGCGCGCTGGACACAGGCAGTGTGTATATCAAAGACAACGCGCTCATCATCGTGCGCGGCCGCATATCCATACGTGAGGAGAAAGAGCCGCAGCTCATGGTGGACCGCATCCGCCCGATCACAGACCTCGGCAAGATCAAGCCCGAGCCGCCGAGGACAAACGCCGACTCCAAGCTTTGGGTCAAGCTGCCCGGCGAGGACGATCCGCGCCTTGCGCGCATCGAGCTTATCCTCACCATGTTCCCCGGCCAGCAGCAGATGATCATTTACCTCGAGTGCGAAAAACGGCGCATCGGCGCAAAGTGCCTGATACACCCCTCGCTCATCGCCGAGCTGAAAGAGCTCTGCGGCGATGCCAACGTGTTTTTGGAGGCGCATTGACGCCGCTACAAATCCGCGCAATAAACGCGCAATAAACGTATAGGAGGAGCGCCAAAGCGCTACTGAAAAAATGAGTGTTAAAAATGCAGTACATAAGACATCCGGATATGCCGCGGCGGCCGCGCTGTCGGCACTTTTGGTGAAATACCCACTGCGGAAGCTGGGCATGCATAAGGCCAATGCCGCGCTGATGCAGGCGCATGAGGCGGCCAGCGGTGCGTACTTCCTCGCCGCGCTGCTGCACATGGCAACGTCACCGAAGACGAGCGGCTGCAAGGCCGCAAGCGGTGCTGCCGCATTTGCCGTCAGCGTCGTGCTCATCGCCGACTGCCACATGGCAAAGGATCAGACCTCGAAAATGCAGCGTCATCGTATCTATTCCGCGGCTCTGGCCGCTGGCGCCGCCCTCCATGCTTTTTAGCAGCGCTTTACTGCACCTACGGATACGGTTATCTCCGGTGGCTCGGTATCAAAACTGCTGACAAAACCGTGCGGCTTTGCCGAAGCTTATAGCTAGCTGACAGCCATTGTGTGCGCAAGCGCACTTATTTAGTTGCGCATTGACGCAATAAGCGTATCGGTACAGACCAAATGCGCCACTAAACCCCTCGTCAGCAAAGCTGCCTGCTCCCCTTGACAGGTGAGCCAATGGGGTGCAAACAAAAGTTTGGTTCGCACTTGCATAGCACGAGGCAATTATGGTTTTATCCATCGTTTCGATAATGGGCCGCCGAGATATATGTATCCGTAGGTGCGTCAATGCGCCTCTAAAAAATGGAGAAGATATTTATTGCCCGAAAACGGGTCAAAAATCTGAATATACGCATCACGCGCGATGGCGAGGTACATGTAACGGCGCCGCTGCGTATGTCGGACGCAGATATCGAGTCGATACTGGATCGAAAGCGCGGCTGGATCGAAAAGCACCGCGGCCAGATGCTCGAAAAAGCCCGGCTCAGACCGCAGAATTTTGAAAGCGGTGAGACTCTGCGCGTGCTCGGTAAACCGTTTCGGCTTCGCGTTGAGGAGGGCGGCACGCCCGGCGTCGCGATATCCGGCGGCGAGGTCGTGCTCACCATGCGCCCGGGCAGCTCGCGCGAGCAGCGCGAGGCTGCGATCATAGAGTTTTACCGTGTGATTCTCACGCCGATCGCGGAGGAGTATCTTGCGCTGTGGCAGGACAGGACCGGCCTGCGCTGCCGCGAATGGCACACAAAGAAAATGAAAACACGCTGGGGCAGCTGCAACGTTGCCGAGCGCAGGATCTGGCTGAGCGTGTACCTCGCCGCCGAGCCGCGCGAGTTTATATCCGAGGTCGTCCTGCACGAGCTTGCGCACATCAAGTACCCCGGCCACGGCCCGGACTTCAAGGCCTTCATGGATTTTTTTAGAGGCGAATTGACGTAGCTACCGATACGGTTATTGCGGTTGCCCGGTATCGAAACTGCTGACAAAACCGTGACGTTTTGCGTAACGCAAGTACGACGCTGAAGTTTGCACCGCGCCCTGTATGGAACAGGCTCGTCTGTTCCGCTTTTTCAGAGGCGCTTTACTGCACCTACGGATACGGTTATCTCCGGTTGCCCGGTATCTAAACTGCTGACAAAACCGTGACGTTTCGCGTAACGCAAGTACGGCGCTGAATCTTGCACCGCGCCATGTAGGGGCGAGCATTGCTCGCCCATCGCCACGGTTTTGTCGGCGCGAAAATCGACAGTCGTAGGGAACGGATTTATCCGTTCCGCTGTGATGGTTTCGTCGGCACCCACCGGTCGGGCAACCGCAATAAAAGCATCGGCGCAATGTGAATGCGCCTCAGGAAAAAATGTAGCGCCTACGGCGCAGATATAATTACACCTCATCTGCCGCAAGCGGCATCTTCCCCTCAAGCTCCGCAAGGGGAAGACAATGGGGTGCAGCCTAATTTTGCACTAATATAGCACAAACTCCCGGGATGCGAAACATCATGGTTTTTTACCTTTGTTTCGATACCGGGCACTAACATAAACGTATAGGAGAAGCCTTAATTCGCTATTAAAAAATGAAGAAGATCGGAAGTTTTAATTTGGGTCTGGCGTTTGCCGGATGCTTTTTGGGGGCGGGGTATGTCTCCGGGCAGGAGCTGTGGCAATTTTTCGGCTCGTTTGGCACGAAGGGCGTCGCCGGGCTGCTGGTGGCCGTGGCACTGCTGTTTTTCACCGGGATCATAATGATCCTGCTGGGCAGACTCACGAGGCTCAGCGAGATCGACAAGATAGTTGTGCGCCGTGACTGGCCGCTGCTGCGCGGCGCGGTGACGGTGCTGGAGCTGCTGTTTCTGTTCGGTGTGGGCACGATAATGTCGGCCGGCGTCGGCGCGCTGCTCGAGCAGCTGTTCGGCCTTGCGCCGTTCATCGGCTCGGCGGTGTTCGCGGCGCTTGTCGCGGTCGTGTCGCTTGCCGGATTTTCGGGCATGGTCTCGGCGTTTTCGGCAACCGTGCCGGTGCTGTCGGTCGTGACGCTCATATTCGGCATCATGAGTATATGCTCAAACGGCCTTGTTCTGCCGCAGTCGGGCGGCGGCAGCAATCCGCTCATGAGCTCGTGGCTCGTCGCGGCGGTGAGCTTTGCCTGCTATAACGTGTTCGGCAGCATCGCCATGATCGCGCCGCTCGGCCCGTATGTAAAAAGCAAAAAAGCCGCGGTAGGCGGCATTGCGATAGGTGCGTGCGTTCTGCTGATCATCGCCGGAAGCGTGCTCGTTTCCGTCTCGGCAGCGCCGGAAACCGCCGATGCGCAGCTTCCCATGCTCGCCCTTGCTCAGAGCCGCGGCGCAGCGTGGGGCTATGTCTACGGCGTTTTGCTGCTGCTTGCCATGTTCGGCACGGCGCTTTCGAGCCTTGTTGCATTTGTCGGCATGCTCACGGCAAAGTCGGCGCGCATTGCCGGGCACAAAAAGCCGTTCACCGCCGTGTGCGCCCTGTGCATGTTCCTCGGCAGCCTGTTCGGCTTCGGCGACCTCATCGGCGTCGTGTACCCCATATTCGGCTATTGCAGCAGCGTGTTCATCGTCCTTATGGCGGCGCACTATTTTAAAGTTAAAAAACAAAATGTACAAAAGGCGTGACCGTTTGGCCACGCCTATTTTCTATCTGTTTCGGGCAGTCAGGACGATGCTTATCAGTGCTGTGATTATCTTTGCGAAAACTGTGCTCCACCAGATCATTATCTGGCCGCCGAGCAGAGGCGGCAGAGCGAGCATCAGAACAAGCATGAGCACAGGTTCGGCGAAGGTAAGGATATAGGACAGCACGTTCTTCTCGGTTGCATAAAATGCCGCCGTTGAAACTCGTGTTATCGCGTCAAACGGAACCGACACAAGAAAGATCGGCATGACCGCTATGACCCCTGCATTCACCGCGGCGGATGAGCCGAACAGCAGCCCGATCTTGCCCCTGAGCAGATAGATAAGCAGCCCTCCGGCAATCGCCAAAGCCATGGCAAATTCATAAGCCATCGTCTTTGTGTGCTTGAGCGATCTTTTGTTGCCTGCACCGTAAAAACGGCTCATAAGCGGCTGACTTCCGTCGCCGACGCCCTGCAGGAGCAGATAAACGATGCAGATTATATACGATATGCAGGCATAGACCGCGATCGCCTCCTGTCCGCCATAGGACACCGAAAAGCGGTTTATGATAACAAGCGATATATTCGGCGCGAGGGTAAGACCGAACGGGGCAAGGCCGATCTTCAATATCCGAAGTGCCGTTTCCGGAGCGTCGGCAGCTGCGACCTTCAAAGCGAGATTCTTTTTAGCCGCGCAGTAAACAAGCGCCACGGCCATCGTTATGCCCTGCCCGATAACCGTCGCCAGAGCCGCGCCGTACATTCCCTGATTGAGAACCCACACGAAGGCATAGTCGAGGACGATGTTCGCGGCAAAGCCGCAGATCATGGCGATCATTGCCCACACCGAGCCTCCGTAATTGCGCATAAACGGAACAAGCCCTGTGCCGAATATCTGCAAAACGGCGCCGAGGGCGATCACCCTTATATACTCATCGCCGAGCGTGAGCAGCTCGCCCGATGCGCCGAGCGCGGAGAGAATGCTTTTTGAGGCGAGGTACACCGCTCCGGTCAAAATCACGCTGAAAATCAGCATCAGCCACGTTGCCGCGGCAATGTATTCCCGTGCCTTTTCCTCGTTTCCCTCGGCTTTCAGAATAGAATACCTGACAGCGCCGCCCATGCCGAGTCCCGTTCCCACGGCTTGCAGAACCGCCGTTACGGGATATGCAATGTTTATCGCGGAAAGCCCGGCGTCGCCGATGGAGTTGCCGACAAAGAAGCCGTCAACTATGGCATACACGCCGGAAAGTGCAAACGACAGAACGGATGGGATGACATATTGAAAAAATGTCCGTCTGTTACTCATTGCCTAAGCCTCCGTGTGTAGTGATATGTTCCGATAATAGCATTTGCAGATCCAATAGTCAACGGCGCTCGGCGCGATGGCACTCCGGCAAAAAATGACCGCGGCAGAATGCTCTGCCGCGGCTGCTTGCTGCTTAAATTATTTTGCTCACGCCTTGGTCTCGGGCGGAACAATGTCGAAGGTCGGAACGACCTCGATGCTCAGATCGCCGTCGCCCACTTCAAAGTTTGTCAGAACGTCGCTGCCGGCGATGACAAATGTGAAGGTCTCGATATCGTTCGCTCTCATATTGATGCCCACCATACGGTTGAGGTCGGATGCAACGAGCTGACCGTTGAGATAGACCTTTACGATGTACGAGCGGAGGATAATCTCCGAATCAAGCTGGTTTGTGTACTTCGTCTGCACGATGAAATCGCTGCCGCGCGAGAATGCCTTGGTAACGGTGATCGGCAGATTGGAAACCGTGCTGACGCTCTCGGTCGTCGAGTAGAAGCCCTTGCCCTCCTCGGGAACGAAGCGCGCGCCGGTGTAGTAAACGCTCTGGCCGAGCCAGTCGCCGTAAAGCGCACGGGCGGCAAGGCTCTTGGCGTTATACACCTTCAGCTCGTTCGGGTTGCTCGTTGTGAGCGTGTTGGGGATGAGCACGAGCTTGTCGGCGGTGAAGTTAAGGTTGTCGTAAACGCCGCCGCAGATAAGGGCAAGTCGGGTGCTGCCGGTCTTATCCATGCTGTACACATAGCGGTTGAAGGACGACAGGCAGTAGAACTTATCGCCGAATTTATACAGCGAGCGGTTGCGCACGTTTGTCGTCTTGGGGAACTCGCCGACGAGAGTTATCGCGCCGGGAGCTTCGACAGAAACGGCGTAAAGGTTCAGGTCATAGTTGCCCTCGGTGTCATATGCGAGGAAGTACATGACGTGTCCGTCAAAAAAGCTTGTGTTGATCTTATAGTCACAGACCTTTGAGATATTGCCGCTTGCGATGTCGTAGGCATAGAGCTTATCGACGTTCACGCTTGACTCCACGCCCTGCTCGTTTTTGAAAACCATAAGCTCGGCCATCTTGAAATAGATCTTGCCGTTCCAGCCGTAGGGCACGAAGTTCGGAACCTGGGCATAGGGGATGTTCGAGCGTATCGCGTTGAACGCACCGTTTACGATCCTGCCGAATGCGTATGTATAGCCGGAGGGTTTGTCGGCATAATGGGTAAACGCAAGCGCGTAAAGCTGTCCGTCATAGAAGCAGTAGGACTCGATGATATAGCCATCGTAGACAGTGGAGAATGTGCCGCTTGCCGGATCATAGCACATGAGCGCGCCCTTTTCGCTTCCGGTCATGCTGCGGCAGAAGTACACCTTGCCGTTATACACGCTTATGTTGTCAAGATACTGGCCGACCGCGGCGCTGTAAAGCTTGGTGCTCACGCCCGAGGAGCTGACCGCGTACAGGCCGTAGCTTACCGTGTCCACGGTGTCGTAGCCCTTATACAGGCAGTAGTTTGTTTTACCGATCTGGACGGCGATGCTGTCGTTTTCGAGGTTTGCCTCGTATGCGGCCATGTCGGCGTTGACCTTGGAATCGTGACCCTGGCGCAGCGCAGGCTCAACAAGGCGCGAGATGACCGTGGCTATCTGGCCGCGGCTGGTCGTGCTCGTTCCGCAGAAGCGATAGGACGAGTCCATACCGATCATTACGCCGGCGGCATAGAGCTTTTCGACCGAGGCCTTATAATAGCCGGGGATGCTGCTCAGATCGCCGATGGCGTAGTCGCAGATCTTCGGCATATCCTGATCGTCGATCGTCTTGGCAAACAGATACGCGAGGTTATAGCGGTTGATGCTCTGGCTGAGCTTGCTCACCGCCGGGGTTGCCGAGGGCAGCATGCCGCGCTCGGAGCAGTATCTGTAATAGGTCATGAACCATGCCTCGTTCTGGCTCGGCTCGGCAATGAGATTGTCGTTATACGCGGCGTGGATGCGCGCGGCTATCGTTATGGCCTCGGCCCAGCTGACGTTGTTGTTCGGGCGGAAGGTCTTGTCCGTATAGCCGAGCATGATGCCCTTGTTATAGGCGGTCTTGACGCCGGAATAGCACCATGTTTTTGAGCTTACATCGGTGAAGGTGCTGCTGTTCATCTGGCCGATATCGTCAAAAACGGCGAGTCTCTGGCCGGGGATCGCATCGGCCAGCGCACCGACAGACGCGACGGCGAGCAGGCTGCTTACAACAAGCACCAGCGCCAACACTCTGCGAATTTTTTTCATATAGGCAAACCTCCGGGGCAGTAGATTTGTGGTTACAAAACGGTGTCATTTATTATATCAGGTTACATAATATTTTGCAATACTATTTTATAATTATTGTATAGCGAAAACGGCCGCAAGATGGTAAAATGAATGCAAATACAAAAAATCAAGGAGTGTGAACTATGAAATACGGCTTCATCGGACTCGGCAACATGGCCGGAGCCATCATTGCAGGCATGGCCGCCTGCGGCAAGTTCAAAAACGACTATCTCTACGGCTTCAACCGCAGCCAGGGCAAGACGCTTGCGCTGAAGGAAAAGCACGGGCTGATCCCCTGCGCGTCGGCGGCCGAGGTCGCGGAAAAGGCCGACGTGATCATCCTCGCGGTCAAGCCGCAGGTGCTGCCCGAGGTCATGCCGGAGATAGTCAAGGGCGTCACCAAGGACAAGACCGTTATCAGCATCGCCGCCGGCAAGAGCACCGGCTGGTATGAGGAGCGCCTTGCCAAGGGTGTGCCCGTCGTAAGGTGCATGCCGAACATAAACGCAAAGGTCAAGGCCTCGGTCACCGCGATCTGCGGCGGCAAGGGCGCAACGGCCGACGATATAAAGATCGCCGACGGCATTTTCGCGTCCGTCGGCAAGATATATCACATTGAGGAAAAAATGTTCCCGGCGTTCGGCGCGCTGGGCGGAGCCTCCGGTGCGTTTGTGCTGCTTTACATTGACGCGCTGGCTGAGGCCGGAGTGCGCGCGGGATTTTCGCGCCCCATGGCCGAGGAGATCGCAACGGCTACCGTCATGGGCAGCAGCGCTTTGGCTATGGACAGCGATGAGCACCCCATCGCGCTCATGAATCGCGTATGCTCGCCCGGCGGAACCACCGTCGAGGGCGTCTGCAAGCTCAAGGAGCTCGGTTTTGAAACCGCCGTCCAGCAAGCCCTTCAGGCCATAATCGACAAAGACCTTTTTTTAGAGGCGAATTGACGCACCTACCAATACGCATATTGCGGTGTATCGAGACTGCCTGCAAAACCGTAAAACTGCCGCACTACATTAGTGCGGCAGTGGATTTTTTTGGGGCACTCGGTATCGAGGATGCGGAGGAAACCGTGGTTGCCTCGCGTAACGCAAGTGCGGTTTCCTCCGCGCCCTCGAACCGGGCTACCAGAGATAAATGTATTCGTAGGTGCGTCAATGCGCCTCTAATAGAATGTGGCGACGGGCTGCTCGGGGACTTCGCAGGGCGAGTCCTCGATGAAGGTGAGCACGGGGCCTTTTTTGCCGTAAGCGCGGCTGAACTTGAAGTTAATGCGCGCTGTGAGCACATGCCAGGAGTCGCCGACGATGTTTTCGGAATCGCCCCACTGGCAGATCAGCCCGGCAAACTGGATATCCTCGGCGCAGCAGGTCATGACGTGGCGGCCGACGATGAAGTTGCCTGCCGGAACCTTTTTGCGCTTTAAATAGCGGCATTTGAAGCGAACGACCTTGTTTTCGTACTTTTTCGGCTCCTCGGACATATCGCGATACCACAGGGCATAGTCGTCGTCGCCGATCTCGACGATGGGCGCGTCAAGGTCAAACGGCAGAGGATCTTCGATCTCGTCGTACTTGACGGTGCCGTCTGCGTACTCATAGGCGATATCGCTGCGGCGCGAGGCTGCGCGCACGAGCTTGTGCAGCTCCATCTTGTCGATGGAGTCGTCATAGCGGTTGAAAACCGTCAGCTCCGCGCTTTTGAGCTTATCATAAACGAGGTTGCGCATGTTGGCGTTGTAGCTGAGAATGCTGCGCGCATCGGCGAAGAAAAACTCCTGATACACCATCCACATCTCGGGCAGCGCCTGATACAGATCGTCGAGCATCCACATGCCGTTGTACTCGATGACGCATCTCTCGCAGTCGTACTCGTCGAGCCACTTGCGCAGATTGGCGCGCGTAAGCTCGGCCTGCTCCTCGACATTGACCATGAAAACGTTCGGCGCGGAGAACTTATCGGGCGCGTACTCCTCCTCGCCCTCCTCGCAGACGATCAGCAGCGTTCTCTCGCCGCTGTTGAAGCGCTTGTCCTCAAGCGTTTCCTGAATGAACTTGGTTTTTCCGCTCTCGAGAAAGCCCGTGAACAGAAAAACGGGAACTTCTTTAACCTTACTCAATACCGAACAACTCCTTGATACCCTGCTCGTTTATCTTCGAGCCGATGACGCACACACGGCCGGTGACGGCAGCGCCGCCGCGGCGGATGTCTGCCTCACCGGGAACGTAGTCGAAATAGATCCACTGTCCGTCGGTCGAATCTACAAAGCCCTTGGCACGCAGAATCGTGCCGTAGCTTGCGTCCTCGTCGAACTCGCCCAGCGCCTTTCTGACCTCCTCCTCGGTGAACTTCTTCGGAGTCTCCACGCCCCAGGAGGTGAACACCTCATCGGCGTCGTGGTGATGATGGTCATGTCCGCAGCCGCAGGAGCAGCTTTCGCCGTGCTCGTGATCGTGGTCATGGTGGTGCTCATGGTTATGGTCGTGATCGTGGTCGTGATGATGCTCGTTGTGATCGTGGTGCTCCATCTCCTGCATGGTGGTGGACAGCGAGTCGATACGCTCCATAACGTCAACTATCTGCTTGCCGTCAAGCTCCGACCAGGGAGTGGTGATGACGGTCGCATTGGGGTTGAGCTGGCTGAGCATAGCGGTCGCGGTGACGACCTTGCCGTCGGCGGCGGAGTCGGTGCGGCTGAGAACGATAACGTCGGCATTGTGCACCTGATCGTTGAAAAATTCGCCGAAGTTGCGGATGTACATGCGGCAGCGGCCTGCGTCAACAACGGTGACCTTTGCGCCGATCTCGCAGCCGGGCACGCTCGCAACGGCCTTTGCAACGTCGGAGAGCTTGCCTACGCCCGAGGGCTCGATGAGGATGCGGTCGGGGTGATATTTATCAATGACCTTCTGCAGCGCGGCGGTGAAGTCGCCGACGAGCGTGCAGCAGATGCAGCCGGAGTTCATCTCGGTTATCTCAACGCCCGCATCACGCAGGAAGCCGCCGTCAACGGCTATCTCGCCGAACTCGTTCTCAATCAGAACGAGCTTCTCGCCCTTGTAGCCCTCCGCGATGAGCTTGCGGATGAGCGTGGTCTTTCCTGCTCCGAGAAATCCGGAGAAAATGTCTATTTTAGTCAAGGTTATTACCTCCTACATTAATATTCTTGTCTGAAACTTTATTATAACACAGCTTTGCAAATTTGCAAACGTATAAAACAACATCGATTGCCGCTTGCGCCGGCAGTAAAATATATCTATAATAAAGACATAAGCTATAATATTGGGCATAATGGGGATCGGATAATGAATAAGCTGCGTATAACGGCACTCGCCCTATGCCTGAGCCTTGTGCTGGGCATGGCGCTTCCCTGCGCCCTCGCCGAGGATGACGGCGCGCCGAAGCTAAAAAGCACTCAGTGCGCGCTGCTCGGCGACATGGGCAGCGGCAGGATACTTTTCAATATCGACGCATACTCGCGCCGCGAACCGGCAAGTCTTACAAAAATAATGACTCTTCTGCTGGCCGTCGAGGCGATAGAGGCCGGAACGGCTTCGCCCGACGATATGGTGACGGCCTCGGCAGCGTGCAAAACCGGCCTTGAGCATGACAGCTCGACCGCGTATATTGACCGCGGCGAAACGATGAGCCTGCGCGATCTTCTCTACTGCGCGGCGCTTGCCTCGGCAAACGAGGCGTGCAACATTATCGCCGAGCACGTCGCAGGCTCGATAAGCGCCTTTGTAGAGCGCATGAACACGCGCGCAGCGGAGCTTGGCTGCTCCGGCACGCATTTTGCAAACACCCACGGCATGCCGGACGATAACCATTACACCACCGCGAGAGATATTTTTCTCATCGCCTGCGAGGGCATGCGCCACCGGCTTTTCGCGCAGCTTGTCGGCTGCCGCGAATACACGACGAGCGCGACCAACGACTCGCCGGCGCGCGTTCTGGAAAGCTCGAACGCACTCATAACGCCCGACTCGCCGTATTCGGACAAGTACGTTTACCCCGGCGCAGTAGGCGTCAAAACCGGCTACACCGAAAAGGCCGGCTATTGCCTTGTCAGCGCCGTGCAGCGCGACGGCGTGAACGTCATTGCCGTCGTCCTCGGCGCGGACGGCGACACGGCAAACAAGGAGTTTGACAGCTTTGCCGACACGGTGACGTTGCTCGACTGGTGCTTTGAAAACTATTCTTACCGCAGCATCGTTGAGCGCGGCTACCCTGCCGCGGCGCAGCCGATTGAAAAGGACGGCAGGCGCGGCGAGATAACGCTCGTGTGTTCGCAGGAGATAAACGCGCTTGCGGCAAAGGAGCTGGATGCATCAAAGCTCAAAAGCGAGGTCACGCTCTATGCGGAGACGCTGACTGATGTTCCGGCAGAGGGCACGGAGCTTGGCACGGTCACGTTTTCAGACCCCAACGACGGCACTGTCTACGGAACCGTGACTCTCGTTTCTCATGGCGAGGCACAGTTTGAAGAGCCGGAGCCGCAAGCCGTTCGGCCGCAGGAGCTGAGCCGTGAGCAAAAACTCGCAACGGTCATCGTCTGCTCGATCGCGGTGTTTTTGCTGCTGGTGTTCATCCTGCTCCTCGTCCGCCGCAGCCGCAGGATGCGAGGAAAACGGCGCTAAATTTAATGCCGCACTCGCAGGGATCGGTGCATAGCTTTTGCACTAATATAGAACATTCCCCCGGGCTGCGAAACGTAATGGTTTATGCCATCGTTTCGAACCGGGCACCAACATAAATGTAAAGGAGCGGCGTTAATTCGCCTCTGAAAAAACGTATAGGAGAAGCGCCAAAGCGCTACTAAAAAAATGAGTTTTTTGTCTGTGGCAGTCAGAATACTGCTGGCGGTCGTAGTGGGCGGCCTGCTCGGGCTTGAGCGCGAGCGGCGCAGCTCACCGGCCGGATTCAGAACATATATGCTCGTGGCCATCGGCTCGTCGATGACCATAATGCTCAGCCAGTATATCGACCTGATGCTGTCAACGCAGTGGGCAGCGGCCGCGCAGTCCGTCGGCGCAACGCACGACGTTTCGCGCTTCGGCGCGCAGGTCATAAACGGCGTGGGCTTCCTCGGTGCAGGCTCGATCATCCTGACCGGGCGCAAGCGCGTCAAGGGTCTGACCACGGCTGCCGGACTGTGGGCGTCGGCGTGCCTCGGCCTCGCGATCGGCGCAGGCTACTACGAGTGCGTAGCCGTGTCGGTCGCGCTGATCCTCGTGTGCATGTATGCGTTCCCGGCGCTGGAAAACCGGCTGATACAGCGCTCGCGGTACATGAACATCCTCGCCGAGCTTGACGGCATGGAGTGCCTCGGCGGCATACTGAGCACGCTGCGCGAGCAGGGCGTCACAGTGTTCGACATCGACCTGAGCAAGCAGCCGGAGGACAGGCGCGCGCAGCTCGGCGTGCACCTGAGCGTGTATCTGCCAAAGGGTCTGAACCATACCGAGCTTCTCGCGCAGCTTGCGGCGCTCGGCGGCACGGTTTCGATCGAAGAAAGCCAGTAAGGAGGTGCAGCCATGCTTTCATGCTTTGATTTTATAAGGGAATCCACAACGCTGGCCATGGCGCTGCGCCTGCTGCTTGCGTTCATATGCGGCGCGGTCATCGGAGCCGAGCGAGAGATAAAGCGCCGCCCGGCAGGCTTCCGCACGCACATTCTTATCTGTCTGGGTGCTGCGATAACAACGCTGACCAGCCAGTACCTGCTGCTCGGCCTCGGGCTTTACACCGACATCGGCAGGCTCGGCGCGCAGGTCATCGCCGGTATCGGCTTCATCGGCGCCGGCACGATCATCGTCACCGGCCGCCGCCAGGTCAAGGGTCTTACCACCGCCGCCGGACTGTGGGCCTCGGCCATCGTCGGCCTTGCCTGCGGCGCAGGCTTCGTCGAGTGCGCGATCTTCGCGACCGCGGTCATACTCTTTGCCGAGATCGTGCTGATAAAGTTCGAATTCAAGTTCGCCAAAAGCAGCAGGCTATGCACGCTGTACATCGAATATACAAAGCCCGACACCATCCAGACTGTGCTCGAGATGATGAGCGAGCGCTCGCTCAAGGTCTCGAACCTCGAGGTCAGCCGTACCCAGGGCGAGGACGAGGAGCACCGCTACTACGCGCTGCTGTCGGTTCAGACAACGCCGAAGCTCGGCGGCACCGAGCTTGTCCCGGCTATCACCGCCCTCCCCAACGTCTTCGCCGTCGAAGAAATGTAGTTTTAGAGGCGAATTACCGCAGTTACGGATACGCATATTGCCGGTGCCCGGTGTCGAAGTTACCAACGAAACCGGGAAACTGCCGCCATACGTTAGTACGGTGCTGAGTTTTGCGGTTGCCCGGTTCGGGACAATGGAGGAAACCATGCGTGCCGCGCAACCCAGTAGTGCGGTGCTGATTTTGCATCGCGCTCCATTGGCTCCCCTGTCAAGGGGAGCAGGCAGCTTTGCTGCCGAGGGATTGAATTAAAGCGCAAATCAAGCCTATTAACTATCAGCTATTAGCTCTACGGGCGAATACCGCACTTTTTTACTTTTTACTTATTACTTCGCAGACGTAGTCTGCGCTGTCGGGCTACCAGAGATAAATGTATTGGTAGGTGCCCCAATTCGCCACTAAAAAAGGAGAAGAATGGTGGACTATACAGAACTGATATCGAAAATGACGGACGAGGAGAAGGCCTCGCTGTGCTCGGGCGCAGACTTCTGGCACACAAAGGGCGTTGCGCGCCTCGGCATTCCCCAAATGATGCTGACCGACGGGCCGCACGGTCTGCGCAAGCAGATCGGCAAGAACGATCACCTCGGCCTGAACGCGGCGTACCCGGCGACATGCTTCCCGACTGCGTCCGCGGCGGCAAACAGCTGGGACGAGGCCATGATCGAACAGATGGGCCGCCGTCTCGGCGCGGAAACGCGCGCACAGCGCGTCGGTGTGATCCTCGGCCCGGGCGTCAACATCAAGCGCAGTCCGCTGTGCGGCCGCAATTTTGAATACTACTCCGAGGATCCGCTGCTGGCCGGAAAATGCGCCGCGGCGCTCATCCGCGGCGTGCAGTCAAACGGCATCGCCGCCTGCGTCAAGCACTTCGCGGCAAACTCGCAGGAGACGCTGCGCATGACCAGCGACTCGGTCATGGATGAGCGCACCCTGCGCGAAATTTACCTGCCGGCGTTCGAGATCGCGGTCAAGGAGGGGCGCGCAAAGTGTCTCATGACCTCGTACAACATGCTAAACGGGCAGTACACCAACGAAAATAAGCACCTTTTGCAGGATATCCTCACGCGCGAGTGGGGCTACGACGGCCTGATCGTCACCGACTGGGGCGGCGACAACGACAGAGTTCGCGGCCTGATCGCCGGCAACAGCCTTGAAATGCCCGGCACCGTCGGTGAGACCGACCGGCAGATACTCGAGGCCGTGCAGAGCGGCACAGTTAAGCGTGAGCTTCTTGACGAGCGCGTTGCGCGCTTGCTGCGTCTTGTTTCCGATGCCGAGAGCGCGTTTGGGAGCGCGCCCGACTGCGATTTGGCCGAGCATCATGAATTTGCCGCGCGCTTTGCGGAGGAGTGCGCGGTGCTGCTGAAAAACGAGGACGGCATTCTGCCGCTCAAGCCCGGTGCCCGCATCGCCGTAATCGGCGATTTTGCGAAAACGCCGCGCTATCAGGGCGCAGGCAGCTCGCACATCGAGCCGACCAAGCTCGAATGCGGCCTTGACGCACTGCGCGCCGAGGGCGTGAACGTTATAGGCTTTGCGCCAGGCTTCAGGCGAAGCGGCGGCGAGAGCCGCAGGCTGCGCGAGCAGGCCTGCAAGCTTTCCGAGAGTGCGGACGCGGTGCTTATGTGGCTGGGGCTCGACGAGGGCAGCGAGGCCGAGGGCGTTGACAGGCAGCATATGCGCATCGCCGAAAACCAGATACGGCTTCTGCGCGAGGTGAGCGAAGTTAACCCCAACGTCGTAGTCATCCTGTCCTGCGGAAGCCCGGTCGAAGCGGACTGGGATAAACACGCCAAGGCGCTGCTGCACGGGTATCTGGGCGGTCAGGCCGGGGCAAAGGCGATCGCGCGCCTTGTTTCCGGCAAGGCGTGTCCCTCTGGCAAGCTTGCCGAGACCATGCCGCTTAGGCTGTCCGACACGCCGTGCTATATCCGCTACCCCGGAACTGAGCGCACGAGCGAATACCGCGAGGGTATTTTCGTCGGCTATCGCTATTACGACACGGCGAACAAGGCGGTCAAGTATCCGTTCGGCTTCGGCATGAGCTACACGAGCTTTGAGTACGGCGGCCTTGAGATCGCGCCCGACGGCGTGAGCTTCACGATAAAAAACACCGGCAGCGTGCCGGGTGCGGAGATAGCACAGGTCTATGTCGCCGCGCCGAAGGGCGGCGTGTTCTGCCCCGAAAAGGAGCTGCGCGGCTTTGCGCGCGTCGAGCTATCGCCCGGCGAGACAAAGCGCGTTTTTGTCCGGCTCCCCGAGCGCGCGTATCAGTACTGGAACATTGCCGAAAACCGCTGGGCGACTGCCGGCGGGCGATATGAAATCCTCGTCGGCGCGTCATCGCGCGATATCCGCCTGCGCGGCGCAGTCGAAAAGCCGGGCGACGGTGCGCCCGACCCGTACACCGACCCTGTTTTTGCGCCATACCGCCGCGCCGATGTCCTTTTGGTACCGGACGCAAGCTTTGCTGCGCTGCTCGGCCGCGAGATACCGCCACATATGTGGGATAAGGATGCGCCGCTGGAGTTTAATTCCGCGCTCGTTCAGGGGCAGTTCCGCCCCGGACTCGGACGGCTGCTGTATCGCGCACTGCGCCTTGTCTGCGGCTTCTTCCGCCTGACCGGGAACGCGGAGGGCGCAAACAACACTGAGTTTGCCATGAACCTGCCGTATCGCGGCCTTGCGCGCTTCACGGGTGCCGTCACCGAGGTTCAGGTAAAGTCGCTGCTGCGCGCGGCAAATCGCGAGAAAGGCGGCCTGCGCGCGCTCGTTTCCGCATTTGTGCACAAAAAATAGGCTTGCAGTTTTTTCTTTTTGACATATCGTACACTTTGTGCTAAAATATTTTAGGCTGTATGATGGAATACGGTTTACAAAATGTAGCTTAATGTGGTATAGTAACTGCATCTGAACAACAAAGATTAATATGGGAGGAAAACAACATGTGCATTAAGGCAATCGCCAACTTTGACTACGAGGCCGCGAAGGATAACCTCGTTGAGACCGTTAAGTATCTCGACGCAGGCAAGATCCTCGGCGTTGCAGGCAAGCTTCTTGAGATCAATCCCAAGGACGTAGCCCAGAAGATCAAGGACAAGGTCACCGATGAAGACACCCGTCTGTTCGTACAGAGCAAGGTTCGCCTCGTCGGCGATATCCTGACCTGGCCCATCAGCATGATCTCCAGCTTCACCTGATATACAAAAAAGGATCGTAGGGGCGAGCAATGCTCGCCCCTACGATCCTTTTTTGGTACAGGCAAAGTCGCAACAAGCGGAACGGGCAAGCCCATTCCCTACAAGCGACCGCTGGCCGCAGCGGAGAGTTAATAGGTGTGGTGTGCGCTATACTTCACCCCCTCGGCAGCAAAGCTGCCCTGTTCCCCTTGACAGGTGAGCCAATGTGGTGCGGCGCTAAACTCAGCATCGTACTACCGGGTTGCGCGGCAACTATGGTTTCCTCCAATGTTCCGAACCGGGCGACCGCAATATGCGTATCCGTAGCTGCCCCAATTCGCCTCTAAAAAGCCTTGACCGGGGTGGTACAGGGGTGTAAAATGTGGATATAGAAATGTTCACCGGAGGTGTTATAATGAAAAAACAGGTAAACGCCGCAAAGCTTGCCGCATTTGCCGGAGCTGCCGCTGTCGGCGGATTTATATACCTCGTTGCTCCCGGCAAGATCCGCAAGAAGCAGAGATCGCCTTTCCAAAACCGCAATTTTGCCCACCGTGGGCTGCATAAACGTGATAAATCCGTGCCGGAGAACTCACTGGCCGCATTCGAGCGCGCCGCGTCCTACGGCTACGGCATCGAGCTTGACGTTCAGCTGTCGAAGGACGGGCAGGTCGTCGTGTTCCACGACGATACGCTCAACCGCGTCTGCGGAGTTGACGCGCGCGTCGATTCCAAGACCCTTGCCGAGCTTCAGCAGCTCAGCCTTTGCGGAACCGACGAGACGATACCGCTGTTTTCCGACGTTCTCAAAACCGTCAGAGGCCGCGGCGCGCTCATCGTCGAGCTGAAAAACGGCAAAAACAACAAGGAGCTGTGCGAAAAGACCTATGCTCTGCTGCGCCGCTACACCGGCGACTATTGCATCGAAAGCTTCAACCCCTTTATCGTGCGTTGGTTTAAAATCAACGCGCCCGAGGTCGTGCGCGGCCAGTTGGCAAATCCACCGAAGGACTATAACGGCGAGGTAAACGCAGTGACCGGCTTCATCCTCGGCAACGTCTTGCTCAACTTCCTCGCGCGGCCGCAGTTTATCGCGTATAAGATCGCGCCCAAGCCGTTCCCCGTGAAGCTGTGCGAAGCACTCGGCGCGATGAAGGTCTGCTGGACCAGCCACGAATGGGCCAACGAAAAGGGCAACGACACCGTCATTTTCGAGTTCTATAAGCCCAAACTCAAGTTTGATAAGCACTGATATCTATTGAAAAAAGCGCCCTCGGATGAGGGCGCTTTTTTCATGTTCAAAATCGCATCATCAGCTCGCGGTCGATCTCGCGGCCGCTTTTGAAGTAAACGCGCGGAACGCGCTTGCTGACGGCGCAGGTCAGCTCATACGGAATGGTTCCGGCAAGCTGCGCGAGCGTTTCGACCGGGTTATCCGGGCCGAAGATCTCGACCTCGTCGCCGACGCCGACATTGGGCAGCTCGCTGAGGTCGATCATGCTCATATCCATGCATATCCTTCCGCGCTGGGGCGCTGGGCCGTCGGCGGTCATGATGCTGCACCGGTTCGACAGGCAGCGGAAGAAGCCGTCGGCATAGCCGTAGGGGATGACGCCGATGCGCGTCGGCGCGCTTATCGTAAACATGCGACCGTAGCTTATATCCGTGCCCTCGTCATAGATCTTTATCGTGTTTATCATGGCCTTGAGCGCCATTGCCGGGCGCAGGCCGAGCCTTTCGGCAAACTCGCCGCAGCCGTACAGCAGCAGCCCTGGGCGCACCATATCCATGTACGTTTCCGGATACAGCGCGACGGCGCCGGTGTTGGCGCAGTGGCGCAGCGGTATGCGTCGGCCGATGCGCTCCTCAACGGCGGCGACGGTGCTTTTGAAAAGCTCAAACTGCTTTTTGGTGTAGTCAACGTCGGCCTCGTCCGCTTCGTCGGCAACGGCAAAGTGCGTGAACATGCCCTCAACCTCGAGGTAAGGCATACCGCAGCAGTCAACGATGCCGGAAACACCGGTTTCAAAATGCCGCCCGGCGCACAGAACGCCGAGGCGCGACATGCCGGTGTCCACCTTGATGTGAACGCGCAGCTTTGCGCCGAACGCTGCTGCTGCGGCGTTGTATTCGTGCGCCTTGGCAAGGCAGGTAACGGTCTGGGTGATGTTGTTGGCTATAAGGTTCGGCACCTGCTCGGTGGGCGTGTGGCCGAGGATGAGGATGGGCATGACGATGCCGTTTGCACGCAGCTCCATCGCCTCGTCGAGGCTTGAAACGGCCAGATAGTCCGCGCCGAGCTCCTGAATCGTGCGCGCGACGTGAACCGCGCCGTGACCGTAAGCGTCGGCCTTGACGACGCCGAGAAATTTGACATTTTCGCCGATGCGAGCGCGCAGAGCCTTGTAGTTATGCTCTATCGCGTCGAGCGAGACCTCTGCCCATGTTCTGCGGAGAGTGGATCTCATGATATCACCTTCATCCCTGAATGTTAATCGTGCCGCCGGCAGAGACCCGGCTTATCTCCACACCGCCGTAGGTCCCGTAGAAATCCCACTTGACGGAAACGGGGATCGCCGTTGCCTGACCTGCCGGAACGGTGACTTCGATGCTGCGGCTCGTCAAAACAGCATTGTTTCTGACCTTTTCGCTCTTGTAGCTTATGCCGGGGCTCGTGAAGCTGTAGTCAACGCCGGCAACGGTGATAACGCCGTTATGGGGGCCGACGGACAGCGTGTAGGTGCTCAGGATAACGTCGAGCTTTATCGTGACGGTCTCGCTGTTTAGTGAGGTGGCCGTCCAGTTTGCATACATTATCATTTTGGTGCCGGTGTTGCTCTCGAAGCTGCCGGTCTGATTTATCGTGCGGTTTATGACGGCGCTCTGCGTCGGCTGCGGCGCGGCGGTCTGGCCGGGCTGCGCGCTCGGCGAGGGTGAGCTGCTCGGCTCGGCGGTCGGCTGTGCGCTTTCGGTCGGGGCCGGGGTCGGGGTCGAAATGACGCTCGGCGTGAGCGCCGGGGTCGGCTGCGCGCTCTCGGCCGGTACGGTGTCCTTTATGTCGCGGCTTGTAAGCCACATGGAGACCGCGGCGATGATGATGAGCACCAGCACAAGGGCGATGAATATGTTAATTCTGTGCTTGTTCATACAAATTTACTCCGATCTGCCGCCGTGCGGCAAGTGATACAAATGATTATATATCATCACCGGCAAAAAATCCAGTGCTATGTAAGCTGAGCCGTCAGCTTGTAAGCTCCCAGCTCATGTCTATGAGAAAGCGCAGCTTATCATCATCGACTGCGGCAAGCTCAACGCTTATCCAGTGCTCCTTGCTCATGTGGTAGGCTGGGAAAAAGCCCGGCTCGGTGCGCAGAGAGCCTGAAAGCAGCGGATCGCACTTTAAGTTTAAGACCGTGACTATATCCTCCCCTTTCAGGTCGAGCCTGCTGCGCGGTATCTCCATGACGAGGCCGAACCACTTTTTACTGCTTTCGTGGCGAAAGACCTCGTAGGTCGGATTCGATATCCAAGGGAAATCGTTTACGGCGGCATAGTTTTCAAGGATATACTGCCGCAGAGTGTCTCTGTCCATTTCTGTTCTCCTGTTCAAAACGCCATCCGGAGAACCCGGATTGCGTAATACCGTTTGTCACTTATTCTCTTCCGAGCGGCGGCGCGCTTCCTCGAATCTGCGGCGAGCCTCCTCGTATTCCCGGCGTGCCTTTTCGTAATCGTTCCTGCGTGCCTCTGCTTCGAGCTTTTCGGCCTCCTCATTGAATCGGCGGGTCTGCTCGGTAAGCTCGTCGATGCTGTCCGGCTCGGGCGTGTATTCAAGCTTTTCGGTGCGGTGCTTTTTGCTCTTATTGTCCCTGCGGCGCGGCTTGGGTGCCGGCTCATCGTCATCGTCGTCCTCTTCGACTGCATCAAGCTCGGGCTGAATGTCGGCGACGGCCTCCGACGGGCGTGTATATTTCGACTTTTCCCTGCCGTTTACGGCATCGGTGTACGCTCTGCCGCAGACAACGGCGACTATTGCAGCTATGACCGAAACGGCAAGCAGCACGAGCATTGCTATAAGCTGCGTCTGTCCGTTGCCCGATCCGTCCTCGAGCGCATAAGCAAAGCTGCGGTAATCGTTTGACAGACCGTAGATGTTCAGCGCAAGGGATGCGACCGCGGCAATGCTGGCGGCGCCGGTCGCCGCATAGATGCGCGTGCGGTTGGGCTTGAGCGAGGCGAGAACGCCGATAACGCCGGCGATAACGCCGACGATGCTTATGATGCGCAGAAGGTTATACAGGTTCTGGCGAACGTCAAGCTCGCTGTTGAGCTTGTCTGCGTCGTCCTCGACATAGTCGCGCGCGGCCTGGAGCACGGCTTCGTAGTCGCTCTCGTCGCTCACGAGCTTTGCAATGCCCTCGTTTTCCATGAGCACGGCAATGCCCGATTTGACTGCGGCCTCCGCGTCGTCCTGTTCGGTGAGCGTTTCCTTGAGATCATTCATTTTATCAACGTTGTCGTTGAGTTTCTGCTGACCGGCGCTGAGCTGATTTTTGGCCACGGCGAGCTGAGCTTTGCCGTTATCGAGCTGTGCCTTTGCCGCATCGAGCTGAGTTTTGCCGTTATCGAGCCGAGTTTTGGCCGAGGCAAGCTGTGCCTTGCCGTCGTTTATCTCCTGCTCGGCGGCAGATATCTGCGCATTGGCCTCGGCAAGCTGTGCCTGACCATCCTCATATTCTTTCATTGCGGCTCTCGCCTCCTCAAGCGAGGTGAAGCCGAAGCCGCGCAGGATGCTTTCGGCTATCTGGAGCGCCGGGTGCTTGTCGATAAAGGCAAAAAGCTGCTGCGCCTGCTGGTATGCCGGCGTTGCCGCATCAAGCTGAGCCTGTGCCGCGTCGCGCTGAGCCTTCGCGTCGGCAAGCTGTGCTTCGCCCTCGCTCAGGCGCTTTTCTGCCGCCTGATACTCGGCGAGCTTTTCGTTATACTGCTTCTCGGCAGCGTCGTATTCCGCCTGGCCTGCGGCGATCTTTGCCGCTCCGGCGTTATATTCCTGCGTGCCCTGACTGAGCTGCTCGTTGCCCTTCTGGTCGGTCACAACGGATTCTGTGTAGTCCTTTTCGTCCTCGGTGCGGTTTTCCTCCGCCTTGCGCAGATCGGCAACGCGCTTATCGAGTACATCGACAAAGTCGATGATATCGGCCTTTTGGCCGCGCTTGAAGCGCATGATGTCCGACAGCTCATCCGAGCCGCGTCCTGCCGCAATGATCCCGAATACCGAGCTTGCGGCGAGCAGGATGCTCATGATCATTAACAGTGTTCTTTTCATTATATCTTCCTTTCTCCTGCGGAAACACGTTTCCCCCCAATGCTTCCTGCGGAATTACTTTCCCTTGCGCGCCCTGTCTTTGAGCGCTATCTGCTCGAAGTCCTCGTCAAAAAGCGGATGCAGGCGAAGCCTTCTGCCCTTGACGGTCGTGCGCGAGATAAATCTGTCGCCCCAGACGAGCATCTGCGGCAGAACGAACAGCACCAACAGCAGAGATATTATCGTTCCGCGGCCGAGCACAAGTCCGATGACGGAAATTATGCTTTCGGTGCTTATAAAGCCGATAAGAAGTCCGGCGATGACGAGTATGCTGCCGCTTGTAAAAAGCGTGGGCAGAGCGCCGTTGAGCGCAAGGCGTATCGACTTGCGGCGCGAAACATTGCGCTGCCTCAGCTCAAGATAGCGGTTTGAAACGACGATGGCATAGTCGATATTCGCGCCCATCTGTATCGCACTTACGATTAGATATCCGACAAAAAAGATGGAGTTCTGCGTGAAATACGATATCGAGAAGTTGAGCCAGATGCTGCCCTGAATGACCGCGATCAGCAGCACCGAAAGTCCTGCCGAGCGGAACACGAACATGATGACCAGCACGACGAACACTGCCGACAGCACGCTGACCAGAATGTTATCCGTCGAGAACGAATCCTTCAGGTCGCGCGCGGCGGTAGCGTTGCCGGTGACGTAAACATCGTCGCCGTAGTAGCTGTCGGCAACGCCGTGGATCTGCGAGATGAGTGCGTAGCTTTCGTCCGACTGCGTGGGCAGGTCGGAATAAACGAGCATGCGGCTGTAGTGCTGACCCTGAAGCTGTGCCTTGGCGTCGGAAAGCTGAGCATACAGGCTTTCGATCATATCAAGCTTGTCCTGCTCAAGCTCTATCGTGCCGTCCTCGGCAACGTCATACAGGAACAAAAACAGGTCTATAAGCGGAATTTTATATTCGCGCATGTTGCTCTGCACCTGATCGTAATCGGCGTGGCGCGCGGCGTAGTAGACGAAAAGCGCGCTCGCGCTCGTGTCGTCAAGTCCGGCAAGCTCGGAAAACTCGCCGATGGTCAGCTTATCGCCGAGGCGGTAACCGTCCATGACCTCAACGGAGGCAATGCCGAGAACCGAGGTTACATGGTCAAGCTCCGATATCTCGTCGAGCATCTTCGCCTGAGTCTCATAGTCGCCCGTCGGCACGACGAGCGCCATCATGTTATTGTTCCCGAATGTGTTTATGATCTCCTGATGCGCCTTTTGCGAATCGTTCAGGCGCAGGGGGTAATCGTCGCTGTAGTTATACGAAAACGGGCACATGCTCGAGAAGAAGAACGCAGCCACCGCGACACAGATGAAAACAGGCGGCACGATCTTGTGCGTTTTCCACGCAAAGCGGCCGATCGCGTTTATGTTCGGCATAAAGCTGCGGTGCTTTGTCTTTTCAATGGATCGGCTGAACATCAGAAGCAGTCCCGGCATAAGCAGGAACACCGTCAGCATTGAGATAAGTATGGATTTTATCAGTACCTTGCCGAGGTCGCCGCCGAGGCCGAACTGCATGAACGTCATCGCGACAAGGCCACCGATGGTCGTCAGCGAGGACGAGGCTATCTCGGGTATAGCCTTCGACAGTGCCTCCACCGCCGCATCATACGGCTCAAAATACCGCTGCTCCTCGGAAAAACGGTTGCACAGGATGATGGCATAGTCGATCGCCAAAGCAAGCTGCAAAATGAGCGTTACGGAGTTTGCGACATATGATATCTCTGAGAACAAAAAGTTCGTTCCCTGCTGGATGGCAGCGGCCATTGCAAAGGTTATCAGCAGCACAGGCACTTCGGCATAGCTGCGCGAGGTAAGAAGCAGCAGGATTATGACCGTAACTACGCTCAGCGCGCCGATTATGAGCATTTCGCCCAGCAGAGTGCTGCTGAAATCCGTGCCGACCTCGGTGTAGAGCTTTACGTTATCCCGGTCGAACTTTCCGCCGACGAGCGATTTTATCTCGTCAAGAGCCTGTGTGCATATCTCGTCGCTCGATTTTCCGGCAAAGCTCACGGAGATAAGAGCCGTTCCGGACTTATAGTGCTCCTGTGTATCATCGAAGCTTGCCTGACGCACGCCGTCGATATTCTCTATATCCTGCGAAAGCGCCAGCGCGTCGTCATACGAAATGTGTTCGATCATAAGGTCGGCCGTCGCGTAGGTGATAAACTCGCCGTCCATCGCCTTCAGGCCGCGCCGCGTCTCCGTTTCGGCGGGAAGAAACTGATAAAGATCGTTCTGAACCGTCGTAAGGCGCATCGTGTACGCCGACATGCATGCGGCCGCAATGAAAAGAATAAGTATTATTTTTCTGCTGTCTATGATAAATTTGGCTAATTTGTGCATCTGATTCTCCCACGGGTGATGTATCTACATATTTTATTACACAGATAAAAAAACATCAAGGGATTATTGTCAAGTTTTTATTAATTTCCTTGTGTTTGGGATAAAAGCATTATATAATTCATGTGCGCCGCAAGGTGCAAAACAATATAAGGAGAGCGCGAAAGCGCTGCCGTAAAATGGTTAAGCTGTTATCAAAACTGTTCATAAAAAATCCGACGGAGTATACGGATCCTTCGGTGCGCAAGGCTTACGGAACGCTGTGCAGCCTGCTGGGGATATTCCTCAACGCACTGCTGTTTGCCGGCAAGTATGCCGCCGGCGTGATATCCGGCTCGATAGCCATAACCGCCGATGCGTTCAACAACCTATCCGACGCCGGCGCGTCGGCGATATCGCTGCTGGGCTTCCGGCTTTCGGGCAAAAAGCCCGATCCCGACCACCCCTTCGGCCACGGCAGGATAGAATATATCTCCGGCCTCGCAGTCGCGGCGCTGATCGTCATCATGGGCGTTGAGCTGCTGATAAGCTCGGTTGAAAAGATACTCAGCCCCGAGCCGGTCGAGGTCGGCCTGCTCCCGGCGGCGATACTGCTTGCGTCAATCCTCGTCAAGCTGTATATGTTTGCGTATAATTGCAGCGTCGGCAAAAAGATCTCGTCCTCGGCCATGGCCGCCACAGGTGCGGACAGCCTGTCCGACTCCGTCGCAACGGCGGTCGTGCTTCTCTCGATGGGCGTAAGCTGGCTGTTTGAGGTCAATATCGACGGCTGGGCAGGCGCGGCGGTCGCGGTGTTCATCCTCTTTGCCGGCTACGGCGTCGCAAAGGATACACTCTCGCCGCTGCTCGGTCAGGCGCCCGATCCGGAGCTTGTCAAAAGCATCGAGGATATAGTCATGAGCTCGGACGCCGTCATCGGCATGCACGACCTCGTTGTTCACGATTACGGCCCGGGCAGAATGATGATCTCTCTGCACGCCGAGGTAGACGGCCGCGGCGATATCTTCGAGCTGCATGACAGCATCGACACCGTCGAGCGCGAGCTGAAAAGCACGCTCGGCTGCGACGCAACTATACACATGGATCCCGTCGAGACCGATAACGAGCAGGTAAATGCCGAACACGCCGCGCTCGAGGAGGTTCTCAAGGACGTTGACGGGCTGCGCGGCATTCACGATTTCCGCATGGTCATGGGGCCGAGCCACACAAACCTCATCTTCGACGTCGTTATGGACACCGGCTGCGGCAAAACGCCCGAGCAGTTCCGCGATATCATCTGCCGCACTGTCGAGGAAAAACTCCCCGGCCACTTCGCCGTCGTCACCGTCGATACCTCCTTTGTTTTTTAGTTTTTTAGAGGCGATTTAACGCGGCTGCGGATACGCATATTGCAGTAACCCGGTTCGAGGGTGCGGAGAAAACCGTGCCGTTTCGCGTAACGCAAGTGCGGTGCGGAGTTTTTGCCGCCCGGTGTCGAAGTTACCGACCAAACCATGGTTGCCTCGCGCTACGTTAGTACGTTGCTGAATTTTGCGCCGCGCCCCATTGACTCACCCGCAAGGGGAGCAGGCAGCTTTGCTGCCGTGGGGTTGAATAATACCTATTCACTATTACCTATTACCTCTTCACTGCGGCCGCAGCCGCTTGTAGGGAACGGATTTATCCGTTCCGCATGTTGCATCTACTGCCGCTGTCAATTAGCGACATGCAGCAGAGGTTTCGACATTGTCTTCCCCTTGCGGAGCTTGAGGGGAAGATGCCGCTTGCGGCAGATGAGGTGTAAATAAATCCGCGCCGTAGGCGCTACATTTTTCTGAGGCGCATTCACATTGTGCCGATGCGTTTATTGCGGTTGCCCGGTGTCGAAGTTACCGATGAAATCGGAAAACTGCCGTCAAACATTAGTGCAGTGTTGAATTCTGCACCGCACCCGTAGGGGCGAGCATTGCTCGCCCGTTTTTCATATAGTGTTTGCCTGACGGCAAATGATTAAAATAACACCTCATCCGTCACCAAGGTGACACCTTCCCCTCAAGCTACGCAGGGGAAGGCAAAAAAGGGACGGTCTGTGACCGTCCCGATGAATAATGAATGATGAATAATTAATAGTGAATAATTGCCGATACAGTTGTTGCGTCAGCGCGACCGGAAACTGCCGACGAAACCATAACAAACGGAACGGGCAAGCCTGTTCCCTACAGTGGTGCGCTGCAAAACTCAGCACTGCACTTGCGTTACGCGAGGCACATACGGTTTCCTCTGCACTCTCGATACCGGGCAAGCGCAAAAAGTGTGTCGGTATCAGCCTCAATGCGCCACTAAAACCTATTTGGAGCATAGGAATGACGTTTTGGAGCGGACAAAGGGCGGCGCATAAGGTAGAATGCATATCGTAACCCCCATATGTATCTTCTATGTCCGCAGGGCGGTCAGGTCTCCGCTCTGCGCGATATCGAACCACAGCCGAAAGGCATGGTTCTCCCTTCCCCTTTACCATAGCAAAGTTCTATACTCCTTTTATCTTCACTTTATGCACACTTTGCGGCAAAGCCCCGGACAAGCTCCGGGGCTTTGTTGTGCGTATTTTGCGTGAAAAAGCCACGAGCCGAAGCTCGTGGCTTGAAATATCAGACGCTTGCTTCCGCTTCGGACTTCTTCTTGGGCTTTACGACAGCCGCGAGGCCGAAGGCGAGCAGGCCGAAGATGACGGCCGGGAAAATCCAGTACAGACCCATGTCGTACAAGGGAAGATTCTCCATTGCGGGAACCTTGAACGCGCACAGGATGCTCGCGCCAACTGCGCCGAGAGCCGCGCCGCGGCTGACATAGTCGTTTGCCTTGGGGATAATGAGCGAAATGAAGATAACGACCAGTGCAGGGGGATAAACGATGTCCAGCACTGGAGCCGCGATCGAAACGATGCGGTCAAGGCCGAGATTGGATGCAACGGCGCTGAACACGCAGATAACGATGACGAATGCCTTGTAGGGCACCTTCTCGCTGCACAGCTCGGTGAAGTAAGCTGCGGCGGAGCTGGTCAGACCGATGGCGGTGGTGACGCAGGCAAGACCCACGACGACGCCGAAGATGATCATGCCGGCCTTGCCGAGCAGCGCCTCAACGATGGCCATAACAAGCTCTGCGCGGCCGATCTCAAGGCCGTACTGAGTCGAAACGGTAGCGCCGAGGTAGCACAGGCCCATGTAAACGCCGAGCAGCAGCACGCCTGCGAGGATAGCCGAGCCGGAGACGATCTTGAACTTCTGGCCGTTGGTGGTGTAGCCCTTGGAGGCGGCGCTCTGGAGGATTATAATGCCGAAGGGCAGCGCCGCAAGCGCGTCCATTGTCTGATATCCGGCCTTGATGCCGCCAAGAATGACGTTGTCGGCGTTCGGGGTGAGCGCTATCTCGCCGAGCGGCGTTGCAACGCCCTTGATTATGATAACCGCAAGGCCGACAAGCAGCAGCGGAGTCAGGATCGCGCCGACGATATCGACGACGGCCGACTGGCGGATGCACAAAAACAGGATGATCGCGAAGAATATTATGGAGAACACAACGGAGGAAACGCCGCTGATGTTCGGAACGATTGCCATTTCAAAGGTGGTCGCGGCGGTACGGGGGATCGCGACCATGGGACCGATGCAAAGGATAAGCGCGCTCATGAGTATTGCGGCCGGGACCTTGCCCAGACGCGCGGTGACGGCCTCGCTGCTGCCGACACGCAGAAGCGCAAAGACCGCGCACATTGCAAGACCGATGTCCGCAATGAAGTATGCCGAGAAGCCGCCGAGCCATTCGGGACCTGCCTCAACGCCGAGATACGGCGGAAAAATGACGTTGCCTGCGCCGAAAAACATCGCAAACAACGCAAAGCCGACGACGATAATGTCGCGGACAGTGTGGGGTTTGTTCTGAAGCTTCATTCAATTTTCCTCTTTCATCATTTTCTTTCTCATCTGCTGCGCAGCGCCTCCGTAAATACGCTGCACACTGTTACACTTCAACCCAATATGTGCAATGTGTTGAAAAATGTGAATAAAGGATATCATTTTTTTCATGATTGCGGAAATCACTCTTATTCATCTCTGTATTAAAAACTTTAATACTATGCACAAAATAATTTCATATTACGCGTGATAAAATGTTAACCAAATGTTATTGAATGTGTCGATTTGGCGTGTTATATTTGCATGGCAATAATTATAGATATGAGAAAGGTGTGAGCGTTATGGATGACGGAAGACTGCGCGCAGTGCTGACAGCGGTCGATCGCGGCAGCTTCAGCAAGGCCGCGGCGGAGCTTGGCTACACGCAATCGGCAATGACGCATCTTGTGAATAATCTTGAAGCAGAGCTGGGCTGCACGCTGCTCAATCGCGGCAGTCACGGCGTCCGCCTTTCGGAAGAGGGAGAGCATCTTCTTCCTTATATAAAAGGCGTTATCGATGCTTGCGACGCGCTGCGCCAGGAGGCTGCCGCGCAAAGCCGCACCCAGCGCCACCAGCTCAGCCTCGGCTGCTTTGCAAGCATTGCGCGCTCCGCGCTGCCCCAGCTTTTGCAGGAATTCAAGGCGCTCTACCCCGATATCCAGATAGATGTGACCATCCGCGGCTATGAGATGCCGGCGCTGCTTCAAAAGGGTGAGGTTCAGCTTGCGCTCGTGGACGAGACCTGCGCCGAGGGCTTCGAGTGGATACCTCTTACGCGCGTTCCGCTTATCGCGGTCGTCCCCCCGACGTTCCACTGGGAAAGGGAACGCATTTCCATAGACAGGCTCCTGAAGGAGCCGTTTATCACCTGTCAGGAGCAGTATTCCGAAAAGCTGTTGCCGCCGGACGCAAAGCGCATCCATGTAACGGCCTCGGACGATGCGGCGATTTTGTCCATGGTGTCGTGCGGCCTGGGCGTGTCGATCCTGTCGTCGCTCTCGCTCGCCGGATACGAGGAGCAGGTAAAAACCATACCTCTCGAGATCCCCGTCGTCGTGCGCGTCGGCGTTGCGATCAAGTCGCTCGAGTCCGCCTCGACCTCCGCGCGCCGCTTCGTCAAGTTCCTCAAAAACCACTACGGTGTTTTAGAGGCGAATTGACGCCACTAAAAAAACTTGACAAACGGAGAAAATCGGATATAATGTTATGGTCTGCGAGTATGCGCAGGCTATCCTTGCTCCCGAAGAAATCGGGGGCCAAAAGACCAGAAGGAGGTGCAAACCATGGCAAAAGCAACTGAGAAGTACGAAGTAATGTACATCATCAACCCGAACTTCACCGAGGAGCAGACCGCTGCTGTCGTCGAGAAGTTCAAGGCACTCGTTGAGGCTCATGGTACCCTGGATGAACTGGAGGAGATGGGTAAGCGCAAGCTCGCTTACGAGATCAACTACATTTCTGAAGGCTACTATGTGCTGATGAAGTTCACCAGCGGCGCGGATTTCCCCGCAGAGCTGGACCGTATCCTCGGCATCACCGACGGCATCATGCGTCGCCTGATCACCCTGCGTGCTGAGTAAGGAGACGAGTTATGCTTAATCACATCACGATCATGGGCCGCCTGACCCGTGACCCGGAGCTGAGATACACTCAGTCACAGACCCCTGTCGCATCGTTCACCCTTGCCGTTGACCGCGATTTCGGCGGCCGCGACGGCGGCGAGAAGCAGACCGATTTCATCGACTGCGTCGCATGGCGTTCGACTGCTGAGTTTGTCAGCAAGTATTTCGCCAAGGGCAGCATGGCTGTCGTTTCCGGCAGACTGCAGATCCGCGACTGGACCGACCGCGAGGGCGGCAAGCGCCGCAGCGCCGAGGTCGTCGTTGACAACATGTATTTCGGCGAAAGCAAGCGCCGCGAAGGCGGCGACATGCGCGGTGAGCCCCGTCACTCCTCAAGCTACGATGCTCCGGCCCCCTCGATGTCGATGGGCGCGTCGGCGTTTTCCGATCTTGGCGACGATGACGGCGAACTGCCGTTTTAAAAATAATATAGGAGGATACAGCTAATGGCTTTCGATAAGAACAATCCCAAAAACCGCAAGCGCAGAAAAGTCTGCCAGTTTTGCGTAGATAAGGCCACCAGCATCGACTATAAGGATACTGCAAAGCTTCGCCGCTTCATTTCCGAGCGCAGCAAGATCCTTCCCCGTCGTACAACCGGTACCTGCGCAATGCATCAGCGCCAGCTCACCGAGGCTATCAAGAGAGCCCGTCAGATCGCTCTCCTGCCCTATGTGACCGACTGATTTTTAAATTCAAAGCTCCCACGGCTTGGCCGTGGGAGTTTTTTGTCGCTTTTCGCGCGCATCACCGCAATATCCGGCGAAAAATCACGTCTTTATTATCAGAACGGAGTTCAGCTCGCGTTCAACATTATGAAATCTCCTTCTCCACCACCCCCAATCGCATGGAGTCTCCACCCCCCGGAGGCTCCTTTTTTAGTGGCGCTTTGGGGCAGTCACGGATACATTTATTGCGGTAGCCCGGTGTCGAGATTGCGTGCAAAACCGTGCGTGCCTCGAGCTACGCAAGTGCGATGCTGAATTTTCCACCGCACCATGTAGGGAACGGGCTTGCCCGTTCCGCTGCGATGGTTTCGCCGGCAATGTCCGGTCGGGATACCGCAATAAACGTATCGGTACACTGTAAATGCGCAATTAAAAAAGTGCCGCAGGCACACCACAATTATTCACTATTAATTATTCATCATTCATTATTCATCATTCATTATTCATTGGAGCGGTCACAGGCCGCCCCACTTTTGTCTTCCCCTGCGGAGCTTGAGGGGAAGGTGTCACCTTTGGTGACGGATGAGGTGTTATTTTAATCTTTGCCGTCAGGCTAACACATTATAAAAAAAACGGGCGAGCAATGCTCGCCCCTACGACTATAATGATGCGGCTAACGCCGCAATTTGAATTACACCTCATCTGCCGCAAGAGGCATCTTCCCCTCAAGGGGAAGACAATTGGGTGCGGCAAAAATTCAGCATCGCACCAACGTATGGCGCGGCACACACGGTTTATTCCATTGTCCCGAACCGGGCAACCGCAAAAACCGTATCCGCAGCAGCCTCAATTCGCCACTAAAAGAACGGTGAGGAAGGCGAAGCTGACGGCGGAGAACAGGGCGAGGAAGCGGCCGGAGTTCCCGGGCGCATGGCGGGTGTATTCGCGGAAGGTGATGAGGCTTGCAAGGGACGCGACGAGCGTACCCGCTCCGCCGATGTTCACGCCGACGAGCAGGCCTCGATAGTCGTCGGTGAAGCGGCTGAGGAGTATCGCCGCCGGAACATTGCTTATCACCTGGCTGGTCAGCGCGGATACGAGCATCGCTCCGTGCGAAAGCATCCGTGCAAACAGCGCGTGGACAGCCTCCATGCGCGAAAGATTGCCGGAAAAGGTGAAGAACGCGGCAAAGGTCGCCAGCAGCCCCCAGTCCACCGTTTTGAGCGCATGGCGATCGAGCGCGAGCAGCGCCGCCGCAATGACAACAAGCCCCACGGCATATGGCACGGCGCGCAGAACCATCGCGACGGCGAGGGCAAACAGCAGCCCATAGACCGCGGCGCGGCGTCCGTTTACGCTGACGGCGGCGTCCGGCACGCTAAGCCGCGTGCGCGGAAACGCAAAGCAGCAGAGCAGTATCAGCACCGTTGACATCACAAAGGGCGGCAGCATGATCGACAAAAACTCGCTCGTCGGGATGTTGTAATAGCTGAAAAGATAGAGATTCTGCGGATTTCCGAAGGGCGTGAGCATACCGCAGAGGTTCGCCGCGCAGTTTTGCAGAACAAACAGCAGCGGAATGTGCTTATCCTGCCCTGTCGAGTGCATGACAAACCAGCTCAGCGGCAGGAAGGTGAGCAGCGCCGTGTCGTTGGTAAGCAGCATTGAACCGAGCATGGTGATTATTATAAGCATCGCCGCAACGCTGCGAACCGAGCCGAAGGTGCGCACGAGCCGCTGCGACAGCGCAGCGAAAATATTGAGGTCACGCAGGGCGGCGACAACGGCCAGCACGCTGAACAGGCACGCGAGCGTTTTCAGATCGTAGTACCCCAGATACTGCGCATCCGGCGGCACGAAAAACGCCGTGACCGCGGCAAGCAGCAGCGAGATCAGCAGCATCGCGTTCGCCCTGCACCATGAAGCTGCCTGCATTTTACCCCCTGTGCGCCCTTATCGAGTCGCGCATGCGCTCAAGCCCGGTCTTTATGATCGAGCGCGGCATGGCGAGATTCAGGCGAATATAGCCCTCGGCGTTTCCGACGAACAGTGAGTTTCCGCCCTCGAGCAGAACTCCGGCCCTGTTCGCGAAAAAGTCCGGCAGATCGGCAACGTCGGGCAGGCAGCGCGAGAGATCGACCCACGCAAGATACGTCGCCTCGGGGATGTACATGACAGCCTCGGGCAGCTCGCGCGCGAGGAAATCCTTGACGAAGGCAAAGTTCTCGTCAAGATACGCCTTCAGCTCGGTGTGCCATGCTCCGCCGCGCTCGTATGCGGCCTTGGCCGCAGTCAGCGACATGGGGTTTACCATGCCGAAGAGCTTGTCGCGCTCGATAAAGCGCTCGCGCAGGCTCGCGTCGCGGATGATGATGTTTGAAAACGCAAGGCCGGCAAGGTTAAAGGTCTTTGTCGGCGCCATGCAGGTTATGAGCTTGGGATAGTCGGGCATGACCTTGGCCATGGGTATGTGGCGGCGGCCGCTGCGGATAAGGTCGCAGTGGATCTCGTCGGAGACGATCCAGAGGTTATACTTTGCCATGATCTCGCCTGCGCGGCGCAGCTCGTCCTCGGTCCACATGCGGCCGGTGGGATTGTGCGGATTGCACCAGAACACGAGCTTGCAGCGCGGATCAGCGCACTTGCGCTCGAAATCGTCAAAATCAACCTCGAATGTGCCGTCGGCAAGCTTTTTAAGCGGCGAGGTGATGACGTTCACGCCGGCATACTCGGCCGCGTGGAGGAAATAGCCGTAGGCCGGGGTGTTTATAAGCACGGCCTCGTCCCTGGTGCATAGGGTCTCGGTCAGCTGATACAGCGCCGGGATTATGCCGGGGGACACGCACAGCTCCTCCTTTTTGCAGCTCCAGCCGTAGTGATCGACGCACCAGGCGCTGAATGCGTTGTAGTATTCGTCGTCATAAACGCCGGTGTAGCCGAAGATGCGGCGGTCAACGCGCTCCCTGAGCGCGTCGAGGATCTCGGGCGCAACGCCGAATTCCATGTCCGCTACCCACATGCGCACAAATTCCTCGTCCTTGTACGGAAAGACCTTCTCCGGGCCTGCGTGGAATATATAGCCGCGGAAGCCGTCCGTGTTCAGGGCGTTTGTGCCGCGTCTGTCGATTATCTCGTCGAAATTATACATAAAAGCCGTCTCCTTTTGTCGGATATATCGGATATATTATAGACGCGTATCGGCTGCGGCGCAAGCAGATGTTGAAGCGCGGCGGAAAATGTGGTATACTCGGCTGTACAATCGACAAGGAGGCAGCATCATGCCGGAAAAGATAAAGGAAAACAAAAGCAAAATAGTGTTCATCATCGGCGCGGTGTGCCTTGCGGCAGGCGCTGTGCTTTTAATACTCTGGCTTATCGGCATTTCGGCGATAAAGGCCGCGTGCAGCCCGATCCAGTGCATCCTCGCCGTTGTCATAGGCGCGCTCGTGCTCTGGCTCGGCAGGCTTATGCTCAAAAGCGAAAACGCCGCGCAAAACTGAACAACGCGAAAAACGCCCCGGCTTCAGATGAAGCCGGGGTATTGTTTTTGCGTCACTCAAGCGCTTGCCGCGCGTTGTACGCAATGAAATTGTCTATAAGCTCAAGGTCGATGCCGTAGAATTTTTCGCGCTTGACGGTTTTGGTTATCAATAGCCCGGAGTTTTTCACAACGGCAAGCTTTTTGCGCACGGTCTCGCCGCTCCTGTTCAAGTGTGCGCACAGCTCGCCCATTGAAACGCCGTTTTCGGAAAACAGCCGCGCCTGAATAAGCACGCTGTACAGCTCGTATATGATCTCGCTGTCGGCATCGGGCAGCGACCCGATATTCAGCGAATAATGCGTCAAAAGCGCCGAGCGCTTTTCGAGTGCGTCACGCAGCGCGGACATCGACTTTTCTATGACCGATATGAACATCTCGACAAACGGCGTAAGATCGCCCTTGTTCTGCGGCCGGTTGCAGACCTTAAACGCATTGTTGTAGTCGCCGAGATTTTCTTTTATCGTGTATGACAGGCGATAGCCCGACACCGGCTCAAGCTCCTTGGCCATCATGCAGCTGCTGATAAAGCGGTTGAGCCTGCCGTTTCCGTCGTAAAACGGGTGGATATAGCCGAGCAAATAGTGAAACACTGCCGTGCGCAGCAGAAGCTCCTCGCTCTCGTCGTTTAAGTATTCCAGCGCAGACTCCATCGCCGAGATGATCTTGCGCTCGGGGTACAGGCCGCGGTGGATCTCCTTTTGCGTGCCGGAGCATACGCTGACCGAGTCCTTCCTGAAAAGCACTCCGTCGGGCGCGTTTTTCGGATCCTCGTCCGTGACCTCGGGAAGGACCAGCTCATCGTATATCTTCCGGATATCCTCGCAGGTTTCAAGCCTTATGCCCTCTCCGCGCTGGAGCATGATGTATTTCTGCGTAAGGCCGGTGAAGCGCTTTTTCGCCTCGCCCCTGCCCATGCCCTCGAGCACTTCGTACATCTCGCGCCGAGTGCTGCTGACTCCCTCGATGCTGTTCGTCAGAACAAGCTCGTCGATAAGGCAGCGCTTTGTAAACTGCTCGATGGCCTTTCCCGGAAGCTGTGCGCACAGTCGCGAGACTGTCTTATCCATGCGCTGGATGCCGAGCATTTTCTTCTGGATATCCGGCGTGACTATGAAAAAAGCCTTGTTGCCGCCTATGTCAAAGTGCAGCCTGTGCGTATAGTCGCCGTTATAGCGATCAAGATATATCTTTTCATAGTCATTTGGGGAAGAATAATATATTTTTTCAAGCGTTTTGTATTCCATAAGCAAAACTTATCCTCAAAATTCGATAAATTACTGCATTTTTAGAGCCGTAACCCCAAATTTTTGTCTCGAATTTGGAATTACATTTTAAATAATAGCCTATTGGCGCCCAAAAAGCAAGCAAATTTGGCGCTTAAACGCAAAACGCCGATGGGAATACCCCATCGGCGTTCGGTCTATTTGCTTAATATCGCCTGTCAGCTTACTATCTTATAATACGTGTTCGAGGTTTTCTTATACACAAGCGCGTACAGCACGGCGAAAACGAGGAAGCTTATCACCGTCGTCCAGATGAGGAAGCTCGTGTTGTAGAACGAGAACATGTACAGTATCTTGCGGATAAACGGGAAGGCAAACGCCAGGTGCAGCCCGGCGAAGATAAGCGGCAGGAAGAACACCGTCAGAAGCTGCGAGTTTATGCTGCGGCGGATCTCGGGCTTTGTCATACCGACCTTCTGCATGATCTCGAACCTCTGCGCATCCTCATAGCCCTCGGAAAGCTGCTTGTAGTAGATTATCAGCACCGCCGCACAGCTGAACACGAGGCTGAGTGTAACTCCGAGGAAGAACAGGCCGCCATAGACTGCGGCAAAGTCGGCGTACTCGGCTGCGCGGGATTCGTAGGACAGGTACTGCCAGCCACTGCTGCCGTCCTTGTCGGAAAATTCGCCGTTTTCCGAGGCCGCGGCAATCATATTGCAGACCTTGTCCTGATCCTCAAGCTCATCCGAGCAGTCAAAGTCGCAGATCCATTTTGAGCGGACAACGTATTCTCCCGCGCCGTCAACAAGCCGCTCGACGGTCTTGTCAAAATCGGAAACGACAAGCGTTATCGTGGGGCTTATTTCAGCGCCGCTGCCGTCGGCAAGGGGCATGGCGTCAAGAGTCTTCTTCACGGTGAAGGTCTCTACGCTCCCGAGGGATATGGTTTTGAGACCGTAATCCGTCCGCAGTGCGTGCAGGAGAACCTCGTTCCCGGCAAGCGTTTCGCTTTTTCCGCTTATTCTGTTGTAGTCGGACAGCGAAACTATGCGCAGGTTTGTGATCCTGCCGTAATCGATTATGTCGCTGCTGCCGGAAAAGCGCTCGGAAATGTCGAAAACGCCGTTTTCAAAGACTCCGGACATGCTAAGCTGCCGGAAATCGAGGATGTTTTTCCGCTCTGTATCTCCGAGAACGGCGACGAGCTTATCGCGCAGAGCATCAGCCTTTTCCTCTGTCAGGGATGTGCTTGCGTCATAACCGAAGGTGACGTTGATATCACGCGGATAGCGTGCGTTGACGGAGTCGACCATGCCGAAGTACAGGCAGCAGGTGGAGGATATCGTGACCAGCACCATCGTTGCGAGGATGCAGATCGACGCAAGCCCCGCGCCGTTGCGCTTCATGCGGTAGGTCATCGAGGAAACGGAGACGAAGTGCCGGGGCGTGTAGTAATAGCGCTTGTTTTTCTGAAGAATTTTGCACAGCAGGACGCTGCCCGATATGAAAACGAGATAAGTGCCGACGATGACCATGATGACGGCGATGAAGAAAATTGTGAGCGCCTGCAGGGGCTCCTTTATGCTGACGGCAAGAATGTAGGCCGCGGAGAGCAGGACAATGCCTGCTATGCCAAGCACGGGATTTGCCTTGACGGGCTTTTCGCCGTAGCTTTCGCTGTGCACGAGCTCGACCGCCGTGCTGCGGTGCAGCTTGATGAGGCTGCTGATGTAGATCAGCGCGAAAATGCCGCCGAAGTACAGGAGCATGTATTTGATGGCGGGAAGCGATATGTGCAGCGAATAATCAGCCGTGCCGCCGAGCATGTGCAGAAATATCATTTCCGCGAGCTTTGAAAGCAGCGCTCCGATAAATATGCCGCCGATAAGCGACAGCAGCGCAGTCAGCAGGGTCTCCCATGCAAGAACGCGCGAGATGTTGTGCTTGTTCATGCCCAAGATGCTGTAAAGGCCGAATTCCTTGTATCTGCGGCGCACGAGGAAGCTGTTGCAGTAAAACAGGAACAGCAGCGCGAACGCGACGATGACGAATACGCCGAACGACAGCGTCGACTGTGCCGCCGTACCTCCGCGCATACCGTCCAAAAGGTCGCCCGACGCGAGATAGAACATGATGTAGAACACGGCCGCCGTTCCGGCCGCGGCGAGGATATACGGAACGAACAGGCGGCGGTTATTTTTCATGCCGCTCCACGCGAGACGGGGATAGAAACCGAGCTTCATTTCACTTCACCGCCCGATGCAAGAATGGTCAGGGTGTCGGAGATCTTCTGGTAAAGCTGCTGATCGGAGCATTCGCCGCGATAGATCTGGTGGAACACCTCGCCGTCTTTTATGAACAATATGCGCTGCGCGCGCGACGCGGCCTTCACAGAGTGCGTGACCATGAGGATGGTCTGACCCTTTTTGTTTATCTGCTCGAACAGGCCGAGCAGCTCGTCGGTGCTCTTCGAGTCGAGCGCGCCCGTCGGCTCGTCGGCGAGGATGATGCGCGGATTGGTTATGAGCGCCCTCGCGACCGCCGCGCGCTGCTTCTGGCCGCCGGAGACCTCGTAGGGATATTTCTTCAGCAGCGGAGTCAGGCCCAGGTCCTTCGCTATCGGCAGCAGGCGCGAGGTCATCTCGTCGTAGCTTTTCCCGGCAAGCACCAGCGGCAGCAGAATGTTGTCCTGTATCGTGAACGTGTCCAGCAGGTTAAACTCCTGAAACACAAAGCCGAGATTGTCGCGCCGGAACGTCGCAACGTCGCTCTCCTTTATTCTGCCAAGCTCCTTGCCGTCGAGCACGACCGTGCCGCCGGTCGGCTTGTCCAGCGCCGCAAGAAGATTCAAAAGCGTCGTTTTGCCCGAGCCGGACTCGCCCATTATGGCGACGTACTCGCCCTCATCGACGCTGAAGTTTACGTTTTTAAGCGCCTCCACCTGGTTTCCACCAAAGCGCGTGCTGTATACTTTTCTGAGATTTTCAACAGTTAAAATGCTCATGTTTTTTACCTCCATCGGATTTACACGCTTATTCTACCGCGCTTTTTGCCCGGAAACCATCGATTTTGCTTACATTTCCCCATCCACTCCTTACATTCCCGTCACATTTGAGAGGCGCTTTGACGCACCCACGGATACGCATATCTCTGGTAGCCCGGTTCGGGACATTGGCAGAAACCATGACGTTTCGCGTAACACAGGTGCGTTGCTGAGTTTTGCACCGCACCCAATTGTCTTCCCCTTGCGGAGCTTGAGGGGAAGATGCCGCTTGCGGCAGATGAGGTGTAAATAAATCCGCGCCGTAGGCGCTACATTTTTTTAGAGGCGCATTTACATTGTGCCGATACGCATATTGCGGCAGCCCGGTTCGGGACAATGGTGGAAACCATGGTTGCCTCGCGTAACACAGGTGCGCTGCTGCGTTTTGCGGCGCACCCAATTGTCTTCCCCTTGCGGAGCTTGAGGGGAAGATGCCGCTTGCGGCAGATGAGGTGTAAATAAATCCGCGCCGTAGGCGCTACATTATTGCTATATGTACCGGTTTTGCCTGCACTCACCGGTCGGGCTGACGCAAGAAATGTATCGGTATCAGCGTTGATGCGCCTCTAAAAAAACGATCATTGATCGCCCGGTTCAAAAATGTAGCGGTTAGCACCGCAGATTTAATAACACCTCATCCGTCACCAAGGTGACACCTTCCCCTCAAGCTCCGCAGGGGAAGGCAAAGGGCAAAACCTCTGCTGCGTATCGCTGTATTAACTGCGTCAGTAGATGAAACATGCGGAACGGATAAATCCGTTCCCTACAGCTATATATTTCGGTGCCGGTAAAGCCATTACACACGGGCGAGCGATGATCGCCCCTACGGGTGCGCCGCAAAACTCAGCAACGCACTACTGGGTTGCGTAGCAGTTACGGTTTCCACCAATGTCCCGAACCGGGCAACCGCAATAACCGTATCCGTAGGTGCGCCAAATCGTCTCTGAAAAAGTTGCGTTGGGGTGGGATATCGGGTATAATTATATATTACCCCTGCTGCTCGGCAAATTGGCACACCGAGCGCAGAGTGCAGCTCTCGCAGTCGGGCTTGCGCGCGGTGCAGACGGCGCGGCCGTGCAGCACGATGCGGTGGCAGAAGTCGGAGCTTTTCTCCGGCGGCAGGCACCTGCGCAGCTCGGCCTCGATCTTCACGGGATCCTTGAGGTCATCGACCAGCCCCAGACGGTTTGAAATGCGGATGCAATGCGTGTCCACAACAGTCGAGCCTGGAACGTGGTAAACGTCGCCGAGGATGAGATTTGCCGTCTTGCGCCCGACTCCGGGCAGCTTGAGCAGATCGTCCATATTATCCGGCACCCGGCCGCCGAAATCACGCAGCATCATCTGCGCCGCGCCGACGATGTCGCGAGCCTTGGCGCGATAAAAACCGCAGGAGTGAACATACTCCTCCACCTCCGCGACGTCCGCCTCGGCAAAGCTTTGCAGCGTCGGAAACCGCGCAAACAGCGCAGGCGTTATCTCGTTTACGCGCGCGTCGGTGCACTGCGCGGCAAGCCGCACGGAAAACAGCAGCTCATAATCCTTTTTATAATCAAGCGTACATTCGGCCAGAGGATAGGCCTCCTCCAATCGGCGGACTATCTCCAGAACCTGATCTTTTGTGCGCATACATATCACCTCGCACCTATTTTACCACAACCCTGTCCGCGGCGCTATCGCATTTGCGGTGCGGACGGTTTTTTCGGAGGTACAGCACATGTACAAACCCCTTGCAGACGAAATACGCCCCCACAGCCTTGACGATGTTGTCGGCCAAAAACACATCCTCGGCGAGCGCGGCCTGCTGCGCCGCATCGTTGAAAGCGGCAGCATCCCGAACATGATTTTCTACGGCCCCTCGGGCACGGGCAAGACCACCGTTGCGCGCATCATCGCGGAAAAAACCAACCGCACCCTGCGCAAATTGAACGCAACGACCGCCGGACTTGCCGACATAAAAGAGATCATCGCCGAGCTTGACACACTGCTGACTCCCGGCGGCGTGCTGCTGTATCTCGACGAGATCCAGTATTTCAATAAAAAGCAGCAGCAGTCGCTGCTGGAATTTATCGAGGACGGGCGCATCACGCTCATCGCCTCGACGACGGAAAACCCCTATTTCTGCGTGTTCGGCGCTATCCTCAGCCGCTCGACGGTGTTCGAGTTCAAGCCCGTCACGCCCAAGGAGGCCGAGCCTGCCGTACTGCGCGCGTTCAACATTCTCGCCGAGCGCGAGGGCAAAACGCCGGAGCTTGAGCCGGGCGTCGTGCAGCGGATAAGCCAATCCTGCGGCGGCGACGTGCGCAAGGCGCTCAACGCGGTCGAGCTGCTGTTTTCGGCAGCCCGAACGGACGGCGATAAGCTTGTCATAAGACTCGACGATGCGAAAACCGTCACCCAGCGCAGCGCAATGCGATATGACCGCGACGGCGACGAGCACTATGACGCGCTGTCGGCACTGATGAAGTCGCTGCGCGGCTCGGACGCGGACGCGGCACTGCACTATCTTGCGCGTCTGCTCGAAGCCGGAGACCTCGTCGGCGCGTGCCGTCGGATCCTGTGCTCGGCGAGCGAGGATATCGGCCTTGCGTATCCGCAGGCGGTGCCGATAGTCAAGGCCTGCGTGGATTCTGCGCTTCAGCTCGGTCTGCCGGAAGCGCGCCTGCCGCTGGCCGAGGCAGTCATCTTCCTCGCCACCGCGCCGAAATCCAACAGCGGCGTTATGGCGATCGACGCTGCCATCGCCGATGTCCGCGCCGGCAAAAGCGGTCCGCCGCCGCGCGAGCTGCAAAATGTCCACGCCGACGGCACGGGCTTTGAGCGCGAGCAGGGCTATAAATATCCGCACAGCTTCCCCAACCACTGGGTGCGGCAGCAGTATCTGCCCGACGCACTCAGGGGCGCGCACTACTATGATTTCGGCGACAACAAGATCGAGCAGGCCGCAAAAAAATACTGGGACGAGATCAAAAAGTGAGGTTTTGACCATGCCAATGGATATCCACGTCGGCGACGTGCTGACAATGAAAAAAGCACACCCCTGCGGTGAGAAGCGCTGGCAGGTGCTGCGCGTCGGCGCAGACTTCAAGCTCCGTTGCCTCGGCTGCGGCCACGAGGTCATGGGTCCGCGCAGTAAATTTGAAAAAAACATCCGCTCTGTTTGTTCAGAGGCGGATGTTTAGAGGCGCTAAAACTTTTTGAAGTTTTTGCGGAGCCAGATGATCTCGATCACGACGATTACGAGGGCGACGACGGCAACGACGGCGTAACCGCAGCGCCAGCTCAGCTCGGGCATGTTGCGGAAATTCATTCCGTACCAGCCGGTGAGCAGGGTCAGCGGAAGAAACAGCGTGGTGACAACGGTGAGCAGCCCCATGATGCGGTTCTGGCGCGAGTCCTGCTCGGACTGGTAAAGCTCGCGCAATTGCAGCGCGCTCTCGGCCACAAGCTCTGCGTGATCCTGAAGCCGCTCGGCACGGCGCGCGAACTTTTCCCACGCGGCGCAGTCGCCGGAGAGGGGCGCGCAGACCTCGTCGGACAGGCGCTCGCCAATATCCGAAAGCTGGCCGTAGTACGCGCCGAGCTCCGAGAGCTTCTGCCGATGCCGCGTCAGGCGGCGGAAGAAATCGTCGCCCGGCTTTTGGCCAAGCTCATCCTCCATGCGCTCAAGCTCCGTTTCGATGTGCATCATGTACGGCACGTCGTTTTCCGTCAAAAGCTCGAGCAGGCGCAGCAGGAGCTGCGAGGGGCGCGCCGCGCCCGACGAGTGATTTACAAGCCGCGCGACGAGCGCTTTGTACTCGCCGGTGTCCTCGATGATGTGCAGCGTTTTATCCGTCAGGCAGAAGCCGAAGCACAGCTCCGGCGCACGCTGCGCCTCCTTGCGCGGAATGCGCATCGTTCCGATGACGCAGCCCTTGTAAAGCTCGGCCTTGCAATAGCGTATGGAGCCGAGGCTGTGCAGCATCTCGCGGTGAAACGTAAACTCGGCTTTGTTCTCGCGGAACTCGTCGGCGGTCATAGTTACGAGTATCGGCTGAGCGCCGCCCTTTGCCGGAACGACGGTGCCGCTTGAATTTATCGTATATTCTGTCATGGCGTTCACCCCAGTTGTTTTTTGATATTATACCACCGCCCGGCGCATCGGCGCAACAAGCGGCTGTGGCCGCAGCGGAGAGCTAACAGCTGATAGTTAATAGCTGTGACGTGCGCTTTAATTCAACCCCTCGGCAGTAAAGCGCCTGCTCTCCTTGACAAGTGAGCCAATGTGGTGCGGCGAAAAACTCGGCAGCGCACTAACGCAGCGCGAGGCACATACGGTTTTGCACACGTCCTCGAACCGGGCAACCGCAATATGCGTATTCATATCTGCCTCAATGCGCCTCTAAAAAACGGAACAGGCAAGCCCGTTCCCTACGTGGTGCGGTGCTAAAATCAGCAACGCACTAATGTATGGCGATGCAAATATGGTTTCCACCATTGTTTCGATACCGGGCTACCAGAGATAAATGTATTGGTAGGTGCGTCAAAGCGCCTCTGAAAAGCGCCTCTGAAAAAAAGAGTGCAAGCTTGGCTTGCACTCTTTTGATTTTATGCCGCAACGGTGTGAGTCAGCAGATAATCGGTGAGCTTGTGGCAGTAGCTTGGCTGCATATGCACGCCGTCGGGAGAGGCGTCGTCGGGCAGCGAGCCGTTTACGGCAAGCGCCTCGAAGCCGTTGACGAAATAGACCTGCTTCTCGCTGCACATGCCCTGAATGCGCTCGTTGAACATCTGAACGCGGTCGTTGTTGAGCATCTCCTGGCTCGCGGTCGCCTTCGCGCCGACAGGCAGGATGCTTATGATGTAGATCTGCGCCTCGGGGTGAGTTTCGCGCAGGAGATCGACGATGTTGCCGTAGTATTCGATGAATTTATCGAGATTGTACCAGCCCAGCTCGTTTATGCCGAGCATGACATAGACCTTGCCGTATTTAAGGTCATTGTGCAGCGCATCGGCGACGGTGACGGTGCCGGACTCGGTTTCGATATAAGGCTTGGTAAAAACATCGGCAACGTTCAGGCCGACATGCGAGAAGTTCGAGGAATGCTCAAAATCGGCATAGTTCATGATGCCTTCCATGCGCGAATCGCCGACGAACGCCGCGTCCTTGAACCAAGAGTTGTCCTTCGCCTCGGATGCCGCAACGGGCTGCGAGTAATCGTATGCCTTTGCAGGCTCCGGAGTCTCAACCGGAGCTGCGGCGTTATCGTAATATGCCTTCGACTCGGACTCTACCGCGCTCGCGTCGGAAAGAAGCTCCTTCATGCGGCTCTCGATCGTCGTGGGATCCTTTGCGACTATCATGACCGCATAGTCGCCCTGAGTGAAGATGACCGCGTTTTTGAGCATCTCAACGCTCTCGGGACTGTACAGCTCGAAGGTCTGGCGCTGCATCTCGCGTCTGCCCTCCAGCGCGTCGGTCAGGGTTTTCATATCCGTGCCCTTGGCCGCAACGAGAACGCTTATCTCGTCCGACTTCGCGTCGGAGGAGTATGCTATGGCATAGTCGCGCACAGCGTCCGTCTCGATGCCGTAATAATAGTAAAATCTGTTTTTAAAGCTCTGATCGTCCGAACCGCTGAGCGTATCGGCGCTCTCGGGCTTTGCGGAATTCATCGTTGCCGCGATAAGGTCTTTTGCCGAAACGTCCGCCGTTTTGCTGCCGTTGCTGCATGCGCAGACCGAAAGCATGCAAAGCACAGCCAGCAGCAGTGCTGTAATTTTCTTCATGACTGCCCCCTGATATAATTCGCTGTGTTTTCAGGATATCAACCCGTGTCCTTTTAGTCAACATAATTCTGCGAAAAACTTATAAAATTTTCATACATAAAATCGACGCGATTTTTGTGCAATTTTTAGGGAACAAAATTGCGGCACTATATGTTGTATTCACGCCTGAGCTGGGCATACAATGTGTTCCGATTTTCGGGCGTTATGATGTAAAGCTCGCAGTCGGGATGCCGGCGGATATCGCGCAGAAAACCGGTGTTCTGCGCCTTGACCGAGGCCAGGACATCATAGGGTCCTGACAGGATGCGCATTACCGCTTTTTTGAAGCGCTCCTCGTGCTCCTCAAGCGTTCCAAGCTCGTCCAAAACGACGAGGCTGCCCTCGGGGATGCCCTCGAGTATGGGCGCTGCGATGCTGCTCATGTATTCCGGCCGGCGGTCGAATTTATCTCCGCGTATCTCCATTATAACGATCGCATCCTCGATGCGCTCGGGCGGCGAGGAGATATCGTAAAGATAGACGTGCGAAATGCCGGCCTCGTCCTCGGGCATGCGCACGGTTATATAGCCGCGCGGCGCTTTGCCGATATCGGAAACGAGCTTTTGTATAAGAGTTGACTTTCCTGAGTTAACATCTCCGCAGAGCAAAATTTTCATCTGTGTGCGCTCCTGTAGTAGAATCACTTGTAAATAAACAATATTTGTTGTATATTTATCAAGAGAAATTATATGACCTGAATTTTCAATTGTCAAACGAAAGGAAGATATATTATGGCAGAAAAGATCAACATCGAAGACCTTATGGTCGAGAGCTATTCGGACAAGACCCTTAAAGCGTACTCTGGGATGATCGCAGATCCCAAGAGCGTTTTCGGCCTCGGCTCGGCGGCTGCAACGTCGTCGATGTGCGCCGCATCCATGGCGCTGCGCGCCCTGCGCATGACCGCGTCCGAGGATGCCGATATGCTGCACGCAGAGCAGGACATGGAAAAGCTGCGCGTTTATTTCCTGCACCTCGTCGATGAAGAGAACAAGGCCAAAAAGCCGCTTGAGAAGCTGCTGAAGCAGGAAAACGCCGATGACGCCGAGCTTGAGGCCGCTTACCGCACCGCCTGCTGCATCATCGACGAGATATTCTATATGTCAATCCGCATCGTCGAAACACTCGAGCCGGTTGCGGACAAGATCTGCCCCTGCGCTGCACACTTTGCCTCCGCGGCGGTTCACTTTGCAAAGTGCGGCATGGACGCCGTGCGCATCCAGAAGGCGGTTTACGCCGGAAAGATGAACGAGCCGGTGTTTGCGCACACGACCAAGCGTGAGCCCGAGATCGCGATCGAAAACAACGCCGAGCTGTTCGACCGGCTTATTAAAAAGTTCGAGTCGGCAGAATAAACCCACGCGGCAACGAAACGACAAAAGCAGCAGCCTGTTAGGCCGGCTGACATAAGAAAACATACGGTTTTGAAACGATCTTTTTCGCCCCTGCGGCGTCCAAAGCCTTGAGAATACGACAGTATGCTCTCGGGCTTTGTCCTTGCAGGAACAAAAAATCTCAGCTTCAAAACTGCAAAGCACCAAAAATGACGGAGCAAGTGCGAGGTCAAGGCGCGGCGGCGCAGGCATACTTTGTGTATACCAAGCCGTCGCAACGAAGACATTCGTGCTTGCTCCGTCTTTTTTGGCTTAAGCTGACAAGAGCCAAACCGCTATCGGTTTTGACGGGCAGATTTCCGCCCATGCTGCGTTAAAGCTCTTGACAATACGACAGTATTCTCCGCGAGCTTTGCCTTGTCTGAGCAAAAATCTGCTCCGGCAAAACTGCAAAGCACCTGTCGGATGTGCTTTTCGAGATATTTTCGGCTTTCTTTGATGCAGGTGGGCTGGCGCCCATCAAGGCAAAAAAGGCGAAAATAGCCGGAAGGGTACGCCGACAGGCGATAGAGGTTCGGTTCTTGTCAGCTTATGTTTTCTTGTGTCAGCCGGCCTTTTTTTGCTTGTTGCTTGCTTATTCAAACACGTCGGGATAGAAGGCCTTGGCGAGGGTCTCGACGGCGTATGCGATGCGGTCACCGGGCAGGACGCTCTCAAGCGTTATCGTCGCAAAGCGCTCGTTTTTGACGCAGTCAAGCTTTGCAAGGGTGGGGTTTGCCTTTATCTCGGCAAGCTTTTCGTCAACGCCGGGCGAGTCGTAGTCATGGATGAGGATAACGTCGGGCTTACGCGCGAGCGCTTCCTCATACGTCACGGTGACCCACTGCTTGCTGTCGATATCGTCGAATATATTTTTGCCGCCGGCGAGGGATATGATGAGCGACTCAAAGTTAATTCCCGAGCAGGTGAAAACGCCGTCATTGCCGCTGTCGTAAACGAGCACGTTCACCGGCGTTTGATCCTTTATCTTTTCCTGAACCGCCGCGATGCGCGCTTTCTGGTCGGCAACGAGCGCCTCCGCTCTGTCCTCAACGCCGAATATCTTTCCGATGTCGAGCATCTCCTGATACATCTGTTCGACAGTCGCTGCGGAGTTTACATACACGGTCATACCGTACTGTCCGACCTCTTCGATGTTGCAGCCGTCCTCGCTTATCTCCCAGTCGAGCGCGTATATAAAGTCTGCCCCGGAGGAGATTATAGCCTCGCGCGTTGCGGAAGCGTGGTTAAGCTCCGGGATGGCGTTGACTGCGTCGGCATACTCGGGCAGAGGGCCGCGGCTGTGGTTAACGAGCGAGCGGCCTACTACCAGATCGGAAAGGCCGAGTGCGGCAAACAGCTCGGTGCAGTTCGGGCCGAGCGTGAGCACCTTCTGCGGACGCTTTGTGATCTCGACCTGTCTGCCGTAGTTATCGAGCGTGAAAGGATAGCCCTCCTCGGCCTGCGTGTTGTTGTCGTTGTTATCTTCGCCTCTGCTTTTCGTGCCCGAGCAGCCGGCAAGCAGTGCAAGAAGCATTGCGCAGCTGATCAGCAGCGCGGTTATCCTCTTTGCTTTCTTCATGTTTTACTCCTTTCTGAGTCCCTCCGGAAGGAACGTTATGGATATTTTTTTCGTAACGGGGTGGCGGCTGACGCAGCAGTCAACGCCGTAGACCCGGCTTATGTTTTCTTCGGTGAGCACATCCTCCGGCACGCCGTGTAGGACGATCTTACCGTGCTTTAGAATATAGACATAGTCGCAGTACAAAGCAGCCATGTTCAGGTCGTGTATCGCGGACAGAACGGTCGTATTCAGCCTTTTGATGAGATCGAATATCTGCATCTGGTAGCTGATGTCGAGGTGGTTCGTCGGCTCATCGAGGATGAGGAAATCGCTTTCCTGTGCAACCGCGCGAGCAATTATCGTGCGCTGCTTTTCGCCGCCGGACAAATTGAGATAGCTGCGCTTTGCCATGTCGGCCATGCCCAGATGCTCCAGCGCGTGGTGAACGATCGCCTTGTCCTGCGCGGTGTCGGTGTCGAAGAGCTTTTTGTGCGGCGACCTGCCCATGGCGACGATCTCCTCGACCGTAAAATCAAACGGCAGCTCGTTTTCCTGGCCGACGACCGCAAGCTTCAGCGCAGATTCCCGGTGGCTCATTTTCAAAAGATCCTCGCCGTCGAGCGTGATGCTGCCGCCGTCTGGTCTGAGTGCGCGGTAAATGTTCTTCAAAACGGTGGATTTGCCGGAGCCGTTCGGGCCGATCAGGCCGACGAAGCTGCCCTTATCCACATGAAAGGAAACGTGGTCGGCGGCATTATCCGCGCCCGAATATGAGTAGCATAGGTCTCTTACCTCAAGTCTTGCATCAGGCACGCCGAACACCTCTTTTCTTGAGCATCCAGATAAACATCGGGCCGCCTATGACCGCCGTTAAAACGCCGACGGGCAGCTCCTCGGGCGCTATCAGGCACCGTGCCGCGACATCGACCCACACGACGAGTATGCCGCCGAGCAGCGCCGAGACCGGCAGCACGCGCTTGTGGTCGCTGCCGACCCAAAGGCGCGTGAAATGCGGCACCATAAGTCCAACAAAGCCGATTGTTCCGCTTACGGCTATGGTGGTTCCGGCCATAAGCGAGGTGAGAAGGACAAGCACTTTCTGAAGCCGCGAAACGTTTACGCCGAGCGCACCTGCACTCTCCTCGCCAAGGAGCAGGAGATTAAGGCCGCGATAGTTTATCATGAGCACCGCCATGCATATAAGCAGCACCGCAAGCGGCAGCGTCAGATATGCCCACTTTGCGCCGGCAAGGCTTCCGGACATCCAGAACTCGGCGTTGTGCAGGCCGAGAGCGTTCGGCGCGCTGAGCTTGATTATGCTCGTTATGCCGTCCATTATCATGGATATCGCAACGCCCGAGAGCAGAAGCTGCATGATGTTCACCCTGCCGCGCACACGCGAGATCATGTAAACGAATATGATCGTGACCGCCGACCCGATAAACGCGCTTATTGAAAGCGAATAGGTGCCTAAAAACGAGAACGCGCCGAAGAGCATACCGAGAGTTGCAAATGCCGCCGCGCCGTTTGAAACGCCGAGGATGAACGGATCGGCAAGATTATTGCGCACAAGCGCCTGCATCGTCACTCCGCATACCGCCAGCGACGCGCCTACTACAAGTCCGAGGCACACTCTCGGAAGCCGCAGCCCGATGATTATGTTCTCGTCAAGCTGCTCCCAGCTGTGCTCGACAAGTCCGCCGACAATGGGAATGCGGCTTGTGAGTATCCTCGCCGTCGTTCCCGGCGCGACGGATACAGGCCCCAGCCCGGTCGCGAATATCATCGTCAGCACGGAGATAAGCGCAAGCACAAAGCATATCCTGCCGACGCTCGTCTCTCCGTTTTTTAACCTTTTTCTTTGCATCAATTCCTTCCCACCTCAAATATCCTTTATTACCATGGCAAGCACATTGTAGCATGCGCTTATCATCGGCGGAAGCCGGGGTGGGGGTTATATTTTTCAAAAAAGGCCAAAAACGCATAAAAAACGGAGAACAGCAAAAACTGTTCTCCGTTTTGGTGTTTTTAAGCTTAAAATTACTTGCCGATGTGGAATGCGTTGCCGTCTTTATCCTGGAAGTACTGGTTTGCGTAGTTGTCCTGGATGCAGTGGACGACCTTGGTGAGGATGTCGCAGGTCGGAGTGGGGATGCCCAGCTCTTTGCCGTACTCTGCGATCTTGCCGTTGAGGACGTCGATCTCGGTCTGACGCTGATGGAACAGAGCGTCCTGGCACATGGAGGGATAGTAGTCGCCGATGTTGGTGACGATATCCGCATGATCGTGAGCGATGAAATCGTCTGCGTTCATGGGAACACCCTTTGCGGTAGCGACGGCGCAGGTCTCGCGGATGACGCCGTGGAACAGCTGCTGGCCCCAAGGATCAGCCTCGACCTCACCGATCTTCAGACGCAGAACTGCGCAGACGGTGTTGACGGTTGCGTTGACGCAGACCTTTTTCCAGATGAACTTGTAGATGTTGTTGTCGGTGCCCGGCTCGCCGTCGCGCCAGTAAGCATCGCAGCCGCCTTCGCGGTAGCACTTGAGCATCTCTGCGCAAGCAGCGTCGTTAAGCTCGCTTCTTACAGCGCCGCCGAAGTTCATCTGAACGCCGCCGGCAGGAGTGGAAACGCAGTGGCCGGGTTCGGGCAGTGCGGTGCCGAGAACGCCGGAGCCGATGATGCAGCGCTCTTTCGGGAAAACCTTGAAGAGGTTGTCATCGTTGCCGAGGCCGTTTATGAGGGAAACAGCGACGGTGGTGTCGCCCACGACGGGCAGAGAGTCCTGAATTGCCTGCTCGAGCTGGGTTGCCTTGGTCATGTAGATGATGACATCGACCTTACCCTCGGCCTCTGCCGCTGCGGCAGAGCTGGTGTAGGTGCGGAAGCCCTTGAGCTGATAATTATAATCGGTGTAAGCACCGTTCTCTTCCTGATGGATGGTGAAGTGCATGCCGTCCTCGGCAACCTTCTTCATGTGAGCCTCATAACGGTCGATGAGGATCATGTCTGCGCCGCCCTTTTTGAGGTAAGAAGCAAAAACGCTGCCTGCTGCGCCGGAACCATACATTGCAATTTTCATTTTTATTCGTCTCCTTATAAAAATTGATAACTTATTATTGTTTGCAATACTGCTTATCGTAGTTTTGCTGTATTGTCTGAATCATGAGCGTCAGCGCCCCGTTGACGGGGGTGGGGATACCGAGCTCGCGGCCGTAGCGCACGATGGCGCCGTTTAAAAGCTCGACCTCGGTCTGACGCTGGTGGATGAGAACATCCTGTGCCATGGAGGGATAGTATTTTGCAAAGCCCTCTCTGAGTCTTTCAAGCTCCTCGAGCATCTCCTCCCAGAGATCGACGCCCGTGAGCGCTTTGGCTACCGCGCAGCCCTCTGCCCATACGCTTTTTATAAGCTCTCTGCCGCTTTCACAGTCGAGCATGGGGCCGACCTTCAGGCGCGTGAGAGCCGAAAGGGTGTTGTAGCCGCTGTTTGATATCGCCTTTTTCCAAACGAAGGGGCGGATATCCTTTTCAAAGCTCGCAAGGCAGCCGCCGTCGCAGAAGCACTTTTCCAGCGCCTTGCCGGCCTTTTCGGAAACGGGATCGTTTTCCGAGGCTCCGAAGCGCATTATAACGCCGCTTTCGGGCTTTGAAACGCATTTGCCCGGCTCGGGAAGCTCGGTTCCTATCGTACCGAAGCCATAGAGGATCCTGTCCGCAGGGACGTATTTTTTGAGCACATCGTCATTGCCGATGCCGTTTTGCAGGGAAACGACGACCGTTTCGCTGCCGATGCAGGGCATAACGGAGGGCATGATGCCGTCGGTTTGCGTGGCCTTTACCATAAGTATGACCATGTCCATAACGCCGATATTCTCAGCTGAATAGGCGGTGCGGAATCCGGTTAGGAGCTCCTCGCCCGAGGGAGTGACAAACGTCATTCCGCTCTGCGCGACCTTGTCCATGTGCGCCTTGTAGCGGTCAACGAGCCAAAGCTCTGCGCCGCCTTTATTAAGATATGAAGCAAAAACGCTGCCGGCAGCGCCGGAGCCGATCATAGCTATTCTCATTTTCTGACACTGTTCCTTGGTCAAACACCACCGGATGACCGGTGGTGTTTGAATTATTCTGATTAATTACTCGATCTCTGCCTTCTTCTCTGCGGAAAGCTTCTTGATCTTGGGAAGACCCCAGATCAGGACGGGCAGGAAGATAACGAGGATTGCGTAGTAGCCGTCGTAGCCGTAAGCGTACTTGATGATGTTGCCGAGGCCGAGCAGGGAGATCGCAAAGCAGATAGCGATGACGATAACGCCGACGATAACGCCGCGAGCCTTTTCGTTCTTGATGGTCTTGGGGAAGCAGGCGCCCTGGAAGCGCTGGATCATGGTGAATACGAGGGTGACGCTGGTGGAAACGAAAGCGCTGAACAGCAGAATGCTGAAGATCGCCATCAGCCACTTGATGCCGACGAGGGTCAGAACGGTCTGGTTGGGGATGCCGGAAGCTGCGGTGGTGAAGCCCTCAACCTTGCCTGCCTGGAGTGCGGACAGAAGCGGATACCAACGGGAGAGCATTGCGGTGGATGCCGCAAGAGCAAGGCCGTTCATGAGCCAGCCGAGGATGTTTGCGCGCTTTACGCCCTTGAGGGTCAGGCCTTCGCCTGCTGCGATCATTGCAGGGATGGATACGCACTGGAATGCTGCGTAAACGAGAACGCCGCGCCAGATGGCTTCGCCGACATTGTCAACATAGGGAGCAGTCTCGAGGCCGTTCTGAGCAAGCAGGTTTGCGCTGATTGCGTCGAAGTCTGCTGCGAAGCCGGCGATAACAACAACTGCGGTGGAGATAAGAATTGCAATGGAAAGAACGGTGGAAGCTGCGATAACAAGCTTTACGCCGAAGATGCTCAGGATGATGAGCACTGCAACGATGATGAGGTTGAAGATAAGCTTGTTTGCGGTGACGGAATAGTCAACGCCGAAGAAGTTTGCAAGAACCTCGCCTGCGCCTGCGACTGCTGCCGCAACTGCCGCCAGAAGAATTACGATGTAGAAAATCTCGAAGAAGACTTCCATCCAGGGCTTCGGATACAGAGCCGAGAAGGTGTCCTTATAATTGGTGAAGCCGTTGAGCTTTGCAAACTTCATAACGGTGTACATCACCAGTGCGAGTATGCCCATTGCGATAATGGGGAGAACAGCGGCCCACATGCCGTACTGTGCAAAATAACTGACTACCTGGTTACCGGAGGCGAAACCGCCGCCTACATGAGTGCCGAACCACACAGAACCGACCGTAAACGCGGCCGCCCATGTGCCCTTGGCTGCTTTGTTGTTCATAATGATTCTCCTTTAAAATGTCTCTTTAACATTGCCCGTTTTGCGGAGCAGCTCCTCAACCGCCCGGCAAAACTCTGGGGTTAATGTTCTTTACTGTGCATCTTGTTAAAACCAAAACAAAGCCCCCGTCGCTCCTAAGGAACGCTTCGATAAAACAATTCCTTGGGCAACAGGGCTTCAATGGAGAGAAAAAATCTTGCCGCGGCAGACAGGCGGACGGCTTCTTCATCCGCTGCATTCCGACGAGTGATCCTCCTGCGGAATTGTCTTACGCTTTATTTATGGCTTTTTCAAAATGCATGCATATTTTACATGCAAGTTTACAATGCGTCAATATTTCAACCGATATTTTTAATAAAAATCGACTGTCAAAATTCAAACAAATAGGCTATTTTCGTCAATTTTACTAAAACGAATTAAAAACGTTCAATTTTTTTAAAAAATTAATCCACCTAAATCAAATCGCTATTTTTTCAGGTCTTTTTGCATGAATACGGAAAAGATGTGGTAAAAAATTGTTCTGGTCAAAAAAATGTGCAGTTTCAAGGGTTTGCGGCTTTTTTAACAGGCTTTTCGAACATAAATGTGCGCAGTTGTTAATTAACGTGCCAAACGGTAAGCCAAATAATTGACAATGTGTATACCTATGTGGTACAATATATTTTAGGGTAATATGCGAGAAGATACATTTAAATATAACAACAAAAAACAGGGGGAAAAACTATGGCAAACAGACCTAACATTCTGGCGCTGGCTTCAAAGATCAGCCTGGAAAGCATGACCTACACCGGCATCACCTACAAGGATCCGGAATACAGGATCCTCGAGCCCATCGTCGATGACGATATGTGCTCTGTCATGATGCGTATGCGTCTTGAGAAGGAATTTTCTGCGGCAGAGCTCGCAAAAAAATGCAAAAAGAGCGTTGAATTTGTTCAGGAGCAGTGCGACAAGCTCGTAAATGCGGGCGTTATCCGCGTGCGCTATCGCGGCGAGGAGCCCTGCTACTACTACCCCATCTGGGTGCCCGGCATCATGGAGGGCATCCTCTCCAATCGCGCACAGTGCGATAAGTATCCCGATCTGGGAGCATGCTTCGAGGAATACACACGCATCCGCGTCGGTATGCTTGCCCCGGTTCTCGGCAACGGCGTTAACTTCATGCGCGTTATGCCCGTTATGAGCGCGATCGAAAGCAACACTCGCACGGCATCCTACGATGAGCTGGCAACCATCATAGAGAAGGCAAAGGCAATTTCCGTCGGCCCGTGCTCCTGCCGCCGTTCACGCCGCCTGATCGGAGAGGGCTGCGGCCATCTTGAAGAGGATATGTGCATGTACCTTGATGACAATGCCATCAACTTCTCCAAGCACGGCGAGCACCGCCTGATCAGCAAGGAGGAGGCTTATGAGGTGCTCAAGCGCGCCGAGGATAACGGCCTTGTTCACGAAGTCAACCAGGCGCTCGGCTTTGACGGCATAAACGCCATATGCAACTGCTGCGGCTGTTCCTGCTATGCGCTGCGCATCGCAGAGCTGTTCCGCTCTCCCGACGGCGTAAGCTCGAACTTCATCGCCAAGGTTGATAAGGACAAGTGCGTCGCCTGCGGCCAGTGCGTTGAAAACTGCCAGACCAACGCCGTAAAGCTCGGCCAGAAGCTGTGCACCACCGATCCGCATGTCTCCGACGCATATCAGTCGGATAAGGAAGTGCCCTGGGATAAGAAGAGCTACAACGTCGATTACCGCACAACCCGCACCGACGTCATGGAGTCCGGCACGGCGCCCTGCAAGGCACAGTGCCCGGCGCACGTTCCCGTTCAGGGCTATATTAAGCTCGCCGCTCAGGGAAGATACACCGAGGCACTTGAGCTTATAAAGAAGGAAAATCCGTTTCCGGCAGTCTGCGGCCGCATCTGCAACAAGGCATGCGAGGACGCATGCACGCGCGGCGACATCGACTCGCCCATTGCTATCGACGATATCAAAAAATTCATCGCCGAGAAGGATCTTGAGTCCAAGCACCGCTTCGTTCCCAAGATTGTAAACCAGATCGGCAAGCCCTATGAGGAGAAGATCGCCGTCATCGGCGCAGGCCCTGCCGGCCTGAGCTGCGCGTACTACCTCGCGGTCAAGGGCTACCCCGTCACCGTTTATGAAAAGGAAAAGGCGCTCGGCGGCATGCTCACCATGGGCATCCCCTCCTTCCGCCTCGAAAAGGACGTTATCAATGCCGAGATCAAGGTTCTCAAGGATCTGGGCGTAAAGTTCAAGACCGGCGTTGAGGTCGGCAAGGACATCACCCTTGATAAGCTGCGTGAGCAGGGCTTCAAGGCATTCTACCTCGCAGTCGGCGCGTCCAAGGGCGCAAAGGTCGGCTGTCCCGGCGACGAGCTGCCCGGCGTTATGACCGGCATCGACTTCCTGCGTGAAGTCAACCTCGGCGAGAAGCCCGCTATCGGCAAGAACGTTGCCGTTATCGGCGGCGGCAATGTTGCCATCGACGTTGCACGCGCAGCCGTCCGCCTCGGCGCAAAGACCACGATAGTCTACCGCCGCGACCGCGACGCGATGCCGGCAGCAGACGACGAGGTCGAAGAGGCAATCGCAGAGGGCGTGAAGTTCATGTTCCTCGCTTCTCCCGTCGAGATCACCGGCGAAGGCAAGGCCGAGACACTCAAGGTCGAGGTCATGGAGCTTAAATCCGGCAAGCCCGTAGGCACCGGCAAGTTTGAAACTCTGCCCGTTTCCGCCGTCATCTCCGCCATCGGCCAGAAGATCGACCTTAGCGGCATGGACTTTGCCACCGGCGCAAAAGGCACCGTCAACGTCTCCCTGCCCAGCTACCAGACCAGCGTTGCCGACGTTTTCGCAGGCGGCGACGTTGTCACCGGCCCGAAGTTTGCCATCGACGCGATCGCAGCCGGCAAGGAGGGCGCAGTCTCCATCCACCGCTATGTGCATCCCGGCCAGTCGCAGGTCATCGGCCGCGACAGACGCGATTATAAGGCAATGAACACCGCAACGGCAGGCATCTCCGTTGCAGGCTTCGACACCGCTCCCAGACAGAAGGCCGCCGACGGCTCGGCCAAGGAGGCCAAAAAGACCTTCAAGGATCTGCGCGGTACCCTCACCGAGGAGCAGATGAAGATCGAGACCTCACGCTGCCTCGGCTGCGGCGCTGCGGTCGTTGACGAGAGCCTCTGCGTGGGCTGCGGCATCTGCACCACCAAGTGCAAGTTCGATGCTATCCACCTCGAGAAGGTCACCGACTATGTCGGCGCACCGTACTTCAAGGCGCTGCTCGGCGCGGCCGGAAACGCTCCGGCAGCAGTCGCGAAGCTCGTCACCAAGAAGATCGCAAGAAAGTAAAGGAGCTGCGTCATGCATGAAATAGGCGTCGTCCGCTCGATGGTCAAGACCGTCACGGACTTTGCCCAAGCCAACGGCATCGCCGAGGTCACGGAGATCGTTCTTGACATCGGCGAGCTGTCGCTGGTCATTCCCAAATACGTTGAGGATATCTACCCCGTCGTCGTTGAGGACACCTTCCTCAAGGACACGAAGCTTATCATCAACGTCATTCCCGGCATGGCCGAATGCGACGAGTGCAACGAGCTGTTCAACGTCATCGAGCACGAGGGCTACTGCCCTAACTGCGGCAGCTTTGAAAAAACCATCCTCTCGGGCAAGGATTTCCTCATCCGCGAGATCCACATCCCCGAAGATTGATTTTTTAGAGGCGATTTTTTAGAGGCGAATTGACGCAGCTACGGATACGGTGATTGCCGGTGCCCGGTGTCGAGGTTGCGGTGGAAACCGTGGTTGCCTCGCGTAACGTTAGCGCACTGCTGAATTTTGCACCGCACCCCATTGTCTTCCCCTTGCGTAGCTTGAGGGGAAGATGCCGCTTGCGGCAGATGAGGTGTTATTATATCCGCGCCGCAGGCGCTACATTATTGTCATATGTATCGGTTTTGCTGATACTAAAATCTATAGTCGTAGGGGCGAGCAATGCTCGCCCTTTCATTATGGTTTCATCGGCAGCTCCCGATCGTGCTGACGCAAAAACCGTATCGGTATCAGCGCAAAAACGCCACTAAAAAAGTGCGGCAAAAGCCGCACACCATAATTATTCATCATTCATTATTCACTATTCATTGGCGGTGCTTGCGCCGCCTTTTGTCTT
>ERZ827512.25-NODE-25-length-237598-cov-22.355068_pt1 | contig 237598 bp, 225 predicted proteins | sample MGYA00519916_ERZ827512 | MGnify/ENA primary metagenome ERZ827512 (study PRJEB31778, sample SAMEA3449335) | human gut metagenome | biome: human gut; feature: human-associated habitat; material: faeces | place: United Kingdom | collected 2010/2012 ...
TCCCGACAATGAAACCGATTAACGAATAATTTTATATTTATATCAGTGGGCAATTCCAATCGGAGTTGCCCATTTTCTAAAATGAATGGAATATGAAGCTGAATTTTATGCGAGGTATATATTATGAAATATTTATTTATGGTGGGAATCGCACTTGTAATATTTGGGATCTGTTTTTTGATTACTTTTAGCAAAGAAAAAGCAAAAAAATATGCACTTGTTCAAGGAAAAGTAATTGAAGTTATAAAAAGCGTCGGTGTAAACGGAACAGGAGTTACCTATACTCCTGTATTTGAGTATCAATATAACAATAAGACATATAGAGTTGAACATAGGATTTCATCGCCTACGCCTAATTTCACATATAAAGTTAACGATATTGTTGAGCTAAGAGTATATGAAGATAAACCAGATAAAGCTATCGCTAATAGTAAGAAGAATTTGATAATGCCACTTATTTTGGGTACAAGTTTCATAATTCTTGGTGTTGTATTATTTGTTATATTTGCTTTATTTAAGTAATTCACAAATTCCGGTTTATCAACCTGCCCTTTGAGAGAGGAAAAATCTTTTTCTCAAAGGGCTTTTTATTTTACTTACATTCGCAAACTATAAGAAAAAGCCAAAGCCTCATATACTTTAAGCAGAATAAGGTTGAAGTTTTTATTCTGAATTGAATTAAATAAGTAGAGTAAGAGAATTTATTTACAATTTTGTTTTTTGCCTTGTAAAATATGTGAAATAGTGCTATAATTTTAACCATATCATCGATGTTTTTATATAAAATAACGAAAAAGGGTGGTTACGTGTCAGTAAAGGCAAAAAAGGTACTAAAAATCATTTTGATTATTCTTCTTGTGGCGGTTTTGATTGTAGGCGGATATATTATTTATGTCATGATTGACTACCACAGAATTGAGGACAATCAAGCTTTGCAGATAAACGATGTTACGAGCGAGTCTGCTCTTGTTGACCAAGAGTATAAGGCCATTTCGTACAATATCGGTTTTGCGGCTTATACTCCCGACTTCGGCTTCTTTATGGACGGCGGTACAAAGAGCCGTGCTAATTCCGAGGAGTCGGTTAAGAGCGTAATTGACGGAATAGGAGATTTTCTTAAATCCGAAAATCCCGATATTATTCTTATCGAGGAAGTTGATAAGAAAGCAACACGCAGTTATCACTATGACCAAGATAAAGCGCTCAGAGGTAAGCTTGACGGATATGATTCAATGTTCACGGTAAACTTTGACAGTCCGTATTTGTTCTATCCTATTACCAAGCCTCACGGCAAATCCTATGCCGGTATGTTGACCTTGTCAAAGTTCAATATTGAAAGCGGTTTAAGACACAGCTTGCCGATTGAAAACGGTTTTATGAAATTTGTTGACCTTGACCGTTGCTATTCTGTTTCGAGAATTACTGTTGAAAACGGCAAAGAACTTGTGCTTTATACGCTTCATCTCTCGGCATATACCTCTGACGGAACAATCGCAACCGACCAGCTTAAAATGCTTATAAGTGATATGCAGGCGGAATATGAAAAGGGGAATTACTGTATCGCAGGCGGCGATTTCAACAAGGACTTGCTTGGCGATTCGGGCAAGATTTTCGGAATTGACGGCACAAATTATACTTGGGCGCAACCTGTTGATTCAAAATTGTTTGATGGAACAAATCTCAAAATTGTTGCTCCTTACAATGAGAAAAATCCGATTCCATCATGCAGAAATGCCGACGGTCCGTATAACGACAAGCAGTTTGTACTTACGGTTGACGGATTTATAGTTTCCGACAATGTTACAGTTACAAACAGCGATGTTTATGACCTTCAGTTTAAGTATTCTGATCACAACCCCGTATATATGACCTTTAAGCTTAACAAATAATTAAACTAAAGCGGACAGTTCATTTGGATTGTCCGCTTAGCTTTTACTTGCAATGTTACTTATTGTTGACTTTAATCCGTTAAAAAGATAAAATACTGTTAGCTTATAATTGTTTTTAATATCATTTTGATGATATTCGGCGGCGTTATGTCAAAAGGTGTTTCAACCAACGTTGAAACAGGTGTTGTTGAACAGGAAAACGGTGCAATTACCGACTGAGGAATTGAAAAGGCGAACAATGTTCGCCCCTACAAAAGTCTTGCCATTTTAGACTGTCTAAATCAGAAAAACTGCCGTAGGGGCGAATATCATTCGCCTGTTTCTGCCCACTAATCACTGTAAACTCTGATTTAATCTTCAATTTCCATTATATACGCTTTTGCTTTAAAAGTGGCACTATTATCATATTTTGTGATTTCATCATAGTGGTCAAATTTAAGTCCGCATTTTTCCATTACCTTACCTGAACGGGGGTTATCAACAGCATGGCATGAGCAAATTTTATTAACGCCTAATTCTTTGTGAACATAGTCGATAATTGCTTTCATAGCCTCGGTGCAGTAGCCCTTGTGCCAATAGTCGAAATGTAAATTATAACCCATACCCCAATATCCCTCTATTTTACTGCTCGGACCTATCGAGCCTGTACCTATAACCTTGTTTTCTTCCTTAAGCACAAATGCGAAATTGTATTCCTTTTCGTCTGTAAGCGTGGATTTTATCCAATCAATCGTTTGGCTTATGTCCGTAAGCGTAGGGTACGACATATATTTTGTGACCCTTTCATCGCTGTTCCACGAAAAGCAAGCCTTTGCATCATCAAGAGTGATTGGGCGTAAAATTAATCTTTCGGTTTCTAAAATCGGTTCTTTTGACATTTTTATACCTCCAAAAAAATAAGCCGTTGATGCGAACGATTGTTACACATCAACGGCTTTTATGTTATAAATAAAGTTTTATACCGAAATTGAGTGCAACAAAGTAAGTCCGTTTGCAAGGCAAACAGAATGGGATGCTTTATATGCTGTTGCACGGTATAATTTCTGCATAACTTCTTTCCTTTCGTTTGATAAGGTCATAGTAGCATAGCGTGGTGATTTTGTCAATGTATTTCTCCCTTATCAAGGGCTTTTTTATATTTAACAAAATATATGTTGAAATTAGTAGGCAAAAATAATATAATGTTATAAGTTATAACTTACTATAATAATTTATTTTATATAAAAGAAGGTATTGAAATGAGATCAGATTTAATTAAAGAGGGTCCTTCAAGAGCGCCTCACCGTTCTCTTTTGAGAGCGCTTGGTATTGACGAGCTTGAAATGAAAAGACCTTTTATCGCAGTAGTTAATTCTAAGAGCGATTATATACCCGGCCATATGCACCTTGACAAGATTGCAGAGCAGGTTAAGGCAGGTATCAGAAACGCAGGCGGTGTTCCGTTTGAATTTAATACTATCGGCGTTTGCGACGGTATTGCTATGAACCATAAGGGTATGAAATATTCGCTTTGCTCAAGAGAGCTTATTGCAGACTCAATCGAGGTTATGCTTACAGCTCACCCTCTTGATGCAATCGTATTTATCCCTAACTGTGACAAGATTGTTCCCGGTATGCTTCTCGCCGCTTGCAGGCTTAATTTGCCTTGTATCTTTATCAGCGGCGGCCCTATGCTTCCGGGTAAGAGCACAGAAACCACAAACCGTATCGGTCTTTCCGAGCAGTTTGAATATGTAGGCGCTAATGCAGTAGGTAAGATGAGCGACGAAAATCTTGAATCCTGCGCATTTACCGCTTGCCCGACTTGTGGCTCATGCTCAGGTATGTATACTGCAAATTCAATGAACTGCCTTACTGAAACAATCGGTATGTCGCTTCCCGGCTCAGGTACTATTCCTGCGGTTATGAGTGAAAGACTCCGCCTTGCAAAGCAGGCAGGTGAAAGAGTAATGGACCTTCTTAAAGAGGACATTAAGCCGTCGGATATTATTACAGAGAAGGCTATTGAAAATGCTATGCGTACTGATATGGCTATCGGCTGTTCAACAAATACAATTTTACACCTTACTGCAATTGCTCATGCGGCAGGCCACGATATCGACCTTGCCGAGCTTGACGCTTATGGCAGAAAAACGCCTCAAATTTGTAAGCTTAACCCTGCTTCATCTGTATTTATTACAGACCTCAACGACGTTGGCGGTATTCAGGCAGTTGTTAAGGAGCTTGCAAGAGGCGGTATGATTAATACAGATGCACTTACGGTAAACGGCACTGTTGCTGACAGAATTGCAAAAGCACCTGACGCTGACGGAGTAATCATTCGTAAGCTTGAAAATCCGTTCTCGGCAGACGGCGGTATCGCAGTTCTTACAGGTAATCTTGCAAAGGACGGCGCAGTAGTTAAAAAAGGCGCTGTTGCACCTGAAATGATGCAGCATAAGGGTCCGGCTAAGTGCTACAACAGTGAGGAAGAAGCTATTGCTGCTATTACAGGCGGCAAGGTTGTTGCAGGCGACGTTGTAGTTATTCGTTATGAAGGCCCTAAAGGCGGCCCGGGTATGAGAGAAATGCTTTCTCCTACATCTGCTATTATCGGTATGGGTCTCGGCTCATCTGTTGCGCTTCTTACTGACGGTCGTTTCTCAGGCGCTACAAGAGGTGCATCAATCGGTCACATAAGTCCTGAGGCAGCTATGGGCGGAACTATCGCTCTTGTTGAGGACGGCGACGAGATTGAAATTGATATCCCTGCTCGTGTTCTTAAGGTTAATGTTTCAGACGAAGTATTAGCCCAAAGAAAGGCTAAGTGGCAGCCTCCTGTTCAAAATCTTACAGGATATCTTAAGCGCTATGCTCAGCATGTAACAAGCGGTGCACAAGGTGCGGTATTTGACGATTAATCGGAGCTTTATATATGGAAAATATGAATGAGAAGAGTGAAAAAAAGCATTCGCACCGTCAAAAATCACCAAATGATTTTGCAAAGACGGTAGTTATATTTGTTTGCGTTGAATTGATTGTTGTTGTGGGAGCAATTATCGGTGTTAATAAAACTGCGTGTAATGCAGTCCATAAGCTTGAGGCGGCTATGCCAAAAAGCGTAATGGATTTGCAAATTAATCCAAATCAAGACACTTATGTTTCATTAGACAGCAAAGAACTTGATTATGGGAGTTTTGTTGCCGATATCATTGTTGAAAAAAGAGGAATTGAAGCGCCTGTTTACTACGGCCTTAACCGTGTATCGCTCAGATACGGTGCAGGTGTTTCGATTGACGAAAATGCAAACGCTTTTGGCGACAATGCCAATACGTTTATCGCCGCTTATGACGAAACATATTTCAAATCGCTTAAATATGTCAAGTCGGGCGATAAAGTTAAGGTTAAAACGGCTGATAAAACAATAATCTATAAGGCTGTTGACGTCTTTGTCGGTGACGAGGGTGACAGCAGAGTTAAGAATTATAAAAACAACTTGATTTTATACAGTATTTTTTCCGATTACGGTGAAAACAGCGGCAAGTGCTTTTATGTCATTTGCGAAAAAACAGGCGAGGAGGTAAATGCGAAATGAGCAGAAAACTCCACGACACCAAAAATGATTTTAAAAGCAGAAATATTCTTGCATTTTGCCTGTTTGTTGTGCTTGGAATTTTAAGCGTGGCATGCGTAACAAAGGCTGTTTTGTTAAACGGAAGTGTAGTCCAAAATCAATTTACGGATTATAATGTTACGTCGGTCTTTAGGCAGGATTTGATTGATTATACAAGTGACAGCTTTATCAAAAACGGGCTTGACAGCAGTAATGTTTCAAATGTTATTACGCAAGCCAAGGCTGAGAAAATAATAAGCTCGTTTGCAGCAGGTCAGTTTAGGGCTAAGGCAGGGTATACGTCTAAGTCATATTCTTCCGACGTTGACTCTCTTATGAACGATATAAAACCAGAGCTTGAGGAGCAAATCAGCGCCTCAGGATTTGAAAAAAATGAGAACGTTCAAAATGCACAGCTTGAAAAAATAAGAAGCTTTATTGATAATTCTTTAAAACTTCCTAAAACAAAACTAATTGAAACAGCTATGAATATGGGCAAGATTGCGGCTGATATTTTCCTTGTTGTTGCGATTTTCTTAACTCTTATATTTGGCGCAATGCTTTATTTTACAGGCAATACTAAGTACAGAAGCATCAGAAGTCTCGGTGCGGCATTTTGCGCATCTTCAATTGGGGACTTGATTGTTTCGTTAATTGCTGTTATAATTTTGAGCGTGAAATCTATAGATATTTTTCCTGCATTTCTCAAAAGTGCACTTGATAATTATATTTATACCGCTGTCGGTGCAATTGCCATATGCGGCGCAGTGCTTCTTTTGATATCATTGGCGCTTCTCGCAATAAGCTGGAAGCTTAAGCGTGAAAATTAATTTTTACGCAAAGAATAATAGGGTGGTGTTTAAATGGATAATGATGTTGCAATTAACGTAGAAAACGTTACAATGTCGTTTATTCTTAATAAGGAAAAGGTGGACAACCTTAAGGAATACGCTATTAAGCTTATTACGGGAAAGCTTGAATATAATAAGTTTGATGCCTTAAAGGATATTAGTTTTCAGGTTAAAAAGGGCGAGCATCTTGCTATTATGGGCCTTAACGGTGCCGGCAAAAGTACCCTTTTAAAAACAATTGTAGGAGTTTATAAACCGACTAAGGGTAAAATTGAGAAGCAGGGCGTTATTGCTCCTCTTCTTGAGCTTGGCGCAGGTTTTGACGGCAATTATTCCGGAAGAGAAAATATTTTCCTTTACGGTGCTATCTTGGGCTATTCAAGAGAATTCATTCAATCTAAGTATGATGAAATTGTTGAATTTTCCGAACTCGGCGATTTTATTGAAGTTCCGGTTAAAAACTATTCAAGCGGTATGAGAGCACGTCTCGGATTTTCAATCGCAACTGCTGTTGAGCCTGATGTTCTCATTCTTGATGAAGTTCTTTCAGTCGGTGACGCAGGTTTTAGAAAGAAGAGCCTTGCAAAAGTTCAATCTCTTTTTGAAAGCGGAGTAACTGTTCTTTTTGTATCTCACAGTATTGACCAGGTTATGGCAATTTGCGATACGGCAATTCTTCTTGACCACGGCAAGATTATTTCCCAAGGTCCTGTTGAAGAAGTAACGAAGGTTTATGAGGAAAAGGTATCGCATCCTAAGAAAAAGAAAAAACTTTAAAACTGTTAATATAGCGACTTGAACAATTGTGTTTGAGTCGCTTATTTTTTTCGGAATTTGTGAAAAATATACATTATCAACAATATGTAATAGAAAATGTTGAAAAAATATGGTATAATATACATATAAATAACATAATATTATTTATTTAAAAATTGCAAAATATATTTATTCAAGTGGGGTTTAAATGAAACGATTTATTTGTTTAGTCTTGGCTTTTGTAATTTTTTTCGGCATCTGTGGGATAATTGCGCCTGACATAAATAATATTTATAAGCTCAAAGAAGCGGACTCATTTGCCGAACAAGTAAATGTGCTTGTTAAACAATACGAAAGCAGGCAGGATACTCAAAACAGGCTTATTGTAAATTCAAATAAAATTAAGGAAAGCTATGGTGCAGTTAAGGTGATTAAGGCGCATGGCTTTCAAGTTATGCAGTTTAAAGATTATGAGAGTGCAGAGAGTGCGAAAAGCAGCATTGAAAAGCTCGGCGTTGCATGTGACAGAGACGATTTTGCCTATACTCAGGCAATCAAAAAAGCACCGAGCACAAAGGATTTATGGGCATCGCAAATCACGCAGTCAGACGTTACAATGAATTATCTTGCCACGACCGGAAAAACGTATAATGATGTTACCGTTGCGGTTATGGACACGGGGATTAATGATGCTCACAAGTCTTTTGACGGCAGATTGATTGAGTGTAATAAAAATTTCAGCTCTTCAGGAAGTATGAACAGTTCGTCAGACGACAGCGGTCACGGCACGAGTGTGGCAGGTGTAATTGCGCTTAATACGCTTGATAACGTTAAAATCAAGCCTTATAAAACATTTGATAAAGAGGGCAAGTGTACCAATTCTCAAATTGTGGCAACGCTTAACTATATTTTGAACGAGAAAAAATTGCCTGATATCATTAATATGAGCTTTTCCGTTCAGTCAATTTCAAGCAGTGTCACCCGTGACAGTTTAACTCGTAATTTGATTTCAAAAGGTGTTACAATAATCACCTCGGCAGGCAATAACGCAGTTAATGCCAAATTCTATTATCCTGCCAATATCGGCGAAGTTATTACTGTTTCATCTTCTAATAAAAAGAATGAAAGGGCAGAATTCTCAAATTACGGCAAGTGCGTTGATATTGCCGCTCCGGGTGTCGGAGTTTATACTTGCGAACTTGACGGCACATATTCTTATGAAAACGGAACGTCATTTTCCGCCCCGTTCGTATCTGCCGCTGCCGCAACTGTTTTAATGCAAAAGAGCGGTCTTGACTGCAATAAGATTAAAAAAACAATATGCGATGAAGCGGTACCTGTTTATATTAAAAATTATCAGGTTGAATGGTGCGGTGCGGGAATAGTTAATTTTTCGGGTCTTATTTACGGCGAAAAAGCGATTGCTCCTTCGTTTGGCACACCTCAGGGAAAATATAACGAGCCGTTTAAGCTTGAAATAAAAGCAGCTAACAATGAAAAAATAATGTATACGACGGATAACACCGTTCCCTCATCCAATAACGGTTTTGAATATACAAAACCTATTGATATTGACGAAAGCACGCACGTTATTGCCGTTGCATATAACAATATGAAGAAAAGCAAATACGTCGCATCTACTTATGAACTTGTTTATGAAAGTGACGGCAATGATTTTGATATTACGCAGGACGGTGTAATTATAAGTTATAAGGGAAATAAAACAAGCATAATCATCCCTTCTCAAATAAACGGTATAACGGTTACGGCAATAGGTGATAATGTATTTAACGGCTCAAATGTAAAAAGCGTAACCTTGCCTTGCAGTGTCACCTCGATAGGCGTAAGTGCTTTTGCAAACAGTAAGCTTTCGTCAATTTCAGGCGATGGTGTAACAGTCCTTGATAACGGCGCTTTTGAAAACTGCTCGTCGCTTGTCACCGTCGATACTCCCGCCGTGGAATATATCGGCAACAGATGCTTTAAAAATTGCAGTAGGCTTACAAGTATAGATTTCAGCCAAAATGTTAGTGAAATCGGCGCCGCCGCATTTGCATTTACTTCTCTTTCAACTGCGGATTTTCGCAATGCAACTATAGGAAGCTCAGCATTCGAGGGCAGTAAGGTGGTTGTTGCAAGGCTTGACAAGGCGGAAAGTTTGGAACGAACGTTTTGCGAATGTGAATTTTTAAACAGTATTACTGCTCCGAATTTAAAATATATCGGTGATTTTGCATTTTATAATTGCAAATCACTAAACAGTGTTAATATAAGCAAGGTTGAAAGTGTATTAAACTATGCTTTTTCAAAATCGGCAATTAAAACTGCTGATTTGCCAAAGTGCAGTTATATCGGAAATGCGGTGTTTAGCAGATGCGATGATTTATACAGCGTGAATATCCCTTTGGTAACAAAAATAATGCCGGAGGAATTTACATATTGCGTTTCGCTTCAAAAAATAAATATGCCAAGTGTTGAGGCTTTTGACGATATATCTAAGGAATATTTTACGGATTGCGCCTCACTTGAGGGCTTGTATCTTCCTAAAAGTGTCAATTTGCCGTCGATTACTTGGTCGTCATCTATGCAAAGCAGTATGCTTTTCGGCAAAAGGGCTCAGCTTTCTTATATTTTTGCACCGAAGGCACAGAAAATCGCAAACAGCGAAAATTCACCGTTTATGTATAAATGCACAAAACTTGAATATGTATTTTTAACAAGTGTCAAATCGCTTGATTATATGGAAAGCGCAAACGGTGCTGTTTGGTATTTTGGCTCTAAAATCAAAAATTTACCCGCCAATATCAATTTTGACGGCTCAATTGTAATTGCTCCTGCTTCAAGTTATGCAATCGAATGGGCAAAGTCAAACGGTTTAAGCTTTGTCGAAAGTGCAAATATTACATGCACATCAATTTCCGCAAATAAAATAAGCTATGAGGCTTTGGGAAATGAATATACCTTGCCGCTAAATTATGTGAAATCGCTTTGGGATACAAGCTTTGTTAATACAAAAAAGAGTGATGAAACAGTTTCGGCACTTCTTGATTTTAACAATGATAATACGGTTAACGCAAAGGATTTTGCAATACTTAACAGGCAATAAAAATGCACCTGCGCAAAAAGCGTAGGTGCTGATTTTTTTATAAAATTGAATTTTAATACGCTAACGTAAAATAGCAAATGCAAGGTCAATTGCTCCGCCTAAAACTTTACTTGTTTTTTTCATATTTAATGTTTCGGCAAACCAAAGAAGAATAAGCGCAACAAGAATTGCTATAACCAATGTTCTTTCTGTCATAATTTCCGACCTCCCTGTTAATAATATTATATACTATTTATCTAAAAAATCAAGCAATTTTATACAACTTAAACATATTTGAAAAAATGCAAAAAATTCGTTGAAATTAGAAAGAAATTGATTTATAATACTACTTAATCTTTTATATAATGGGGGAATATAGGTGAGTCCGATTTTATTAGATTTAGTGGCTGACAGAAGCGCTACTTTCACCGCTACGGTTATTATTGCCGGTGCCGGTATCGTATTCTTAATGCTTGTGCTTTTAATTATTATTTTCTATTTATTCGGAAAAGTTGTTTCAAGCGCAGAAGCAAAGGCTAAAAAAGGCAAAACCAATAAAATAACCAAGAGTGAACAAAAGCTTCCTACTCCGGCACCTGCTAAAAAGGCAAGTGCTCCTGCTCCTCAAGTTGAGGCAGGCATCAGCGGTGAAGTCGTTGCGGCTATTGCGGCTGCCGTTGCTGTAAGCGAAGGTGAGGGTGCTGTTGTTAAATCAATTCGCAGGGTCAATGTTGTGAACGTTAGGGGCAGAAATCCTTGGGCTAATGCCGCAGTTTACGACAACACAAGACCGTTTTAGGAGGCAGTAGATAATGGAAATTTTACAAGGTGTTTGGGAAGTAATTGTCAGCATCTTCACAAACTCGGGATATGCTTATTTCTTTACTGCTGACGGTGGATATAAGAATGCGATTATGCTTTTGGTAGCATTTGTATTTCTTTATTTAGGTATTAAAAAAGGCTTTGAGCCGCTTCTTATGGTTCCTATCGCATTTGGTATGCTTCTTGCAAATATACCTGAGGCAAACTTAGCGGTACAGTATCATGATCTTGACGGTTTCAGAGATTTGCTTGCAGGCAGAGGCGAATTTGTCGGTTGCACACCCGGACTTATGGACTTCCTTTACTTTGGTGTTAAAGCCGGTGTTTATCCGCCGCTTATTTTCCTTGGTATAGGTGCTATGACTGACTTTGCACCGCTTATTGCAAATCCAAGTTCATTTATTCTTGGTGCTGCTGCTCAGCTTGGTATTTTCTTTACTTACCTCGGCGCTATCCTTTTAGGTTTTGCACCTAACGAGGCAGGCTCAATCGCTATTATCGGCGGTGCTGACGGTCCGACGGCTATTTTTGTAACGTCGCAGCTTGCGCCGTATATGCTCGGCACTATCGCCGTGGCGGCGTACTCTTATATGGCTCTTGTGCCTGTTATTCAGCCGCCTATTATGAAAGCACTTACAACTAAGAAAGAGAGAAGCGTTGTTATGGGCAGTCTCAGACCTGTATCAAAGCTTGAAAAAATACTTTTCCCGATTATGGTAACTGTTATTGTTTCTCTTCTTCTTCCTGATGCTGCTTCACTTGTAGGTATGCTTATGCTTGGTAATCTTCTTAAAGAGAGTGGCCAAACAGAGCGTATTGCAAAGGCTGCTCAAAACGAACTTATGAATATTATTACCATTTTCCTTGGTATCTCGGTTGGTGCTACTACATCAGCTCAAAGCTTCCTTAACCTTAACACGATTAAAATTGTTGTTCTCGGTCTTATAGCTTTTTGCCTTGGTACAGCAGGCGGTACTTTATTTGGTAAGCTTATGTATATTGCTACTAAAGGTAAGGTTAATCCGCTCATCGGTTCGGCAGGTGTATCTGCTGTTCCTATGGCTGCCCGTGTATCTCAAAAGGTCGGTCAAAAAGAAAATCCATCAAACTTCCTTCTTATGCACGCTATGGGCCCTAACGTATCAGGCGTTATCGGCTCTGCAGTTGCAGCAGGTATTTTGCTTACACTTCTTAAATGATAAGGTTGTTTGTTTAAACAAAAATATAAAACCAGGGTGCCCTTGTTACCCTGGTTTTTTGGTATGATTATTTATTATCAGAAAGGGAAAATTTATGGCGTTAAACGAAATGCAGCAGCTTGCTGTTGACACAACCGAGGGCCCGCTTTTGATTTTGGCAGGCGCAGGCTCCGGAAAAACGACGGTTCTTGTTAATCGAGTTGAACATATTATTTCTTCTCATCTTGCCACTCCTTGGCAGGTGCTTGCAATTACATTTACAAATAAGGCGGCAGGCGAGCTTAGAGAAAGGCTTGTCAGCGCAATAGGAGAAGAGGCTAATGATATTTGGGCATACACCTTCCATAGCTGTTGCTCAAGAATATTAAGGCGCTTTGGCGAAAAAATAGGATATACAAATCATTTTACCATTTATGATACAGACGATTCAAGGCGTGTAATGAAGCAATGCCAAAAGCAGCTTGGTATCGAGGATAAGCTTATTAATCACAAGTCAATTTTAGCGGAAATCAGCAGGGCGAAGGATAGCCTTATATCCCCTGAGGAGTATAAGCAAACTGCGCAAAACGATTTCAGAAAGAGCAAAATTGCCGAGTGTTATGAATTATATCAGGCTCAGCTTAAAAAATCTGATGCAATGGACTTTGACGATATTATTTTTAACACCGTTAAGCTTCTTAAGGAAAATGAGGACGTTCGCAATATTTATCAAACTCAATTTAAGTATGTTATGGTTGACGAGTATCAGGATACTAACCATGCGCAATACGTTTTGACCTCGCTTCTTGCAGATAAATATAAAAATATTTGCGTTGTAGGCGACGACGACCAGAGTATTTACCGTTTTCGTGGCGCTACGATTGAAAACATCCTTTCTTTTGAAAATCATTATAAGGGTGCAAAAGTAATAAGGCTTGAAGAAAATTACCGTTCTACTCAAAATATTCTTGACGGGGCAAACGCTGTTATTTCTCATAATAAAAACCGTAAGGGTAAAACTTTGTTTACACGTTCCGGCTCAGGCGATAAAATTGTTTATAAAACAGTTATGAGTGAATCCGAGGAGTCGCAGTACATAATTGACGAGATAGTAAAAAATGTTAATAACGGAATGAAATACAGCGACCACGCAATTCTTTACCGTATGAATGCGCAGTCACGTAACCTTGAAGTTATGCTTACAAAAAGCGGTATTTCGCACAGAATTATCGGCGGTCATCGCTTTTTTGACAGAAAAGAAATCAAGGATATTGTGTCGTATCTTGCCGTTATTAATAATCCGAGCGATAATGTAAGGCTTCAGCGAATCATTAATGTTCCAAAGCGTGCAATCGGGGATACTATGTTTGCAAACGTGCTTGAAATCGGGGCAGGGCTTGGTATGTCGGCTTTCGAGGTTTGCGAACGTGCAGATGAATTTCAAAAAACCTCACGCAGTGCTTCCAAGCTTATGAATTTTACAAAAATGATTAGAGATTTTCAGGAATGTATCGAAAACGGAATGGGGCTTAACGACTTGCTACAAGAAGTTTTGGACGTTACCAAATATCTTGATTATCTTCAGGAGGAGCCTGAAACATATGAGGACAGAGTAAACAATATCAAGGAACTTTCATCAATGTTTATCAAGTATGAGGAAGAAAGCGAGGACGCTAATCTTTCTGAATTTCTTGAGGATGTTGCGCTTATTTCCGATATTGATTCATACAATGAAGATGAGGACGCAGTAGTTCTTATGACGCTTCATTCGGCTAAGGGGCTTGAATTTCCTGTTGTATTTATTCCCGGTATGGAGGAGGGTATCTTCCCCGGAAATCAATCAATGTTCAGCGAGGAGGATTTAGAGGAGGAGCGCCGCCTTGCTTATGTCGGAATTACAAGAGCAAAGAAAAAGCTTTATCTTATTTCTTCTCAGCAACGTATGCTTTACGGTCAAACCTCACGTAATATGCCTTCAAGATTTTTAAGAGAAATTCCATCTTCTGTTATTGACGACCAATCGGTTGTGGCACGCAGAAGCACGGGATTTACTACTCCACGCACGGCGTATGCCAATGCTTCAAGAAATGAGCTTGGCCATTCTTCCCATAATAAAATCGGCTCATATACTCAGTCATCAAGCAGTGCCCACAAATTCGGTCAAGCAGGCAATGCCGCACAAAAGAATAATATTGACTTTAAGGTCGGCGATACCGTATGCCACAAATCATTTGGCACAGGCACAGTTCTTACCGTCACGCCAATGGGCGGTGATATGCTTTTGGAGGTTGCTTTTGACAAGGCGGGAACGAAAAAAATGATGGCAAACTATGCAAGGCTTGAAAAGAAATAAAATACTTGTGATGTTAAAGTAATCTTTTATATAAGTAAGCGCATAAACTGTTATAAGAACGGCGCTTTGTATTAATGCTTTAAACAGTAATTAGTCATTATGATGTATAATATCAGATAAAAAACGAATTTTTTGTTGTTTCATACAAAAAATAATATAAAGTATAAAATATATTGCATTTTTTTGTTTTTTGTACTATATTAGCAATGGTAAACGGAGTTAAAGAAATTATTAGGTAATTGGGTGCTTTTGAAACGGAGATAATCGAATTATGGAGAAAAAAATAAAATCTTTTTCAGCACTTACAATTTTTATAATTATCATTGCCACAATAACTGCACTTTGCTTAACCGGTTCAAAGGATTTATCGTCTGTAAAAGACGTTAAAATGACTAAAAACAGCATAAATTCCATTTCGCTTTCTTGGAAAGAAGTGAAAAAAGCAGACGGCTACTATGTTTATAACCTTGATAATAACGCTAACAAGTATGTTAAGCTCGGTGAAAGCAAGGGCAATGAAAATTGCAAATTTGAGATAAAAAATATCCCAAGCGCAAGCGTATATAAAATTAAGGTTTTGGCTTATCGTTCTTTTATGAATAAAGAATACTTAAGCAAAAAGGCAAAGGAATATACGTTTTATTCCAATCCGAGCAAGCCTGTACTCAACGCCTTTTCAGGCGGAAAGGGCGTTTTGTCGATGGAGTGGGACGACCAAGATAATTTAGCCGGATATGATATTCAGTATTCTAAAAACAGCGATTTTTCAGAGTATAAAAACGAGCAAATAAGCGACGGCGAAACACGCAATTTTTCAGTTAAGGATTTGAGCGTCGGCGACGTTTATTATACCCGTGTAAGGTCATATATGGTTGTTGATGATAAAACGATATACAGTGAATGGAGCGACACTCGTCAAGCTACCATTTACGACAGAGATATTAATATCGGCAAGGTTGACCCAACCAAACCAATGATTGCCTTTTCATTTGATGACGGACCTGCATACGACTATAACGGCTCTAATTCGACTAAACGTATACTTGACGTTCTTGAAAAATATAATGCACGTGCAACCTTCTTTATGGTAGGAGAGCGTGTTAATGATGAAACAAAGCATTTGCTTGACAAGGAAATTCAGCTTGGCTGCGAACTTGGAAACCACACGTATTCTCATAATCACTATGGTTCTCAGGTAACGGCAAGTGATATTTCAAAAGCAAGCAAGCAGATTGAAAAAATCAGCGGCAAAGCGCCGACTATGTTCAGATGCCCCGGTGGCAGTATTACTCCTGCTATAAGAAAAGAGTGCAAAAAAGAGGGAATGCCCCTTGCTTATTGGTCGGTTGATACTGAAGATTGGCGTTCTAAAGATGCGGGCAAGGTTTATAAGAATATTACCAAGTATGCTTATGACGGTTCTATTGTTTTGATGCACGATATTTATCCGTCAACGGCAGACGCTGTTGAAAAGGTAGTTCCGGAGCTTATAGCAAAGGGATATCAAATAGTTACGGTAAGTGAGCTTATTGCCGCTAAAACAGGCGACAATCCAAAGCCGGGCAATCAATATGTCGATTATAAGACTATAAATAATAATACACATTGATTTTACACAAAAAGATTAAAAGCGTTGGAAGAAATTTCCAACGCTTTAGACTGTCGATAAAGTGGCTAAAACGCGCCGTGTTATAAAACGAAATTCCATTCGACGTATCGTAGGGCAGGGGCTTGCTCCTGCCGAAAGTATTTTAATAAATTACAATTTGAAAAATGGCTTGAACTCAATGTTCAAGCCATTTTTGGCGCTTTTCGCCTTTTGCTCGGGGGCAGTACCAACGTACAGCACCCACTCGCAAAATACGAAATTTATCTCACTTTCTCGAAGTCTCACAGCGTGTAGAAATTTATAATTGGGCTTTTTCTACACGCTGAATAAAAGCGTTGGAATTTTTTCCAACGCTTTTTATTTATATAAAACTATTTGTTATTTATAATACTGCTCTGAGGAATTGTTGAAGTCTTGGGTCTTTCGGTGCGCCGAAAATTTCACTCGGCGGTGCATCTTCAACTATATAGCCGTCTGCCATAAAGATTACTTTATCGGCAACCTCACGTGCAAAGCCCATTTCGTGGGTAACAACAACCATTGTCATACCCTCGTTTGCAAGGTCTTTCATAACCTGCAAAACCTCGCCTACCATTTCCGGGTCGAGTGCCGAGGTAGGTTCGTCAAAAAGCATAACCTTTGGATTCATTGCAAGTGAACGAACTATTGCCGCTCTTTGCTTTTGACCGCCGGAGATTTGGGATGGATAAGCATTTGCTTTGTCTGCAAGACCTACCCTTTCTAAAAGCTCCATAGCCTTTGCGTTTGCCTGCTCCTTGGTCATAACCTTAAGCTGGACAGGAGCAAGTGTTATATTTTCAAGTATGGTTTTGTTGTTGAAAAGATTAAAGTGCTGAAAAACCATACCCATATGCTCACGAATTTTGTTAATGTCGCATTTTTTGTCGGTTATAAGCTGATTGTCAAAATAAATTTCGCCTTCGGTCGGAGTTTCAAGTAAATTCAAACATCTTAAAAATGTACTTTTACCTGAGCCGCTTGGCCCGATAATGACTATTTTTTCGCCCTGCTTGATTTCGTAGTCAATGCCCTTGAGCACTTCGTTATCGCCAAAGCTTTTTTTCAAATTCTTAACGGTAATCACTTTTTCTCAAACTCCTTTCCATAACTTTGATAAGAGTAGAAATTATAAGCACCATTACAATGTAAATAACAGCCATTACAAGATAAGGAACCATAAAGTCGTATGTGTTAGAACCGATACGCTGGAATGCAAGATAAAGGTCTGTTGCGCCTACGAAGCTGACAACCGAGGTTTCCTTAATAAGAGAAATAAATTCGTTGCCAAGGGTAGGAAGAATATTTTTAACAGCCTGCGGAATAACAATTTTCATCATTGTTGTGCCGTAACTTAAGCCTACAGCACGGCCGCCCTCCATTTGACCGGGGTCAACAGAGAGAATACCTGCTCTCATAATTTCTGAAATATAAGCGCCGGAGTTTAAGCCAAAAACAATAACGGCAACCGGCACGCTCTTTAAATTGATTGAAAGAAGCGGCATAAGCACATAGTAGAACAAAAGAAGCTGAACTACGATAGGCGTACCCCTGAAGAAACTTACATAAAACTTTGCAAGCACATCAAGCACCTTTGTGACGCCGCTTGTTTTCGGTACTACTCTTACTGTTGCAATAAGTGTACCTATAATGATACCTATTACAAGGCCGAGTATAGCAATTATAAGAGTGTTTCTTAAGCCTTCAATAACAACATTGTAGCCGCCGTTGTCAATAAAGAATTTCCAAAACACTTCAAATTTCTTTTCAAAATTCATTAATAAATCCTCATATTCATATTATAAAAAATGCCCATTCTTTTTGAATGGGCAATCTTTTAATTGATTTATGCTACGGCATTAATAGCACTAGTAATTGCTTGTGCAGGAGCAGCGTCAATAATAACATATTTGATACCGCCGTTGATTAAATCCTGAACAGCAAGTGAACCGTTTGCATAGCCCTTCCAGGTTGCGCCAAGCTTTTCAAAGCCGAATTCGTCGTTACCCTGAACGTATGACTGACCTGTTGTGCCTGTCTGGCCGCCGATAAGAACTGATGAATCAAAACTCTTAAGAATTTTGTCAACATCTTCTTTAGTCTTGCAGTTGTCAAATGTTGTGTCGTCAGCCTTGCAAATAACTTTCTGTGATGCTGAATAGTATGAATCAGAGAAATCAACTTGCTTTGCTCTTGAAGGGTTTACTGTAAGACCTGCCATACCGATATCAGCTTTTTGCTGCTGAACTGAAAGAAGAACAGCATCGAAAGCCATATCTACGATTACAAGTTCTTTGCCAAGTTTATCGGCAAGAAGCTTAGCGATTTCCATATCAATACCGTAGAACTTGTCGCCCTCTTTGTACTCGAACGGTGCAAACTCGGCATTTGTTGCAACAACAAGCTGGTCCTTTGACTTATCCTGCTTAGCAGAAGTAACGCCTTGAGGCTCACCGTTACCGAAGTAGTGATTGCTGATTTCATCAAGCTCGCCGTTTGACTTCATTTCCTTAAGAAGCTCGTTGCATTTTTCCTTAAGCTCAGGCTGCTTCTTGTCAACACCAAAAGCATACTCTTCGCTTGAAAGCTCAATGTCAACAACCTTAACCTTAGCGGCAGATGTGGTTGATTCATTGTTTGTTTTACTGTCGTCATTGCTCTTTGTTGATGAACAGCCTGCAAAGATTGCAACTACTGCCATAAGAGCGGCAAGAACAACAGCAGAAATTTTTTTTGTTAATTTCATCTTATTTTCCTCCGTATTTTGTTTTTAATGACATAATAAAAGACACGATTATTTCTAACCGTGTCAATAATTTATCACAATAATCGCATAAAGTCAATATTTTAGGAATATTTGCTGTATATTTATGCATAAAATTAATATATTTAAAGATTTAGTCTGCGTTTGCGAGCCATTCATACTCCGGAACATAAATTCTTGTTTTATCCCATGGGTCGCCATCAAGATGACGAATAAGCCAAACATAATACATTTCATATCCCGGTGCCGTAACCTGCTGGTGAGCATTGCCGCCTCTTATGCAAAGGCAACTTCCGTTTTCTGTTTTGTAAGGTGTGTTGCCCTCAAAGCCTGCACCGAATCCCTCCGGATGGTCGAATTGATAATAATAAAGTTCAGGCTGCGGGTGATGATGAGGCGGATAGCTTGACCAACGTCCCGGTTGGTTGAACACTTCGCCCATAACCATATTTGACTCAGGTGCATTGTCAAGGTCAAACATTGTTGATACAATTCTGTGACCCGTGCCGTTCCATTGACCCTTGCCAAACTCTTGATAAAGGCAATTGTTAGGATTATAAAATTCACTTTTCCAGGTTTTTTCATTATCTGTCATTTGAACAAGCACTTCGCTGTCCTCGTTTGCGGTAACACTCGCCTTAACCTGTTTGCAAAAATGAATTGCGTAAGGCTTTTTTTCAAAAGGATTTTTTCTCTTGCAGCGTTCGTTTATTTCATCTTCCACTTTAAAGGTAACGTCGCCTGAAAGGAGCAAAATTGCACATTCGTTTTTATCCTCGCATATTTCAAGCACTTCACCCTTTTTCATTTTCTTAACGTAAATGTCCATAAGCATTTCAGAATTGATGCCGTTCATTTCGCAAAGAATTTTTTTGCCGTTTTCATCATATTCAGGTTTGAATAACATAAATTTGTATCTCCTTTGAAGTTATTTCTTCTTTTTCTTAATCTTCTTTGTAATTGCAATGAAAATTGAAATAAATACCGTAACTCCTGCTATCGAAGCGGGAACTATGTATAATTGCTTATTTTGCGAAAGCATATTTACGTTAACGCCGAGCCTTGTTAATACGCTTTGCGCATTTGCCTGTGTGGTGGATACGTCGATTCGTGTGTCAACCACCTTTCTGCTTTCCTCGTTTGAGCCGCCGACAGTTGTAACCTCGCCGACAGCGTCGGTAACAATAAAGTCGCACTGCGCATATAAATCGTCATTTGCACAAACAACAACGGTAGCCGTTCCGTTGCCGATTGCGGTGATTTCACCGTTTGCACCTATGTCGATTATTCCTTCCTGATCGCAAAAATAACCGACTACGGCATTTGTGTTTGACGGCTCAACCGAATAGTCAAGCTTGACCGTGTCACCGATTTGCAAATCATATTTTGAAGCGTAAATCTGAAGATTTGTAAGCGGTGCGCTTTCGCTTTGCTCGGTTGTTGTTTTTGCATTCGCCTTTGTGGCAGCTTGCGTTGTGGTTGCTACAGTTGTTGCCTTAGTTGTTTCCTTTTTGGTTGCAGTCTTTTTTGTGGTGGATTTAGCAGTAGTTGCTTTCTTTGTAGTTACCTTTTTAGAAGCGGTTGCTTTCTTAGTGGTTTTTGCTTTCTTCGTTGTAGTATGCTTTTTGGTTGTTGTTTTGCCGGCCGAAGAGCCTGAAACCGAAGAAAATTTTGGACTTGCGTAGCCGATAATTGAACTGATATTGTTGTAAGGTTTTGAACCTTTTTTAGTATATTCTCTTGCTTTAACCTTTCCTGAACAGTTGCCCTCAATAGTGTAAACAGTAGTGCCTGAGGTGTAATTGACTATGCCTACGTGGTCTGCTGTGCCGCTGCCCGTCCAGTCAAAAAAGATAAGGTCGCCGCTTTTTGGGGTGTATTTTGACGGGGAATAATATCTGCCCTTATCCTTAAACCAGCTAATCATACTGCTGCAGTTTCCGCCACGAGGAATGATTACACCGTTTAATGTAACGCCATTTTGCTTTCCGGCTTTATTAAAACACCATAATACAAACGTTGTGCACCATCCGCCTTGATAACCGTACCAATCGCCGTATTTTGAATATGATGATGTACCTGTGTAGCCGACCTCATCGCTTGCAATGCTTACAACGCTTGATCTCAAATCATCCTCGCTTGCCGCAAATGCCGCTGTAGGAATAATTGACGAAATAATTATACAAAGCACTATGAAAAATATATTTAGTTTTTTCAGTCTGTTTTTCATTTATTTTACCTTTCAGGACATATTTTTATGCCGAGATATACAAATCTAATTATAATTATATACATAATATTTAAAATGTCAATTTAAAATATTATACAATATGTTGAAAAAATAAGCGAAAAGGTGTATATTAAGCATAGTAATAATTTTATTAAGGGGTACGTTATGGAAAGACTTAAGGATTGCAATTTGGAACATTGCACACCGGAACAAGTCGGTGTAAAAAGCAGTGCCATTACAGCTTTTATTAATGAAATAAATGAGAATAATTTAGGACTTCAAAGCTTTACAGTTGTAAGGCACGACAAGGTCTGCGCTCAAGGCTTTTTTAAACCATATAATAAAGATATTCCTCACGTACTTTATTCTATGAGCAAAAGCGTTACGTCGACTGCTGTCGGCTTTGCAGTAAGCGAGGGACTTATTAATCTTAATGACAGGGTTGTTAAGTTTTTTCCTGAATATTTAATGAGTAAGCGCCCGTTTAACAGAATGATTACCGTCAGGATGCTTCTTACAATGCATTCGGATAAGCTTATTACCGTGCTTGACGAAAAAGGCGGTACAGATTGGGTTCAAAACTTTCTCAATGCTCCTTTTCTTCTTCCGCCTAATACCAAGTTTAATTATATAAGTGAAAATACCACGATGCTTTCTGCCATTATCACTAAGGTTACGGGTATGAGTGTTATTGATTATCTCTATCCTCGTATTTTTGAGCCTCTCGGAATTGAAAAGCCGTTTTGGGAAAGTGACGGCAAAGGCAACAATGCAGGCGGTTGGGGCCTTTATATGAAAAGCGAGGACCTTGCAAAATTTTTCCTGCCCTATATTCACGGCGGCAAATGGAAAGATGGCACTCAAATTATTCCTGAAATTTGGGTTAAAGAGGCAACAAGAAAGCAGGTTGACTCCGTATCTGACGGCTATATTGATAATATGATGGGCTACGGCTATCAATTTTGGCGCAATCCTGTTTCTAACAGTTACAGAGCAGACGGACTTTTCGGTCAGCGTTGCTTTATGTTTCCTGAATATGATGCACTTGTAGTTCTTAACTGCGGAGAGGCGGAGGACTATAAGGTTATGAAAATCTTTTGGAAATATTTTCCTGAGTGTTTCGGCTACGGTGAACTTCCTGAAAACAAGGCGGAATATCAACAAATGCTTGACACTATTGATAATTGCAGTGTTGAGGATTTGCCGAAGAGTGAGCGTAACCGTGAGCTTGAGGAAAAGATTTCAGGCAGGCTTATTACCTGCAAAACAAGCGAATTTGTTTCTGTTGTATCAATCACAATTACTCAAATGTGGTTTAAAAAACCCGGCGAGATAAGCGAAATGAAGCTTACATTTGACGATGAAAAGCTTACTTTTTATTGGAAAGAAAAGGAATATGAAAACACGATTGACGTCGGCTTAAACGGTGAATATGGAATAAGCAAGATGACTTTAGGCGACGTTACATATCATGCATATTCCAAAGCCGCTTGGAAAGAGGACGGCACTCTTGATTTGTGGATTAGACCGATTGAAACATCTCATGTAAGAAAGTTTAATTTTAAGTTTAATGACGACGATACGGTTAAAATTACAAATATTATGAACCCGACCTTGCAGGAACTTGTTATTTATTATATGACGTTTACGGGATATCCTGTGAAAGGCGACTTCACCAAAGAGGTAATTGAGAATACGGTAGAAAAGCTCGGTTTGCCGATAATTGAGCCGAATTTTAAAGGAAAATTTGTTGAATAGATGATTAAAACTGCCTTACTGTCAGTAAGGCAGTTTTTTTATTACAAAATTGTAATAGAAGAAAAATAATATATATGCTATTATATAATTATTAAATAATATAAAGGTGAAACAAATGGATATATTTTTATTAGAGGATGACGAAGCTATCGGCATAGGGCTTACTTATTCGCTTGAAAACGAGGGATATAACGTAACGCTTGCAAAAAGCGTGAAAGAGGCGGAAAAAATTATTGATGAAAAGGAATTTTCGCTTTATATTCTTGATTTAACCCTGCCTGACGGAAGCGGTTATGACGTTTGCAAAAGGATTAAAGCGAAAGGTGATTTACCTGTTATTTTTTTGACTGCGTATGATGATGAAGTTAATGTGATTATGGGCTTTGAGCTTGGTGCAGACGATTATATTTCAAAGCCGTTTAGAGTTAAGGAGCTTATGCTCAGAATTAAAAGCGTTATGCGCCGATATTCTAATGAAACGAGTGACGGAATAATCAAAATCAATAATCTTAAAATTAATACAAATGAGGCTAAGGTTTACAAAAATAATGAGGAAATTATTTTGACCGCTATGGAATACAGGCTTCTTTTAATCCTTTTGAGCAATAGGGGAAAGGTGCTTTCACGTACTGCGCTTCTTGAAAATATTTGGGATGTGGCAGGCGATTTTGTTGAGGATAACACACTGACCGTCTATATCAAAAGGCTTAGAGATAAAATTGAGGAGGACCCGGCAAAGCCTGAGTTTATAAAAACTGTTCGTGGGCTTGGGTATGTTATTGAAAAATGATTAATAAAGATGCAAAATTCACGGCTTTTTTCGGAATAGGGGTAACGGTACTTGCCTCAATAATCTGTTTTATTATAAATGCTTGGGCAGGTGCGATTTGCCTTATTTTAGGTATTATTTTGACAGGCGTATATTTTTATAATATCAAGAAAAGAAACGATAAAATTAACGAACTTAACAACTATCTTTCACTTATGTGTTCAGGTAATTTTGACCTCGATATTATGGATAACAGCGAGGGCGAAATGTCGATACTCAAAAATAATCTTTATAAGATAATGACGCTTTTAAAAACGCAAAACGAGCAGCTTAATACGGACAAGCTATATCTTGCAAATTCGCTTGCCGATATATCACACCAGCTTAAAACTCCGCTAACGTCAATGATGGTGATGTCGGATTTATTAAAAGACGAAAAGGACGAGGGAAAGCGAAACGAATTTTTATCAATTATTGAAACTCAGCTTGATAAAATGAAATGGCTTATTACAAATCTTCTTAAAATTTCAAAACTTGACGCAGGCGCAACTGAATTTAAGCACGAAAAATTTAATATTGCACCTATTTTAGAAAAAAGTTTGAAGCAGTTTTACGTCACCTGCGACGTGAGAGAAATTGAAATTGTTAATGAAATAAATGATTTTGAATTTGTCGGTGATGAAAATTGGACGGGCGAGGCAATAGAAAATATTATTAAAAACTGCATTGAGCATACAAACAATAACGGCAAATTAAGATTTTTCAGCCGGAATACGAATGTTTATAATTCTCTTTTCATTCAGGATAACGGCTGCGGAATTACAAAAGAGGATTTACCCCATATTTTTGAACGCTTTTATCACGGCAAAAATTCATCAAGCGAGAGCGTTGGTATCGGGCTTGCGCTTGCAAAAACCGTGCTTGAAAAGGAAAAGGGCGATATTATTGTTAATTCAGAGCTTGGCAAGGGCAGCATTTTTGAATTAAGATTTTATAAAACAATAGTATAAACTGCCTCCCTTAACAAGGGAGGTGATTGAAAAGCAATCGGAGGGATTTTGAGCGAAAAGCCTCGTCGTTGCAAACAAAGGTTATTTCAATATGTGACATTTTTGTAATATTAGCGTCACGTGATTGTAAGTTTGAACTGTTATGACGGTGATAGTGTAAGGGGACTGTACCCATTTTTACACTGATGGGGGAGGTATTCATTATGAGTATAACAAAAAAATTAGCCCTGCGCCATTTGAAGCAGAACAAAACAAGGTCGGTTTTAACTGTTTTAGGCATAACTATATCCGTAGTTATGCTTACTGTTATTTTTACCTGCGCCACCTCTTTTGCTCACTACTACGGCGAAAGAGCAATCAACACAAACGGAAATTGGCATTTCTTTGTTAAAACAGATTATGAAAGTGCAAAAAAATATTTACTAAGCGATTCCTCGCTTAAAGATATAGGCTTTGAAAAGGATTTATCATCCGAGGAGCAAAGCTATAAGATTTATTCAGATAAAGCTAATTATTTAAGAACAGGTACGATATATCAGGGAGATGCACAGTATATTAAGGATACAGTCACCTGCAAATATGACGGCGCTTTGCCTAAAAGTGATAATGAAATTATGGTGGAACAGTCGCTTATTAAAAATAACGGGCTTGAACTAAAAATAGGCGACGAGATTAAAATTGCAGTCGGCTCAAGGCTTAAAGGCGATTTTGTCATTTTGCCGGTAATGGGCGATTACCAATTCGGCGAACGCTTTGAAAAGGAAAAGGACGAAACGTTTAAAGTTGTAGGTATTCTCCACAATAACGAGCCGACCGAGCGTGGCGCAATCATTCGTGGAATGAGTGATTTAAAAAGTAAAAATCTTGTTGCTTACGGTAAGATTAAAAAAGTCACTCCGTTTTCGTACATTAAAATCAACGGTATTTATGATAAGTTCGGCTTTACGAAAAAGAAAAGGGCATTTAATGTGGGCGAAAATACAGGCTTTTTAAATTCAAGGCTTGCCTTTTCGATAGACAAAAACGATTTGCCGCAGGTATTAAAGCTTACTGCAATCGGAATCGTTGTTTTTGCCGTAATTTTCGTTTCGTCATTTGCAATGATTTATAATTCCTTTGCGCTCTCTGTCGGCGAGCAAATCAAATACCTCGGTATGCTTTCCTCAGTCGGTGCAACAAGGAAACAGAAGAAAAAGACGCTCTATTTTGAGGGCGCAATATTGGGAGGAATAGGAATTATTCTCGGCATAGCGCTTGGCTTGCTTACTACCTTTATATCGCAAAGCGCAATGAATGCCAAAATTGCCTCGATTATGGAGGGGTATAACGACAACATCAAATATTCAACTCATATTTCCCTGTGGGTGCTTTGCCTTATTGTTATTTTGGCGGCGCTGACTGTTTTTGTGTCAATCATTTCGCCCGTGCAAAAGGCGGCAAGAATTACTGCGATTGATGCGATTAGAAAAACGGACGAGATTAAGCGAAAAGGCAAAATCCGCACGCCGTTTATTATCACTAAGCTTTTCGGCTTTGAGGGCGACATTGCATTTAAAAATTTAAGGCGCAACGGCAGAAAATCAAGGACGATTATCGCTTGTATATGTATTTGCGCAGTCCTCTTTTTAAGCTGTAATTATTTTTGCGAAACATTTAAGGATGCGTCAAACTTAGATTATGAAATTCCTTATCAGATTATGTATCAATACAGTGCCGAAAGCAAGGCACAGCTTGAAAAAGCAAGAAATTATTTGAAAACAAATAAAAGGGTAAAGCGATTTTATTCGATTTGGGCGAACTGGTATTCGCCGATTTCAAGAAGCGATATAAATCCTTATGATAATTCACGTGAGTATGATATGTCGTTTCATAATGAAAGCGTTTTTGTTGATAAATATAAATTTGTCGCAGCGCAGGATATACAATATAACGCTCATTTGCTTGATGACGAGGATTTCAATGCGCTTTGCAAGAAAAACGGAATTGATTATAAAAAATATTACTCGCCCGATAAGGACGGCTCGATTAAGACAATTGTAATGAACACAATTGACCGTAACGGTGAGCCGATTTTTAATAATAACCTACTCGGCAAAACTATCGGCGCATATGGCTTTGATTTTGAAAAGACCGAAAGAGAAAATAAGCTCGACGAGGACGGGAATCAGATTAGTTTCTATTATAAGACCGGTCGCACATCTGTTTATAAATTCTGCGATTTTATAAAATATGATAAGGATAATCCTATTTGTAATTTAGAGTCGGACGGTGTTGCTTTTTATGTGCCTAAGAGTGTATACGATAAATATTCTGATGATGATTCGTTTTATTTCGATTACGGTATTGAAACCGACGAGCCGTACAAGGTTGAAAAGGAACTTAAGGACTATTTGTCCGAAAACGAGGCGGATGGTGACGTATATAACATTTATTATTGGACGATGAAGGAAAAGAGCATTATATCCGCTGTTCAATTTTTGTCCTATGCTTTCATTTTGCTGATTACATTAATAACAGTATTTAATATAATCAACACAATGACGGCGCAGATTGCAAACAGGAAAAAGGAGCTTGCAATGCTGAAAAGCGTTGGTATGACGCCGAAGGAGTTTAAAAAGACGTTGATTTTTGAAAGTATGTTTTACGGTTTATTCGGTTTGCTTTTTGGTGTGCCGCTAAGCCTTGTTATTAACAGAGTGGTGGGATATATTATTTCAAAGGATAATCCTATTCCGTTTTCTGTCAATATTTGGCTTTATCTTATTGCCTGCGTGGCAGTATTTGTTATCATAGGTCTTACTATGATTTATTCATTAAAGCTTATTAAAAACAATTCTATTATTGATTCATTAAAGGACGATACAAACTGACACAAAGCCGTAGGGGGCGAACATTGTTCGCCTATTCTCAAAATCTGCTATACGGTTGTGCGCCGAATTTTGTATTTATATTCAAATTTAGGTAAGTGACAAAATTGTAATTAAACAGTCACACGATTGTAAGTTCATACTGGTATTATGGACTCATCGAAAGGAGATAACTACTATGAAAATACTTGAAGTTACAAATTTATGCAAAACATACGGCAAGGGCGACACAATGGTTAAGGCTCTTGATAACGTTTCGTTTTCAGTAGAAAAAGGTGAGTTCCTTGCTATTATCGGGCCAAGCGGTTCGGGTAAGTCAACGCTTCTTCATATCCTCGGCGGTGTAGATGTGCCGACAAGCGGCAGTGTTGTTATTAATCAAACCGATATTTCAAATCTTGATGAAACGGCACTTGCAATTTTCCGCCGCAGGCAGATAGGCCTTATTTATCAGTTTTATAATCTTATTCCTATTTTGACTGTTCAGGAAAATTTGACCTTGCCGCTTCTTCTTGACGGCAGAAAGCCGGATAAAAAGCAAATTGATACTCTTGTAAAGCGTCTTGGCTTGGAAAACAGGCTTGACCATTTGCCAAATCAGCTTTCAGGCGGTCAGCAGCAGCGTGTATCAATCGGACGTGCACTTGTCAACAATCCTGCGCTTATGCTTGCAGACGAGCCTACGGGAAATCTTGACAGCGAAAACAGTAAAGAGATTATTTCTCTTTTAAGGCAGTTTAACAAGGAATTTAATCAGACTGTAATTATTATTACTCACGATGAAAAAATTGCAAATTCAGCCGACCGTGTAATCACAATCGAGGACGGCAAAATCACCGGGGATGAGGTGAGAATAGGTTGAATATCGTAAATAAGCTTACAACACGTCACATTCAGCAAAACAAGGGCAGAACGGTTGTAACAACACTCGGCATTTGCGTTTCCGTTGCAATGATTACGGCTGTATTTGTTGCAATGGCTTCGTTTTTAAACCTTTTCGGTGAAATCGGCTTAATCTCGTCAGGTAAATGGGACGCTGAATTTGACTGTCTTAATCAAACACAAATAAACCAAATTAAAAATGATGACAGAATTTCAAATGTAGGTCTCGGTTACAGCGACGACTATATGTCATTTAAGCTGAAAAGTGCATCTGATTATGAAAAAAGCACGGGTGAAATTCTTGTCGGAAACAAGAAATATTTTGAAATGATGGCAACCGGAGATTTTGACGGAAAGCTTCCGGAAAATGAAAACGAGGTTGCAGTTGAAGAAAATTTGCTTGCGGCAAACGGTATGAAAAATGCCAAGGTAGGCGATAAGATTACTTTTGCTCAGGGGATGAGGCAGCTTGCCGACGGAGGTATTGCAACAGACGGCTATCGTGATGAAAACGAGAAATTTGTCACATCAAAGGATTATAAGGAATATACAATTACCGCAATTTTTCACAATAACCCTGCCACAAGATATAAAAAAATTTGGCGTGGTATGAGCGAGGCGGAGAGCAAGAGCGACAAGAACATTTTTGCTGTATTTACGCTTGCCAAGCAGGACTCAAATGCACATAAAACCATTGAGAAAATCCAAAGAGATTACAAAATTGACGGCTACAGGGCAAACGAAGATGTCCTTGCGTCATATCTTTCAGGCAGACAGGGCGGCTTTCTTTTAACGATGCTTCCAATTGTTTTGGTTGTTTTAATTCTTATCGTTATCGCATCCGTAATGCTTATTTATAACGCATTCGGTATGTCACTGAGTGAGCGAGTAAGATATCTTGGTATGCTTGCCTCAGTTGGTGCAACTAAGGCGCAAAAGCGAAAGAGTGTGTATTTTGAGGGCGCAATTTTAGGTGCTGTCGGCATTCCGGTCGGTATTGCGGCAGGAATACTCGGTATCGGAATTACCCTTAAATTAATAGGCAATAAAATTATTTCTACAGGAATGATTGCAGGCGTCAGCGAAAGCAATATGCAAATGAAAGTCGTAGTTCCTTTTTGGGCGATAATCTCGATTGTTATTGTAAGCATATTAACGATTTTTATTTCTTCATTCATTCCGGCACGCAAAGCGTCAAAAATTACTCCTATTGACGCAATTCGCCAAAGGCAAGAGATTAAGGTTAAGCCTAAAAAGCTTAAATCACCTAAATATATCAGAAAAATATTCGGTTATGAAGGTGAGCTTGCATATAAAAATCTTAAGCGCAACGGAAGAAAATCAAGGCTTATAACCGTTTCAATCGCTCTTTCAATCGTACTTTTTATTTCTTGCAACTATTTTTGCAATATGTTTGTTCAGGCAAGCGGATATGAAAAAACAATTCCTTACCAGATATCAACAACAATTACTTACGCTCATAAAAAAGAACTTTATGACGCACTTGACAAAATGCAGGGAGTTAATAAATATTATATTGATACGGCGGATATGAGTATTTTTCTCGGTAAGTCAAGCCCGATTATTAAAAATAATGAAATTAAAGATTTGAAAAATTATACTTCTGCTTATTCAAAGCTGTTTGGAGGGGAAAAGGATGTTTCTACAGTAATTCACTATGTTGACGACAGCGAGTTTAACACGCTTTGTGAAAATAACGGTATTGATTATAATGCTTTTTACGGTGACAGCCTTAAATGCGTTTTGCTTAACAATCTTACTCATAAGCAGGACACAACGAAAGTATTTACCGACAGCATTATAGGCAAGCATATTATTCAAAATTCCGATTATGCAAACGATGAAAAAAATCCGCTTGATATCGAGGTAGGCGGTCTTGTTAAATTTGATAAAAACAGCCTGCCGTGCAATCTCGTTGCGCCGGGCGTAGTCGGTATAATTATGCCTTATTCTCAGTACGTAAATGTAGTAAATAAAGGCGAAAAGGCAAGCAATATTTCAATGAGCGTTTGTATTGAAACCGATGATCATAAAAATGTTGCGAAAAATCTTAATAATCTTTTGACTGAAAAAGATTATGGAGGAACGTTCGTTTCTGACAATGTCGATACTCTCCAAACTATGAATACCGTTATCTTTATTGTTCAGGTATTTGTTTACGGCTTTATTTCGCTTATCTCTCTTATCACGATTGCAAATATTATTAACACCATTTCAACGAATATATCGCTTCGACGTAAGGAATTTGCGATGCTTAAATCGGTCGGAACGGCTCCGAGCGGATTTAGAAAAATGGTCAGCCTTGAAAGTGTATTTTATGCGCTTAAAGCGGTCATATTCGGTGTGCCTATAAGCGTTTTGGTTTGCGTATTGCTTAATAAAATGCTTGGTGAAAGCTCAATCCCTTATCAATTTGATTATAAGCTTTATTTGGGCGTAATCCTTGTGGTATTTGCGATTATTGCTGTTACGATGATTTATTCCGTAAGAAAATTAAAGGATGATAATATTATTGAAACCCTTAAAGAGGATATAAGCTGATAATTTTCGGCAGGCTTTTATTACCCATTTAAACCCCAATATATTCCTTCTGCCGAGAAAATAAAAAGGCTCATCTTCAAATTATCGAAGATGAGCCTTACTTTATTGTGGCTGTTACTCATATAAAAATTCATAGAAATTCGGTGTATAGTTGCCGACCTTGACAACAATATAATCGCCTGCGTCTAAAATATAACCGCTGTAATTATACGAGGGAATATTTATATATTTTTTTGTTGCCTCTTCAAATTGCTTATTTGTGCCAAGCTTGAAATCATAGCCGCATGAATTGAAAAACTTTTTAAGTTCAACATTTGCGCTTGAAAATGAATAAATCGACCAAGAAATGTAAGAACTGATTGATGTTTGACAAGCGGTATAAGTATATGACTTTTTCGCTTTTTTAGAGGTATAGTCAATTATTTTGCCTGCCGCACTGTCTTTTTTAACAGTGTATTTATCTTTAATATTATTAGAAAGCTGATAGTAACCGATAAAAATGACAGGCTTATTTTTATCATATTTTTCAAGGTCTTTTGCAATATTACAAACGACTTGCTTTTCTTCTTTATCTCTTAAAACATTTACGTGATACCAATAATTTGATGAGCAAATTTGAACTGTTAATATTATGACAAGCGACAGCGAAGCAATTATTCTTAAAGCTTTTTTGCCGTTTGAATTAATGATTTTTGATGAAAGCAGCAGTGTAATTGCACCGATATAAAACGGTATTCCTTGCTCGGTTCTGTATGCGGATTCCGTTCCCCGATAAATGCTTAAAAAGAAAACAGTAAGTGCAAGGCCAAAATAAAAGAAAATGAGAATAGGCTTTTTGGTGCTCTTGGTTTGAAGTATCATCAAACCAAATGCAACGGCGAGAAAAATGAATAAAATTGTAAATGGGGCATAGCAAAATATTTTAGATACAAAAGAATATATAAAATCATAAAAAAATGATTTTAATGTGGCAGAGCTTGAAAGCCAAGCAGTACCGACAGCGTTGTTGTTATCTTGTGTAATATTGCATAAATTTATTATTGCGTTTGATATTATTTCCTCTAAAGAAAATCCTAAAAATAAAGTCGGTGCAAGCCAAAAACCATTGAAAAATAATTCTTTTTGGCTTTTTTGACCGTCGGCAAGAAGTATAAGAAGTAAAAATACTGCGCCGATATAAACTAAAATGAACGATTCATACCATGAATATGCAAAGAATATAAAAATTGAAGAAATAAGTATTGAAGCAATCAAATTTTTAATTTTCAGTGCAAAATAAAGTGCAAAAGATACTAAAAGAATTGAGCCTCCGGTGGTTAAAACTGAGCCTTTGAACATAAAATATTCATTCATCAGTGGGAAAGTTATGTAAAGGCAGGTGGAAAAGGTATAAGGCAAAACATTGCTTTGAGGCTTTGCTTTGTCAAATATTATGCAAAATACAGTTGCTCCCAAAATAAAGCAAATAAGACCTATTATATTTTCAACTGCAATCGGCAAATGTTCAAAGCCTAAATAATTTTCTATAATTGTTGCTGTAAGCCTGCCCTGTGCAACAAGTAAGCCGTGATAATATCTGTCACTTGAAAGCGAGTCGATTGTTACCGTTTCGTGAGTGAGATAATATGCATAGCACAAAATTGTGCTAATAAGAACGGGGAAAATATACAGAGGATTTAAAAGAAACTTTTTGAATCCTTGTTTTAAGCTTAAATCGCTGTAAACAAGCCTTGCGTTTTGTTCCTTTTTCTCAGTCAATCTTTTTTTATTCATAATTTCACCATAATCTAAAACAGCCGTCATTACTGACGGCCGATAGCTTGTTAATATTTAACCGGGCTTGATGCAAGGTATTTATTTACCATGAGCGCTACCTTAAATACAATAGCGTCATCAAATTCTCTAAGGTCAAGACCTGTGAGCTTTTTGATTTTTTCAAGCCTGTAAACAAGAGTGTTTCTGTGAACGAAAAGCTTTCTTGATGTTTCGGAAACATTAAGGTTGTTTTCAAAGAATTTTTGAATAGTGAAAAGCGTTTCCTGGTCAAGCGATTCGATAGAGCCACGCTTGAACACCTCTTTAAGGAACATATCGCAAAGAGTTGTCGGAAGCTGATAAATAAGCCTTGCGATGCCGAGATTTTCATAGCTGATGATTGTTTTTTCAGTATCAAAAACCTTGCCTACTTCAAGTGCTACCTGAGCTTCCTTAAACGAATGAGCAAGCTCCTTAATGCCTGTCACACAAGTGCCGATACCGATAATTGCATTGAAATAAAACTCAGACAAAAGGGTATCGTTGATTGAACGTGCAAGCTTTTCAAGGTCTTTAATATCAACGTTAGGTCTAACTTCTTTAACAAGAGCGATGTCGCTTTCGTTTACATTGATAACGAAATCCTTACTCTTATCAGGGAAGAAGTTTTGAATAATGTCAAAAACAGAAATTTCAGTTTCCTGGGTTGTCCTGATTAAAAATACAACTCTTGACGCATCGTTGTTGAAATGAAGTTCCCTTGACTTAATATAAATATCGCCCGGAAGAATGTTGTCCAAAATAACGTTCTTAACAAAGTTTGACCTGTCAAATTTTTCGTCATTGTTTTGCTTTATTTGGTCAAGAGCAACGGCAATGAGCGAAGAATAATGATGTGCAAGGTCATCCGTTCCGTCAACAAATACTGCATATTCGGGGCGGACAAGTACGTCAAATGTGGTATATGTTGCATTATCAACGCAGGTTTGATTTGTACTGAAAACGCCGGCAGAGATTACGCCCTTGCGAATTTCTCCTATTAAGCCGAGCTCACTGCACGCAATAACCGTACCTGTTTCGTCAACAACGCCGATATTTCTGTCGATTGCTTCACGCATTTGATTTACTATTCCTTGGAATAATCTGTTTGGCATTATATTCACCTCTCTGTTTAGTTGGGCAGTATGCACAAAGAAATATTGCACAAAAAGTATATGCCCTACTTGTTCATATTATACAAGAAGATTAATCATATTGCAACCATTTTAACAAAAAAAGTTGCACTTTTTTGTGCAACTTGTTATGAATGGTGAAATTGTTTAGAGATAAACACAATATATTGTTGTTAAATTGAATAAAAGTAGCAGAATTTGTTGTCATTTGTCACAAAGGGAAGAAATTTCTTCTTTTGTAAGATATCGACATTCTCCCATTTTTAAATTTTCATCAAGGTCAAGCGAACCCATTTTTATCCTTTTAAGTTCAACAACGTTTATTGAAAAATGAGAAAACATACGCTTGATTTGATGATACATCCCCTGTTTAATAATGACCTTTCCTACCTGATAATCACCGTCAACCGGTTCAAGGCTTGCGCCCAGGCATTTGGCGTCTTTAAGTTCTATTCCTTTTTCAAATTCCTTGATTATTTCATCGTTAAACGGTTTGTCAAGCTTTGCAATATACGTTTTCGGAATGTGATTTTTAGGACTTAATATCGAGTGTGCAAGTTCGCCGTCGTCGGTAATGAGCATAAAGCCTGTTGTGTCTTTATCAAGCCTGCCGGCAGGAAACAGATTTTTACGCTTCATATCGGGCGGTAAAATGTCAACAACCGTCTTTTCTCCTTTTCCGTTTGAAGCTGAAATCACACCCTTGGGTTTATTCATCATAATGTATACATATTTATTATAGTATATTTGCTCGTTATCGCAAAAAAGCACGGCGCCGTTTTCGTCAAACTTTGCCTTTGGGTCTTTGATTGTTTCTTTACTTACCGCTATTCTTCCTCTTTTAATAAGCGCTATTGCATCTTTTCTTGAAATTTGAAGAGCGGTGGCAATTATTTTATCTAATCTTTCCATAATATTTGTTTATTCGTTTTCCTCAAACCCTACTAAAAAACCGTCTTTGGCAGATGGATTGCAAATATCGCCGCCGATAAGTTTCCCTTCACAAACAAGCATATCGGCAACAATGCAGTCACCCTTGCCTTTATAATTTGTGACTGTGTAGGTGTAAAGCGTTGCTTTTTGCCCCTTGTAATCAGTCAAATCAAAGCCTTGATTTTTTTGAATTTGGTTATAGCTGTTATACACATCATTCCATTTCTTAGGAATGGTGATTTCCTTTTGCTCGCAGTCGCTTGCCAGCTTGTAGCCGTATTTGCTTAAATACGCTCGTCTTTCACTGTCGGTCTTTGCGCTTATTACTGCCGATACACTTTGTGCTTCGCTTGTATGGTTTGATACAAACGTTACCGATATAACGATAATTCCCACAAGCAAAAGAACTATGCCGAATATCCTTTTCGGCGTTAATTTTAAAGTAAGCATTTTCATAGTATCACCTTAGTAATAATATGAGGTGAATTTAATGCTTATTCATCTATAATTTTTATATATTGCTTATTTTTTTCTAAATAAATAATATCAACCGTTGCGTCAATAAGTGTTCCGTCAGGAGTGTATTCCTCACTGTGGATAACCCCGTCTTGCCTTATGTCTGCAAGAATTGAGCCTTTGCTAAACGGCACTAAAAGTTTTAATCTTTTTTTAGTTTGCGGTAATGCATTTTGAATTGCAAGGAGCAATTCATCTAATCCCTCGCCTGTTTTTGCACTGATTTTCACGCTTGTTTTAGCGTCTGCAAACGGAAATGCAATGGCAGACGGACTGTGTGTAATGTCACATTTGTTAAATACCGTTATAACGGGAACAGTGATTGCGCCGTCGGGAAAAAGTGAGGATAAAATTTCTTTTGTAACGTCGATATTGTCGTAGCAATAAGGGCTTGAGGTGTCGCAAACGTTTAAAATTACGTCTGCGTATGTTGCTTCCTCCAAAGTGGAGCGAAAAGCGTCAACAAGCTGGTGCGGCAGCCTTGAAATAAAGCCAACGGTGTCAATAAGCATAATGCTTTGTCCGTTTGGAAGGCTGAGCTTTCTTGCAGTCGGGTCAAGGGTTGCAAAAAGCTTGTCCTCCTGCAAAACTCCTGCATCGGTAAGCTTGTTCATAAGTGTTGATTTGCCTGCATTTGTGTAGCCGACTATTGCGACGGATAAAGCGCCGTTTTTCTTTCTTCTTTCGTGAATCATTTCACGTCTGCTTTTGACCTTGTCAAGCTCCTGCCTGATATTTTGTATTCTTCGCCTGATATGCCTTTTGTCGCTTTCAAGCTTTGTTTCACCCGGACCCCTTGTGCCAATGCCGCCGCCGAGCCTTGAAAGCTGAGTGCCCTTTCCCGTAAGGCGGGGAAGAGAATATTTAAGCTGGGCAAGTTCGATTTGAAGCTTACCCTCCTTTGAACGTGCACGTCCTGCAAAAATGTCAAGAATAAGCGTTGTTCTGTCAATAACTCTTGTGTTTGTTTCGTCCTCAAGATTGCGAATTTGAACAGGTGAAAGCTCGCTGTCTGCAATAATTAAATCAATATTCATATTTTCACAAAAGCGAGTCATTTCATAAAGCGCACCCTTGCCAATATATGTTGCGGCAACGGGAGTCTGCCTTTTTTGAATTGATGTGCCGACAACTTTGGCGCCTGCCGTTTTTGCAAGCTCCTCAAGTTCCTCCATAGAAACCTCGGCGTTAAAATCTCCTGTGTCAACGCTGATTAAAAGAGCACGCTCCTTTTTATCCTCGTTAAATATTTCGTTTTCATTAGTTTGATTATCCATCTGTTCACCCTCTCTAAAGGTGCTTTATTTGTTTACAAGTGCCTGAAGTACCTTGTTTGCAATAGGACCTGCCGTTTGCGAGCCTGAATTGCCGTATTCCACAAGAACAACAAATGCATACGGGTGCTCCTCATCATCCATAAAGCCGACGAACCAAGCAGTGTTATGCGAATCAACGTTGTCTATTTGAGCTGTACCCGATTTAGCGCAAAGGTGCAAACCTTCATAATTGTAATCGCCGTATTGGGTCTTAACGTTATTTCTCAAAAGTTTTTTCATTTTGCCTGCAACGTCGCTTGAAAGAAGCGGTGTTTCTTTAGTTGTAAAACCAAGGTCAAGCGCCTTGCCTGCCTTTGTCGCAAAGCTTTCCACAAGATTGAGCGAAACTGCCGTGCCGTCGTTTGCGATTGCGCCGGCGAGTCTAAGCATAGCGATAGGGGATACGAGCGTGTCACCCTGACCTATGCCGGTCCATCCTACATAATCGTCAGCGTCACTTTTTTCAAGGAAAAATCTGCCTGTTGAAGATTGTATATCATTATTAAGCGAAACCGGAGATGTAAGACCAAGTTCCTTAGCCGTGTCTGCAAGCTTTTGCGGGCCTAATTCAATAGCAATTTGCGCAAAGGTGGAGTTGCACGATTTTGCAAGTGCCTGCTTAAAAGTGAGCGTGCCGTGCCTTGCGTTACATTCGATAGGAGTACCTACACCAGGGTCGTATTCGCCCGTACATTTAAAGGTTCTGTCATAAATGTCCGGAATATTCTCAATAGCGCAAATTGCCGTAACAATTTTGAAGGTTGAGCCGGGGGTGTAAAGACCTGTTAAAAGCCTGTTGATATATGCGCCTGCATATTCCTCGTTATCGTCTATATCGCTCGGCTTGTTTTGCGGGTCGTAGCTTGGGGTTGAAACCATAACAAGCGTTTCGCCCGTTTTGTAGTTGATTACGCCGACTGTTCCTGCTTTGTAATTTGAAAGTGCTTTGTATGCAACATCGCAGGCATCTGCGTCAAGCGTCAATTGCATATCGTTGCCGCTTCCGTTTTTAATAACACTGTAAATGCCTGTAAGCGAATTATACCCTGTAAGCTTTGCTTTATACACGTTTTGAACGCCTGTTGAAATAAAGCCTTGAAGGTCGCCTACTGCGTGAAGCGTAGCCTTTCTTGTTGTTAACGAATCATTGTATTCTCTTTTGCCGTTATTTGTTTCGGCAAGGCTTCTGCCGTTTCTGTCGGTGATTTTGCCTGCGCCGATTAGTTCGCCGTTATAGTATAGGTGGCTGTTGTAAGGTTGCATAACCCAGCTTGAGCCGTCGGTTATAAGGCTGTAAGTTAAAAATCCCAAGCCGAAAACAAAGGCAAACACAAGTATCCAAAGGAAAATACCCCTTTTTGTTATCATTTTCATTTCTTTTTAACACCTCCGAGATAGCTGTAGGTGCGTACGTCACTCGCCTTGATAAATGCCAAAACAAGCCAGCAGCTCATAAGCGAGGTACCGCCTTGGCTGACGAAAGGAAGAGTAACACCCGTAAGCGGTAAAACGTCCGTTATGCCGAAAATGTTAAGCGCACATTGGAAAAGGAGCATTCCGGCGCCTGCAACTGCCGCAATTGAATAAAATGTACTTCTTGCCGCAATTGAATTTACAAGGGCGGAAACTGCAATTGCAACGAACGAGAGAACAAGAACTACTGCAAAAATGTAGCCCCATTCCTCACAAATTACGCCGAAAACGTCATCTGTATAAACAAGATAGTCATCAAAGAATTTGCGTATATTGCCGTTGCCTATTCCAAGGCCTAAAAGACCGCCGGAGGCAATGCCTGTTAAAATATGGGTTTGTTGATATCCTTTTCCGTAAGTATCCTCCCAAATATGGCGGTATATTGAAAAACGTGCCGTAACGTACGGCTTGTATTTGATTACAATGGCGCCGCCTAAGCCTGCCGCCGCAACAGCTAAGCCTGCCGTTTTAATATCGCCGGAGTTCATAAATGCGATTATTAAAAATGTGATGAAGAATATGAGCGCCGCACCGAAGTCACGCATTAAGATAAGCGCACCCACGCAGGCAACCGAAAATATAATAAAACGGATTATATTTTTAGAAGTTTGAATTTTTTCAAGCGTTGCCGCACCGACAAAGATAAACGCAACCTTTACAAATTCCGACGGTTGGAGAGTAAATGAGCCAATACCTATCCAGTTTCTTGCCCCGTATTTCTCCGTACCGAATACAAGGTTGACTGCAAGCAAAATTAATCCTGCGATTGCAACGGGCAGCCTCAATTTCATACACAAATCAACGTCGCCCAAAACAAATGTGAAAACGGTATAAGCAACAACGCTGACCGCCAAAATTATTAACTGCTTAAAGCAAGCTTTCGGGTTGACCGAGCCTATAACCGTAAGTCCGACACCGGAAAGAAAAAATGCAATAAATTCAAGTTCAAAATTTCTTCTGTGAACAATTATATATAAAAGCGACACATAAACCCATTCAAGCGCAATGAGCACAATATTTGCAAGCATTGCTTTTGTTGAAAAATCATTATGGGCGCTTGCCGCCTCGAAGCCTGTAATAAGTTGAAAAATGCTCAAAACAAACAGCATTGCAAAATTATTAATAGGCTTGATATGCGGTATTTTTTTTGCCTTATTTGCCATTCGTGTTTCTCCTTAATTATTTTTCATAAAATACAAAAACTCTGTCACCGAAGGTGATTGTGTCCTCGTCAAAAATGAGCTGCGGCTGAGTAATAAATCTGCCGTTTAGCTTCGTTCCGTTGTGGCTGTTTAAATCCGAAAGCGCCCAGCCACGAGATGTTAAATGTATTCTTGCGTGCTCACTGCTGATTGTGTCAAGATTGATTTGTATGTCTGAATTTTGACCCCTGCCGATAAGCACGTCTTTTTTTCTTAAATAAATAGGTCTGTGAGTTTTTACGTCTACCAAAACCGCATAAGCAACATTGCCTGTATTTTGTTTCAATTCGCTCGCCTCATTTCTCATTTGAGTTTTTGAACTTGCCGAAACAGCCTCGGCACATAAAAATTTTAAAGGGATTGAACCTATTGTGATAATATCGCCATCCTCAATAACGGCACTTCCGTGAACACTTCTGTCATTTAATTTAATGCCTGTTTTGGAAAAAGTGTCAGTTATAACCCATTCCTTTCTCTTTTTTGCAATAACTGCGTGAAAACGTGATACATTCGGCATAGGCAAAACAATATCGTTAGATTTACTTTTTCCTATTGATGTTTCCCATCTGTCAATGTCAATTATAGAACCGTTGTTTTGGTCAACAAGCTGAGCAAGCTTGTGAAGTCTCGGTCTGTTTCTGAATAAAGATATTATGCAGGTGAATAGTATAATTACAGCCAAAACAGGAAGCACATATCTAAGCACACCTGTCAAAAATGATAAAGCCGTTTCCAATCCGTTCACTCCTTAATTATATATTTTAAAATTATGTATTTAATAATTATAACAATTATGTATTGTTCAGTCAAATATTTTGAAAAATTTTAATAATTTTATTACATTGCAAATGCTGCCTTGCATTGTTTCGTGCTATATTTGGTTTAAAAAGGCGAATGTTAAGTTCAGTTGACAAAATTCCACGCAAAAAATATAGATTACTTTGTTCTTTTATGTTATATTTAACCCAGAGGTGATAGATATGTCTCTTGGACAAAGACTTTACGATTTAAGAAAAACGACAGGTCTTTCTCAGGAAAAGGCGGCGGAGCAGCTTGGCGTAACAAGGCAGACCGTGTCAAAATGGGAAACCGACCAAACAACTCCGGATTTTGATAAAATAATTCCTATCTGCAATCTTTATAATGTTACTACCGCTGAGCTTTTCGGCGAAGAAAAAGAGAATGATTACAGCTATAATATAGATTCAAATACAGAGCAAACCGCCGGCGATTCCTTCAGCGAGGCTGAAAAGTTTAAAATCAGGCATAAATATAAAATCAGATTTGCCGTGCTTTTAAGTATAGGAATATGCTTATATATTTTATCTGTTACTCCTTTTGTAGTTTTAAAAAATGAAAAGCTGAGCATTGTTTTGTTTTTCGTTATGATTGCTGTTGCAACAATGCTTATAGTTTTCGGTGCGATTGCAAAGCCGAAATTTGAGGATGAAAAGAAATCGGACACTCCGGAAAGTAACTTGTATAAACGAATTTGCAGTATTATGTCGGGTGTTGTACTTGTTATTTATCTTCTTTTAAGTTTTCTTACAGGCGCTTGGTATATCACTTGGGTGCTTTGGATTGTTTATGCGATTGCGTGCCAAATTGCAAAGCTTGTTTTTTCGTTGAAAGGAATTGAGATTGATGAATAAAAGTAAAAAAATCATAATTGCATTAATTGCCGTTTTAACCGCTGTTGCACTTTTTTTGCTTGGGGTTATGTCGCTTTTTATAGTCGGCGGCGATAAACTTGAAGATATGCTCGATAAAAGGGAGGACGATTTAAAAACAGTAGTTTTTCAGAAAGAGTATAGTATAAATGATTTTCAAAATATGAAAATTGACTGCGGCTGTGCAGATGTGACGTTTAAGCCGAGCCAAAACGGAAATGTCGGCGTTACTGTTTTCGGCGCAAACGATAATAAGTTTTCGGGAGAAATTAAGGATAAAACGCTTGAGCTTAACGAAATCTACGGCAAAGCAACGTTTCGCTGGGCAAGGGCGATAAAATTTAAAGGCCTTCATATTGTTGTTAAAATTCCACAAGGCTTTGATTTTCCGGTTGATATTAATGTTGATTACGGCGATATTGATTTTGAAACTGAATATAATTCTTTGCTTAATGTTCAAATGGGCACGGGTGATTTTGAAGCGATAAGTCTCGGCGGAAAATTTGATATATCTACGAATATAGGTGATATTTCAATCAAAAACGCAAAACCTTATGAAAATTCATCTTTGAAAACCGATACAGGCGATATCGAAGTTGATAATGTTTTAAACACAAAAATTATCAGCGAGGCGGACACGGGCAACGAGGATGTAAACGGCAGTGACGATTCATCAGGCGTTACGCTTACGGTAACGACCGATACAGGAGATATTGAAGTTAACGATAATTAAAAGAAGCCCTTTTTCGATATGAAAAAGGGCTTTTTGGGGCGCACTACATAAAGAATAATTGCTCAAAAAATAAATAAACAGCGAAATGCTGCGTTAAAATTATAGCGCAGGCGGCAAGCCTTCACTATAATTTATGCCTTGTTTTTCATCTGTTTCTTTTATTTTTGAGTGCGAAGCAGTTTAAACAAACTGATTTTGTTCAGTGTGCATTAATAAAATCCTGTTAATACTTGCGTATTAGCAGGATTTTTTAATAGTGCAATGGGCAAAACTCAGAAAGTTTAAACCACATTCTTCTTTATGCAGTGTGCCCCGTTTGCCGTTTTGTAATAATTTATTCAGTGAAATTTGGCTTAAAATCAACAAAAAACGCTCTTGACTGCATAATTATTCAATAACTACATATATGTAAAAATTTTTTGTGAAAAGTTACAAAATACAATATATTGTGTTTTTTTAGCTTTTTGCTATTGACATACATATTGTAATTTGGTATTATATGTTCAGTCTTGAAAATGGTTATGTTACCATTTTGTAATATATTAGGAGGGGTAAGGCATGAAAATCATTAAAAGAAACGGCTCTGAAGCAGATTTTGACTTAAACAAGATAGTTGTTGCCGTTTCAAAAGCGAACGCTGCTTGCCGCAAGGAAGAACTTACTCAAAGCCAAATCGTTGAGATTGCTGAGTATGTTGAATTTAAAATGTCTAAGGCAAATCGTGCGCTTTCGGTAGAGGAGATACAAGATATAGTCGAAAATCAGATTATGGCACAGGGTGCATTTGAAGTTGCAAGGCTTTATGTTAAGTATCGTTATAACCGTTCTCTTATCAGAAAGGCAAATACTACCGATAATCAGATTTTATCTCTTATTGAATGTAATAATGAAGAGGTAAAACAGGAAAATTCAAATAAAAATCCTACTGTCAATTCCGTTCAGCGTGACTATATGGCAGGCGAGGTATCAAAGGATATTACTAAAAGAATTCTTTTGCCTCAGGATATTGTTGACGCTCACGAGCAGGGCTTAATCCATTTCCACGATGCAGACTATTTTGCTCAGCACATGCATAATTGCGATCTTGTAAATCTTGAAGATATGCTTCAAAACGGAACTGTAATCAGTGAAACCATGATTGAAAAGCCGCATAGTTTTTCAACAGCGTGCAACATTGCAACACAAATCATTGCTCAGGTTGCTTCAAGCCAATATGGCGGTCAGTCTATTTCTCTTTCTCACCTTGCGCCTTTTGTTGATGTAAGCCGTAAGAAGATTAAAAAGCAGGTTGAATCCGAAATTGACGAACTTGGCATTTCAATGACTGAAGAGCAGATTGTTAAGCTTACCGAAAAAAGGCTTCGTGACGAGGTTTCAAGAGGTGTGCAAACTATTCAGTATCAGGTTGTTACTCTTCTCACAACTAACGGACAAGCACCTTTTGTTACTGTATTTATGTATCTTAACGAGGCAAAAAACGAGCAGGAAAAGAAGGACCTTGCTCTTATTATTGAGGAAACGCTTAAGCAGAGAATTCAGGGTGTTAAAAACGAGGACGGCGTTTGGATTACTCCGGCTTTTCCAAAGCTTATTTATGTTCTTGAGGAGGATAATATTAAGGAAGGGTCTTCTTATTTCTACCTTACAGAGCTTGCCGCTAAATGTACGGCTAAGAGAATGGTACCCGATTATATCAGCGAAAAGGTAATGAAACAGCTTAAGGGTGACGTATATACCTGTATGGGTTGCCGTTCATTCTTAACTCCTGACAGATTTACGGATAAAGGTATCGGCAATATTGCAAATGCAAAGAATTATGATCCGTCAAAGCATAAATATTACGGCAGATTTAATCAAGGTGTAGTTACAATTAACCTTGTTGATGTCGCTTGCTCTTCAGGCGGAGATATGACAAAGTTTTGGAAAATCTTTGATGAAAGGCTTGACCTTTGCTATCGTGCGCTTATGTGCCGCCACAATAGGCTTAAGGGCACTTTGAGCGACGCTGCTCCTATTCTTTGGCAGCACGGTGCTCTTGCAAGGCTTAAAAAGGGAGAGAAGATTGATAAGCTTCTTTATGACGGATATTCTACAATTTCTCTCGGTTATGCAGGTCTTTACGAATGTACTAAATATATGACAGGCAAGTCGCATACCGACCCTGAGGGCAAGCCTTTTGCACTTCACGTTATGGAGCATATGAACGAGGCTTGCGACAAGTGGAAGCAAGAAACAAATATTGATTTCAGTATTTACGGCACTCCGCTTGAGTCCACAACATATAAGTTTGCTAAATGTCTTCAAAAGAGATTTGGCAAGATTCCGGGTGTAACGGATAGAAATTATATCACTAATTCCTATCACGTTCACGTTGCAGAGAAGATTGACGCATTCACAAAGCTTAAGTTCGAATCTGAATTTCAGCGTCTTTCACCGGGCGGTGCAATCAGCTATGTTGAAGTTCCTAATATGCAAAATAATATTCCGGCAGTTTTGCAGGTTATGAAATATATTTATGAGAATATTATGTATGCCGAACTCAATACTAAGAGTGACTACTGTCAGTGCTGCGGCTATGACGGCGAAATTCAAATAGTTGAAAATGAGGACGGCAAGCTTATTTGGCGTTGTCCTAAGTGCGGAAATGAGGACCAGGATAAGATGAACGTTGCAAGACGTACTTGCGGTTATATCGGCACTCAATTCTGGAATCAGGGCAGAACTCAGGAAATTAAGGAAAGAGTATTGCACTTATAATTTAAAATTGACCGATTGGATAATCTAATCGGTCTTTTTTGGTATATAGAGGTTTACTATGAATTACGGAGAAATTAAATTTAACGATATTGCAAACGGAGAGGGTGTGCGAACATCTCTTTTTGTATCGGGTTGCAGGCATCATTGCAAAAATTGTTTTAATGAGCAAACATGGGATTTTGCCTTCGGTCAACCGTTTACAGAGGAAACGATGGAGGAAATTTTGGATTCCTGCAATCATGATTGGATAAACGGCTTGTCACTCTTGGGCGGTGAACCGTTTGAGCCTGAAAATCAAAGAGTGCTTTTGCCGTTTCTTGTTATGTTTAGGGAACGCTTTCCCGATAAAACGATATGGTGCTACACGGGATTTACGCTTGAGGAAATTATGGGTAAGCGTGCTAATTCAAGAGCGTTTACGGAGATTAGCTCGGAAATGCTGTCACTTATAGATGTGCTTGTTGACGGACCTTTTGTAGAGGCAAAAAAGGATATTAGCCTCATTTTCAGAGGTTCAAGCAATCAGCGGATTATCGATATTAAAAAAACATTTGAAAATAAACAGGTGGAGCTTTATTTAGATGACGGAAAATAAATATAAAATTACAATCAATGCCTGCTTTTTGGCATATATTGTTCAGGCAATAGTCAACAATTTTGTTCCGCTGTTGTTTATAACATTTCAAAGAGAGTTTGATATTCCTCTTTCAAAAATAACGCTTTTAATAACTTTTAATTTTTTGATTCAGCTTTTTGTAGATTTGGTTTCGGCTGAATTTGTTGATAAAATAGGGTATAAGGCGTCAATGGTTATCGCCCATTTTATGTGTGCATCAGGTCTTGTGGCTCTAACCTTTTTGCCTGATTTGTTTAATAATTCATTTGTCGGAATTTTAATAGCAGTTATGATTTACGCTGTTGGTGGCGGTCTTTTAGAGGTGATTGTAAGCCCTGTTGTTGAGGCTTGCCCGACAGATAATAAGGAAAAGGCAATGAGCTTGCTTCATTCCTTTTACTGCTGGGGTCAAATGGGCGTAGTTCTTATTTCGACCTTGTTTTTCACTGCTTTTTCTATTAAAAATTGGAGGGCGCTTGCAGTTGTTTGGGCAATTTTGCCTATCGTTAATGCGTTCGTTTTTATTAAAGCGCCAATTGCTTCTCTTAACGAAAACGGTGAACGTGGAATGGCAATTCATGAACTTGCAAAAAATAAGCTGTTTTGGATACTTTTTTTGATGATGATTTGTGCAGGCGCAAGCGAGCAGGGAGTCAGTCAGTGGGCTTCCGCTTTTGCAGAAAAGGGATTGGGTGTTACCAAAACAGTCGGCGACCTTGCAGGACCTATGGCTTTTGCGTGCCTTATGGGTATTTCAAGAGCATTTTACGGCAAATTTGGCCATAAAATTGAGCTTGATAAGTTTATGAATTTAAGTTGTATTTTGTGTATTGTTTCATATCTTACAATAAGCCTTGTGCCAAACAGCGTTGTAGGTCTTATCGGATGTGCGCTTTGCGGTCTTTCGGTCGGAATAATGTGGCCCGGCAGCTTCAGTAAGGCTTCGGCTTCCATTAAAAGGGGAGGCACGGCACTTTTTGCGCTTCTTGCCCTTGGCGGCGACCTCGGTTGCACGGCAGGGCCGACTCTTGTAGGTTTCGTTTCAGGCAGGCTTAATGATAATATGCGAATGGGAATTTTAGTTGGTACAATTTTCCCGATTTTGTTACTTTTAGGAATATATTTGTGCAAAAAAGAAAAGGCACGAAACAGTTAAAACTGCTTCGTGCCTTTTTTGTTCGTTATTTTAATTTTATAATGCTTTGCCCAATTCTTCGCACTTTGCAAGCGCTTCATCATCAGGTGCATCATTGCATATTATGCTGTCAAAAATAAGATTTGCACCTAAGGATTTGCAATCATCCTCCCAAGTGTTCATCCATTCTCCGCCGCCCCAGCCGTAAGAGCCGAAAAGAGCGATATTTTTGCCTTTGAGCTTTGGTTTGCAGTTTTCAAACATAGGCTCAAATTCCATATCCTCAAGCTGTTCACATCCCATTGACGGGCAGCCAAAGGCGATAGTGTCAAATTCATCAACCTTGTCGGCTGAAAACTCACTTGCCGTAAAAAGCAGAACGTCCTTTCCGTTTGCCTTTGCGCTTTCAAAAATTTTATCTGCAAGCGCTTCGGTATTACCTGTGCCGCTCCAATAAACAATTGCTGATTTATTCATATATTTTCCTTTCTTGCTGTATTATTATGCCGCAACCGTAAGCTTAGCTATGCTGCGACCCTGTAGCCATAATTTTTGATAGACTTTCTTGCATTTTTCAAATTTTTTAAATGTTTTTATTGCTTCACATTCATTGCAATATACTTTCCAACAACCTGAGCATTTGCTGTTTTTGCCTGCATTTTCAATAAAGCCTTTAACATCGGCGAGTGGGTAGCCGAGAAAAATTCCGATTTCGTGAGGAAATGAGTCGCTGCTTTTGAGCCTTGATTTAAGTCTTTTTATGCAACAATCAACGTCGATGCTTTTGTAGCCGTAATCAGCCAAAAAATCTTTTACTCCGCTTTGGTTTAAATCGTTTTGGAGCCTGCTTTTTCTGAATGCGTAAACAAGAGCACTTTTGTCACTCTTTTTTAAAATTATCAGCTCAACGCCTTTGTTATTTAATTTGTCGTTTGTTTTATTTATTGAACTTTCAAGCTGTGTCATACTTTCAAACGGAATGTTCATTAAATTTGCCGTTTTAAGGCTTGCAAGCGTCGGAGAGCAATGACCGATTAAGTATTTTTCTATCATTATTTGAACTGCTTTCTGAATTATACGTTTTTGCTTTTTAATTCTTCGCTGTGTTTTGCAACAAATGATTTTATTGCATCAAATGTTGTTTTTGACACAACATGTTCTATTTTGCATGCATCTCTTGCCGCTATTTCTTTTGGCACACCGAGTTCAATGAAAAATTCGCTGAACATTAAGTGCTTTTCATATACGCTTTTTGCAAGTTCAAGCCCTGTTTCACTGAGCCTGATTTCGTGATTGTCGGTGATTTTTATAAACTTGTTTTCTTTTAAGTTTTTCATTGCGATTGATACGCTTGCCTTTGAAAGTTCAAGGTGATTTGCAATGTCAACACTTCTTACGTAACCGTTTTTTTCCTGCAAAACAAGGATTGCTTCCAAATAATCCTCAACAGATTCGCTTACTACCATATCCTTTATCCTCCCGATATTCAAATTGACAGTTATAAGCAAGAAGTTAGAACTGACTAACTTAGCATTTAAAATAAAGACGACTTAAAGTCGCCGTTTTATATTTGTATTAGTTAGCATAAACTAACTATTGTTAGTTTATCATAATTAATTCGTTTTGTCAACCGTTAAATCAAAAAAATAAGCACGAGCATTTCTGCTCGTGCTTAAATGTTGATATTATCTGTCGGGGCCCCCGAAAAGCGTAAGCTTTTTGGGGAAGAGGAGAATGAAACGTAGTACTTATTATGAATTTCGCAGAAATTTATTCAAGTACGTAGTTTCATTCGACGTGTATTAAACAATACCCTGTGCCATCATTGCATCTGCAACCTTCATAAAGCCTGCAATGTTGGCGCCTGCAACGAAATTATCCTTAGCGTCAAACTGCTCGCAAGCTTCTTTCATATGATAATAAATGTTAATCATAATTCCCTTAAGCTTAGCATCAACTTCGTCAAATGTCCAGCTTGAACGAATTGAGTTTTGACCCATTTCAAGCGCAGATGTAGCAACACCGCCTGCATTTGAAGCCTTGCCAGGAAGGAAAAGAATATCTCTGTCAAGGAAAACTTCTGTAGCTTCCGCATTAGTAGGCATATTAGCGCCTTCACATACTGCATAACAGCCTGAATCTGCAAGTCTTTGAGCTTCAACCTTGTTGATTTCGTTTTGAGTAGCGCAAGGAAGTGCAACGTCACAAATAACGTTATCCCAAACTGAACCCTCACCGTATGTTGCGTCAGGATGGTAGTTGAGATATTCTTTAATTCTCTTTCTTTCAACTTCCTTAATCTGTTTAACTGCGTCAACATCAATGCCGTTTTCATCAATGATATAGCCTGATGAATCGGAGCAGGAAATAACCTTAGCGCCAAGCTGTTCAGCTTTTTCGATTGCATAAATAGCAACGTTACCTGAGCCTGAAACTGCGATTCTTGCGTCCTGAATATTCTTGCCGTGGTCTTTAAGAAGTTCCTCGGTGATATAAACAAGACCGTAGCCTGTAGCCTCTGTTCTTGCAAGAGAGCCGCCAAAGCTTAAACCTTTACCTGTAAGTACGCCCTCACTTCTGTTTGTAAGTTTCTTATATTGACCGTAGAGATATCCAACCTCACGTGCACCTGTACCGATGTCGCCGGCAGGAACGTCCTCGTCAGCGCCGACATACTTATAAAGCTCATTCATAAAAGCTTGGCAGAAACGCATAATTTCCATATCGCTCTTGCCCTTAGGGTCAAAGTCTGAACCGCCCTTAGCGCCGCCGATAGGAAGACCTGTAAGGCTGTTTTTGAAAATCTGCTCGAAGCCTAAGAACTTAATGATTGAAAGGTTTACGCTTGGGTGAAGTCTTAAGCCGCCCTTGTAAGGACCGATAGCTGAATTAAACTGAACACGATATCCACGGTTAACATGAACCTCGCCGTTGTCGTCAACCCAAGGAATACGGAACATAATTGTTCTTTCAGGCTCAACAAGTCTTTCCAAAAGTCCTGCCTTTTCATATCTCGGGTCTGTGTCAACTACAGGTGAAAGTGACTCAAGCACTTCTGTAGCAGCCTGAATAAACTCAGGTTGATAAGGATTGTTTTTCTTTAACTCTTCGAGTACCCTCTCTGAATACTTCATTACTAAAACCTCCATAGTTTTAATATTTTTTATGAAAAAAACAGAGCGTAATATCAGTAATCTGTATTAAACTCTGCACAACAGCGTCGCCTTTGACGCTGAAGCTATTATAGCAGTTACGGGACACGTTGTCAATTATCAATGAATGGATATACATAAAATTAACAAATTATTCTAATTATTTAGCATAATAATGCTCTATACGCTTATATCACGTTATAATTATACAAAACATACATTTGTCAATTATTTGCTTTATCAAAAAATATTGTGATTATACAGAGATTGTCGTTATTTGAATATTTTATGTTTTTAACATCAATATTCTTATTTTTTAAACTCATTACGCTTAAAATATAGTATATTTGTCCTTGTTTGAAAAGCTCGTTGTTTGCATCGATATATGCGCTCTTGTTTGTAAATTTAAGTTCTACATAGTATTTCCCGTTTTCAACGCAGGATTTTAAGGCTTTTTTTATGTCTGCTCTGCTGTAAGAGGAGAAAAGGAGATTATTTTTTACAAAATAATTATCTTTGTTTGCCGTACATTTCGGCAAAATGTCTTTGTGATTAATAGTATGCGTTTTTTCAATTTCACTTTCGCTCAAACAAAAGTAAGAATGGCTTATATATTCTTTGTTGTTTTCATCAAAACAGTCGCCCCACGTAGGGTCTGTATAGTAATAACTGCCGCCGCATTCCTGAATTACCCAAGCATGGGACCTTCTGCCCTGCGGCGTTGTTGCTTTTCCGCTGACAACGGCGCAGTTTATTCCGGAAAGCTGAAGAAGATATTGATATGCTTTTGCATATCCTGTGCAGGTGCATTTGCCCATAGTGAACACGCCCACAAGAGAGGAAGCCCAAGGCATATTATCCAAATTGTCTATCGCCTCATTGGCATAAGACGTGTTCGTTATTAAATATTCATATAAATAAAGAGATTTTTCATAGTCGCTCATATTGCTGTTCAAATTTTGAACAATCGAGTCGGTTTTGCTTTTGATTTGCTCGCTCAGCTTCGCAATTTCGTTTGAATTATAACTGCTTTTAAGCGTTACAACTTTCGATGTGTCAATTGAGAATGCGCCGTTGAGCCAAAAAAGCTCAGGGTGCTCGTTATAAACAAACATAGCTATTTCAAGTATTCTCTCTTCGTCGATATTTGAACGGATTTTAATTTGCGTTTTCTGATTTTTTGCACGTGCATAGATTTTGTCGTAAATTCGTTTTTCTTCATCGTTTAAGCTCGAATAATAAAATCCGCCGTCAGCATTGTATTTGTTGTCATCTATTTTCAATACCGAAGTGCTTTGCTTATTTTCAATAAGATTAATAATGCTTTCAACATTGAAAACGTCTGAGCCGAAATAATAACTGCTTGCCACAAAGCCGAGCATTACCACAAACAAAAACAATAAAAAGCTTTTAATATTTTTTTTCATAATTTTCACCGCATTTATATTTGACTTTAGTATAACACATTTTTTGTACTTTTTAAGCATAAAAATATATGATGATGAAATTTATAAAAAAAATTATAAGAATTTTCAAAATGAAAAAGAAAATCGATAAGCTTTTTGAAATTATAACAAAGAGAGTTGATTTTGTTAATTTAACTATTAAAGTGAAGTTTTTCAAAGGCTTTGAAATTTATAACAATAATGACAGGATTGCATTTTTAACATTTGAGGATACCCATGTACTTTTGATGCTTGGCACACAATTTTTTTGCTCAATTGTTTATTCTCTTTGTGTAAAATACAGTATAGAAAAAATTTGAACTACGTGTTATAATTTAGAATATAACTTATATAATATAATTATTTTGGAGGACAGGCTGAATGATTAAGCTTATTGCGACCGACCTTGACGGAACTCTTATGGCGCCGGACCATTTGACGGTGACTGACAGAACATATAATGCGCTCAAAACGGCACACGATAAAGGAATAAAAATTGCCGTTGCTACAGGCAGACCTATGACACTTATCGACAATGTTATCAGTCAAGTGCCGTTCGTTGATTATATTATTTATTCAAACGGCTCTTGCGTATTTGACAGAAATGTTAAGAAAATAATTCATGCAGACCTTATTGAGGACAAGCTTGCAAGAGAGATTGTTGAATATTTTTTGACTCAAAATGTGTTTTTTGAAATTTATATAAACGGCAAAAGCTGTTACCAACTCGGAACAGAAAAGCTGTTTCAAAATATGGGCTTGCCGCAAAAATTTCTTGATGAGGTGGCTCAAACTATGGACGGCTACGACTCGCTTATTGATTTTATGAAAAATGACGGCAAGGGAATGGAAAAAATCACCTTTTACGGCATTTATGATGAAAAGTATGAGAATGTAAAGAAAAAGCTTGAGGAATATGGGCTTGACGTTTGCTCAAGCCTTCCGGGTACTGCTGAGGCAACGTCTAAGACTGCAAATAAAGGAAGCGCACTTCTCGGAATATGCGAAAATATAGGCATCGGCGCAGACGAGGTTATGAGCTTTGGCGATGCGGGAAATGATTGCCCTATGCTTGATTTTGCAAAATATTCGTTTGCTATGGAAAACGGGAGTGATGAATGTAAAGCACACGCTAAGTTTGTGACAAAATCAAACGCTGAAGACGGGGTTGCCGTTGCAGTGGAAAAATATGCTTTGTAAAGTTAGAATTATCTTACAATATATTAAATAAATGTTTAATTTTAACTATATGGCTTGAAACAAGCGCTTTTATACTGTATTATAATATTGTTTAATTATTAAACTGAGGAATTTGTCGGTATTTGCCGGCGTATATTAACTTATGGAGGTGTTTTTGTGGAGCAGAAGATTGACCTCAAGCAAATAGAGGGAGTTCTTGATGAACTTGCTAAGGTTAAAGGTTCTCTGATTACCATATTACAAAAAACTCAGGACATCTACGGTTATTTACCAAAAGATGCTATTATTTACATAAGCGAAAGGACAGGCATTGCCGAGAGCGAGATTATGGGTGTTGCAACATTTTATACTCAATTTCGTCTTACTCCTGTAGGAAAGTATCTTATTATGCTTTGCCAAGGTACTGCCTGCCATGTTAATTCAAGTGAACTTATTTTGCAGACAATTAAGGATGAACTTGGAATTGAGGACGGCGAAACTACCGAGGACGGTCTGTTCTCGCTTAAGTGCGTTGCCTGCCTCGGCTGTTGCTCTCTTTCACCGGTTATGATGATTAATGAGAGTACATACGGCTCACTCACTCCTGAAAAGACCAAGAAAATACTTAAGGAATTGAGGGAGGCAGAATGATGAAAATTGTTGTAGGTGAAGGTTCTTGCGGTATTGCCGCAGGAGCAGAAAAGGTTAGGCAGGCGCTTTTAAAGCAGGATTTAAACGGCGCCAAGCTTACTATTGCAGGCTGTATAGGTATGTGTTATCTTGAGCCTATTGTTGATATTTATGAGGACGGTCAAGAGGTTAAGCGCCTTGTTCGTGTAACTGAAAATGATGCTGAAAAAATCAGCAAATACGCTCAAACGGGTGACGAAAGCATTATATCTTCTCTTCTTGTTTCAGATGAGGATAAGGAATTTTTAAATAAGCAGACACGTATTGCACTTCGACGTTGCGGAATTATCAATCCCGATGAAATTGACGATTTCGTTAATGCTGACGGTTATACTGCGATTAAAAAGGTACTCACCTCAATGACGCCGGAGGATGTTATTGAAGTGATTAAAACATCGGGTCTTGCAGGTCGTGGCGGTGCCGGCTTCCCGACTTGGTTTAAATGGAACGCCGCAAGGCAGAGTGAGGGAGAAGAAAAGTATCTTATCTGCAATGCGGACGAGGGCGATCCGGGCGCATTTATGGACAGAGCCGTTATTGAATCCGACCCGCATACTCTTATTGAAGGTATGCTTATCGGCGCTTATGCTATCGGTGCAAAAAATGCTGTTGTTTATGTAAGAGCGGAATATCCTCTTGCTATCAAAAGGCTTGAAAGAGCTATTGAGCAGGCAACGGCAGCAGGTTATTTGGGTGATAATATTCTCGGTACCGATTTCAGTTGCAAAATGACGATTAAGGCAGGCGCAGGTGCGTTTGTTTGCGGTGAGGAAACTGCGCTTATTGAGTCACTTGAGGGCCACAGAGGTATGCCGAGGCTTAAGCCTCCTTTCCCGGCGCAAAGCGGTTATTGGAAAAAGCCGTCTAATATTAATAATGTTGAAACCTTTGCTAACGTAAGCTGGATTATCAATAACGGCGGCGAAGCTTTTGCCGCTATGGGTACAGAAGGCTCAAAGGGTACTAAGGTATTTGCCGTAACAGGTAAGGTTAAAAGAAGCGGTCTTGTTGAAATACCTATGGGTAAAACTCTTCGTGATGTTATCTTTGATATCGGCGGCGGAATGAAGGGCGACAAGGCATTTAAGGCTGTTCAGATGGGCGGACCGTCAGGCGGCTGTATTCCTGCTGACCTTATTGATACCGTAATTGACTATAAGGCTCTCGGCGCAACGGGCGCTATTATGGGCTCAGGCGGAATGGTTGTTATGGACGAGGGCACCTGTATGGTGGGAATGGCTAAGTTTTTCCTTGATTTTACCGCTAAGGAAAGCTGCGGCAAATGTATTCACTGCCGTATCGGTACTAAGAGAATGCTTGAAATTCTTACAAGAATTACCGAGGGTAACGGTCAGCCGGGCGATGTAGAGCTTCTTGAGGAACTTTGCTACGGTATTAAGGACGGCGCTCTTTGCGGCTTAGGTCAAACTGCGCCTAACCCTGTATTGACAACTATTAAATATTTCAGAAACGAGTATGACGCTCATATTAATGACAAAAAGTGCCCTGCAGGCGAATGTTCGTCTCTTATTGAATATTCAATTGATAAGGATAAGTGCAAGGGCTGTACTCTTTGTGCAAGGAATTGCCCTGTCGGCGCTATTTCCGGCGAGGTTAAGTCGGCTCATACAATTGATATAAACAAATGTATTAAATGCGGAAAATGTATTGCTACCTGCCGTTTCGGTGCGGTAGTAAGAAAGTAAGGAGGGAGCAGATAAAATGGAAAATGTAAAATTAACTATTAACGGTAAAGAAATTACTGCTCCCGTAGGCAGCACAATTCTTGAAGCAGCAAGGCGAAACGGAATTTATATTCCGACACTCTGCTATGATGAGGCTGTTGAGGTTTACGGCGCTTGCGGTCTTTGCGTTGTTGAGGCGCAGGGTATACCAAAGCTTCTTCGCTCCTGCTCGGCTAAGGTCAGCGATGGTATGGTAATTAATACCGAGAGCGAAAGAGTAGTTAAATCAAGAAAAATTGCAATGGAGCTTTTGATGTCGGCGCATGACGGTGATTGCATTGCTCCGTGTCAGCTTGCCTGCCCTGCAAACACTGACTGTCAGGGTTATGTCGGTCTTATTGCCAACGGTGAGTTTGATTCTGCATTGAAGCTTATAAAAAAAGAAATTCCGCTTCCTGCATCTATCGGCAGAGTGTGTCCGCACCCTTGCGAAAAGGCCTGCAGAAGAGGAAAGGTTGACGAACCGATTAATATTGTTCAGCTCAAGAGCTTTGCGGCTGACCTTGACCTTAAGGGTGACAGCTTTGTGCCGGAATGTGCGCCAAGTACAGGCAAAAAGGTTGCAATTGTAGGCGGCGGCCCTGCCGGTCTTACTGCGGCTTACTATCTTGCTCAGCTTGGTCATGAGGTAACTGTTTTCGATATGATGGAGAAAATGGGCGGTATGCTCAGATACGGTATTCCTCAGTATCGTTTGCCTAAAGAGGTACTCGACAGCGAAATTAAAATTATTGAAAAAACAGGAGTTCGCCTTTGCAATAATGTTAAACTCGGTAAGGATATCACTGTTGAAAATCTTAAAAGCGTAAATGATGCCGTTATTCTTGCACCGGGTGCATGGAAATCAACTCCTATGAGGGTTAAAGGTGAGGATGCACAGGGTGTTTACGGCGGTATTGATTTTCTAAGAAGTGTAATTCAGGGTAATCCTGTTGATATCGGCGAAAAAGTTGCTGTTTGCGGCGGCGGTAATACTGCTATGGACGCTTGCAGAACTGCTGTAAGGCTCGGCGCTAAAGAAGTTTATGTAATTTACAGAAGAACAGAGAAGGAAATGCCTGCCGAGGAGATTGAGATTAAAGAATCAAAGGAGGAGGGAGTTACTTATAAATTCCTTACAAATCCTCTTGAAATTCATTCTCAAAACGGCAAGGTTTCGGGTATGACGCTTCAGCTTATGGAGCTTGGCGAGCCTGACGCTTCGGGCAGAAGACGTCCTGTTGCAATTGACGGCAAGACGGAATATCTTGAGCTTGACAGCGTAATTATGGCTATCGGTCAAAAGCTTGACGGCAAGGATTTTGAAAATACGGTTGAGCTTACCCAAAGAGGTACTATTGCCGCAGATGAGGACACATTCCTTACAAATCTTGACGGTGTATTTGCGATTGGCGACGCTACAAATAAGGGAGCTTCAATTGCTATTGCCGCTATCGGTGAGGCAGACAGGTGCGTTAAGGTTGTCGACGCTTACTTAAAGGGTGAAAAGCTTGATTTTAATGAGCCTTATATAAGCAAGCGTGACGAGGATAAAATAGACTTTTCGGGAAATGATAAAAAAGCACAGATTGTTGCCGAGGTTCTCCCTGCCGAAAAGAGAAAGGCTTGTTTTGATGAGGTTTCACTCGGCTTGACTGTTGAACAAGCGCAAAAAGAGGCTGAAAGATGCCTTGAATGCGGTTGCCGTGAGTATTTCAAGTGTAAGCTTTTGAATGTTGCACAGAGATATGAAATTCATCCTGAGCGTTTTGCAGGCGAAATGCCACAGAAATATACCAAGGATTCCAATTCGTTTATTGAAAGAAATACTGCTAAATGTATTCTTTGCGGCCTTTGCGTTCGCTCTTGCCGTGAAGTTGAGCAGTTAAGCGTTCTCGGTCTTTTAGGCCGTGGATTTAAGACGAGCGTTGCACCTGCTTTTGCGCTTCCTCTTGACCAAACAAAGTGTACTAACTGCGGTCTTTGCGTAAGTCTTTGCCCTACGGGTGCGCTTACTGAAAAGTCAAATCTTAAAAAGCAAGTGCCGCTTGCAGAAAAGTATTCGCTTGAAACTCTTGAAATCGACGGTAAAAAGTGTGATTATCTTGTGTCCCGTTATGACGGCAAAATTCTTCGTGCCGTTCCTCATAATGAAAATGCAAGAAAATGTGCGCTTGAACGTGAAGATGTAATTTCAAAGCTTTCATAAGGAGCTTATGATTATGGACGAATTTAAAGTAATAGAAATTAAAAAGAGTGTTTTTGAAAATAACGACCGTGAGGCGGACAGGATAAGAGAAAGGCTCAAAAAAGAGCACACCTTTCTTTTGAATCTTATGTCTTCTCCCGGTTCCGGCAAAACAACTACGCTTAAGGCTACAATTTCCCGTCTTAAAGATGAAATGAAAATAGGCGTTATGGAGGCTGATATTGACTCCTCGGTTGATGCTAAAGCCATTGCCGAAACGGGCGTTAAATCAATTCAGCTTCATACGCTCGGAATGTGCCATCTCGATGCAGGAATGACGGAGCAGGGTATAGATGAATTTGGAACGGATGAGCTTGACCTTGTTGTGCTTGAAAATGTCGGCAATCTTGTTTGCCCTGCCGAATTTGATACGGGCGCAGTTAAAAATGCAATGATTTTGTCCGTTCCCGAGGGCGACGATAAGCCGCTCAAATATCCTCTTATGTTTTCAATTTGCGATGTTGTTCTTATTAATAAAATCGACGCAAAAAGCGTATTTGATTTTGACGATGACGCTGTTGTTGAAAGAATTAAGAAGCTTAACCCAAAGGCTGAAATATTCTTTATCAGTGCTAAAACGGGTGAGGGTGTAGACGCTTGGTGCGATTGGCTTAGAAAACAAGTTAAAGCTTGGTGCAAATAAGACTTTGATATGAGGCGAAAGCAGAACATCAAATGAAACCACAAAGAAAAGCAGTTCAATCTGAATTTGATTGAACTGCTTTTTTCATCAATTTTATTTTGAAAGGAAAGAGAATAATCCTTTTTTCTTTTCATACGGTTTAGTTTTAAAACTTGTTACGCTATATCCTGTATCGGAAATTGCTTTTTTAAGCTTTGACTCGTCAATTTCATTTTCGCTTATTATTTCACAAAGCGCTTTTACGTGAGAGGAAGTGACTTTTTTGACCTTGAAATTTTTTCTGACAACATCGTTGATATGGGATTCGCACATTCCACACATCATTCCATCAATTCCAACCGTAGTTTTAATCATAATATTACCTTTGTACCGATTATTGGTTAGACATAACTAACTATATTGAGTTTAGCACAACGTTATTGATTTGTCAAGAAAAAGCTCAATTATAAATTTCTACACGCTGTCAAAGTTCGAGAAAGTGAGATAAATTTCGTTTTCTTGCGAGTGGGAGCTGTACGTGGGTACTGCCCCCGAGCAAAAGACGAAAAGCGCCAAAAGTGGCTTGAACACTACGTTCAAGCCACTTTTCTATAAATGCATTTTTGATTTTATTGCGGCAAAAGCAAGCATCATCACTTTATAAAAATTCAAACACGGTGCGCTTTAGCCACTTTATCGACAGTTTGAGGCAACTGATTTTCAGTTGCCTCAAATGTTATTTCTTTTTAAATTTATCAAAAAAGCCTTCTTTTCCGCCGTTTTTTGGAGGAGTATATGTTTTGTCAAATTCCTTAAGAAGTTCTTTTTGTTCGTTTGAAATGTTCTTAGGAATATCAACAATAACCCTGACGTGTTCATCACCTTTGCCCATACCGTTTAATCGGGTGATGCCTTTATTACCCTTGAGCGTAAAGATTTCGCCCGGTTGAGTTCCGGCAGGAATATTAAGCTTGGTGTCGCCGTCAAGTGTAGGTACATTGACTTCTGCGCCGAGAGTTGCCTCGACAATAGAAATATGCTTATCAACCCATACATCATAGCCGTCACGGTTGAAATACGGATGCTTTTTAATGCTGATAATAACCTTAAGGTCACCTGACGGACCGCCGTTTGAGCCGGCATTACCAAAGCCTCGAACGTTGACAATTTGGTTATTGTCAATACCGGCAGGAATGTTGACCTCGATTTTCTTTCTTGTTCTGACCTTACCCTTGCCGTTACATTTGTGGCATGGAGTATTGATAATCTTACCTTTACCGCCGCAGCGAGAGCAGGTGCGTTGAGTGCTCATCACACCGAGCGGAGTACGCTGAGAAACTGTTTGTACGCCTGAGCCGTGACATTCGGGGCAAACGGTCGGGCTTGTGCCCTTGGCAGCTCCTGTGCCGCCGCATTCGCTGCAATCCATAACCCTCATAACTTCTATGGTCTTTTTGCAGCCTTTAGCGGCTTCCTCAAATGTAAGAGTAACAGAGGCTTGAATATCTCTGCCCCTTGACGGAGCATTAGGATTACGTGAGCTTGTACCGAATCCGCCTCCGAAGAAGGATGAAAAGATATCGCCTAAATCAATATCTCCGTCAAATCCGCCGCCGAATCCGCCGCCAAAGCCTCCTGCACCTTGACCTGCGCCGTAATTAGGGTCAACGCCTGCAAAGCCAAATTGGTCATAACGTGCTTTCTTTTGAGGGTCGGACAAAACTTCGTATGCTTCGTTACATTCCTTAAATTTTGCCTCTGCCTCAGGATTATCCGGGTTTAAGTCAGGGTGGTATTTCTTTGCCGTTTTTCTATATGCTTTTTTAATTTCATCATCACTTGCGCCACGGCTTACACCGAGCACCTCGTAATAATCTCTTTTATCTTCAGGCATTATACTTTAACCCTTTCTGTTTTTGTTAATGAATTATATATGTGCTTGTGTGGACAAAGGATTTACGGATTATAATGCGTGAATAACCTAAAATACCGTAGGGGCGAACATTGTTCGCCCTTTAAATCCCTCAGTCAGCAAGCTGACAGCTCCCTTGTTAAGGGAGCCTTATGCTGTTTATATATTAGTTGTCGTCTACCTCGGTGTAGTCAGCGTCAGTATATTCCTGACCGCCGCCTTGTGCCTGAGCATTAGGGTCATAGCCTGCACCTTGAGGACCTTTAGGACCTGCCTGAGCACCGCCCTGTGCCTGCTGTGCTGCTTCATAAAGCTTCTGAGAAACTTCGTAGAATTTGTTTTGAAGGTCCTCTTGAGCCGACTTGATTGCATCTTCATTGTCGCCCTTAAGTGCTTCCTTCAATGCGTCAACCTTAGTTTGAAGAGCTGACTTATCGTCTGCTGAGAATTTGTCGCCGTCCTCGCTGATGAGCTTTTCGGTTTGGTAAACCATTTGGTCTGCATTGTTACGAAGGTCAACTGATTCTCTCTTCTTCTTATCTTCTTCTGCGAACTGCTCAGCTTCCTTAACAGCCTTATCAATATCTTCCTTGCTCATATTTGATGAAGCTGTGATAGAGATTTCTTGCTGCTTGCCTGTGCCGAGGTCCTTAGCAGATACGTGAACGATACCGTTAGCATCAATATCAAATGTTACCTCAATTTGAGGAACACCTCTTCTTGCAGGAAGAATGCCGTCAAGGTGGAACATACCGAGGGTTTTGTTATCCTTAGCAAATTCTCTCTCACCCTGAAGAACATGAACTTCAACTGAAGTTTGGTTATCAGCAGCTGTTGAGAAAATCTGGCTCTTTTTAGTAGGAATGGTGGTATTTCTTTCAATGATAACAGTGTTTACACCGCCCATGGTTTCAATACCGAGTGAAAGAGGAGTAACATCAAGAAGAAGTAAGCCCTTAACGTCACCGCCGAGTACACCGCCTTGAAGAGCTGCACCCATAGCAACACATTCATCAGGGTTGATTCCCTTGAATGGCTCTTTGCCGCTGAACTTTTGAATAGCTTCCTGAACAGCAGGAATTCTTGTAGAACCGCCGACAAGCAAAATCTTGTCAATTTCGTTCATTGAAAGGCCTGAATCTTTCATAGCCTGACGAACAGGACCCATTGTTGCTTCAACAAGGTCTGCTGTCATTTCGTTGAACTTAGCTCTTGTAAGAGTTGTTTCAAGGTGCTTAGGACCTGTAGCATCAGCTGTGATAAATGGGAGAGAAATTTGAGCTGTGGTCATACCTGAAAGGTCGATTTTTGCCTTTTCTGCAGCTTCCTTAACTCTCTGCATAGCCATTTTATCATTTGAAAGGTCAATACCTGTTTCACTCTTGAACTGAGCTACGATATAGTCCATAACCTTCTTATCAAAGTCATCACCGCCAAGGTGGTTGTTACCTGCTGTTGCAAGTACCTCTTGAACGCCGTCACCCATTTCAATGATGGATACATCGAATGTGCCGCCGCCGAGGTCATATACCATAACCTTCTGGTCGTCTTCCTTATCAATACCGAAAGCAAGAGCAGCGGCAGTAGGCTCGTTGATAATTCTCTTTACATCAAGACCTGCGATTTTACCTGCGTCCTTAGTTGCCTGACGCTGTGAGTCTGTAAAGTAAGCGGGAACTGTGATAACAGCCTCTGTTACTTTTTCACCGAGGTAAGCCTCTGCATCTGATTTTAATTTCTGCAAAATGATAGCACTGATTTCCTGAGGTGTATATGCCTTGCCGTCAATGTTTACCTTGTAATCAGAACCCATATGTCTTTTAATTGAAGAAATAGTCTTTTCCGGATTTGTGATAGCCTGACGCTTTGCAACGTTACCTACCATTCTTTCGCCGTCTTTAGAAAATGCTACTACAGACGGGGTTGTTCTTGCGCCTTCAGCGTTAGGAATTACTACCGGCTCGCCGCCTTCAATAACGCTTACACAGCTGTTTGTTGTACCTAAATCAATACCTATAATCTTTGACATAATCTTTTTCCTCCTGAGTTTGTATTATTAGTTTGCTGTTTTGACCATAGCAGGTCTGACAACTTTGTCATTATATTTATAGCCTTTTTGGAACACGTCGGTGATTACGTTTGCATCAAGCGAATCATCATCAATGTGCATTACTGCGTGATGAAAATTCGGGTCAAACTCATCGCCCTGCTCGCCGTAGGCTTCAACGCCTAATTTTTTAAGTGATGCCATAAGACCGTCATAGGTCATTTGAACACCTTTTTTAAGTCCCTCGTAATCCTCCTGCTCATTTGCAAGCGCTCTTTCGAGATTATCAACCGTGGCAAGGATTTCCGAAACTGCTTTGATTGTTGCAAAAGCGAAGCTTTCATTTTTTTCTTTTTCGCTGCGCTTGCGGAAGTTTGAATATTCCGCCGTAACTCTCAAAAGCTGGTCCTTTGTGTCCTTAAGCTCTTTTTCAAGCGGATTTTCTTTTTCTTTTGCCTCTGCCTTCTTATCCTCGGCATCGGTTTTGCTTTCCTCTTGATTTTGAGCTTCGGTTTTTACTTCTTTTTCTTCATCGTTTTTCTTTTTACTCATATTTTATGCCCCTTTCTTTGAAAGAAGTGTATCAACTGTGTTGATTATATATTTTATTTTCGGCAAAATGCTTTCATAATCAATTCGCATTGAACCGATAACACCTAAAACAGCCTTTTGACCGCCTTCATAATTAAATTTGGCAATAAGCGTTGATGTGTTTTTCATTTCGTATAATGGATTTTCATCGCCTATCATCAAAAGCTTGGTGTGATTTGAATTTGCAAAGCGCTTTGAAAGCTCCATCAATTGCTTTTTGCCGGTAAGCAAGCCGAGGATTTTGTATAAATCGGAACCAAGCTCCTCGTGAGAAAGCAAATTCGTTTCGCCCTCAAGGCTTAATTTGCTGTGTGATGCTTCATCGCATAATGCACAAAGTGAAGTGAGAGCAGGAAGCATATCAAATATTCTTGCCCCTGCAACGCCGACTGCGCTTTGGATTAATGCCAAATTAACGTCTGTAAGCGGAGTGCCTACCAAAAACTTAGCCGAAACATCGTAAAACTTTTGCCTGAAATCCTCGTCAAGTGCACATGGCATATTGATTAATGAGGATTTGATTTTACTGCCGACCGTAAGCATAACGAGCATTGCTTTTTGATTGCCGGCAGGTATTAAGTCAACACCCTGAATGCAATCGTAAGGGTCTTCAAGCGTTGCACAAAATGCTGCACAATGTGAATATTCCTCCAAAAGCTTGCAAGCATCAAGCAAAAGCCTTTCCGGATCGCCTGAGTTTACCGAGAGCGCTTCATTGATTTTGTTCATCTCGTATTCGCTTATCGGCTTTTCTTTCATAATATTATCAACGTAATATCTGAAAGAAGTTTTGCTCGGAACTCTGCCGCCGCTTGTATGCCTTTGTTCAAGAAAGCCTAATTGCGTTAAATACGCCATCTCGTTTCTTATTGTGGCACTCGATATTGAGTAGGGGAGAAGCTGACATAATGCTTTTGAGCCAATCGGCTCGCCGGTACGCAAATAGTGCTCAATAATTAAACCAAGTATTGCGTGTCGTCTTTCACTTATCATCCTTTCCACCTCTTTATCATATCGTTAGCACTCTCAACACCTGAGTGCTAACTCTGTTATAATAGTATTACCTTTTTGCTTAGTTGTCAATACTTTTTTTCGATTTTTTTAAAATTTTCTTATTTTGTATATATTTTCCTAACAATTTCTGTTGCCAAATCCTCTTATATAAATAGTAATTAATATATATTATATATAAAAATAAACTGTATACTAAAAAATACTTAAAATTGATTATTGATAAGTATACAGAATAATGGTATTCTTTTGGGCAAGGAGGTGAGCATAATGAAAGAAAACACAAAAAATGCTCGCATCAATGTTAGAGCTATAACGTTTACAGCTGTTATGGCAGCATTGGTATTTGTATTTACTTACACATTTAAAATTCCGTTTGTAAACGGTTATACCCACATAGGCGACAGTATGATTTTTCTTGCTATTGTATTTTTAGGCTGGAAAAAAGCTCCGCTTGCGGCAGGTATCGGCGCAGCTTTTGCGGACATTATCGGAGGCTACAGCGCTTGGGTTGCCCCGACATTTATTATTAAGTTCATTATGGCGCTTATTTGTGCTCTTATTATGGAAAAGGTGATTAAGAATAACAAGGTTGTAGGCTATATTGTAGGCGCAATTCTCGGCGGTGTATGGCAGATTGTTGCATATACGGTAGTTAAAATTTTTCTTTTTGACAAGGCTTATGCATTTTCTACTCTCCCTACTCTTGCTATTCAAACAGTAGTAGGTGTTGTAGTTGCCGCAGTATTTATCGTTGTATTTGACAAAACAAAGGTTACTGCTAAGCTCAAAAAAATGGTAGGCTAAATTACTGATAAAACGGCTTCGTCGAAAGAAATTCCGTGTTTGAATGAATTTCTTACAAAATTCATAATAAACACTTCATTCCTTTCTCCTCTTCCCCAAAAAGCTAACGCTTTTCGTGGACCCCGATTGAAATTCCGTGTTTGAGAAGCGGGCGAACAATGTTCGCCCCTACGGTGTTTCTTTCTTCTTTCTCAGAGTGAAACAATAAAATTATTTAGGAGATAATTAAAATGAAAAAAATTGATGCACATTCACATATCGGCACATTCGGCGGTTGGGCAGGTGTTGCCTTTACCAAAGAAAAGCTGATTGAGCAGATGAATGAATATGATATTGAAAAAACCTTTTTAACAGCACCTAATTTTCAGGGCAATGATGAGGTTGTAGACGCATTTCAGTCTTATCCCGATAAGATTGTTCCGTTTGTATGGGTTAATCCAGCTTTAGACGACGTTGAAAAGAAACTTAATCATTATATAAACGAAGAGGGCTTTATGGGTATCAAAATGCAACCGCTTTTTGATGCATTTGTTGCAGATGACCCTGTAGTTTATCCTGTTATGGATTTTGCAAGGGAATATGACGTTCCTGTATTTATCCATTGCGGTCATCCGCCTTTCTCGCTTCCTTGGAGCATTGCACTTCTTGCAGAAAAATACCCTGATGTAAGAGTTACTATGATTCATATGGGTCACGGTCACGGCGTTTATATTGATGCTGCTATCAAAATGGCTAAGAGATATGACAATATCACACTTGAAATGAGCGGTATGCCAATGGGCAGTAAGATTAAAGAGGCTTATGAAACAGTTGGTAAGGACAGAATTATGTTTGGCATAGATTCTCCGTTCCATCACCCAACGGTTGAAATTCAAAAGGTTCTTTCCTGCGGCCTTGATGAAAAGGCTCAGGAGGATATATTCTATAATAACGCTAAGAAGTTATTAAGATTATAATATTAATTACATATATAAATAAAAAGCAGTTGGATTTTTCAATCCAACTGCTCAGACTGTCGATAAAGTGGCTAAACCGTGCCGTGCTTAAATTATCATAAAGTAATGACGTAGGGCAAGGGCTTGCTCTTGCCGAAATAAAATCAAAAATACATTTATAGAAAAGTGGCTTGAGCACTACGTTCAAGCCACTTTTGGCACTTTCCGTCTTTTGCTCGGAGGCAGTACCAACGTACAGCACCCACTCGCAAAATACGAAATTTATCTCACTTTCTCGAAGTCTCCCGGCGTGTAGAATTAATTGTTATGCACTTTGCCCGGAGCGCCGCAGCATTTCTTATACTTTTTACCGCTTCCGCAAGGACATGGGTCGTTAGGGCCGACCTTTTTGCCCTTTCTTACGGGAGCCTGCTTAACTGTATCGTCGCCGCCCGATGAAGTAGCTGTTACCTTAGCAACAGCCTTTCTCTCAACGTCCTCCTGACGTCTTGGCATAATTGTAAGCATCATTCTGACTGTGTTTTCACGAATTGTTGCCGTCATTTCGTCAAACATATCGTATGATTCCATACGGAATGCAACAACAGGGTCCTGCTGAGCGTAAGCACGAAGATGAATACCTTGTTTAAGGTCGTCCATAGCGTCAATGTGGTCCATCCAAAGGACGTCGACGTTGCGCAAAAGTACCATTCTTTCAAAGTCTTGGAACATTTCGTCGCCGAGAAGTTCTCTCTTTTCCTCAAGGCGCTTGTGGCCTCTTTCCTGAAGCATATCAATTGTGCCTTGAACCGAAAGCATATTAACGTCGTCGTTAAAGTCGTCCTCGGTTGTAAGCCAGCCTTTATATTTTTCCTTAAGGCCTGCTACGTTCCAATCGCTCTTATGGTCGCCTGCAAAATAGTTTTTAACATTTTCCTCAATGTTTGTATCAAGCATTTGAAGAATTTTATCTGTAAGGTCAATTCCGTCAAGAACCTGATCTCTCTGCTGATAAATGAGCTGTCTTTGACGGTTCATAACATCGTCATATTGAAGCGTTTGCTTTCTTATGCCGAAGTTTCTGCCTTCAACCTTTTTCTGCGATGATTCAACAGTTCTTGTAATCATCTTTGACTCGATAGGCATATTTTCATCGTCGGTAAGGCGAGCCATCATAGCCTGCATTCTTTCACCGCCGAATAAACGCATAAGGTCATCTTCAAGAGATAAGAAGAATTGGCTTTCACCCGGGTCGCCCTGACGTCCGGAACGTCCACGAAGCTGATTATCAATACGGCGTGAATCGTGGCGTTCTGTACCCAAAATGAATAAGCCGCCTACGGCTCTTACCTTGTCAGCCTCTTCTTGAATTTCAGTCTTATATTTAGCCTCAAGTTCTTGGAAGGTCTTTCTTGCTTCAATGATTTCCTCATTGTCCGTTTCCGCAAATCCTGTAGCCTCTGCAATAAGCTCGTCTGAATATTGCATCCTTTTCATTTCGCTTTTTGCAAGGTATTCAGCGTTACCGCCGAGCATAATATCGGTACCACGACCTGCCATATTTGTGGCGATTGTAACAGCGCCGAATTTACCTGCCTGAGCAATGATTTCAGCCTCACGCTCATGATTTTTAGCGTTAAGTACGTTGTGAGGAATGTGTTCTTTTTTAAGCATTTTTGAAAGGAGTTCACTCTTTTCAATGCTGATTGTACCTGCCAAAACAGGCTGTCCTTTTTCGTGACATTCCTTAATCTTTTCAATTACATTGTGATATTTTCCACGTTCTGTTTGGAAAATAACGTCAGGATGGTCAATTCTTGCAAGCGGTTTGTTAGTCGGAATTTCAACAACATCAAGCTTGTAGATTTCTGAAAATTCAGGTGCTTCCGTTGAAGCAGTACCTGTCATACCGGAAAGCTTCTTGTAAAGACGGAAGTAGTTTTGGAAAGTGATTGTAGCAAGAGTTTTGCTCTCGTGCTCAACCTTAACGCCTTCTTTTGCCTCAATAGCCTGATGAAGACCCTCGTTATAACGTCTGCCTTCCATAATACGACCTGTGAACTCGTCAACGATTTTAACCTGACCGTCTGTTACAACGTAGTCGATATCTCTTCTCATAACGCCGTTAGCCTTGATAGCCTGGTCAATATGGTGGAGAAGTGTGGTGTTGTCAATATCCATAAGGTTTTCAACGTGGAAATATTCCTCAGCCTTTTTAACACCGTCCTGAGTAAGTGTTGCAGTCTTAGCCTTTTCGTCAACAATATAGTCGCCGTCGTAAGTTGATTCCGTATCCTGCTTTTCGTCCATTTTTGCAACCTTAACCATTTTTAAGGTCTTTGCAAAAGCGTTAGCCTGACGGTAAAGGTCAGTTGACTGTTCGCCCTTACCACTGATGATAAGAGGAGTACGAGCCTCATCAATAAGGATTGAGTCGACCTCATCGACAATTGCGAAAACGTGGCCACGCTGTACTTTTTCTTCCTTATACTGAACCATATTGTCACGAAGATAGTCAAAGCCCATCTCGTTATTAGTTCCGTAAGTGATATCTGCGTTGTAAGCATCTTGCCTTTGCTCATTAGTCTTTTCGTGAATGATAAGACCTACCTTTAAGCCAAGGAATCGATAAAGCTTGCCCATCCATTCGGAGTCACGCTTTGCAAGGTAATCGTTTACTGTTACGATATGAACGCCCTCGCCTGTAAGCGCATTAAGGTAAGCCGGAAGGGTAGCAACAAGAGTTTTACCTTCACCTGTTTTCATCTCGGCAATTCTGCCCTGATGAAGAACAATACCGCCGATAATCTGAACAGGGAAATGCTTCATTCCGAGAACACGCCAAGCGCCTTCACGGCAAACTGCAAATGCATCCGGCAAAATATCGTCAAGTGTTTCGCCGTTTGCAAGCCTGCCCTTAAGAATTTCGGTTTGAGAGGTAAGCTCTTTATCGCTCATAGCTGCATACTTGTCCTCTAAAGCGAGAACCTTGTCTGCAGTCTTTTTAACTCTTTTAACCTCTTTTTTAGAGTAATCGCCAAAAATGGCTGTAACAAATTTATTTGCCATAATTTACACCTCGTTAATTAGTACCAACTGCCATTATAACACGAATGGCACTCAATGTCACTAATTATTTTAAATAAATTATATAATATATAACAAGTATATTTATTGCTTATTTTCCGAAAATTGCTTTGATTGAACTGAGTGCTCCGCCGGATACCGCATTTTCTGCCGTATCGTCAAAGGTAAGCTTGAGATTTTTGCTTCCTTGCTCAATATTAAGAGTGATGTCAACACCGTTTTCTTCCATTTGAGCGTCGGCAATTTTTTCTTTAAGTTGGGCAAGTCTGGAGTCAAGAAAAGTATCGTCGCTAAGCTTTGCAAGAAGTTGAAAAGCGGAATAATCCTTTTTAAGCTCATTTGCAAAATCGGATGCGCCCTGTGCCAAATCTTTATTTTTAACTGTTAGCGTTACGGTTTTTTTGTCAAGGTCGATGCTCTTTATTTCGTAATCTACGTTTTCAAAAATAGCTTGGCCGAGCTGTTTTAATTGCTCGTGCTTTTCGGCATAGCCGACGATTGTGTTAAGAGTAGTTGAGTCAACGTATTTTTGAAGCGTATCCGTATCAAATTCTTTAAGCGCCGCAAAAGCCGTGTCTACCGTTTTTGTGACATTTTTTTCCGTCATAGCGTTTGACGAGCAGGCTGTAAAGCTTACAAGCATAAATGCAAGGCATAATAAAATACTTAATGTTTTTTTCATAATGATTACCGTCCGTATAAAAATATTTGTTGACATAAAGCATAATTATATGTACTATATGTGAAATCCACAAAATTTATATGATTTTAACTTTATGCATATTTCTTGTTATTATATATAAAAAAAACAAAAATGGCAATAATAATTAAAATTGTTATAAAAAAATTGCATAATTAGAATATATGTGGTATAATCACTTAGGTTATCCACATTATATGGTTTAAATTAATTTTATAAATGTGATGAATGGAATGTTAAACAGATGAAAGAGAAGTTTAAAAAATTTTTTGCACCGACAAAGTTTAAACGGCTTTTTGATATAGTTGTATCGTTTTTCGCACTGATAATTTTGTCGCCGCTTTTTTTGGTGATTTGTATTGCGAATTTGCTTACACCTAATACAAGCGTATTTTTCTCCCACGAGAGAAGAGGAAGAAAGGGCAAGCCGTTTAAAATTTACAAATTTCAAACTATGAAAAACAATACGCCGAATGTTGCCACGGGCGATTTGGAAAATCCGGAGCAGTATATTACAAAGGTCGGAAAGTTTTTAAGAAAAACAAGTCTTGACGAACTTCCGCAGCTTTGGAATATTCTTAAAGGCGATATGAGTTTTGTAGGGCCGAGGCCGCTTATTTCAAGTGAAATGAGAGCGCACAGGCTAAGGCTTGAATATGGCGTGTATCGTTTCAGACCGGGACTTACGGGGCTTGCGCAAATCAACGGTCGAGATGAAATTTCGCTTATGAAGAAAATGAAATATGACAAGATTTATTGTGACAATTGGTCGATTAAGCTTGACTTGGTAATTTTGCTTAAGAGCGTAGGTGTTGCACTTAAGCAAGAGGGTTATCAAGAGGGCAAGTGGCACCGCAGATAAAATATTAAACGGAGAACGATTTATGGAAAGAAACTTTATTGACGGATATACGGAGTGGCAGTCAAATCCTGAAATTGTGGGTGTTAATAAGCTTCCGCAACATGCAACGTTTATGCCTTATGAAAATTTTGACGAGGCTAAAAAAGCCGACAGATTTGCTTCAAGCCGTTCTAAACTTTTAAACGGAAAATGGAAGTTTAAGCTTTACAAAAATTATGCTTACAGGCCGAGTGATTTTGCTCAGCCTCATTATGATACTCATAATTGGGACACTATTAAGGTCCCCGGCTCTTGGCAAATGCAAGGCTATGACCAGGCGCAGTATTGCAATGTTCGTTACCCTTGGGAAGGAAGCGAGGATATTTGCCCGCCTAATGCTCCTACAAAGCATAATCCCGTAGGCTGTTATGTTAAAAAGGTACATATCGACAAATCACTTTTGAATAAGCGTGTTGTAATCTGCTTTGAGGGTGTTGAGTCTGCATTTTATCTCTATATCAACGGCGAAAGAGTGGGATACAGCGAGTCAACCTTCCACAGAAGCGAGTTTGATGTTTCGAAATATATTAAGGAAGGCTCAAACGTTATCGGTGTAGAAGTTTATCGCTGGTGCACCGGTTCTTGGCTTGAGTGTCAGGATATGTGGCGCTTGGGCGGTATCTTCCGTGATGTATATATTTATACTACCGAAAAGCAGTATATCAGGGATTTTGAGGTTGTTGCCGAGCCTGACGTTACTTTAAACGACGGCTATGCAGATATTCTTGTTAAAACTAACGGTTCTTATGAAAGCCTCAGCCTTGATTTGAGTATTCTTGACAAAGACGGCAACACTGTTGCGCTTGACAGCCAATATGCTAATGAGGATCACCAAACTAAACTTAAGGCGATTGTGACCGACGTTAATGTTTGGTCAAGCGAAAGCCCTTATCTTTATACTATGGTAATTACTCTTAAGGATAACGGAATGCCGATTGAATATATCAGCCAAAAAATCGGCTTCAGAAAAGTCGAGATTAAGGACGGAATTATTCGTATCAATAATCAAAGAGTAGTATTTAAGGGTACTAACAGGCACGAATTTGATTGCCATACCGGCAGATATATGAGTGAAGATGTAATGCGTTATGATATTGAGATGATGAAAAAGTCCAATATGAACGCTGTTCGTACCTCTCATTATCCTAACGACCCTAAATTTTTGGAGCTTTGCGACGAATACGGTCTTTATGTTATTGATGAAAATAATATGGAAACTCACGGAACGGGTTGGTCAACTATTGTAGGCTGTCCTCAGCTTCCGGCGTCACGTCCTGAATGGGAAAAGGCTTGTATGGAGCGAATTAAGGCTACGTACAACAGGGACAAGAATGTGACAAGTGTTGTTTGCTGGTCGCTTGGCAACGAATCTCTCGGCGGTGCTATTCCAAAGAAAATGTATCAATTTATTAAGGATACTGATAAAACAAGATTTGTTCATTTTGAATGTCACCGTGCCCCTGATGAAAAGGAGCTTTCGGATGTTCAGTCAAAGATGTATGCAAGGCCTTGGGAATGTGAGGAATATGCTGTAACTCAGCGTGACGGCAGACCGTATATTCTGTGCGAATATACTCACGCTATGGGTAACTCTTGCGGTTCTACCGACGAATATACACGCCTTTGGGATAAATACCCTTGTTTGCAGGGCGGCTTTGTTTGGGATTGGGTTGACCAAAGTATTCTTACCAAGGATGAAAACGGAAAGGAATATCTTGCCTACGGCGGTGACTTCGGCGAAAACCCGCACGACGGTCATTTCTGCGGCAATGGGCTTCTTTTCGGTGACAGAAAAGTTACTCCTAAGCTTTGCGAGATAAAAAAGCTTTATCAAAATGTTGATTTCAATGCTATTGATGCCGCTCGAGGAATAGTTGAGGTTAAAAATAAATTTATGTTTACTAACCTTAACGAGTATGAGCTTCATTGGAGCCAAAGCTCTGACAAGGGTGAATTTTGCAGCGGTACTCTCGTTTTGGATGTTAAGCCGGGCGAAAAAACCGTTATTGACCTTGAACTGAGCAGAATTAAGACAGAGTGCTATCTTAATCTCGAATTAAAAACAAAAGAAGATAATGAATATTGCAAGGCAGGTCACATTGTTGCTGAGGAGCAATTTGTAATAAACGAATTTGAAAATACATACGATGAGCTTGAGGTTGACCAGCCGCTTATTGTTGATGATACATACGGTTCACTCAGAGTAATAAGTGATGACGTAAACGTAAGATTTGAAAGAAGAGAGCGCAATCAGCTTTATTCTATAAAGGTCGGCGGTGAAGAACTTTTGAGTGCTCCTATGCGCCTTAATTTCTGGAGAGCGCTTACCGATAACGACCGTGGCACAAGAGCCGGTTCACGTCTCGGTTGTTGGAGAGATGCAGGCGACACACCGGGTATTTTCAATAATACGAAATGGAGTATTAATAATTATAAGGTGCTTGAGGACGGCAAAAAGGTTATTATTACAGGCGGTGCAACCGTTTGCACACAGCCTGAGTCTAAGGCACAGGTGATTTATACGATTACTTCAAAGGGTATGGAAGTTGACCTTCAGTTTTATCCCGATGCATCGCTTCCTGAAATTCCTGAGGTTTCCGTTCTTTTCGAGCTTCCTAAGGATTTTGAAAATCTTACATATCTCGGCAACGGCCCTGAAGAAAATTATATTGACAGATGCAACGCTGCTAAAATCGGTCTTTATAACACGACTGTAAATGACCTTTGGGTTGACTATCTTAAACCGCAGGAATGCGGCAACAGAACAGGTGTAAGATATGCTACTCTTGTCGGTAACAAAAAAGTATTTTCAGTAGTTGCCGAGCCGCAAATGGAGCTTAATGTTTGCCATTATCTTCCTAAGGAAATTGAAGATGTTTGGCACCAAAAGGATATGCCTGAATATAACAAAACCGTTGTAAGGCTTATTGCAAGGCAACAGGGTATCGGAGGATATGACAGCTGGGGCGCTCATTGCAACGATATGTATAAAAACAAAACAGATAAGACCTACAGGCTTAAATTCCAAATAAGATTTTGATATTTATAAGCCTTAAATCATATATTATATGGTGCATTTTTTGGCAAACTGTTTATTATTGCAAAGTGCAAAACAGACCGTTTGGCTAAAAATAACTTGACTTTTTTTATAAAAGTAATATAATTCAATATTAGATAACGCATAAAATAAATAAATAATGAAATTAACTATTAAAGTTGGTTAAGAGAGGATTTAATTATGGCTTCTTTCAAGGAAAAGGTTGCGTCGGTAGCGGTTGAACAGGCCGTTAAGTATGCACGCAAGGATTTCAAGAGAAACGCTCCGAGAATTCTCAATCTCGTAGAAAAATTTGACGTTAAAAAGGTAAACCGTTCAACATATGCAGGTCTTCATAAGGTTATGGATGACCCTAATAACAATTGGATGAAGTTTGCAGAGGATTTGATTTGCAACATGGACGAACACGTGCTTACAAAGCTTGTTCCTCCGCTTATGAATGTTGCAATAAACAGTTATACAAAGAGAATGGCAGCTATTGAAAAGTATGGCTGTAACGTTCCTTGGGCTATTCTTATGGACCCGACTGCCGCTTGTAACCTTAAATGCACAGGCTGTTGGGCAGCAGAATACGGCCATACAAGCTCACTTTCTTATGATGACCTTGCAAGGATTATCAAAGAAGGTAAAGAGCTTGGTACTTATATGTACCTTTACACAGGCGGTGAGCCTACAATGAGAAGAAAGGACCTTATGCGCCTTTGCCGTGAAAATCCGGATTGCGCATTCCTTTCATTTACTAACGGTACTCTTATTGATGACAGCTTTGCTGACGAAATTAAAGAGGTCGGCAACTTCTATCCTGCATTCTCAATTGAGGGATATGAAGAAGAAAATGACTTTAGAAGAGGTCAGGGCACATTTAAAAAGTGTACTGCCGCTATGCAAAGGCTTAAAGACAGGGGTGTTCCTTTCGGCGCTTCCCTTTGCTACACAAGCAAAAATACAGATGTGCTTGCATCTGACGAATATATGGATTGGCTTATTGAACGTGGCGTTAAATTTGCTTGGTTCTTTACATATATGCCAACAGGCAACGGTGCTGTAACAGACCTTATGGTTTCTCCTGAGCAGCGTGCTTTGATGTATAAGAAGATGCACGAGTGGCGCCATACCAAGTCTATTTTTGCTCTTGATTTCTGGAACGACGGCGAGTATGTTCAGGGTTGTATCGCAGGCGGTCGCCATTATTTCCATATCAATTCAAACGGTGACTGTGAGCCTTGCGCTTTCGTTCACTATTCTAATGTTAATATTAAGGAACATTCTGTTCTTGAAGCGCTTCAAAGTCCGCTCTTTATGGCTTACAAGCGTAATCAGCCTTTCTCAAACAATATGCTTCGTCCTTGCCCTGTTCTTGATAATCCGGGCGCTATCAGCAAGATGGTTGCAGAAACGGGCGCATATTCAACAGAAATGCAACATCCTGAATCGGCAAACGAACTCTTTGATAAGACTATTGCCGCTGCTAAGGCTTGGAAGGTTAAGGCAGATGAACTCTTTAACCGTGACGAGTATATTGCAAAGCACGTTAAAGATGAAAATATGTATAATTATGAAAAGCCGGACGAGGAGAGAGAATTCTCTGAGTTTGAAAAGACAGAAGATTAAAAATTAAAACGTCGGAGCGTACATATATTTATTATGTACGCTCTTTTGCCGTATTTGCAGTTGCGGCGCATACGAGGGAATTTTATGTTTTTTAGAAAGAAAGAATTTGGCTCAGGTAAATATGATTTTATTATTGCAGGTCTTGGAAATCCCGGTGCTAAATATGAAATGACACGTCATAATGCCGGCTTTCTTTCAATGGATTTGTTGTCTATTGAGGAGGGTGTGGATATAAAAAAATTAAAGCATCACGCTCTTTGCGCAGATATGACCGTTGAGGGTAAAAAATGCCTTGTTATGAAGCCTCAAACTATGATGAATGCAAGCGGTGAGGCTATCGGCGAGGCGGCAAAGTATTATAAAGTTCCGGTTGAAAACGTTATTGTTGTATATGACGATATTTCACTTGATGTCGGCAAAACAAGAATTAGGCGCAAAGGCTCTGCAGGCGGCCATAACGGAATAAAGAGCATTATTGCTCATTTGGGCAGTGAGAATTTTCCGAGAGTTAAGGTCGGAGTAGGCAAAAAGCCAAATCCGGAATACGACTTGGCAGCTTGGGTTTTGGGTAGATTTCCAAAGGAACAGGAGGCTGATTTAAAATCGGCACTTGAGCATGCAACTGCCGCTGTAAGATTAATAGTTTCAGGAAAAATTGATGAGGCTATGAATAAGTATAACTCATAATATAATGATATATTGAAAGGATAAGGTGATAAGCATTGTCCTGTTTTTCTAATGAATTTAATAAAAGCAAGGAATTTATAAACCTCAGCGAAAGTGTTAATGCCGATAATGCTCCCGTTGGGGTTATAGGTCTTTCCGATGTTTCTAAGTGCTTCGTTGCTCATTCGCTTTGCCAAAAGGGTGAAAAATCATTTATTATTACACCCGACGAGGCGACTGCCGTTAAGGTGCAGGAGTGTTTGAGCGAACTTCAAGACGGAGTTTTGCTTTACCCGACAAGAGAGATGACTTTTGTTGAGGTTGCAGGCGTGAGCAGGGATTTTGAGCATATCAGGCTTGGTGTTTTGTCACGCATACTTCAGGGCGATTATTCGGCTGTTGTTATGTCGGCAGCAGCTGCATGCCAATATACTATGCCGCCTGAGGAACTTGAAAAAAGAACGTTTAAAATCAGCGTTAACGATGAGATTAATATAGCAGAGCTTGAAAAAAAGCTTGTTTTTGCAGGATATACCCGTTATGACCAGGTTGACGGAACAAGCCAATTTGCTGTGCGTGGCGGAATTATAGATATTTTTCCGACCTATCTTAACGAGCCTGTAAGAATTGAATTTTGGGGCGATACCGTTGATACTATTTCGAGTTTCGATATCGACACTCAAAGGCGAAGCGGCAAGGTTGATTTTATTGAAATTACTCCGGCTAACGAGGTACTTGTTGACGATAATTTTAAATTTGCCGATAAAATCGAGGCGCTCTCAAAAGGATTAAAGGGCAAGGCGATTAAGGCAAGGGAAAAGCTTAATAATGATATTGATAAATTAAGGCAGGGGCTTCATCTCAATTGCCTTGATAAGTATTTGCCGCTTATTTATAATTCAAACGGTGTGTTTGATTATGATTTTGACAGACTTTTTGTTGTCGAAAGTGCAAGAGTTAAGGAAAAAATGATTAAGCAGGAAAAGCTTAATCTTGAAGAACTTAAATGGTTTGTTGAGGACGGTACGCTTTGCAAAGGGCTTGATAAATTTAATCTTAATTTTGACGAGCTTAAATCTGTTTACGAAAAGCATAATGCAATATATATGGATTCTTTACCTCGTGGAAGCTTTGACACACCTGTCGCTCACCTTGCAAACTTCCGTGTTCAAAGCTTTAATGCGTGGAGCGGTACTCTTTCTCAGCTTAAGGAGGAGCTTTTTCCTCTTTTCAAGGGCGGATATACGGTTTGCATAATGGCAGGCACTGTCAGGGCAGGCAAAGCTCTTTGCAAGGATATTGAGGATATGGGCTTTATCAATACTGTTTTCTTTGAAAAAAGACCTGAAAAGCTGCAAAATAAGGCTATCAATATTCTTACGGGCACAATTCAGTCGGGTTTCCAAATAAGCGATATGAAGCTTGCGGTTATTACCCATTCAAAGACTAATCAAAGCACCAAAAAGGCAAAAAAAGCGTCATCAAAAAATGCTATTCATTCGCTTGACGAGCTTACCGTCGGCGATTATATTGTTCATAATATTCACGGTATCGGTGTGTTTGAGGGTATTCATGCACTTGAACTTAATAAGGTAAAAAAAGACTATATAAAAATCAGCTATGCAAAGGGCGATACACTTTACGTGCCAGTTACCCAACTTGATTTGGTATCAAAATATATAGGCCCTAAAAACGATACCAATGTTAAAATTAACCGCCTCGGCTCAGGCGAATGGAAAAAGACTAAGGCTAAGGTGCGCTCTTCTGTTAAGGATATGGCTAAGGAACTGATTGCGCTTTATGCTAAGCGAATGAGCACAAAAGGATTTGCTTTTTCTGAGGATTCCGATATGCAGCGTGATTTTGAAATGCGCTTTGAATATGACGAAACGGATGACCAGCTTAGGTGCAGCGAGGAAATTAAGCACGATATGGAAAAAACCGCACCTATGGACAGACTGCTTTGCGGTGACGTTGGTTTTGGCAAAACGGAGGTTGCACTTCGTGCGGTATTTAAATGTATAAGCGACTCAAAGCAATGCGCCATTCTTGTGCCAACAACGGTGCTTGCAATGCAGCATTTTCAAACTGCGCTCAAAAGGCTTGAGCCTTATCCCGTAAAGGTGGAAATGATATCTCGTTTTGTATCTCCCAAAAAGCAAAAAGAAATACTTCAAGGGCTTGCCGACGGCTCGATTGATGTTGTGGTAGGTACTCATAAGCTTTTAGGCAAATCAATTAAATTTAAAGATTTAGGGCTTCTTATAGTTGATGAGGAGCAACGATTCGGCGTGGCGCAAAAGGAAAAAATAAAGGAAAAATTTCCTCGTGTTGATGTTCTTACCCTTTCAGCTACCCCTATTCCCCGTACGCTCAATATGGCAATGAGCGGTATCAGGGATATGAGCCTTATTGAGGAGGCACCGGGTGAGCGCCACCCTGTTCAAACATATGTTATCGAATATGACGCTGAAATTTTGCAAGAGGCAATGGAACGTGAAATAAACCGTGGCGGTCAATGCTATTATCTTCACAATAATGTTGAAACGATTGAGCATAAAGCTATGATGATTAAAAAAGCAATTCCTCAGGCAAGAGTGGGTATTGCCCACGGTCAAATGAGTGAGGAGGAACTTTCAAGCGTTTGGCGTGATTTGCTTTCGGGTGATATTGATATTCTTGTGTGCACAACTATTATTGAAACGGGTGTTGACGTGCCTAACTGCAATACTCTTATTATTGAAAATGCAGACAGAATGGGTCTTGCCCAGCTTCACCAAATAAGGGGACGTGTAGGCAGGTCATCAAGGCGTGCTTATGCCTATTTCACGTTTACAAGAGGCAAGGAATTGACAGATATTGCAACGAGGCGACTTGAAGCTATCAGGGAATATACTGAGTTTGGTTCGGGCTTTAAAATTGCTATGCGTGACCTTGAAATCAGGGGCGCAGGCTCGCTTTTGGGAAATAGACAGCACGGTCACATGGAAGCAGTTGGATACGATATGTATTTAAAACTTCTTGAAGAAGCCGTTGCTATGGAAAAAGGCGAAATCAGCGAAGAGGAGCCGGAGGAGAGAGAATGTCTTATTGACGTTCAAATCGACGCTCATTTGCCGGAGGAATATATTATTTCCACATCGCAAAGGCTTTCTATGTATAAGCGCATTGCCGCAATTAAAAATGAGGCTGACGCTCAAGATGTTTATGACGAGCTTACAGACCGATTCGGCGCACCGCCGTCATCTGTTTGGGGGCTTATAGAAATTGCACTTTTGCGAAACAGTGCAAAGGCACTCGGCATAACGGATATTGTTCAGCGAAACGGCTCTGTTTTGTTTTATTCAAGCGAGCCGGATATCAAAACCGTTGCGATACTTAATGCGTTTATGAAAGGCAGAGTTACTCTTTCTGCGGCTAAAAGGCCGTATATCGCAGTTAAGCTTGACCCGACCGAGGCAACGCTTGAAACGATACGTGAAACGCTTAGAATAATGAGCGAAGCCAAAGAGCATTACAATAGCAATAAATAAAATAATAACCGTTGCAGTATTTCTTAAATGAAGCGCTGCAACGGTTTTTTATATTTGATTTTATTTACTATTCTTCAGGAAACATAACGATAAGAAGCATTTTGAATTGTTCCTTTGCAAAAACAGCGTGAGGCTTTTTGGCAGGCATAACGATTGTTTCGCCCTCGTTTAAAATAAATTCTTCGCCCTCAATTGTGATTTTGCCGACTCCGTCAAGAGCAACAATCATAGCGTCACCGCCGGATTCGTGAGTGCTGATTTCTTCGCCCTTGTCAAATGCAAAAAGAGTAAGCGAATGGTGTTCGTTTTGCGAAAGGGTTTTGCTGACGATTTGACCTTTTTGGTATGTCACTTCGTCTTTGATTTTGAGAACTGTTTTGTGCTCAATGTTTTTGATTAATTTATCCATTTGTATCTCCTTGATTATTCTGCTTGTGACGTTTTACAAGTTCTTCAAGCATTTTGTTGTGCGATTTTTTGTCTATTTCATATTTGAGAGTAGGAATAACCGCTAAAAGCATACCGATTGCAGGCGGAATTGAAATAAGAAACCACATAGCTTTTGAATAAGAAGTGTAGTCTGTTGCAAAATTTGCACCGTTTGCAATAGCCTCGTTCATTTTATTTATGTTGATATCCGTATATCCTACTGCGTCAAAAACATAGCCTGAAATAATGGAACTGATGCCTGCCGAAAACTTGGTAATAAAGCTTTGACCGGAGAAAAAAATTCCGTCAGGTCTGTAACCGTTATGATATTCCTCATAGTCAATGCAATCGCTAATCATAACAGATTGGCAAACGCTTACTCCCCCAAAGCCCATACCTGTGCCAAAGAATAAAATTCCGTCAATAACCACAAAGCCTATTTTAGAAAGGTCGGTCGGCGCTATTAAGTATACGACAAACAAAAGTGCAAATGCAACAGCACTTAGTCCGCTGAAAAGATTGTATACTTTTTTTGTTTCATATTTTTTCATAAGAGCAGGGGAAATTGCCATTGAAACAAATTGACCTATAAAAAGTCCGCCGGCTAAAATAAGCACGATTATGAATATATCAAGCTTTGTAAACGCATAGGTGAGGTTGCCCTTGCAATAGTAGTATGTTAAAAGCGTCATTGCAATATTCATCATAAGCTGTAACGGTGCACGCAGAAGTCCGCTTATAAGAATACGTCTGAAAGGCTTGCATTTCCACATAAGAGCAAAGCTTTCTTTCATAGTTTTTGTTTCACTGCCGTTAGGTACTCTTTCCTTTGTTCCTGTACCTGCACATTCAAACAGCGCCGAACCTATAATTGTGATTATAATTGCCGCAACGATAAATCCCTTTTGCGCATTTGTGTCTAAGCCAAAAGCGGAGTTTAGCGATTGCGACACTGCAACAATTGAAATCACAACCAAGCCGGCACCGATTGACGCAATAATTCTTGAAAGAGAAATAAGCGAGCTTCTGTCCTTTTCGCTTTCCGTTATACGTGAAATAATGCCCCATAGAGGGATATCGCCAACCGTATAGCTCATTCCCCACAGCACATAGGATATTGCCGCCCAAGCAACAATAAATATCATAGCCGTTTTGTTGCCGTTTGCCTTTGCGTTTGCATAGTTGCCGTTGAAGAATGCCGCTATCGTAATAACGCATATAACAATAGGCGAAAAAATGAGATAAGGTCTGCATTTGCCCCATTTAGTTCTTGTTTTGTCAACTATCGAGCCCATCATCGGGTCATTGATTGCGTCCCAAATTCTCGCTATTGCAAATATCCAGCCAAACGCAATAGCCGGCAGGCAAATTACATTTTGAAAGTAATAATAAAGTCCGACGGTAACTACGTTGTAAATCATATTTTGACCGAACATTCCGGTCAAAAACATATTTCTTTCTTTTTTTGAATATGTGTTTACGTTTTCCATAATGTTTCCTTTATCAGTCTGTTATAAGTTGTTCATATAAAAGATTTTTAATTTCCTTAGGCAGTTTTGAAATCCTTAACACCTTTAGCAATTCTTCTCTTGTTTGCGCATTTTTAAACGGTTTATAATATGCTGTTTTTTTAGACGTTTGCTCCTGCCAGCGTGACATTGAATTGATAACTCTTTCCTTATAGTCAGGCATTTTTATAAGTTTTATATTTGTAAGTTCAATTTCTATATCATCGCTTGAAAAATCCACCTCAATGCTCAAAGCGCTATCTGAATTTGAAATTGTAAATTCCTTATTGAGTTTAACATCTGCGCTTTCGATTTCCTTAAACGTGATTTTATATTTCCTGCCGCTCGGTATAACCTCGCAGTCGCCGAACGGTGCTTTAATCGTTAATTTAATCTTGCGGGATTTTTCGTCAAACGTGTTTAGAATTTTAGTTTTTGCATTATGCTTTTCAAAATTCACTCTGCCGTTATCTTCGTAAAGGGTGAAACTGTTGTTGCCGTTAAATATCCAAAATTCAAGTGCTTTAGGGTTTGCCGAGGAGTTGCCATCATCGTTAGATAACGGAATAATTGCGCCCTCTTTCGCAAGAACGGGAATATCGTAAAGCTCACGGTTAAGCGTTATATCCATAGGGCCGTGGTATTTTTGAAGAGTGAAAATATCTGTGTAAGTGCCTTTGGGTATCCAAGCTTTTGCCGTTGCCATATTAGTTTTTTTATTTGTTTTCGATGTTATGGGGGCTGCAATAAGCTCGCTTCCGAAAAAGTATTCATTAGGCACATTAAAAGCGCTTTCTTCGTTTGGATAAGCGTAATACATAGGCTTACAAAGCGGCGTGCCGTTTTTGTGGCATTTATAATCCATAGTGAAAATATACGCAATAAGCCTGTGCCTGAAATTAAGCCACTTTTTAGCGCTTAAATAAACGTCACGTCTGTATTTCCACGGTTCCTTGCCGAGCAAATCGTTTGACGTTGAATGAAGCCTTAAAATAGGAGAAAACACTCCGAATTCAATCCATCTTAAATACAGTTCATCGTCCTTGTAACCGAAATGGTGACCGCCGATATCATGGCTCCACCAAAAATATGCCGCATTAGCCGCATTTGCAGTAAAATAAGGCTGAAAGTCAAGAACCTTATGATTTATAGCCGTATCGCCGGAGAAGCCTAATGGATATCGGTGTGAGCCAAGCCCTGCGTAGCGTGACAGAATAAGCGGCAGCTTTCCGTTTTCCGCATTGTCAAGAAAATGATAATGATTTAATGCAAGAAGTGGGTCAAGGCCCTCAATATCACTTTTTTTACCCTGTTGCCAATCTATCCACCAAAAGTCAACGCCGTCTTTTTCATACGGCTTGTGTACCTTGTCAAAATACGCATTCCAAAAATCATCGCTTTTGCAGCTGAATTTGACGTCCTCTTTTGTTTCGGGGTCAATGCCGACTGCCTTTGCAACGTCATTGTACATATCCTCAAAATGCCTTATTCCGTCGGCAGGGTGTAAGTTTAACGTCACCTTTAAATTGCGGTTTTGAAGATTGTTTAAAAATGATTTATAATCCTTAAAAAGTTCTGTGTTCCAGCTGTATCCCGTCCAACCGTTTGCATTTATTTTAAATTGCTTTTTTAAATCTACCCAATGCCAATCCATATCAATTGTTGCAACGGTAAGCGGGATTTTTTCTTTTTCAAATCTGTCCATCAAATTGATATATTCGCTGTCGCTGTATGCGTGGTATCTGCTCCACCAAACGCCGAGAGCAAAGCGTGGCACAAGCGGAGTATAGCCTGATAATTCAAAAAATGTTTTTATCGTTTTGCTATAATCTTTGCCATAGGCGAAGCAGTAATAGTCCTTGCCGCCGCTTCGTTTTACAAAATGCCCCTCGTCATCAAAAAGAAAGCTTGTGCTGTCATCAAGCAAAAATGCGCCGTCTTTTGTAATTAAGCCGTTATCAAGCGGTACTTTGCCAAACGTTGCGTCAAGCGTTCGCCTTGTGCCCTTTAAGTTCTTTTGCTTTTTAAAATATTGCGTTTCATCGCTGCTCTTTATTTTAACGCAAATCGGAGTGCCGTTTTTTATAATGAAAATAACGTCACTTGTTTCGACAAATATTTTGTTTTTGATTTTTTTGACATTAAATTTGCCGACTTGAAAATTCCTGTTGAGTACGGTAAAACTTGCCAAATCGGTAAAAGTGCCTGCCTCAACTCTTATCAGCCGAGAGGTTAAATATGTAATTCTGATATCGTCAATTATTTTTATTTGATTTTCATTTGCTTTTGCATCTGTTTTAATGATTAAAGATTTCTTTAGCATAATAACTCCGTTTCAGCAAAAATGTATAAAGTCCTATAAATATATCATATAGCAAATATAAATAAAAGTAAAGCATAAAATGCTTAAAAAACTATACAATATAACAAAAGCGTTGCGAAATATTCGCAACGCTTAAATAAAAATTGAGATTAATATAATCTAAAAATAAATATTATCAAGCCGTATAAAAATGCCGACGCCGTGCCGTAAACTATGACAGGACCTGCGATTGAAAACATTTGCGCTGCGGTACCGAGCACAAAGCCCTCATGCTTCCATTCAAGCGCAGGGGATACAACGCTGTTTGCAAAACCTGTAATCGGCACAATTGTTCCTGCACCTGCGTGTCTTGCAATTTTATCAAAAACGCCGATACCGGTTAAAATAGCGGTTATAATAATTAATACGCTTGACGTTGCGGCTGAAACTTCCTTTTCGTTTAATCCTGCCTTTTCAAAAATCATAAACAAAATTTGACCGATTAAACAAATTGTGCCACCGATTAAAAATGCCTTAATGCAGTTTAACACCTTTGGCGAATTCGGGCTTGCTTTGTCAGTCATTTTGCTGTAATCGTCCTTGCTGATGCTCATTATCTGTCACCTCTTTATTAATATTTACAATCTTATAATAATTATTCACTTGACTTTTTTGATTATATCTTGTAATATCATAATATACTATTTGTAAATTACAAACGGAGGCATATTTATGCATCTTATTGAGGTTCGTGACGTATACAAAATATATAATCCGGGTGAAAATCAGGTTAATGCGCTTGACGGTGTATCTATCACTATTGACGAGGGTGAATTTGTTGCCATTATCGGTCAGTCAGGCTCAGGTAAATCAACTCTTATGAATATGCTCGGTTTGCTTGATACTCCTACTCACGGCGAATATTATATCAACGGCAAGCTTGTTGACGATTTAACAGATGACCAAATGAGTGTTATCAGAAATGAGGAAATCGGCTTTATTTTCCAAGGCTTCAACCTTATTTCGTCACTTTCTGCGCTTGAAAATGTTGAACTTCCCTTGGTTTATAGAGGTATGCCAAAGCAGGAAAGGCGTGAAATTTCGCAGCAGGCGCTTGAAAGAGTAGGACTTGGAAGTCGTATTCATCACTTGCCTGCAGAAATGTCCGGCGGTCAGCAGCAACGTGTTGCCGTCGCAAGAGCTATTGCCGCAAAACCTCCTGTTATCTTGGCAGATGAGCCTACGGGTAACCTTGATACAAAATCAACAAAAGAGGTTATGGCAATTTTACACGAACTTAAGGATGAGGGCAGAACAGTTATAGTTATCACCCACGATAATGAAATTGCGGAAGAGGCAGAACGTGTAATCCGTATTCGTGACGGCAAGGTGGTTGAGGATTATATTAACCCCGGTTATGAGGAAAAATACGGCAGAGAGTCAAAGAAAAATAATAAAAACCCGATTGACGAGGGTTGATACATAATATAATAGGAATTTACAGCAGATATTTCAAGCTTTTGAATATCTGCTGTTTTTTTGCTTTTTTTAAAGTTTTGCGCAATAATCGCATTTAAAATATACGCATATATTGAATAAATCGGCTAAAATAAAATTTTTTGAATATTTTTTAGGCAAAATATAGCCTTTAAACGTTATATTTTACTCCCTATACGCTGTTAGTGTAGGGAGTTTTTCTTTTGCCCTGCAAAAAAATGATATGGAGGTGTGAAATGTCACGCAGAAAGAAGATAAGCGAAAAGGAGGTATGCGACGGTTTAAGACGTCTTGCATTCGGCGAAATAACGGATGCGGTCAGCCTGCTTTTCGAGCCTGAGGAAAAAATACTCCAAAAGCTTAACACGCTTGATTTGTTTAACGTAAGCGAAATCAAGCGCCCAAAGGGAGGCGGAATGGAGATTAAATTTTTTGACAGGCTTAAGGCTATTGACAAAATCAGAGAAATGGTGAATGAGCAAACGGACAAGTCGCCGACCTCATTTTATGAGGCACTGGAAAAAAGTACGCAGGCGACTAAAAGGCATTATACGGAGGAATTTGATGAATAGATTTATCCCGTTTTCAAAAAAGCAACTTGCCGTTTTGAATTGGTGGTGCAATGGCAGTGACGTTAAAAATAAAAACGGAATAATCTGTGACGGCGCCGTAAGGTCAGGCAAAACGCTTTGTATGGGTATATCGTTTATTTGTTGGTCCTTTTATGCTTTTTGCGATACTTCGTTTGCCATTTGCGGGAAAACAATTTCTTCACTTAGGAGAAATGTTATTACTCCGCTTTTGCCGACGCTTAAAGAACTTGGTTTCAGCGTTGATTACAGGATTAGCAGGAATATGGTTACGATTTCAAGAGGCAATGTGACTAACCGTTATTATCTTTTCGGCGGCAGAGATGAATCAAGTGCATCACTCATTCAGGGTATGACTTTGGGTGGCGTTATGCTCGACGAGGTTGCGCTTATGCCGAGAAGTTTTGTTGAACAGGCGGTTGCAAGGTGCTCTCTTGAAAATTCAAAATACTTTTTCAACTGCAATCCGGAGCATCCTTATCATTGGTTTTATATGGAATGGATAAAAAAAGCCAAAGAAAAAAATGTTTTGTATATCCATTTCACTATGGACGACAATCCCTCTTTGTCCGAAAGCGTTAAAAAAAGATATAAAAGTCTTTATTCGGGCGCTTTTTATGAGCGATTTATTGAGGGGAAATGGGTCACGGCTCAAGGTCTTGTTTATCCTATGTTTTCACCTGAAAGGCACATAAAAAGGTGCGACGGCGGTTTTTCACGATATTATCTTTCGTGCGACTACGGAACGGTAAATCCTTTTTCTTTAGGCCTTTGGGGTGAGTGCGACGGAAAGTGGTATCGGCTTGATGAGTATTATTATTCAGGCAGAGACAACGGTATTCAGCTGACAGATGAGGAATATTACCGTGAGCTTGAAAGACTTGCGAACGGCAAGGATATAACAGCTTTGATTATTGACCCGTCAGCTGCATCTTTTATTCAAACTGTTTTAAGGCACAAAAAATTTCGTGTTATCAAAGCGAATAATGATGTTCTATCGGGTATTAACCGAGTGTGCCAGGCACTCAAGGATGGGGAGATATTTTTATATCCCTGCTGTGCCGACGCAATAAGAGAATTTTCAATCTATCGCTGGGATGACAGTATAAAAAAGGATGCGGTTAAAAAAGAAAATGACCACGCAATGGATGATATACGATATTTTGTCGCTACTGTTTTGGGCAGAGAGGGACAAGGAAATTCGTTTGCGTCTTTTGCAATAGAAAGGAATTAGCTTTGAAAATTTTAGATTTAAGAAAAAAGAAAAGTCAAAATTCAAATGCTGCATGTGCGGTTCAAACGTCAATCGCTACAAATCATCCTTATTATAATCTTACAAGTTATATGCCGATTAACGGCGAATCGAGAGTATATGCCGAGCTTAGAAATGCGGTTCCTATTTTAGACGCCGCAATTAATAAAATTGTGCGACTTTGCGAGGGCTTTAGGTTTGATACGGGCAATGAAAAAATAAACGATATGATGAACTCGTATTTTGAGTCGATAAATGTCGGCGGAAACCAAAGGGGGATAACCTCTTTCGTTTCAAATTATCTTAATCAGCTTTTAACCTTCGGCACGGCAATAGGCGAAATAGTTATGTGCTCAGACGGGATATATGCGCTTTATAACAGCGAACTTTCGTCAATTGAGCTTAAAAGGGCAAAAAACGGAATTGATGTCGATTTTTATAATAACGGCTCCAAAATCAATCAGCCGAATTTGATTTTATATTCTGTTTTAAATCCTAAGCCTTCCGATTTGTGCGGCACAAGTTTGCTTTCCGGCTTGCCGTTTGTAAGCAATATTTTGCTCGAAATTTATAATACAATCGGCGAAAATTGGAAGCATGCGGGAAATCTTCGATATTCTGTTATTTGCAAGCCGGATAAGGACAGCGCTTATTCAAACGCAAACGAAACGGCGCAAACCGTTGCAAATGCGTGGAAAGATGCTATGAATTCAAATACCGTTAAGGATTTTGTGGCAGTCGGGGATGTGAGCGTTAAGGTAATCGGTGCTGACAATGCAGTGCTTGACAGTGAAATCCCTGTAAGACAGCTTCTTGAACAGATTGTTGCAAAAACAGGGCTTCCGCCGTTTATGCTTGGCCTTAGTTGGTCGTCAACAGAGAGAATGAGCACGCAGCAGGCAGATATATTGACAAGCGAGCTTGAATCGTACAGACGTATTCTTGAACCTGTGATTAAGCAAATCGGCAATATGTATCTTGCAATAAACGCCTTGCCTTATGAGGCGAATATCGAATGGAAGAAAATTACACTTCAGGATGAATGTGACGAGGCTAAGGCACAGCTTTATACGCAACAGGCAGAAAAAATAAGAAGGGAGATTGAAAATTGAGCTTTGGTTATGTAGAAAAAGGTTTTAGTCCAAGCACTGAGGACTTAAAAAAAATCAATAAGTATACAAGGCGTGAGTTTGACGCAGACAGTCTTTATGTTTTTACTGTTATTCTTTGCGATAACGACATAGACAGGGATTTTGAAAAATTTTCATTATCGGCGCTTAATGAACTTAAAACGTTTTTTGTCGGCAAAACGGGTATCAGCGACCATTCAATGAAATCGAGCGACCAAAAGGCACGTGTTTTTGAAACATGGATTGAAAAAGGCAACGGAACAACAGCCGACGGTGAGCCTTATTATATGCTAAAGGCAAAGGCTTATATGCTCAAAAACGAGGAAAACAAAGGATTTATTGACGAACTTGACGCAGGAATTAAAAAGGAAGTTTCAGTTTCCTGCTCATCAAAAAAAGCAACCTGTTCAATTTGCGGCAAGGATAAAAGGCAGTGCAGATGCGAACACGTTTCGGGCAAAGAATATAAGGGCAAAATCGCCTGCACAATTTTGTCAGATATCAGCGATGCGTATGAGTTCAGCTTTGTAGCCGTTCCTGCGCAAAGACAGGCAGGAGTTACAAAAGCATTTGAATTTACAAAGGAGAATAATATGGAAGATATTATTAAGACGCTCAAAAATATGAGCGACGATACTACGGTATCAAAATTTCAGCTTGATTCGCTTTTGAATTATGTTGATTCACTTGAGGATGAGGCAGAGCTTGGCAGAAAGTACAAGAAAAGCCTTGCAAACGAGGTTATAAAGCTTTGCGCAGAGGCTATGCCGGAGATGGATATTAAGGCTTTTTCCTCTGTGGCACAGGTTATGACCGCAAAGGAACTTTTGTCCTTTAAAGAAGCTTTCACAAAGAAAAACCGTGAAAGCACCGCTCATCTTCAAATTAAAAGTAATGACACAAAAACAAATAATACAGTAAATCAATTTAAATTATAATTAACGGAGGAATTAATTTATGTCATACGATAACATTAGAATTGAAAAAAGTTTATACACCACAGGTAAGTCTTTCACTCAGGCGCTTGAGGCACTTGACCCGTCAGAAAACTACAAGGGCACATCTCTTGAAGGCCTTGACGCATACGAACGTCAGCTTAAAAGATTTGACATTAAGGTTTCGGGCGAAAACTGCGATACTGTTTCAAAGTTTTTCCAAACTTCCGATTCAGCAGCTCTTTTTCCTGAATTTGTATCCCGTTCTATTAAGCTCGGTATGAGAGAAGCGTGCACCGTAGATAAAATCATTGCAACCACATCTTATATTGATTCGCTTGATTACAGGTCTATTTCGCTTGAAGATACAACTGATTTGGTCGACTTTATAAATGTTGCCGAGGGCAGTGCATTTTCAGATGTAAAGATTACTGTGAAAGACAAGCTTACCAAGCTTAAAAAATACGGCAAGATGATTTCCGCATCATATGAGGCAATCAAGTTCCAAAAGCTTGACCTTTTCTCAATCACACTTCGCAGAATCGGTGAAAATATGGTTTATTATGAGGCATACGATGCACTTGCAACAATTGACAAACCAACCGTAAATAAGATTACATATACCGGTGATACATTTACTTATGATAATCTTATTGATATTTACACAATGATGAAGCCTTACAATCTTACAACAATACTTGTTGACCCTAAGTCATTTGCAAGACTTCTTAAATTACCTGAAATGAGAGACGCAAACGCAGGTCTCGATTTTCACGGCACAGGCAGAATGGTTACTCCTTTCGGTGCAGAGGTTTATTGCTTAAAGGAAATGGATTCCGATACCCTTATTGCAATTGATAAAAACTATGCGTTTGAAAGAGTAATTGCATCAGACATTACAACAGATTTTGACAAGCTTATCGACCGTCAGATTGAAAGAGCAACAGTATCTACAATTGTTGGTTTCTCAAACATTTTCCCTGATGCCGTTGCTATGCTTGTTAAGGCAAAATAAGGTGATTTATTATGACTGATTTAAGTAAAATTAAAGCGGAATTTATCACTCTTTCGTCTTTGAGTGAGGAAGATGCGGGAAAATATCAATCGCTTATCGAAATGGAATGTGAATATATAAATTCACTTTTAAAAAGCAGTGATGACGAAAATAATTCCTGCGTAATATTTCTTTGCGCTGCAAAGGCTTATTATCGATATATGCTTACTAATCAGTCAGACGGTATCACTTCGTTTAAGGCAGGAGATGTGTCATATTCGCTTGACACGTCTTCTGCGCTTGAAAATGCAAGGGCAATATACAATTTTGCTCTTGAACAGTGTGCCTCGCTGATTAAAAACAATCATTTTGCTTTTGAGGCGGTGTAATATGAGAAGCGGATATATTATAAAAAATCATCTTGATAAAATCGGAATTGAGGCAACGCTTTATGACGGAGAATGGAACTCAATGCCGTTTAAATGCACCGTAAATCCCTTGTGGCGAAAAAAGAGCAGTGCATTTGACGATGATGTTACAGAACTTGGAATAAATGAAGCGAGATATTATTTGTATCTTGGTCCGAAAACGCACAATGTTATGGAAATAAGCGATAACGGATATTTGCAAACTTCGTCGGGCAAGTATAAATTTTTGAGAAAAAATGCAGTGAAAATAAACGACGAGGTTATTTATTATACAGGCATTTTAAGAGAAATTAAGGAGGCGGAATACGATGAATATTAATGATTTTATAATCACCTTTGCAAAAGCTCTTAAAGCTGATTATTTTTTTAAAAATATTAAAATCATCAAGCCTTTTGAAAATGTATCTTATGCCGGTGAAATAAAAAATACGTTTGTTTGTGTCGGTCTTGACGAGATGGAAATTACGCCGATAGAGCTTGGCGATGATACAAAATATGCAAATGTCAAAATTAAGGTCGGTATATTCACCGAGAAAAATAATTCTGCTTTTGCAAAGGATGTGTTTTTAAATATTTGCAGGGTAAGCCAAAAATTTAATATTACTTCAATAAAAGCACAGCCTCTTGAATATGTAAAGCAAGCCAAGGGATATAGGCTTAACGGCTATTTTTCATTCGGCACAAATATTGATTTCGGAGGTGAAAGCGGTGAATGAGGAATATGAACAGGCGGAAAATATAAGCGAAATTATCCGTCTTGATAAAAATCAATATGATAAATCCGCAGGTGAATAATGAAAGAATTTAAAATGAGATTTAAGGATTTTGTGTTTGATACAAATCCGTCATATATTCAGGTTATTACCTCTCGTGATGTTTCAAACACTTCTGTCTATGACGGAAAAGGAATTACTCAGGATATATCACAAAAACCGATTATCGTTAAAGGAAAGGGCACTTTTTTCTCAGACGATGCAGACGAAAAATGCGCTCGTCTGTCATATCTTTTAAGGCAGGGAGGCGCAGGCGAACTTCATTGCCCGTCGCTTTATCCTATTGAGGCAATTTTTACCGAGTTTAAGTATGATTCAAGTGCAACGCTTGGTAAAATCGAGTATGAATTTGAGTTTACTCAGGTGTGTGATGATAAAAAGGAAATTGCTCCTCTCGATTATATTGTTGCATACGACGGGGATAATGCTTTTGATATTGCGGCAAGGGCAAATATGAGTGTTGACGAAATTATGCAATTAAATGATATAGAAAGTCCGTTTTCAATAAAGAAAGGTGATCGGGTGAAGCTGAGATGAAAATTGTTTTAGTGACAACGTTGGGAAATAAAATAATACCAAGCGGTATTGTTTCAGCCGTTTTAACACAGACGGCAGAGGTTGCTTGCGACAGTCTAAGCATTAAAATTATCGGCGGCAAATCGCTTGATGAAATTGAGAGAGTATATGTTTATAAAAATAACAAACTTATATTTAACGGCTATTGCGATTGCCAGAGGACAACTGCTGATGAAAGAGGATTTGAAACATATATTTATGCTCGTTCAAGTGCCTGCCTTTTGGTTGACAACGATGCTTTCGCTTATACATATAATCGTCCGAGTGCTCAAAGTCTGTTTGACGCTTATGCAAAACCGTTCGGCTTTTCTTATAAGCTTGACGATATTTGCACGTTTAAAAAATATGAAGTTTCAAGCGGCTCCTCGCTTTACGGTGCTATCAATTTGCTTGTTTCAACAATTACCGGCAATTCAATAAGGATTAATGCCGATAATGAAATTTTTATGTTGAAACCGAGCGAAAATATATTAAGCCTTAATGATTTTTCAGTGATTTCGGCAAAAAGCATAATAAATCGAAGCGAACCGATTTCGGCAGTTAATTATAAAAAGGAATTTTCGTATCTTTACGATTGCCACACCTATTCGCAGCTTGCTGAAAAATTAGGATTTTCAAGGCAAAGATATGTAAATCTTGCGGCGCTTCCGAGTTGGCAGAGAAATTATAAAATTTCTAAAATGCTCAAAGATTCGTTCAAGGATTATAAGCGCCTTGAAATAACGCTTAAAGGTTATGTTGAAAGCGAGCTTTTACAGCGGTTTGATTACAGCGGTAAACTTGGTGATTTTAATGATTATCTGCTTTTTGAGAAGGTTTATTCCATTGATGAAAACGCTGAGCACACAAAGCTTATTTTAAGAAAAAATATCGATATCTCGGAGGTAAATTATGTGGATTAGCAAGCAGATTATTAAAGAACAAAAAGTGCCTGCTGTTGAATGCGGTAAGGTTACTATGAGCTCAAACGGTGCTGTTGAGGCAACTTCAACAGGCGTTGAAAGAAATGTTAATTTTTACTCTCCTTACGGCTACAATTTTTGTATACCTAAGGGTGAAAGGCTTTTGCTTACTCAAGGCGGAGGAGAGCAGGTTTGCATAGGAGTTGAAAACGACAGTTCAAATGTTGAATACGGAGAAATCAAAATCATGTCTCTTTCCGGTGCATATATTCACCTCAAAAATGACGGAAGCATAGTGATAAACGGATTGGTTATATAAAAGGAGGGCAAAATTATTGAGTGATATTAATGAAAAAACAACCGATATTATTAATTTGTGCCGCTCGGCTGTTTATTGCGAAAAAGGAGAATTCTATCCCGACAAAAATTTCGGCAGCAGAATACACGAGGCAAAAGGAAACGAAAGGCTTATGCTGTCGTTTATCAGAATGGCTTTATCAAAGCTTGACGGGGTATATGTTAAAAATGTTACATATACCAAAAACGATAATTTAATTACAGTTGATGTTCTTATTAATAATGAGGAAAGGCAGGTGTACGTTGTAATATGAAGTCTACATATAATGAAATTTTGCAGAATATGAAAGCTGCTTACAATAAAGAAATTGGCAGGGAAATTGCTGAAAATTCTATTGATGAAAAAAAGCTTGAAGCAATTGCAAGCGAACTTTACGGCTTGTCATGCTACGGCGATTTTATTTTAAAGCAAGCGTTTGTTCAAACTGCAACGGGAGAGTATCTTGACCGTCACGGTGCGTTGCGTGATTGCAAAAGAAAGCTCGGTACTAAAGCAAAGGGTACGCTTACATTTGGCATTAATGAAGCAATTGCAAGCGATATAGTTATTGAAAAGGGAACTGTTTGCTCAAAACCGAATTATCCGCTTATTCAGTATTCAACAGATGAAACGGTTATTCTTAAAGCGGGCAATACAAGTATATCGGTTTCATGTACCGCTTTGGGAAACGGAGAAAAATACAACTTAGAGGGCGACAATTTACTGACTCTTGTTAATCCTCCGTCGGGGATTGAATATGCGTTTAATGCGTATCCGATAACAGGCGGAAGCGATGACGAAAGCGACGGCTCGTTTAGAAAAAGAATTATGTCAACATTTAAAATTCCGCTTAATTATTTTAATAAAAGTTCAATTGAACTTGAAATTAAAAACATTGGCAATATTAAAGATTGCTCAATAAAGCAAAGCGACACCCCCGGAAGCGTAAGGGTAATTGTTTCTTGCCCCGGAGAACTCACGAGTGAAGAATTGGAAGGCATCAAAAAAGCATTTCCGCAAATTGAACTGTTTGGTGTTAAAATTCATATTGAGTATGCCAAAAAGACGCATGTATCGATAAAGGTCAAGGCTAATGTTGACAGTATTTCTGATGAGGCGTCACAAAAGCAAGAAATATATGATAACATTTATGAAATTTTAACACGCAATAAAATAAACTATAATATTTCACTTGATGAGATTAGAAAGGCGGCGCTGAAAATCGACAGCGTTCAAAGCGTTGAAATAAGCGGAACAAATGTTTTGGGCGATTGTATTCTTTGCGACGGCGACGGCTATATTCTTCTTGACAATTTGGAGGTCGAACTTTATGAATGTTAGCAATACATGCATTTACAGGCTTTCGTCGCTTTTGTCTGCGCTTAATTTGAATGTAAGAAGAAACGGATTCAATTATGCCATGATTAAAGCTGTTGATGCGGGAATGACGCTTGTGGAAGAATATTTTGATAAAATACTTTCTGAAGTGTTTTTTGATTCGGCTAAAAATTACGGCATTAAAATGATGTGCGATTTACTCGATTTGGATGCGATTAACTATGAGAATGTTCAAAAAGGCTTATCGCAAGGTTTTGTTAAATATAAATATGATGAATTTAAAGAGGAATGTTTGAAAACTTTTGATAAAAATATGACGTTTAGCGTATCGAATTTTGTTTTTTCTGCCGGCGGCAGTAAAGAGTCTTTTTTATCGCAAGTTTTAAAAAATATTTCTTATTTTGAAAAATATATTTGTCCCGGTGTTGTTATGCAGGCGAATGAGAGCATTTATGATTTCGATGCGCTTGATGCGCTTGATTATAATGCAGACGATTGGGACAAAATTGCAAAAATATCATTTAATTTTATAGACAGTTTAGGAGGTGCACAATGAGCAACACAAATAAAACAGAAATAGGGCTTAATCTTTGGCTCGGTGGGGACAAACCTAAAAGAGAAGATTTTTGTAATGATAATTTGATTATCGATAAGCAAATTATAGACCATAAAAACGATATGTCCTGCCACGTGTCTGAGGAGGAAAGAAACAAATGGAATACGAATGTTTATTGCAATATTTATTATGGCAATAATGAAAGTGTTCGTGAAATTGCAACCGCTTGCCCATTTGATCCGAGCGCAGTTATTATTTTCCCGACAGGCGTTACCCCTCACGTTTGGGATGCGCCAAATAGCAAAGACTATATTTATACGGCTTACGGCTCTACCTTTGGTACTACAAACGGTTTGCGTTTTAGAGATGACAGAAAAACTCTTAAAGTTTCTCAAAACCTTAAGGGTATTATGAACGAAGTTGTTTGTCTTAATGAGTCGGGTGTTGCATATTGCTATGTTTGTATAAGGTAGGTGCTAACACGTAATGAAAAAGCAATGGAAGAAATTCTTTCATTGCTTTTTGCCTTGTATGTTGAAAAGTAGTTGAATTTCTCTTGACTTTTTTCTTTTTTTCGTATATACTCTTGTTTGTTGCATGTCAGTGCTTCAACTTAATATTTCGAGGTGTAGCTCAGCTTGGTAGAGCGCTGCGTTCGGGACGCAGAGGCCGCAAGTTCAAGTCTTGTCACCTCGACCAAAAGGGCTACTTTTCAGTAGCCCTTGTTTTATACCTTAAAGTGCAAAAAACCGCCATTTTAGGCGGTTTTCTTATTTTTATATGTTGTTATTTGTTTTTTTACAAAACGAATATTGTAGGGCTAATTGCTCCCTTTGTTGCTCCCCTCTCGTTATTTTAGAAGCCTTAATATATTAATCAGTTTTAAATAAACAATTTATTTTTTTATAAATTTTAAAAAAAGTCTTGACATTGTACGCATTGCGTGCTATAATGTAATTAAAGAAAGGGGGTTGATACCAATGAGACGAAATAAAAAAGCCAAGTCAAAAAAAGAAGTACATAAAGTTGACTGGAACACAATTTTAGCAACTTCTTTAATGGACTTGGTTGTCGGAACTATCTTAATCATAATTGATAAATTGATTAAATAGTTTTAGACAAAAGGCTTGGGGCGAAAGCCCCTTGCCTTTCATAAACATTATATATTAAAATTAGTGAGGTGTCAATATGAATAATTTTTTATCATCACTTGGTATTGTTTTAGTTATTTTTGGTACTGTAAAACTTATTGCTTACCTTATTAATAGAATAAGGTCACAATCAAAATAAATATATTCAGGAGCACAACAATGGAATTAAAAGAAATTAGAAAATTTATGAAATTTACTCAACAAGATATAACAGATTTATTTGGTATTCCAAGACGAACATTTCAGGATTGGGAGCTTGGAAACAGAAAATGTCCTGATTGGTGCAAAAATCTTGTTATCGAAAAAATGCTTAATTATAAAAAAGATGATTACATTACATTATATAAAATCGACGATATTTCAAGAGAAGAAGCAAAAAACGCATATTTAGGCTGCGTATATGATGAAGCAGTAGAAACTTTTAATAAATTATGTCAAAGTATCGACGATTCACGCCCCGAAAATTTCATAGATATAAAATTGTATCGAATTCCAATTGATTTTGATATCACAAACAAAGAACAACTATTTAATGCTTTATCGGCTAAAACAGGATATCAATTAAGCTCATTTTAAAAACATCAAAACGCCCTCGGCTGAGTGACCGAGGGCGTTTTGATTGAGATACGTAGCTTTTGGCATCGGACTACGTAACATTATAATATCATTTAATATTATGCTTTGTCAATAATTTATTTATAGGAATTAATCTTAGCATAAGCTACTCTGCCGGTCTTAACAGCCTTAACCTTATCAACGCTTGCGCTGATATGTTTTTGCACAATAATTTCAGTATGTGGCAGATACTCGTATTTAATTCCTGTAAGGTTTTGATTTTTGTAAAGATATGTTTTACCTTTAAGCCTGTAGTGCTTGCCTACCGTTGTTTTATAGCTTACTTTCTTCGGCTTATCGGCTACAACCTTTGTGTTTGAAAGATAAGCAGCGCTTACCCAACCTTTAGCCGGAACGGTAATATAAGACCACGAGCCACTTACTTTGGTAACAGTAACCTTTGTGCCTTTCTTGAGCTGAGTTAAGACCTTTGATGATTTATCAGCTTTAGCTCTGACATTAAGTGACTGTGACTTAGTAGCTACATACTTTGTAACCGACTTCTTTACTTTTGATTTTTTCTTTTTATAGTCATTCGAGAACACCCAATAATTAACGGTGTTGCCGTACTTTTTAAAATTTTGCTCGCTTACAAACACGGTATTACCGCTTAATTTAGCGCCTGCTGCGCTTCTGCTCGGTGTGTTGAATTTTCCAACGTAAGAATAAGGGTCGTATACAGAAATAGTGCCGCCATTGTAACCTACAAGCACAATGTAGTGGCCGGATGTAGTGAATAAACCATAATTACAGGATGCAACAATAAAGTAATCAGATGCACCGTCCTTGTTCTTATCAGTCTTTAAGTAGCTTAACGCTTTATTAATATTAGAAGTAGTCGCATATTCCTTAAAATTAAAATAATCAGCCACAAAAGACCAAGCCGACCAAGCAGTACCATTTGATTTTGTGCGATAACCGTTATCGACAAAAAGCTTTGCCATTGTTGTAGGCAAAATAGCACCTTTTGAGGAGCTTACAACAATGGCAGCCGAAGTAGGACCACAACCACTTGATTTTATGGTTTGCGTTTTATTATTCGAGCTTGTATAAGATGTATTCGCCCACCTGCTGTCAGCTTGATTATAATATGTAAGACCTGTGCAAGCACCGAGAAGTGCTTTACCTTTTCCTGTGTTTGTGCCGTCATAGGAAATATCCTCTTGTTCAATGACTGCATCCTGCTCAATCAAGCTTTCGTCAACAACTGCGCTTTCATCTTTAGGCTTTGCAATAATCGTTTCATCAGTGCCGACATCCTCACTGCTTTTAACCTCTTCCTTTGTTTTTTCGGCTTCTGCCTTAACATCATTTGAAAGAGTAACTTCAGGCTCGGTTGTTTGAACTGTGGTAGTTGTTTCTGTCGGCTTTGTAGTATTTTCGATATTTGCATTATTGCAACCACAGAAGATTGTAATAACCAAGAGCAGTGACATAATCACGGACATTATAGCTTTATTTCTTTTCATTGTTCTTAACCTCTTCCTCAATTTCCAAAAATGATTTAATCGCATTTTTTACAGATTCAAATACTCTTTTAAAAAGTTTGTCATATCCGTACATTGCACCGTAGGCAATAAAGAACGAACCTACGATTGCGCCGACAATGATATACCAAACAAGCTTGAACGGCACAATTTGACTTGCCGCAATGACTGTTACGAGTGTTAAGAATAAGGAAACACCGAACACAATCAAATTGTAAACGATATTTTCCTTATCCTTAAATACGGATTTAATGATTTCTGTAATAATTTGCACAGCTAAAATAAGCAGTGCAACAATAATAAGTGATATACATAATGTTTTCATTGTTTTTACTCCTTTATTTTACGAAATGTTCTTTGCATAATTCTTCAAGGTCGTCTATCCTGTGATTCGCAACCTTAATGTCGTTTTGAATAAGCGGAATTTTCTCGGCGAAATTATTATGCTTATCCACTTTCCTTTCAAGTTGTTCAATTCGATAATTTGTAAGCTTTGAAGCGGTAATAATTCCGCCGAATGTACCGATAAGCGTTCCCACCAAGCTTACAAGCGCTACTGCTATTGTATCTGTCATATCATCACCTCTTTTTCTTATGCAAGTTTCCAATTCTTGGAGGCTATAGCACTTTTCTGTTCGTCTGTCAATTTTGACTTAACATCTGTGTGTAATGTTAATGTTCGTTGGATTGTAACCGTTGCTAATCCGTCTATGATTGATTGCACAGATTTGGCAGAGAGTAAAGGCGAATCAGCAAAAGAAATACTCCAATTTATAGTGCCCGGAGTGATTTCAATATTCTTTAATGCAGAACAATTTTTAAAAGTATCTGCAAAACCTTGACTTGCAGTGCCGTCTATTGTTTTTATTGTTTCAAGAGAGATATCACCGTCAAACATATGGTAAAAGCTTGTGACTTTAGAAGTATCTTGGTCGAACTCAACTAAAGAAGTGCAACCACTCGCAAAATTATCACAATTTCCACGGCAAAGAGGATTTGCTGTTCGTTCAATTTTTTCTAATGAAGTACAGTTATTGAAAACATATATAGAGCCTTCATTAAAATTTCTGTCAGGAATATTACTAAATTTTACTGTTTTTATCTTGGAACAATTTTGAAACAGATAAACTATACACTGTGCAAAAGTAAGGTCTAACACAGGAACACTCTCAAGATTTGAACAACCTTGAAACATTCTGGCTACATTTATAGTTTTAGGAATGCTAAGTCCTGATATGGTAATTAATTTTGAACAGTTTTGAAAAAGACCCTTGGTCGTTGTAGCTTTAGGAAAAAATAAATTAGGCACTTTAGTGATTTGTGTTTGACCGAAAATCCAATCCGCATTAGTTACATTTGGAAAATTCAAATCTGTTTCTCCTAAATCGCTTAATGAACAATCCCAAAACATTTCACCCATATCAGTGATAGTTTCGTGATTAAACTTCGGCAATTGAGTAATTTTTGTACCATATCCAAACATTCCAAAGCCGTTTGTTATACTGTCAAAACTAAATTTTTGAATCACATCATCTGTCACTCTTGTATTCCTAAATGCATTAGTAAAATCTAAACCTTTTGAAAAGTCACCTGTATTTATTACATTGATTAATTTGGAACAATTATAAAAAATACTACTGAAATTTGTACCATTACTTGTGTTTATATTTGCTTCTGTTAAATTAGTACATTCTGAAAAAGCTCCACTCCAATCAATTATTTCAAGGCATCTACTATTCATAAAACGTGGAAAATAGTATAATCTATTGTTACCGGCAAATGCTTTGGGTTTACTTTTTCCAAAACCAATAGTATCTAAAGCCCAAAATAGTTTATGATTTTCGTAATAGTCGTTTGAAAATGGATAAGTGAAACTTCCATTACTTGTAATTCTATTTTCTTCACTTACAAATGCGACAGAATTTTCAATAATATACGGATAATATGTCTGCGTTTTTCCGCTTACATCTGTAATTTTTACATATGATATATCCTTATATAAACAACCGCCTGTGTGAGGTGAACGAAAGATATTCAAATTACCTAATGCACTCAAATTACTCCACGTTATTTCATTTTCAGATTGAGTTTCATCTATAAATAATCTGTTATTTTCGATTTTAGCGATATGCCAATCAGTATCAAACGGTATTCTTATTTGAGCAGTAGATGAAACAGAAAATTGAAGCATTGAATTATAATAGCCCAACAAAAATGTATTCGAATTATTTTTCCAATTTCCACAAACCCAAGACTCACCGCTCGGTCTGTCAGTAAATCTGTATTTAATTTCAATACCTCGGATATCGATTATACTTTGCGGCAGTTCAAAATATGAATTATTAGAATTTGCCGTAAGGTAAGGAAGTTTTATTGTTGCGACATCGTTCCCATCGCTACCAATTTGAATATCTTTCACCTTTTGCACCAATTCATCTAAAGTCAGATTATTTGTTGCCCCTGATTTAGATTTAATAGTATCAGCAAGAGCATCAAGCTTAGATTTACTTATAATAATCACTTCATTACTCATTACTTACCACCTCGTTTTTGTTTGTTTCTGCGGCTGTTGTTGAAGTGCCATATTTTAAGTTATCGCCATTTTCGATATCAAGAGACAAAACACCGTTTTCAAATTTCAATCCGTTGCCAAGCGTAACATTTCTAAATTCGGGACGTCCGTATTCTTTTGGAATCGAATATACAAGGCCGCCGGTTCTTACGCAGGGAAGATTAGCTAAATAACTACTAATATCGTCAGCAGTACCCTGAGCGCCTACGACCATTTCCCAGAAGGTTGTATCGTATTCAGTAGCGTCTATAGCGAATCCTAACTGACCCGACCATATGTCAATAGGATTGTATTTGTAATTAGCATCGTCGGGAATATTCTTGCTAATATCGCCAATATAAACAATATCGCATAAGCATTCCGTATCTGTTTTGCTGAATTTTAGGTAAATTGTGTCGCCTTTGTTCACCTTGATTTCGAGAGGGGTGAATCCTACTACAGCATTCGGATGACCTAAACGAAAAATTCCTCCGCTATAAAAGCTGTATTTGCCGTCAGAACTAATTGTGTTTGATAAATCGGTGCCACCGAGTACCATTGTTCTTCTGGTAATATCTTCGGCAAAATCAGAAAGTGTGCTTATGACTTTCTCTTTTGGAGCTAACGGCCTACTATACTTGAAAATATAATTCGATAAATCACTTAATAAATCTTTAACTTCTTGGGTTGTGATATGGTTGCAATCATCGTTAAACCAATCTCCAGCGCTCAAATCTTGAACGTAATAAGTATTATATGAATCGAAAACTTGGGCTTCGCCGCCAGTACCAGTAAGGATTAATATGCCTGCGTATAAATTATTCACAAGCAAACTTCCATCCTCTTTTTTGCAACTAATGCCATTGTTGTTAACGAAATACAAACTGCTTTTCTTAAGGTCACTTACCTTGAAATCTTTGCTTAGAATAGTGATAGGTTGGTTTTGGAGAGCGGTGTAATCTGCGACTGTGAGAATATCCGCAATGCTTTTTTGCGCTGTTTTCCCATTAAAAACGCCCAACAAGGTATCATCCTTGTTAGGCGCTCCGATTGATTTAATTATATCCGATATTTTTTTTAGTTTCATTTTGTTGCCTCCTTAATATACAGCAGGATAAGTAGCTGAAAAGCGAATATGCGTAGCCTGCGGAATAGAAAGAGAGCCAAACGAATAAAAAATCGCCTGACCGTCAGGATTTATTGCCACAGTAAATATTTCCTTATTACTTGCAATACCTATAACTGATAGCTGATTTGCAGGTCGCATACCGACAGGCAACGTCAATATTGCATCCCCTGCTTGCGCATCGCCGTTTACGTCCTTATTAATTTGACAAGTAACCGTAAGTGTAACTATTCCGTTTTTACGATAAAATTGACAATTGTAAAAATTATAAAATACAGCGCCGAAAGCAACTTGTGATTTATAATCTTGAAGAGGCTCAATTCCTATTTTTTTCAATGATGATACGCCTGTACCTCCTCGTTCAACACCTAACACGCCCGATGTTATATCAACAGTAGAATGAACGTGAGTTGCCTTCGCAGCACCGATAGTATCGCATTTTATATTATGAGGATTGTTTGCATTTGTGTGCTCGGCAAAATCAGATGCAGGGGCGTAATCTTCAAATTCATCAAGCGTAATCGTTACGTTTAAATCATCGGAATAATTTATCCCTATTTGGCAGATATATTTATTCAAAGTGTTGTTAGAAGTATATGACGGAATGTGGTTAGCGGTGTCTTTGCTGTTATAGCCGTATAAAACCATACCGCTTTCAGTATTTCCGTCGTTTTTAGTGACTGTTGCAAAATATCCGATTTCAGTCCAAAAGAAATCGGAAGATACTTTTTTATTATCAAATTGAAATTTCAAATTTAGAGTGTCATCAATTCGTTTTTGTGAGATAGCCTTTGTGTTCAATTTAGTATCAGCTAATGCAGTTACCTTTGAAAAATCCGTCGGCGGCTTTTCAGCTCCGCCGATTTTAATTACATTAAATGCAATACTGCCGCCGGCTAAACCGTGAATAAGCGCGGCTTTTCCGAATTCAGTCAAATAAAATTCAAAAGCCATATTTATTCCTCCTCAATAAAAATGTTTCCTTCGTCGTCAACAAGAATAGAGTCATCAAGTGCAATGAAGGTAGTACCGCTAAAATCATCATTAATTATCGCAGTACCTATATTTGTTTCGATTTGTACTCCTGCTGCTATTGAGCAGGAAAGTTTTTTATCATAATTCGATGAGTTAAGTATTTCAATTGCTTCGAGTGAAGAACGAACATTTTTGATTTTTTCGATTTTATTCTTAATATCGTTTAATAGTTTTTCGTCAACTTCTCTATTTTCAGTAATGTTAAGGAAAATTTTGAAGTTATATGGATTACCGTCATAGTCATACCATTCGGCGACGTCAGCTTCTTCATTAAGAGTATTAAGATATTCCTTGACGATATTAGTTGTGCCGATTTTTTGATACGTAAGCATAGTCGATTTGACAAGATTTCTTTTCATTTCCAAATCGAAGGTATCATCATAATAAGGCGTTCTGTATTCGCAAGCGAGGTAATCTATAATTTTTTCGCTAACATTGTCTAAATTTACAGTGAAATTAACATTGTCAATGTATTTTTGCAAAAGATATAGCGAAAAAGTAACCACATTATTAAGTGCCTTAATTTCAACAGTATCAAAACTTGACGGCAATAAATCGGACAATTTAACATCGAGTAAATTAATCATCCTCAATACCTCCGTAAGTTATACTTCTATTATCAAGCTGCGGTACTTCCGCTTGATTGCAAGCTTGATAAAGCGGCGATGATATAGCTACTCTTTTTGCCCCAGCGGCTATGATTTTTTCAATCAATTTATCCGGGTTGATATCTCGACCAATTTTAGAATCTTGCCACAATATATATTCGTTAATGGCTTTTTCAACATTCTTTTGAATTAAGAGTGCCTTAGACCGGTCGGATTTGTTGATATAATACGTCAAATTTATATCATATTTCTTTACACTCGGCGCAGCAACAACAACCTTATCTGTAAGTGTTTTTATGCTGTTGCTATTCAAATATTCTTGAAGCTGAGTAATCAATTCTTCTTCAGGAATAACTCCGTTTTTCAACAGCACAATAATATTTACAACCGCCGAGCCTACATCGGACGTGGCAATTACGTCAGCTATATCATTTGAAAACAATTTACAATGATATATATACGCATCTGCCGAGCCTGTGGTGGTATAAGAAGACGGTGCAAGAAACACTCGTTCTCTTAGGCTATCATCGTCCTCATCGTCTGTACCGCCTGTTGAAATTGATATATTCACGACATCATCAATATAGCTTATCGGGTCAACCAGAATGTTAAGTTCGCCAATTTGAATATTGTTTCCAATCGTTCCTGCCTCGGTGCATACACAGGAAATAACTATGTCGGTTTTTCCTGCTGCAATTTCTTCGGAATTTTGTGTTTCAAAATAGATATCCGAGTCGTTTGATACTCTCGTTCCCTTAGGAATGAGAGTAGATGAACTTCGTGCAGTTTCAAGCGAAAATTTAATATTTACAGTTGCTGCTTTTGCCGTTTTTCTCACAACGCCTTTTTCGGCCGCTTTATTATCAAGATATTCGCCATACGCATATTTAAGGGTATTCTGCTTACCTGCACGGTCAATACATTGCAAATTTTGATAAAGGATAAGTGCAATTGAATTAATAATAATCCTGAATTTATCTGCTTGCGGTAAAACATATTTGTTGCCTGTTATTGCTGTTATTGAATTTTCATATTCACTAACAAGCCTTTTTTGTATTTCACCGATTGTCATATCATCGATAAAGCTTATTTCGGGCAAGTTTTGCAATTCTTCAATCATTCTTCATCCTCCTCGATATCTTCTTCGTCAAATTCGTCGGCATCGTAATCATCCTCGTCGGCATAATAAAAGTCGTCTTCGTCCGTTGTTAAATTGTCCTCATCCTCCGCATCTTCTTTCGCCGCATAATCTTCGTTATAGCCCACCTTAATAATCGGTGTGAGCGTTCCGTCGTCGGCAGAAGAAAACTCTACCGAATTAACGGTTAATTGAGGAATATATTTTTCAACCTTTTCCATAATTTCAACGCTTAATAAAGCTGTGGCAACGTCAGGAGGCTTGGAAAGACAAGCACTGTCAATGCCAAAATCACGGTCAAGAGGTATCGTACCGGCAATAGTTGAGCATAATGTGGATATCTGTTCTTGATACGATTTGATGATTTCTTCGCTTGTATTATTTAAAATTACATTGCTTGATAAATTCATCATCGATACTCCTTAAATGATAAAGACAGGGTAAGTCTTTGGACTTTTCCTGCATTTGTAATAATGTCATATTCTTCGCTTATGTCCGTTAGCACAAATTTATTACTTGAAATAGCTTTTCCTGCAATAACAAGCTTTGCTGCCGTTCCATTATTAAGAGCCTTGTGGAATTTTTCGGCTTGCTGCGTCGGTTTCACGCCGAGCGTTGCATCAAGAATAATTTTGCACTCGACTGCAATTTGGTCCATTCCTTGAAATTCCATTTTAGGCGTTTTGCCAATAATATCGTGAGTCGCCCAACGGCTTGAACGCTTCACATTAATATCAGTAGGCGAGAATATTTTTTGGCTTGAAACCTTGAATACAATTCCGTTCCAAGAGCCTATTGAGTTACTCATTTGCCTTTACCTCTTTTTCAATAGGTGTTTCGCTAACGACCTTTATATTCGGTGCTTTAATTGTCAAAGTGTTATTTTCAAACAGTATGTAAGCTTCAGGCGATAGCTCTTTAAAATAAACACCTTTTCCCGAATGCAGCGGTTTGTTTGTTTCATTCCAAAATGAGCCGAGAATTAAGCCGATTGATGAGCCATTCGACAAATAAGCGACAGCAACATAATCATCTGCTTTCGGCATCTTATATTCGCCGTTGAAGGAAAGACAGGGCATTTTTGCAGTAACTGCATTGCTTTCCTCCTCATATATCACGCTTACCATTCCTGTTTTATAATTCACTGTTGATACTTTTCCGATTCTTAAATCCATAAGCATTCACCTTATTTCTTTTTCTTAGGTTTAGGAAGTCTTTGAACGATTTTGTAGCACTCAAGGGTCACCTCATAACCGTTATTAGGTGAGCAATTATGCTTAACCTCTTTAATGGAATACTTACCGTTCAATTTTCCGAAGCCTGTAAGCTTAATATTTGCAGTTGCAATAAGCTTTGGGTCGGGTAGGGTAGTAAAGCTTATTGTAGTTGCTTCTTCGTTAGAGTTATTAACGGCAGCATAAGCTCTTTTAAGCGCATCTGCTTTGTTGCTTGCTTCGCCCTGAGACGTGAGCCACCTGCTGCCTTTACCGACTTTAACTTTTATTGTTTTATTTGTTTTAGGGTTAGTATAAGAAAATTTGCACCCGGTATAAGTTCCCGAAACGGTAGTGTTAAAGTTCCAATTTGAAACCTCTTTTTCATCAATTGTTTTTACAGCTTTCTTTTTTTCATATTTAGCCTTGGAATATATAACAAGCTTGCTTGAATAAATCTTGATGCCATAAGCGTAAGCCTCACATAACGATTTCAGAAAAGAGCCGTCCTCGGTTTTCTTCTGTTCAATATTTTTAATCTTGACAGTACCGCCGTCATAAACAAGTTTCATTTTATATCGCTTTGCGATTTTCCTTGCAATTTGCTTCAGTGTTACATTTTTCCAAGTTTTTGTTCGCTGTTTTGTCGAAAAAGAGCTGTTGGCAGGTTTCGACACCATATTTATTTTCGCCGTAAGCGGTCTGCCCGATATTGAAAAATCGTCAATAACAAATTTGCCGCAATTAAGCGTTTTTTTGTCTTTATCCTTTTTCCAATTGTAAGTGTTGATTTTCAGTTGATATTTTTCGCCTTTTTTCGGCAACCAACTGTTTAAAAATTTCTTATCAATGTTGGATAAGGTAATTGATGCGCTGTCGCTTTCGCCGCTTGCAACATCCGTATATTCAAGAGATTCGCAATAATCGGTCATAAGTCGGTCTTTTTTAGAAGTTTTGCCGAGTTTTTTTATACTCACGGTCGATTTTCGTGGTTCACTCAATCGTCAGACCTCCAATCAGGATATGTATCTTCTCCTTCACTTTCAACCAAAGAAAGAGCCGGAGCGGATAATTCCACCCCGGCAGAAAATATGCAGATATCAAGCTTTGAAGGATTATTTTTCATCAATATGTCAACATACTTTTCATCATTATAAACCTTTTTGGCAATAATATCCCAAGTATCGCCTAATACGGTTGTATAAGTTGTGTTATCCATAAGTTCTCCTTAAAGCCGAATTCGTTTTTTCTTTTTAAGATATTCATTCATAAATCTTTCAAACTCTGCTTGGCTCATTTTTACAGCTTCCTTAACGTCATTCTTGTCGGCATTGCCTTGAATTATAATCTGCGGCGAAAAAATGATAGTCGGTGTATCACCGTTATTATCATTGCCGTCGCCCTTATTTCCGCCCTCAATCTTATTAGCAAGCTCGGCAATTCGGTTACTCATCACCGAGAAATTAGGATTGAATGTGTTTGACAGATTATTCCACAGACTGTTAAGAGGAAGTATAGCCTCTGCTCCTGCTTCGCCTACAAGGTGATTTGCACCGTTGATTGACGGAATAACAGTAGGTGACGTAAACACACCGCCTGCTGCGTGCGCTACCTGAATTGTCGGAACGATTGTAGAGCGTGGAAAAATACCGCCGCTTGCGTGTGGTTTTGCTCCTGAGCTTGAAGCGGAAACATTCGCTGTTATTTTCCTTGAAAAAATACTTTTAACGCTCTTAAAGATATTTTTAACAGTCGCAATCAAAGAATCTTTCATTGCAAGAAGCCCTGATTTTATACCGCTGATTATATCCTTACCGAGTGTGCTCCAATCATAATTTTTAAATGCATTAACCAAAGCAATAATCAATTGCGGAACAGCCGCAATTAATTGAGGTAAAGCTTGCAATAATCCTACCACAAGAGCGCTGATTAAAGATATTGCTGATGTAGCAAGCAACGGCGCATTTTGTGCAAGACAAGTAATCAACTCGGTAATAATCGCAATTACAGCCTGAATTATGTAATCCAAATTATTCATAATTCCATTAATCAATGCATAGAGCAGCTCAATTCCTGCCGATAAAATAATTGGTAAGTTTTGAAGAATACATCGAATAAGAGTATTAATAATCAGCATTACACTTCTTGCAATTTGCGGAAGATTTTCAAGTATTCCATAAACAAGATTGAGAATTAATTGAATGCCTATTTGTAAAATTTGTGGCAATTCCGAATTAATTACGTCGCATAGTTTTGTGATTAACATAGTTGCAATACTAAAGCACTGCGGTAATCCACTCACTATGCCGTCGGCTAAAGCTAACACGAAATCTAAACCTACATCAAGAATCTGTGGTAACAATTTCAAAGCATTTGATATCAATTGTTTTAAGCCTTGGAAAAATGCTTTTTCTATTGTAGGAAATTCACTTTGAAGTGCTGTAATGAGCGATATTAAAAGTGTGGCTGCAAGAGTTAACAACTTAGGTGCAATTTTTGAAGCGCCGGTAATCAATTTTGAAAACACCGACGTAGCGGATTTTGCAATATTGTCAGACGATTTTTCTATTCCTGATATAAATGAAGTTATTAAGTCAACAGCCGAATCAGTAAGCTTTGGGGCTAAATCCGAAACGTAATTAACAGCTTTGCTAAGAACGCTTCCAAATTCACCGACAAGACCCTGTAATCCGTTTTTCTTAAAAGCTTTGTTTAAGTCGCCAATGCATTCTGTGGCGAGCTGAACGCCTTCTCTTACTCCACCGCCAATGTTTTCGTATACCTCAATACCAAGACCTTGTAACGCACTTGTAAACAATGCCAAGTCACCTTCAAGATTGTCAAGCTGAGTTTTATACATTTGGTCGCAAGCACCGGCGCTGTCAGATATTGTTTTTTCTATTTTTGAAAAATCATCTCCGGCCGCTTTCATCATTGCTCTCGCTGATGCTAAATCTCGTTTGTTGAACAATGTAGCAAGAATACCGTCTACTTGCTGGTTTGTCATACCTTTGGTGGATTTTTGCACATCCGAAAATATATCATTAAGGCTTCTTAAATTACCTTTTGCGTCGTAAACATTAACGCCTAATTTTTCGAGTTGCTTCGCCGCTGCATCAGTAGGTGATTCGAGAGATAACAGCATATTTCTTAAATGCGTACCACCCTCAGCGCCTTTGATACCGTTATTTGCAAGTATACCTAACGCCGTATTAAGTTCTGCAGTACCGCCTTTTAAATTCGCAGCTGTACCGCCTACAGTAAGGATTGCTTCGCCCAACTGCTTGACGTTAGTGTTTGTAGTTGATGCACTCTTAGCGAGTTGGTCAGAAAAAGTTGACAGATTTTTGTTATTTGCTTCAAGATTCAGCGCTGACATAGCATCAGTTACCATATCTGAAGCATCGGCTAAATCCATTGCTCCGGCTCCGGCAAGTTTTAATGTATACGGAAGTGCTGTAGCCGCTTGGTCTGCTGAATAACCGGCAAGAGCCAAATAGTTTAAACCTTCAGCCGCCTCAGAAGCAGTGAACGCTGTTGATTCACCCATTTCCTTGGCGGCTGTTTCAAGTGTTTGGTAATTTTTTAATCCGTCTTTTGTCGCTTTGTCAATTCCCATTGTTGCGGCAACTTGCGACATTGAGTTTTCAAACTCTTTGCCTGTTTTGATAGCTGCTGTTGTAACGCCTGCTACAGCCGTAGCAACAGCGCCCACAGCGGCGGCAGATACCTTAGCAACCGTTTTGATTTGCGATTGAACGGATTTTAGTGTTGAGCCGAAAGATTTATCGACTTTACCGGCAATTTTGATTGCCAGCTTCATTTCTTTACTTTGCGCGCTCATCGTACATCCTTTCGACATCTTCAGCTATTTGCACCAAATCAAAAATAGACAGGCTCGAATAAAAATAATCGAAACCTGTCTTTAAATTGATTGAAAGACTAATAGCTAATTTCCGAAAGACTTCCGCTTGAGTCCATATTCCGCCTAATCTTCGGCGTACAAAAAATTTGAAACAATGTTTTTAAGCTTCATTGAATCCTTTGCATCTAAGCCGGTAAAAAATTCAATAGGCAAATTAGTCACTTTAGCGGCAATGATTTGTGCATACGAAAGTGACATTTCCTGAAGGGCAACAACACCGCTCTTAATAGCTTCACGGCTTGCTTCTGTCATAATAGCACCTGTTACATTTTCAAGCGGTGTTAAATCAACAGAATTAAAGGTCTGTCCTTCAAAATGGTATGGTTTATGGAAATCAAGTATTAGACTTTCATTTTCATTTTCTGTAGTTGAATTGACTACAACTGTTTTTGCATTCGCAATATTTTTCTTTTCTTCTGACATTTTTATTTCTCCTTATAAATAATTTGATTAACATTGTGAATTGATTTCGGCCATAAGGTCATTGCCGTTGATTACGCAAACGCTGTTAAGCTTATCAATTTCAATTCGCTTTTGACCGTTGAATTCGTGAAGATAGTAATTAAGAGACAATGTAAATGACGGATTGCCTAAGCCTGCTTGTTTAAGCGAGCCGAGCTTGATTTTTTTAACGATGCCGCCAAGAACAACTCTCACAGGTACATTTTTGATTGTACCTGTAGATGAATCGGTAACTTGCTGACTGCCTCTTAAGGTCATTGAAACATTTTGACCGTTTATAAGCGAGTTAAAGAAATCGTCGTCAGCATTGATAAATGGAATTTCCTGTTCAATCTCATCAGTATGACCTACGGCGACTGCACCAACGGTACCCATTAAGCCTGCCGCCTCAATGCTTTCGCTCTTAAACTCGAACTCGGGAAGTGTTACCTCGGCAGTTACACCTACTCTTTTCACACCGTTTTGGTAAGCGTTGAACATATTAAGTACATTAGTTCTATCCATATAATATTAGCCTCCTGTTAATGCATTTTGAACAAGCGTCGGGTCAAACTCGAGCACGTTTTCAATATATTCTGCAGGTGTATATGGGCTGAATTTCTGATGAAATTTAATCTTACCGTCAAGAATATTGGCAATAGGATTTTCTGCTTCATTAAATTCGAGTTTCATACCTGCGACAAGACCCTGTGCAACAAGGCTGTTTCCTCGTATATTTTCTGCATCGACAATGCTCTCAATAAGCTTGTAATTGGTATTGTCGTCCACCTTATCGAAATAAGTTTTTATAAAGGTGTTGCCCTGCCAATTGAACATTCTTCTTACAGATATCCAACGGTCCTTAGGGTCTTTGTTGTCTGGATAGCAAGAAGTATTGTTGCCCCAAACTCTCCAGCTTCCGTTAATCGGAAGTGCAGTAACGATACCTTGAGCGTTCAGCGCATTTGCCTGATTGTCGTCAAGTAATACTTCTGTGCCGTCGTCGAGACAAGCGCTTTGAATAGGAATTGTTCTGTTAGACGGCGAATTTGACGGTATATCCGAATTTTCAGAGTCCATATAGCAAATTTCGGCGGCGAGAACGCTCGAAAAATGCATATTTTTTCCGGCATACATTACTTTCGGCCAAACCGAAATAGCATATTTGCTCGAAAAGCCGTTATTTGATTTAGTGTCTGCAACATCGGTATATTTCTTTGCTGCAGTTGCGCTGATATCAAGAATACAAATAAGCTTATAATGACCGTTAAGCTCAACGCATTTAGCCTGCATTACTGCAGCAACTGTTGCTAACTTGGAAAAGCCGGGTGCAAGAAGAATACCTGGTGTTAATCCGAATTTCGGGTCAACTTGTCTTAAAAGCTCAAGGCCAGTTTCTTTACCTGTTTTAGCATCAACACCGCCGATTACGTCCTCTGCCTTAACAGCAGTCGGGTCAATTTTTGTACCGCTGATACTGAGTGTAGTGTTTGAACCTACCGTTGTTTTGCCTGCTGCTGTAAGTGTAACAACAACATTGCCCTCGCTGTTAAATTCGGCAATATAGTGGGTAGTTGCTGTAAGCTTTGCTGATGAAGCGCCTGTTGCTGTTATATTAAGCGTGTCAAGTAACATTCCTTTTTCGGTAAGCGTTGCCTGACCGTCTGTAATTTTGCATTCAACCGCAGAAACCGTTTTTTTATGCTTCACAGGGTCAAGAACGTTAATAAAAACGACCGGCGCATTATTTCTCATTTTAAAATTCGCATCAATTGCTTCGCAAAGCGTATAGTTTTCGTAATCGTCACTATACCCAAGTGCAGATACAGCCTCTTCGTAGCTGTGCGCAAGAATAAGCTTGTTTACCGCTGAGGCAGGCTCAGCAAGCATATTAATTGGCGCTGTGCCAACAATCACTTGTAACCCTGACGAGCTTTCAACAGGGGTAACAAGACTTGTAGATTGTTCTTCAATGCCAATTCCGTGTTTGTATGACATTTATTTTTCCTCCTGATTATTATTAAAAAAAGACTTGACCTTGCGATAAAATGCATAAGTCGAGCCTTTTTTACTTTGAATATTTTTTAAAGAGATTGCAATTTCGTCGATAGGAACGAGCAATTCGTCAATTTCGGGGCATTTATCAATTGCTTTCGCAACTGGCACGGTTATTCCATTATTAAAAACCGTACCTGTTGCAATAACATTTTTAATTGTTGGCCCAATATAAATTACAACCTCGTTAGATTTTGATTTACTCAGCAGAAATCATCCTCTCTTGTATAGCTTGGAATGGCGAAGCTCAGTTCAACACCGCCAAAGAAATAAGGATAGGTCTCAGTATCTCCGACGGTCCAATCGATTTCGCCGATTCTATAATATTTTTCCATTTTGGGATTAACGGCAAATCTTTCAATAATTCTTTGAATTATGATAAGCACATCGTCCGAGCCTACATAATTTTCATCATCGTTAAAAACGCAAATGAGTATCAATATTTTTACATCTTGTGTGCCGATACGATTGTCCTCGTGATGCTTTCCTGAATCCAATCTGATAATTAGATATGGCGCTGTTTGTTCTTCGCTGTTAGCGGAAAGCAAAGGCACATCGTTTTTATACACCTTTAAATTTGCAGGCTGGCCGTCTGTGCCTGTTATTTTGAAATTTTCAAACAAAGTTTCAAGCTCTTTTTTTAAATTGTCTTGAAATTCTCTTATAGTCATTATTCATAACCTCCAAGCACTTTTGAAATATGATAATCAAGCTTTTTACGCAAATAATCGTTGATTTCAGGTTCAACAATGCCGTAAACACGTTTTTCGTTTCCTATCATCATAGGAATACTGTTCGAAAAAAGAATTTTTATAGGCAATCTTTCTTTACCGCGTCTTTGGGCGATAGAAGCGTGACCGTTTGCAAATTTTGTTACAAAAGCTTTTATACCGTTTTTCTCAAGAGATTTTAAGCCACTGCTTTGTAAAACTCTTGCTTTGGTTGTTTTCTTACCTTTTGAATAACGATATTTAATAAGTTCAATAGGCTTTCCTTTGCTTTCGATAATGCCTTCAAGATTACTGTAATTAGCTTTTTTGATTGTCATTGACTTATTAAAGCCACCTGATTTAATTGTATATGTTTTTTGAGCCTCCTGTGCAATTTCTCGTCTTGCCCAAGCTGCTGTTTCATTAATTGATTTTGCAATAACTTTAGGGGTTTTCGATTTTAAATCGCCAAGTCTTTTCTCAACGTATTTATAGCTATCGTCCAATTCGAGCACTACCACTTGAATACACCTCCAAAGTAATAGAATAGATTCCAGCTTCAGATACGGCATCTATGACAACATATTTCTTGCCGTCAATTTCAAGCAGACCGTCAATCCTCGGCAAATCGCCGAAATCTTCCGATTTCACATATATTAAAAGGTGACGTGTATAAACTCCGTCACCCTTGCCGACATATTTGATTTCTCTGTCTACCGCCTCGTTATCATCAATAAGGCAATTCATAGGCTTTCCGCCGATTGTGTGCATTTCTGAGAATTCATCAACATTCAAAAATGTGCCGATATCCTTTTTTAGTTGGCTTTTAAAACTATTCATATTTTTAACCTGCGTTTTAATTTCTTTTAGGGATTCTGCCCTCAAGATTTATTTGAGATTTGCCGTTAATAGTGATTACTTCGACACCCGGTTGAGCACAAACTCTTTTTGCCTTTGGCAAAATATCAACCGGAAGTTCTTCAAGCCATTTGGCCGAGCCTGATTCTATCCAAGCATCGGCATATTTATCATTGTATGGCAGTTCTTCTCCCGGATGATAATATTTGTTCTCAAACAGGATATCTTTTTGTGCAACCAAATACATTAGCCTTTAAGCTTAACCTTGATAAGCTTTGCCTCGGCGGTTACGCTTTCGGCAGCATAACCAACAAGAAGATTACTTGTTGCCGTATTTGTAATGCCTGTACCGTCAAAATAAACGGCATCACCGATTGTGATTGCCGCTGTACCTGTTTTCGCAATTTCGAAAACGCCCTCAACGGCAATCGCACCTGTTGCGTTTGGTGCAATTGTTTCTTCAACAATACCGATGCAGGACTGCAATTTTACAATGCTACCTGCTGCAAGCGGTGAGCTTGTTGTGTTTGTATAGTCGAGAGATTCGCCCCTCTGCCAATATGTAGCTGTAGCCATTTATACAACCTCCTTATTAAAGTTTAACGCCGTTGTTACGGACAGCCTCACGGTGGTCCATATAAGCAACACCCCAGTCGAGATAAATATCCCAAACAAGGCCAAGTGTACCTGATTTCTCAGAAAGTCGAATTTCAGGTGTTTCATTACCATTAAGGAAATCGACTTCAACAAAATTACCGTCACCGACGATAAACCAAGGGCAAGCATTTGAACCGGCGAGGGCGTTGAGTGTAGCATCTTCGATAATATCAATACTTGCTTCCATTTCAGAAAGTGGGTTAAATGCCTGAGTGTTGCCGGCAGTATTAATTGTCTGTGAATGGAAGATTTGTTTCAAAGTCATACCGTAACCGATAGGAACAACGATAGCCTTTGGCTGAATAAGACAAGGTTCGCCAAACTCATCTTTCTGTAACTGAAGAAGTTTGAGACCGGCTTGGATAGATTCAAATGTTGGCGCAGTGCCGGAAGTGATAACATTGCCGTGCTTTGCATCAAATATTTTAATGCCGTCAGGCATAGCAATATTGTTGTAAATTCCTGCATAAACCTGCTTATTTATCGTTTTGTCGGCAGCCATTGCATATCGCTGTGGAATTGTTGTAACAAAGCCGATATCATCATTAATAAACGCTTGTCTTGTCATAGTGAACTGACGGCCAAAAGTTTTGAGCTGACGGGTTGGTCTTTTAGCATCTGTCGGAACATCTGCTTTGAGTTCGCCACCTTCAGTCACTTCAAGAAATTCTCCGGCAGTACCGGCAACCCAGTAGTTATCATTTTTCTTAAAGTCAGAGAGTGTGCCAATTTTTGCAATTCTTCTGTAAGTGGTGTTTGCTCTTTTATGACCTTCTTGATATGACTTGTTAATTGTCTGCTCAACAATCGAAGGGAAAGCAGAAGTCGGGTTGAGATATCCACGCATCATATAACGATAGATTTCATCCGCACTCTTTAAGTGAAGATTTTTTTCGCTGCAGCCTTCTTTTTCCATACATTCAATTGCAAGACCTTTGAGTGACATTCCTCTAAGGTCTCTTGCGCCGTCTGAAGGATTTGAAAGAGTAATTCCTGACCTGAGCATAAGCGCATCGGTTGCCGCATTTCTGAATTTATCCGCTTCGTCAGCTTCAACTCGAACGCTACCACTTGTAACGATACCGCCGTTATTGCTTTGGAGACGTTCAAGAATCGCAGCTCTGACACTATCTACGCTCGAGCCGTCGTTAATGAAAGCAGTTGGGTCAACATCAAAGCTTCTGCAAATAGCATTAATCTCAATGCATCTCTGTCTTTCTTTGCCTGCTGCAAGATTTCTTTGAGAATCGCCGCCGTTCTGCGCCGGTGCGCCGTCAGGCTCGTTATCTCGCTTTAATTCGTCTATTTGACTTTGCAAACTGTCAAAAGAACGCTGTTCGTCCTCATTAAGACTTCTGCCGTTTTCAGCTTTTGCCTTATCTACAATAGCCTGCTGTTTCTTAATGAGGGCATTAAGTTTTTCTTTCTTGTTCATCTTGTTCATATTTAACCTCCTATAATGAACATTTATTTTGATTTATTTTGATTTGCGCTTCTGCAAGTTCCTTGGAAATGCCTGCATCAAACGCAACTTCAAAATCTCTTGAAACGCCGACGGTAGGGTCGGCTGGAACGGAAACGATTGAAATTTCAAACGGTTCCCATTGTCGTGCAATATAGCACGGACCGGCAAAGCGTTTATCTGCTGATACAGAGTTAGCGGCTACATTTTCAATGCTTTTTATTCTGTAACCTACAGATGTGCTTTGAAGCGTTTTGTTTTTGACTTTCTCGTAAATTTCGTTAGATTTTTCGTCTTCGTCAAATCTGATTTCAGCAACGCCACGATTATCCTCAATCCACGCTTTGAGCACTTTTCCGATAACAATATCCCTGTTGTGGTTAAAAAGGACACAACCGATTTCGTTCAGTCTTGTTAAATCGACTGCGCCGTCTGAGTGGTCGAGTATTTCGGTTTCGCCAAAACGTGTATATGGTTCTTCCGAGCTAAAACTCAGTATTACCGTCCTTTTTTCTTCATTAATTTCACGAAGTTTAAACGGCAATGAGCGTGTGCCGATTGCTTTATTTCTTTTGTCCATATAAAATACCTCCTATATCAATGCCGACATTTTTGCCGTAATCGTTGATTTCTGCAATTTCCTCAAGCGTTTCCTTCCAATCCTTGCCCTTTTCAGCGCAAAGCTCGGCAAAGGTTTTCTGCATCGTAGAAAGTGCAATTTTATCTGCATTTGCTTCTTTAAGTGGGTCAATCCATTTTTTGGGCGATTTGACCCATTCGTGTTTAAAATATTTGTTTTTATTTTTCCAAAAATCAGGAATAATCACAGCGCCACTTAAAACGCAGGAAATAACAAATGTTTCGTATATTTCGTCCATAGCGTTGTTAAGCTGTTCAATTTCTTCGCCGTAGGTTTCTTCGTCCTCAATTATTCCTTGACGTGCCGATGAGTAATTAGATTCGCTCATATCACGAGAGGTTGCTTCGTAGCTTAAGCCTTGACCTGATGCAATTAATCTTTGCTGTATTTTGATAAATTGAGCAGAGTCGGACGATTGTCCGCTCGGATTGACTACCTGAATTTCGTCGCCTGCATTAAGTTCGGTTATCATACCGGGGGCAAGCGTTTTTTCGTTATAGTTTGTAAGATTTCCGCCGTTAGTTCCTGCTCTGCCTAAGCCTGTCCCGGCAGTCGGCATTACTCGTTTTACAAAAACAGACAAACAAGCTGCTATTCTCTCTTTGACTGAAACAGCAGTCATAAATTCAGTAATGTCACGAACCCTTGTAACTGACGGCGAAAGGTCGGATATTTCACGAATTTGCGTTGGTCGGGTTTTGGTGAAATAGAAAATTACATTTTTTGCTTCAATGTATTTTGGTGGCAAAAGAGTAAAGCCGTCGGGAGCAAATTGTCTAAACCAATAGCCTACCGGCTTGCTGAATTCATCAAATTCAATACCGTCTACTACTCTGTTGTTTTTGGAATGAGCCACTTTTTGCGTTAAATCAAGCGAGTCTACCTCCATAAGCTGAAGCTTAAAGGGGAGCAATCCGCCCTTCGAAAAAACCTTTACAAATAAAATACCGCCGTCAACCTTTTTTCTGACAGCGGCCATTCTTAATATTTCAGTGAAGCTCTGTGTGCCTGTAATATCGCAGTTTTTTGCTTTACACCATTCTTCCCAAAGCTCATTGAGTCCTTTGCAAAGTTCTTGATTTTCGGGTATTGTTATTTTCAGTTTAAAGCCTGAGCCAACGACATTGCGCTTGAAAGCCTTAATGACACCGTTCATAACGTCTGAATTCCTTTCAAGGTCTCTTGCCCTTGCTCTGACAACATCACGGTCCATTCGGTCGGTTATTTGCGCATTTTGGTTAATCGCTCGCCAATTATTACGGTGGTAACTGCCGGCATCGTAGCTTCGTATTTCGTCAATAGCGCCACGATATGAGAGTCTCGCATAACCTCGTTGCGGACTAAAGAAAGAAATCACTTTATCTACAACATTTTCCACATAATCACCTTCCTTCAAATAGTGCAACATACGTATTATCAAAAAACGGACTTTCACCCGATTGATTAACTCTTGACTCCAACTCTTTTTTGAGGGCAACAAGGTCAGTTAAATTTGCTCTTGTAAGCGACCTGCTGCCTATTTTGTAACTTTGACCGCCAACGGCAATAGCCTTAATAGCATCGTTAATATATCGCAGCATTTGTTCATCGGAAATACTGTTTTCCTCAAACACTTCTTTTATTTCACTCATTTGTTAGCCACCCTTCATTTACATTTATCCAATTATTTTCATTATTGCTTTGCGGCGCAGGCTTTGTTTCTTGCGGCATTTCCAAAGTGTCAAGGTGTAAAGTTCTTACTCCCTTAATATCTGCCGCCGCCATTGCATATTTTTCGCAGTCGCCGTAATGGTTGTCAGCGTGAGACTTTTTCAACTCCCACTGTTCTGTAACTCTGCCGCCTGCGGTTTTAACCTTGATTTTATGCTCGGCCGTGACTTGTTCGGCATAGTTGCGGTCGCAGTTTTTATATACCATCCAAGAGCCTCGACCGTTAGGCTTATTCATTCGTGAATATATCATATCCATATATTTTCCGCCGTCTACAATAACAAGCTGCATACCATTAGCCATACTTGTTGAACGATTAATTTTGCTAATCTTAAAGTGCGACATAAGCGGATGCGATGAGCCTTTCACCGGGTAAGCCCAATCTGAATTGCAGGCGCAGAAATCATATACTGCATCGGTGTTATCACCGGAGTCAATCAGCGCTATTTGGACGATTCGCCGCTCACCCGATTCTGTTAGATATTCACGATTCATTATTTCTTCCAAGTCATTGAAGCTTAAAGCTTGACCGTGAGCTATGTTTTGCGAGGTAATATAGTCGCCAAAGGCTCGAATGGTCCAATAAAGCGAGCTTTCCTGCACGTCAACGCCGGCGGTGAGGAGCTTGCACCAATCAGGAACGATAAATTCTTCAAGTTCGGTTTGTCTTTCAAGAACCAAATCGGCATTTGTTTTTACTTTTGTATCTTCCCAAGGCTCTGCAAGCCAAGAGTTTACAAAGTTTTGGAAGGCTTCGCTATCATCTTTTGTAAGCAAAAACTCTTTTGCTATTTCCGAAAAGCGGACAAAAGGCGAATAAAGAGTGTTCATCCAAAACGCAATGTTTTTTGGAAATTCCGTTTTCTTTTCGATTGCTTTCCATTTTCCTGCTCTAAGCATTTGTTGCTTATGCGCATCGGTTATAACAGAGCCACATTCCTGACATACATAAAACGCACGTTCGGCTCTGTCTACAAGCGGAATGCTTTTATCATCGCTCCATTTTATTTGGCTGAATTTCAGCTCAATTAATTTGCCGCAATGAGGGCAGGGGACGAAATAGTGCCTTTCCTCGTCAGCCTTTTCAAGTTCTTGCCAGATATGCCCGGTCTTTAATGTTGGTGTTGAAGTCACAAAAATTTTTCTGTCAGGAAACGTCTTTGTTCGCTCAGTTGCAAGCTTAATCGGGTCTGCTTCTTTTTTGGCTTTCGCCGGATATTTGTCAACCTCGTCAAGAAAAAGAAACTTGATAGGCTTTGAGGATATGCCGGTCGGTGAATTTGCACCTGTTAGTGATAAATACATATTATCAAATTGCAATTCGAGCAATTCAGAATCATTATCTTTAAAATGTTTTTCGAGTTGAGGCGAAATTCTAAGCATTGGTTGTAATCTGTTTTCAGAAACAGAACGCGCCAAATCCTCGGTTGGATAAACAATCATTGACGGAGCAGCATTCTGCGCAACAACATAGCCTATCATATTATGTAGAGCTTCAGTACCGCCGACCTGTGTAGGCTTGACAAAAATAATCTTTTCCGTAGTCGGTACGTTAAATTCATTCATAATTCCTATAAGATAAGGGGTTATCGAATTGTGCCACGGTCCGGGCATTGCCGCCGTTTTTGAGTCAAGCACTCTATATTTTTCAGCCCACTGCGAAACAGTTAATTCCTCAGGCGGTAGAAGTTCTTCAAGGCATTCTTTAATATATGGTGATACTTTATATTTTGAAAACCGTCTTTTTCTCATTGTTTTTTATCCGAATAAGAAGCGATAACAAAATTTGTTAATTGATTCTTTATGTCCTTATCTATTTCAGCCTCAATGGTGCGGATTTGGAGAGGGTCAATATATCCGTTAAGCTGAGCCGCTATTCTCGGCGGAATACCGAGCGCAAATTTTTTGAAAACATTAAAAAATCGGTGGTAATCTTGTTCGACATTTGTCTTGTCAAGATACTCACCGTTTGCTATTTTTGCTTTGATTTTATGAAGCTCAATTTGACTTTGTTTAAGTTCGATATCACTTTTAATTTTGTCTTTTTGAAGTTCGTTTATTTCTTCGCTTTTTTTGCCGCCTTTTGTAACGGTTTCACGAAGATACGTGATATAATTTCTTACGGTAGAAATCAACTCATATTGATTGCCGTCGGCTGTTTTAGTTGCTGTAATTATACCGTCCTTGGTAAGCTGTTGAATTCTGCGTTTAGTCAGTCCGAGAAGGTCAGCAATTTCTTCGGTGGTTTTGTAGCCTTGCTTTTTTCTTGCCACGAAATTGCCTCCTTAATTTTGATTATTTATTTTGTTAGCTTGGCTTGTTAAATTTAAAGTCTTTTATTTAGCATTTTTATCTTAGAATTTACTAATGCGAAGCGAAATGCATTTTTCAAAAAAATTTCAAATCCGTTTTTTCTTCGCGCCTTCCTCGCCCCGCATACCCCACCGCCATAGGAAGTACCTACAACACAAAAAAGGTGAGGCTGCGGATTGAATAGCAGTATCGACGGCTCTGTATTATAATTCCTACTCGGTTAGAGTAGCCGTCATACTGCCTTATGCATACAAGCGTGGTGCAGCTCGAGGTATGACCTTGCTTGTAATAAACATAAAGACCGTTGCTCAGCACAACGGTCCTTCAAAGGAGAAAGAAGCTTATCTACTCAATAAGCTACAATATAACTTTAGCACATATATATCTACATTTGTCTACAGACTTTCAGAAATATAATCGTTAATGATTTTTCCGAGACTGTTTATAATAGCTGCGACTCGTTCAAAAGGTATATGTTCTTCCTCAAGTAATCTGATTAAGCTTTTAAAATATTTCTTCTGGCAATCAGGATAAGTGTTGTCCTCTGTGATTGACTTAATCATCCTGTCATATTTTACAACGTCAGCGATTTTTTGATATACCGTTTCATTAAATGAATTAATAATTAGTTGATACAATCTATTTTCCATTTTTCAACTTAGAATATTCATTAATGTAATCTGTAAACATTTTACAAAGCGGCTCAAATATGCTTGTTGCTGTTGAGGAAGGTATATCGTTATTTCGCATTATGTTGGTATAATTAATTAAAGTAGTGCCGAGCAGACTTGTTAATTCATCATCTGATTTTTGCATCTGCTTATAATTAAAAATTAAATTTTCATATCCTTTTTGAGAAGCGGTATATGCCATTTTTGAAAAGCCTTTTTTATTTTTCATTATCAGTCACCTTTGCAATAATATCCCTTGTATCAATTATCGAATATTTTTCTTTGCCAGCAGCAATTTCGGTACCGGCATAATGCTGTGCAATGATTCTGTCTCCGACGTTAAAACCGTCAGCATTAGCTTCATCGCTTACTGCTGCTATCGTAAATATCTCAGGCTTTTCCTGCGCCGATGCAACAAGGAGTATGCCTGCTGCTGTTTTGTCTGTCTTTGAATCGGGTATTGCTATAACCCTTTTACCTATTGGTTTAATTTTCATTTTGTTTTACCTCATAATATTTATTGATTATTTCCATAGCATTATTATCGTCAATTAACATTCCTATTGCATCAGCCAAATGGGTATCGACAGAGCTTAGGCTTGCCCAATACATTTTCTTACAGATTTCCTTGCCTGATAAGCCGTCAATGTATTTATATTCCATAACAAGGCGCTTAACAGATTCCTCGGGCAAGTGATTTATCACGGCGATAATATCTGCTAAAGACTTATATTTTTCTGCTCGTTGTGCTTCGATATTTTCGATAATATCTTCTTTGCGAAACAAATATGCCGCCGAGCCTTGACTGATAGATGAAGATTTGGGAGTTGATGAGTATGTAACACCGTTTAAAGGCTCTTTTTCATCTTCCTTCAAGTTATTTAATCTTTCGGTAAGCTGCTGTATTCTGCGTTTTGAAATTAAGTATCTTGATAAATAATTTCGCACTCTTTGCCGTTCTGCCTTTTCCTCGATGCTATACATCTCATTACTCCTTTACTGATTTGATTCTTTGAAATAAAATGCTTTGGTTTTCAAATGCTTTATCATTCCAAGCTTTTGCGTTTTATCGTCCCAATCGCATACCGTAACGCCTCGCCGGGTAAGTTCTTGAAGAATGTTATTCATTCCGCCGACGAGTTCTTCAACGGATGCGCCGGCAAGTTCGTTTACAGCCTGTTTATTTTTCCTTTTTTGAAATTGATTTTTTCTCTTTGACATATTTAATCTCCTGTTTGCAAAAATCATATTTATATAGCAAATCATTATACTTTGCCTGAAGCTGGACTATTTTTTCAATATACCTTTTCATTTTTTGCATCAACTTACAATTATCTTTAAGTCGGCACTGATTGCATACTGCTATGGTAATATCGCAAGTGCTGTTTATCTTTTTACTGATTTTGTCACCTTTGTAGGAATAAAGATAAAAGCAGGTATGATAATAGGCAAAACAGAGACTATAAAAGAAAAGTTTTATGTAATACTTAAGCATCGTTTAAAATCGCTCCAATCTATTGCCTGTCCACATTTATAACAGCAATCGTATATCCTACTTATAAGTTCGTTACAACAAGGGCAACGATAAATTGTTGTGCCTTTTCCCCAAAAACCATTGCCCACTTTGATTTTGGGAACTTCGACTTTGTGAGCTGTTGGCTTTTTCGGTATCTGCTTTTCAAGAGCAGAAATCGCTAATGTTTCTGCCTGCTGAATTTTATCCGAAAGCCCGAATTGCTCTTTTCTTCTAACAAAATAGTCTAATGCTTCTTGCGCTGTCATTCTTCTACCTCACTCCTCTCTAATATTTAACATCTTTGTGACCAAAATACAGCCACCACCGTTTTACATTGCCATTTATTGCTGTTACCTTTAATTCTTTAATTTTTTTGTTATTACTTTGATAGGTTTTAATCTGTTCTTTTACTAAAGTATCGCTCTTTAGTTCAGGATAAATAGAAACTAACTGTATATAGCTATCAGGCTTTACCTCTGTAAAAACATCTTTTTCGTGTTGTTGATAGGCTGTTATTGCGGTTTCAATTTGCTGTTCAATTTTTGCATTTTCCTGTTCATACATTGCAATCTTTTCGTTAATAACGCTCAAATTCGAAACTTGAACAGCTAAAGAAATTGCTACAATAACACCAATAACAAGTGGTATTGAGCCTAAAAAATGCCAAATATTCCGTCACAATCACAATTTGCATCTATAAACCACGAAGCAACGCACCATATTAACAAAAACACTAAAATAACAATAATCATTTAATATCACTCCAATCTAAATCCTGTCCACAATCAGGGCAAATTCCTAATTGCGCTTTTCTTCTAATAAAATAGTCTAATGCTTCTCGTGCTGTCATTCTGAAACCTCCCGAAGTATGTATTTATCATCTTTGGTCTTGTAAGGTTTGTTTTTTTCGCTACAGTTACGAGAAAAAAGAAAAGGGCAGATATGTTTGTTATTAGGTTTGCAATATTTATACTTTTTCTGCCATTTTTCGCAAAACTCACCATTAGTCATAGCCCTAAACTTATGCTTAGGTTTATCCTTAGATTTTAACAAGTCCTTTATAACAACTTCGTGCTTTAAGTCTTGTTCAAGCACATATTTAATTAGCAATGCATTCGCTTGCGAATTAATAACAAGTTTGAATTCGCCATTTTCAAAAATACCGTAGCCGCATACGAGTGGATTTACTTCGTATTTAATCATTTGGTTTCCCTCCAAGCAAAATTTGCCCTGTCTTATAAGCTTGATATAAAGTTTTCTTTCCGTCTGTGAGATAAGGCAAAAAGATTTCATCAGCTTTAACATTGCCGGATTCAATAAAAGCCATTTGTGCAAATATCCAATCTCGAATATTCCGCCAAGCTGTTTTTTCGGCTTGTTCTATATCAACTTTGACTTTTTGTTCCTTAAAAACAGCTAACACACCGTCAATATTTGCCGGTAAAATAAAAGCTTGTGATTGATTATCATTCACGAGTTTAAATGCTATTCCTGTCGGTTTGCCATTTTCGTTATAATCAATCATAATTTGTCTTGCACCATTTTTTGCAAGCAATCCTTGTATTTCTCCGATTGATTGATAACAGTCAATCTTTGTCGTGTAATTTTTGATTGGCAATTTGATTCAACTCCTTTATCCATTTTCTGCTTCTTCTTTTGTAAGAAAAACTTTTTCACCAATATCCGAGCCGTCATTCTTAAGACGATATGCACAAATGCCGTGCTTTTTATCATAGCATAAAGCCATACATAAATTGTCTTCTTTAGCACAATGACATCTTATGTCGGGTTCATCTAAAATCATTCTTTGCGGTATGTTTTCTCTATTTAAAACATAAATTTCTTTTCCAACCTTACACGGCAACTCAATAATTAGTAATTTATCTTTGAATTGTTGACAAACGATTTCAGCTCGTGGGTCTAATTCAAGGTGTTTTTCTGGATTTTCAACACAAATTTTTCTTAATCCTGCAAATTTTTCTTTACAAGCCTCATAATGGTAACAATCTTCACAAGTCATTTTTTACCTCCCTGATTCCAAATACCACATATCCGTTTTTTAGACCCCAACCGTTAAGAATATAGGTTATTTCATAAACCTTGTCGCTTATAGGATGCTTTACGAATGGGTCGCTTGGCTCATAAGGTTGAAAAACAACCCTGTCACCTTTTTGATAACCTCGGTCATTCTCACGAATCTCAAAGGATTTATCACCGGACAAAACATCATCGCAAAAATTTAAAAGAAGTTTGATTTTATGTGTTTTCATTTTTTATCACCTCATTAAATTGAATTTTTCCACTCATTAAGTCAGGAAGCAAAGCGTCCCTTAATTCTGCTAAATACTGATTTTGCATTGTGTTCAATAATGCAATTTGATTTTTCCATACGGATAAAAATTGTATCAGTATTTCGGGCAAAATTTCTTTATCATTGCACTTAAAAACAAACTCGTTTTTGTTTTTCGTGAATTGTATGTAGTCCTCTACTTCAATGTCAATTCCTAAAGGCCTCATTTGCTCTTTTACTGATTTTGAGTTTTCCTTACTTTGTTTATATAAATCAACATCAAATCCTAACTGTTTGGCAATGAAATAACGGTTTCAATTAAATCATTATCTATCAAATACTTTCGCACTTCGCTTTCTGTGCGTTGGCTTGCTATTCCGTTCGGCAAAATCAAAATTGCCTTGTTTGTTGCCCTGTGTAGGCAATGCAAAACAAAAGCATAGTTAGCGTTGCTTGCAGGTGGTATTACAGGAAAACGGTTATCCATTTCTAAGGGTGTCGGCGGTTGCCATTTAATATTATATGGAGGGTTGCTGATTGATACATCAAGGGGAATATTTTCAATATCTTTGAGGGTATTAAGGTCTTGTACTTCTATGACTACGCTGTATTTTTGTCCACTCAATAATCTGTACGCCTTTATCTTCTCTTTGGTAAGCACATTACCATTGACTACAAAGCCGCTCGCATTATGCAAGCATAAATTAAATAATAGAAACGGTATAACATTTTCGTCGAGTTCTTCAACATAAACATTTTGTATCTGTTCGTGTTTCTTTAACATATCAATAGACAATGCACCGCTACCGCCGCAACAATCATAGAAGCAATTACAATTTCCTGCCAATGCAGAAACAAGGTTACAAAGGCTTTTCGGGGTATAGTCTTGTTTCTTATTTGTTCTGTCTGCTTCGTAATATTGCCATAAGGCTTGTAGCCAATCTTTTGTATCGTCCACGATTTTAAGGTACTTATTATAAAGGTCCTCATTATGATTTAACACGGTTTCCATTAGCACATTGCCAATGTCTTTAGTTTCCTTTACATTGCAAAGTTTCAACACCTTATTCTTAAATTCTAATAACTCCATTTAATTACCTTTTGATAAAGTGACCGATGTCTGCACTGCCGTGGCAAGAGGTGAATAAGCCAAAGTGCTATTTAATTATTTAATAATTTTGTTTTTCCTTGCTTGTACAAAATGTTATTCACATTGCTTTAGCAGATGCAGCACATCGCTTTTGTTTATATGTTTTCTATATTTTTCGCAGTTGACTGCAAAACGCCGATTATTGCCGGCTTAAGCTTGCCGACAGTCTCGGTATCGGTTTGAGAAAGCTTGGAAAGCAGCTCGACAAGTGTATTGCTTGTATCTTGCAACTCGTCGAAATAGACCTTAAGCATTGTGACCTGAGGATTAGCGCCGGTAACCTTTGCTTTTCGCTCGGCTTCATCAAGCTTAGCTTCAATTGAAGTCTTTTGCCTTTGCAGCTTTTCGTTTTCCTGCTGCAAGGAATTGATTTTATCGGCGCTTTTCTTTTCAGCTTCGTTGACAGCATTTTCGATTTTTTGGTTAACGCTGGCTTTTTCCTTTTTGAGTTTTTCTTTATATTTCTGCTCAATTTCAGAAACTTGCTTTTTAATTTCTTCTTCGTCAACAACTTTGGTTGTCGTTTCTGCTTCTTTTTGAGCGTTTGTCAATTCTTCGGTAAGTTCTTCGATTTTTGCTTTAAGTTCCTCATTCTCTTTGCTTACCGTTTCATCAGGAATAACTTCCTTTGGTGACTGCGAAAGTTCCTCAAGCTGAAAAGTCAACTGTTCATTTTGCTTTTTATATTCGTCAACCTTTTCTTTAAGCTCTCTTACCGACAAACTTTCAACATTTTCTTCAGCGATAAATTCTTCACGCTCGTAAGAATCAATTTGTGAAATAAGTTCGAGCTTGGTGATACCGAGGGAAGAGTTTTCTTCGAGGTACTTCGGGCCGAGCTTTTCATATGTAGAAATATACGAGTAAGCCTGTCGCTGTTTTATGCCGACTTTCTTCTCGGCATATTCTTCAAAAGTTTCAAAACCGAGTTGAAGATAAAGCCGTTCGTCCCTCATTGTTTTGAGGTCTCGGCAAATTTCGAGTAATGTGCTCTGCAAAACCTGTCCGTTTGCCATAATTCTTGCGTGAATTATATTAGCTTTTTCTGTTAATGTTAATTCGTTCATTATGCTACCTCTCTTTGTTTTATAAACTTATGTTTTTTCAAATTTCTCTTATATACCTGCTGCCACTTTTCGATAAAGGCTTTAACATCATCAGGTGGCGAAGCGTTAAACTTCATTCTTGACTGTACAAGGTTGCCGTTAGTGTTCACCTCAATAGTGCAGTAAGGCTTATCGAGTTCATCATTTTTACGAAGGCAAAACAAATATGTTTCACCTTTCATATATGGCTTGGTATATCTTTCGCCACCTACGCAAATATCTTGAATTTGCCCTTCAATGATAATTTCCTCTTTGTTTTGAAACGGTCTGACTGTGAAATTATCATCTGAATAAACAAAATTCTTATTAAGAAAAGGGAGTAAGTTTTGCTTTAAATTATCTCGCATTTCCTTTTCGGCTTTTTCGTTAGCAAGCGCAGTCATTCGTATGTCATATTTCATAAGTTCATCGTGCTTTTGCTTGAAATATCTTGGAAAAGCTGTTTTTGTTGTAATGTCAAAATTATATTTTTTAAGCCAAGAGATATAGTCGCAATAGCTTGAGTAATGAACATCTTTATTGATTAAATACTCAAAGACTTTTTTAGCCGAGTATTTTAAAATCAATTCTTTCAAATCATCGTAAGCATTTTCATAAAAAATGTTGTCATTTGCCCATTTCAACGATTTGTCAGTTATATCAACATTGAATTTTTTGAGCCTTGCAATTTCTTTTGTTGTTGAAATTAAATCTTGATTATTTCTTATAGCTCTTAACTCATTTTTGTTTTTAACTCCAAAAAAAATTTTAGTATCTTTAGCTCTGTAGTTTAATTTGCCAAAGCCTTTATAAAAAGTTTCTTTTATAATCGGAGCAAAGCCCTCTTTCATCAGTTTTTCACATAGCACCGGATGCTTACAATAGAAATTCAAGTATCTGTGTAGGTCATAGCAATACAACAAATTCGGCTCGTTACAAAAATTTTCAAATTGTGAATACTTAAACAGAGGACTTTTTTCAACATCTTCAACACCATAAATGTGAGTATCTATTTCCCATTGCTCGGTGTATTTGTTGTGCAATCCACTATAGTAAGCATAATAGCCACAATATCCTCGTGGATATGATAAGCTTTTTGGTATTGCTGACATTTCATAAAAATCTATAGTATTGTTAGATTTACCGTAATAGTCATAGGTTGAAGCGTACCTATAGCTGTTATCACTTCTTTTAAACGACCGAACCTCACCGGGACGAAAATAAATTCTGTAATGCTCTGAATACTTTGTTGTTACATTTTCATAATCACAACTATAGTCACGCAATAGACAAAATGTCCTAAGTAACACGGTATCGTCACGAAGCTTTTGATAAACGCCGACATATCCAAATTCAACCATTCTGCTCCTACCTCGACCGGCATCTTTTACAGTCACACTTTTGTGACATAAAGGGCAGGTGGTTTTTGTGTTATGCGGCATATAAGAATAATCAGTGTAGCCCTCCGAGACTAACAAGCCCTCAAAGTATCTGTTGTCAATCTCAAAACGCTTTTGGCAACAAGTGCAATACATTGTCCTTATTGGCTTTTTACATTCTTTAAACAAATAGCCTTCGTTCAGAAACAAATCGTTGTCTACCTGCTGCTTGAATTTTTGCGTTAACGGTCGGGTCATTTTGAATAATTTATCTTTATCAAGCAATTCAACCACCTCATAACGCATCAAACAGATTTACTTTTTCCGTTGCATTCGACTGCAATTCTTCAAAGCCGTAATATTCACAAACCCACTCCCAAAGGTCTTCATCGTCACCACCGACAAAAGAACCTGCACATATGTAACGCCGTTAATGCAAAGAGAAACTGTGCTGAGATTGCAAACTTCATCTTCGGCTGTGCAATCTGAATATAGCGTGTTTTCGTCTGTTATATTTTCATAAATAAACATTGTTTCGTCAGCTTTTTTATTGCTGAGGTCGGCAACACTTGTCAAGTATTCTTCATTGTAAATCGGGCGACCGTATAAAGGATATACGGCTAAACCGTCGCCGAGTAGTTGATATTCGGCTTCACCGTTTACATTGTGCTTGGTGACAATCGTAAATTTGCCGTGTTTTTTGCATATAGCAATAATTTTATTGAATTTCATATTTTTTCTCCTTTGTTTTTGCTTTTTATATTGCTTTGTAAACGATAATCAGCATAATTGCCAATAATATCGCTGATGCAATCATAAAATCGCAAGTAATCTTTTTAAATTCTTCCATTACTTTGTTTCCTTTATGCTGATGCCGTGAATATAAAGCATCAGCTTCCTCTTGATTATGTAGTCTTTGGTTTTTCTGCCCTTGCAATCTTCAACGATATGCTTATATGAGCCGTCTGCCTGCTGCTCGTCATAAACGAAATCGGCAATATATTTAACAGCTCTTTCGTTTCTATTTTCGCCCTGCTGTTTTTCAATGAGCACAAACGGTACTTGAAATTGAAGATTTTTAATAGCGCCTACTCGTTCAAGAATTTTTAACTGCTCAAGCCTATTTGACTCTGCTAAGCTGTCTCGTGTAATACCGTCAATAGTGATTTTTTGATTGCCGTATTTGTTGCGCTTAGGAGGATGCTGCCCAATATAGTCCTGATATTGCTCTTCGGTCCAATGTAAGCTCATATTTTGCAATAAAGCTGATGCGCTTTTTGGCTTACAAAAGCTTCAAAGCCGACAATTACCTTAATATCGGATATTCTTACACGGTATTCACAATGTGGTGCTAACTCAGAGCGTATTCTTGCAACTTCAACGATTTGCTTTTCTTTACTGCTTATTGATTTTTCAATTCCTAATAAGCTTAGCGCTTTGCCGTAAAGGGATTCGAGTTGTTCTGTACCAATACCCTCAATAAGCATTACCTTTGTGCCTGTGTGTAAGCAGGCATCTGCTTCTGCAAATTTCATACTTATGAAATCATCCTTTCTTGTTTTATCATTGTATAAGACTGATATTGATATGGTTGTCCGTCATTAGGGCTGATATAATATCCGTTTTCGACAGTATCTTTAACTATCAAATAACCTTTTTTTGGTTTCGGCTCACAATTCCACCCGGAACGCTTTAGCTTGCGGCGACGAACGCCAGGCTGAACGAGATTGCGAGAGCAGCGAATTAAGCCCCGCTTATGCTCTTCCACACCCTCAGAGTTCATAACAGTAGTGCCTCTTGCAAAGTATGAACCGATAGTGTGTCTCGGTCTGCCGTCAAGAAATTCAATTTTTGGAGTACCGTATTTCCATTTCGGAAAATCTTTGATATTTATTCCATCGGCACTGTTACAGACGATATGAAAATGAGGTCGAACACCTTCAAATTGAAAAGCGTACATATATTTCAGTTCGGCATTTTGCGAACGATAATAATTGCGAAGCTTCGCTCGATAATATTTCCAAATGTTTTTGCATTTTTGAATAACCTCATCATTTTCACCCTCAGGCAGTCGCCCTCGACCAAAAGTGTAAGTTACAAAAATATCGCCTTCGGTAAAATTCGTGTTAGCGAGCGCATCATAGTATCTCTGCAATCGTCTGTCATTACATCGTTGCTGATGAACAGTCAATTCACCTTTTTTATTTGTTTTGTTATAAACGACTTTTCCTTTGCTATTCCAGCGAGCTGCAAAGTATTTATAAGTCATAACGCAATTGCCGCAGTCATACTCGACCTTTAGCCACGGCATATATATCACCTCCCGGTATTGAGGTGTGAGAAAAAAAGAAGCAAAAAAAGAGATTGAATGTGGAAAAGTGGAAAATTCTTAACGTTCGGAATATGGAAAAACAGGTTTTCCACATTCCTCGCTAAATTTCCCACTTTACGCACATTTCTACTACTACGAAAAGCAGACCTCGTTGTTGGTTGTTGAGATAGAAAAGATATATATTTTGAAATCTAAAATTATCCTAAAAATATTACTTCTAATCAAGAGGTCAAAGAGAGCCGAAACTCTCTTGTTTACTTGACTTTTTCTGCTTTTTGTGATAATATAATTAATAGGTTTTGGTGGTAATTAACGTTATCACTTTTAAGGGCTTTGGCTTTTGGCTGAAGCTCTTATTTTTTTATACTCACACCGTTGTATTTATTACAAGCGCAAACAGCGCCTAAATCATCAATGAATGTTTCCTTTTCTTCTGTGCAGGTACACTCTTCAGCCTGTCCAAAAGTACAGTCTTTGCAAATTGAATATTCAAACTGTGTTTCGTTCATCAGGTTTTTAAAGTTAATCGCCCTGTAAACCTCGTTCATTTGACAATCGGTTATAACCTGCTGCTGACGGTTTTTATACCTTTTGCACGCTTTGGCTTCGGCTTTTGCGTGCTTTTCCTTTTTCTGCTCAATATATTCGCTAATTGCAAAAACGGCAAAAATTAAGCCGGCAATTATGCAGAAATTTATTATTCTGACTTGAATATATGTAAGCTGTATTATTAATAAGTTCATTTTCTTTCCTCCGCCAAGACAATGCGCTGTTGTGTGAAATCGTTTAAAGCGAAAATATTTACCATTGATTTACTCCCGATTTTTATTAAGGGAAAGCCTGGGCTGTTCATAAATTCGCCTGCTGCACGAACGCTACAACCGAGCGCAGTAGCTAATTGCTCTTTGCTTACAAATAGATTTTCAATGTTGACTTCATTGATTTGCTCAACAATTTCTTTCAAATTTTTGAGTTTTTCCATTTCTTCATCAACGTTACTGAATACCATTTTCCTTCTCCTTTCCTTTACCAACCTTTAGCGGAACAGCAGAGTGCTGTCGCAATAAATTTATATATACGGAGTTTCAAATTACGGCAAAAAAGTTTAATTTGTCTGACAGCAAGGACGTAAAAATTACAAAAGGGTAGATTTATTCACATTTTAAGGGAGAACGTCCTTATCCCTGCTGCTCCGTTAAAGGTTGGTAGAATTAAATTTGTTGTATTTATCTAAACTTGTCTACCTAACATTTTTAAGCTATACTTAAATTACAGAACTCGGCCAAGACTGTTATACATAACTCACACGCGCCTTTCGTTTATTATTTAAAACTACACATTTTGTGTAGTTTCATTGTAAAAAAAAGTAGATATATCAACGCCGAAATATTTAGCTAATGCAATTTTAGCTTCATCCCTCGGAACTCTTATACCTAATTCATAATTTGAAATTGCCGAAACTGTGAGGTTAGTTCCGTTTGCTACATCACTACGTTTAAGATTATTCTGAATACGAAGATTATATATTCTTTCGCCTATAATCTTAGCTTTGTTTTCAGTTTTAGATTTTGAATTCATTGTAACACCCCCCTACACATTCTGTGTAGCATATTCAATATAACACACTTTTATTTTTTTGTCAACACATTTTGTGTATTTTATTCTTGATTTTTTACACGCTCCGTGTTAGAATGTAATTAACCTAAACGAAAGCAGGTACAATTATGTTTAATGAGGTATTAATAAATTTGAGAAAAAGCCAAGGCTTAACTCAAAAGGAATTAGCTGACAAAATAGGTTTATCAGCCAGTGCGATAGGAAATTATGAACAAGGCACAAGAATGCCTGATTATGAAACTTTAGAAATCATAGCAGATTATTTTAATGTTCCTCTTGATTCTCTTTTTGGTAAACAAACCGACCCTAAATCGTTTATATCAGATGATGTTTTAAAATTTGCGTTATTTGGTGGAAGTCAAGAAATAACCGATGAGCAACTTAATGAGGTTAAGAATTTCGCCAAATTCATAAAGGAGCGTGACAAGGTTGAATGAAGACCTTTACGAATTTGCAGAACAACTAAACATTAAAATATTATCGTTCAATTTACCAAATTGTGAATCTTTATCTATTTGCGACGGCGACGATTATTATATAGGTATTGATGATAAACAAATTGATAATTCTGCAAATGAAAGAGTGCATATTGCCCACGAACTCGGTCATTGCGAGACAGGTGCTTTTTATAATGAATTTTCACCTGTTGACACAACAAAGAAATGCGAAGAAGTCGCCGACCGTTGGGCAATAAGAAAACTTATTGACAAAGACAAGTTTTTAGATATGTTAGAATTAGGTTATGATATTTGGGAATTAGCCGAATATTTTAATGTAACTGAAGACTATATTAAGAAAGCATATAAATTATACTTTGAAATTAAGCCTGTAATGTAAAAGAGGAGTTAATATGGGAATATTATCCAATATCTTAAAATTTATTTCTGATAATTCAAATGCTTCGAGTGAAAATTCAAGATATAAAAGCCCAAGTGGTGGATATATGAATTATGCTGTGTTTTCTGTAAAAGGTGTCAACCCTGCAACCAATCGTAAGAAGGCATTGAAATTTGAATGTAAAACTGCTGATGTCGCAAAACAATTAGCTATTAATGCCGGCTTAATTAATATTGAAAGCGTTACTGTTATTCCATTTGACCCACCTTCTATAGAACAAATAGATGCTTGCAGAAAACATTCAAGAAATATACCAATAGGAGCTTGCAAAATAGATGTATCTTTCTTAATGGCAAAAGATATAGAAGACGAAAAAGATGCACCTTTAGAATTAATTAAAAAAGCAGACGAATTAGGTGTTAAATTCTCATATCTAACAGGAAAAGAAACACTGCAACATCTTATTAAGGAAAAGCAAAAGGAAACAAAAAATTGAATACAAACAACATTAATCCGATTGCGTATTTCATAATAACCTTTTTAGGAGGCTTTTTTGGACTGTATAAATTTATTGACGGCAAACAATTTTAACAAATAAAAAAAGACCTTCCGGCTATTGGCGTAGCCGAAAGGTCAGAAAGCAGGAGTGAAAATACACTCAAACTCGCACATAGATTGTAACACACCCCTGCTTTAATGTCAAACAAAATAAGCAGGGGTATTTTGCGCCCTTTTGTAATATGCCTGCTGCTTGAAAGGGGAATATATTATGCCAAATAAAACAAAAAGCAGAGTCAATGGGGAAGGGTCTTTGTATTTTGACAAAAGCAAAGGACGTTGGTACGGTGTTGTTACGGTAGGTTTTGACATTAATGATAGACCTATAAGAAAAAAGGTGAGTGGGAAAACTCAAAAAGATGCTCGCAAGAAGCTTGATGAATTAAAAGAACAATTGCGAAAGGGAACTTACGTTGATAAAAATAACACTCGACTTTCCGACATAATTACATTTCAAATTGAAAGGGATAAATCCCTAAATATAAATAAAGATACTTCATATCGTCGGAGACTTGATACTCTTAAAATAATCCAAGCGCATCGCATTGCAATGATGCCGATACAATTAATCGACGACTTAAATATTTTGAGCTTTTTTAATTCGATTACTCATTATTCGCAATCTACTATTCGCAAGATTTACGGTCAAATAAATTCAGCCTTTAAATATGCGCAGAATAAAGAAATAATATACAGAAATCCAATCGACCAAATTAAAATGCCTAAATCCGAAATAGCAACAAAGAAAGTTTTTGCCCTGACTGTCGATGAGCATAGGCGTTTTGTTGAGGTACTTAATAATGAAGAAAAAAACAACAAATATAGATATATCTTTTTGACTATGCTTACCGAAGGTTGCCGCTGCGGTGAAATTTGTGCTCTCGATAAGGACAAGGACGTTAATTTTAATTTTAATTTTTTATCTATTAGGCGAACAATAACAAAGGATAAAAACGATAAACCAATAATCGGCGATGAAGCAAAAACGCAAAGCGGTCAAAGAACTTTGAGTATGAATAATGCCTGCTGCAAGCTGCTGAGGGAATATATTGATACTAAATGGCAACCGAACTCTTGTAATCTGCTTTTTTATGATTTTGAAAATGATAAGCTGATAACCACTAATCAAGTTAATGCTGCCTTTTGCCGCATTATTGAAAAATACAATATTATTCCTATAACAGAGGAATTTAAACCGTTATCTGATAAAAAGCGAAAAAGAATATCCTATAAAAAATATACTTATTACAGGAGGCTTCCTGACGGCACTTTTGAAAAATTAAAAAATGAGCCGCCGCTTGATTGGGAGCGTAATTTTGGTAAATATTATTATATCGCAAAAACAAGTTACAAGCCGTATAACGTTCATCAGCTTCGACATACTTTCGCTACACGCTGTATTGAAAGTGGAATGCCTGCAAAAGTATTGCAGAAGATACTCGGACACGCTGATATTCAAACAACGCTTAATACATACTGTGACGTGTTTGAAGAATATGAGAATAAGGCGACAAAGCAAGCCGAGCAGTATATGCAGCAGTTATCATTAATAGGTTAATTGCTCCCCTCATTGCTCCTCCAAAAAAACTTTAATGTTTGTAAGTCTACTGTTTAAGCCATTTTCAAGATATAATTAATGTGTTCAAATCAGGTCACCTCGACCAAACAAGAAAAATCCGAACTTCATCATCAAAGATGGTGTGTTCGGATTTTTTGTTTATAAATAGGCCCAAATTTGATGAATATTAACTTTTTGTTTGACACATATAATAATGTAATCTATAATGAAGTTATGACCTATAAGGAGAATGAAGAATGAGAAGGATTCCATTAAGTGTAAAAAACCAAAGCATTGAGACCTCTGGCATAACTAAAGATTATAAAGAGGCTATTTGTGAATACATTTGGAATGGTTTTGAAGCAAATGCTAAGAATGTTGAATTAGAATGGAAACACAACCAGTTAGATGGTGGTGATATTATATCTATTGCAGATAATGGTGATGGAATTAATTTCAATAATCTTGACAATACATTTGGAACTTTTCTAGCATCACAAAAAAATTCTTTATCACTTAAAGCAAAATCTAAAGCAAATAAAGGAAAGGGACGTTTTTCTTTTATGTGTTGTGCTTCTGATGTTCTGTGGAAAACTGTTTATTCTGATACTGAAACTCAAACAAATTATGAATATGAGTTAAGTTTATCTGATTCAAGCAAAGAGTTTATTGATTGTAGTGAACCACAACCTACTATTAAAGGTACAGGTACAATTGCTACATTATTGAATGTTTTTGGTTTTGATTTAAATGATTTGCAATCAGAAGAGTTTACAAATTATTTGTTGACTGAATTTGCATGGTATCTTTACTTAAATAAAAATACAAGTTTACATGTTAATGGTCAAGTATTAGATTATTCTTCATACATTAATACAAATTTAAGTGAAGAAATTAATGTAAATATTTTTGGACATGATTTTAAAATTAATCTAATTGTTTGGAATGCTAAAATTAAAGAAAAATTCTGTTGTTATTATTTAGATGATAATAATTCAATTAAAGGAAAAAACACAACAACATATAACAGAAATACTATTGATTTTAATCATAGCGTATTTATCAAATCTAACTTCTTTAATAAATTAGATGTTGAAAAAATTGATTCACCTCAAATGACATTTGGTGGACCAGATGATGGACAAGGAATAATCAAAGAACTCAATAAAATTGTTTTAGATTTGATTTCAAGAAAAATTGATATCTATATGTCCGGAAAAGCTGATACCGAAATTGAAAAAATGATTGATGAAAGAAAAACATTTCCGGTGTTTTCAAGTGATATTTACGGTCAATATAGAAAAAATGATTTGAAAACTGTAACAAAAGCATTATACTGTGCTGAGCCAAGAATCTTTTATAAACTCAAAGAAGTTCAGGAAAAATCATTACTAGCATTTTTAAATTTGTTATTGTCATCGGAAGAAAGAGAAAGTGTACTTGACATAATAAATCAAATTGTTAATTTATCAACAGAACAGCGCAAACAATTTGCAAGTATACTTAACAAAACACAATTAGAAAATATTATTGAAACAATCAGTTTTATTGAAAACCGATACAGAATAATTGAAACATTAAAAACATTGATATATGATTTAGATAAATTCACAAATGAGCGTGATCATATTCAAAAAATCGTTGAGCAAAACTACTGGCTTTTTGGAGAAAAATATAACCTTGCAAGTGCAGATAAAACCATGACACGAGCTCTTGAGGGATACTTAAATATACTCTATGGAGCAAGCAAACCTGATTCAAAATTGGATTCGGATCAAGAATTAAATAGACGAATGGATATATTTTTATGTGGTTCTCGCAAAACAGAAAATTCACATGAAACTGCAATTGAAGAAAATATTGTTGTTGAATTAAAAGCACCTAAAGTCCCATTGACCAAGACTGTATTGAGACAAATTGAGGACTATATGGATTATGTGCGTCGTAATTCTCCATTCAATGGCATACACAGAAGATGGAAGTTTATTGCTGTTTGTAAGGAAGTCGATGATGATGTAAAAGCAAAATATGACACATTCAAAGATCGAGGCAAGCTTGGATTAGTCAATATTACAGAGAATTACGAGATTTATGCACTTACATGGGATGATGTATTTAAGAGTTTTGAGATTAGCCATAGTTTTTGTTTGGATAAATTGAAACTGGACAGAGATGAAATAATATCAAAAATTAAATTAAGTTCAGAAGAAAAAAGTAAAGAAACTGTTGATAAACTTACTAATGCAATAACTAGTAACAGCGAGGACTAAGCCCTCGCTGAATATTCGTTTATGGATTTTCTTTCTCCCAATCTTCATAAGCTTTTATGCCTTCTTCTGATTTGAAGTACGCTTGGATATCTGGTAGAAAGCATCTTACTAATGATTGTAAATCTTCCTTTGATAGATTTAATTCTTCATAGATTTTATCTTTGTTTGTTGCCATAAGACAACAGTTCTTTTATTAGTTTTCTATATTACTCCTATCTCGTTTTATTTCCTGTATTCATATTTTCAGTTATCATAATATCCTTTCTGCCCGGTGAATAATCACCGTGACTTTTGTTTTGTTACATAGATGGTCCATAGTAGAGTTCATTGTTATTCTGATAATCTCCGCTGTGGTCATCTTCTCTTTGCCCAAGACCTTTCTTTTTGTTTTTTGCTTGTCTTGGCGTTTTTGTTGTTGGTTTTTGTATTATTTTTGCAGCACTTGCCAGAGTATATAAACTGTCCAGGATAGGATTTGTACTGCTGTCGGTACTCCAATCAGTAGTGGTAACCATTTCTGTTTCAGTTCTTCCGATATATTGTCCGTCTTCTTCAATCGCTTCTCCACTGAAGAGATACTCTCGTTCAGATTCCCAACCTGTTTCTCTAAATCCTCTATCTTCGCTTTCAGAGAATTCGTTTGATTTATCAGTTCCGTTTTCACTGCTTTCTTTGAATTCTCTGTACAGGTTTTCACTGTCTGTATATCTGCTGTATCCTCCAGCAATGTCGTTTGGTCTTTGTTCAAGTCTATCAGTGTCTGCCACAGTTCCTGATCTATTATCGTTATACTCGGTGCATTCTGCAGCTTGTTGATATTCGTATCGTTCCTTCGTTTGAGCTCCTCGTAATTCAAACTCAAGCTCCATGTTCTCCTTTCTGTATTTCTCTTCGTGTAATCTGATGTCACGGCATTTCATGTTGTTCGGACAAGTATAGGTAATGTACTTGTAGTTATCCTGCCATTTGACATCATATCCGTATCGTTTCATATATTTTCTAAATTCGTCTTTTGTCCTGCAATATTTCATTGTCTGGTCAATCATAGCCATTAGTGCGAACTTCCAGCTTTCACCTTTCATTGCCGCTCTGTATTCTCTTGTATTCATAGCCTTTTGTTTTGGTATTGTATATGGTTTTAAAGTTTCAATTTCAAATTTTTGACATATACTATCGGAGTAATTTCTCAATTCTTTCAAACCTTTTTCATTGATTTGTATTTTTAATCCAGTTTCACAGTTTACGCTGTTTACTACAAAGTGATTATGCCAATGATCTCTGTCAATGTGCGTTGCTACTACAACCTCAAATCCGTTAAAATATTTTGCCGTTTCAATTCCTATCTGATGAATGATTTCGGGTGTTGCAGTATTCGGTTTGAATGATTGAACATACTGTTTGAAGAATACTCCGTTTGCTTTGCCATACTGATTCTTTGTTGCCATAAATTCTGAGTAAGCACTATTCGGAATACAGTTCTGTCCACTAACTAATTTAACTCCGTTATCCACAGTTTTGTAATCCTGCATTACATAGTCCAGAACCTTTCTCATTGCTGTCCTGTTCTGCGTTTTATTTGATATTGCTGTGAAGGTAGCCATTTAGCTGCACCTCTCTGAAATATCGTTTAAACAGTCATACACTGCTGAATATCGGTTAATCATTTCAGTTAAATCAGGACACTCAATCTTACCCATATTGCAAAGTGTTGTGAGCTGATTAAGATTCCTTCCGATTGCTTTTTGCTCTTTCAGAACATCGCCCAAACCATCAATGATAGTTATCGGTTTATTTAATGCGGATTTTGTAACGAATTCAGTAAAGTTAAGATTTGCTTTATCTGCTTTTCTTTTGATTGTATTGTAATCGTTTTCACGAAAACGCATTGCAACCATTTTAGTTTTATTGTTTTTAGTTTGTACCTCTCTTTCTGTGGATTACACCACTGTCAATTTAAAGGGGTTCCGGGTACTCCCGGATAACTGTTTGTATCGCTTGAGCGTATATACAAACAATATGCTTGCCTATCCCCTTAGGGATAGTTATTTAATACAATCATAAGTTCACTCCTTTTTTATTCTGAAAAAAAGAATCTCTAATCTGAAATATATCATTGTCGTGATCATTTCTTTCTGTTATTATAGTAGCATTCGATTTAATTTTTCAAAAGACCTTAGCGTGATAGATTATTAATCGAAAAATTTTGATATAATGATTTTGACAAGGCGGTACAAATATGAGAATGGAAGATTTGAACGAGAATTATCTTGCATTGCAAGTAACATTCAGCAGTGATAATAAAACCTTTTACGCAAAATCAAATCCTATGTTAAGCACAGATACAAATATGATTGATGTTGAAGATAGTGTTTTTAATGAACTGAACAGATTTATTGAATATGATTTCAGATTTGTTTTTGAGTATAAAAAAGAATTGCAAAAAATTTATGATGATATACTTAATCAAAATAACGATACTGCTCTTAAATTATTTAATGATTATATTAATATTTTCAGAGAAATCGTTGATAAAGTAAATTGTGATTTACCATTACTTGTTTATTCTCTTAACACATTTATTGATACAAGTTATTCATTGAACAATTTAATGATGCTCGACTTCATAACGCCGATGAATGAGCTATGGGATGAACTCGACGGAATCATTATTCTTCAGCGTGATTTACAACTTCTTTTTGAAGATTTCAGTGAACAGCAATTAAAATACACAGACAGAAAAAATCTGCCTGTGCTTGAGAGACTGTGTAATTTTAATATCAATGTTGACTTGTGTTATGAAGATGGTGAAGTGCATCAAACCTATTTGGTAAGCTCAGCAGAAATACTCTACTCGCTGTTAGCAACATATTATTTTGCATCAAAACCTAATCTTGCAGTATGCAATTACTGCAATAGATTCTTTGAACCGAAAACAAAAAGAGTTACGCTGTATTGCGACAGAGTAACCGAGAATAACAGCACCTGCAAAAAAGAAGGTGCTAAAGCAAAATTCAAAGATAATATTGACAGTGATCCTGTGCTGAAGAAATATAATTCTGAAAAACACAGAATCCTGATGTACTGCAACAGAAGCAAACTTGATGAATACGATTTCTTTTATGATTATTACGATTGGTTGGATATGTTTGAACCTAAAATTAAGGAATACAAGCAAGGTGACTTATCAGCATATGAATTATTAAATCAACTTGAAATTGAAGCTAATAATTTCGTGCCGTATAGTAAGGATAGGCATTATACTAATATTTAATGAAGTAAAATTCTATTATAAAATAAAATTGGGAAAAGTCAGATGTACTTTCCCCAATTTATATTATTTTACTTTTTCAATGATTCCGGCATTTTGGGCTCGTAGCACAGACCGGATGAAGCACAGCCTGCACCCATCTCAGCAATTGACTTTATAATGTCTGAAATTATTTTGCTAATTGATTCCATTTTGGGTCCTCCTTTGTTTTAACTTTTCTATAAATATCAATATGGTTACCCATATGAATGACAATGCAGAACAAATAACGATTTCGTTATTTGTTATATAAAGTGCAAATATAATTATTGCAAAGTTAATTAAAGATAATGATAACGAAATTACTCTATTTCTTTTATATGTTTTATCGCTTATTGGATGATTCTTATTAATAACCGGTGAAAAAACAGAGGTAACAATCATGGATGGCACTAAAAGTAGAACAATAAAAACTTCTAAATTGAAATATATAAGAAATTTTGAAATAATTACTACAGATATAAATATTGCATTGCTCATTAATGTGCATTTCAGATGAGTGTTAGCGTGCAGACCTCCGCAAAACAACCGTGGTATAAAAAAGAACCAAACAAACGATAATATGTAAAATATATTTCCAAACAAAATTGAGATCACTAAGATTATAAGCATTGTAAATGAATTTGAAAGCAATAATTCAAACCCGTAAATATAAATCTCTTTTTCATTGTCTGAAATATTTATATGGTTATTTAATCTGTTTGTCAGATATGCAGCATATTTGGTTAACATAAAAACACCCCACAAACATTTCTCGAATTTATAATAACGAGTTTTAATGTTTGCGGGGATGTTTTTGTTTATTTGGTTAAATTTTATGTGTTATTCGTTGTTTGAAACCATAACAAGCGAAATAAAGCAATTGTTTGAGTAATCATTTTTTAATGTTCCGCCATATTTAGATGCAGTTTCCTGAATGTTTTTTATTCCAAAACCATGCATATAATCACTATTGTCTTTAGTTGTTTTCAGATTATGTGAATTATCAAATGGATTTTGAAAAACTGTATTTGTAACTTTAAAAAACACAAATGATTCTTTATTCCAAATTTCAACTTTTACAAATCTTTCTTTATCGTTTGGTATTTTAACACAAGCCTCTATGGCATTATCTATTTGATTAGCAAGAATTGCACATATATCAGCAAATGAAATATATAGTTGTGAATTAAGATGTATTTTGTGAATAAATTCTATGTTATTCTCAGCTGCTTCATTCATTTTGCAATTTATAATAGAATCTATTATATCATTTCCGCTATGACAATATTGTGCTTGCTGATATGATGCAGACAATAATTCTTTTGTATATTCTTTTGCATTTGAATTATCCTCTAACATTCCGTTAAGTGTTCTTATATGGTTTTTAAAATCATGCACTTGTTTTCTGATTATATCCTGAGATTCCTTCATTTGAATATAATTTTTTTCAAGCATCATATTTGCCATTGACATAAGTTCTTTTTCACTTTTTTCATTTTGATATTTAGTACTTATAGTTATAGATATAATTGATATCGAAATTGTTATAAGTATAAAAAACAATGAAAATATTACGGCAATTTGCAGTGCTAAAAGTGAGCCGGTTAAAATCAAATTCGTCAATATAGACATAACTATATATGATAAAGTTGTAACAGAAAAAAGTAAGATAATACTTTTCTTATTTAATAATTTCAGTTTTATGTAAAATTTACTGAACGCTAAGAACAAAGCTATTTGCAGAGATTTATTTACAAGTATATAAACTAATCTGTTGGTACCCGGATTAAGTATTAACTGTATGCCGATGGAAACATCGGCTGATTTGCCAAACAGCATTATTAATGTATACGATACTATATAGTCAGATGCATGTATGAAAAACCAAGTTAGCATTGCAGCACATGCTTTATACCAAAAACTACCTTTTGTTGTGAAATATATTGCAACAAAAGTAAAGGCAATGGCAATTGCTATTGTGGTAAAAGAAAAAACTTGCCATTTATTTAATAATGTAATGAGAATGGTATATATGATTGACATACTCAAACCATAAAGTATATTTTGTTTTATACTTAACTTTCTGCCTGCAAGGCTGGTTGAAACGAATATTGCTAAAACGCCTTCGATAAATGTAGCAAACAGTTCAAAAAATTGATAAATAAATTCTACCATATGTTCTCCAATAATTTATTTTATGTTCCCCATTGTTCAAGCAATGTTTGTTTAACATTTTTCAACGATCTTCTGCTGATTGGTAAAACTTGACCGTCTTTTAGTTTCAGACTGAAGCCGTTGATTTGGGAAATATAATCGATATTAACAAAACAGCTTCGATCAATAAATAAGAAACGATTATCTTCAAGCAAATCAAAGAATTCTTTGATTCCTCTGTTATCGGTTATTTCTCCAAGTAATCTTGTTGTTATAACTAATTGTCTGGATATTCTGCTGACGCAGATGATATCTTTATAAGGTATTCTCCAATAATCGTTATAGCGGTGTAATGTTATCGTTTTATCATCAGCTGATGAAATCTCAGCAACAGCACTTTCAAGAGCCTCTTCAATATCTCTTTCAAGATTTAGCTTAATTACATATCTCAGTGCTTTTGACTTATATCCCATTGACGCCATTTCATCATGAGATGTCAGAAAAATTATCACAGATGTTTCTGTATATTTTCTGATTTTATCGGCAAGTTCAAACCCATCCATATCAGGCATTTCAACATCAAGAATAAAAATATCCGCAATTTTTCCGTCTTCAACTTCATACATCAGCATTTCGGGATTTGAAAATTCACTGATATTAAAATCAACATGTTTTTTCTTTGAAAAAACAGATAAACAATTTTTAATATTTTCAATATCCAATTTACTATCATCACAAATAAAAACATTAAACATTTTCTGTCACCTCACCATCATTGATTATTTTGTAAGATTTTTTTCTATTTATATCAAAAAAGAATTTATTTGAATCTGATATAAGAAGAATATATGTGTCATTATAGACTTTCTTATTTTTTGAATTATTACTGTTATATACAAATGTACCGTTTGAATCAGATTCAATATGCATTTTTAATTCCTGACATATATCTTTGATCGTAGCAGTATGATATTTTGAAGAAGACCAATGAGGAATCATTCGTCTAATTTCTTTATCATTATAGTTTTCTATAATTTCAACATTTGGTACATTTTCAACTATACAATTAATACTTTCATTATTTATTGCTTCACAGTTAGCAAACAATTCCAAAAGTTCATAAAAATCGCATCCGATTGTAAGAAGATCTTTGAAAAAAAGGTCTTTTTCTTTTGTCCTTCCAAAAACTGATAGCATTTTTGGATTACAAGAAAGAATTTTAATTATTACTGTACGAAACGGTGTGCCTAATTCAATTTTGTCCATACCAAAATAACTCCTTTGTTAAATACAATATATAAAAAATAAACCCGCCAAAGTTATTTATAGTATACATAATTATTCTAATTTTTGATTGTCATTGTCTAAACGGCTAAACGCTTTGTGTCCAATGGCAATTGCAACTCTTTTGCAAGATTAAAAGTTTAATAACCATTTGAACACAAAAAGAAACCGAAAAAACGAAATCAAAATATTAATAACATATTTGTGATATTTTAACATTACAAGATGATTTACCCCCGTCAAAGGAAAATCATTCATTTTCTAAGTTCAATATTATTCTAGTTGATATCTTAATTCTACTACAAATTTTGATTGTATTCAATACAATATTTGAAACGAACTATAAGTGTTCAGCATATAAAAAATCAAAATATAAAATTGGACTTAAATATTAACGAAAGGAGCTGAAATAACACATGATAAGCATTAAATTATGTGAATATACAAAGTATTTCCCACCATAAATATTTAAAAATATCAATAATAAAAAAGTTAACAATAATATATTTATTAAAGGAGAATTCAAATATGAATAAAATGAAAAAATTAACAAAACCATTAACACTGTTTTTAGCAGTATTAACAATAGTATCCTGCTTTTCTATTACGGCAAGTGCGGCTTCTAAGTCTGCTTCTTTAAAAACATCAGATAAAATAGCTTATAGTGGCGTAATTACTGGAAAACAATGTAAATATTCCGGAAGTAATAGTTCTTTGTCAGCCGGAAACGTCTACTTCCTTGCTAAAAATAATCACGGTGGAATTTGGTCTACCGATGTTTCTCACGATTTGGCAAAAGGTAAATCTTTTTCAAACAACACTACTACCAAATATAATTCCAGTTGTAGTTGGGAATTAGTACTTAATCCTAAAGGTGGAAATGCATATGGATGCATCGCAAGCGGAACTATAACTTCTGTTGCCTAATTGATAAAGTGCTTACAGGCTTAACGCCTGTAAGCACTAAGAGAGGAATATAATATAAAATGAAAAATAATTTGATGAAATTCGCACAAAAGATACTTTTTCAAGATAAAATATTAAAAATATTGACAACTTTAATTCTTGCTGCACCGCCTATAATTTTAACTATTTGGTGCGTAATACATGAAGCTACCGCAATTGATTTACAATTAATTTTATTTAAATTTTCCGTAATATACTTAATAGCTTTTATGTTTTTATCTTATGAATACATCTATAAATTAAAATCGAATTCACTTATAGAATGTGTAGACACCACACCTAAAGGTACTAAAAGTATTATTAAAAGTAAAATTTCTTTATTATGTGCTGTTGCATCAGTTCAAACCTTAGTGTTAATTTTAATAAATGTATTTTTTGCAATTTCAGAAGGATCTTTAACATTACAATATTTATTGTATATTATTGTTTCCATCCTGCTAAATATATTTTTAATTTGTATTGCAGGCATTTTTATAGGTTCATTTTCAGCTCTTAAGATGAAAAAAATTCCAGCATATTTATTAATGATTTTTATTACTATTATGACAAGCAGAATTCTTGATATATTATGGCTTGCACTATATACAACAACAAATATAGATATATTTAAAATAACTGGATTATTTGAATTAACAACACCATCTACAAATTGGACACCTAATACAGCATTTGGATATTCGGTTTTGCCTTATCGATTTGCAGTAATTCTCTTTTGGATATTTATTTTTGCATTTGGAATTATCTTTTCTCTCCATCAGATAAATAAAAGAAAAATCAAAGCAATTACTTGCATAATTCTTTCAATAATATGTATTACAGTCTATTATACACCATCTTCAAAAGTAATTATGGATCAAAGAAATGTAAATGGTCCAAATGCAGATTATGAATATTACACTAAACATGAAGATGAAATAATGATAGAAAAAAACAATTTTAATATGACTGATTTAACAATGGATATTTCAACAAATTCTATGTTAAAAGCAAAAGTTGTAATTAAAGTAGATAATAAAAATTTAGAAAAATATAAATTCACTTTATATCACGGATATAATATTAAGAATATTAAAATAAATGACAAAGATGTTAACTTCAACAGAAATTTAGATTATTTTGAAATCAATAACACCCAAAACTATGAAATTGATACAATAACTATAAATTATGATGGATACTCCTCAAGATATTACAGTAATATTCAGGGAACAATTTTACCGGGATTTCTTCCATTTTATCCTATGGCAGGATATCAGGAGGTTTACGATTTAAACTATCAAAGTTTTGTTCCTAATCACTCTGATAAGAATATAAATTTTAACGTTAATGTATCATCAATGAAACAATTTTATTCGAATCTTAATGAAAGTGAAAAAAATCATTTTTCTGGTAATGCAGAATCACTTTCATTAGTCAGTGGCTTATATAAAAGTATTCTAGTCAATGACATTAAAATAATTTATCCATATTTAGATATTAAAGAAATGAATAAAAACAGTATTGAAAATTATATCAACAAATTCAAAGCCTCAAATATTGATAATAATAAAATAAAAACTATTATTATTCTACCAAGTTTAAATCAAGGTAAATTTGAAACAGTATATAGTAATAATAATTACATGATTTCAAGATGGATAGTTGATATTCAAAATGATTATATAGAAAGTTTAATAAATAAAGATAAACTTGAATTATATTATTGCATAGATGCATTTGAAAATGATAATGAATCCTATCAGGAAACAAAAAAATATTTTTGTTTTACTGCCTTATTTGAAGAAAATCTAAAAGAACATGATAAAAATGAATTTTATGAAAAATGTAATCATTATTTATTTGATTCAAATGATAAACGAACAATAGAAGAATTTCTTGAAGATTTGTTGGAGGTAAAATAATATGCTTAAAATCAACGGGTTAACTAAAAATTTCAAAAAGGTAAAAGCAATAGATAATTTTAGTTTTGAATTTAAAAATGGTGTTTACGGGCTACTTGGTCCTAATGGAGCAGGTAAAACAACATTACTAAGGTGTATATCAAAATTATATCCAGTCGACAATGATATTATTTTTTATAACGAAAATGATATTAATAAAGATAGAAAATATCTTGAATATATTGGATATCTTCCACAGTTATTTGGAATGTATAAGGATTTAAGTGTCAAAGATATGATGCTTATGATGGCTAATTTAAAAAATATTGACTTGAATAATAGTACAGCAGAAATTAAACGAGTGATTAAGACAGTTAATTTAACAGATAAATTGAATTCTAAAGTGTCATCTCTTTCGGGAGGGATGATAAGACGATTAGGCATTGCTCAGTCTCTGCTTGGAAATCCTAAAATTATTATATTTGATGAACCAACTGCTGGTCTTGATCCAGAAGAAAGGTTAAGATTTAAAAATATCGTTTCCGAAATATCAAAAAACACTATTGTTATTATCTCAACACATATTGTTGAAGATATTGAAGCAATCTGTGATACTATAGTTATCATGAACAAAGGCAAATTAATCACAAGTGGAAGCAGTTCTGATATAAGAAATATAGCCAAATCGAAAGTTTATATTGTTCCGGAAAATGATGTATTAAATTTACCTAATAACTGTCAAATTGAAAAACATCTTGAATTAAACGGACAAAAATGTGCAAGGGTGTTATCAAATCTCAAATTAAAATATATACAAGATTCACCGAATATTGAGGATGGATATATATGTGCAATAAAAAACATTTAATATTATCAATACAAAGAAGTATTCTTAATCTGAAAAACCTAAGATTTTTGTTCTTCATTCCCATATTACTAATGGATGTTATATTGCCTATACTGTTAATTAACAGTTACAAAACTAATGGAGTAAGTGAAGAATTTCTTGTTGACATACAACAATATTGTTTTATGATACTACCTATTTCTTCTATATGCTGGAGTATTTTTTCAATGAAAGATTATGTAGGCGAAATCGGTTCAGAAATACTTTATATAAGTTATAATAAAATTAAAATAAATGATTTTTTATTACTTTTAATATATGCATTTTTTAATATGTCAATCATTGCAGTGATTACCTGCTGTGTGATTAATACAGCACTACCGATTTTTATTTCAATTTTCCTTATTTCAATTTTTCTATTTGGTCTTTCATATTTTCTTCTCTTTTATACTAAATCATTGACAATTGTAATTATGATTGATTTGCTTTATATAATAAGTAGTTTAATTTTAGGTGGTCGTTATACTATTTTCCCGCTATATGTAATAAATCAAGTAACATACACGAATTTATGTTGCTTTTATTTGCCTTTAGGAATCATAGGTGTATTTTTATGCATATTAGGAATCAAAAAAAATAAGCATAGCTGTATATAAAAAAATCTCATAGCACTTGTTTTTAGTGATATGAGATGTTTCAATAATAATTGTTATAGCTAAGTTTAATACAAAATTCGGACAAGTAAAAATAATATTAAAATTGTTTTGATAATTACAATATCCGGAATTATATCATATTAAAATATACTTATTTGGAGGCATTTTATGAATGAAGAATATAATACTTTAAGAGCAGAGGTATTGCAAAAAATTGAATTGCATAATAAATTGATTATGTTTGCAATTACAACCACCGTTGCTATTTTAGCTTTTGCATTTTCCCAAAACAATGCTTATCTTTTCCTTTTACCTTTTTGTGTTATAATACCAGTATCATTAAGAGTAATTTATTACAGATCGGCAATGGTCAAAATCTCTGCATATATTGCTGTATTTATTGAACCTAAAAACAAGAACTATAATTGGGAAACAAGAAACCATAAATTAAACATCTCAATTAATAATAATATTACAAAGGCTTTGAGAAGTAATATTAACTATGATTGTTTGATACTATCAATTTCTTGTTACATATTGTTTGTAGTAAGATTTTTAAATATGACTTCTAAAATAAATTTTGATTTTTGGATAGCTGTAATCAGCCCGATATTATTAGTTATTATAGAATTGATTTTATCAATTAAAGGAAACAAATTATATAAAACAAAACAATATTGGATTGATAAATGGAAAATAATGCATGATAAAGAATGTATGGAAAATGAAATAGATAATTTATCGGTGAAGTCTTTATAGGAATTGTAATAAAATTCATATAATATTTTTTAATAAATATTAGTTGCAAAAAGTTTTAATGAGCGTTACAATGCGGGTGAGGTGATGATATGAACGGTGTAATTTATGCAAGATATTCAAGCGAAAATCAGCGAGAAGAGTCTATTGACGGTCAGTTGAGAGAATGTACTGCTTTTGCACAGCATAACGATATTCAAATAGTCGGTGAATATATCGACCGTGCTTTTTCTGCTAAAACTGATAATCGTCCTTCGTTTCAGAAAATGATTAAGGATAGTGCGAAAGGTGAATTTGATGTTATCATTGTTTGGAAATTAGACCGTTTTGCCCGTAATCGTTATGATTCTGCTCATTATAAAAACATACTCAAAAAGAACGGTGTTAAAGTTGTATCTGCAACTGAAGCAATAAGCAGTGGTGCAGAAGGTATCATTCTTGAATCTGTGCTTGAAGGTATGGCTGAATATTACTCTGCGGAGCTTGCCGAAAAAGTAAGTCGTGGAATGAAAGAAAATGCTTTGAAATGTAAGTATAATGGTGGAAGTGTCCCACTTGGTTATTATATAGATGAAAGCAAGCATTTTCAAATTGATTCGAGTGTTGCACCATTTGTTGTTGAGTGTTTTGAGCATTATGCAGACGGCATGACAATGAAACAGCTCCGTGATGAGCTGAATATGAAAGGTGTAAAAAACAGCAGAGGTGGTAAGCTTTCTATTGATGTTATTTCTCGAATGTTAACTAACAGAAAATATCTTGGTGAATATACTTTTCAGGATATTACCATCAAAGACGGAATACCTGCTATTGTCTCTACATCACTTTTTGAAAAAGTACAGGACCGACTTACTAAAACGAAAAAAGCACCCTCAAGCCATAAGGCTGATGATGACTATATCTTAACTACTAAATTATTTTGCGGTAAATGCAAATCCTTTATGGTTGGTGAAAGCGGGACAAATGCTCAAGGTAAAAAATATCGTTACTATAAATGTGTTAATCACAAAAAGCATCAAGGCTGCGATATGAAATCAATCAGAAAAGATTTGATTGAGAATATGACAATTAAATATATACGGGAATTTCTGAATGATGAAGATTTAATCAACACTCTTATTGATTTAGCATACGATGCTCAACACAAAGAAAATGAACAGTTACCTCTTTTAAGAAAACAGCTCGCTCAAACAGAAAAAGGTATAAAAAATATTGTAGATGCGATTGAGCAAGGTATCAGCACAAAATCGACAAGAGAAAGATTGCTTGATTTAGAACAACGCAAAAATGATATTGAAATGTCCATTTCAAAAGAGTCAATAGAAAATCCAATGCTTACTAAAAAGCAATTCAAATTTTGGTTTGACCAATTGAAAAAATTAGATATTTCAAAAAGTGAGCAAAGACAAAAGCTTGTTGATTTGTTTGTAAACAGCATAATTATTTATGATGACCATATCAAATTCTTCTTTAATTACAAAGAACATACAGAAACCATAACTTTTGATGAATTAAATAATTGTTCGGATTTACCCGACTCACCTCGACCATAAAAAAGAGATACCAGATGAAAGGTATCTTTTTTTTATTTATTAGTATGTACAAGACTTGAACTTGCGGCAGGCTTCTCCGAATTCGACGAGCAAAAGCGAAGTGCGAATTTGGGAGAAACAGTCCGGTGGACTGTTTCGTAGAAGGCTAGTTCAGTTCTGTGTCACCTCGACCATAAAAAAGAGATACCAGATGAAAGGTATCTCTTTTTATTTATCAGTATGAACAAGACTTGAACTTGCGGCAGGCTTCTCCGAATTCGACGAGTCTTGCGAATGCTTTGAAACAAGAATTGCATTTGACAGGTGAATTTTAAACTAAAACAAAAACGCCCTCGGCTGAGTAACCAAGGGCGTTTTGATTGAGATACGTAGTTTTTGGCATCGGACTACGTAACATTATAATATCATTTGTATTATGTTTTGTCAATGTTTTATTAATTACAAAAGAAGAACTTGAACTGATGTTCAATATTTAGGAGGAAAATTTATACTTCCATTTATTCTATACTTCAACACTTCAACGAAAAATATTCAAAAATTCAAAAAACTCGTTAGAAAAAGTTTATGCATTTTGGTAAAACTCCCTTGAAAAAGTTTAGACTTATTATACAATAAAAGTGTATAAAGCAATAATATAAAGGGTGATGGACTTGCTAAAAAATAAGACCTTAGGAAGTTTTTTACTTTCTAAGGTCAAATGGTCGAGGTGACAGGACTCTTTTAAGAAACAGGAATTCTACGAAACAGTCCACCGGACTGTTTTTCCCAAATTTGTTGCTCTTTGCAGTCGCCAAATTTGGATAATTCCGCCGCAGGTTCGAGCCTTTTCAATTTTGAATAACAAAAAAAGAGATGCCAAATGAAAGACATCTCTTTTTATGGTCGAGGTGACAGGACTCGAACCTGCGGCATCCTGCTCCCAAAGCAGGCACTCTAGCCAAACTGAGTTACACCTCGTTGTTTTTTCAACGCTTTGACATTTTAATATATTATTCGTGATTTGTCAAGTCTTATTTTGCTTTTTTTGAAAAAACTTTTAAATATAGTACTCGTCAATAAGCTGAGTGCTGTTTTTATCTAAAATATCTTGAAGAGTGATTGAATCAAGGTATTCGTTAATGACTTTGTAAAGCCCCTGCCAAACGCCGACTGTCATACATGTTTCGTATTTGTCACATTGGTTTACTTCGTCTTCTAAGCAGGCGACAGGCGCAAGGCTGCCCTCGGTTATTCTCAATATATCTCCGACAGTGTAGCTTGAAGGGGATTTAGCAAGCATATATCCGCCTTGATACCCACGTGTTGTTTTTAAAAGACCTGCTCTGTTGAGAATAGGCACAATCTGCTCTAAATATTTTTTTGATATATCCTGCCTATCGGCAATGTCCTTAAGCGCAACGAAGCCTTCGTTGCGATTTTGCGCAAGATCAAGCATAAGCCTTAATGCATATCGCCCTTTAGTTGAAATTTTCAAATTATCGCTTCCTTTTAAATCATAACCTAATTATACCATAGGTTTTGTAAGTATTCAATAGCGAAACATAAAAATTTTTAATACTGTCAAATTAAGACCTTTTTATCGCCGCTGTTTATGTTGAAGCAATAACCTTTTTTCTCGCCGTCGAGCGTATATTTAATTGAAATATCACCGTCGCTGTCCATATTTACATAATTTATGTCAGCTTTATTACGTGTTGTGACGTTGATAAAGCAATCCTTTTGATTGTTATTATATGTTGAAACATCATCGCTGACAAAAAGCAAGTTGCCAAAAAGGCTTGCGGTTTCAGCGATTAATTTTCTTTGTTCAAAGGACATTTTAATATTATTATCTCTCAAAAGAAATACATCAGGGTCGTTTAAAAAAGCTCTGCCGTCAAGTTCACGACGGAAAATCGTGTTAAGAAGTGCATGCTTTGTGGAAACATCCTCTCTTGAAAACGGCTTTTTACCCCAACTGAGAGCCATATCGGCGCCGATTCTGCAAAAATCAACCTTTCCGAATGCGGGAGCAAGCGGAACACCGCAGCCTAAGATTAATTTATCGCCGCAAAGCTCTCTGATAAGGTCCATTGCGTCGCACATAATCTCGCCTCGGCTTTTACCGTTAAACGGAATAATGCAACAAGCATAAAGAAAGTCGAGCTTAACCATATCGTAGCCCCAAACATTTAAGACGGTATCAAAAACCTCTTTTAAATATTGCCTGACCTCTTTGTTGTAAATGTCAAGCGCATAAAATCCGCCCCAATTGTGAGAAGCAAACGGAATTTTGCCGTTTTTGTTTTTCACAAACCAATCCTTGTGCTTGTTATATATGTATGATTTGGGTGTTGCGGCGAACGGCGCAAGCCATAAGCCTGCAAGCATATCGTTTTTGTGAATATTATCCGCAATAAGCTTCATACCTGACGGGAATTTCTTCTCGTCGTGATAAAGCCAATCACCGACAGTTCTTTCGTAGCCGTCATCGACTTGAAAAATGTCAATCTTTGAGCCTAATTTTGCAATCGCTTCAAGATCACGTTCAACGATTTCCTCGGTTACGCTTGTGTAATAGTTGTACCATGTGGTGTAGCCGCACATTCTTTTTGCTCTCGGCTTATCGATTTTTGCCTCTTCAAAATATTTATCAAATGCATTGTCAATGTTATCAATAATATCGCAAAGTTCAAGAAGTGTAATTTCCTGACCTTTTTTGTATGTAACGCCCTCAAGGTCTTTTTTAACAGAAACGGTTGAAGCGTTGGCATTAAACGTGATGATTGTGTATCCGGCTCTTTCACTTAAGGAAGCAAAAAGGCGGATATCGTTTGCATTTCTGATGTAAGCGTAAGAATATCCGTAAAATATTCCGATTTGCTCAGGATATTCGTGGAAGGTTAAATCACCTGCGCCCCAAATGCCCCTGATGTTAAAACTTTTTTTATCTAAAACAGACAGAAATTTTGGATTGAAATCATCACGCATATCGTCATTCGGTGCATACTCTTTTGAAACAGTCCAGCTTTGATATCCGTTTACAAAAAATTTGCTTTCTTTTGAAAATGAGATGTTATCTTTAATCTCAAATTTTTGAAATGTAATATCTGTTTTTGGCAAAAGGGTAAGTGTTAAAATATCACCGTTGATTTCTTCTCTTATTTCAAAATCTACGGTTTCGCTGTGGTGAGTTTTGTGCACTTTGCCGCCTGCGGTATAGATAATGTTATATTGATAGCTCATATTTTTTAACCTTTCTTTTAATGTCAAATAATTTCTTTGCCCTCTTCTTCGGGGTAAAACATGCCCCATTCTTTTCTTATAAACGTCATTATGTCCATAACATCACGTGTGAAGTCGAGATGCATATCTACGTTTTCGCCGGCTACTGCCTTTTCCATATCGTCAATTTCATATTCAAGTGCTTTTGCCGTATCTCCTGCGCTTATTTTTTCGCTTTTGAGCGTTTCGGTGTAGGTGATTGTAGCTTCGTCACCCCTTGGATATTCGTAAATTTCTATATATCCCTTGTCAAAAGCAATTGTTGCTCTTTTTGGCTGCTTTGCGTGGAGCGAAAGAATAACAGTTGCCATTTCATCTTCTTTGTTTTGAAGAAGAATACTTGCCTGTTCGTCAACTCCTGTCGGCGCATATTTAACCTGTGTGGCAATTTTGTGCGGCTTTGACGTCATAAAAAAGCGAACGATTGAGAGGGCGTAAACGCCGATATCAAGCATTGCGCCGCCGGCAAGATTACGATTAAAAAATCTGTTGTTCATATCGTAGGGCTTGTAACTGCCGAAATTCATTTGAATAAGCCTAAGCTCGCCTAACTTACCCGATTTTATTATTTCATCAAGCTTTTTGTAAATCGGCATATGGTAAATTGTCATCGCTTCAGCCAAAACGACGTGATTTTTCTCTGCAAGGTCAATTGCTTCGTTGAGTTCGGCACTGTTTAACGTAATTGATTTTTCGCATATAACGTGTTTGCCGTGGCTGAGAGCTTTCCTTAAATATTCAATATGCGTGTTGTGAGGAGTGGAAATATAAATAATATCGACATTTTCATCCTCAAACACTTCTTCAATATTGCCGTAAACCTTTTTAATGCCGTATTCTTCGGCAAAGGAAATCGCTTTGTCATACGTTCTGTTGGCAACGCTGTAAAGTGCCCTGCCTTTTGCTTTCATAGCATCTGCAAGCTGGTGCGCAATAACGCCGCAACCGAGAGTTGCCCAATTATATTCAGCCATATTTAACACTCCTTTATTTTCTTTATTATACTTTAGTTTTTTCACTTAGTCAATTATTATGATTTATGTTAAATAATAATTGAAATGGATACTATATAATGTTATAATTAAACTGAATAAATTTATGGAGATACAAAATATGCCAAAGGAAGAAAAAGATTACAGAACAAACGATAATTTGATAATAGGCAGAAACGCTGTTATAGAACTTCTCAAAAGCGGCAGAGAGGTTGAAAATGTGCTTGTTGCAAAGGGTGAGAGGGAAGGCTCAATTAACCGTATTATTGCAATGTGCAGGGAAAATAAAATAGTTGTTAAGACAGTGGACAGGAAAAAGCTTGATTTTATGTGTGCCGGCGGCAATCATCAGGGGGTTGCGGCTAATGTTCCGGCTCACAGCTATTCAAGCGTTGATGATATTTTGGAATATGCAAAAAGCAAAGGCGAAGCGCCTTTTATTATAATTTGCGATGAAATTGAGGACAGCCATAATCTCGGCGCAATTATCAGAACTGCCGAAGCTTGCGGCGCTCACGGAATTATTATTCCGAAAAGAAGAAATGTTGGGCTTAATTTTATCGTTGCAAAAACCTCGTGCGGCGCACTTGAATATGTTAAAGTTGCAAGGGTAGGCAATTTAGTTTCTGTTATTGAAGAACTTAAAAAGCAGAATGTTTGGGTTTACTGTGCCGATATGGATGGTCAGCCTTGGTGCAAAACAGACTTTTCCAGTGGCTGTGCACTTGTTGTCGGCAATGAGGGAAGCGGTGTCGGCAGGCTCATTAAGGAAAAATGCGATGTAACTGTTTCGCTTCCTATGTGCGGAAAGGTTAATTCGCTTAACGCTTCTGTTGCGGCAGGTATTATTATGTATGAGGTCGCAAGGCAAAGGCTCGGTCTTTAATATAATTATATTGAGAGTGGAGAATTATGAACGAAAGCTTATCTATTGATGAAATAATCAGGCAGGCTGAGGAAATAAGAAAAAAGACGGTAAAACAGGCACAATCGGCTTTGGAAGATGTAAATACATCTGCAAATGAGATAACAAAGCGTGAAATAGAGGTGCCTAAGCCTGATATTGAAAATATAAAAATTCAACCTAAAAGTGAAAATGTAAAGACGTATGAAAAAAGCACTGCCTCGGATAAAACGAAAGTCGGCCCAGCCATAAAAGCTGAAGATGACGGGAAAACAAAGCATATTGATTTTAAGCCAAAGTCAAAGAGCGACGATTTTGCAAGCCAAAAAACCGTACAAAAAAGCTTTTTTACAAGCAACCGTACCAAAGAACCGATTTATTCCAAAAAGCCGCCGGAAATTATTGAAAGGCCTGCCACGATAAAGAGCAAGTCGAGATTTGACAAAACGGGCGACCTTGAGGAAATACCTACCATTGTAGCCGTTGAGGAACTTGAAAAAACGAAAATTTCCCTTACTCGAGAGGAAATTAAGGAGAAGGAAGAAAAGGCTCAGGAGCAAAGGGAAGAGGAGCAGGCAGTTCAAATTGTTCTTGACGGCTTTGATGACGAAACAAAGCAGATAGATAAAATTGATGAGGAACTTGCTGAAAAGCAGTTAAAGGAAAGGCGAAAAGAAAAGGTCAATAAGTTTCGCATTTTTTCACCTGAAGATATTGAGGATGCGGCAAAAGCGGACAAGGATACCGTGATTAAAAAGGAATATGAAAGTGCAGATGAGCAATCGGCATTTTCAAAAAGGCTTGATGACGCACGTTCGTCAGCTTCGCTGAATTTAAAAATAACATTTGCCTTAACCTTTGTTTTAGGACTTTTGACAGGATTTAAGGACAGCTCCTATTTACCGTCGCTTTTGCTTGACAGTACGCCTTACATAATAACGCTTCTTGTTTTATTTGTTATTGTTTGCGTTGTCAATGCGAGAATATTTATGCACGGCTTTAAGCTCAAAGGCGGCATTAACAGTGACTTTCCGATATGTGTGGCGGAAATAATAGTTTTTGTTCACACAATTTTGCTTTTGATTGACAGCAACTTGCTTCTCGATGACGGTACGCTTTATCCGTTTGCAGGTGCGTTTGCTCTGCTTTTGAGCGGACTTGGAAAATATACATTTATTACAAGAATAAGAACAGACTTTGATTTTATAGCAAATCAAAAGGAAAAATATACCGTTGAGCCGATTGTTAATAAGGTTGACGCAGGAATTATAAGCCGTGGGCTTTTAACCGGAGAACCTAATTTAAAGGCAAGCATTAAAACGGATTTTGCAACTAAGTTTCTTGATATTTCAAGTGTGGATGAGCCGGCGGATAAAATCAGTAAATATGTCGGTACTGTTTCACTTCTTCTTAATATAATTTTAGCAGTTGTTGTTGGCTTAATTAATCAAAATTGGCATTTGGGAGTTAATGCTTTTGTTTGCGCTATGTGTATCACAACTCCTTGCTATGCGCTGTTTTGTACCAATAATACACTTTTGGGAGTGTCAAAGCAGCTTAGAACCCGTGGCGCTATGGTGAATGGATTTGAGGGTGCAAGCGTTACAAGCGATGCCAATGCAATTGTTATTGAGGCGCAAAATCTTTTCGGACCTCGCAGCTGTGAAATTCACGGAATTAAAACATTTAACGGCGCTAAAGCTGATGACGTTATTTTAAAAACCGCTTCGGTTATTATTAATACAAAAAGTCCGCTTGCTTCTGTTTTTGACGATGTGATTATCGGCAAACAGGCGATTTTGCCTGAGGTTGACGATATTGTTTATGAGGACAGGCTCGGAACAACCGGTTGGATTTATCGCAAAAAAATTCTTGTAGGCACAAGGGATTTGCTTATTCATCACGGTGTTCCCGTGCTTAAGGAAGATTTTGAAAAAAAATATACCCGTAAGGGCAGAAAAGTGCTTTATCTTGCAGAGGCGGGAAAGTTGATGGCAATGTTTGTTGTGTCTTACAGTGCCGACCCTCAGCTTAAAAAAGCGCTTAGAAAGCTTGAAAAAAGCGGAATGACAATTCTTGTTCGCAGTGCCGACCCATTCATTAATGACGAAAGCATTGCCGAGCTTTTTGAACTTCCGGACGGATATATCAGAGTTATGAATTCGTCAAACGGCAGAGCGTTTGAAAAATATTCAAACCTTTTTGCTCAAAAGTCACCTGCCTACATTGTTCATAACGGCTCCGCTCTCGGCCTTGTTTCGGCATTCAGTGCGGCTGAGGATTTGCAGGAGACTAGAAAACTAATCAGCGTTCTTATATCGTTTGGCTCTGCTTTGGGGTTCGGTGTTGTTGGTCTTTTGGCATTTGTCGGCGGAATTGACCAGCTTGATGCAATCAAGGTTGCGCTTTTTCAGGCGGCGTGGTGCATTTTTGTAAATCTTCTTGCAAAAATTAAAAGTTTATTTATGTGATTAAAAGGCTTCACCCAATTTTTTTGGGGGTGAAGTCTTTTTATTTTGCTTACCTGTTTTTACAAAATTCTCAAAAGCGTTTGGTTATAATGCTTTTGGGATGTGTAAAAATGGCAATTGTTAAAAATATTAAAAATAAAATCAAAATACCTAAAAAGAATTTAAAAAATATAATTTTATATTCTAAGCGTGTGCTTTGGGGTGTAATTGCTTTTCTGCTTTGCTTTTCAAGCGTCGTGGGCGGCTGCTGTCCGTTTGCCGTGTCGCTTATAGCGGTGTCGGGTAAGAAAAATTTTCTTTTTGCCTGTGTCGGTGCGTCGCTCGGTTATATTGTTTTTTGCTCAAGTGAAAACGCAATAAGATATGTAAGCGCAGTGGTTATTTGTACTCTCGGCACGGCGGCTTTGATATTTTTCAAGGTCAGACGTGAAACGTATCTTTCAATGCTCATTTCATGTTTGTCTGTTTTGTCAACAGGGATTGTTATGAATGTCAAATCAGGCTCGACTCTCGGCGAATACGCAATAACTCTCGGTGAGTCAATCCTTGCTTTGGGCAGTACGTTTTTCTTTTACCGTGCGGCAAATTGCAGCTTAAAAAGGCTTAAGCTTAAAGCTTTGCCCGTGACGGATTTGACGTGCATTTTTGTGGCTTTTTCTATTTTGCTTTCATCTATTTCGTTTATTGAAATTAAAGGCGTTTCAATTGCAAGAATTTTGGCTTGCCTTTTGATTTTGACTACCGTTCGCTTCGGCAGTCAGCACTTTGCGTTGATTGTGTCGCTGTGTCTGGGCTTCGCACTCGGTATAACAAAGGAAAATGCACTTTTTTTGATAGGCGCATATGCGTTTTCGTCGCTTTTATGCAGTCTTTTTACTTCGTTTTCAAGCCTTGCGATAGGGCTTAGCTTTACTCTTTCAATGTCGTTTTTTGCTGTTGCGGCAAAAATGGGTGCATTTTCGCTTTGTACGGTTTTAGAGAGCGTACTTGCTTCTGCAATTCTTTGTATTTTGCCTGAAAAATTAACGCTCAAGCTTTCAGAACTGTGGGAAAGCGGGGCGGATATTGCGCCTGAAGGAAGCTTGAGGCAGAGCCTTGTTGTAAGGTTGCGTTTTGCTTCAAGCGCACTCGCACAGGTTAGTGAAAGCGTAAGAGATGTTCGTGAAAAAATCAATTCTTTTTCAACCGTTGACCCTAATGAAAGTGAAATTCGAATGGTTGCGGCAGACCAATTCTTTTCCATTTCGGATATGCTCGGCGATTTGGCATTTGAATTTGACGAGGCGGAAAGTTTTGATTTTAAGGCAGCAGGCAGGATTAGAAGGATGCTCGGCGAATACGATATTTTTCCCGAAAATATTTCGGCGATAATTGATAAATATGACAGAATGAGAATAGAGATTTTAGCCCCAAATGACACAAAAGGGCTTGATAATATGCGCCTGACTAATGAAATATGCAAAATATGTAAGAGAGAGTTTGAACGTGGCAAAATAAACGTCAGTTCGGCAGGAACATTGCTTTCATTTATGGAAAAGCCTAATTTCAAAATGAGTTTCGGATTTGCTCAATACTGCGCAGAGGGCAATTTGTGCGGCGATACGATAAAAACTATAAATGATTCAAGAGGACATATGGTTTTCATTATCAGCGACGGAATGGGAAAAGGAAGCCGTGCGGCTTTGGATGGCGCAATGGGTGCCGGTCTTTTGTCAAAGCTTTTGTCTGCAGGTTTTGGATTTGACTCTTCTTTAAAAGTTGTAAACAGTGCACTTCTTGTTAAGAGCCACGAGGAAAGCCTTGCAACACTTGATTGTGTAAGAGTTGACTTGTTCAGCGGTAAGTGTGAATTTTATAAGGCAGGTGCTCCCCGTTCATACATAGTAAAGGATGACAGGCTTACAAAATGCGAACTGACATCTATGCCGGCAGGTATTTTGAGAGGGGTTGAATTTGCAAAAAGAACAACCGTTCTTAATACCGATGATGAAATAATTATGATGAGCGACGGAGTAACCGATGTCGGAAATGAATGGCTTGAAAAGTTTTTGCGACTTGAAACGACGCTTGAACCAAACGAAAAAGCAAAGGCGATACTCAAAATCGCACTTGAAAACAGCGACGAAAAGCATAGGGACGATATGTCAGTCATAGTCGCAAAAATGCTTGAAAGGTAAGGCGAACAATGTTCGCCCCTACGGTATTCGTTTAATATTAAATAATCCAAATAAACAAGACTACTGTAAGGCAAGGGAGATTCCCCTTACAGGGGAAATGTCACGAAGTGACAAAAGGGTTTGCCGAATCGCAGATTTGCTCTTGCCGAATATTAAAAAATACTTGACTTTTTATAATTATATGTTATTATATAGACAGTAAGTTTATTAATTCCAATGAGAGTGGACCTAAGAGGTCCGCTCTCTTATTATTGTAAGGAGGTTTTTTCTTGGCAGGAAAAGGAAATACTGTATCAAGGGTAACTGAAATTATTACCCCTTACGCACATCAGCTCGGTCTTGAAATTTGGGACGTTCGATTTGCCAAGGAGGGTACAGATTGGTATCTTCGCATATTTATAGATAAGGACGGCGGAATTTCAATTGACGATTGTGTTGATTTAACCCACGCAATTACAAAGCCGCTCGACGAGGCTGATCCGATTTCTCAAAGCTATACTCTTGAGGTTAGCTCTCCCGGTGTCGAAAGGGAGCTTACCGCTGACGCTCACTTTGAAAAATATATTGGCTCAAATGTTATGGTAAGGCTTATTCGCCCTGTTAATAACGTCAGGGATTTTGCCGGAAGGCTTAAAGCTTATTCTGACGGTGAAATTACGCTTGAACTTAAGGACGGCGAAGAACTTAAAGTAAACAAAAAAGAGACATCATTCGTTAAGCTTGATGACTTTGATATAAAAGATTTTGAAAAAGAAATGAATTAACCGAAAGGATGATAGGAAAATGAGTAAAGAATTTTTTGACGCAGTAAAAGCTATTGAAGCTGAAAAAGGTATTCCTGCCGAATATCTTTATGAAAAAATTTCAGCAGCAATTATTGTAGCCGCTAAGCACGACTATAACGGAAAGGATATCGTTCATTGCGATATCGACCCGGAAAAGCAGAAAATTAAGGTTTATGTAAGAAAAAATGTTGTTGACGAAATTGAGGACGAGGACACAGACCTCACTCTCGAACAGGCTCAGCTTATCAGAAAGAGCGCTAAAGTCGGCGGCACAGTTGATATTCCGCTTAAAACAAAGAATTTCGGCAGAATTGTTGCTCAAACAGCTAAGCATGTTATCCGTCAGGGTATCCGTGAGGCTGAAAGAGGACAGATGATTGAAGAATTTAAGTCTAAAAATCAGGAACTTATTACTGCTAAGGTTGACAGAATTGACCCTGACACAGGCAATGTTACTCTTGATATGGGTAAAAACTCCGCTGTTCTTCCTAAAACGGAACAGGTACCGGGAGAGCATTTCACAGTAGGTGAAAATATTAAGGTATTTGTTGTTGATGTGAAAGAAATGGGCAAAGGCCCTCGTATTATGATTTCACGTACTCATCCGGGTATGGTTCGCCGCTTGTTTGAGCAAGAGGTTCCTGAAATTTATGACGGCACAATTGAGATTAAGTCGGTTTCACGTGAGGCAGGCTCAAGAACTAAGATTGCCGTTTATTCAACAGATGAGGATGTTGACCCTGTAGGCGCATGTATCGGCCCAAGAGGTCAGAGAGTTTCAAATATCGTTGATGTACTCGGCGGTGAGAAAATCGATATCGTTAAGTATAACGACGACCCGGCACAGTATGTTTCTGCGGCACTTGCTCCGTCAGAGGTTTGCGGTGTGGAAATTCTTGATGAGGACGCTAAGAGTTGCCGTGCAACCGTTCCTGACGACCAACTTTCTCTTGCTATCGGCAATAAGGGTCAGAATGTTCGTCTTGCAGCAAGGCTTACAGGTTGGAAAATTGATATCAAGCCTGAATCGGGATTTTTTACCAATGAAGAGCCTGAAGATGAAGAAAACGAAATCGAAGAATAATTACCTCGCATTTTGAAAGAAAGGCGGCGTAAATATGAAAACTAAAAAAATACCTATGCGTATGTGCACGGGATGCGGCGAAATGTTTGACAAGAGAGAGCTTGTCAGAGTAGTTAAAAGCCCTGAAGGCGAGGTTTCGCTTGACCTTACGGGTAAAAAAGCCGGCAGAGGTGCATACGTTTGCAAAAATGCCGATTGTCTAAAGAAAGCAAGAAAGAAAAGAGCTTTTGAAAGAGCTTTTTCTATGCAGATAGACGATGAGGTATATAATAAGATGGAAGAAGAAATAGAAAATGCCTAATCAAAAGGTTATTTCAATGCTCGGGCTTGCAAGGCGTGCAGGCAGGCTTTCAATGGGGCACGATATGGCGCAGCATGCACTGTTTGGGCACAAAGCAAAGTTATTGCTTTTTTGCAGTGATGTATCCCCTCGTCTTATTTCAGAATTTGAAAAGACGATCGAACTTCATCATTTTAAGGTTAAGGTTATCAAAACCGATATAACTATTGATGAAATTTATTTCGGCGTGGGATATAAAGCGGGAGTAATTACAGTTGACGATGAGAATTTCGCAAAAAAAATAATTTCTCTTCTCGAACAGTAGGATATATTAATTACTTGAAATTTAACAGGAGGAAATGCCAATGGTTATTAAATTTAAAGTTTCCGATGTAGCAAAGGATTTCGGCAAGAATAACAAGGACATTATCAATATTCTCAGTGAATATTGCGACGGTCCCGCAAAAAAGGCTAATACCGTTTTGGAGGAAAACGAGCTTAACATTTTGTTTGACAAGCTCACAGCCGACAACAGCGTTGAAAGTCTTGACAATTATTTTAATTCTGCCAAAAAATCAAATAAGAAAAAGACAAAAGACAGTAAGAATGAGTCCGCTAATGTTTCTAAGGATAACAAGGAAAAAAAGGACGAAAATAAAAAACATAAAAATCAAGCCGCTATTCTTCAAATGGCAGAGCAAGCGGCTAAAAGAGCAGAGGAAAAGGCCAAGAAAAAGGCTAATCAAACTCCGCAGGCAAGAACTAAAGGCGAAGCAAGGCATGTTGATACACGTGTAAATAATGTTGACCTTGAAAAATACAACCAAAAGTATGAGGATATTGCGCCTGCAAACAATATGAACGACTATCAGAAAAAGCAGAAGCTTAATCAGAAGTCAAAGCAGTACAGAAAGAAAAAGCCACAGGGTATGCGTGCTAAGTCTAAGAAAGAAACAGAGGCACAGCGTCTTGCCCGTATTGCAGAGCAGAGAAAGAAGCAGCAGATTAAAATTACCGTTCCTGAGGAAATCACGGTAGGCGACCTTGCAAAGCTTCTTCGTATGACTGCAACAGAAGTTATCAAAAAGCTTATGAGCCTCGGTGTTATGGCAACGGTTAACGAGGTTATTGATTATGATACTGCTGAAATTGTTGCAACAGAGCTTGGCGCAAAGGTTGAAAAGGAAGTAGTTGTTACTATTGAGGACCAAATTATCGAAGAAGAGGTTGAAGATGATGAAAATGCAGTTACAAGACCTCCTGTAGTTTGCGTTATGGGTCACGTTGACCACGGTAAGACCTCTATCCTTGATGCTATCCGTAATACAGAAGTCACCTCTACCGAGGCAGGCGGCATCACTCAGGCAATCGGTGCTTATCAGGTTGACGTTGACGGTCAGAAAATTACATTTCTTGATACTCCGGGTCACGCCGCATTCACCGCTATGCGTGCAAGGGGCGCTATGGCAACCGATATTGCAGTTTTGGTTGTTGCGGCAGATGACGGTATTATGCCGCAAACTGTTGAAGCTATCAATCACGCTAAGGCAGCAGGCGTAGAAATTATTGTTGCTATTAATAAAATGGATAAAGAGGGAGCAAATCCCGACAAGGTTATGCAGCAGCTTACAGAGCACGAGCTTGTTCCTGAGGAATGGGGCGGCGACGTTATTTGCGTTCCTGTTTCGGCTAAAACCAAAATGGGTATTGATAAGCTTCTTGAAACCATTCTTCTCGTTTCTGAAATGGCAGAACTTAAGGCAAATCCTGACAGGCAGGCGAAGGGCGTTGTTATCGAGGCTAAGCTTGATAAAGGACGTGGCCCTATTGCTACTCTTCTTGTTCAAAACGGTACTCTTAATGCAGGAGATATCGTTGTTGCAGGCACTGCAGTAGGTAAAATTCGTGCTATGTCGGATTATCACGGCAAGCCGATTGAAACTGCAGGTCCGTCTGTTCCTGTTGAGATTATGGGTCTTGACTCTGCTCCTATGAGCGGTGACGAGTTTAACGCAGTATCTGATGAAAAGCTTGCAAGAGCACTTGTTGAGCAGAGAAAGGCTAAGGCTAAGGAAGAAGAATTTAAGCTATTCCAGAAAGTTACTCTTGATACTCTCTTTGACACTATTTCAGAGGGTGAGATGAAGGAACTTAACATTATCGTTAAGGCTGACGTTCAGGGTTCTGTTGAGGCTGTTAAGCAGTCACTTCTCAAGATTGAAAACGACGAGGTTAATGTTAAGATTGTTCACGGCGCAGTAGGTGCCGTAAGTGAAAGCGACGTTATGCTTGCAGAGGCTTCAAAGGCTATTATTGTTGCATTTAATACCGGCGTTGACCAAATTGCTGCCGATAACGCTAAGCGTGACGGAGTTGAAATTAAACAATACGATATTATTTATGATGCTATTGAGGATATCGAAAGAGCTATGCGTGGTATGAGAGCTCCTAAATATCGTGACGTTGACACAGGTGAGGTCGAGGTTAGAGAGGTTTATAAAATTTCTTCTGCCGGCACTATTGCAGGCTCACTCGTTACAAGCGGTACCATCAAGCGTGACGGTAAGGTAAGAGTTATCAGAAACGGCAAGCAAATTGCCGATGTTAAGCTTGCTAACCTTAAGAGATTTAAGGATGAGGTTAAGGAAGTATCATCAGGTTATGAATGTGGTATCAGCCTTGACGGTTGGGACGATATTCAGTCAGGAGATATTCTTCAGGCATACATTGTTGAGGAATACAGGGATTAATTATGGCAGGATTTCATATTGACAGAATCAGCGAGGATATAAAAAGAGAAATCGTTTCAATAATGCGAGAGCTTAAAGACCCGAGAATCAGCGATATGCTCACTGTTGTTAAGGTTGATGTAAGCGGAGATTTAAGCTATGCCAAGGTATATATCAGCGCAATTGACGGAATTGATGCGGCTAAAAGGTCAGTCAAGGGGCTTGAAAGTGCGCAGGGATATATCAGAAAGCAACTCGGTTCAAGGCTTCATTTAAGAAAAAGCCCGGAGCTTAGATTTATTGCAGACGATTCTATTGAAAAGGGTATGGACCTTTTTGAAAAAATTAAGGAAATAACTCATGAAGATTAGTGTAAAGGAATGTGCCGACACATTGAAAGAAAAGGATAATATCCTTATTCTTACTCATGCAAATCCCGACGGCGATACTCTCGGTTCGGGCTTTGCACTTTGCCGTGCACTTATGAAAATAGGTAAAATCTGCGCTGTTATAAATGCAGACGATATTCCTAAAAAGTACAATTATCTTTTTGACGATATTGTAGAAATAAAATTTAAACCCGATTATGTTGTTGCTGTCGATGTTGCAACAGTTAAGCTTTTGGGAGGCCTTGAGGAGCAATACAAGATTGATATGTGTATTGACCATCATTCAACCAATACGGAGTATGCAAATTTATTACTTCTTGAGGATGCTCCTGCGGCTTGCCAAATTATGTATGAGGTTGTGCTTGCTCTCGGTGTAGAGGTCGATAAAAAAATTGCGGACTGCCTTTATACAGGGCTTACAACCGACACGGGTTGCTTTAGGTACGATTCGACCACAGCGCAGACATATCGTGTTGCGGCTGACCTTATTGATGCCGGAGCAGACAACGGTAGGATTAACCGAATTATGTTTGAAACAAAGAGCAAGACTTATGCAAGGCTTGAAAGGCTTGCTATTGAATCGATGCGTTTTTATGAGCACGAGCGTGTTGCGGTTATAACTGTTACGCAAGAGATGTTTCAGCTTACAGGTTCTAATGCTCAGGAAACGGAGGGCTTAGCACCGCTTACCCGTCAAATCGAGGGCGTTGAAATAGGTATTACCATTCAAGAGCGACCTGACGGAACATGTAAGGCTTCAATTCGTACATTTGAAAGCGTTAATGCTGCGAAACTTGCTGCGTGTTTTGGTGGCGGCGGTCACGCTCAGGCAGCAGGCTGTAAATTTGATTGCGATGTTAAAGAGGCAAGGCGATTGCTTGTTGATAAGTGCAGGGAGATGCTCGAATGACGGGTATAATATGCATAAATAAAGGCAAGGATATAACCTCGTTCGGCGTTGTTTCTAAGGTTAGAGGAATAACATGTGAAAAAAAAGCAGGGCATACGGGTACTCTTGACCCTATGGCAACGGGAGTTTTGCCTATTATGCTCGGCGGCGCAACAAGATTTTTGAATTATTTGCCTGACAGCGATAAGGGTTATCGTGCCAGATTTTTGCTTGGAAAGACTACCGATACTCTCGATATCACGGGAGAGGTTACAGGCGAATATGATGTTGCGGCTTCAGTTGATGATGTTGAGTCGGCACTTGCCCCATTTAGGGGAGAGATTGAGCAAATTCCGCCTATGTATTCCGCTGTCAGCGTTGACGGCCAAAGGCTTTATGATTTGGCACGCAAGGGAATAGAGGTTGAAAGGCAGGCAAGGAAGGTTGAGATTAAAGAACTTTCGCTTTGCCGTGAACTTTCAAATGAAAATGAAAATATTTATACGATAGATGTGCTTTGCTCAAAAGGTACTTACATAAGAACTCTTATTGACGATTTGGGCAAAAAGCTTGGCTGCGGTGCAGTTATGACTGAACTTGAGAGAACGGCGGCTATGGGCTTTACTCTTAACGATTGCATTACTTTAGACGAAATGCAAGAAAGAAAAGACAGTGGCAAGGGCTTTGAAGATGTTTTGATTGATATTGATAAAATGTTTCTAAGTCTTGACAGCGTGTTTGTTTCGCCTGCTCAGGCTAAGAGATTTCAAAACGGCGGAGCACTTGATGTTAAAAGAATTAAAAAAAGACTTGAAAACAAAAGTTATAGGGTGTATTCTCAAGATGTAGGGTTTTTAGGACTCGGAAAATGCAGCCTTGACACACAGGAACTTTTGGTTGAAAGGCTTTTGGTTAAACGTGATTAAGACGGTATGAATAATAACAACAGTATTTCAAGGCGAGCTGTTGCACTCGGCGATTTTGACGGAATGCACAAGGCTCACCAAACAGTAATTACCGGTGCTGAAAATACCGTTATTTACTGTGTTAATAATAAATTTTCGCTTTTGCAAAAAAGCTTGTTTAAAAAACGCTATCCAAATTGTGTATTTGCCGATTTTGAGCAGATTAAGCATATGGACGGTGAAGATTTTATAAATAAAATTCTGATAGACAGATTTAGAGCGCAAACCGTTTTGTGCGGTTTCAATTTCAGATTTGGCAAGAATGCGTCCTGGTCGGCACTTGATATGAGAAATTATCTTGAAAAAATGGGCATTTGGGTCAGGATTTTGGAACATCTTGATTTTAACGGCGAGCCGATTTCATCTACAAGAATAAGAAAATGCATTGCAGACGGTGAAATTGAGCAGGCTAATGATATGCTTGGATATAATTTCACTTTTGAGTCGAAAGTTGTTTCAGGCGATATGAGGGGTAGAACAATCGGTTTTCCTACCCTTAATCAGCACTTGCCGAACGGGCTTGTTGTGCCGAAATACGGCGTTTATGAAAGCAGAACCTTTGTTTGCGGCAAGGAATATAAATCGTTTACAAATATCGGAATAAGGCCCACGTGGCGTCTTTCATCTCCTCTTTCTGAAACTCACATTTTCGACTTTTCAGGTGATTTATATAATGAAAATATACGCATTGAGCTTGTCAGATATTTAAGAGGGGAGAAGCAATTTTCATCGCTTGATGAACTTGAAAAGCAGTTACAGTATGATAAAAGCAGTATTATTTGATTTTGATGAAACTTTGCAGGACAGAACGGCGGCATTTGAAAAATATATGGATATGTTTTTAGATGAATTTTGCCCGAATTTGCCTTGCGAGGAACGTGAAAAAAGAAAAGATTATATGCGCATTACAGGTAACGGCGGATATGTTGACAGGGAAAAATGGTATCAGGGCATAATTGATGAGTGGCAGTGGAACGACGCACCGTCTGCAAAGGAGCTTGCCCGCCATTATGACTGCCGATTCGGCGACTGTGATGTGATTTTTGAACATACACCAAAGCTTTTAAAGGAGCTTAAAAACAGGGGATATATTGTAGGAATTATAACAAACGGTCCGTCATATCTTCAAAATCATAAGCTTGACGAAAGCGGACTGAGAAAATATTGCGATATTACCGTTGTCAGCGGTGATGTAGGTGTTCATAAGCCTGACCCGGAAATTTTTAAATATACGGCGAATAAGCTTAATTTGCCGGTAGAAGAGTGCACTTATGTCGGCGACCACCCTATTAATGATATTAAGGGTGCGCTTGATGCCGGTATGCACGCAATTCGTATGAATTGGGGTTGGTTTAAGGGGCAAGACCTTAGAAAAGATGTACCGGTTATTACCGATATATTAGATGTTTTAAAATATGTTTAGCATCAGGAGGAAAGTAATATGAAAAAGGCTTTATCAATCTTTGTTACACTTGTTTTTGCACTTACTATGGTTACTGCGGCAGTCAGTGCAAATGCAGACGGACTTGATGACGTTATTAATGCATCTGCATTATCTTCCATTCAGGATGTAATTAATTCAAGCACAGATGAAATAGTACCCATTACTGTCGGAAACGGTATGGTAACAAAGACAGTTGTAGGAAGCAACACAATGGTTCTTACTGCTCTGCCACTTGAGGACAGCGAATTTGTCGCTTGGTATACAAGCTTGTCCGATTTGAGAAAAGATAAGCGCTACAGTGAAGCAAATCCTCTTAGAGTTGATATGAAAGGGACTCAAAAATATTTTTACGCATATTTTAAAAACCCGAATGTAACAACCACTTCATCTATAAGCGTGACTGTTCCGACGAATATTACAATTCCGTCGAGAACAACAACAACTGACTCTGATGCTTCTTCGCAAACTACGACTTTAACCACTTTTACAACAGCAAACCAAATTACTGCCGACAGCAAAATTGTTGAAGGCGCATACTCTATTGCAAATGAGTTTAGCAAATCGTTAAGTAAAGCAAATAAAACTACTACCACAAAGGCTACAACAACTACCAAGGCAACTACAAAGGCAAAAAATAAAAACAAGCCGAAAAAAACCAAAATTAAATCTGTTAAAGGCAAGAAAAACGGATTTAAAATTACTTGGAAAAAGGTTTCCGGCGTAAAAGGATATCAAATCAAGTATTCAACAAATAAATATTTCTTTGAAAGCTTAACAAGATCAAAGAATGTTAAAAAAGCTAAAACAACGTCTGCAACAGTTAAGGACCTTAGAAAAGGAAAGACTTATTTTGTAAAAGTGCGTACATACAAAATTGTAAAGGGCAAGAAGGTTTATTCCAATTGGTCAAAGGTTAAAACTGTTACTGCTAAATAATAAAAGTCAATTTAATATGCATTTGTTTAATATTTTAAATATGCTTGACTTTATATTGATTTGAATTTATAATATATTTAGTTATTTGAAAGGGGTTCAAAATTATGAATTTCAAAAAGTTATTAAAAGTTATCAGTGCTATTGTTGCTGTTGCAGGTGTAATCGCTGCTGTTTATATTGCTATTCAAAAGCTTACTGCTCATAAGGAGCCGGAGTATTTTGACGATAATGATTTCTTTGAATGTGACAACGAAATTGAAATCGTAGAAGCAAAAGCCGAGGAAGCTAAGGAAGAGCCAAAGGAAGAAAAGAAGGCTTCTGCAAAGAAGTCTGCTCCTAAGAAGGCTGCAAAGAAAGCTCCTGCAAAGAAAAAAGCTGAGTAATTAATTTTCAACTTATTTGACGGCTTTGGTTTAACCTTAGCCGTCATTTTTTATAATTATTTTTTAATGGAGTATTAATTATGTTTAGTTCCGGTTTGGTTCTTGAGGGCGGTGGATTGCGTGCCGCTTATGAAAGTGGTGTAACTGACGCATTTATTGAAAATAATATTACATTTCCTTATGTTATCGGCGTTTCTGCGGGAAGCTGTAACGGAGTATCGTTTATTGCAAAGAATTTGCACCGAATGAGAGATATTATGGTTAATTATGCCCACGATGAAAGATATATGGGTATTAAATCTATTTTTAAAAACGGTGAATATCTTAATTCAAAGTGGATTTTCGGTGAACTCTCTTATGAAATGTTTCCGCTCAATTATGATGAATTTGAAAACAGTAAAACTAAATTTTGCGTGGTTGCAAGCAATGCCAAAACGGGGAAAGCCGAATACTTTTACCCTACCGATTTCAGAAAAGGATGTGAGATAATTCACGCTTCCTGTGCACTTCCTATGGCGACAAAGCCTGTTCAAATCGGTAAGGATATGTATTATGACGGCGGCATTTGTGACTCAATTCCGCTTAAAAAGGCGTATGAGGACGGATGCGAAAAATGTGTTGTTGTTTTGACTCAAGACAGGCATTTTATCAAAAAACCGTTAGGCCACGAAAAAGCCATAAGAAAAGCGCTTCATAAATTTCCGCTTACAGCCGAAGCTGTTATCAACAGGCAAAATATGTATAACGAACAAAGAAAATTTGTGTTTGAGCAGGAAAAACTTGGAAATGTTCTTGTGCTCGCTCCCCGTTCTCCGCTCGAATTTCACACTCTTGACAGTGAGCCTATGAAAATTCAACATATCTATAATCTTGGATATGAACAGACGATTGACAGGATTGACGAAATAAAGGATTTTCTTTCTTCCTCTATGTCGCAAACTGCGTATCACTCAAAATAAATTATGTGTTTTATAAATGAAAATCCCTCTGATAATTGCATCAGAGGGATTGATTTTATATATGAAGAATTGCAGTCGAAAGACCGAAATAAATTAGAAGCGAGAGCGCATCTACGATTGTTGTTATAAACGGTGATGACATAACCGCAGGGTCAAATTTAAGCTTCTTTGCAAATATCGGCAATGTGCAACCGACAATTTTTGCAAAAATAATTTCTATAAACAGGGTAAGGCTTATTACAAGGTCGACTTTAAATGTAATGCCTTTTGTTCCTAATAAAAGCTTATCAATAAGAAGAATTTTAAAGAAATTAACTATTGAAAGAGTTAAACCGCATACAAAGCCTACTCTTATTTCCTTCCAAATAACCTTGAAAATATCGTTTAAATCAATTTCGTTAAGAGAAAGCGCACGAATGATTGTTGCACTTGCCTGACCGCCTGAATTACCGCCTGTATCCATAAGCATCGGAATAAACGCAGTAAGCACAATGAGCGCCGACAGTTTGTCCTCAAACGAGGTGATAATCATACCGGTAAATGTTGCACTGATCATCAAAAGAAGAAGCCAAGGAATACGTGATTTGAATGTTTCAAAAATGCCGATTTTAAGATATGGCTTTTCAGTTGTACGCACCATGGCGTTCATCTTGTGGATATCCTCTGTGTTCTCCTCCTGCAATACGTCGATAGCGTCATCGAATGTGATAATTCCGACAAGCCTTTCCTCCATATCAACAACAGGGAGCGCAAGAAAATTATATTTGTCAAAAAGATTAGCGGCAATTTCCTTGTCGTCATGAGTGTTTACGAAAATGATATTCGTTTCCATAAAATCCTCAATTTTATCGTCGTAATTGTGCAAAAGAAGCTCTTTAACAGTAGTTACGCCGATAAGATGACGAGATGCGTCTGTAACATAACAAGTGTAAATTGTTTCTTTGTCAACACCCGTTCGCCTTATGCGCTTAAAAGCATCTTCAACGGTGCTGTCACGCTTAAGGTCGACAAATTCCGGTGTCATAATCGAACCGGCACTGTCTTCGGGATATTTAAGAAGCGTATTTATGGATTTACGAGTTTGCGAATCTGTATTTTTAAGAATTCTTTTAACAACCGTCGCAGGCATTTCCTCTATAATATCAACGGTATCATCAAGGTAAAGCTCGTCGATAACCTCTTTAAGCTCCGTATCTGAAAAGGCAGTAATAAGCGCTTCCTGCATATCTCCGTCAAGCTCAACAAAGGTTTCTGCCGCCTCTTCTTTTGGCAAAAGCCTAAATAAAAGAAGCATCTGTTCCTTTGGCAATTCATCAAATATTGCAGCTATATCGGTAGGGTTGATTTCAATGAGAATGTTTTTGATTTTATGAAATTCTTTTTTTGCGAAAAGTTCAGAGATTTCATGCGCTGTTTCTTCATTGTTAAGTTCTTCAATATCCATATTATCATCTCGCTTCCATAAATCTTTTAGTCAATACGATAAAACGGCTTTTCGTTTTCGTCATAAGCTTTGATAAGCTTCTTTCTTGTAAAAAGATACAGTAAAGTTATTATCAAAACACCGATTAAAACAGCACATGCACATACAAGAAAATCTGTTTTCTGAAAAAATTTTTGATTGGTTACATAAACTGCATAGCCGTTTTGGCTTATTTCTTTTTCTATTTCGTTTGTTGTTTTATCAATACGCTTGATTTGTATGGTGTATTCCTTTTTGTCATCTGCACATGTGCAGCTTACGGTGATTTCAGGCTCTTGCTTTGTGCCAAGCGTTAAATTGATTTTATTGGCTTTTGCATTTTCACTTTTTGGCGTAGGAGTGATAACTATTTGCGTTAAATCACTCGGAATATAAAGAGTGTATTTTGTTTTGCTGCCGTCAAATTTAGGGTCAAGCACGCCACAGCTTACTTCAATGCTTTTTAAATCTGCATCTTCACCGGACTTGGCAAATGCAGTTGCGGGTATAAAACTTGATATAAAACTCATTGCAAGTAAAATTAAGAGAAATTTGCCAAGCGCTTTTTTCATAATTTTCACCTTATATTGCATTAGTTTGTGCTTTGAATAATGTAGTTTGTAATTTTCTTATTGTCGAGTATTTTCTTTACCTTTTGTGCATTGTTTGTTGAAATATAATACATTTTACCCTTTGATGATTTCTTGCTGATTTTTTTATCAATCTGCTTTTCAAGCGAACTGCTATTTTGCGTTGTCGCCTCGCTTGCAGAGCTTTCTTCAGTTGAATAAACAGGCAAACCGTCGTTGCCGTAAATAATGTCGCCGTCCTCGTCTGTAAGCGCTATTCTTGCCTTGGTGGTCGCTGTGGTTTCACCCTCTTTTGTAGGATAAACAGGTTGACCGTCGTTTCCGTAAATAATATCGCCGTCCTCATCCGTCAGCGGCTCACGTTTTTTTGTAGTGGAAACAGTGCCGTCGTCGCCGATTGTTTCGTTTGAATCGCCGTATCCGCTTGTGAATTCCTCACTGTCAAATGACGAAGTGGTATTATAAACAGTATCGCCGTTTTCATCCGTAACAGGCTCGTCAGATATACTGTCGTCATTAATTGTTACATCAATAGCTTCAATGAATTTTATATCTTGACCGAATTCGGCATATAACTTTTTGGCAAGAGTGGCAAAACCGTCATTATAGTCGCCGCTTATATCACCAGGAAGCTTTGTATTATCAAGCAAAAATACATTGATTCCCATAGCCTTTGTTTCTTCAATAATACTTTTGATATAGTTATATGTTGTGCTGCTGTTGGGGTTTAAATATGCGTTGCCGTTTGCGTCTTTGTAAACACTTTTGCCGTTTTTTATTGCGCTGTCAAGGTCAGAAAGGGCAACGATATTATCCTTGTAACACGAAATTCTGCCGATAGGGATAATGTCTGCCTGATTAAGTTTTGCAACAGATTTTTCAAGCTGAGCTGCAGGCGATGAAATAGCACCGTAAGCCCTTATTGTTGCAAGCTTGCTGTTATATCCTATTGTGCCGTCGTCACGCTTTAAATCAAATGTGACGGAGGAATATGCTTCATCTTCCGCACTTTTGATAACAGAGTCGAGCATAACGGAATTGTCAAGCGAAATTGACTGAACGCTCATACCCTTGAGCATAAGATTAACGTTGCTGAAGCTTACACTTTCGCCTGTGTTTTCCTCGGTTTCAGGCATGGCATTACGGTCAATGTAAAGGTCCATTGCGCTGTAACCTACGCTGATAATAAGAAAACAGGCGATAACTATTGCAATGTTTTTGAAAAGTTTAGCCGTTTTTTCCTTAGCCGCACGCTTTTTCTTTGGTTTCGGGCGCTTGGAATCAAACTTATCGCTTCCGTTTCCGGCATCAATATATTTGTCCGCAAAGCTTATTTTACGTCCGGTTTCCTTTTCAGTCCATTTGCTATTCCGTTTTTTGTTGTTATAAAAACGCTTTTTCTTCATAAATTAAAACCACTGCCATTTTATGCTTTCGCATTTTGCTTAAGAAGTTTGATAGTTTCTTTTGGATTTTCGCTGTTAAATACGGCAGAACCGGCAACCATAACATTTGCGCCTGCCGCACCTGCGATTTTTACTGTTTCGGGATTGATTCCGCCGTCAACCTGAATGTCAAGCTCAGGGCATTTTGCACGCAACTTTTCAATCTTAGGCATTGTGCTTTCCATAAAGCTTTGACCGCCGAAGCCAGGCTCAACAGTCATAACAAGCACCATTGAAAGCTTGTCAAGATAAGGGTAAACTGCTTCAATATCCGTATTTGGCTTAACTGCAAGCGAAGCTTTACAGCCAAGTGCAATTATTTTATCAATCGTTTTGTTGATATCGCTGTCACATTCAATATGAAACGTGATTATATCGGCTCCTGCTTTAACAAAATCTTCAATATAAAAATATGGGTCGCTGATCATCAAATGCACGTCAAAAGGAACATCGCATACCTTTTTCATTGCCGCAATTACAGGAGCGCCGATAGAAATGTTAGGCACAAAATGACCGTCCATAACGTCGAGATGAATTAAATCCGCACCGCCCGTTTTGCACTTTTTAAGCTCATTTTCAAGATTTGCAAAATCACTTGCAAGCATTGAAGGGGAAATTTTGATATCCATATTTTTATACCTCTCGTTCTAAATTACAATATATTATACTTTACTTTTTATATAAAATCAATGTTAAAATAAATAATACTTGTATTTATATATTTTATGTAGTATTATATATCCGTGAAAATTTAAGTATTTAAAATTTTGTTAAAATTAACTGTATATGTTGGAGGAAAAATAATGATTCAGGCAAATAACGTCACCGTTCAGTTCGGCGGTCGTGTTTTATTTGAAAGAGTAAACGTTACTTTTTCGGCAGGAAATTGCTATGGTATTATCGGCGCAAACGGCGCTGGTAAATCAACGTTTTTAAAGGTGCTTTCAGGTGAACTTGACCCTCAAAAGGGTGAGGTGTTCATTACTCCCGGCGAAAGACTTTCCGTATTAAAGCAGGACCATTTTGCTTATGATGAATACGAAGTAATCAGGACTGTTCTTATGGGTAACCCACGTCTTATTGAGGTTATGGAGGAAAAGGACGCTCTTTATATGAAAGAAGATTTCAGCGAGGAGGACGGCATTAAGGCAGGCGAGCTTGAGGCTGAATTTGCAGATATGGACGGCTGGAACGCTGAAAGTGATGCTGCATTTATGCTCAATAAACTCGGCGTTCCTGACGAATACCATTATATGAAAATGGCGGAACTTCCGTCAGATATGAAGGTTAAGGTTCTTCTTGCTCAGGCGCTTTTCGGCAATCCCGATATCCTTCTTCTTGACGAGCCTACCAACCACCTTGACCTTTCGGCTATTCGTTGGCTTGAAAATTTCCTTATGGATTTTGAAAATACCGTTATCGTTGTATCCCATGACCGTCATTTCTTAAACAAGGTTTGTACGCATATTTGCGATGTTGACTTCGGAAAAATTCAGCTTTATACAGGTAACTACGACTTCTGGTATGAATATACACAGATGCGTCAGCGTCAGGCAAGAGACCAAAATAAAAAGAACGAGCAGAAGATTAAAGAACTTCAGGAATTTATTGCCCGTTTCTCTGCAAATGCCGCTAAGTCAAAGCAGGCAACAAGCCGTAAAAAGCAGCTTGACGCTCTTGAAATGATTGATATGCCTGTTTCAAGCAGACGTTTTCCGTATGTTGATTTTAAACCTGACAGAGAATGCGGCAATGACCTTTTGAGAGTTGACCATTTGACAAAGACAATAGGTGACAGAAAGGTACTTGACGATGTATCGTTTGTTATTCACCCAAGGGAAAAGGTTGCTTTTGTCGGCTCTGACGTTGTGGCAAAAACTACTCTTTTCAAAATTATTATGGGCGAATTAGAGCCTGACGAGGGCAGCTTTAAGTGGGGCGTTACCACATCTCAAAGCTATTTCCCAAGCGACAACAGTAAATATTTTGACGGTGTTGAGCTTACTCTTGTTGATTGGCTCAGGCAATATACAACTTATACTCTTGAGGCTGATATCAGAGGTTGGCTCGGCAGAATGCTTTTCTCAGGCGAGGAAGCGCTTAAAATGGCAAACGTTCTCTCAGGTGGTGAGCGTGTGCGTTGTATGCTTTGCAAAATGATGCTTTCGGGTGCGAACGTGCTTATTCTTGATGAGCCTACCAACCACCTTGACCTTGAATCAATCACTGCTCTTAATGACGGACTTATCCGTTATCCTGAAACTATTTTGTTCACCTCTCACGACCATCAGTTTGTGCAGACCGTTGCTGACAGAATTATTGAAATTTCAGGCAACAGAGTTATTGACAGAATGGGAACATACGATGAATTCCTTGAAAATGTAAACGAGGAACAATTGAAGAAATATTGATATTATGAGAAATAAAGATAAATCTACATTCAGAAAAATTGAATTTCACAGAAAAGAAAGTTTTTATCTTTTAGTTCGTGGCTTAGAGGTCGGCATTGCGTCCGGCCTTATTGCCGTATTATATAGGTTTTTGCTTTCTTTTGCAGAAAAATATTTGATGAAAATAATAGACTTTGTTAAGGGTAATCCGGGTAAGGTTGCCGTTTGGTTTGTTATTCTTGCTCTTATCGGTTTTCTTGTTTCAATGCTTGTTAAATGGGAAGTGCAAGGCGGCGGCTCCGGTATTCCGCAAGTAAACGGAGAAGTCAAGGGCTATATCAATCCAAGTTGGTGGAGAGTAATACTTGTTAAGCTTTTTGGCGGCACGGCTTCTGTTTTTTCAGGTCTTTCCCTCGGCAGAGAGGGACCGAGCGTTCAACTCGGCGGTATGGCGGCAAAGGGTGTCGCAAGATTTACCAAGGCTGATAAAACTACTGAACTTCGTATGATTAGCTGCGGCGCAGGCGCAGGTATGGCGGCTGCATTCAACGCTCCGTTGGCAGGCACAATGTTTGTGCTTGAGGAAATCCATCATACTTTTGATAAGAGCTTGCTTTGTATGGGCATTGTTTCATCAATAACTGCCGATTATATTTCCAAGCTTTTTTTCGGTCAAAACACGGTGTTTAATTATGATACGGTGAATTTTCCGCTTAAATATTATTGGCTTTTAATAATAATGGGCTTTTTCCTCGGTCTTTGCGGCTGTGCCTATAACGTTTGTATGGGCAAGGCTCAGGATTTATATAAAAAGATTAAAATTCCGAATTATATTAAACTGCCGATTGTATTTGTATTCAGCGGTGTAATCGGTCTTGTTATGCCTCAAATTCTTTGCGGCGGCCACAGTATGGAGGTTATTCTTCTTAAAGAAAATCCGTCGCTTACATATTTGATTGTTCTTTTGACAACCAAATTTTTGTTTGGGGCAATCTGTTTTGCAAGCGGTGCGCCGGGCGGTACTCTTTATCCTCTTTGTATTTTGGGCGCATATATGGGTGCGATATTCGGAACAGTCAGCGTTAATTCGTTTAGCGCAATCACTCCTGCTATGTGGGAAGAATTTGTTGTAATCGGTATGGCAGGTCTTTTTGCATCTATTGTCAGAAGCCCGATTACAGGCATTGTTCTTGTTTTTGAGCTTACGGGTAATATGAATAATATTCTCCCGCTTGCAGTAGTAAGTTTAATAAGCTATGCAACCGCTAATTTTATAGGTGTTACTCCGTTTTATGAATACCTTTTTGAAAAAATTGTCAGCACCGACCACAAAAAGCCGAGCTTCTTTGAAACTGATGAAAAGGTGCTTGAAACGTATACTATTCCTGTCGGCAGTCCTGTTGCAAAAAAGAAAATTATGGATGTTGATTGGGGTAAGCACTGCGTTGTTGTAAGCGTTGAACGCAACGGTGTGTCAATCACACCTAAGGGCGATACGGTTATTAAAGAAGGCGATGAAATAGTTGTTCTTGTAAGCCAACGCCACTTCTCGCGTGATATAGAAAAACTTGAACATATGATAAAGGGTTAAGATATGAGAATTAATCTTGAAAATGCTAAAGTTATAAAAACGGTTAAAGGTTTCGGTGGCTCTGCTTGCTGGTGGTCACCTCAGGTAAAGAGCGAAAAAACAGCACACGAGATTGCAAATCTTCTTTACGGCGATGACGGACTTAGAATGAATATTTACCGTTTTAATGTCGGCGGCGGATATGAAAAGGATAATTTGAGAATTGAAAATCCTTGGAGATATATTGAAAGCTTTATGAACAAGGACGGCTCATTTGATTATTCAAAGGATAAATATGCCGTCAATATGATGAAAAAATGCTTATCGCTCGGAAATATTGACACGCTCATATTTTTTGCCAATTCTCCGCATTTTACCCAAACGGTAACAGGGCAGACGAGCGGAGGATTTACGGAGCATTTTTCAAATCTTGATAAGTCAAAATACGAAGCTTTTGCAAAATATTTTATTGATATTGCAGAGCATTTTTCAGCCGAGGGATATCCCGTTAAATATATCAGCCCGATTAATGAGCCGCAATGGAAATGGGGCGGTACGAGCGTCTGGCAGGAGGGATGCCATTATGAGGCACAGGAGGTTTACGATTGCTTTTTAGCGTTTGCAAAAGAACTTGAAAAGCGTAATTCCTCTCTTAAGTTATATGGGCCGGAAAGCGGTAACATTAAGGACCACACAAAAGAATATTATAATCTTTTATCATCAAATGAGCTTATTATGAAATATCTTGACGTATTTGCTTATCATTCCTACGGCTCTGACGACAACGTTTCAGAAAAGGCTGAATTTGGCAAATGGGCAAAGGAAAATATTAAAACCCCACGTTTTGATATGAGTGAATGGTGTGAACTTCCCTGCAAGAATGATACAAAATCTATTGAGTCGGCTCTGATTATGGCACGCATTATCGGTGAGGATTTGATTTATACGGGAGTAGACAGCTGGAGCGCATGGGTTTGCGCCAATCAATGGGATAACGCTGTGCGTGACGGCAAATGTTTTAGTGACGGTTTTATAGTTGCTAAGGACGATTTTTCCGATTATTATGTTGCAAAGCGTTACTATGCAATGGCTCATTTCTCAAAATGTATTCCTAATGGTTCAAAAAGCCTTGATATCGGCTTTAATACTTCTCGTGGCTTTTCGGTTTTTGCATTTGAAAGAGCAGACGGCAAAAAGGTGATTATAGCGGTCAATAACAGTAAAGCAAAAAGAACGATTGAATTTGACAAGGCTTTTGATAAATGTTCGTTTATTGAGACAACACAGGATTATGAGTTTGATAAAAGCGAAATGCAAAATGTTAAAAAACTTGTTATTAAGCCTAAGTCGCTTGTAACCGTAATATTAAAATAATGCTTGACATATAAATGTATTTTTGATATAATAACACAGCTTTGGAAAACAAAGCAATCCTTGCTTGCGCAAAATGCGCAGGCCAAAAGACCAAAAGGAGGTGCTGAAGAATGGCATTAAAAAATTATGAAATCGTAATGGTTTTCTCTCTTGCAAACGGAGAAGAAGCAGTTGAGGTTTTAAAGCAGAAGTTTACTGATCTCATCGCAAAGCATGGCACTCTTGGCAATGTTGAGGAATGGGGTAAGCGCAAGCTTGCATACCCAATCAACTATGAAAACGATGGCTATTATATTGTTATCGATTTCACAAGTGATGAAGCATTCCCACAGGAGCTTGACCGTGTTATCAACATTACAGACGGCGTACTTCGTTCATTAATCGTTGCTAAGGGCGAATAATAGGAGGGGTTTATAATGATCAATTCTGTTGTTCTTATGGGCAGATTAACTTATGAGCCGGAGCTTAAAACTACAACAAGCGGTCTTTCGGTTATTCGTTTCCAGATGGCTGTTGACAGAAATTATCAGTCACAGGGACAGGAAAGACAGGCTGACTTTATTGACGTAGTTGCTTGGCGCCAAACTGCTGAATTTATTTCTCGTTATTTCCACAAGGGTTCAATGATTGCTGTCGAGGGTTCAATCCAGACAAATAATTTCACAGACCGTGACGGTAATAAGAGAAAATCCGTAGAGGTTGTTGCTAATCAGGTTTCTTTTTGTGGCTCAAAGGCAGAAACTCAGGGTGCAAATCCTGCTTTTTCACAGCCGGCACCGAGCTACTCAACAGCTGATAATTCAGATTTTGAAGAAATCGTTGATGATGACGACGACTTACCATTTTAAAGGAGGAAACTAATTATGGCATATAACAGAGCCGGTGGTCCACGTAAGGGCCGCAAGAAGGTTTGCGTTTTTTGTGTAGAAAAGGTTGATGAAATCGACTACAAAGATGTTACAAGACTTAAGAGATTTGTATCTGAAAGATCAAAGATTCTTCCTCGCCGTGTAACAGGCACTTGCGCAAAGCATCAAAGAGAGCTTACTACTGCTATCAAGAGAGCAAGACATTTAGCTCTTCTCCCTTACACATCAGACTAATAAGCAGATAGCTTTTACTAAATATAATTTAAAGACCTTGAAAGTTTTTGACTTTCAAGGTCTTTTCAGCGTGTAGAAAAAGTCCAATTACAAATTTCTATACGCTGTCAGACTTCGAGAAAGTGAGATAAATTTCGTATTTTGCGAGCGGGAGCTGTACGTTGGTACTGCCCCCGAACAAAAGACGGAAAGTGCCAAAAAAGACAAGGACTCAATGTCCTTGTCTTTTTTCTATAAATGTATTTTTGATTTTATTCCGGAAAGAGCAAGCCCTTGCCCTACGTCATTACTTTATGATAATTTAAGCACGGCACGGTTTAGCCACTTTATCGATAGTCTGAAGGTCTTTTTTATTATTCATTTTTATTATCGTCGTTAATGCTCACCGCTTCATTTTCAAGTCTTTTGCTGAATTTTTGATATACAAATGAAATGATGATAAGTATAGCTCCGAATGCAAAGTAGGATAGAATTTTCCAGGTCGATTCAAGCGATCTTGTATCAATAAAGCAAAGCTTTGCAAAGGTGCAAAGAATAATTGCAAGTCCGCTTGAACGGATAACCGTGTAGTTTTTCTTGAATCCCACAACAAGAAGGATAATTGATACAAGAATATAAATTGTGCTGATTATCGCACTTGAAAATTCTATATCGAATTGAGCCATAACGGTTGAGGTAATGAGTGCAAGAGCGCAAATTGATGTCATTAATGTAAACACCCAAGCACTTGCGGAGTGACGGTTTATCGCACTGCTTATGCATTTTGCAAAGAATATGCCGACTGCAATATTTACCGCTATAAGCAAAACTATATTGAATATTTTAGGCGATTGTGCACTTACCTGTTGCTGATAAAAATTGATTATATAGTCATATTCTTCAAGAATATTGAGCCTTATAAATGTAATCGGCATTAATAAAATTCCAATCACATCACTTAAAATGAGCGTAATTTTGCTTTTGAATATACCGAATCGAAGTGTTGTTGCAATCACAAGTGCAAAGATTATTGCCACCGCAACATTCGTAAATTCGCTGAAATATTTAATACTCGGACTGTGGATGATTGTATTATAAATAAATTCAAGATAAGCAAACGTGGAAATGGCAGTAATTGCTTCTATAATTCTGTATGGCGCATTGTCTTTTGCAGCGATTATGCCGAATAAATCGTAACTTAAAGCGGATATTAGAATTATTGTGAAAACGATAACCGCCAATAAAGACGAGTATCCGTTTGTTGAATTATAGTAAATTCCGAAAGCAAGTGACAGGAGTATACAGAAAAATCCTGCAATTTCGCTTATAAAAATTCTCTTTTTAATAGAGAATATTGCAAGTATCGCACCCTCTATTGCCCAGGCGATAGGCGCATATTTTAAGCCGAACATATACGGTACAATCAGCATTGAAAACACAAGTGCGCTAAACGATGATATAATTGTTGCAAATTTTGAAGCGCTGTCTTTATTTTCAGATTTGTTGATTTTTGAAAACAGGATTATGTAAAGAAAAGCAAATACTAAAAATACAATTCCGACAACTCTGTTTGCCACCATACGCTCAAAGCAATGGTAAAGCGTAACGCCTATGCTTATTGCTCCTGTAACTGTGTTTAAACTAAGCAAAACAGTATCCTCTGTTTCAAGCTTTTTGTTTAAAATGATTTTTCCGCTCGGCATTGCAAGATAAATAATGAATGATACTATTGAAAAGACAGCGGAAAGAGGAAGAGCATATGAATAGCCGCCGAGGTCTTTGAGCGCCCAAGCGCAAGCACCGATACCGCCGACTGCCGTGATGTGCAATGCAAACGATATAAATTGCGCCGCATACCATTTTTTATTGTAAGTCATTATGAAAACAACTATAGCGAGCAGGCAAAAATATGCGCTTGATACAGGTAAAAACATATTGTCGCTTGCCGCTTTGCCAAAGCTGATTAAGTAAAGCACAACTACTGGCAGATAACCGCCGAGGGATGCGAATGTGCAAACAATTTGATTTTTCGTTTGCATTGAAAGCAGAATTGCCACAGCTGTAACTATGATGCATATTACAAATGTAAGCCTTGCCGAAAAAATGTCAAATGCAAAATATCCGGATGCAGTTGCCGCATATAAAACGGAAACACCGCCGCTTATAAGTGCAGTTGAAAAAACATTTTTTTCTTTTTTGTAAAATATTTCGCCGATTGCAACGAGTACACCGCCGAGAATGTATATAAGCAAGCATTTGAAAAGGTCAGACATGTGAAGATAAGCGTATCTGCCCACAAGGATTATACCGATTATGAAAAGGAGAATACCCGCCTTGCTGAGCACGTTTAAGCCAATAAACGATTCAAGACTTTTTTGCTTTAGCGACGCATTTTTTTCAGTGTCACTCAGCGGCTCATCTTTCAGCTTTTCTCCGATTTTATTATTCGTTTGGCGGAGATTGTCGAATTGCTCGTTTGAATATTTTTCGAGATTTTCTCTCTTTTGTTCAAATTCTTTTTTCAAATTTAGAAATTTATTAAGTATCTCATCATATTCGCAGTCTGCCAGGGAGTTGATTGCCGCTATTGTTTCATCAAGGCTTTTTTCACAGCCCTTGCTGTATTCGTCAAGCCTGCTTTTTGTGGTATTCTCGCCCTTGTAATACATTTTGTCAATGTCTTTTTGAACACGTGTAAAGGCATTTAATTTTTCATTTGCAAGCTTTCTGAAAAGAGCACTTCTCGTATTTGAAAGGTCACCTTTTAGCTGCTCGTTTTCCTTTGAAAGAACAGAGTTCTTCTCTTTAATTTCTTTGATTTCACTGCTTAGGCTCTCGTTTTGCTTGATTATCGAGTCATTATCAATGGATTGTGCTTCATCCTTGAGCGATGATAAAATCGCTTCCTGCCGCTTGATAATGTCGTTTAAATTGTCTTTTCTATTTGTAGACATTTTCACCAAGCTCCTTTCCTACCTCGTATGCGTTAGAGGTGTTGTAGTCGTAAAAGTAAATTTTTCCTTTGTCGTCTTTAAAAAATTCGCCGGGGCAAAATGATGACAGATTAATGTTACCGATATCTTCATTGGATTTTAAACAAATTACAACTCTTCTTGTTTTATTGCCGAGATAACGTTCAACAATTTTTTTCGATACGTTTTTTTTGCTTGAATTGATATAATCTATTAATAAATCTTTGTCGCCGCTGTAATTTTCGTCGCCGAAAAGCAGGCTGTTATATTCGTAAAAATTATTATTAATTATCGAGGCGGTATCAATTTCGATATTTTCAATATATTTTTTGTCGCATTTTAAATAATTGATTTTTTCATTTGCGTAATAATGATTTTTACCTTTGGCTTTGAGCATAACAAAATCGGAATATGCGTCGCAATAAATAAGCACTTTCTTCTTTTTGCCGTTTTTGGTGATATATGTTGCATATTTTTGCTCGCAGTCGCTAAAGTCAAATTCGTGATTGAGTGTGAATTCAAGTTCCTTATATATAGGTATAAATTCATTGTCGGCAAAAACTATTTTAGTACCGTTTTGCGAAATGTCGTCAATATTACTGTTTTGCGAGGAATTTTTTGAAATTAAAAACGATACTGCCACAACGAAAATAACAAAGCAAATCGCAACGACAAAAATATATTTTAAAGCTTTTTTCTGCTTTTTGTTTATGCTTTCTATTTGATTTTTCAGTTTGCTGTTTTCATTTTTTAAACTGTCAATTTCTTTTGAATCGTATTTCTGCTCAAAACCTAAGATTTCAGTCTTGTTAAGTTCAAGTATATCGCACAGCTTTATAAGCGTTTCCTGTCTCGGTGTTGCTTCGCCGTTTTCCCATTTTGATACGGCCTTGTTTGAAACGTTCAGCAAATCGCCAAGCTCTTTTTGTGATAAATTCTTTTGCTTTCGTGCAGCGCTGATGATTCTGCCAAGCATTTCGCTGTCCATATCTATTCCTCCTTTGATATCTTTTCAATTCAATAATGACATATAAAAGCTCTAAAATCAATAGAAATTTGTTTATTTTGTAAAAATATCATTCTAATTTCGGTTCAATTATAAAAAAATAAGGCGATTGCTGTTTGGGCAATCGCCTTAATATATGTTATTCGATATCTAATTTTTTTATGCACTTTAAGCCTTTCATATCATCGCTGATTTTAACCTTTGCGCCGTTTTCAAGACGTGAACAGATATAATCAACCTTTGCTTTAAACGGCTTTTTGGAAGCATATTTGTCCTTGTCAAACCAATTAAACTCATAGTTTATATGTTTTGACAAGCCGATAAACAGAAGATTTCTTGCAATTTGAGATGTTGATATAACATATTCGTCATCAAATCTTATATCTCCAAAATATTTACTTCTTTCTTCTTCGCAAAGGGATTCAAATTTTTTAAAAGTACCTAAGCCGAGCTTCGCCTTAAGACACGCACCTTTGATATCGCTTTCATCAAAAGAGTTAAATTCGCTGAATCTCATGGGAATTAAGCGCACCCCCTTAAGATAATTTTCTGTGTCGGGTTTGTAGTGCGGATTTTTTTCCTCATCAAAGCAAAGATAAAATGTTTTAGGATTTTGCTCTTTGCGTATGCGCTTAAAGGTCTTTGTTCTGTTTTCGGTCAGGTTTCCGCCTAAATAGTATAGGCAAATTTCCTGTTCGGTTTTCTTTTTGTCAATCTCGTTTTTCTCGATTTTTTCAAAAAGTTCTTTTGCGTTTTCGTGTTTTGTGAAATCAACAGTAGATTTTTTAAGCGTTCTTATAAAATCGCAAAGCTCATTTGCAGTAGTGAAAGACGGTATGCTCTCGTCAATACCGAGTTCCTCGTCGCTTATAAATCTGTTAGCGTCGAGAATAAACCTTGCAAGTTTTAAATCTGTGTTTTTGAAAATATTAATTATTGTATGATAATCGGAAATTACGCAATCGCAGGTGGAAGCAAAATCGTATAAATCATACTCGTTAGGCATTTTCTTAATGTGATTAAATACGCTGAAATCGGGAGTGTACGGGAAAGTGTCAAGGCAAACAAAAAGCTCATATTTTTTGCTCAGTTCATTGTCAATAACCATAAGATTGGCCATAAACTTTCTATAAGCGGTTATTGAACCTCTGCCGGAAGTTGCTTTGAATTGAGGAGTAAATAAAATTTTAATCTTGTCAGTGCTTGATGCAAAGTTTGTTGCACCTGCCATATCAAAAGCAGGGGAGTCGGAAATAATTGCACTTGTCGGCAGCATCTCGCATCTGTACGCTTTTTCAAATGACAGTCTGCTTTCATTTGTGAGATATATGCTTGCCTTTGGCGTTATTATACTCTTTTGCACAGTTGCAAATTCAAAACATTCCCTCTCTTTTTTTCTTGTCATTTTGGCACTGATATTGTCCGTTTGCAAATTGAAATATTTTTGGTTATTCTTTGCGGCGAAGTAATATTCAAGTCCGCAGTCGGAAAAAATGTATTCAGCCTCGCTTAATGATTTTAAATATTTTTCATCATCTCTTGTTATAATTTGAATATCGCTCAAATTATAACGTTTGAGCCTTTCTTCGCTTTCTTTAATATTGCCGCTGTTTACAGTAATGAGCTGCTCATAATCGTTTTTTTCTGCTTTGATATATTTAATCATTGCAAGCATTGATGACGGCACGGCATGCTCCTGTGCGGTAACATAAAGAATTTCTTTTTTTATTGATGATTCTTTTCTTAATTTATTGTATTTTTTATCTTTATCGTTTGATTCTTCTTTGATTTTATCAAATGTCTTGAACTCAAATGCTCTCGGCACCTCATTTTCACTCGTTAGCTTTTGAACATAAGCGTCTTGCTCCTCCTTGCTCATATCCTTGCACTTAGCAACAAAGTCCAAAAGTGCCTCACGTGAGGAATAGAAGCCGAAAAGCTTGTTGAGTCTGTCGGGAAGGTTGTATTCAATATATTTATTTTTCCTGAAATTTGGAAAATGTTCCTCAAGATAATCAAAAAGAGTATTGATAAGTTTAACCTTTAATTCAAAGCTTTCCTCGCCGTAAACTGTGAGAAGTTGCTCAAATCTGTAAAAGAAATGGCGCACGGTTATATATTCAATCTCGTTTTTGTATAAATCAAAGCAGTCACGTTCTTTGAGATTGTTTATTAAAAAGTCAATTGCCTTTGAAATATCAATTGTAGACTCTGTAAACTTGCTTAAAAATCCTACCTGAACGGAATAATTATAGAAAAAATCATTGATAACGCCTATTGATTTTGCCTTAGTTGCAAGAATAAATGAAACAGGCAAATCCTCAAATCTGATTTTGTCAGGAAATTCAATTCCTTCAAAAAGCTCTTTTTTTATAAATTTATTCCATGGAAAAGGGGATAGCTTCAAAAGCTCATACGGTTTTTCGCTTACTTTGAAATTCTGATTGTAGTGAGCGGTGAGATTGCCGATTTTTTCACCCGATTGAGCATTAACGTCATATCTGCTGAAAAGGACTAAATCGTTATCGTCTTTTGTGGCTTTATTGTATAATTCTTCACAGGCATTAGGCTCAACACAGTCGTCTGAGTCAACAAACCAAAGATATTGACCGCTTGATTTTGTTACGCCGAAGTTTCTTGCGTGGCTGACGCCTTTATTCTCGGTATTGTAAACATAAACCTTATTTGGATGTAAAGCCTGATACTCCTTTAATATCTGAAAGCTATTGTCGGTACTGCCGTCATTTACGGCAATGATTTCAATTTCGCTTAGCGTTTGCGCCAAAAGCGAATCAATGCAGTTTTTTAAATATTCAGATGTATTATAAACCGGAACAATAATGCTTACCTTGCAAGCTGTCATTTTTATACCCTCTTTTTTAAACTGTTTATATAATAGTAATATAATAACAATATTATTGCGCTATTTCAAGCGAAAATATCAATTTGACATAATAATTATAACAATGTGATAAGCATTTACGAGATTGTAAAAAATGTAACAAGTGTTCAAAAATCAAGAAAAAGTTGCACAAAAATATTGTTAAAAAAATAACACATTTATCAAACTCACTAAAATTGTGCATTTTCTCTTGAAAAATAAAGTATAATGGATTATTATATACAAGATGATATTGTTAAAAAAATAACAATATCAAGTAAAACAAGTTTATTCATTATTCAAATTATATTTGGAGGTAGTTAATATGGCAAAAGAAATTATCGACAGCGTTGAAAAGCTTGAAGAGGAGCTTGCGAGAGTTCGTGAGGCACAGCGTAAATTTTCTACCTATACTCAGGAGCAGGTAGATAAAATTTTCCTTGCTGCTGCAAAGGCTGCAAATATGGCAAGAATTCCGCTTGCTAAAATGGCGGTAGAAGAAACAGGAATGGGCGTGGTTGAAGATAAAATTATCAAAAACCACTATGCAGCAGAGTATATCTATAATAAGTATAAAAATACAAAGACCTGCGGTGTTATTGATGAGGATAAGGCTTACGGCACAAAGCGTATTGCAGAGCCTCTCGGCGTTATTTGCGCAGTTATTCCTACAACTAACCCTACATCAACTGCTATTTTTAAAACCCTTATTTCTCTTAAAACGAGAAACGGTATCATTATTTCGCCGCACCCAAGAGCTAAGAAGTCAACAGCAGCTGCCGCTAAGATTGTTCTTGACGCAGCAGTAGCAGCAGGTGCTCCGGAAAATATTATTTCTTGGATTGACGCTCCTTCACTTGAAATGACAAATCTTCTTATGAAAGAGGCAGACATTATCCTTGCAACGGGCGGTCCGGGAATGGTTAAGGCAGCTTATTCAAGCGGCAAGCCGGCACTCGGTGTAGGCGCAGGTAATACCCCTGCTATTATTGATAAGAGCGCAGATATTCTTAAGGCTGTAAACTCAATCATTCATTCTAAGACATTTGATAACGGTATGATTTGCGCATCTGAGCAATCAACTATCGTTGATAAAACAATTTATAAAGAAGTACGTAAGGAATTTGAATACAGAGGCTGTTATTTCCTTAAAAAAGATGAGCTTGATAAGGTTCGTAAAACCATTATCATTAACGGCGCTCTTAATGCTAAAATCGTTGGCCAGAAGCCTGTAACAATTGCGGCGCTTGCAGGTGTTAAAATTCCTGAGGATACAAAGGTCCTTATCGGTGAAGTTGACTCTGTTGATATCAGTGAGGAATTTGCACACGAGAAGCTTTCTCCTGTACTTGCTATGTATAAGAGTGAAAACTTTGAGGATGCACTTGCTAAGGCTGAACAGCTTATTGCGGACGGCGGCTACGGTCACACATCTTCAATCTATATTAACGAGATTACCGAAACTCAAAAACTTGCAGAGTTTGAAGCACGTATGAAAACCTGCCGTATTCTTGTTAACACTCCTTCTTCATTCGGCGGTATCGGCGACCTTTACAACTTCGACCTTGCTCCGTCACTTACACTCGGCTGCGGCTCTTGGGGCGGCAACTCTGTAAGCGAAAACGTTGGTGTAAAGCATCTTATTAATATTAAGACTGTTGCAGAAAGAAGGGAAAATATGCTTTGGTTCAGAGCACCTGAAAAGGTATATATCAAAAAAGGCTGCCTTCCTGTTGCACTTGATGAGGTTGGCAATGTTATGGGCAAGAAGAGAGCGTTTATCGTAACTGACTCTTTCCTTTATAAAAACGGTTATTCAAAGCCAATCACAGATAAGCTTGATGAGCTTGGTATTGTTAATACAACATTCTTTAATGTTGCTCCGGACCCGACCCTTGCTTGCGCTAAAGAGGGCTGGGCACAGATGAAAGCATTTGAGCCTGATGTAATTATTGCACTCGGCGGTGGCTCTGCAATGGATGCCGCTAAGATTATGTGGGTTATGTATGAACACCCTGAGGTTGATTTCTATGACCTTGCAATGAGATTTATGGATATCCGCAAGAGAGTTTATACCTTCCCTAAGATGGGTGAAAAGGCTTACTTTATCGCTGTTCCTACATCTGCAGGTACAGGCTCAGAGGTTACTCCTTTCGCAGTTATTACCGATGAAAGCACAGGCACCAAATATCCTCTTGCTGACTATCAGCTTATGCCTAATATGGCAATTGTTGATGCTGATTTCCATATGACTGCACCTAAGGGACTTACAGCCGCTTCAGGTATTGATGCAGTTACTCATGCACTTGAGGCTTATGCTTCAATGATGGCTACAGAATATACAGACGGTCTTGCAATTGAGGCTCTTAAGAATATCTTTGAATATCTCCCAAGAGCATACGATGACGGTTTGAACGACCCTGTTGCAAGAGAAAAAATGGCTAATGCGGCTACTATGGCAGGTATGGCATTTGCAAACGCATTCCTCGGTGTTTGCCACTCAATGGCTCATAAGCTCGGCGCTTATCATCACCTCCCACACGGTGTTGCAAACGCACTTATGATTGACTATGTTCTCGAATTCAATGCTGCAGAGGTTCCTGCTAAGATGGGTACCTTCAGCCAGTATGATTATCCTAAGACACTTCGTCGTTATGCCCAGGTTGCCGAAGCTCTCGGCGTAAGCGGAAGAAATGACGAGGCTAAGCTTAAGGGCCTTATCAAGAAGATTGATGACCTTAAGGAATATGTAGGCATTAAAAAGACAATCAAGGATTACGGCGTAGACGAAAAGTACTTCCTCGATACACTTGACCAAATGACGGAGGATGCATTTGACGACCAGTGCACAGGTGCAAACCCAAGACTTCCTCTTATGTCTGAAATCAAGGATATGTATCTTCGTGCTTACTACGGCAAATAATCAACGCTTGACGGCTGTTTTTGCGTTATGTATAATAAATAGGGGGTGTCTTTTATGACAACTATTGTAAATAGAGAAAATAAACAAATTTACCGTGACGGCGACACGCTTGTTAAGGTATTTGACGAAAAGGCATACACAAAGGCTCAGGTACTTAACGAGGCACTTAATACCGCAAGAGTTGAGGAAACAGGTCTTAAAATTCCTAAGCTCCTTGACGTAAGAAAGGTTGACGGCGGTTGGGCTATTACAAGAGAATATATCGAAGGTAAGAGCCTTTCCGAGCTTATGGCTGAAAATCCTGAAAAAGAGGACGAATATCTTGAAAAATTTGTTGCCCTTCAAATGGAAATTCATTCAAAGAAATGCCCTATGCTCAACAAGATTAAGGAAAAAATGCATGCCAAAATCAGCGCTTCTTCTTATGAAGCTACTTTGAGATATGACCTTCATAACAGACTTGAAGGTATGAAATCTCACAACAAGGTGCTTCACGGCGATTTTTGCCCGTCAAATATAATTGTTACTCCGGATGGGGAATATTATGTAATCGACTGGGCACACGCTACTCAGGGTAATGCTTCAGAGGATGCTGCAAGAACTTATCTTGTATTTAATCTTAACGGTCAAAAGGAGCTTGCCGAAAAGTATCTTAATCTCTTCTGCAAAAAGGCTGACATTCCAAAACAGCTTGTTCAGCAATGGATGCCTATTGTTGCTTGCAGTGAAAGCGTTAAGAATAAGCCTGAGGAAAAAGCACTTCTTGATTCTTGGGTAAATGTATTCGACTTCCAGTAATTTGAATATAAGCAAAAAACGACCTTGCTTTTTGCAAGGTCGTTTTTATGTGATTTTTGATTTGAATACGAAATTTAGCTCGCTTTCTCGAAGTCTGACAGAATTAAAAACAAATATTGACAAAAAATTAACAATATGCTAATATCAAATTATAACAAAAAGGAGGTAAACTCATGAACGAATATTATAATCCTAACAATCAAGGCGAATATAACAATCCTAATACTCAGCAAAATTATTATAATCAAAACACTCAGCCTCAGCAGCCGCCGTATCAAGCGCCTGTTTATCAGCCGATTAACCAAACTAATGAGGTTATGAGCGTCGGCTCTTATATCGGAATGTTCTTGCTTTCTGCAATTCCTGTTGTAAATATAATCTGCTGGATAGTTTGGCTCGTAAGCCCTAATACCAACAAAAATAAGAAAAATTATATTATTGCAAATATTGTAATCTATGCAGTCGCAATTTTGATTGGAATAGTTTTCAGCATTATTGCATCAACTGTATTCGGCGTAGCACTTTATGATTACCTATAGTCATACGGCGTTTTTATCCCCGATTTAAAAAAATCGGGGATTTTTTTATTTTATTTTGAAAAAAGGCTTGACAAATGAGTTAGTTTATGCTAACTTATATGTAGTTAGTGAACACTAACTATTACTCCTTAAGTTAATAAAAAAAACACGGACCATCCCTCAACCACCTACATCATCGGTCCGTGTTTTTTTATGCCTAAAAATCAAAAATATTAACCTAAAAAATAATATCCCAAAACGGAAAGTATTATTGTAAGCATTGAGCAGAGCTTTGCGAGCACATTGGGCTTGCCCTTGGCAACCGAAATTATAATTCCTATTGCGGCAGGCACAAGGCAAAGCCAGCAGGCAACCGTTTGCATTTGCATATTTGACGGAAGCGAGGTTGCGCTGATAAAGGTTACGAGAATGCCGAGCATAACGGAAAGCACAAAAAATATTTTATGCACCGCTTCGTTCTTCTTCGGTATAAACATAAAAAGCGAGGTCACTACGAATGAAAATACAATCACAACCTCTAAAATAAACATTGCAGATAAAGCCATGGTATCCCTCCGTTTTCATCTGCCTTAATTATAATTGAATTTTGCCCTTTAGTCAATCATTTGTGATATTTTGAATTATTTGAAATCGAAAATGCACGGTAAACCTGCTCAAGCAAAACTACTCTTGCAAGTTGGTGGGGAAGCGTCATTTTGCCAAAGGAAAGCTTGTAATTACTAAGCCCTTTAACTTCGTTACTCAAGCCAAATGAGCCGCCGATAATAAAGCAAACGCTTGATGAAGTCATAGAAATATTATCTAAAAGGTGTGAAAAATCAGGGCTTGAATATTCCTTGCCCTCAATGCAAAGGGTGATAATGCTGCTTGATTTGGGGATTTTCTTGATTATTCTTTGCCCCTCCTTTTCAAGCACATTGTCAATCTGCGCACGGCTCGGATTGTCGCCGACCTTTTCCTCGTCAATTTCGATAATATTAATTTTGCAAAATGCGCCGAGACGTTTGAAATATTCAGCCACGGCATCTCTTAAATATTTTTCTTTAAGCTTGCCGACTGCTATAAGTGTTACGTTAATCATAATATAATGCTCCGTGAGTCGTTCTCAGGTGGTGAAACGTAAAGCCTGTAATCCTTGTTTTCTTCCATATCAATCTCACTAAGCGCCGCTACGGCTGTTTGACGTGCGAGTTCGGGAAGATTGTTCTCTCTGCTTAAATGTGCCAAAACAAAGCGTGTAGTGCCGGATTTTGCAAGTTCCTTTATGTATTCACTGCAAGCAAAATTTGATAAATGACCGCTTGCACCTAAAATTCTCTGCTTTAAAATGTATGGATATGTTCCGGCGTTTACCATTGCGATTTCGTGGTTTGACTCAATAAATACGATGTCCGTGCCCGGTAAAATCTCTTTTGCGTTGTCTGTTATAAAGCCGGTATCGGTGCAGACGGCAGCACTTCTTCCGTCAGCAAAATTAAATCTGTAGCCAAGGCAGTCGATGCTGTCGTGGCTTTGATGAAATGCTTTGGCATCAATTCCGTCAAGCTCAATGTGATTTTCTATAATATTAAGATTTGTTTTATCATCCGCAAAACCTTGCCTGTAAAGTTCATCGTAGCAAAGCTTGGAGGCATAAACCGGAATTTTGTATCTGTTTGCAAAAACTCTGACACCTTTTGCGTGGTCCCCGTGCTCGTGAGTGACGAATATACCCTCAATGCTGTCAGGCTCAATACCGATTTGATTAAGTCCGTTTTCGCATTTTTTAGCCGATACCCCGATATCAACAAGGTAATTGTGCCCCGATGATGAAACCAATATTGAATTTCCGCTGCTGCCTGAAAAAAGCTGACATACTTTTGCCATAAAATTCTCCGTCTTTTTATCTGTATTTTTTCTAAAAGAAAAGGGAGTTCTTAGAAACCCCCTTAAGCTAAATATTTTTTGTTATATTAGTTTTATTATATTAACCTGCGTTGGCTGCTGAATTGTCATCATCGTTTAATACAACACGCTTAATATCAGCGCCGAGTGATGAAAACTTTTCGCAAATATCCTCATATCCTCGGTCAATATATTGAATGTCCTCAACCGTTGTTTCACCCTTTGCAACAAGACCTGCAATAACCATTGCTGCTCCTGCACGAAGGTCGGTAGCCTTAACGTTTACACCGGCAAGGCTTTCAACACCCTCAATAACCGCAATTTTGCCGTCTACCTGAATGTTAGCACCCATTCTCAAAAGCTGACCGACATATTGAAATCTGTTGTCCCATACACTCTCGGAAAGAATACTTGTTCCCTTTGCAACAGAAAGCAACACGGCGATTTGCGGCTGCATATCAGTCGGAAATCCGGGGTGAGGCATAGTTTTAACGTTGCATTTTGTAAGCGGTTTAAAGCGAGTTACTCTTACTGCATCGTCGTATTCAATAATCTCTGCGCCTGCTTCTTCAAGCTTTGCGCTGATAGATTCAAGGTGCTTTGGAATAACGTTTTTAACAAGTACGTCGCCGCCGCAAGTAGCAGCCGCAACCATATATGTTCCTGCCTCAATTTGGTCGGGAATGATTGAATATGTGCAACCGTGAAGCTTTTCAACACCTCTGATTTTGATAACGTCGGTGCCGGCACCTCTTACGTCTGCGCCCATTGAGTTAAGGAAAAGCGCAAGGTCAACAATATGCGGTTCCTTAGCGGCATTTTCAATAACGGTAAGACCCCTTGCCAAAACGGCGGCAAGCATAATATTCATAGTTGCACCAACCGATACAACGTCCATATATATTGACGCTCCTACAAGCTTGTCTGCATTTGCGCATACCATACCGTCAATTGTTTCAACCTTAGCGCCAAGCATTTCAAAGCCTTTGATATGCTGGTCAATAGGCCTTACACCAAAGTCACAGCCGCCCGGCATAGCAACCTCAGCTTTTTTAAATCTGCCGAGCATTACGCCGATAAGATAATAGCTTGCCCTGAAATGAGATGCAAGCTCATAAGGAACAGGCTTACAGGCAACTGTTCTTGAGTCAATTTCAATTGTGTTATTATTAATAAGCTTTATTTTTGCTCCCATTCGGTCAAGGGTTTGAATCATAAGGCTTACGTCACTAATATTAGGTATATTTTCAATACGTACTATATCGTTTGCGAGAATAGCGGCAGGAATTATTGCTACAGCGGCATTTTTTGCACCGCTTATGTTTACTTCTCCGAAAAGTTCATGACCGCCACGAATTACAAAATTCTCCAAGTACATTTCACCTCTCTGTGCGAGTTTTAAGTTATATATATAATGTTTGCGTTAAAATCTTAAATATGTATGGGCGTATACCCCAAAACTTTTACTATTATAGCAAATGATTGTCAAAAAATAAATGATAACAGTAATATTTTTTCTAAAATGTAACCACTTTGGGTAGTATGATTTAGTGCCTAAATGTGCGAAAAACATACTATATGTTGTATACACGTAAAAATTGATGATTTCTAGTCAAAATCTTGTGTATCCAAAAGGTAACAAAAGAGTAACACAGACTGTAATAAATGTCAAGTGAATTTGCTTTATTTTATTAAATATTTATATAACTTATAATGTATCGTGCTGATTGTTATATCTTCCGCCTGTCAAAACAGCGTCAACAGCAAAGATTAACTTTTTAAAATCAACATTTTTTTTGAAAATTTTGCTCGGAATTACAATAAAGCTCATAACAAGCTTGTAATAATCCGATTGCCTGTCATATTTAACAATACTGCCGTCCATAATTGAGAGAGTGATGTAATCGACAAATTCAAGTATTTTGTGATTTTTATATTTTTCAATAAGCTTTTTATCAAAATATCTGCCAAATCCTAAGTGCTTTAGCTTTTCGTATGTATATCCAACGCTCTTATATTTTATGATATCCATAATAGGTCTTGCTATGAAAAATAAATTTGATAATTTTTCTCCGTCAATTCCGAGTGCGTTAAGCCTTGCACAAAATTCTTCTTTGTTTGCGCAGTCTAAAAGCCTGTGAACAAGGGCAGTGCAATGGTTTGCAAGAAATTTTTGTGCGTCAATTTCTTTTCCGTCAAGCTTAAATGATTTTAAATGCTTTACGTCATAAGTCAATGTCATATCGTCATTGACGGTGACGTCAACTATAGGTGCGGGATATCCTACAAGAGAGCCGACGTTTACCTCTTTGATAACGTTGCCTTTTTTAGATTTAAAATCTGTTGTGCTTTGCATGTGGCTGTGACCTACAAACATATATTTAAGCCCTGCGTCTGCAAGACGTGACGCTACATATTCTCTGTCTGCAACGCATGTTCCGCCGCCTGTAATCAGCGGACTTATGTGAGGGGTGAGCAAGTGGTGCTCCATACCTATTATTAAGCAGTTGTCGTCATAAGCCTTTTTAATTTGGTTTTCAATCCAACAAAAATGCTCCTCTGTAAAGCCGGCATGGTCATTGCCGTTTTTGTCATCATTTAATGCAAGAAGCCTTACATTGTCGCTAAGCTGAATAACATAAGACGTTGTGCCTATGTGAGTTATATATTCGCTTATGGCTTGTTTAGGACCGAAATCGAAATAGAAATCACGAAGCTCATTGCTTTTAAGCGTTTCAACATTGTGGTTTACTAAACCGCCGTGATAGCTTCTTGGATTTTCGTCACAGCACCAATCGTGAGTAGAGGTGATAGTGTAAACGGGTTTTGATTTTGCGAGCTTTTCAAGCTTTTCTCTAAATTCAATGTGCGACACTTTTTCACCGTCATTTGTAACATCGCCGATAATCATAACTGCGTTTGTATCGCTTTTTGCAATTTGCTCAAATGCTGCGTCGATGATATCTCCCGTTTCTGCAAGGCATTTTTGGTCACTTCCGCTTCTTAAAAAGTATTGACGTCCGCTTGTGCCGAGCGTTTTGCTGTAGTGGTGAGTATCTGTTATAAAAGTGAGTTTTAGCATTCGACACCTCTTTACTTGATTTGCTCTATTTTGTTACCGTTTACTAAAAATACGTGATCCGAAATATCCATCATAGCCTTGTCGTTCATAGAATCGGTATAAAAATTATCTATATGTGCGCCGGGGTACAATTCGTTAAATATTTTAACCTTGTTTTCAAGAAAGCATAAGCGCTTGAATTTGCCGGTTTTTTTATCAATTGATGAGCCGACGTAGTTTTTGATTCCGATTCTTTTCATAATCTCGTCAAGCAAAAAGTCTGTCGAGCCGGAAACGACAATGTCATCATCACGTCTGACCTCATTGTACCAAGGCTTGATTTTTTTCTCGTTTTTGTCCCAAAATTTAACAACGTCCTCATCAAGCGTTTTAATGTGAATAAAATATCCTTCAAGAAAGCTTGCATAAGCCTCAATCGCTTCCTCAACAGTGAATAGGTGGAAAGCGTCTTTAAAGCATATTACTAAAAGTTTAGGAACGTATTTCCAAATTTTAGGGTCTGTTTTTACATAGTGAAGCGCAAAATCAATAAGTGTTTCGCCGTCATATATTGTGTTGTCAAAATCAAAAACGTTCATTATATTTTTTATCCTCTCGGTTAAAATAATCAAAAAAATGACATTAATTTGCCTATATTTTTATTTTATCACAACTTATATACGTTATCAACCTTGACAATTGGAAAAAATAATTATATATTAGAATAAGTATAGTTAAAAGTAATTGAATTTTTTGACTTTTTGACTTTACGAATTTATCATTATGAACTTTAGGAGAAAGGAGCAATCGCTCTTTAATAATCTTATGAAGAACAAGGAATACATTAAAACAGATGTTGTAATAGTCGGAAGCGGTGTGGCAGGTCTTTTTGCGGCACTTTGCCTTCCAAAGGATAAGGATGTTCTTATTATCACAAAGGAAAATACCGATGAATGTGATTCGATGCTCGCACAGGGCGGTGTGTGCGTGCTTAAGGACGTTAATGATTTCAAGTGTTATTTTGAGGACACAATGAAAGCAGGTCACTGGGAAAATGACCCCGATTCCGTTCGTGTTATGATTGAATCCTCTCAGGAGGTTATCGGAACTCTTATTGACCTTGGCGTCGATTTTGATACGGACAAAGACGGCAAATACGATTACACCCGTGAGGGCGCTCACAGAAGAAACAGAATACTTCATCATAAGGATGAAACAGGCAAGGAAATTACAGATACTCTTCTTGACATTGCAAAGAAAAAAGAAAATATAACCATAGTTCCAAAAACCACTATGATTGATTTTATTGAAAAGGATAATGTTTGCCAGGGTATTGTGTGCGAGGACGAATACGGCGAAATGGGCTCTATCCTTGCAAGAGATATCATTCTTGCAACGGGCGGTCTCGGAGGCTTGTTCCTTAATTCTACAAACTATCCTCATATTACCGGTGACTCATTTGCACTTGCAATTAAGCACGGGGTAGAGCTTAAAGACATTAATTATATTCAGATACACCCTACAACTCTTTACAGCAAGAAGAAAGGCAGACGTTTTCTTATCAGCGAAAGCGTAAGGGGCGAGGGCGCAATTCTTCTTAACGAAAACGGGGAAAGATTTACGGACGAACTTCAGCCGAGAGACGTTGTAACAAATGCAATTGTTGAGGAAATGAAAAAGTTTGGCACGGACCACGTTTATATTACACTCCCTACAATGACTACGGAGCAGGCGGCTAAGCGTTTTCCGAATATTTTTGACGCTTGTATGGAAGAGGGCTATGATATTACTAAGGATAAAGTTCCTGTAACTCCGGCTCAGCATTATATGATGGGCGGAATTAAAACTGACCTTTACGGCAGAACATCTATGGCTCATCTTTATGCAGCAGGTGAAACCGCTTGCAACGGCGTTCACGGCAAAAACAGGCTTGCTTCAAATTCTCTTCTTGAAAGTCTTGTTTTTGCAAAACGCGCGGCTGACGTTATCGCTGATGATAAAAGCGAAAAGCCTGAAAATTATAACGAGATTGACCTTTCGTCTTATCCTCCAAAGGAAGAAAGACAAAAGGAGTTTAAAAAGCTCATTATGGATGAAATAAAAGAAAAGGATAAAGATTTTTATGATAAATGGTGTAACACTCAAGGTTAATGTAGACGATTATATTTTAAACACACTTAAAGAGGATATCACTTCGGAGGATGTTTCAACCAATGCTGTTATGCCTGAGGACAAGCAGGGTAAGGCTGAACTTATCTGTAAGCAAGACGGTATTATCTGCGGTCTCGGTATTTTTGAAAGAACGTTTGAACTTCTTGATAAAACTGCTCGCTTTGAAGCATATTTCAAGGACGGCGACGAGGTTAAAAAGGGTGAGCTTTTGGGCGTTATTTACGGCGATATAAAGGCAATCCTCAGCGGGGAAAGAACGGGTCTTAATTATCTTCAGCGTATGAGCGGCATTGCCACAATGACAAGAGAATATATGAAAGAGCTTGAGGGTACAAATACTACTCTTCTTGACACTCGCAAGACTACTCCTAATATGCGCCCGTTTGAAAAATATGCCGTTAAGGTAGGCGGCGCAACAAATCATAGATATAATCTTTCCGACGGTGTACTTCTTAAAGACAATCATATCGGTGCGGCAGGCTCAATTACAAAGGCAATTAAAATGGCTAAGGCGTATGCTCCTTTTGTAAGAAAGATTGAGATTGAAACCGAAACTTTGGAGCAGGTTAAAGAGGCTGTCGAGGCAGGCGCAGATATCATTATGCTTGATAATATGGATAATGATACTATGAAAAAAGCTGTTGAAATTATCGGCGGCAGGGCTGAAACCGAATGTTCGGGCAATGTTACTAAGGAAAGACTTAAGTCAATTGCCCAAATCGGTGTTGATTTTGTATCGTGCGGTGCGCTTACTCATTCCGCTATGATTATGGATGTCAGTCTTAAAAATCTTACTCCTATTGAATAAAATTCATATTTAGATAAAGACGGTTAGTAATAATCGTCTTTATTTTTTTGCAAAATTTTAAATGATTGAAAAAATGCTTGGTTTGAATAAAACAGTCAAAATCAATCAAAATATACATATAAAAGCACCTGAATGCACAAATAAACAGGGTGTAAATGAGCATTATGACGAAAATAAATGAAATATATTGACTGAATATGAAAGAAACGCTATACTTAAGGTGCAATGAAAAGTTAGTTTTCAGCATTAAGGGGATTAAGCATGCTAAGTCAAGAAAGACAGTCATTAATTCTTGATATTATTAAAGAGCAGGGTTCTGTAACAGTCACAAGGCTTACAGAGATTTTGCAATCGAGCGAATCGACTGTAAGACGTGATTTATCTTACCTTGCAAGTAAAGGCAAGATTAACAAGGTTCACGGCGGCGCAACGGCGCTCGGTCAGGAATTTATTAAGCTTGAGGATAATATTGAGGAAAAACTGACAAAGAATACTGATGAAAAAACAAAAATTGCACAATATGCGGCATCGCAAATACAGGATGACGATTTTGTATTTATTGATGCAGGAACAACCACACTTTTGATGACGACGTTTCTCAAAAATTCAAAGGCAACTTTTGTTACAAACGGCGTCGACCACGCAAAGCAACTTGCAAAAAACGGATGTAACGTAATTGTTTTGGGCGGCAAGCTGAAGCAGTCTACAGAGGCAATCATAGGTTTGGTTGCGGCAAAAAATTTGCAAAACTATTCATTCACAAAGGCATTTATCGGCGCTAACGGCATAAGCGAAAAGCAAGGCTATACCACTCCGGATACGGAGGAGGCAATGCTTAAAGCAGTCACTGTTGAAAAAAGCTTCGTGACTTATGTGCTTGCCGACTCTTCAAAGTTTGATAAGGTTTCGGCAGTAAGCTTTGGCTCTCTTGATTGTGCCTGTATAGTGACGGATAAATGCTCAAATTCAAAGCTTAAAAAGCTGACAGTTATTAAAGAGGTGTTGTAGCTTGATTTACACTGTAACTTTTAATCCGGCGCTTGATTATGTTATGAATTTAAAGCAGCTGCAATATAAGGATATTAACCGAACCGAAAGCGAACAGCTTTATTACGGCGGTAAGGGAATTAACGTTTCCGTTATCCTTTCAAGGCTCAAGGTTGATAACATTGCGCTTGGCTTTCTTGCCGGATTTTCAGGCAAGAAAATTGAAGAAATGCTTAATGCAGAAAATATTAAAAATGATTTTGTATATCTTAAAAAAGGATACACAAGAATTAATGTAAAAATCAAAGCAGATGAGGATTACGATATTAATGCGCAGGGACCCGATATCGAATTAGATGAATTAAATGCTTTGTTTGACAAGTTTGAAAAACTTAAATCAGGTGATTTCCTCGTTTTGGCAGGTTCAATTCCAAATTCTCTTCCCGATGATATTTATGAGGAAATACTCGCAAAACTCCAAAATAAAGGCATTAACTTTGCAGTTGATGCAACGGGCGATTTGCTTTTAAATGTTTTAAAATATAAGCCGTTTTTAATTAAGCCTAATCATCACGAGCTTGGCGATGTTTTCGGCGTAGAAGTTAAAACGGAAAAAGAAATTGCATATTATGCAAAAAAGCTTCAGGAAATGGGCGCAAGAAATGTTCTCGTTTCACGTTCAAAGGACGGCGCAACACTTGTTGATGAATTTGGAGAGGTTCATTCAATGGGCAATGTTCCCGGCAAGGTTTTAAATCCTGTCGGCTGCGGCGATTCAATGGTGGCAGGCTTTGTTGCAGGCTACTCAAAAACTCACGACTATAAATATGCTTTAAAGCTTGGCTCTGCTTGCGGAAATGCAACAGCCTTTTGTCCCGGTCTTGCCGATAAAGACACAATCGACAAAATGCTTGAAAGCGAATATTTAAAATAAGAAAGGGGTAATACTTATGAAAATTATTGATTTGCTTAAGAAGAATGCAATAGAACTTAATACATCGGTTGCCTCAAAAAATGATGCTATCGATAAACTTATTGCTCTTCATGAAAAGGCAGGTAATCTTCTTGACGTTAATGAGTACAAGAAGGCAATACTTGCAAGAGAGGCTCAAGGCTCAACTGCAATAGGAGAGGGAATTGCAGTTCCTCACGCTAAAAGTGAGAGTGTTAAAACGCCCGGTCTTTCTGCTATAACTGTTCAAAACGGTGTTGACTACGGCGCACCCGATGGCAAAAACAGCGACATTTTATTTATGATTGCTGCTCCGCTTGACGGAGATTTACATCTTGAAATTCTTTCAAGATTGATGGTTATGCTTATGGAGCCTGAATTTTGTGCGGCTTTAAGAAGTGCAAAAACAGCAGATGAATTTCTTTCTGTAATTGATAAAAAGGAAACTGAAAAGTATCCTGATGAGCCAAAGGCAGAGGTGGCAAAGAAAGACGGTTACAGAATTTTAGCCGTAACAGCTTGCCCTACCGGTATTGCTCATACCTATATGGCTGCCGAGGCACTCGAAAAAGCAGGCGAAAAAATGGGCTATCCGCTTAAGGCTGAAACTAACGGCTCAGGCGGCGCAAAGAATATTTTAACGAAAAAAGAAATTGAGGAATGTGACGGCATTATTATTGCCGCTGACAAAAATGTTGAAATGGCACGTTTTGACGGCAAGCCTGTTATCAAAACCTCAGTTACAAACGGTATTAATAAACCTGAGGAGCTTATTCAAAAAATTGTTGACGGCAAAGCTTCCGTTTATCACGCAAATGACGAAGAAAAAAGCGCTGTAGATGATGACGAAAAAGAAAGCTTCGGCCATAAGGTTTATAAGCATCTTATGAACGGTGTATCTCATATGCTCCCGTTCGTAGTAGGCGGCGGTGTGCTTATTGCATTCGGTTTCCTTATTGATACAATCGCAGGCAATGCAAACGCCGGCGGAACATTCGGTTTCACAAGCCCTGTTGCATCAGTTGTTTTCTGGATAGGTAAAGCAGCATTTGCACTTATGCTTCCTGTTTTGTCAGCATATATCGCTCAGTCTATTGCAGACCGTCCGGGCTTACTTCCGGGCTTTGTAGGCGGTGTGTTTGCGGCAAGCGGCCATACAATTCAAAGTATGGTTGACGGCGTTAATTCGGGCAACGGACTTGCCGGAGATTCAAAAGCAGTATCAGGTTTCCTCGGCGCATTGTTTGCCGGCTTTATAGCAGGTATAGTTGTTCAGCTTATTAAAAAAGCATTTTCTTGGATGCCTAAGGCAATGGACGGTATTAAACCGGTATTCATTTATCCGCTTTTGGGTACGCTTCTTATGGGCTTAATTATGGCAGGCGTAAACCCGATTATCGGTCAACTCAATACACTTCTTTCAAACGGACTTGAAAGTCTTGGTTCAACAAGCAGACTTCTTCTTTCAATTGTTCTTGCTACTATGATGGCAACAGATATGGGCGGTCCTTTCAACAAGGCAGCTTATGTATTCGGTACAGCAGCAATTGCAGACGGCAACACTTGGATTATGGCTGCTGTTATGATTGGCGGTATGGTTCCTCCTATCGCAATCGCTCTTTCAACAACATTTAACAAGAAAAAGTGGAATAAGGAAGAACTTAAGAGCGGTCCTGTAAACTATCTTATGGGTCTTTGCTTCGTCACCGAGGGTGCAATTCCTTACGCAGCTTCTGACCCAATTCGTGTAATTCCGTCTTGTATGGTCGGTTCTGCTGTAGCAGGTGCTCTTACATCACTCTTTAATGTAACTTGTCCTGCTCCTCACGGCGGTATGTTCACATTCATTGTATGCGACCATCCTCTTCTTTATGTTGTAGCTCTTGTTGCAGGCTCGATTGTAGGTGCATTAATGCTTGCACTTTTAAAGAAAAATGTAAACAATGAAGTTAAAGCAAAATAAGATATAATCAGGAGAAATATTATGGTTTCAAAGCTTACTAAGGTTACTAACGAAATGGGATTTCATATGAGACCTGCAAACGTTTTTGTAACAGCAATGACTAAATATGCATCAAATATTAATATTATTGTCGGCGATAAAAAAATCAACGGCAAAAGCATTATGAATATTATGGCGGCTTGCATTAAGTGTGGCACAGATATTACTGTTGAATGTGACGGCGCAGATGAGCAGGCTATGCTTGATGAAGCAATTGCTCTTATTGAATCAGGTTTCGGCGAATAAAAATTATAAAAGGTGCAATGCTTAATTACATTGCACCTTTTTGTGCAGCAAGGGGGAAGTGTTATGCTTAAGGGAATAGGAGCAAGTCAGGGCTACGGTATCGGCAATGCAGTTGTTATAAGCGACGCAAAGCTTGATTATAATCACGTTGAATTTACAACGGCTCAAAATGAAAAGGAAAGACTTCAAAAAGCAGTTGATACTTTTATTAAGGAAACGAGGAAGCTTGCAGATGATGTAAAAAATTCGGCAGGCGACAAGGAAGCGGAAATTTTAGAGGGTCATATTGTTATGCTTTCAGACCCGTTTATGCTTTCTCAAATGCAGGATAATATTGACGCAGGCTCGGTGGCAGAAAAGGCTGTTGATACGGTTTGCTCAATGTTTATCGATATGTTTTCGGGTGTTGACGATGAGCTTACTCAGCAAAGAGCAAGCGACGTTAAGGATATCAAAGACAGCCTTTTGAGCATTTTGCTCGGCGTAAATAACGTCGATATTTCTAAGGTGAAAAAAGGTTCTGTTTTGATAGCAAAGGATTTTACTCCGTCTATGACGGGTCAAATTAACAAGGATAATGTCAGCGCAATACTTACAGAGGTGGGCGGTATCACAAGCCACAGTGCAATTTTGGCAAGGGCTATGGGTATTCCTGCCGTGCTTTCGATACCTAATGTTTGCAATGAGGTGAAAAACGGCGATTTGGTTGCTGTTGACGGATTTAAAGGAAATGTTATTGTAAGTCCGAGTAATGATGATATAAAGGAATTCGAAAATAAACAAGAGGCATATCTAAAAGATAAAGAGAGCTTAAAGCAATATTTCGGCAAGCCGACTGTTACTAAATCGGGCATTAAAAAACTTGTTTACGGCAATATCGGCAAAGCTGAGGATGTTCAAAGCGTTATTCAAAACAGCGGAGAAGGTATCGGTCTTTTCAGAACGGAATTTCTTTTTATGGACCGCCAAAGCGAGCCAAGCGAGGAAGAACAGTTTGAGGCATATTCCACCGTTGCAAAGGCGATGGACGGCAAAGAAGTAATCATTCGTACCCTTGATGTAGGCGGTGATAAGGATATTCCTTATCTTAATATTGAAAAAGAAGAAAATCCTTTCTTGGGCCACAGAGCAATTCGCTACTGCCTTGATAATAAGGAACTTTTTAAAAAGCAACTTCGTGCGCTTTTGCGTGCAAGTGTTTATGGAAATATAAAAATTATGCTTCCTCTTGTTACCTGCGTTGAAGAGGTAAGGCAGGCAAAAGCCCTGATTGAGGAATGCAAGGAAGAACTTAAAAGTGAGGGTAAGGAATACAGAAGCGTAGATGTCGGCATTATGGTCGAAACTCCGGCGGCAGTATTTATTTCGGATATTCTGGCTCGTGAAGTTAAGTTTTTCTCTATCGGCACAAACGACCTTACAGGCTACACAATGGCAGTGGATAGAGGCAATGCAAAGGTTGAAAGGCTTTATGATGTATTTCAACCGTCAGTTTTACGTGCTATTGAAACAACTATTAAAAATGCCAAGGCAGCAGGTATTCAGGTTGGTATGTGCGGTGAAGCGGCAGCGGATACCAAGCTTATCCCTTATCTTATTGAATGGGGTCTTGATGAATTTTCTGTTTCGTCAGGAAGTATTTTGCAAACCCGAAAGACAATTTGTGAATATGACAAATAACTTTATATATGACAACTCGTTATAACTGTCAATAATAAATATGAAAACGAGCATTGACAAAATATCGTCAATGCTCGTTTATCTTTTGTATTAATTATTTCTTTTGTGGGCCGTTGTAGCCGTTTTTCTCCTGGAATTTGGCAATCTTGTCAATTACGGAAAGAATAACATCGAAGCCGTCACCGACTGTTTCCATTTCAAAGCGCTCAGGCATATCACGCCATGTGTGATAATAGTATGTGAGCATAGGGTTTTGAGCGGCAAATGTAACTGACTTAATTCCTGCTCTTGTCATAGGAGTTGAGTCGCAACCGCCTACAGGGTTGTGAATGCAACCGTTAGTAAGCGACTTGATACCCATTTCGTTAAAAGTATCCTTAAACATTTTTTCCATATCGGTATCAAATCTGACGCCTTGCCAATCGTCTTTAATAACTACCTCAAAGTACTCTTTATCGGCAACAGAGTCAATGTTGATATTCCAAGCATTTTTTGTTAAATCGTCAAATCTGTGCTCCTGAGCAAAGTGCATTGAGCCTCTCAAACCTGCTTCCTCAGAGCCGATATTTGCATCAACAATACGGCAATTCTTAGGCATTTTATCAGGATTTTCCTTGAAATATTTAATTACAGCATAACTTAAGCCGATGCCTGTTGCGTTGTCCATAGCACCACGAGAAGCATTCCTTGGATTAGGGTCACCCCACATAACAACGAATAATGAGCCTATTGCTGTTACGATAGGAACAAAGTTCATTATAAACATAAATACTTCCCATCCGTGAGAAGCAAGCATTGTCTGTGTCCAAGCGGCACCTGCAAATTGGCAAATATCAACAATTGCCATAAATACAGAGAAAAGTGCGATAAAGAAGAAGCAAACTGCGCCGAAACCTACCTTGGCGTATGTAGCAATAAGACCCATTACCGGCTTAGTGTCCTTATACTTATAAGAGTGTTCGCTGTGTCTCCAGCACCAAGAGGTGTCTGTATGACCTGAAAGGATAATTGTGTAGTCGTATTTTCCGTCCTCAGGCTCTAAAACGCCGAGAGTGTTGCGGCTGATTTCCTGTGGGAAAAACATATCAAACCATGTTTTGTAGAAAAAGCAACTCATTACAAGCCAAAAGATTGTAAGAAGTCCGAGTGCGCCGAGCACATACCAAAGCTTGTTAAATCCGCAAGCAATTGCAATAATAGCACCGATGCTGATGATTACACCCGACCAGCCTGCATAACCAAGACCGCCGATACCCGAACGAGGAGATACTGCAAATTCCTCTGTTTTTGGCTCAATACCGATTTCACGGAGTTTTTCACCCATATATTTATGTAATTTGATTTCTCCGTCAGAGCCGGGCAAACGTGAGCCTATTTTATGTGCTGCGTGTTCAACAATGTCCATTGCTTCACGAGCATATTTTCTGTTTTCTTCTTTCATCACACAACCTCCATAGTAAAATTTATAATAAAACAAAAAAACAACAGTTATATTTTACTAAAAAAATTTGATAAATGCAAGAGTGTTGGATTTTTTTGGTTGATAAATATACAATAGTTAATAATTATACAAATTATCAACTCAAGTGATGAATAAATATACCCGATAAAAGCTTTGGTTCAAACCAAGTTGACTTTGGCGGCATAATTAAATTTGCATCTGCGATTGACATAAGGTCGCCTATCGAGGTTGGATACATTGCAAATGCAAGTTTCATATCTTCTTTGCATCTTCTTTCAAGCTCACCCAGTCCTCTTATTCCGCCGATAAAATCAATTCTGTCGTTTGTTTTAGGGTCGTCAATGTCGAGGATGGGGGAAAGGAGATTGTCCTGAAGGATTGAAACGTCAAGCCTTTTAACAGGGTCGCTCTCGTCGATAATCTGCTCTTTTGCCGAAAGCTTATACCAATCATTTTCAATAAGCATTCCGAATGTATGGCGCTTTGTCGGTTTATATTGAGTTTCAACCTTTTCTACATCAAAGCTATGCGATAATGAACTTAAAAATTCCTCTCGGCTCATACCGTTTAGGTCTTTAACTACTCTGTTGTAATCCATAATTTCAAGCTCGTCATCAGGAAAAGCAACGGATAAGAAGAAATTAAATTCCTCATCACCTGTGTAATCCGGTTTTTCCTCTCTTCTTTTTTGACCGACCTTTACCGCAGACGCACATCTGTGGTGACCGTCGGCAATGTATAAAGCATCAATTTTTGCAAATTCGGTTGAAATGGTATTGATAATATCCTCGTCATCAATTACCCAAACTGTTTGATTAACACCGTCTGCCACAAAATCATAAACACTCTCGTGAGCGTTTGCCCAAGAATTAACGGTATTGCTGATAATGTCGTTTTTGCGATATGTTAAGAAAATCGGGCCTGTGTTTGCATTGCAGGTATCAACGTGACGAATACGGTCCTCTTCTTTTTTAGCAAGGGTGTGTTCGTGCTTTTTGATAACGTTGTTCATATAATCATCAATAGACGCACAGCCTACAATTCCCGTTTGGCTTCTGCCGTTCATAATCTGCCTGTAAATATAAAAGCAAGGCTTTTTATCCTGAATAAGTGCGCCTGTTTTTTCAAGATTTTCAAGGTTTTCCTTTGCCTTTCGGTAAACCTCGTCGCTGTAAATATCAGTACCTTTTGGCAAATCAATCTCAGCCTTGTCAATATGCAAAAACGAATAAGGGTTATCCTTAACCATCTCTTTTGCCTCGTCACTGTTCATAACATCATAAGGAAGAGCCGGGATAAGCGCTTGCTTCGACTTTTCGGGTCTGAATGCCTGAAATGCACGGTATAAAGCCATAATATTTATTTCCTCTCCTGTGTGTTTTTATCATAAATCAAGCGAAGTCCGTCGATAACCAAATTTTTATCAACAATTGCCTTTGTTTCACAGTATTTTGCGATAACGCCGCCAAGACCTCCCGTAATAATTACCGTTGCCTCTTGACCAAGCTCTTTTTCAAATCTTTTCACTAATCCGTCAATCATTGCCGCAGTGCCGTAAACAGTACCGCTTCTCATACAGTCGATAGTGTTTGTGCAAATTGCATTTTTGGGGGCAACAATGTCAATTTGAGGAAGCTGAGCCGTGCCTGATGCTAATGCATTGAGTGCAGTCTTAACTCCGCATAAAATCGAACAGCCGATAAAACAGCCGTTTTTATCAATAACCGAAGCTGTAGTTGCAGTACCCAAATCGAAAATAATTTGCGGGCATGGATATTTTTCAATGCTTGCAACTGCACCGGCTACCATATCTGCGCCAAGCTCGGCAGGATTGTTTGTCTTAATATTAAGACCTGTTTTAACTCCCGGGCCGATTACTATTGATTTTTTACCCGTGATAAGCATAATTGCCTTTGAAACCGTTCTGATAAGCGGAGGCACAACTGAGGAAATAACGCTTCCCTCAATATCTTCGGGATTTATTTTGCAAATTTCAAGAATACTGTTAAGCTTTATTGCGTATTCCTCCGCCGAGTCATTAACTGCGGTAGAAAGGCGACACTCGTTAATAAGCGTATCGCCGTCAAGAATACCTAAAACGATATTTGTATTGCCGATATCTACAGCTAAAATCATTATTATTTTTCCTTTCTGCCAAGTTTTGTAAGCTTAACAATAGTAGGTGAAAGAATTATGTTTAAACCAAGTTCAAATAAGAAGTTGAAGCCTACAAGTCCTGTAATCATATAAACGAATACGTTTGTTCCCGCCGCCCAGGTTTTGATTGTGTCAAAGAAGAATAGGCGACAGCCGATTAAAAATATACCTGTATTTACTACAGGGCAAATGATTGCGGCAACGATTGTTGCAATAACCTTGTTTTTCTTTTCAATTGCTTTGTATACTGCACCTGCCAAAAGACCTGCAAGTGCACCCTTTAGAAGAACCGTAACTACAGTTCCGCCCGGATTAACGGCTAAAAAAGCCGCAGCATTGCCTGAAATTAAAACAGTAATTCCAAATGCAAGACCGAGCCACGCACCCGATAATACGCCGTAAAGCGAAGCGCCTACAACGATAGGGATAAGTACAAGCGAAATTGAGAACGGACCAAAGTGGATAAAACTACCGAGTAGCTGAAGCACAACTACTACTGCCGTGAGAAGTCCTACTCCGGCAATCTTTCTTGTGTTTGTTTTCATATTTAATTTCCTTTCTGCTACTGTTCCTAAGCCCTTGCGCAAAACACACAAACGCTCAAGCTTTGGCAAGTTATTTTGCCGGCGGATACAATGCGAGTACATTATATATTATTTTACTTTATAAGTAAACATTTTTTGCAAAAAATAAAGCCGCAGACAACCGTTATCGGTACCTGCGACTGAAAATTTGTGTTTTGGTCACTTCCTTTTGGGAAGCGACTTATTTACATTTACATTTTCTTAGATAAGAATTCCACGAGCCTTTTTGCAGGAGCAAACGCAAAACCGTTATCTAATACATTGAAAAATGACTTCATAAAAATTCCTTCTTTCTATTAAATTCCGTAAATGTTGCGACCGAGTGCCGCTTTTTTTAGCGTGTGCTTATCTGTTATATGCCTTGTCTATCTCGGCAAGGATTTTTGCACACTTGATAAGTTGTTTAAGCATACATAAAACCTCCTTCGCTTTTGTGCCTTCATTATAGCACAAAGTTTTTATTTGTCAAGCATATTGCACAAAAAAGATGCTCAATATTTGTATATAATGCCGAAAACATTGTATTAAATTACCAAAACAAAACTCGAATTATTGTATACTATGCACAACAAAAAGACTTGCTACATTCAAAATGCAACAAGTCTTTAACAGTTTTATTTAACGCTTATATTTACTTTTTGTATAAAACGACAAAATATAAAATAATTTATTTTGTATGCTCGTCGAGTGTTAAATAGTACGAATTAAGAAAATGCTCACGGAAATATTTAACCTCGTCGAGATTAATTTCTTCAATTTTCTTTTGCTGAGCCTCAAGCGCTTTTTCAAATTCACGGTTGCCCATTCTGTATTCTTCAATACATTTGATAAGTGCGCTTATTTTATCAGCCGCCTTTACAAGCTTCCAAAGCTCTTTATCCTCGTCCTTTTTTTCAAAGAACGGCTCATAATCACTTCTGAATTCTTCGGGAAGCATATCAAGAAGTCTTTTGCCTGCTATGCACTCAATGTTTTTATATACATTTTTGATATCATCATTATAATACTTAACGGGAGTAGGCATATCACCTGTTATGACCTCTGTAGTATCGTGATAAAGTGCAAGCAAAGCCGCACGCTCGGCATTATAGCTTTTGCCGAATTTCTTGTTGCCGATTAATGCAAGTGCGTGTGCGATTACTGCAACCGAATGGCTGTGTTCGGCAATGTTTTCTTTAGTCGAATTATTCATTAAAGCCCATCTGTCGATAAGCTTCATTCTGTTTACCATTGCAAAGAAATTACTGCTCATCTTTTTCTTCCTTTGTAATGTTTATTCCAAGTTCGTCAAGCTGAATATCGTCAATGTAGCTTGGTGCACCGCTCATAAGCTCACTTGCATTTTGAACCTTAGGGAATGCAGTTACGTCACGTAAACTGTCTGCACCGCAGATAAGCATTGCAAGCCTGTCAAGACCGATGCCCATACCTCCGTGTGGCGGAGCGGCATATTTATATGCTTCAACAAGGAAGCCAAACTTTGCGTCAATTTCTTCTTGCTCCATACCGAGAAGCTCAAACATTTTGTTTTGAAGTTCGCAGTCAGTAATTCTCATTGAGCCTGAAGAAAGTTCCGTTCCGTTTAATACAAGGTCAAATGCCTTAGCCCTAACTTTGCCCTTGTCTGTATCAAGATATTCAATGCATTCCTCCATAGGCATTGTGAAAGGATGGTGCATTGCAAGCCATTCTCCTGTTTCTTCATCATATTCAAAGAATGGCATTTCAGTAATCCAAAGGAAGTTCCACTTTCCTTCGGGGATAATGTCAAGCTCCTTGGCAACGATAAGGCGAAGTGCGCCGAGAATTGAAAGGGTGTCGCTTGTTTTGCCCGATACGATAAATACGCAGTCGCCCTTTTCAACATTAAGAGCGCTTGTAAGCTCGTCAAGTTCACCGTCTTTTAAGAATTTGTTGAACGAGCAGGTAGGCGCTTCGTCAGCCCATCTGATATATGCAAGACCCTTTGCGCCGATACCCTTTGCATGCTCGGTAAGCTTGTCAATCTTCTTTCTTGTATATGTTGAAGCGGCATTTTTGGCAACAATTGCTCTTACTGTTCCGCCGGTTTCAACAGCGTTTTTAAATACAACAAAATCAGTCTTTTCAGCCCAAGCGGTAATATCCTCAATAAGCATACCAAAGCGTGTATCAGGTTTGTCTGATCCGTACTTTTCCTGCGCTTCGGCAAAGGTCATACGTGGGAGAGGGAAGTCGATGTCAACGTCGATAGTTTCTTTCATAAGCTTTTTGATAAAGCCCTCTGCCATTTCCATAATATCGTCTGTATCAACAAATGACATTTCAAGGTCGATTTGTGTAAATTCAGGCTGCCTGTCTGCTCTTAAATCTTCATCTCTGAAGCAGCGAGCAAGCTGAATGTATCTGTCAAAGCCTGCAATCATACAAAGCTGCTTGTAAATCTGCGGAGATTGAGGAAGAGCATAGAATTTTCCGTTGTGAACACGTGACGGCACAACATAGTCCCTTGCGCCCTCAGGTGTTGACTTAATCATCATCGGAGTTTCGATTTCAATGAAATCATTGTCATAAAAATATTCTCTTGCAATTTTTGCAATCTTGTGGCGCATTAAAATATTTTGTGTAAGCTTTTCGTTTCTAAGGTTTAAGTAACGGTACTTAAGTGTGGTTTCGTCGCCGACCTTTTCGCTCTTTGCAATTTCAAAAGGCGGTGTTTCAGCCTTTGAAATGATACGAAATTCTTTAACGTTAATTTCAATGTCACCTGTTGCAATCTTGTTTGTTTTGCTTTCACGCTCGCAAACAGTGCCGACAGCGGCAACAACATATTCTGCTCTTACGCTTTGCGCCTTGGCAAAAACCTCTCTGTCGGTAGTGTCGTTAAATGAAAGCTGAACAAGACCTGTCCTGTCCCTTAAATCAATAAATATAAGATTACCGAGGTCACGCTGCCTTTGGCACCAACCGAAAAGGGTAACCTCCTTGCCTGCGTCCTCAATTCTAAGCTCGCCGCAATAATTTGTTCTTTTAAGTCCCTTGATTGTTTCCATTATATTATGCCTTTCACAAATTTATTTATAATCTGTAATTAATTATTATTCCTCATCGCTCTTATTGCCAAGACCGAAAAGTGAATTGAAATCAAATTCCTCACCGTTAATTTCCAAATCGGCAAGCTGCTCGTTTAATGATATGCTGTAAAATCCGCTTACAAAGGTGTCAAGATTAATCTCTGTTTCTTCACCCGTTTGCATATTTTTAAGCTTAGCGGTTTTAGCCTCAACCTCGTTATCGCCGATAACAACGTTGAATTTAGCACCGAGCTTGTCAGCGTATTTCATCTGCGCCCTTACGCTTCTTTGGTTAAGGTCAAGCAAAGCCGAGAAACCTTCTTCTCTCATATCCTTTGCAATTTCAACAGCCTTGAGCGTCGCTTTTTCGCCAAGAGCAACAATGAATAAATCAGGCTTTTCAGCCTCAGGGAATTCGCAACCCTGAGCCTCCATAAGAAGCATAAGTCTTTCAATTCCAATAGCACAGCCGAGTGACGGAGTGTGCTGACCGCCAAGTTCTTCAACAAGACCGTCGTATCTGCCGCCGCCGCAAACAGTGCCCTGCGCACCGATTGAGTTTGAAACAAATTCAAATACCGTTTTGGTATAATAGTCAAGGCCTCTTACTATTTGCGGATTGATTGTATATTCAATATTTTGAGCCTTAAGGTACTTTTGCACATTTTCAAAATGCTCTTTACATTCGTCGCAAAGATAATCAATAACTACAGGTGCACCCTCGGCAATTTCGTGGCAAATCGGGCTTTTGCAGTCAAGTATTCTCATCGGATTTCTGTCAAGCCTGCTTTTGCAAGTGTCGCAAAGCTCGTCCTTGCGAGAGGAAAAATATTCTTTGAGCGCCTTGTGATATTCGGCACGGCAGGTAGGACAACCGATTGAGTTAATCTCAAGGCTTAAATCCTTAACACCGAGTGTATCAAAAAGCGATTTTGCAAGCGCAATAATTTCAGCGTCTGCAAGAGGGGAGGCTGAGCCGAAACATTCAACACCGAACTGATGGAATTCTCTAAGCCTGCCTGCCTGCGGCTTTTCGTATCTGTAGCAAGAGGTGAGATAGCAAACCTTTTGCGGAAGCGCCTCGTTGCAAAGTCCGTTTTCAAGGTATGAACGAACTGCGCCTGAAGTGCCTTCCGGTCTTAATGTGATTGACCTGCCGCCCTTGTCGTCAAAAGTATACATTTCCTTTTGAACAACGTCCGTCGTGTCGCCCACACCTCTTTGGAAAAGCTCCGTGTGTTCAAAAACAGGTGTTCTTATTTCTTTATATCCAAACTTTGAAGCGATATCAAGCGCAGTAGCCTCGATATATTGGTTTTTGTGTACGTCCTTAGGCAAGACATCCTTAGTGCCTTTAATAGCTTTAGTTATAAGTGCCATATCGTTCTCCTGTTATTAATGTGTCATAAAAATCGGGCGAGTAAATTTACTCACCCGTTATTAGTTTTATTTTATCTTGACTGATTATAGCGTGGATTGACTATTTCTCTCCACTCAAAATCGCCTCTCTCAACACCTCTGATTAATGCCTCAGCCGTTGCAATGTTGGTTGCAAACGGAATGTTGTGAACGTCGCAAAGACGTAAAAGGTCGTGGTCGCTCGGCTCGTGCGGCTTAGGTGAGAGCGGGTCTCTGAAAAATATTAAAAGGTCAATCTCATTGCAGGCAATGCGGCTTGCAATCTGCTGTCCGCCGCCCTGGCTTCCTGCAAGAAAGCAATTGATTTTAAGACCTGTTGCTTCTGAAACGAGCTTGCCTGTTGTTCCTGTAGCGCAAACATCGTGTCTGCTGATAATTCCGCAATATGCAATGCAAAATTGAACTAAAAGCTCTTTTTTGGCGTCGTGTGCAATTAATGCGATATTCATACTTTACCCCCATGATTAATTAAAGTGTTTGTTATTTTCTTTTTCTTAATTTTCTGCCTTTTTAATCTAATACGTGCTTATTTTAACACAAAATTAATATATATTCAATAATTATTTATATATATACTCCAAAATACTACAAAAAACTTGAGTATTTACGGCAAAAGCGTACCGACTTTTTGATTTTCCTTTGCGTCGGTGTTGTTTTGATACCAATAATTGATGATATCCTTAGTCATTTCCGCCGTTTCCGAGCCGGAGCCTGCAAGCTCAACTACTGATGAAACCGCAATTTCGGGATGGTTGTAAGGTGCAAAGGTGATAAGAAAGCCGTTGTTTCTCTTAGCGCCGTTTACCTTAACCTCGGAAGTACCTGTTTTGCAGGCAACCTTTGTTTTCATATTTGAAAATACTAAATACGGACCGCCGTTTGTAGCAACAAGGCGCATACCTTGATGAACGGTGTTAATCGTGCTTTGGCTTAAACCTACCGATTCAGCAACCGATTTTGTTTTTTCGTTGACATTGCCCGAAGCGGAAGAAATTATTGATTTTACAAAGTGAAGCTCATATCTTGTTCCGCCGTTTGCAACTGTTGAGCAGTAGTTTGCAAGCTGGAGAGGAGTGAAAAGGTTATCACTCTGACCGATAGCGGTTTGAAGTGTGTCACCTGCGTTCCATATTCCGCCGTTATTTTCTCTGTTTTCGGGAGATGCAAGAATACCTGAGGACTCTGCAATTTCAACTCCTGTTTTTTCGCCCAAGCCAAAGGCTGTTGCATATTCGTCAATTTTGGAAATTCCAAGCCTCATAGCGCAGTTGTAGAAGAAAATGTTGCACGAATCACGAAGTGCGGTTTTTACATTTTCACCGCCGTGTACATTTCCGTGAAGACATTTGAATTTTTGCTTTCTGTATTCCATTGTACCGCCACAGTTAAAAATCGTGTCAGCGCTGATAGCGCCCTCTTCAAGCGAAGCACTTGCAACAACGGGCTTAAATGTAGAACCCGGAGCGTAAGTACCCATGGCAAATCTTGACCAAAGCGGGTTACGAGGGTTAGAAATAAGCTCGTCATATTTATCGTAATAATCGTTTAAATCGTAGGTAGGGTAGGAGGCTGCGGAAAGAAGTTCACCGCTGTTTACGTCCTCAACCACTACTGCACCTGCCGAGGAAGCAGCGTTAACCTTATTGCACACACCTTGAAGCCTGTTTTGCGCAAGTACTTGCAAATCACGGTCAATAGTCAATACCACAGTGTTGCCCTGAATAGGCTTTTTCGTGACCTCCTGCGTTATTTCGCCGTCTTTTGTTATCGTGATTGTAAGCTCACCCGGAGTGCCCCTAAGCTCGCTTTCGCAAGCCTGCTCAATACCCGACTCGCCTATTTGGTCGGTAATTTTATATCCGTCGTCTTTGCGTTCGTTGTATTCCTCGGCATTGATTTTCCTGACTGTGCCGAGAATGTGCGGTGCAATTGTTGAGTCAACATATTCTCTGTATGCAACAATTCTTACGTCTGCACCGAGATATGTTTCCCGGTCCTCTTTAATCATTGCAACCGTTTCGTCGCTTACGTCATCTGCAATCGTAACAGGGTTTTCGTAAGAGAAAAGAAGCCTTGTAAGCTCATATCTGATATTGCCGATTTTTAGCGCAGTTTGAGCGTCATAGCCTTCAATCTCATATTTTTCAATCATAGCGTAAAAGCAGTTTTGCGCAGTTGCATAAGGCTGAAGATTGAGCATATCTGCACTTTTCATCGTCGCAATATCCTCTTTTTTACCGCTGAATTTAACCTTGCCGCTCTTTGTTATTTTTAGCGGAAGATTTTGAGCGTATTCCTCCTTATTTTTCTCAAAAAGCTTAATGAGATTATAGATTATCTCGTTTCTTCTCTTATTGTCCTTTTGAGAGGGGAAAAATGCAGCGTTTAAAATTATCGAGTTGCCTTGCCTATTGGTTACAAGGGAGTTACCGTTTCTGTCAACAATTTCTCCTCTTGCCGCCTCAAGCTCAACAACATATTTACTTTCCGTATTGTTTTGTGCGGCATAGTATTCGTTATTTTTTACCTGAATGTTAAACAAATCTGCCGCAAATGAAAAGATAACTAAGCAGACCACAATCAGCGCAAAAACACTCCTGCCGCTTTTATATTTACTTTTCAATGAAGTACTCCTTGATTATAATAAATTGCCGTTTATTTTATTTCTCTTTTATCCTCAATCACTGGCTTCGGCGCTTCGTTAAGCTTTCTTTTAATCGGTCTTAAAATGAGATAGATAAGCGGAGTGAGCACAAGTGTATAAATAACGCATGGAATGTAAAATGTTACAAGCGTCATTTCTCCGCCTTTTACGCCCTTTATGATTATAAAGAAAAGCCAATAGATAAAGCCATAAAGAACTGTTGCAACTGTTATTGAAACAAAATTTGTGATAAAAATATCTCTTGCAATGTAAGTGACAAGTGCGCAGGAGAAAAAGCACATAATCATAATGAAAATGCAGTTAAAGCCCATATGCACTCCCGAAGTCAAATCCCATAAAAGCCCGGCAAAAAGACCTAAGAGCGCACCGTTTTTCTCGTCCTCGCCCATAGCAAGAATAATCGTTACAGGCAAAAGCAAAAAGCACCTTGCTCCCCAAACCTCAGGGAAAAGACCTTGAACATTTTGAAGCAAATCGCAACCGAGGATAATAAGGCAGTAAATGATATATTTAACCGTCTGCTTTTTTGCACTCATTATTTGCCCTCGCTTTCGCTGTAGCTTGTAAGAATGAGCACGGATGTTACCTTTTCAATATCCGTACCCGGCTCAACAGCCGCATAGCTTGAAATGTCCGTATCGTCATTGTTGATATCTTTGACTGTTCCGATAATTATTCCTTTAGGCATTTTTTTGCTTATACCTGCCGTCGCAATAATCGAACCGTAAGAAATTTTACTTGATGATGAAAGGTTTTCAAATTTGCAAACACCCTGCTTTGCAAGGCTTGCGTCGCCCGAAACAAAGCTTAGCTCATTAGTAGAAATATCGTAAGCCGAAACCGAAAAATCCGGGTCGAGAATAGTATTTACAACGCTGTAGGTAGGATAAGCCTTTTTTATAACGCCGATAAGATATTTTCCGTAAAGAACAGCCGCACCGTCCTTAACTCCGTTTAACGTGCCCTTGCTTACCGTGAACGAACAGTATGGATTTGCACTGTCCCTTCCGATAACCGATGCTTCGGCAAATTTGAAATCCTTATGTTCCTCTTTAAGGCCGAGTGCGTCCTTGTATAAATCATTTTGCGCTTTAAGATTGTTATAATCGGCAAGTTGGTTTTGAAGCTCGCCGAGTTGCTTTTGAAGCGAATCGATTTTGGCGTCGTATTCAGCATTGCCCTTTGCACTTTCGCTTATATGGTCAATTCCATCGCTTATTTTGCTTGCAACCCAATGCGCAGGAGTGAATATTGTGCCTACTATGCCGCTTTGCGCCGTTTCGCCGTGGCCGTTAGCAGCACAAATGAACATACCTACAAGAAGCAAGGCAATTATTGAAACTATTAACTTGAAACGACTGCTTTTAAAAAGGTCTTTCATAATTATTGTGCCCTTCTGAGTTTGATTGATGTTCCGATAGCTACGCAATCAAGCGGCTTTTCGGGAATATGTACCTGCATTTTTGTTTCCTTTGCAATAAGCTCCGGCAAGCCTCTGAGCTGGCTTGAACCGCCGGCAAGATAAATGCCCCTGTCAATAATATCAGACGCAAGTTCCGGAAGCGTAACTTCAAGAGTTTCTTTAATGGAAGCAATGATTTTAGAAACAGGCTCTGCCAAAACATCTCTTATTTCAGCCGAGGTTACCTCAACGCTCTTAGGCAAACCGTCTGTAAGATTTCTTCCCTTAACGTCCATTGCACCTTCGCCGTCGTATTCGCTTACAGAGCCGATTTTAAGCTTGATATCCTCAGCCGTGTTTTTTCCGATAAGAAGATTGTGCGCTTTTTTCATATGATTTACTATTGCCTCGTCAAATGCGTCGCCGCCAACCTTAATGCTTCTGCTTGCCGCAATACCGCCAAGGCTGATAACCGCAACGTCGCATGTGCCCCCGCCGATATCAACTATCATAGAGCCGGTTGCTTCAAAAACAGGAAGGCCTGCGCCGATTGCTGCCGCCATCGACTCCTCAATAAGCTCAACGTCCTGTGCACCTGCCGAGCGAACAGCGTCCTCAACCGCACGTCTTTCAACCTCGGTTACGCCGCTCGGAACACTTACAACAACTCTTGTCCTTGTAAAAAGATTTCTCCTGCTTGAACGGTAAATGAAACTCCTGAGCATATCCGACGTCATATCGAAATCGGCAATAACACCGTCTTGAAGCGGCCTTACCGCAATAATTGAACCCGGAGTTCTGCCAATCATGGTCTTAGCCTCATCGCCTGTTGCAAGAACCCTTTTAGTCTTTACATCAACTGCAACAACACTCGGCTCCCTTATAATAATTCTGCCCTTTTTGTCACAAATAACTGTATTTGCCGTGCCTAAATCAATTCCTATATCTCTTGAAAAAATCATCACTTTGTCCTGCCTTTATATCGAATGATAACAATAGTTATCCATTATTTAAAATCTTAATTGTATCTATTATATAATAGAGCGCTCCTTATAACAATAGCAAATTCAAAATATTTTAAAAATTTACAAAATTGTAAAATAAACAATAAAAAATCAAATTTTTTTACACGCTGGGAGACTTCGAAAAAATCTTGCAACACTTTGGGCGATAATTTATACTTAACTTATGACGTCGTCAAAAGAGGTGAGCAATATGAAAGAAAGCGAGTTTATAAAAAATGCCCAAAAGGGTGATAAAAATGCTTTTTGCGAGCTTTATGAGCTTTATAAAAACAGGCTTTATCGTTATGCCTATTATAAGCTTTCGAGCGAAGCAGACGCAGAGGACGCCGTTATGGATTGCGTTCTCTGCGCTTGGCAGGGGATAAAACAGCTTAAAAAGGCGGAGGCTTTTCCGGCTTGGATATTTAAAATTTTGCGCTCTTCCTGTGCAAAATATATTGATTATCAGGCAAAAAGCAGGGTGAATTCATCGCTTGCCGAAATGCAAAACGATGCCTCTCTTTCCTATTGCCACAGCGATTTATCATTAGAGCTTAAGCAGGCTCTTGATAAACTTCAATCTGATGAAAAGGACATTGTTTTGCTTTGCCTTGTTGCAGGCTTTACGAGTAAGGAATGTTCAAAAATTGTCGGCATAAAGCCGTCGGGTGTCAGGTCAAAGCTTTCAAGAAGCCTTGCGAAAATGAGAAATTATTTGGAGTGATGTTATATGAAAAAAAATGAAAAATATGACAAGGTCATAGCAAATTTTGACCTTGATTTTATCAAAAATAAATTTGATAACGACAATGTAGCCGCACCCGAAAGCCTTAACGGTGAGAACGTTAAAAATGCACTTGACGATAAGGAACAAAAGATTATACCATTTGTAAAAACCAAAGCGTTTAAAACTGCCGTAAGTCTTGTTGCCTGCGTTGCGATTGTTGCCGTTTCTCTCAATTTTGCCCTTGGCAGAAATACGCAATCGCCGCCTGTGACCGATACAGAAATTCAAAGTGAAAACGTTCAATTTAAATCATTTTCGTCTGCAAAGGATATTGAAAAATATTTCAAATCCATTGAAAAATCTAACAGTTCGGGCAATTTCGGCTTTCCGACATCTAAAGATACGATTAAAGGCGCCGAGAATGCGGCTGATAATTCAAGCAGTGAAACCTACGTTCAGGTTGGCGGCGTTGATGAGGCTGATGTTATCAAAAATGACGGAAAATATATTTATACTTTCCGTAATGGAAATGATAAAATTTTAATCTATGAGCCTGACGGGAAGAACGTAAAAAAGCTTTCTGAAATAGCTTTTGATATGGAAAACGGTGACTATATTGTTGATTTTTTTCTTTATAAAAATAATTTGATTGTTCAGTCGAACAGCTTCAATGGCAATTACGATTCATTTACAAATATTGATATCTATTCTCTTTCCGATATAAAAAATCCAAAAAAAATACATTCGTTTAAACAGCAGGGCAGCTACGTTTCTTCTCGTATCACAAGTGATTCCCTTTTAGTTATTTCCAACAAAGAAATATGCTCTCGTTTGTGCAAAACAGACAAAGATTATCTGCCCGAAACCACGCTTGACGGCTCTAAAAAAGCAGTTGAGCCAAAGGATATTTGCATTGTCGAAAATTCTAAATCCGCTTCGTATCTTATTGTCAGCAAGCTTGACCTTGTAAGCCAAAAAATGACTGCAAAAACAAAGGCGATAGCAGGCGCAGGCTCAACCGTTTATTGCAATGAAAATAATCTTTATGTTGCAAATGCCGTTTTTGATACTTGTGATACTGCCAAGAATGACGATAATAACGAGATTTTTTATCTTTCGGATTGCAATACCGAAATTTATAAGCTTGATTTTAAAAATGATATTAAATTTATTGCCAAAGCGACTTTTTCGGGTACTGTCAATAATCAGTTTTCAATGGACGAATATAACGGCAATTTCCGCATTGCAACCACTAAATATGACAAAAATTCCAATCAGATAAGTAATGTTTATGTGCTTGATAAAGACTTAAAAAAGCTCGGTGAAACAGACGATTTTGCAAAGGGTGAGGATATCCATGCCGTGCGCTTTTCGGGCGATACCGCCTATGTTATAACGTTTGAATATACCGACCCTCTTTTTGTTATCGACCTCTCCAATCCTAAAAAGCCGATTATTAAGGGAAGCGTTAAAATCAGCGGCTTTTCTACTAATCTTATCCCGATTGACAGCGATACGCTTCTTGGTATAGGCACTGCCAACGATTTTTCAAATCCTTATGCAAGAGGTATCAAATTTGCTCTTTTTGACGTGTCTGACCCGCAAAAGCCCACGGTGCTTGACAGCAAAACGATTAAAAATACTGCGAGTGAGGCGCAAGACACCCATAAAGCCATTCTTGTTAATAAGTCAGAAAATTATTTTGCAATTCCTTTTGAGTATGTCAAAGCTAACGATAACGGTATAGAGCAAATTAAAGCCGGCGCAATCGCTTTTGAAATTAAGGATAAAAAGATAAGTATTGTTAAAAAATATTCGACCAAAATCGAAAACGCAGACCCTGTCAGAAGCACGATTGTCGATAACGTTATTTATACCTTTAGTGACGGCGAGTTTATCAATTCCTTTATGGCAAAATAGCAGCAATATTTTGTCATTCTTGCACTAATAAAATCTGAATATATATAATATGTTTTAAATATTTATATAGTATACACAAAAATCAAGTATCCCGTACCAATAGGTATGGGATACTTTTTTGCCGCCTTGTCGCAGCTGTTATAAGCGTGAAAATTTTTTGCTTATTCCGACTTATTTCATGCTTTCTTCATAAGCCTTAATCATTTTCTTAACCATCTGGCCGCCGACAGAACCGGCTTGCTTTGAAGTAAGGTCGCCGTTGTAGCCCTGCTTGAGATTTACACCAACCTCTGAAGCAGCTTCCATCTTAAATCTGTTAAGAGCCTCTTTAGCTTCAGGAACTGTATTCTTTGCCATTGTAAAAACACCTCTCTTATCAAAAATTCGCAAAGCGTGCTGATATTTTGAATAAAATTTTCTTCAAAATATTTATCACATAATATCAAATCGCTCTTGCAAGTATAGTTTATGAAAAGTATGCGCTTTTACAATTGAAAAATTTTTACAATTAAGATATGTTCAAATTAAAAACATTTTTTTGCAAATTTCTTTTCCACAGGCAGTTTTAAATATTTTGTCATAAGCGTTTTGCACAGATGATTTCGGAAGGCTTTCCTCAAACATATTAACAAGAAAGTCTGCTTCAACAAGTATTTGCCAATCTATGCTGTTTATATTGTCGTATGTGTGGTGATGGGCTATTAAGTATTGCACTCTCTGTGATGTTTCAATATTAAATCCTAATTTTGCAAGAAGATTTTCAGCCAATTTCGGACCTTCTTTTTCCTGCAATTTGCCGCTGCAATTGCCGTATTTTTTTTCGCAGGTGTGGATTCCTATGTCGTGAGTGAGGGCAGCGGCTTCGATTATAAATAAAGTTTTATCATCAACCTTTTCATTTTCTGCTATCAGCTTTGCGTAGCTGTGAACTTTGCAAAAATGCTGAATCCTTTTTGAATCTCCGCTGTATAAATTTATCATTGACAAGTGTAGTTTGTTAATCATTTTTGTGCCTCTGTTTTGTTATCCTATTGTGATTTTTAATTTATGAATAATTTAAAGTTTGCTTTTATTATCTATGATTATTTATCTATATCGTACTATATCATAGGCAAATAGTCAACGAAAATGCAATTGTTCTTTATGCAGTGTGCCACTTTTGATTTTATTTTTGCATAAGTGCTTTGACTTTATGAATGAACGGTTAATTTTGCTCGGTATGAATTGTTTTTTTCACTGAAAAAGTTATAATGATTAACAACAAGGTTTGCTTGACTGTGAACGGAAAATATTACGGCGGGGAAATGATGATGTGCCGCTTATAACGAACGTGAAAAAATACAATGTAAAGGAAGTCTTGAAAATTGAAAAATAATAAATATTCAATAATAGTGAGCAGCCTGACAGGCAATACAAAAATGCTTGCCGATGCGATTTATGACGTATTACCAAAAGAAAATTGCGACTTTTATGGCAATGTAAAAACACAGATACCTCAATCCGAAATGCTTTATATCGGTTTTTGGACGGACAAGGGAACTGCCGACTGTGATACGTTGAAACTTTTGCAAAGCCTGAAAAACAGAAAAGTATTTTTGTTTGGTACAGCAGGATTTGGCGGAAGCGATGAGTATTTCAAAAAAATTTTAAGCCGGGTTAAGCAGTCTTTAGATTTGAGCAATGTTGTTGTGGGTGAATATATGTGCCAAGGCAAAATGCCTCAATCCGTACGAGAACGCTATGTTAAGATGAAAGAGCTAACCAATGCGCCTGCTAATCTTGATATGTTGATTGATAATTTTGACAGCGCATTATCTCACCCTGACGAAAAGGATATAATTAAACTTAAAAATGCTGTTATTTCGCTTTAAACGAGCCGGAGAGGGGAGAGCGGTATATGAAATTTGTGCTTGAATTGTCTTGGCTTTGGAAATCAATTGCAATAATTATTTTGGTTATAGCATTCTGTGAAATTTGCGCTTTATTGATTTGCAAGCTGATGAAACGAAAATTCAGTAAAAAAACAGCAATTATTATTGCTGTCGTTGCCACTGTCGCAACAGGTTTGGCAATTGTTTTGCTTTCACAAACGCCGAGTTTGTTAAATTCAAATTTATTGTGTATATAAAAAGCTGTCTCGCAGTTGAAGCGAGACAGCTTTAGTTTTAGCCATTTGATTAAAGTAATAATGTTTTGTTTTATTCATCCATAGGAAATATTATTGATTTGAGGATAAATAATCCGTTTTTTTGCGCTTTTCTGTAATGATTATTAAAACTGCAAAAGCGATAACACCGGCTGTGCTGATATATGCTCCTTCTTTTAAGTAAGGAGTATGATATTGAAGCTCTATTGTGTGTTTCCCTTTGTCTAAAGCAAGTGCGCTAAATGCCGTGTCAGCTTGCAAAAGCTCAGCTTTTTTGCCGTCAACCGTAGCGCTCCAACCCTTGCTGTAAGGAATGGAAATGCAGAGCATTTTTGCTTTTTGCAAATCAATTGTGCCGGTTATTTTGTTTTTACCCATTTTGACATTTTGCATCGTGTCTGCTTTTAAGTCTGCAATCTGTTGTGATGCTTGGTCTATAGGCTGTTCAAGAACCTCGATGTCGGATAAGTTGTAAATTCCCGGTTGATCAAAGGTTATTTTAATACTGTTTTTCGCATTTTCGGTATAGCCAAGCCCAACAAGATATGTTTTAGCGCCCGTGTAACGCACGTAAGAAGATGAATAGCAGGTGACAAAATCGGTTTTGTATTTCTTGCCGTCATCGGTTTGAGAAGAAAAACGCATTTTCATTTTAGACGGCAAAGTATGTTTTGATGTGCTTTTACCTATTTGCTTGTTGTCTGAATTACTCTTGATCTCATCAATATTGCTGTAACTATTAAATGTATAACGCAAATATGTTTCCTGATTTTTTTCACCTGAAAATTTAATGTTTATACTGCTTTTGGCATTGTAAACATACACTTTTTCTCCCTCGACGGCAGTATTTTTATTGCACGTAACGGTATAAGGAACACTTTTGTATGTAAATGTCGGTGTGACCGTGTTCATACCGCTTGGAACATTGTCAAGCACAACGCCTTGAATTAACGCTTGCTGCTTTTCTAATGATGAAAGCTTGTCATAATCAGATTTTTTGATAACGTTATTTGTTGTGTAACCGAACGGTAATGCGTTCTTATTTTGATAAACTTTTCCTTTTAACTTTTCAAAACCGTAGGGAATCGAAGTTTTCTTGTTTTTAACATAATATTTAACGTTTGTAACGGCATTCATTGCGACTGAATCGTTAAATCCTCTGAACATATATGCCGCATTGGCAGGCTGTTCTGTTTCGCTGACAAACTCGGCTAAATTTTTGTTTTCCATACTCCAATAAAATGAAGTGCCGTTCATACCGACGTAAGTGCTTTCGTTGTAATTAATTTTTCCGCCGCTGTAGCGATAGAATGTATCGTCACCTTTTGCCGCTTTTTTTACCTTGCTCGCCGCAGAACGCTTAATCTTATTGTTGACGGCACCGTAACTTACATAGCTTGCAATATGGTTATTGCCGTGACTGCTGAAAAAATAAGCCGAATTGCCTGCAAATGAGGCAAATACAAGGATTACTGCTAAAACGGGAGCAATACGCTTCTTTGCCGATTTATTTGAAATCATACAAACGATTACTATTAACAGTGCTGTTATGAGAGAAAAAATAATGTTGTGATTTATTTCATTCATCATCAATAAGGCGGCTAGGGAATATACTGCGATTGCTATGATTATACCTAAGCCTTTGCGAATATCTATTTTGCAAAGGTCTTGCCATGTTACTGCAACAATATATGCAATAATCATCCCGTAAGCCCAAACCCAGCGGTTAGCCATATATGAAAATCCGTTAAAAGCCCAGCCGAATGCAGGGATAAGAAGCATAGCCGTAGCGCCTAAAAATATTAATCTTAATGGGCGCCAACTTTTGTTTTTAGTAAAGAATAAAACGCAAACGGCAGGAAGCGCAACAGCGTTATATCCAAGATGCGTAAGATATCCCGGCTTTGTTTGACAGGTAATCATAGAAGCTAAGAAACTGCGATAATAATCCATACTGTATATCCAGGTATGAACATAACTCTCAGACGAACGGCCGTCGCCGATATAGGCTAATATTACAGGTATAAGTATAATTGCACTTAAAATCACACCTAAAATTGCACTGCCTGCGATTTTAAAGAAAACTCCAAAAGCCTCTTTTGCACGATGACGATATCTGCAAACAAGCAAAAAAAGTGTATAAATTGCGGTGAATAAAGCAAGCATATAGAAAAAGTAAAAATTACTTATAGCTGCTAAAAATACCGTAACAATAAAAAGATACGGCCTTTTGCCTGCCGCAATTTGCTCTACACCGAGAAGCAGCAACGGCAAAAATATCATAGGAAGAGCAAAAAACGGGTGATGCGACACTATGAACATTCCAAATAAGGTGAACACATAAACAAGCGAGCCTACCGTTATGCTTGAAACGTGATTTTGCTTTTTAATAAAACAGAATGCACCGAAGCTAAGCCCCGCAAGATATAAACGAAACAGAGATAAAAGACTGTAAAGATATGCCGCATATTTGGCAGGACAGGCAATGCTTAACAAATCAAGCGGGTCGCCGATAGCATAAAAGTGAAGCGTGGTTAATATATCGCTTCCGAGTCCTATCGAAAAATCCCATTGCGGCAACACAAATTTATGAGTTTCAAACAGCGTTTCTAAAATTTCACGTCCGTATTTGCCGAAATATACAAAAGCGGCAAAGTGCTGCCTCCAGCCGTCGCTGTTAATAATTAATGTCTTTTTATTTATTATAAACCAAAAGTAACATAAAGCAGCACAAACTAAAAAAGCTGCACTGTAAAGTAAAAAGAATTTTTTGCCGTTTTTAATCGGCTTTTTTAAAGTTGATGTTTTATCGCTCATAATGTATTCCTTTTTAAGGCAATCTATTGAAATCTTGTTCTAATATAATTTTTTGCATTGTAATTATATCATATAGTATAAAGCATTACAATAAAAATTATATAAGCACAAGTGCCGGAGTTATCAATAATCTAATCTTTTTTTGGAGTGATGGAGTGATTATGAAAGAAATTTTAATTAATGTTGACTGTTTTTTATTGACATGTAAATATAAATATGCTAATCTTAATAATGACAACGGGGTCTGCAAGGCAGACCCCTGCTTTGATATATGGAGGTATTCATAATGAAAAACTTAGGCTATTATAACGGTAAGTATGACGAGATTGAAAAAATGCAAATTCCGATGCTTGACAGAGTTTGTTGGTTTGGTGATGGTGTTTATGATGCAACATATGCTCATAATCATATTGTTTTTGATATGGATGCGCACCTTACAAGATTTTACAATTCCGCAAAACTTCTCGGTATGAACATACCGATAGAACGTGACGAGCTTGACAAATTGCTCAGAGAGCTTGTTAAAAAGGTCAATGACGGCGACCAATTTGTTTATATGCAGGTTACTCGTGGAAATGGGCTTCGTGGTCACATTTATCCTGAAAATATGCAGGGCAATTTATGGATTACACTTACGCCTTGCCATGTTGCGGATACATATAAGCCGATTGATGTTATTACGTATGAGGACAAAAGATTTTATTATTGCAATTGCAAAACACTTAATCTTATTCCGTCTTGCCTTGCCGCTACCGCTGCTGACAGAGCAGGTTGCCAAGAAGCAATTTTCCACAGAGGAAACATTGTTACGGAGTGTGCACACTCTAATGTTTCTATTTTTAAGGACGGTAAGGTTATTACTCACCAGCTTGACGATATGGTTCTTCCGGGAACAGCAAGGATAAGGCTTCTTGCTTTTGCGAAAAAGCTTGGATACGATGTTGAAGAAAGAGATTACACTCTTGATGAATTAATGTCGGCAGATGAAATTGTTGTTCATTCAACAGGTTCTTTCTGCATTCCGGTTAAAACCGTTGACGGCAAAAAAGTAGGCGGAAAAGCGCCTGAAATGTTGAAAGCAATTCAAGACGCTTTAGTTAAAGATTTTGAGGAGCAGTGCAAATAATAATGAATAAAACCGAGCTTACCAAACTTAATGTCGGATACAATCTTGATTGGCTTATGAACCTTGACCCGAGAGGTTACGGCGTTTGCAGAATTCTCTACGACGGGGCAATCAAATATACAGGAAAGCCCTTGTCGCTCAATGGGGCAGAGGGACTTGTGAAGAATATTAAAAAGGGCGAAAAGGTGTTTATTTTAACGGGATTTATTCTTCTCCCTTGGAATGAGGCAGAGACTGACGGAATTATCTCATCTACCGTTTTTGCCAGATTTGTTATAAGGGCATTTGGCGCAAAGCCTGTTATGTTAGTGCCTGAGCAATGCGAAAAAGCCATTAAGGCTATGAGCGAGGTTTTAGGTGTCGATATTACTTATGACATTGACAATATACCCGATAACACCATTTGCATTGTTTCATTTACTAAGGATAAGAGCAAGGAAGAGGAACAAACGCAAGAAATACTTTCTCACGGCTTGCCGTGCGCTGTTATTTCTAATGAAGCACCCGGCAGAAACAAAAACGGATATTATCATAATGCAGTAGGTGTAAACACAACCGATATTGAGGCAAAATATGATGTTCTTTTTAGGGAATGTCAAAGCAGAGGTATTTATAATCTTTCTATCGGTGACCTTGGCAATGAGCTTGGTATGGGCACTATTGAAAAACATATAAGAAAATATATTCCTTACGCTGAAAAGGGCGGTTGCAAGGCAGGAACAGGCTTTGGTATTTTGGCAGATACGGCTGCCGACAACATTATTACAGCAACTGTAAGTGACTGGGGTATGAATGCTCTTATGGCATGCACGGCATTTCTTTTGAATGATTTAGACCTTTTTCATACCGAGAAAGAGGAAGCGGCAGTTATGGATGCTGCGGCAAAAGCGGGTATGCTTGATATGTACGGAGAAGCAAGACCTTACATTGACGGAATTGGCAAAAACATTGTTTTGCCGATTATTTCACTTATGCGTGGGCTTATTGAATATCCTCACACGGTTGAGGACAAAACTGATAAATGGTTTGAAACAACAATTAAAAAAGGATATTTTAAATGATTTATTCATTTTTGCAAAACGGCGACAGCGCTGTTACCGTGCAATTTAAAAATGAAATAAGCGAAGAGGTTAACCGCCGGGTTACCGGTCTTTGCAACAGAATAGAAGCAAAGCATATTAATGGAATTATTGAGCTTGTACCGACGTTTGCTTCGTTAACTGTTTTTTACGACTGCACAATCATCAGCTCAAAAAAGCTGAAAAAGAAAATCAAATCCCTTATAAACGGCGGAGAGTGCGACGTAAAAAGCACGGCTAAGGTTTGGAATATACCTGTGTGCTACGACGACGAGTTTGCTTTGGATATGAAAAATGTGTGCAGCCATACAGCTCTTGAAAGAGAAGAAGTTATCAAGCTTCACACATCAAAGCCTTACTTAATTTATATGTTAGGATTTTTACCCGGATTTGCCTATCTCGGCGGTATGGACGAAAGACTTTTTACTCCGAGATTAAAAACACCGAGGCTTGAAATTTTTGAAGGGGCTGTAGGAATCGGCGGAGAGCAAACAGGGATTTATCCTATTGCGTCACCGGGTGGCTGGAAATTGATTGGCAAAACGCCCGTAAAAGTTTTTGACAAATCAAAAAAATCGCCTATATTGTATAAAGCCGGCGATTATATCAAATTTTTCAGCATAGATAAGGCAGAGTATCTTGAAATAGAAAAGCAGGTTGCGAACGGCACTTACACTCCTTTAGTCAGCGAGGTTGAATTATGATAGAAATTATTTCTGCAGGTATGCTTTCAACCATTCAAGACTTAGGCAGATTTTCAGTAATGAAAGATGGCTTTACTCAAAGCGGTGTAATGGATGCCTATTCAACAAAAATTGCAAACAAACTTTGCAAAAACGATGTTAACGCACCTGTTATTGAAATGACAATGCTCGGAATAACGGCTAAGTTTACGGATGAGCATATTTTTGCGATTTCAGGCGGAATTTTTGATATTTCGCTTAATAACAAGCCTATTAAAACAAATAAAGCGTACGTTGCAAAAAAAGGCGATATTTTAAGCATTAAGGGCGTTAAGCAAGGATTAAGATGTTATCTTGCGGTTGCGGGAGGCTTTGATGTTCCTTTATTTATGGGCAGTGCCTCAACAAATCTTAAAATAAATGTCGGCGGCTTTGAAGGAAGAAAGCTTAAAGCGGGCGATATTCTTAAAATCGGCAAAGCAGGCAAAATTAAAAATATCGAAAAGCGAGAGCTTTCGGAAAATACTTATGATAAAATAATAAAAGCAAGGGTAGTATTAGGTCCGCAGAACGATATGTTTTGCGAAAATGATTTAGCACTGTTTTCAAAGCAGCAGTACACCGTTACCTCTGACATTGACAGAATGGGTATAAGGCTTTGGGGAATTGCTTTGCGTGGCAAGGAAAAATTAGAAATAATTTCAGATGCAATTACCTTTGGCTCAATACAAATTACTAATTCGGGTATGCCGATTGTGCTTATGGCAGACCACCAAACAACAGGCGGATATGCAAAAATAGCAACAGTAATAAGTGCCGATTTGCCAAAGCTTGCACAGGCAAAACCGGGGGACAAAATCATCTTTGAGATTGTTGACGTTAATACTGCCGAAAAAATAGCAATTAAGCAAAAAAAGTATATTGATAAATTATTTTAGGAGTGCCTATGGATTATTCAAATATGTTGCCGCAGGAAGTAAAAAAACTTATCAGAAACGGCAAAATAAATTGCCAAACATCAGGTATGTGCAACGGCTATGCTCAGGCTAATCTTTGCATTTTGCCAAAGGATTATGCGTTTGACTTTTTACTGTTTTGTGTTCGAAATCCGAAGCCGTGCCCGATTTTGGAGGTCGGCGATATCGGCTCAAAGCGTTTTAAAACAATGGCGAGTGAGGGCGATGTATGTAAGGATTTTCCAAAATACAGAATTTGGAAAAACGGCGTTCTCGAAAAAGAAGTTACCGATATAACCGATTATTGGCGTGATGATTTTGTGTATTTTCTTATCGGTTGTTCTTTTAGCTTTGAAAGTGAATTATTAGAAGCTGACATTCCTGTCAGGCATATTGAGGAAAACAAAAATGTGCCTATGTTTAATACGAATATCAAACTTCAACCGTCAGGTAAATTTCACGGGAATATGGTTGTATCAATGCGACCTATTCCAAACGATTTAGTTGTAAAAGCGGTTAATGTTACCGCCTCTATGCCAAGAGTTCACGGTGCGCCGATACAAATAGGCAATCCCGAAGCAATAGGCATAAAGGATGTTACGAAGCCTGATTACGGCGACAGCGTAACAATAAACGAAGGGGAAGTGCCGGTGTTTTGGGCTTGCGGCGTTACACCGCAAAACGCAGTGATGCAAACAAAGCCTGAAATTGCCATAACACATTCACCGGGTCATATGTTTATAACCGATATAAAAAATGTCGACTTAAAATATTAGGTGATTATATGTATAAAATCAATTTGAATTGTGATTTAGGTGAGGGCGCTGCCTATGACGAACAAATTATTCCTTTAATTAACAGCGCTAATATTGCTTGCGGTTTTCACGCAGGTAATCACGATATGATGGAAGCTACTGCAAAGCTTTGTATTGATAATAATGTTGATATCGGTGCACATCCCGGTTATCCCGACAAGGAAAATTTCGGCAGAACAAATCTTGACGTAACTCCTAAACAGGTTTATGATTACACATTGGCTCAATTAGAGGCTTTAGGTAACGTTGTTGGAAGCACGGGCAAAATAGTTCATATTAAACCGCACGGTGCAATGTATAATCAAGCGGCAAAAAATAAAGAATTGGCAGACGCAATAGTTGATGCAATTATTGATTACGATAAAGATTTAATTTTAATGGCGCTTTCAGGCTCTCAAATGATTAAGTCGGCGAAAGAAAAGAAAATTAGATATGCAAGCGAGGTTTTTGCTGACAGAGCATACGAGGCGGATGGCTCGCTTAGAGCAAGGTCACTTGAAAACTCGATGATAACAGACGAAAATTTGGCTGTTGAAAGGGTTATTAAAATGGTGCAAACAGGAAAAGTCGTTGCCTACACGGGCGAGGAAATTAATATTGAGGCTCACTCTGTTTGTGTTCACGGCGACAGCGAAAAAGCGCTTGTATTTGTCAAAAAGCTAAACGAGGCTTTTAGAAAAAATAATATAGAAACAGTAAGTTTAATCGAGGCGATAAAATAATGGACCATCGTACTTATTTAAAGATTGATTTGAATAAGCTTGAACATAATTATAACAGTGTACGCAATAAACTTCCAAGCGGCGTTAAGCTGCTCGGCGTAATTAAAGCTAATGCATACGGTAACGGCGCTGTTGAGATAGGCAAATTTCTTGATGATAAGTGTGACTTTTTCGGAGTTGCATGCATTGAAGAAGCTATTGAACTTAAAAAAGCGGGAATCAAAACACCGATATTGATTTTGGGAAGGGTATTTCCGTTTGATGTTGAAAAGGCTGTTAAATATGATATACGAATACCTATTTTTTCGTATGATGACGCAGTTATACTTTCAAACGAAGCAGTAAAGCAAAATAAAAATATGCCTTATCATTTTTGTATTGATACGGGAATGAGCAGAATAGGATTTCAAGTCAACGAGGAAAGTGCTGATATTTGCAAGCGCATAACCGAGTTGCCTAACATTTTTGCAGAAGGTATGTTCTCTCATTTTGCAACCAGTGATGAAGCTGATTTGTCAAAAGCTGTTGAGCAACGAAACAAGTATAAACGATTTTGCAAGATGCTAAGTGACAGAAAGATTGAAATACCTATTAAGCATCTGAACAACAGTGCCGGTATTATGAATTTCGACGAATATTTTGATATGTGCAGAATGGGTATTGTTACGTACGGTCTTTATCCGTCGGAGGAGGTTGATAAAAGCCTTCTTGATATTGAGCCGATAATGAGCTGGTACACAAAGATTTCTCATATTAAAGAGCTTGAACCCAAAAGGGAAATTTCATACGGCGGTACATTTATAACCGAGAAAACAACTAAAGTCGCAACAATTCCTATCGGCTATGCCGATGCTTTCCCTCGCTGCCTTTCTAACAAAGGCAAGGTTATTATTAACGGCAAATATGCAAAAATTCTCGGCAGAGTTTGTATGGACCAATTTATGGTGGATGTCAGCGATATTGATTGTAATATAAACGATGAAGTTGTTATAGTCGGCGCTCAAAACGGCGCTCACATTTCTATAGAAGAATTGTCAGACAGCGCATACTCTTTCAATTACGAACTCCCTTGCAGAATACCTGCTCGTGTTAACAGAGTTTATGTTTATAATGATGAAGTAGTTGAGGATGTAGGGCTTGTATAGCGAAAAATTCTATTGCTCTCATATTATTTACTTTACTTTGCTAAAAAAGCTCCTGTCGGGGCGCACTGCATAAAGAAAAATGTGGTTTAAACATTCTGAGTTTTGCCCATTGCACTATTAAAAAATCCTGTTAATACTTAAGTATTAACAGGATTTTTTCAATCATAGCTATTATTTCCTTTATTTTATATTGGATATTCTTTGTTTATTACTAATAAAAATGCAGACACGAAAAAACCTATGGTAAATGGTTAGCTATCTGTTATTTCTTTGTTGTAACAGTCTTAGCTTTTGACCAGCCTGAATAAATCCTTATGGATTTGCCGTTAATCTTAACTGTCTTATAGGTGCGAACTCTTACATAATATTTTTTCTTTGCCTTAAGCTTTTTAACGGTAGTCTTTGTAGTCTTCTGCTTCTTGATTGTTACGGTTTTCTTGTTCTTCTTGAATTTCTTATTGGTTGCGACTTGAACTTGATAGCCTGTTGTCTGTGTAGCCTGCTTCTTCCACTTTACTGTAAACTTCTTTGAACCTGCTGTAAGTGAGGAAATACTTGTTGCCTTTGGCTTGATTGTGAAATAAAGCGTCTTTGTTCCGCTGTATTTACCCTTAAAGGTAATCTTTACTGCGTACTTGCCAACATACTTTCTGCCTTTTGCATAAGACACAGTATAGTCAGTATTCTTAACAAGTGTCTTTCCTGTTCTGTCCTTAACAATAACCTTAGGTGTTCTAACCTTTCCGTTATATGTTAATGATGTTGCTTTAAGCTTTATGCTTGATGCCTTTGGAATTACTGTTGTTGAAAGAGTTTTCTTACATACCGAACAGTAATTTACTATCTTGCCGTTTGCTGTTGGGGTTGCCTTTGTTACGGTTTGCTTTGTGGTGTGGGCAATCTTAGCAATATTGCCCCAAGATGCAAGGTCGGTTATTTCCTTTGTACCGAGTACATCTTCATAGAACTTGCCACAACCTTCGCACTTGTAGTATGCTTCCTTACCGCCCTCTGTGCAGGTGGCAGCTTTCGCAGCAACCAAAGTCAGATTGTGAGTGTGCGGTACAGTTTTGTTATATCCGCAGGTGTCGCAAACATTGTCAGAACCGTAATCGTGAGCCGCTTTGGTTGTTGTAGCATCGCAGCGAGTACATTTATGCCAGTGACCTGTGCTGTCGCCGGTCCAAGCGGTACTCCAATCGTGACCGAGAGCTGCGATATTGTCAACAGTCTTGGTCTGTGTATTTGCCCAAGCTTCAGTAAAGGCTGCTGTATAGGTTGTTTCGCCCTTTGCTGTGCAGGTCGGAGCCTTTGTCTGTGCGCTTGTTACAGTAGCAGTTGCAGTTTTCTTATGAGCTGCATCACGCTTACAGGTGCGTGTTGCTGTGCAAACGGTGTTGTCTGCATTCCAAGTGTAAGCAGGTGCGTTCCAATCGTGATTGAGAGGTGCAATCTCTACGCTTGTTTTATCGGTAATTTCTACCGATCCTGTTGCATCTTCAAACCACTTGTCGCAGCCATCGCAGGTGTAGTATGCGGAATTGCCCGCAGTAGTGCAGGTGGCAGCTTTCGCAGCAACCAAAGTCAGATTGTGAGTGTGTTCTTCGTTTTTATTTTTGTAATAATATGTAACAACCGTTCCGTCCGAAACAATAGGTTCATTCAAGCCGTCAGCCTTTACAAATTCGTAATCATAAAGCTTTTTTGCCGGTGTCAAATCAAGCTTTGTGCCGTATGGCACGGTAAATGTTCCGCCGGCAGTGTTTGGAATTTCAGAGCCGTCCTCAAATTTATACTGAATTGAAACGGTTGTGTAGCGCTGTGTTTCCGTATTGTCGTCTGCAAGCACATTTCCGTTTTCATCGAGCACCTGAAATGCCACGGTATCGCCGCTCTTAAGCTGTGCATCAGACGGAATTTGATAAATAAGCGAGCAACTCTTTAAGCCTGAATTAAAGTCGCTTTTGATGTGATCCAAAGCACCGAGCGGCCAGAAATTTGCCTTATCATTCCAAACAGGAATGTCAAAGGTTTGTACTGTTTGAAGCGGATTCCCCGATGAATCGGTCGCAACGCTTCCGTCGGAGTGCTTAATCCACATTTTGAATGTTAATTGTCGTGCATTTTTATCTGAAATGTTTTGAATAACAGTTCTAAGCTCGATTTTTTTACCGTTCATATTAGTATTAAATCTGCTTTTGCTGTTGCCGCTCAAAAGTCGGTCATTGCGATTATATGTGTAATTATAATATGAACTTGTTTCAAGGTCGGTAAAATCAGACGGCTTTGAATAAGCACCCGTATATTCCTTAACCTCGGGAGTTGCAACATAAAGGTCTACATCCTTAACAAGCTGAGACATTCGCTTGAAGCCCTGCAAACGGCAAACCTCGCAGAATTGATAGTTTGTGTCTCTCATTATGCACTCATAACTTGAAACAAGCATTTTTGAGCCGTAAGCATTGCGGCAGGTATATGTGTTTCTAAAACCTAAAAGCTGTCGCCATTTTATCTTTTCCGGGTCTTCAACCGAGGAAAGATTGAGTGATTTAAGCTCCTTATCGTCAAGCAAATATCCGCCGCTGTATTCATCACCGAGACCGAGCAAACCGTGTCCAAACTCGTGTGCAAAAGTTTTTGATGCACGATAGCTGTCTGATGGCGAAATGAAATAATGGAAACCGTATTCACGGTTATTATAAGCACCGCCGAAATCATTTGTTGTATTTACAACCATAGCGAACTGGGCAATATAATCGTGAACATAATAATACGGCTTATATTCCGAATCGGACGGAATTGTATTCGGGTCAGTTGTTTTTTTAATATGAGCATCGTGAATTTTCTCGATAAATTCAGGACCGATACATCTCTCAAAAATATGATTTTTCCATTGACTTCCGTGGAGATTATTAGAAATAACAGGTGAATTATATTTGTCGATTATAACATCAAAGAAGGTACTTCCGCCATTGTCAAAACTTGATTCGGAAGCCGTACAAAGAGCGTAAACATTAAATCTGTCGGCATAACTGCGATAAGGCTCATATTTCATAGCATCCTGCCAAAGCCGTTTTACATCGTTGATGAATTTGCCCTGCTGACTTTTTGTATATCCCTCGCCGCAAACGACAACAACCATATTTTCAAGATCGCTTCGTGTCTTTTGAATAGTATAAACAGGGATGGTAGGATTAGAATATTTTCCGTCATTTGAATACCACGGGCCGAGGGTGAGCTGAATGCTTTGCTCGGTGCTGACATTCCAATCGGGATTTGCGTCCTCGGCAGGTTCCGAAATTGTATAATCATCCTCTTGCTTATTTGGAGCAGAGCCGATATAAGGACTGCTTTGTGAGCCGCTGCCGGAAGTTGTAACAAAATATTCGGAATCGAGATAAAATGCAGGTCTTACGCCCAAATCGGAATACCACGGAGCATAACGACCGACCTGACCCGATGAACTGATATAACGCATATCGTGATTGCAATCGGTAACAGGAGTGCGAAGCCAATAAGGCCAAGCCATACCGTCATTATTATACGCAACATAATAACCTTTGAGATTTTTCCACACGGCATTAGCCTGCTTTACATCAAGAAGAAAAACCTTTTCGGTTGTAGTTTCAAAATATGAACTGTCGTAGTTTGCCACCGCTTCCGAAATATCGGTGTAGTATAACAAATCCGAATTTGCGTCTCCATCAACTATGCCCTTGTTGTATTCGGGATGAGAAACGAGAGAACGCTGGGTAACGGTTTTCATTGCCGCAATTTCAGATTTTGAAAAAGCGTTGAGAAAACCCGCTTTTTCGTTGTACGCTCCCACACCGCTTACATATCCGTCTTTCGGAGGGTTGCCGCAAAGCCAATCGACTTTGCCTGCCTCTGCGGTTGAATTTAACCAAGAACGCATATTGCTGTCTTTCCAATAGTTAGAACCGTAATCATCACGCTTATAGCTTCTGCTGTGTGATTTTGAATTGCTGTTGTCATTTGTTTTGGCATCATATGCAAGGGTGTCAACAATTTTGTCTGCAAGCATAAGCGGTCCGTTATTGTCAATGCTTACACATCGCCAAAGAATTGAGGCATTGTTATACGCGCCCATTTTAACATAGTCGCCAACTTTAATATCGGGCTTTGATGCCGCCTGAA